>Ga0080006_1150307_pt1 | contig 596181 bp, 493 predicted proteins | sample RS3BMetagenome_FD_69209 | JGI IMG/M metagenome (GOLD analysis project Ga0080006, IMG submission 69209) | Ferric oxide microbial mat and aquatic microbial communities from Rainbow Spring, Yellowstone National Park, USA - RS3B (SPADES... ... | reverse complement strand
CGGCGGCGTTGCCGCCGCCGGACGTATGCGGGATTGTCGGGAGTTTCCCCCCGGTATCCCCCACCGGTGGGCAGGTTATCCACGTGTTACTCACCCGTCCGCCACTCCCGGACCGTAGTCCAGGCGTTCGACTTGCATGTGTTAGGCACGCCGCCAGCGTTCATCCTGAGCCAGGATCAAACTCGCCATGCAGTTTATAGCACCACGTTCCCTTGCAGGCACGTGGCACTCCAGACATGACTCAAAGGTAGAACCATCATGTCCCATCCTGATAACAGGATGGGACAGGCACCGCCATGCGAGCCTCTTATCACTCTTCAGTTGTTCAGGTGCAAGTATCGTGCGCGTTCGCTCATACTCTTTTCTCGCGCGCACACGCTATATTACAACAAGCTCAGAAGCGTGTCAAGCCCTACAGGACCTTTTTTCAGGGCTTTTCGCGAACTTGCTTGAGGATAATGGTTGCCAGCGGGGGCAGGGTCAGGACGATGGATGATGAGCGGCCCTGCCAGGGGATATCCTCTGATGGCAAGTCGCCGGGGTTTCCGACACCACTGCCGGCGTAGTCGGGGTGATCGCTATTGAGCAGCTCGCGGTATATTCCTGGCGCAGGCAAGCCGATGCGATAATGATAGCGGGGCACCGGGGTAAAGTTGACCACAAACACCAGCGTATCTCTGGGGTTGTGGGCGCGGCGAATGAAAGAAATGACGCTGTTCTCGTTGTCATTGCAGTCGATCCACTCGAATCCTTCCGGGCTGAAATCCACTTCATGAAGAGCGGGTTCTGAGCGATAGAGGCTGTTCAGATCGCGGACAAAGAGGCGCAGGCGGTTGTGCCAATCGGCATGGAGCAGATGCCAGTCGAGGCTGGTCTCGTGGTTCCACTCATTCCGCTGGCCGAACTCGCTACCCATAAAGAGCAGCTTTTTGCCGGGATGGCCATACATATACCCGTAGAGCGCGCGCAAATTGGCGAACTGTTGCCAGGAATCACCGGGCATCTTGCTGAGCAGGGAACGTTTGCCATAGACGACCTCATCATGTGAGAATGGCAGGACAAAATTCTCCGAGAAGGCATAGAGGAGCGAGAAGGTGATATCGTTGTGGTGCCAGCGCCGGTAAACAGGATCGGCGGACATATAGTGGAGTATGTCATGCATCCAGCCCATATTCCATTTGAGACTGAAGCCGAGCCCGCCGACGTAGGTTGGGCGTGAGACCATTGGCCAGGCAGTAGATTCTTCGGCGATGGTCAGGATGCCGGGGTATTGTTGATGCGTCAACTCGTTGAAGCGCCGGATGAAGTCGATCGCTTCCAGGTTTTCGCGTCCGCCATAGCGATTGGGCAGCCATTCGCCCTCTTTGCGTGAATAGTCGAGATAGAGCATAGCGGCCACTGCGTCCACACGCAGCCCATCGATGTGATACTCTCCCAGCCAGAAGAGAGCATTGGAGAGCAGGAAGTTGCGCACCTCATTGCGTCCGTAGTTAAAGGCCATTGTTCCCCAGTCGCCATACATGCCCTTACGCGGGTCGGCATGTTCGTAGAGATGGGTGCCATCGAAAAACACCAGCCCATGCTCATCGCGGGGGAAATGCGCCGGGACCCAGTCCATAATGACGCCGATGCCCTGCTGGTGGAGATAATCCACCAGATAGCGGAAATCGTCCGGTGTGCCAAAGCGGCTAGTTGGCGCATAGTAGCCGGTCACCTGATAGCCCCAGGAGCCGTCGAAGGGATGTTCAGCGAGCGGCAGAAACTCGATATGGGTGTAGCCCATCTCACGCACATAATCTGCCAGCAGCGGTGCGGCCTCACGATAGGTGAGCGGGCGATTACCTTCTTCGGGTACACGGCGCCAGGAGCCAAAATGGACTTCGTAGATGGCGATTGGCGCATCGAGGGCATTGCGCCTGGCGCGTGTTGCCATCCACTCCTCATCGTGCCACTGGTAGCGCGCCAGATCGTACACGATAGACGCTGTGCGTGGGCGCACCTCTGCGGCGAAGGCATAGGGATCGGCCTTCTGCACGCGATAGTGGTTATAGCGTGAGAGGATCGCATACTTGTAAATACATCCGGGGGCAAGATCGGGGATAAAGAGCTCCCAGATACCTGAGTTGCCGCGCACCTGCATAGGATGGCGGCGTTCATCCCAGCCATTGAAATCGCCGATGACGCTGACACGCTGTGCATTAGGCGCCCAGACGGCGAAGTGCACGCCGGCGACGCCTTGCAGCTGGCAGGGATGTGCGCCTAGCTTTTTATAGGATTGAAAGTGCTGTCCCTCGCCGAGCAGGTGGAGATCGAAGTCAGTGAGCAGAAACGGAAAAGCATAGGGGTCGCGCTCGGTAATTGTGCGGCCATCGTGGGTCACGATGGCCAACTTATAGGGGAAGAGCGCGCGTCCCTGGCATACCGCTTCGAAAATGCCGGCTGGATGGATTCGGCTCATCGGATAGCGTGCTGCCAGGCCGCCGATCTCGACAACGGCGGCCTCGTGCGCCTCAGGCAGGAAGGCGCGGATGATTATCCCCGGTTCATCTGACTCTGCCATCGGATGGGGTCCCAACACCTCGAAAGGTGTGGCATAGATTGCGCTGGCAATGGCGTCTAACTGCTCACGAGCTAAGGTTAGCATTGGCTCATCCCCTTGCAACAAAGTAAAGAATCGACGGGCAAAGGATCGGCCATTGGTCTCGGCTAGGTGGTACGGAGGATGGAGGTCTCCACCGGAGATTATGATACCATCTGGGTGCAGCGTGTGCCTAATGGGGTTCAACAGGGACGTGGGCGGTTGCAAGCGTGCCGGGGTGGCTGTGCTTGCTACCGGGCAGAGAACCATAACGGGCATGAAGGCTCTTTCCGCAAGAGCGAGAACCCCTGGTGCACGGCTCTCCCTGCGCTTGAGCCCATCTGCCAAATATGGTATGATGCGCTTGAGCGATGAATCATGATGGGGCTGTAGCTCAGGGGATAGAGCAGCGGTTTCCTAAACCGCGTGTCGGAGGTTCGAATCCTCTCAGCCCTACCAGCAGCTGATCCATGCAGGCCAGCGCTGGCCGATGGTGTAGTATGCAGGATATGATGCGGGTCTTTTTGTGGTCGGTGGATACGCTGGCGCAGAAGTGCACTGGCTTGCTGCAGCGTGGCGCCAGGTATCTCATCTGACCATATAGTATCCGATGCCGGGCTCGGTCAGAATATGCACCGGCCGGGCAGGGTCGTCTTCCAGTTTGTGTCGTAAGCGCCCGATATAGACGCGGACATACTCGGCCTCGCTGCGATATTCTGGGCCCCACACTCGTCTGAGCAAGGCTTCGTGGGTCAGAACCTTGCCCGGGTGCAGGGCGAGCTCCTGGAGCAGGGCAAATTCGGTGGGCGATAACTTGACCAGCTCACCCTTACGCCACACCAGCCGCTGTTCAAAATCGATCTCCAAGGGGCCAAAGCGCTGGGTGCCAGCCGAGATGGGTGTTTCAGACCAATGGCTACGGCGGAGGACGGCGCGCACGCGCGCTAACAGCTCGCCCACGCCAAAGGGTTTGGTCAGGTAGTCATCAGCTCCCTGATCCAGAGCGGCTATTTTATCGGCTTCTTCTCCCAATGCGGTCAGCACGATGATGGGAACCGTACTGCGCTGCCGGATGCGGCGGCAGACCTCCAGGCCATCCATGCCCGGCATCATGATATCCAGGATCACCAGGCACACATGTGCCTGGTCAAACAGCGCCAGCGCCTCGCGGCCACTGCTGGCGAGCAGCACTTTGAAAGAGCGTAACTCGAGGTTTCGCCGTATGAAATCCTGAATGGCCGGTTCATCATCTACGACGAGAATGTACCTGTCCTGTGGCATGCCGGCATCACCTTTGCTTTCGCTATAATGTGTTGTGTAACTCGAAGCTATATGACTGTGAGCCGGGCAGGTACAGCACCTTTGGTGGGAGCCAGATGTGGAAGATTGCCCCCGTCAGGCCATCGCTGCGGTTTTCTGCCCAGATGCGTCCACCATGTGCCTCAATAAATCCGCGACAGATCGCCAGTCCTAAGCCGACCCCGCTGCTGCTGCGTTCTCTGCCACCATCGATCTGGTAGAAACGGTCGAAGATTCGCTCGGTGAGGTGGGGTGGCAGGCCGGGTCCGTTATCGGCTATGCTCAGGTACAGGCCGCGGTCTGCCTGGCCTGGCTCATACCGGGCGGAGATCTCGATGGCTGCATCAGATCCGGCATAGCGTCGCGCATTTTCTAGCAAGTTGCGGAGCACGACCTCGATGCGCCGGCGGTCAACATAGAGCAGGGGTACCTGCTCAGGTAGCCGTACGCGGATATGCGTGCGCTCTTTCGCTTCTACCACGTGGTCAACCAGCGCATCCAGGCGACAGAGAGCAGGTGCAAGTTTGAGTGTTCCAGCTTCTAGCTGCGACATTTCCAGCAGGCTGGTCACCAGTTCGGCCATACGGTCGCCTTCCTCGACAATACGTTGCAGGAAGTGCTTCTGCAACGTTTCATCCAATTCCACGTCGGTCTCCAGCAGGCTGGTGGCATATCCTTTAATAGTTGTGAGCGGGGTGCGCAGTTCGTGTGAGATAATCGCCAGCAGATTTTTCTTAACCTGCTCGGCTTCGTTTTGCTGTGTTACGTCACGGAAAATCTTGCCGCGTCCGATGAGCTGACCTGCCTGGTCGCGCACCTCGAACAGGCGCATGCGAATGTCACGCCGAACGGGCACCAGCTGGCCGACCTGATTGTAGTAGCCACGCACTTGAAACTCTACCACGTATGGATCACAGGTAGTCGCAGCGCGGCGGGTCGCCTCGTGATAGGCGCTGGGGTCCTCCATGAGTGCCAGGAGTTTTTCCTGCACCAGGCGTTCGTCAAAAGAATCGGGAGCTATCTCCTGTGGTGAGAGGCCGACAAACTGGGTGAAGCTATGGTTAGCATAGATGATGCGTCCATCCGGGTTTTCCAGGAGCACTCCCTCATCCATGCTGCGCATAATTGCGTCGAGGGTATGCAGGCGGGCCTGGCTCCGCTGATCACTGCGGCGGAAGAGCTCGTGGATTTCCTCTTCCATGGTGGAGCAAGCGGTGATGAGCTGCCCGACCTCATCGATGCGGCCGCGGTCTCTGGCAAGGAGATCGCTTTCCGTGACTTTCTCCTGCTGATCTGGTCGTATCATACTGATCGCCTGCGCCACGTTGGCAAGCGGGGCCATCACCCAGCCATGCAGCGCGAACCAGAAGAAACTCGCCCCGATAAAGAGGGTCACCAATGCGAGCAGCAGACTGTTTTGAAAGCTGATGATCACGGCAAATGTGACATCCGTTGGGCGTTGCATCACCACTGCCCAATGTGTCCCGGCGATAGGCGTGTAGCTATATAACCAATTCTGGTTCTGCGTGCGTGCGATCAGGTTGCCCTGTTGTCCCTGGAGCGCACGGGTGAGCCCAGGGAGAGCAGGGCGCAGGTCGATCTGGAAGGCCGCGCCCACGGTGCTCGCGAGTAGACGGCCCTTTTCATCGGCGATCCAGATATGGGCCTCGTCGTTTGCGGCCAGCTGCTGCTGCATCGCTACCAGGCGTGCGGTGATCCGTGCCAGTGGCATATTGATTCCCAGTATACCAACTGGAAGGCCATGGGCATCGACGATCTGCGTAACAATCGAGACCACATCTGTCCTCGTGGTCGGGCTGATTCGCCCAGGGGAGAGCACGGGTATGTCAGGCTGCAGAGCGCCCGCCGGAGGGATGTACTCGCAGGGGACATGCCTGCCAGGCGGTGGCTGACCGCCTGGATAGCTAAGCAGCAGTTGTCCAGATCGGTCGCAGATAAAATAGAGGCTGATATCAGGATGGGAGCGCCAGGCAGCAGCAAAGATGGCGGCGATTTGCGGGATATTGACCTGTCTGGCTGCCTGGCTTGTGGCCAGTTCTACATCTTGCTCGGCAGCCGTTTGAACAGTGGACCCGATCTCCAGGGCAATTGCCCGGGCGATCCAGAGATCAGTACGCCGGGCATTTTGCTGCAAGGCATCGCGCTGAAACAGGTACAACTCGACGCCTCCCAGGAGTAACGGGCCAATGAACAAGCAATAGAAGACGAGCAATTGCAGGGCGATGCTTCGTTCGAGTATCTTCAGCATAGTGCCCCTGGTTTAGAGCTATGACATTCCCAACCAATAACGATCCTGCCCCTCCAGAAGAGATCGGCAAGCTGATGGCAGATTAGTTTGGGTCTCCCCACAATCGGGCACGCCAACGTATATAGTATGCCATAAACACCGGGATATTGCTGCTTCTTCAGACAGGCAATTCCACATGGGTGAAAAATGTTTATATAATCGTTTATACTTACCTGCGCTTTATTTACAGAATTGTAATGCTCCATCCTTTATACTCCCTCCAGTGATCCATACATCTCCATACATCCTGCACCAGCAGCATGTGCAGGAGCGTCTTTGCGGGCCTGTCTGGTGCCTGGCAGCGCGAAGAAAGATGCCGGCAGTGTAACCTGGCTGAAGCCCTATGTCGAGAGGGCTTCATTTAAGCTTAACGGATAAGGAGGCGTAGAGCATTCAGGACGCATCATTGTTCCAAATATGCGCCTGGATCCGGTATTGGTAGCGGGTTTCCTTTCCCATCGTCCTTAATCATCCTTTTCCAGTTACGTCGTCATAAACGATGCCAGCTTGTTCAGAACTGGAGGAAAGCCATGGCTGAAAACGCCATCTCACGGTCATCGATGGGGCCAGTTATTTTTTCGAGCACCCTCGGCACGGCGATCGAGTGGTACGACTTTTTCCTCTACGGCACGATGACCGCACTTGTCTTCAATAAGGTCTTTTTCCCGGCATCTGATCCGACCGTTGGCACGCTACTGGCACTGTTCACCTTCCTTGTCGGCTTCATTGCCCGCCCCTTCGGCGGCGCACTTTTCGGCCACCTTGGCGACCGCATCGGTCGCAAGTCCACCCTGATCGCCACACTCCTGCTGATGGGCATCTCGACGCTGCTTATTGGCTTCCTACCGAGCGCAGACACTATTGGCCGCGCCGCACCGATCATTCTCGTACTTTTGCGACTCTGTCAGGGTCTGGGAGTTGGTGGGGAATGGGGCGGATCGGTCCTGCTAGCCATGGAATATGGGCACAAGAGCCGGCGTGGCTTCTGGGCCAGCTGGCCGCAGATGGGGGTACCCATCGGGCTGGTGCTCTCGACCGTGGTGGTCAACATTGTCAATTCTGCGACCGGCGCGAGCTTCATTGCCTGGGGTTGGCGTATTCCTTTCTTTGTGAGCGCGCTACTGGTCATCGTCGGTCTGTATATTCGCCTGCGTATCTTGGAGACGCCGCTCTTTGCGCTGGTGAAGGAGCAGAAGCGCGAGGTCAGGGCGCCGATCATTGAGGCTTTCCGCCATTGCACGCCAGAGATTCTGCTTAGCGCGGGTGCCCGATTCACTGAGCAGGCTCCATTCTACCTCTTTGCCGTTTTTGTGATCACCTATGGTCTAGAGCAGATTCATCTAGATAGGACGACCATTCTGAATGCCATCACCCTTGCCGCCATAGCAGAATTCTTCACCATCCCGATCTTTGGCTATCTCTCCGATAGTTTTGGTCGGCGCAAATGGTACCTGACTGGCTGTGTTCTGATGGCAGCCTTTGCCTTTCCCTACTTCTGGCTGATGAATAGGGGGTCTGTCGCCCTCTTCACGCTGGCCGTCGTCCTCTCGCTCGCTGTCTTTCATGCCTGGGTCTATGGTCCGCAGGCAGCGCTGATTGCGGAGCGCTTTGGCACGCGCTCGCGCTATAGCGGCGCCTCACTGGGCTACCAGCTCGCGGCGCCGTTTGCCGGTGGACTGGCGCCGATTATCGCATTGCTCTTGCTCACCGGGAAAAGCAGTCTTGCCGACCTTGGCCTTGGCAAAGTGGTGATCGATATTGGTAGCGGGTCCTGGCAGGCAGTGGCAGTCTACATAATCGTGCTAGCCTTGATCTCGTTCACCTCGGTGCTGGGTCTGAAGGAACTGACGAAGGCTGATATCTCGAATGCTGAGGCGTTCAAGGTCAGCGAAGCCGAGGAGGCAGTGCCTGCTATAGCCGGCTAGCGGCACATTTTGATGGATACTTCCCCGTAGGGCTACCGGAACGAACGCTTCAACGGTGGCCCTACGGAGTTCAGCATCCTCGATCAACCCGTATTGACAGATTACGCGCTTCCTGGTATGTAGCTGCATAAAGAGAGACACCGTTTCCTTCCGGCTCATCCTCTTCGAGGAGGCGCTATGGTGACCAGGCGCATGATGACCACCAGGGATTCCACTACTTTACGGCAGATGCTCCCAATCATCTGCGCCAGCACGCTCGGGACGGCCATTGAGTGGTACGACTTCTTTTTTTACGGTTTCCTCGCTGTCACCGTCTTTCCGGTAGTATTCTTTCCGACGCTTGATCCATCGGTTAGCATCCTTGCAGCGTTCAGCACCAATTTCGTGGGCTTTGCAGCGCGCCCACTTGGTGGAGTCTTCTTCGGTTGGTTTGGAGATCGCATTGGGCGGAAGGCGACGCTGGCTGCGACCCTCTTGCTGATGGGCAGTGCCACGATGCTGATGGGTATCCTGCCGGGCTATACCGCGATCGGCCCTGCTGCGCCGTTCCTGCTCTCCCTGCTGCGTTCCCTGCAAGGGATCGGGGTTGGAGGCGAATGGGGCGGGTCCGTATTGCTATCGATGGAATATGGTGATGACCGGCATCGTGGTTTGTGGGCCAGCTGGCCGCAGACAGGGGTGCCGATCGGCCTGGCACTTTCTGCGCTGGTTATTCTCCTCTTCAAAAGTCTCTTCCCTGGGGAAGCCTTCGTGGGCATCGGCTGGCGTATTCCCTTCTTGCAGAGCTCCCTCCTGTTGATTATCGGTCTGTATATTCGCCTGCGTATCTTGGAGACGCCGCTCTTTGCGCTGGTGAAGGAGCAGAAGCGCGAGGTCAGGGCGCCGATCATTGAGGCTTTCCGCCACTGTACGCCAGAGATTCTGCTCAGCACGGGAGCACGTTTTGTAGAGAACGCCCCATTCTATATCTTTGCCACCTTTGTTATTGTGTATGGAGCCGACAAATTGCACCTGGGCAAAACGCTTATCTTGAATGCGGTCACCCTTGCCGCCATAGCAGAATTCTTTACCATCCCGATCTTTGGCTATCTCTCCGATAGTTTTGGTCGGCGCAAATGGTACCTGACTGGCTGTGTTCTGATGGCAGCCTTTGCCTTTCCCTACTTCTGGCTGATGAATAGCGGGACATCGGCGCTTTTCGTTCTGGCTGTTCTGCTCTCGCTCGCTGTCTTTCATGCCTGGGTCTATGGTCCGCAGGCAGCGCTGATTGCGGAGCGCTTTGGCACGCGCTTGCGCTATAGCGGCGCCTCACTGGGCTACCAGCTCGCGGCGCCGTTTGCCGGTGGACTGGCGCCGATTATCGCATTGCTCTTGCTCACCGGGAAAGGCAGTCTTGCCGACCTTGGCCTTGGCAAAGTGGTGATCGATATTGGTAGCGGGTCCTGGCAGGCAGTGGCAGTCTACCTGGTAGTACTCTCAGCTATCTCGTTCGTTTCCGTTCTGGGTCTGAGAGAACTGACGAAAGCCGACATCTCAAATCCTGCGGTGTATAAGATCACGGAGGCTGAGGTCACGCTGGCTGTGGCCGACCGAGTGTAAGGTTTTGCTGGTTTCCAGTTGTAGGGAGCTGAAGCGGCGCTGATTGTGGAGCGTTCTGGCCCCAGGCTCCGCTATAGTGGGGCCTCGCTCGGTTAGCAGCTGGCCTCGATTACGGCGGGAGGGTCAGCGCCGATCATTGCGACCGCTGTGCTGGCACATCACAAGATATCTGGAGATAGCTTTACCGCTGGTGCCTTCAACATCATCTTCCTGACGATCGTCTCGTGTATTGCTGTGCAGTTGCTCAGAGAGTATGCCGGCAGCTCAAGATGGAGTCTTAGCAGTACTTTGAAAGCTGGCATGCGATAAAAAGATATGGTTTATGCTGCGTGTGGGTGAACTGTCTGTCTTGCTCACTCGTTCCCTGGGTCACCAGAGACATGAAGGTGGCACAAAGGTGCTTGTCCGACTGTTCCGGCATCAGTGAATGCTCTGCAAGTAATCCTCTGATCGTGGCCCACCCCTGTCGCACGTATCCCGTATCATTCTTGTTGATATCATGCGATAATGGCTTCTAATATTGGGAGTAACAGGATAATGCTCTTTCCTGGATACAGCGGCTCGTATCCTGGCAGCGCGAGCGTGGTGCGCGGCGGGCAGGATAGGCATGTGATCGCTCGGCCATCGCGAAAGAGGAAAACTTTGTGGGGGTGCAGCTATGAGCAGAGACAGACGGCGAGCGGCGATAGCACCAGGGAATAGCACAACAACTGGTCCAGACGGGGCAGGCAGGGCACGAGTGATCCATGTGCTACGTCATGCCTGGGCGCTGTTTCGCCTGATCCACCCCTTTCCGACGCTGCTGAACGTTGTCGCAGTTGCTCTGTTCTCGCTACTGGCTGCTCGTGGGGTGCCGCCGCTGAGCCTGCTGGCGCGGCTGATGGCTGCCATGTTTTGCACTCATGCCTGCATTGGCACCGTTAACGATCTGATCGATCGCGAACTGGATGCGGCGACCAAGCCCTATAAGCCGCTAGTCTGGGGTGGCCTGACGCCTGCTGAGGGATGGGTGGTCGCCCTGGTACTGCTGGGAGCCGTGATCGCGCTCTATACATCACTTGGCTGGCGGGCACTGCTTGTTGGGGCGGCGGGCACCAGCATTGGACTGGCTTACGATCTATGGCTTAAGCGCATGCTCTGGGGGGGGCTGGTATGGGGGCTGGCGCTGCCGCTCCAGCCACTGATCGCCTGGGTCGTCTTCGGTCGCTTCGTTCCGTCTTTCCTGTGGATTCTGCCGCTGGGCTTTCTGATGGGGCTGGCGCTGTATCTGGCCAACACGTTACCTGACCTGAAGGGTGATGCCGCCTACGGCGTGCGTGGGCTCGCCCACGCACTGGGCTATCGCCGTGCGCTGGCGCTTTCCTGGCTCTGTCTGACCGTTGTCAACGCTGGAGCGGTGCTGCTGCGCCTGGTGGGTGCCGTTTCTGGTAACGGCGCTATTCTCTATCTGGCTGCGGTGATCTCAGGGCTTCTGGTCATCGGTAGCGCAGTGCTAGCTGCCCGGCATCCCACACCACGAATCTTACAGTGGAACTTTGGTGTGCTGGCGATCAGCGCCATCGTCCTTGGCAGTGGCTGGCTAGCTGCGCTGGCGCTATAGGGGGCACGAGCTCTCAGTCTATGTGGGCCTGGCCCCTGGCAAGAGTGAGCGCAGATCGACGTTTTCATCACTCAGCCTGGCAGAATCGACCGGGACCTGCGCTGCGATCAATGGCATCGAGCGACGCAGGTCCCTGCCACGATTGATGGCCACTGCAGCGGCTATACGTTGATTCACCAGGTAGAACGCGACGAAATTGCGATTCTCCAGGCTGCCCCGCACGACCAGTTCATCCCAGTCGGTATGGAAGCCGGCGTACTGGAGGTTGTAGTTGTACTGGTCTGACCAGAACCAGTGAACCTCATTGTATGGTTCACGTTTACCTATCATGTTTCGGGCCGCAGCCTGCCCCTGGCGGATGGCGTTTTGCCAGTGCTCGACGCGGATCCACCGTCTAAAGGTGGGATGATAGTGATTGGCAACATCGCCGGCGGCATAGACGCCCTCAACATTGGTCTGGCAGTACTCATCTACCATGATGCCATCGATGCCATCGGCGATCCGCACATCTGTACCAGCTACGATATCGGTTACTGGCTTAACGCCGATGCCCATTACCACGAAATCACATGCGAGGCGTCGCCCACTGCTGGTCACCACCCGCTGTACGCGGTGGGTTCCTTCAAATGCGGCCACGGACTCGGCGAAGAGCATCTGCACGCCATGATCGCGGTGGAACGCCGTGAAAACCTGACCTACCTGCTCACCCAGGACGCGAAACAGGGGTGTGGGAAAAGGCTCGATCACGGTGACTTCGACGCCGAGATGGCGCAGCGATGCAGCGACTTCGGAGCCAATAAATCCCATGCCTACTACTACCGCTTTGCGGCCACTGGCACTTTCTGCGCGGATTCTGTCGGCATCAGCTACAGTGCGCAGGTCATAGATGCCTTCCAGGTCGGCACCGGGGACGGGCAGTTTGCGGTTGCGCGCGCCCGTTGCAATGAGCACCCGGTCATATGGCAGGTACTGGCCATTTGCCAGCTCAACCACACGGTTGCGCGGATCCAGCCGGGTGGCATGCACACCGAAACGAGTCTCGATAGCATGTTCTGCATAATAATCCGGGGGCTGGAGCAACATGCGCGCGAAAGGGAGCTCGCCGCGCAGATAATCTTTGGAGAGCGGCGGTCGCTCGTAGGGAGGATGTGGTTCCGCGCCGATGAGCACGATCTTGCCGTCAAAGCCTTCCTGCCTCAGGGTGACCGCTGCCGTTCCCCCTGCCAGACCGGCCCCGACAATCACAATTTTTTCGCTCATAAGGTCCCTTGCCCTCCCTTTCAGGATCGCAGCCATTCAGTAGAGATGCGGATTGCACTTTGTCTTAGATTTTAATTATAGTCGGGAGCGCAAGCGGCAGTCATCAGTCTTCGTCATCGGCTGTAGCCTTGCTGTCAGGCACCCTGATACATATGCGTGGTATAGTGCTTTTATCGCTGTGGATGTTCAGCCAGGAAGAAGGAGAGATAACGTATGGCTATTCTGCCTGGAGCCGGGAGCTATTACTTTGAGGGGAACGAAATCGGCATTCTGTTCCTCCATGGCTTCACCGGCACGCCACAAAACATGCGCCCTATTGCCGATTATTTCGCTCGACGGGGCTACACAGTCGCCGGCCCCCGGCTGGCCGGACACGGTACAACTGTCGCCGATATGATCCCGACGGGCCCACAAGACTGGCTGCGCAGTGCCAACGCAGGCCTTGCCTGGGTACGCCAGTTTGCGCGGACTGTGTTTGTCGCTGGTGTCTCGCTTGGCGGGACGATGGCCTTTGGGATGGCGGTGGAGCATGGCGACGCGCTGACGGGTGTCGCCTGCATCAACGCACCTTTCCTAGACATTCCTGCCTTGGATGCCATTGTGAAGGATCCCAATGCGCCGGCAACTGTTGCAGCTCCCTGGACCGATCCCCGGATGTTGACAAAGGATCCTGGTGCTGCGGGCATCGTCTACTTTGAGATGCCTGTTGCTGCGCTGGGTCGCGGGCTGGCCTATGCGGCACAGGTGCGCGCGCACCTGGAGCAGATCCGCATTCCCGCGTTGCTCTTCTTCTCGGAGGATGATGCTATCGTTGACCCGGCCAATGGTCCCTATGTGTTGGAGCATCTGGGGAGCCCATCCAAGCGGCTGGTAAAGCTCACAAATTCGAACCATGAGGCAACGCTCGACTTCGATAAGGAGCGTATTGCCATCGAGCTGGAAGCGTTCATACGGGAGCATACTGGCGCGTAGATTTTAGCGTCCGTTTGCTGGCTGGTGGAGCTCATACTGGCACCCAGGCGCCGGTGCGTGCGCTGGAGATAATCGCCTCGATCACCCGCATATTGGCAATGGCATCCGCGAGTGGTGCTGGCACCTGGGTGTTGTTGAGGATTGCCTGCGAGAAGGCATCGCCTTGCAGGGTATACTGATTACAGATCGGCAGCAGGATCTCATCGCGCGCGGTTCCATGTTGATGCCAGATCCGGCATGGACGGTCAGGAGGAGCGTTGAAGGGGATCTCGATCTCTATCTGGCCCATGGTCCCCAGGATGTTGACCCGCTGATACGGTGCCAGTTGCGTGGCGCAGGTGAACGTTGCGGTACCCTGGCCAAAGTCGAGGATAGCCGAGTCGAGACGGTCGATCTGGAAGCGCGGATCGTGCTCGACGATGCCACAGACACGTTGCGGCTCAGCATCAAAGAGCCAGCGAGAGAGCGAGATTGGATAACAGCCAATGTCCAGCATGCCACCGCCGCCCATGTCCGCCCGATTGCGAATGTTGGCAGGGTCATCGTTATAGTATGAGAAGAAGGACTGGATGGTGCGCAACTCGCCAATGTGTCCTTCACGCACCAATTGTCGGGCGCGCTGCCATTGGGGATGAAAGCGGTACATGAACGCTTCCATGATCTTCAGGTGGGGATACTGCCGGGCGGCGTCAGCCAGCGCAAGCGCTTCGGCTACCGTGGTAGCGATGGGTTTTTCACAGAGCACGTGTTTACCAGCTTGCAGGGCCTTTATAGACCAGGGCACATGCAGGGGATTGGGCAACGGATTGTAGATTGCATCAATATCGGGGTCGGCCAGCAGCTCCGCGTAGGAGCCATATGCCTTTGGGATGCCCAAGCGCATCGCTGCATCCTGTGCTGCTGGCAGTCGGCGTGAGGCGATAGCGGTGATCTGGCAATATGTGCCCTGTTGCATGGCCGGAATGACTTTGGTCATGGCGATATTGGCCACACCCAGAACTCCCCAGCGAATCTTCTGCATGGTGATCCTCCCTTGCTGTGCTACGCAGGCTGATCGTGTGGATCCAGATTGCCTGCCCAAAATTGGAAGTATTGTATGCAGCATATCATATTCCCCTTCCCTCACTCGCTCGCTTATGGTATACTTATCGCAATATGCGTGTTTGTGCACAAGCCAGGATCGCAAGCATCGCATATTGCTGAGCAGAGATGGTGGGCGAGCAGGAAGGGGTGGCGGTGAGGCAACGGTACAGCACTGGCAAGGCTGGATGTAGTACAATAAAAGATGCATGTCTTCTGACTTGACGGAGGAGACATCCTGGGAATCGTAGTGTAAGTGGGTCGGGGAAGTTTCCCCGAGCAGATACTGTTCTCACAGAAGTGAAAGCGAAGCGGAGACGATGGAAGTAATCAAAGTCACACCCCGCGGCTATTGCTACGGCGTGGTAGATGCTATGGAAATTGCTCGCAGGGCTGCTAAAGATCCCTCGCTTCCACGGCCTATCTATATTATCGGGCTGATCGTCCACAATCGGTTCGCCATTGAAGAAATGAACAAACTGGGCATCATCACCCTCGATGGTCCAGACCGTGCAACTATTCTAGAGCAAGTTACCTCCGGCACAGTGATCTTTACTGCGCACGGTGTCTCCCCCTTGGTACGCGCGCGCGCAGCCGAGCGTGGCCTGTATTGCATCGATGCGACGTGTCCGGATGTGCAGCGGACCCATGATCTGGTACGGGGTCTTGTTGCCGAGGGTTATACTATTCTGTATGTAGGCAAAAAAGGGCACCCGGAGCCAGAAGGCGTGATCGGCGAAGCGCCGGGATCGGTGCATCTGATCGAGCGTGAGGAAGATCTCGATGCACTCGAGCTGAGTGCAGAGCAGCAGCAGCGACTGGCCATCACTACCCAGACGACCCTGTCGCAATGGGATACCCAGCGCATCATTGAAGCAGCCCGGCGGCGCTATCCTGGTATTCGCGTGTACAATGAGATCTGTCACGCCACGCAAGTTCGCCAGGAAGCGGTCGCCACCCAGGCAAAAGGGGCAGATTTGACGATCGTTGTTGGTGATCCGCGCAGCAACAACACAAACCGTCTTGTACAGGTGGCGGAAGAGCTGGCTGGCACCCCGGCGGTACGCATAGAGTCACTTGCCGACCTGAAGCCGGAGTGGCTGGTGGGCAAGCGGCGTATCGCGGTCACGTCGGGGGCATCAACACCCAGCCAGGTTACGCGCGAGGTGATTCGCTATCTGGAGCAGCTACCGGAGACGGGAAGGGACATGAAAAACGACAGCGATAGCGGCCGGTAGAAAGGGGTTCTGTGGGCGGTGGCGTTCGCAGGGACCTGCTTCTACATGGGTGAGTGTCGTTTTCATCGTTCTCACTTGGGAGGGTAGCGGCAATGTTGAATCTCAGTGGTGCGCTGGGCATGCGCTCTCTAGAGGAGCTCCAGCGGATTGCGAATCTCTGGGGAGTTGAACCGCCATCCAGTACTGAGGCGGCGAGCCGACAACGGCTGGAACTGGCCATACGTGACCCGATCGCCGCGCGCTTTGTCTGGGAGCAACTGTCGGACAGCGAGCGTCGTGTGCTCTTTGCGGCGCTTGGGCCATCGGCGCGCAACTGGGCGCCCATTGAGCAATTGCCGGAAAAGACGAACCTGGATGAACCGAGCATTCATCGGGTGCTGGCACGATTGCAAAGGTACGGGCTGCTGCTACAGGAGATCGCTCGCGTGCAGGGGAATGAGCTCAGCGGGCATCATCCCAGCTATTATGGCTATAGCTACGCGCGTCAGGCAGGCGTGCCTGCTGAGCAGAAGGCTATTGTCTATGTTCCTACAGAGATTGCTCCGGTGCTCTACACGACCGGTCGGGAGTTCTTTTTGCCGCAGCACGATCGCTCTACCCAATCACTGAATGAGATTCTCATGCCCTACCGTCAGGGTGACCTCGACCAGATCGCCCGCCGCTTTGGATTAACGCTCAGCTCATATTACTCGCGCCCTGAACTGCGCTCCCTCCTGGCTGATAATCTTGCGCAGGCTGATGCCGTTCAATATGCGCTAAAGCATCTGGATGAGGCTGTGCGGGACCTCTACGAGTGGCTGTGTGCCGAAGGGGGCAAAGTCACCATGGCTGCGGTGCGCGCGCGTCTGGGCAAGGATCATGCCGAGCTATCTGCGGTCATTCATATGCTGGAGGAATTTGCCATTGCCTTTGACACCTTCAGCAATGGCCAGCGTGTTCTCTTTGTGCCCGCTGAGACGCTGGAAAACATTCGAAGGGCGGCGGCTCGCCCGCGGCCACCACAAGAGCTGGAGCCACGGCCTCAACCGCAGTCCACTCATCCAGCGGATACACCTTTTCTGTGGGATCTGGTGCTCTTTGTGGGCCTGATCTATCAGAACGATATCGAGCTTACCCGGAGCGGCTCCATGCCGAAGCGAGCCGCTATGAAGCTGCTGCCGCTTCTTACCTGTGCGCGCGCACAAGCCAGTCTGGAGAATACGCAGGTCTATCTGGATATGCTCAAGCAGGAGGCAAAAGATCTTGGCCTAGTCCAGGTGCCGCCAGCATCTGGTCCCAACGCGAAGCCACGGCTGGTAGTGGGCACCAAGCTGGACGCCTGGGCGAATACTGACCTTGTCGGGCAGGTGCGCCGCATTTTTCGCCGCTGGCCTAACAATCGCTGGTGGGTAGACGAATTTGGTGCGGGCTATCGTGAGTGGTATTCCTACTATCTGGACACGATAGCTGCGCGGGAGGTAGTTCAGCGGCATCTGGCAAAATGCCAGCCTGGCGTCTGGTATAGTCTGGAGCAGTTCTGCCAGGTTGTACAGGGCGATGATCCCTTTGTTTTGCGGCCGGCACAGCGTTTTGCCGGGGACACGGGCTACAAGATGGCTGATGAGCTGCGGGCTAACTGGCCCATGACTGATGGTGAGGTCATTGCGGGCATTTTTCGCTCTACGCTTGCCGAGCTGGGGATTGTTGCGCTTGGCTACGATCGTCCGGTGCTTCCGCAGCCAGGCGAAGCAGTCAACCCGGACGCCTTTATGGTGACGGAATTAGGCGCAGCGGTTATCCATGGCAATTGTCCGGTGCAGACGACGGGACCGAGGGTGCCTTTACTGGTACAGCCGAACTTTGATGTTATCGTGATGGAAGCGGATATGGCTGCCCTCTACCGGTTGATTCGCTTTGCGGCACCGGTGCAGATTGGTCGCGTGAGTCGTTTCAGTATCACTAAAGACACGCTCCTCCGTGGCCTGGCCCAGGGTCTTTCACTGGACGAAGTGCTCGCATTTCTTCAAGCAGGGAGCCAGAAACCAGTGCCGCAGAATGTCATCTACACATTGCGGGATTGGAGCCGGCAATATAAGGAGGCGACAATCAGCACCGTAACGCTCGTGGAGGTGGCAGATGCGGATCTCGCGGATGAGCTCTGCCGGACGGGCAGGCTGGCAAATCTGGGATTGCGGCGGCTGGGGCCATGCGCTATTGCTCTTCCTGGAACGATTACGATGCGGGAAGTGCAGCGGCTGCTGGAGAAGATCGGCTATGCCACGAAATTAAATGGCATGGTTGAGACAGCGTCGGCGACAGCGAATCCACGGCGCTAGACATTGGTTACGTATTGCCCCTGGCAGGGGGCTGGCGGTGCCAAATTGCCTGTTGGGTGATTGTGCTGCACCCTCCGCCTCGTGTGAACCATAAAGGTGGTATGAGTGCAGGTCTTGCAACTCTTCGGAGAGCACAGAGCACATGGAGGAGAAATCTCCTCCGTGTGCTCTGTGCCCCTGGTGGCCTAAGCCAGTTGGGTATAACTTCCCTTGCCTGGAAGGGAAACTATTTGATCTCCACTTTGGCACCGACCTCGGCGAACTTGGCCTGGATAGCCTGTGCCTCTTCGCGCGAGATGCCTTCTTTGATAGGCTTGGGTGCCTCATCCACGACAGCCTTTGCTTCCTTCAGGCCAAGGCCGGTCACCTCACGCACTGCCTTGATGACGTTGATCTTGTTTGGGCCAACTTCGGTCAAGATGGCGTCGAATTCCGTCTGTTCCTCAACATCAGGAGGAGGGGTTGCTTCAGCGGCACCGGCAGCGGCCGTAGCGGGTCCGGCCGCTACGGCGACTGGCGCGGCACTTACGCCCCATTTCTCCTGAAGAGCTCTGGTCAGTTCGACCAGCTCCAGCACGCTGAGCTTCTCGATCTCGGCGATAATATCCTGAACGGCCATAAGCTTTGTGCTCCTTTCGATATTGGTGACTACAGGCACTATCGGTCAGCCTTCAGCAATCGTTGTGCCTTCCTCTCTCTTATCGCTATACGGTTAAGAAGCGGGCGTGGTACCGCTCAACTGATCGGCGCGCGCCTGCAGGACATAGACGAGATCTCGCAAAGGCGCAGTGACGAGACTCACCATTGTCGCGATGGGGCCTTGCAAGGCGCCAAACACCTGCCCCTGTAACTGGGGGCGCGATGGCGCGCGGGCCAGCTTCTCGACATCCTGGGGATTGAGGCGCTGTTTTCCCAGGATGCCCCCCTTAATGGTGACAACCCTGGATGTGCGGACATAGTCGGTGATCGCTCTGGCAATAGCCACCTCATCATCATAGCCAAAGGCAACAGTTGTGGGGCCATGCAGCATATCGGTAAGGTCCTGAACACGCGCGCGCTCGGCAGCGATGCGCAACAACGTATTCTTAGCGACTTTGAGCTCGCCAGCGCCAGCGAGCCGGCGGCGCAGATCGGCGAGTTCGGCAACGGTTAATCCCTGCGTCTGCACCAACACGGCAGCCTTGCTGCGTTGCAACTTATCGGCCAGCTCGTCAATCAGCGCTGCCTTCTTTGCGGTTGGCATAACACGATACACTCCTTCAAACTTGAGCCATAGACAGAAAAAGGTCTTCGGCATACCGAAGACCAGGCAGGATAGCCGTATCATTGCACGGCTATCAGATCGTCACCTCGGCAGGTGGGTCAAGCCATTAAAGAGGGCTGAGCGCTGGCAAGCCAGATGCTCTCCTCATGCCTGCTGTCTTCGGTGTATAGCGAGCGGCTTTTGTAGCTGCTCGTCAGGCTCTATATAAATTATTGATGGCAGCGTCCCGTGGGGCACCGTCACATGCGTTTTTATTTTACCCTTTGGGAAAGCCAGCGTCAAACGCGCTGGTCTGCCCATTCAGGCAGCGGGTTTGAGAGCTAGAGCCGCCTGGAGGTCCAGGCGGACGCTGGGCGACATCGTTGTACAGAGGACAACGCTCCGTACATACTGGCCTTTGGCGCCACTCGGGCGGGCGCGGACAATTGCATCCACGCAAGCGGCCAGATTTTCCAAAAGCTGTTCGTTAGTAAATGAAAGCTTACCGATAGGCACATGGATGAGGCTGGTCTTATCGACCCGGAACTCGACGCGGCCAGCCTTTGCTTCGCGCACAACCCGGCCAACATCCATAGTAATGGTACCGGCTTTAGGTGTAGGCATGAGGCCGCGAGGTCCCAGACGGCGGCCAAGACGGCCGACTTTGCCCATGACATCGGGGGTGGCGATGGCCACATCAAAGTCAAGCCAGCCATCCTCGATTTTTTTAATGAGATCATCTAATCCGACGAAGTCGGCACCCGCGGCCTCAGCCTCGGCTGCCTTCTCGCCCTGAGCGAAGACCAGCACTTTCACGGGCTTGCCGGTGCCAGCCGGGAGCTGAGCGACGCCACGGACCATCTGATCGGCGTGGCGGGGGTCCACACCCAGCTTCATATGGAGTTCGACCGTTGGGTCGAACTTGACGTAGTTCATTTTTCTGAGCAGCTCAATTGCTTCAGCGGGCTGGTAAAGCCGGTTGCTATCAACCAGCTTTGCCACCTCGCGATACTTTTTCCCATGTTTCGCAGCCATAATGCCCTCCTTGTGGAGCGAGTCCGCAGTGACTGGCGGGCGTTCCACGATTGGTAATCAGGCGCTGACCTCGATGCCCATGCTGCGCGCAGTGCCGGCAACCATACGCATCGCCGCCTCAATGTCATTTGTATTCAGGTCTTTCATCTTCAGCTCAGCGATCTCGCGGAGCTTATCCCGGCTGATTGAGCCAACCTTTGTGCGGTTGGGCATCGCCGATCCCTTCTCAATGCCGATAGCTCGTTTCAAGAGATCGGGGACAGGAGGTGTCTTGGTAACGAAGGTAAAGGAGCGGTCCTCGTAGATGGTGATTTCTACGGGGATAACCATACCGGCCTGGTTAGCGGTACGCTCATTATACTCCTTACAGAAGGCCATGATATTGACGCCATGCTGGCCCAGGGCCGGGCCGATGGGTGGCGCGGGATTGGCCTTGCCGGCCTGAATTTGCAGCTTCACCACTGCCTTGACACGTTTCGCCATAATTACTCCTGCGTCATTCGTAAAAAAGGGGAGCCGGGGGGCAGCCCCGGTTCCCCCAGCAAATATCGACCTTACACCTTTTCGACCTGAAGGAAATCAAGGGTGACCGGGGTCTCACGTCCGAAGAAAGAGACGAGGACGGTGACCTTATTGCGCTCAGGATGGACCTCGGAGACGGTACCAATAAATTCGGTGAAGGGGCCGTCGATGATGCGCACGCTCTGGCCAGGAGTAAAGGTGATCTTTGGTTTGGGCTTCTCGGCTGCCTTATCCTGCTCTTTGAGGATGGCCTTGATTTCGTGGTCCTGCAAAGGCACAGGATGTGTGCTTGAAGCGCCGACGAAGCTGGTCACTCCTGGGGTATTGCGCACGACATACCAGGACTGATCATCCAGGATCATTTCGACCAGCACATAACCGGGGAAGACCTTGCGCTGCACCGTGCGGCGCTGCCCATTCTTGATCTCCACCTCATCTTCAACCGGCACAATCACCCGGAAAATTTTATCCTGCATACCCATTGAGGCAATACGTGCCTCGAGGTGGCTACGGACCTTATTCTCGTAGCCGGAATAGGTATGGACCGCATACCAGCGCCGCTCTTTATTTTGCGGCACCGATGTTGTTTGCTTCTCTGATGCCGATTTCACCTGGTTGTGCGGTGCTGACTCTATCTGTCCGCTTTGCTCAGTAACCACGGCATTATCCCCCATTGTACTATTCGTCATTAGTAAGGGCTGATAATATGCTGAACAAACTGAGACAACCCGAAGTCAACCGCTCCCAGGATGAGACCGATCACAACAGAGATAGCAATAACCACCAGGGTCATGTTCCAGGCTTCCTCGCGGGTCGGCCAGGTAACCTTGCGCAGCTCAAGATAGACTTCATAGAAATAGCGGATGACCGCTACGCGCTGCCAGGCAGCCAGCGACGAAGAGCGAGCCTTCATCTTATGCCGAGCCGGTTGGGCTGGAGCCTTTGAAGCGGGTTGACTGTCTTGCGCGAGAGAATCGAAGAGATTTGCTTCTTCTGCCATAGTCATGGCCTCCAAATCGCCAGTATCGTCCCCTATGCTCGTCATGGCTACCTTCACGCGGCCAGTGGCCACCCGCCGGTTTGTTGCTGTTTTATCTGTCACCTGTTTGTCGCTTTCCTTGCCCACGAGAATGGAAGCGGTTCCCCTTTCAGCTTGCCAGAATTTCCGGCTGGATTTTGCAATCGGGCAGTAAAGGGGAACGCGGATCACCCCTGCCCAGCCTATCTGGTCTCCCGATGTGGGGTATGGGTTCGGCAGCGGGGGCAAAACTTGCGTCGCTCCAACCGCTCCGGATTGTTCTTTCTGTTCTTCGTCGTCGTATAGTTCCGCTCCCTGCACACGGTACAGGCAAGGGTGATGACGATACGATTCTCTTTTCCTTTTGCTGCCATTTCCGGCTCTCCAACCGCAAATCAGATTAAGCAGGGGCCAGGGACATTCTTTAAGAGCAGGCTGCCGCTAATAGTACTTCTCCTGGTTAATCTGATCTCTCAACTCACATTGTATACCATGCAGCAGCTTCTGTCCATGTAGCCTGGTGCTGGCTGGCTATCACTCCAGGATTTTGGTGACGACGCCGGCACCAACTGTCCGCCCCCCTTCCCGAATCGCAAACCGCGACCCCTCCTCCAACGCTATCGGCTGGATCAAATCCACCTCCATCTGCACATTGTCCCCCGGCATCACCATCTCCACCCCCTCCGGCAACCGAATCGCCCCCGTCACATCCGTCGTCCGAATGTAAAACTGCGGCCGATACCCACTGAAAAACGGCGTATGCCTCCCCCCCTCCTCCTTGCTCAACACATATACCTCCGCCCAAAACCGCGTGTGCGGCTGAATGCTCCCCGGCTGCGCTAACACCTGCCCCCGCTCTACCTCCGTCCGCTCCACCCCCCGCAACAAACACCCTATATTGTCCCCCGCTATCCCCTCATCTAACTGCTTCTTGAACATCTCTACCCCCGTCACCACTACCCGCCGCACCTCCGCCCGCAACCCCACAATCTCTACCTCATCCCCAACCCGGATCTTCCCCCGCTCCACTCGCCCCGTCACAACCGTCCCCCGCCCTTTGATCCCAAACACATCCTCTATCGGCAGCAAAAACGGCCGATCCACCGGCCGCGGCGGCGTCGGAATGTATTCATCCACCGCATCCAATAGCTCCCAAATCGGCCGCGCCGCCGGATCATTGCGCGTCAAATCCCCCGTGCTCTCTAACGCCTTCAGCGCCGACCCCCGAATCACCGGCACCTCCTCCCCCGGAAATTGATACTTGCTCAGCAGCTCCCGCACCTCTAACTCCACCAGCTCCAGCAGCTCCTCGTCCTCCAGCATGTCTACCTTGTTCAAAAAGACCACCATCGCGGGCACCTCCACCTGCCGCGCCAGCAATATGTGCTCCCGCGTCTGTGGCATCGGCCCATCCGGCGCACTGACCACTAAGATCGCTCCGTCCATCTGCGCCGCCCCCGTGATCATGTTCTTGATATAGTCCGCATGCCCCGGACAGTCCACATGCGCGTAGTGCCGCTTCTCCGTCTCGTATTCTACGTGCGCGATCGCTATCGTGATCCCCCGCTCCCGCTCCTCCGGCGCTTTGTCAATCTGGTCAAACGGCGTGTAGTTCGCCAGCTTGGCCGCCGCCAGCACCTTGGTGATCGCTGCCGTCAGCGTCGTCTTGCCATGGTCTATGTGCCCGATCGTCCCCACGTTCACATGCGGCTTGGTCCGTATAAACTTCTGCTTCGCCATCTCGGCTCCTCCTCTTGCCTCATCAGATGTATCGATTTAGCGGCCAGTTTGCTCCGCTGTGGGGGAACTATCCTGCTGTACTTGCAAGGGATAGTGCCGCTATCTGGTTCTTCTTCATTTGCGAGAGATAGTAACCGTTAAGGAGATAAGCTACCCGGAAGCACCTTACAGGAGCGAACTTCCCCTGATGATTGTCGCAGCAGTGACAAGCGCTTCTCGCTGGTGCACCTCTGTGGTTCGCGTTCCTCCTTTTTACTTTACCATTGCAAAGAAAAGATGCACGTGCACTGAATCAGGGATGGTGAGGCGGGGTCTTCCCCCCGCTTTGCACCGGGGGGCATATCCACCAGCCCGCGCCTATCAGTCTGGCTCCGGGTAGGCCGGAGAAGAGGAAGAAGCGGGAGGGGAAAAGAGCGGAGCCCGCGACGGGATTCGAACCCGTGACCCCAACCTTACCAAGATTGTGCGCTACCTCTGCGCCACGCGGGCACCCAGACCTGCGCCCTGCCACAAGTGCCACAGGCTCACGCATAGGGCGCAGAGCTTGCACATTGTAGCGACGGGCGATCAGGGGTGGGCAGTGGAGGATTCGAACCTCCGAAGGCGTCAGCCAACTGATTTACAGTCAGTCCCGTTTGGCCACTTCGGTAACTGCCCATGTGTGCGCCCGCACTCTCGTGCTCGATCATTCGACACACATCATGCACCGAATGATTATATGCGCTCGTTACGCTAATGTCAAGGGGATCCTTCATGCCTGTGGCGGGTGGGGGCAGAGGCACTGTGTCCGTCTTCTGGCCAGCGCCATGGTCGGACACGATGCCTCTGTCCTTTTGGGATGGGCCCGGTGGATCAGCCTAGCGTCCCGTCCGCTGATATGTGCCAATTAATTGCGCATGGCCCAGGACATGGCCCTGCATGGCATCAAGGACCTGCTGTTTCGTTGATCCTGGTTGAAGAGGCAGGGTGCTGGTCAGAGCGTAAAGAGTGAAGCGATAGCGATGCGGCTTCCCTGGTGGTGGACAGGGGCCGCCATAGCCAATCCGATTGAAATCGTTACGTCCCTGAACTCCTCCGCTGGCCAGACGCTCGGTCTGCGGTACACCCTCAGGTAGTTCATGAGTGCTACCCGGCAGATTGAAGAGCACCCAATGGGTAAATACCCTGCCAGGTGCATCGGGGTCATCGACGATCAGGGCAAAGGCAACCGTGCCCTGAGGCGCCCCGCTCCAGGAGAGCGGTGGCGACAGGTCCTGGCCGTCACAGGTGTAGCGGGCAGGAATCGCTGCACCGTGACCAAACGCTCCGCTTGTCAGGTCAAAGCTCATAGATCCCTCCAAAGGAATTGCTGTTTGCCCGGCTGATAAGGGTGGTGTGGAGCGACCGCCACAGGCCACCATCAGCAAATTTACCGCAATGCAGATGCCCATAATCCCCGTTAATCTCACAACTACTACTACCTCTCTAATTCTTCTTCTATTATTCTATGAGAGAACAGCCATCATGCTCCACTACCTTGTGAAAAGAGCGGGTGAGAGCTTCCACCGCAATGCAGATGCCTGGGAATCTGGATAGGGGGCAACGCCAACTCCTTGCCCTTGCGTGCCCTGCCGCTCACAATGTATAGTAAGCCGGAAATGAGGAAGAACAGAGAGGTGCATAAGGAGCGCCAAGGTTGAACCCCAACTTTTTGCCAAATCTCCATTACAATATGGCTTTTGTCGTTATGGCAGCGGGTGTCATCTGCGCTATGTGGGGCTTCGGGCTGTGGCTGCTGCACAAAGGAATTAATAGCGCCTTTCGTGTGGCACTCATGGTAACCGGAGCACTGGCATTTGCCCAGGGAGCCATCGGGGGTGTCCTGTGGCTGAGTGGCGATCGGCCGCCGGATCCGCTTCATTACATCTATGGCATTATTGTGCTGGCGGCTCTGCCGGTAGCCGTGACCTATACAACCGGTAAAAATGTGCGGCGCGATCTGCTGTGGTTGAGCATCGCCGCGCTCGTTATCTTTGCGGCGGGCGTGCGAGCCTGGATGACTGGCTAATTGGACCTTCCCCTAAGTCATACTTTTTTAACTCCCGGCCCACTGGCATGGCGAGAGAGCAAGATCATCTTTTTCGGTCCAGATGCGGGGCAGGCACAATAAAGTGAGAGCAGGTGGCGGTTGTTGAAAGGAGTGAGAAGACAAGGCTATGCGTGCGTCGTTTTTGCATCTCGCTGATGTCCATCTAGGATACGAGCAATACGGGTCGCGGGAGCGATTCCTGGATTTTGGCAAGGCGTTCAAGCGCATCTTAAAGGACGCCATTGAGCGGCATGTTGATTTCGTTGTGATCGCCGGGGATCTGTTTAATAAGCGCGCGATTGATGCGCAAACCCTGATGCAGGCGCAAGATGCACTGAAGATGCTTCAGGAAGCCGGCATTCCGGCAGTAGCTATTGAGGGAAATCATGATCGCGCGTACTATCGCGAAGGGACATCGTGGTTGCAGTTTCTGGCCTGGGAAGGGTTGTTACGACTACTGGATCCTATGTGGAGTGGCGGCACACTGGTGCTTACTCCCTGGCATGAGAAAGCGCTTCATGCTGGCTATATAGACTTCCATGGTGGTCGGCTACGCGTATACGGGCTACCATGGTATGGCGCGAGTACGGCGCGGATGATCGAAGGGCTGGCAGCAGCGCTGCGGGCTGTGCGCACGGCAGAGGATGAGGCAGGCGTTGAGTACCGGCTGCTCGTCCTGCATACCGGGCTGGAAGGCGAAGTGCCGCAGATGCATGGGCTGCCCACATGGGCACAATTCCAGCCATTGCGGTCGCTGGTGGATTATGTCGCACTTGGCCACGTTCACAAGCCCTATGAAAAAGAGAACTGGCTCTTCAATCCCGGCTCAACAGAGACCTGGAGTGCAGAGGAAACCGCATGGGATCGCGGCTATTACTATGTGACGGTAGATACTGAGGCGGCACGCAAGGATCCCAGTCTGCCAAAGCACTGGCCACAGCACATCAAGAACCGGCAGCGGCCTTTCTACCGCTACCAGTTTCGCGTGGACGGCCTACAAGAGCCTGCGGGCCTGTACGAACGCCTGGAACACTTCTGCGCGACAGAGGCGAGCACGCGCAATGATCAGGACATAAAGCCGGTAGTGGAGATAAGCCTGTATGGAACGCTGCTTTTTGATCTCAGTGCGTTAGATCGTACACGGGTGGAGGAGATCATTGCTCGCCACTTCAATGCTCTGCTGGTGCGTGTTCATCTCAATACCCAGGACCGGGAGAACGATATTGCGGAGGATGAAGACGAGCTGGATCGTGCTAACTGGCACCGTCTGGAGCAGCGCATTTTTGGCGAGCTGCTGGCCCGCGATGTCCGCTTTGCGGCGCATCAGGGTGAGTGGGCACGGCTGCTGGCAGAGCTGAAGCGGATGGCGCTTGAAGGGGAGCCAGCGCCAGCTGTTGCTGAGCGGTTGCGCACTGGATGGGAAGAGCTCAGGCCAGCGCCGCCAGCCTGAGGATGAAGTCTCTTGCTCAGGGTAGTACCCTGTGGTGAGGATCAATCTTCTCCTTGCTTGGCCGGTAACGAGAAACCGGGCAACCACCAGTTCCAGCGGCCAAGCAAGCGCATGGTGGCAGGGACGAGTAGCGAGCGGATGATAGTTGCATCCATAAACACGGCAATGGTCATACCCAGGCCGATCTCTTTGGTGCTGATTAAGGTTGTAAAGGTAATGGCGCCAGTAACGATCATCAGGATCAGTGCCGCATTGGTAATGACGCCACCGGTTCTCTCGAGGCCCTGCGCGACGGCGTAGCGGTTGTTCTGTGTGCGCAGCCACTCTTCACGGATACGACTCAACAGAAAGACCTCGTAGTCCATTGAGAGGCCGAAGAGGATGCAGAACATGAGAATAGGGATGGTGCTCTCAACAAAGCCCTCACTCGTGAAGCCGAGCAGATGTTCAAAGTGGCCCCACTGGAAGACATAGACAAGGACACCATAGGAAGCGCTAATGGAAAGCAGGTTCATGAGCACCGCCTTCAGAGGCAGCAGGAGCGAATGGAACATGAAGAGTAGCAGCACAAAGGTGGTCAATAGAATGAAGAGAATGGCCCTGGGGAAATTGCTGTAGAGATAGCGATTAAAATCCAGGGAGATCGCCTGGAAGCCGCCAACGAGCACCGTGAGGCCCTGGCCGGCTGCCTTACTGCCAGTACGCAGATTGTCAATCACCTGGATGCCTTCAGGACTATCGAGCTTTGTATCTGCCGTCGCGGTGATCAACGTTGTGTTGGCAGCTGTAGTGGCAGCGACGAATTGGGCCAGCGCGGGGCTGTGCCGATAGGCACCGCTGGTATACAGCATAGCAAGCTGCTGCTCGCTCCACGCGGATGCGCCTGCCGTCGGTGCCATGCCCGGGCTAGGGGTAACCTCTTTACCAGCCGCTATCTCGCCTCCTGCTGAGGGAAGGGCAATCTGGATGCTGGCTGGCAATCGAGTCAGGCTGGTGACACTGGTGATATGCGGCTGGGCAGCAATCCATTGTGTCAGATGGGCAAGGCGGGCAAGGTTTGTGGCAGTGAGGATGCTGGAGCCATCAGGAGCCTGCACAATGATGTCGATTGGATCCTGCTTGGTCATGGGGAACTGCGCGTGCAGGATATCGAGTCCCTGACGCGCCGGTGATGTGACCGGCAGCGAGGAGGCATCGGGAGTGCCGATGCGCATCTTGAGGACAGGCCAACCAAGACCGAGCAGCAGCACGCTCACGGCAAGAATGATCGGAATGGGGTGCTGCATAACAGCCAGTGCCCAGGCATGCCAGAAGCCGCGCTGCGTGGACCCCTTCTGCCGGCTTCCTTGCTCAGCGGGTGAGGCAACGAAGCGGCTAAGAAAGGGAATGCGCAGGGCGTTAATACGCAGGCCGAGGACGCTGAGAAGAGCGGGCAGGAGGGTGAGAGCAGCGATCATGGCGGCGCCGACAACAACGGCGCCAGCCAGGCCAATAGATGTCATATACTGGATGCCAATCAGCATGAGGCCAGCGAAACCGATCATGACCGTCATGGCGCTGAAGAGGATCGCTTCGCCCGCTGTTGCTATTGTCCAGGCCACCGCTTCGGGTACTGCGCGCCCGTGAGCCAGCTCCTCACGGAAGCGGCGCGTCAGGAAGAGGCTGTAGTCAATCGAGATACCCAGTCCGACGATGGAGGTGATACTCAGCACGGTAACATTGGTTGTGTTGTGCAGGGCGATGGCATAGATCACAGCCAGCGCTACCGGTACAGCGACCAGCGCCAGGACGATGGGGATCAATGCGGCGATCAGCGTGCCAAATACGACCAGCAGCACGGCCAGAGCGATAGGGATGGCTCTGGCATCAGCCTGCTCTGTATCCTGCTGGGCGATCTGAGCAAACTCGCTATAGACAGCCACATTGCCGGTAAGGTAGGCACGAGCCGGGCCAGTTTTGGGTAGCAGCGTGTGGAAATTGGGCAGTTGCTGCTCGACAGCGTCCGGGTCTGTGTTGAAGTTGACAGTCACAAAGGTCGTCCGTCCATCCTGACCAATGCCCCCAGGAATGACGCCGCTCACGTGTGGAAAGGCTCGTGTCCGACCGATGAAGTTGTTGATCTCTTGCTGATAGCCGGGATCACTGACTGGAGTGGTGGCAGATTGAAAGATGACCAGGACCTGCGCGGGCGGTTGATGTAGCTTTTCAGTGAGGATAGTGTCAACATGTGTTGACTCGCTGCCGCTAAACGAGAAGCCACCACCGGTGAGGACAGAGGCAACTCTGTCAGCAAAAGGGATACTGGTGATCAGCGCAATGAACCAGAAGGCGATAATCAGCCAGCGGATACGATATACCTGGTAGCCATAGGCAAGGCCGATGCGGTAACGCCGGTGGGTCTCAAGAGATGCTACATGCGTTGGGCTCGTGGAATTTTGCACGTGCATAGGGGAAATCCTTATTCAGCAAGTTTCGCCAAAAATCGAGAGCAGTAGTACGTATGTACCTCAGCCAACGATGCGCAGCCGCTCCGAGCCACTTGACTCACGGACGATGAGCTCCGGCTGATAGACAATGTGCCGGTGTTTGTGCGTCGTCGGGTTGCGCACTTCATCCAGGAGGAGTTCGGCGGCGGCGCGGCCAAGCTCGTACTTGGGTTGGCGGATTGTAGTCAAAGGTGGCGAAAGGACGGCCGCAAACTCCACATCATCGTAGCCGACAACAGCCAGGTCGTTGGGCACAGAGATGCCGCGTCTGGCGAGCCCGCGCATGAGACCCAGGGCGAGCAGGTCATTCGCACAGAATACCGCGGTGGGAGGTTTGCTGGTCTGTAAGAGAGCATCAACACAGGCCTCACCTTCACAGGCATTAAGGGCTGGTGTCGTGATATCCAGGATAGCGACAGCGGGGTCCAGTCCCGCCGCTTTGGCGGCGCGGCGGACACCATGCTGCCGGTCCACGCACTGGCGGATGCTAAGGGGGCCATGGACGAAGGCGATACGGCGATGACCCAGCGCGAACAGATAGGCAGCGGCCAGTTCACCACCGCGCACATCATCGACGGCGACGGAGCAGAGGTCCCGGCTGCGAGTGGGACGGTCAAGCAAAACGACGGCAATACCACAGCGGCGGAAACGCAAGAGATAGGAAGCGTCGCTGTGGACGGGGGTAATCAACAGTCCTTGCACACGCTGTTCTTCGAGAACACGCAGATAGCGGCTCTCTTTTTCAAAGGAATCATCCGAGTTACCTAGAATGACAACCGAGCCAGCTGCGCTGGCCACGTCCTCAACGCCGCGTGCTACTTCAGTAAAGTAAGGATTGGTGATATCGAGGACAACCAGGCCAATACAGCGGCTACGGCCAGCGCGCAGTTGATGGGCCGATTCGTTGCGGACAAAGCCGATCTCGGCGATCACCGATTGCACCCGCTGTCGGGTCTGCTCAGCCACAAGCTCAGGGTGGTTGAGCACATTGGAAACTGTACCAACCGACACTCCTGCTCGTGCGGCCACCTCACGAATGCTCGTCATTGTCCTGACTCCGAAAAAACCATCTGCACCATAGGAGCTCACAGACACCTTTTTTCTGTATGCCGATTTTCTCTATGCCGACAGGCACCGTTATAGGGTGTCTGGTGGCTTACGCTTCAAATTGAGCAGCAGCGGTTCAGAAGAAGCCGCTAGTGTAGTGTATCACAAACCCATTAGATACGATCAGAAAGGGCAGATCAGCAGCGAGACGCTGCTCCTTTTCTTCAGCCCGGTGCTGCGCTATGAAGCAAAAGAAACCTGACTCCTGCCAGTGAAGGGTGCCGAAGCGCACATAGCCATAGCTGTCGATCGCACAAAAGTGTGCGAGGTATCCCATTGACAATCCCACGATTTGCGTTTACACTTGTCTTAATTGAAACGTTTCAGTGAAACGTTTCAGATCGCGAGCACCCATTGAGGAGCGCGCTGGCGCAGCGCGGCACTGGAGGGGAAGCATATGCTGCATCCTTCTTCATCCCCGTCTGTACCGAATAGGGGCGCCGCCGGTGCTATCATTGCCTGGCGCCCGCGCACGCATGCCTCCAAGCGAACTAATAACTATCAGGGTGGCTCACAAAGCCGCGCACCCCCTGGATATCCTCCTGGCGCTTGTCGACACATGGTAGCCCCTTACACGGTTGTACGCTTCTCACGCACGCTGCCCCGCTAAAAGGGGGTATGGTAAGGAGAAGCCCTTACTCCGGCCAGAAACTCGTGGGTAACGTTTACCGATAGGTTAGCGAGGAGTTGGGTTAACTATGTCACAAGAGAGCAGCGTACTGAGTAGATTTGATGAGGCTTCGCTCAAGCGAGTTCACTGGGAGTGGACAACTATCGCTGCGTTGGGCGACTACCTGGATGCGGGCTCCATCGTCGCTGGAGCTGCGTCGCTCCTGGCATGGATTCATTACTTCAATTTGAATCCAGGCATTGTCGGGATCATCGCGGCTTTCAGCTCGAATGGTATCTCTACGGCGGTCGGTGCCCTTATTGGTGGCCGGCTGGGCGATATGTTTGGCCGCAAGTTCATCTACAGCGTCGATCTCTTGATTTATTCGCTCGGTACTCTCCCGATTATCTTTGCTGTCAATGCGCCGATGGTCATCATTGGTTACATGATCATGGGCCTGGCCGTCGGCGCTGATGTGCCAACATCCTGGTCTCTTATCGCCGAGTTCGCCCCACGGAGGAATCGCGGCAAGCTCATGGGGTTGACCAATGTCTTCTGGTACATTGGCCCCATTGTGATCCTCTTACTGTCGCTGGCATTTGCGCCGTTAGGAATCCTGGGAGCCAGGCTGGTATTTGCGAGTTTGCTGATCGTTGCGCTGATCACCTATTACCTGCGGCGGCGATTGACGGAGTCGCCACGCTGGTCGTATCTGACTGGCAGAGCCGGCAATGTTGCAGCTGCCGTTCAGTCGCTGGGTGAGAGCGCCCCCACCCTCCATGCCCAACAGGAGAAGAGTCGTCTGGAGCTGCTTTTCTCGCGATCGAACCTGAAGGCTTTCCTGTTTGTCACGCCGATCTACGTCCTTTGGGGGATACCGGCAGGCACATACGGGTTTTTCCTTCCTTACATCTTCAAGACTCTGGGTGCACAGAGCGCTGCTAAGGCCGACGCGCTGGACATTCTCTGGTTTGTATCCGCTATCGTAACGGTCGTATTTGTGTTCATGCCGCTGAATGATCGGGTTGACCGGCGGATACTCTATGCCATCAGTGCGGCATTTTGTGCTGCAGCGTTCTATCTGTTTGTCTTCTTCCCAGTCGCCAATCCTGTAGTGGCTATCACCAATGTGCTGCTGTTTGGTCTGGGTCAAGGCATCGGCCTCTGGCCACTTCAGCGGGTCTGGTCGGTGGAGCTATTCCCAACGATGATCCGTAACACCGCTCAGGGCACACTCTGGGGCTTCATGCGCTTGATCCTCGGTCTCTGGAGCCTGTTCCTGCCTATCTTCACCACGGCCGTCGGCTTCAACGTTGTAGCTCTTATTCTTGGTCTCATGTTCACCTATAATCTGATCGTTGGTGGGCTGTTTGGACCGCGAACACAGAGCCGCTCGCTCGAGCAGATCCAAAGCGGAGACATCTTCGCCCGCGAAGGTGTGCCGGCACCAGAGGTGTCGGGACAGGCATAGTATGTATATGTAATAGTATGCCGCGGAGCCTATGTTCAGATAGATGGCAGCACGCTGTCATCTATCTGAACAGTGCAGATAGCTTATCAGGTAAGGATGGTGAGCATGCAGCGAATTGCCTTTACGATGAAGATCAAGCCGGGCGGTGAAGCAGAATATCGGGCACGACACCGACAGGTCTGGCCAGAGCTCCTTGCCGACCTTAAGGCCGCAGGCTGCCACCGCTACTCCATCTATGCCAAAGGTCAGGATCTGTTCGCTTATATGGAGGTAGACAACTTTCCACGCTTTTTGCAGACCATGGCGGCGAGTGAAGCCAATCGGCGGTGGCAGGCATATATGAGTGATATCTTGATTATGGAAACCGACCCGGCCACTGGCTTCCCGCATGTACTGGAAGAGGTGTTTCATCTCGATTAGGAGCTCGCAATCTCCTGACCCCGGCCTTGCTACCGTTTTACCATTTTTAGAGAGTCAGTATTCATCTGCCGTTCGCATAAGGAGCAGCAAGACAGCCACTCCAGCACAACGCTGTGTGGCATGGCAGTGAATCAGGACCAACTCTTGATTCATCGGTAGAGAGGGAAGTAATCCATGTTTGAATATAAGCGCACCGCTAATCCGAAGATAGGAGTGTTTGCCATCGGGCTGGCCGCATACTGGCCGCAATTCGCCGATCTGTATGATCGCCTCCAGGGTTACCTTGCTCATGTGGAGCGTCAGATATCCCAATGGGGGGAAGTGGTATCTGGTGGACTGGTTGATTCAGCAGAGAAAGCCCGGGCGGCGGGCGCGCAGTTCGCCCGTGAACAGGTAGATGTGGTGTTTGTGCATACAGCCACTTACGCGACCTCCTCACAGGTATTGCCGGTTGTGCAAGCAGCGAAGGTACCTGCCATTGTGCTGAATCTGCAACCAGTACCGGCGCTAGACTATGCAACTACGACAACCGGCGAGTGGCTGGCCAACTGCTCTGCCTGCTGCGTACCAGAGATTGCCTCGGCCCTTACCCGCGCCAACCTGCCGTTCAAAGTGGTCTCTGGCACGCTATTTGACGATGCAGCAGTCTGGACGACGATCCGCGAGTGGTGCCAGGCGGCGAAAGCTGCCCATCATGTACGCCGGGCACGACTGGGGTTTTTAGGGCATACCTATCCCGGCATGCTTGATCTGTACGCTGATTTTACTGCCGTGCATGGCCAGCTCGGCAGCCATGTCGAAGTACTGGAAATTGATGATCTGGTAGCTCGTGTTATGGCGGTGACCGATAGGGAAATTCGCGACAAGATCGGTGAAATACGCGGGCTGTTTGACTTTGCTCAACCTGCCAGCGATCCGATTGCTGCACCTATTGAGCCGGAAGATCTGGAATGGAGTGCACGGGTCGCCGTTGGCCTGGAGAAACTGGTACATGACTTCGATCTTGATGGTCTGGCATATTATTATCGTGGTTGGGGTGGCAATCAGAATGAGCAGGTGGCCGCTGCGATGATCGTTGGCAACTCGCTGCTCACTGCGCAAGGAATTCCGTGCAGCGGCGAGGGAGATCTCAAGAATGCCATTGCGATGCTGGTGATGGATCGGCTTGAAGCTGGTGGCAGCTACACCGAGCTATATGCGATGGACTTTGTTGATGGCTTTGTCCTCATGGGCCATGATGGGCCCGGCCATATCGCTATCTCCGCAGAGCGTCCGGTGCTGCGCAAGCTGAAGCTCTATCATGGCAAGCGGGGATTGGGGGTTTCGGTAGAGTTCAAAGTGAAGCTGGGCGCGGTGTCGGTACTGGGGGTGACACAGCGCGCTGATGGTCGGCTGAGGTTCCTGGTAGCTGAGGGTGAAAGTCTGCCGGGGCCTACCTTCCGCATTGGCAATACGAACAGCCGGGTTCGATTCTCCCTGGATCCTGCTGCATTCGTCACCCGATGGAGCGAAGAGGGTCCGACACATCACATGGCGCTGGGCATCGGGCATATCGGCCAACTGGTTGAGAAGGTAGGATATCTGCTGGGTGTCGCTACAACCCAGGTAGCATGAGCGATTTTTAGTTCGCTTTCTTAGTAAGGAAGAGGGCGGCGACTTTCAAGAGAGCTGCAAAAGGAAGGTGCTGATCTCTGTACTCCTTTGCTTGAAGAAAAGAGGCAATAGATAAGCCATGGCACAAGCTGCATTTGAACTCTTGGGTGAGAGTCTGGAACAGCGTGGTATCGATGTCCAGACTGTTCTGGACTGCATTCAGGACTTTACTGTTGAAACTCCTTCATGGGGATATGGAAATTCGGGCACGCGTTTCAAGGTTTTTAGCTGGCCCGGTGCGGCACGCAACCTGCGCGAGAAGCTGGCCGATGCCGCAACGGTGCACCGATTTACTGGTATCTGTCCCAGTGTGGCGTTACATATTCCCTGGGACTGGGAAGACGACTGGTCAGCGCTCAAAGAATATATCAGTTCGCTTGGTTTACAGGTGGGCGCGATCAACCCCAACCTGTTCCAGGAGGATGTGTATCGACTTGGCAGCCTGTGTCACTTTGATACAAGGGTACGCCGTCAGGCTGTAGGGCATGTGCTTGATTGCATCCAGATTGCGCGGGAGCTGGGATCGGATACTATCAGCCTGTGGCTGGCGGATGGCACGAACTATCCGGGCCAGGACGATTTGCGGGCGCGCAAGCATCGCCTGCTGGAGTCACTCGCTGAGATCTATGCAGCGCTCCCGCCAAACATGCGCCTCCTCATCGAGTATAAGTTTTTTGAGCCGGCCTTCTACCATACTGACCTCGCTGACTGGGGGATGGCTTATACGATGGTCACCCGGCTTGGCCCGCAGGCGCAGGTTCTGGTGGATACAGGTCACCATCCTCAGGGGACCAATATTGCGCATATCGTGGCCTTCCTGCTGGATGAAGGACGCCTCGGCGGCTTCCACTTTAACGACCGCAGGTACGCTGACGATGATCTGATCGTTGGCTCACAGCATCCATTTGAGCTGTTCCTTATCTTCAATGAGCTGGTTGCCGCGCGCTTTGGGTCTTCCGCCAGCAATAGTGTGGACAGGGATGTGGCGGCGTATACGGCTGAACGAGTTGCCTATATGATTGATCAGTCGCACAACATCGAACCGAAAATTGAGGCTATGATCCAATCAGTGCTGCATATCCAGGCTGCCTATGCTCGGGCGCTTATCGTCGATCGGCGGCAACTGGCAGCGGCACAGGCAGCTGGAGATGTGCTCATGGCCTATCGCACACTGCGGGATGCCTTTGAGACCGATGTTCGCCCACTCCTGGCGGAAGTGCGGATACGGATGGGCAGAGATCCTGATCCGATTGTGGCGTTTCGGCAGAGCGGTTACGCTGAAGAAGTCGCGCGGATGCGCGGCACCATGCCCGTCACCAGCGGCTATTCAGGAGCATAAGGAAAACGGTTGAGGTTTGAACCATAGAGGAGACTATGGCACGATCGCGTGCAACGTTCAACGTCGCTGCTATTGACCTGGGAGCGGAGAGCGGACGAGTGTTCCTGGTGCGCTATGATGGTGGTACGATCGCGCTCCGCGCGATCTATCGCTTCCCGAACCAGCCTGTCTTTGGGCAGGGCCACCTCCATTGGGATATAGAAGCGCTCTGGCAAGAGATGAGAGCAGGGCTGCGCCAGGCGCGAGCCGAAGCCGGTACGATCGAGAGCATTGGTGTTGATTCCTGGGGGGTGGACTATGGACTGGTGGATGCAAACGGGTCACTGCTGGAGCAACCTTTCCATTATCGAGACACACGGACACAGGGTGTGGTGGAGCAGGTCTGCGCGCGCCTCTCACGTGAACGGATCTATAGCGAAACAGGAATTCAATTTCTGCCGATCAACACGCTCTACCAGCTTGCGGCGCATTATCAGGCAGAGCCGGAGCTCTTCGATAGGGCCTATCGTTTGCTATTAATACCGGACCTGATGCATAGCAGGCTGAGCGGTGTGACTGTGTGCGAGTATACCAACGCTACTACGACGCAGATGTGGTCGGCGGTGGCGCATTGCTGGGCAACGGACTTGATCGCTGCTGCCGGGATCCCTCTTCATCTCCTGCCACCGGTGGTTGAGCCAGGAACGGTCCTGGGTCCATTGCTGCCAGCTCTGCAAGACGAACTGGGTACGGGTGTGCGTGTGGTGGCACCGGCCACGCACGATACGGCGGCGGCTGTTGCTGCCGTGCCCCATCGCACAGCAGACGGATGGGCCTATATCAGCTCAGGCACATGGTCGCTGGTTGGACTGGAGTTGCCACATCCACTTATCAAGCCGGAAGCGCTTCAGGCTAACTTCACCAATGAGGGAGGCGTCTTCGGCACCACGCGATTTTTGAAAAATGTGATGGGTCTCTGGCTTCTTCAGGAGTGTCGGCGCACGTGGGCACAGGCCGGGCAGCGATGGAGCTACGAGCAGCTTTTCACGTCTGCTGCAATGGCTGCTGCCTTTACCGCCTTTATCGATCCAGATGATTCTGCCTTCCTGGCACCGGGGAACATGCCGGCCAGGATACAACAATTTGTCACTCATCACCATGAGCCACCGGTGATGACGCCTGGCGCGCTCACACGCTGCATATTGGAGAGTCTGGTGCTGCGCTACCGCCAGGTTCTCGAGGTCGCTACAAACCTGGCAGGGACGCGGCTCAGGGTAATCCATGTGGTTGGTGGCGGGTCACAGAGCGCCCTCATGAATCAATGGCTCGCCGATGCAACCGGGCTGCCAGTAGTTGCAGGGCCGGTAGAAGCCGCTGCGCTGGGTAATGCGCTTATGCAGCTTGTGGGCCTGGGCGAACTGACAACACTGGCCGAGGTACGTGCGCTCTGCGACCAGGCCACACTTACGACAGTGTTTTACCCCCAGCCAGATCGGCGGCAGGGCTGGGATGACGCATATGCACGGTTTCTCCAGGTAATACAGGAAACCTGAGCAAGGCAGGGAGGAAGGATCCGATGGCAGAGGCACATACAGATGCATCAGAATTATCGCCGGTCCTGGCACAGCTCGTGGCGCGCTCACGCCGGCTTGGGGCGGATCGTTCGGTTTGCAACTGGGGCGGTGGCAATACATCGGCGAAGGCCGAAGAGCGCGATCATCGTGGCCGGGTCGTGCGCGTCCTGTGGGTCAAAGGATCGGGGTCAGACCTGGCGACGGTCACGGCGCAGTCGTTTACCGGACTCTATCTGGATGAAATTCTGCCGCTGATGGAGCGCGAGCGCATGAGCGATGCGGAGATGGTGGCATACCTGGCGCGTTGTTTTTACGAACCGGGCCGCCCACGCCCCTCCATTGAAACGTTGCTGCATGCGTTCCTGCCTTTCAGGCACATAGATCATACCCACGCTGATGCGACAAATTTTTTCGCCTGTGCGGCAAATGGTGAGCAACTGGCCCGTGACTGCTTTGGCGATGAGCTGGTATGGATTCCCTATATGCGGCCAGGGTTTGCCCTGGCCCGGCGGGTGGCCCTGGCAGTGCAAGCTCAGCCAGGTGCGCGACTCGTTATTCTGGCCAAGCATGGCCTCATCACCTGGGGAAACTCCGATGAAGAGTGCTATGCGCATACGCTGTGGACCATCGAGCGGGCACAGGCATTTGTTGCCCGTCGTCTGCAGGAGCCAGCGTTTGGTGGCTGGCGAACCTCTGTTCTGCCACCTCTGCAACGCCAGGCAGTTGCTGCAGCAGTCATGCCGTCCCTACGCGGGCTGGTTGCAGTGCACCAGCCATGCGTGCTTCGCTTTGAAGACACATCTGATGTTCTAGAGTTCAGCAGCAGTCGCGACGCGGAGCGTCTGGTGAAGGTTGGCGCAGCCTGTCCCGATCACCTCATCCATACGAAGCCCTGGCCGCTCCTCGTCAATTGGGTGCCAGGGTCTGGTACCGAGGCAGACATGAGTACAGGACAGGGTCTACCACAACTCAAAGAGGCGCTGCGATTGGGGATTGAAGCCTATAGCGCACGGTACCAGCAGTATCTGGCAGACAATGCAGGCCAGAACCTTGATCCTGATGCTGAGACGCCGGTGTATCGTTCTCCGGATGTCCGCCTCGATCCCGCGCCCCGTGTGATCCTTATACCCGGTGTGGGCATGATTACGACCGGTAAAGACGCTGTTGCTGCGGATATCGCGGCACAGCTTTACCATCGTGCGATCGCTGTCATGCGCGGCGCAGAAGCCTGCGGTGGGTTCATCTCACTCACCGATGCGGAACGTTATGCTGTCGAATACTGGCCACTTGAGCAATATAAGCTGACGCTGGCGCCGCCCGAGCAAGAGTTTGCGCGTCAAGTAGCTCTGGTCACCGGGGCCGCTGGCGGCATCGGCTCAGCAATCTGTGCACGCCTGGCGCGTGAGGGCGCGCATATTGTTGCCACCGATATTGATGAGGAGGGAGTGCAGCGCCTGGCGGCAGATCTCTGCCAGCGCTACGGAGCAGGGCGTGCAATTGGCGTACGCATGGATGTGACCAGCGAGGATGAGGTGCACGCTGCCTTTGCACAGGCTGCCAGGCAGTTTGGGGGTGTAGATATCATTGTCAATAACGCCGGCCTCGCTTCGAGCGCTGCAATCACGGAAACGACCCTGGCCGAGTGGCAGAAAAATCTTAACGTGCTGGTGACCGGTTATTTTCTTGTTGCGCGTGAGGGATTCCGGATCTTGCAGGAGCAGCAACGGGGGGGATGCCTGGTCTTTGTAGCCTCTAAGAATGCGCTGGTAGCTGGTAAGAATGCAGCGGCCTATTCAGCAGCCAAGGCGGCTGAGCTCCATCTGGCGCGTTGCCTGGCTGAGGAGGGAGGGCCACTGGGCATCCGGGTTAACACAGTCAATCCGGATGCGGTTCTGGCCGGGTCGCGCATCTGGAACAGTGCCTGGCGGCAGGAGCGAGCAGCAACCTACGGTATCACACCTGAGCAGCTTGAGGAACACTATCGGAAACGCACTGTACTCGGCGTCAATATTCTGCCAGAGGATGTGGCTGAGGCGGTCGCTTTCTTCGCATCAGCGCGGCGCTCTGGCAAGAGCACTGGCAATATCCTTAATGTAGATGGTGGCATTGCAGCGGCTTATCCACGCTAAGAGCAAATCCGTTTTTAGAGGCGGCGGTGGCTCTTACTTACAGCCTTTCTGGAAAATGAGAGGTCAATGCCATAGCGGCGGGTGAAGTTCTGGAAAAGGCGGTAAAACTCTGCGCGATCCGTCAGGGAGATCACTGCGACGGCATCAGCGGCTTCGATCGCGTAGGGGTAGCCATTACCAGCGATGACTTCGGCACGAACCACATCGATCACCCGATCGAGCTGGTCATCCTCAATGAGCCAGCGGGGGAATTCCAGGCGGGCCGGCGGACGATCACCGGTAGTCTGGAGATAGGCGAACGCGACGTCCGCGCGCTGCTCCCCATAGGACCGGAGCACATCGCCGCGGGCGCAGATGAACGCCGGTGTACGGTCACCCCAGGCAAGCTGCCCATGCCAAAGCAGTGCGTCATGCATGTGGCGCGCCTCAGGGAGTGAGGGATAGAGGCGACGCAGCATGGTCGTTACATCACGGGCATGGCTACTATCGATGTAGGCTATAATGGGGATACGTGTGCGTTGGGAGGCTATCAGAAGCGCACGGGCGGCGGCAATATAACGGGTGCGATAGGCGGGGGCCATTGTGAGAGCGAAGGAGACGACAAGGGAGCCATCATAGAAGATGACCGGTTTAGGAGCAGCGCTGGCAGGCGCAGCATAGCGCTCGCAGGCATCAATAATCGTGCGCACCTCTAGCTCCAGGCGCCGCAAATGCACAATCTGCTCGGAGTAGATATAGCCCTCAGCTTCCTCCGGGTGAGCAACGAGCGATTCTGCCGGGCGATCGGCGCTGACGTTACTGCTCTCTCCCTGTGTCAGGGCAGATCGCTCATGGGGGAAAAAATGACCAGCGGCGATCCTGTTTTCCTGGGAAGATAGGCCAATCAGCTCATCAGGGGGAAGGATCTCCACAATGGCATCCTTGCTATATGGCATGCCGGGCATATGGGGATTCTCGAAGAGGCCAACCTGGATGCAGGCAACCGGGATCGAGGCATCACGCCAGGGTAAGAGCTGGCTGCCATCTACGGCCAGGGTTGTTGTGCCCTGGATGCATTCTGCCCAGGCCCGGGCATCCTGATGATGGGCGAAGCGATGGACGAAGGGCAGGCGGAGAAGGCCGCGGGCCGATCTCTCTCCAGGAGCTCTATCACTGATAGCGTTTGCTGGTGCAGGTTCGACACGGTCATATTCGCTGGTAGGTTGGGCGCCAGGCGGAGCCTCATCCTCGCGCAGCGCAGCAGCCAGATCGGCAGCCGTCGGAAAATCATGCTTAAGCCGGGCTAATGCAGTACGATAGGCACGCAGGCCTTGGCCAATCCCCCGCCCATAGCTCTGGAAGTGTTCATGTTGTCCTTCGAGCGCAGCTAATAACTTTGCGGTGAAGAGCATGGGATTCCTCCTGGAGCTTTCAGGCTACTCGCAGCGTTAAGTCAAAATTCGGAAGCTGATAGCTCCCGATCCATCCATGGCGCAGCCGCGAAGAGGGGCGTGGGGACTTGATCGCTGGCTGTTGCAAGTTCATCGGTCTCCACGCAGGTCTGGCCGTTCTCCTTGCGGAGGCGAATGATGCTGTCGAGCCCCTGCTCGAATGTATCATCATGGCTGATCACGATGATCTGCTGGAAGCCACGGACACGGCGGATCTGCGCGGCGAGATTGATGCGGCGCTGCTCATCCATATTTTGCGTTGGCTCATCAAAAAAGGCGATATCCAGGCCGGAGAGCGTTTTAAGGAGGGCCAGGCGCACGGCGAGCGCCGCGCTCATTTGCTCACCGCCGCTGAGCTGGACAAAATGGCGTGTGACGCCCTGCTGGCGGAGCACGATCTCATAGTCCTCTTCCCATGAGAGCTGTACCGATCGGTCGCCGATGATCTCGCCAAAGATACGATTCGCCTCAGAGGATATCTGGCGCAGGCGGGCGCGCATCACATAGGGCCCGGCCTCTTTCAGCGTATCACGGAAGAACTGGAGGGCATCGCGAAGCTCCACGAGCCGATCACGGTCACGGCGGGCAGCATCCAGCTGAACCAGCAGCGTTTCCGCATGGGCAATGGCGTTCTCACGCTCCGTGATACGGATACGCAGGCTGCGAATGGCTTCGGTTAAGGCGCTGATATTGTCGCGCAGTTTGCGCAGTTGATTGCTGGCAGCCTGTAATGCAGCCGGGTCAAAATTTGCAGCAGCAGTCTCCCAGGCGGCCTGGGCAGCGACAAACACAGCATGGGCCTGGTCTGCAGCTTCCTGGGCACGGGCATATTCCTCTTTTGCCACGGGATAGGTTGCGGCGGCCTGTTCACATTTGAGGTAAGTATCATGGCCATGCCGGCAGGATGCCATATCTGCCTCAAGGGCGGCTATGCGCTCATCCAGGCCAGCAAACGGCATGAGCTGTGCTTCAGCATCACGCAAAAGCTGCTCGGCGTGGCTCTGGCGCGCGCGCGCGCGTGCGAGCGTCTGTGTGGCGATAGGAGCACGATCGGCGATCCCTTGCAGAGAGCTGCGACGGCTGCGCGGGTCGCCAAGGTTTGCCAGCTGGGCCTCGATCTGCGGGAGCTGGGCGGCGATCGTCTGCAACTGCTGGAGGTCAGCGATCGCGACATCACGACGGCGCTTGCATGCCTCCAATCCCTTCAGGATGCTCTGGCGCTCGCTCTCCAGGCCGGGCAACTGGCGCATCTGGCGGTCGGCGTTATCGCTGCGCTGGAAGGCTTCACGGGCAGCGGCCAGATCCTGCTCAATAGTGGCATGAGCGCCAAGCCAGGCCTCGAGGTCCGCCAGTTCGGCTTCCAGGTCTGTGCGGCGCCTGGTGGCGCTCGCCAGCTCCTCGCGACGCTGGGCGAGGACCTCTTCGTACTCGCCTAAGCGATCAACATCGCGTTTGAGCTGGCTGCACTGCCTGACTGTTTCGGCAAGATTTGCCTCCTGGGCTTCAAGTGGCATTAATTCACTACGCGCCTGAGCAATGAGCCGGGTGAAGTAGTCCTCCAGGCTCGATTGTCCCTTCGCGCGGATATTCAGGCAAGGCTCAAGGAGGAATGGACATTGGCCACCGGTTGACTGCTGATACGATTGCTCGTATCGTCTGATATCGGCATTGAGGGTTGCAATGGCCTTCTGAGTCTCGCGCAGACGCGCCTCCAACGCCGGCAATTCTGCTACGCGCGGCTGATCGGCCCGGATCTTCGCGATATATTCCTCGGCCTTGATCACGTTGTGGTGGGCGCGCGTTTCCTGATTGGTAACCTCCTGAAGTTCCTTGCGTGCAGCCGCAATACGGCGCTGGCGCTCATTGCGCATTGCCAGAGCTTGGCTCAGATTCTCTACAATCTGGCGGCGCTCGGCCAGCAGGGCAGCCTCGGCAGCCTGGGCAGTGATAGTTGCGATGCGCTCATTGCAGCGGTTCAGGCTTTCCTGAAGCTGGCTCATCTCACGGTCCGCTTCGACCAGCGTTGCTTCCACGCTGTGGAGTTTTTCGTGCGCTGTGCGGGCGTGGCGCATCTCGGCTTCGAGCCGCTCCTGTTCGGCGACGTGTGGTACAAGGGCAGCAGCTTCAGCGGCAGCACGCTGTGCCTCCTGGAGTTGGGCTTCGGCACTGGCAGCCTCGCTCTTCGCCTGGGTCAGTTCGAGTCGATAGGCGGTGATCTGGTTTTCGATGGCTCTCCGGACCTCTTGCTGGCGGCGCGCTTCGCGCAGAGCAGCCTCAGCCGCATTAAAGCGCTGGTAGTCCTCTTTGGTGGCAGCGGCAATTTGTACAGCCTGCTCGGCTTCCTGCAGTTTTTGTCGTGCCTGGCTAGCAATCTGCGCTGCTGCTTCCCAGGCAGCATGGGCGATATTGCGGGCATTATCCAGTTGCGCTACCTCTTTCTGCTGGCGATCTAATGCTGCACAATCGCTTTCGATCTGCCGGGCTGTTATCTGGTCCTGGAGGAGCGCGTCCGTTTTCTGGCGATCCTCGTTTCGCAGTTGCTGGAGTTCCTGGTGCCAGGTATCCAGATGCTGGGTATCGCGGGTCAGCCCGGCAATGCGCAGTTCTTCGCTATGGATGCGCTCACTCAGATGGTTGCGGGTTTCCAGCAGCTTATCGGCGGCACGGCGGTAGTCTTCAACCTGGAGCAATGTGTCAAACTTTTGCTTACGATCGGCTGGTGAGAGCAGGAAATCAGCAGTGAAGGTGCCCTGTGGGACACCAAGAGCGCTGGTAAAGAGGCTCTCCAGCTTCAGCTCACCCTCGATGCGCAGATGACGACGCAGCCAGTCCAGCACATCCGTTTTTTGCTCAACGAGGCGCTGGCCCATTTGGGGATCGTAGATATACCATGCTGGATTGCTGCCACAGCGGCGCACGACCTGATACTCACGTCCATCGAGGTCGGAGATAAACGTAACGGCAACTGTACCGGTGCGTTCGTTCTCACGGACGAACTGCGCCTGCTTATAGGTCAGCGCATCGAAGAGGGCGAAGCCGATGGCTTCGACGATGGTGGTTTTTCCGGCGCCATTGGCACCACTAATTGCAATAGTGCCACGCGGAAAGGTAATTCTGGCCTTCTGGTAGCTCTTGATATTCTCTAATTCCACACAGGTAATGAGCACGAAGGTTACCTTTCCATCTCGGGCAATGGCAAGGGTTTGCACCCTGCCGTTTATTCTGCATGGCCCAATGCACGGGCAATATCTAATGCGGCCAGCACGCGAGCAATATCGGCACAGACCTCAGCGAAGAATGCCGGCAACCACTCTTTAGGATGAGGGTCACGGTCGACATCCTCATGCTGAAGGCGGCGCAGCGAGTATAAATAGCGTCCGGCGTGCGAACCGCTCTCGCTAATACCACGAATCCGGCCCTCTGGGTGCCAGAGAGGGATCTCGACACGCTGCTGCAGTGTCAGCGCCTCAACCTGCATACCGCTATCGCCAAGCACCAGGGCTACGCCAGGGCGCGTCTCACTGGCGCGACTACTATGCTCACTGGCGCGCAGCTTGAGCGTGCGCGCCAACAACTGGAGGCTCCCGATATCGCTCAACGGCATAGAGGAAAAGTTCACGCTGTAGGCGAGATCGAGAGCCAACGCTGGCACATCATCGGTATGGAGATGAGGGCACTGGTCGTCGGGCTCGTGAAAGAAGTCACAGATACCGGTAGGGCCTTCCAGGGAGAGCACCGTATCTAATGCGCCCCAGGTGAACGAGACGGTGCAGGCACTACGGTTCTCTGCTTCTTCACAGCTGCCCATATGGCAAGTACAGGCGAATTCCCGCTCAAGGGTTTCCGCATTCATCCAGTATTCAGGATGAGTTGTCAGGCCAACGGTTGCAGCGGTCTGCAGGAACAGGCGCGTGATATCTTCATAAGTGACCATAGCAAATCTGCTCCTTTTGGTCATACGTTGGCCGGAAGGCTACTGGCAACATGCCAATATGCCCTCAATATCATACAAAGCCTGGAGGATCATGTCAACTGCGTCTGTTTGGGTGGTCCGTGCAAACATCATACTGGGCGGCGCTCACGATGCGCCCGCAGATACTCACTGATGGATCGGTCGGTATGGAGCCGGGTAATCGCCTCGGCCAGGAGAGGCGCGACAGAAAGCTCCTGCACTTTTGGCAAGCGAAGCGCTGCGGGAATAGGGATGGTGTCGGTCACAATAACCGAGCTAATGAGCGGATCGTTGAGATAATCCGCGACTGGTGGGCTAAATACGGGATGAGTCGCGGCAACAATTACTTCAGGCAGCGCACCAGCTTCAACGAGGGCATGGGCACAGGCACGAATGGTACCGCCGGTGGCGATGATGTCATCGACGATGATGGGCCGCTTGCCGATAACGCTGCCGACAACTGCGCGCACTTCGACATCATGTGGACTGGCACGGCGCTTGTGCATAACCACCAGAGGCAGGTTGAGCATAAAGGCATAGCTATCGGCAAGTTTGGCGCCGCCGGTATCCGGGGCAACCACGACGGTATTGGTCAGATCAAAGGTAGCCCGCAGATACTCAGCGATGAGGGGGACTGCGGTGAGATGATCCATGCCAATATCAAAGAAACCCTGAATTGCCGCGCTGTGGAGATCTACGGCGACCACACGGTGGGCGCCGGCCTCAGCGATGAGATTGGCAACAAGTTTGGCAGTGATGGGCTCGCGGCCGGTCGTTTTCTTTTCCTGGCGTGCATAGCCATAATAGGGAATGATGGCGGTGATACGCCCGGCCGAGGCGCGATGGAAAGCATCAATCAGGATGAGTAACTCCATCAGGTGCTCGTTTACCGGGGCGCAGGTGGACTGAATGATGTAGATATCGCGGCCACGCACACTCTGTTCGAGTTGTACGCGCACTTCGCCATCCGGGAAGCGGGTTAATTCACGTCCGCCCAGCGTCAGCCCCAGATGGCCGGCAACCGCTGCCGCAAGAGCCGGCGTGGCCGAACCACAGTAGATCGCGACCCCCGCCGTTCTGTTGTCCATGGCGCCTCCTCTACAAGAGCCCATCGCAGGAATGGAGCGTTGTTCTCCCTGCGCGGGCACCCCATGTTACCGGGCTTCCTAAAAGATCAGCTTGACGTATGGTAATCGCCACCTAGAATAATTCTACCGTGCTTATGCTTAGACGGCAAGACGGGCAGAACAGTGGGAGATGCGGGCTCAGAACCGCTCAGCTATGATCATGAGAGAATAGGATTGACCTATCAGGGATGGAAAAGGCGCAACGGTTTCAGGGAGGGCAGACGATGGCCGATGAGAGCGAGCGCAAAATCGTCGCTCTGGATACACTGGAAGCAATGGTTGAGCAGCATCGGGTTCAGGGTGCGGCGATTGTGTTGACCAATGGCTGCTTCGACCTCCTGCATATTGGGCATATTCGTTATCTGCAACAGGCACGCGCCCTGGGCGATCTTTTGATCGTGGGGCTGAATAGCGATGCGTCGGCGCAGCGACTCAAAGGGCCACGGCGCCCACTGATGCCACAGGGCGAACGGGCTGCCCTGCTGGCAGCGCTGGCCTGTGTGGACTATGTGACGATTTTTGAGGAGGACACAGCGGAGGCACTGGTTACGCGACTGCGTCCGGCAATTTATGTCAAGGGCGGCGATTACCAGCTCATGCCGGCTATAGCGGGCAAGGTGCTGCCAGAGGCAGCGGCGGTCCAGCGCTACGGTGGGCGTGTTGTCCTGTTACCGTATTTGCCCGGCCATTCAACGAGCGAGATCATTGCCAGGATCGTCGCGCGGTATGGCAACAAAATCGGCTGATCCAACAGCGCGTCCCGTTGTCAGCGCTGCTGGCGTGGTGGGGCAAACGCTGATACGCCCGTAATGGCCCGTCCGACGATCAGGGATTGGATGGTATCGGTTCCCTCATAAGTGAAGACAGCCTCCATATCCGCCTGATGGCGTGCGACATGATATTCCAGCAGGATGCCATTGCCGCCGAGCATTTCGCGTGCATCGGCGACGATCTGGCGAGCCCGGCGCCCATTGTGCATCTTGGCCAGCGAGGCATGGGCCTCTGTCATTTTACCTTCCGCCGCTAACTGGCTCAGTCGCAAGCAGAGCAGTTGCATGCTCGTAATGTCGCCAAGCATTCCGGCCAGCTTGCTCTGAATTAACTGGTAGGTGACCAACGGGTAGCCAAACTGCACGCGCGATTTGGCATAGGCAAGTGCCGCCTCATAGGCGGCCATGGCATGGCCGATCTCTTCCCAGGCAACGCCATAGCGGGTAGCTGTGAGAACCTTTGCGGTATCTTTGAATGAGCGAGAGTTGGCCAGCCGATTTTCCACAGGCACCCGCACGCCTTTGAGAGTGATGTCTGTCTGCCAGACGGCACGTTTGGAGATCTTGCCAGTGATGATCCTGGTTTCAAAGCCAGGGGTGCCTTTCTCAACCAGGAAGCCGCCGACGTTGCCCTCATCATCACGGGCCCAGATGATCGTCACATCGGCAAACGAGGCGTTGCCAATCCAGCGCTTGGCGCCATCAAGGACGTAGTAATTGCCGTCGCGATGAGCCCGCGTCTCCAACATTACTGCATCGGAGCCATGCTGGGGCTCGGTCAGGCCAAAGGCACCGATCTTCTCCAGTCGGGCCATCGGCGGCAACCATTTTTGCTTCTGCTCCTCCGAGCCGAGCATGGCGATAGAACTCATTGCCAGGCCGGAGTGAACGCCAAAGAAGGTGCCAATGCTGCCGTCGCCACGGGCCAGTTCCATTGCGACCAGGCCAGATGCTACATGGCTCATGCCGGGACAGCCATAGCCCTGGATGGTGCCGCCAGCAATGTTGAGCGCGGCGATCTTGGGAATCAGCTCGAAAGGAAACTGTGCCCGTTCCCAATAGTCGTTCATGATGGGGATCACTTCCTTATCACAGAACGCGCGAACACGATCGCGAATGCTACGTTCCGCATCGGTAAGCAGCTCGTCCATGAGATAGAAATCGGTTGCTGGCATCGGCGTAACGTTTATGACCATCTATTCCTCCCTTTTAGAGTTGGAACCATGCCACGGTTACTCTCATCAGGTATCTGGAGGATAACACACATAAGCGGATGAGAACAAGCTCGATCGGATCGGGTTAGTGGCGACCTGGCAGCATGTCTGGGATCAGCGATATACTATGCTGGATGGCGTGGGCATGGGGACTATGCGGGTGAGACGCCTATGTCCCTCAAGAGGGCAGCCCGCATGTTGCGAATGGTCAGGTTGACCGCACTGCACTTGAAAATTGGCTCAAGATGGCAGATGCGCGCGCGGCTATCTTAAGCCTGGAGGGAGGGGGCGAGTGCGGTGAGATGAGCATCCCTCCCACAAATCGCTTGTAAGCGATAGCAACGAAAGAATACAAATTACCTGTCTGAATAGGAGGGCATGAGCGATGGCTGATAAGGATGCAACCGCTGAATCACCGCTGGTGGCACGCCTGCGCGCGGATCTCCAAACTGCGCAGCGGGCACGTGACCAGGTGCGTATGGATACGCTGCGCATGGCATTGGATGCCATTCACTACGCAGAGGTAGCACGGACGGACCCCGAGAGCAAACAATATCGTCAGCCGCTGACACAGGAGGATCAGCTCGCCATCCTGGAACAGCAGATCAAGCGGCGGCGCGAGGCTATTGAGCTTTACCGCAAGGGTGGCCGTGCCGATCTGGTGGCACGAGAGGAGCGAGAGGCAGAGATCCTGCAAGCATATATGCCAGGGCAACTGACAGATGCGGAGCTGCGCCAGCTTGTAAATGAGCTGATTGCAGAGCATGGCAAGGACTTCCGCAAAGTGATGCCGCTGGCAGCCAGGGCGACGAAAGGGCGCGCTGATGGCCGACATGTGCAGGAGATCGTGCGCGAGCTGATCGGATAAGCTAGCGAGCTTTTTATTATCGCGTACGGCTATCTCAGGCTCTGGATCATCAGAAAGCGCTCCAGAGCCTGAGAAGAGCTGCCCATATGACGCCGTGGCAGGACTGAATGCAGCGCCACATGGGTGGCGCTGGTCAGTGGCTTCTATCCGGTCAGCGCTTCGGCACCTATCTCATGTCTGCTGGTTGAATACGCTAGGGGGCTCATCGTAGGACGCAGGCTGGCTACAAAGAGCGCCAGTGGGCGGGTCGTGCTCATTCCACTATCCGGTGTAACCCGCCAGAAACGCTTGATGGCTGTGGACCACTGGTCCAGCAGCATCGCTGCACGTTCGCTTCCTGTAACCTGCGCATGATACCGTAAGAGGGCTGCCATGTCGCTGGCCTCGGCCATATCGGTAATCCGTTCTAACCGCACCATCTGGGGATTGATCTTGCCAGGCAGGCGATCATCTTCGTCATAGACATAGGCAACACCACCGGACATGCCTGCGCCAAAGTTGCGTCCTGTTGGTCCCAGCACCATGACGACGCCGCCGGTCATATACTCGCAGCCGTGGTCGCCCACGCCCTCCACCACCGCAATGGCACCACTATTGCGCACGGCGAAGCGCTCACCGGCCTGTCCACGCATCAAGAGCACACCACCGGTCGCTCCATAGAGGACAGTATTGCCGGCGATCACCTGCTCATGGGCGACAAAGCGATGATGGAGCGGCGGCATCACCACGATCTCACCACCCGTCATGCCCTTGGCAACATAGTCGTTGGCATCTCCCACGAGGATGAGACGAAGTCCTGGCACGCAGAACGCGCCGAAGCTCTGGCCCGCGCTACCGGTAAAGTGACAGGTGATGCTGCCGCGCGGCAGGCCGCCATCACCCCAACGTCGTGCAATCTCGCCTGCCAGGCGCGCACCAACGGTGCGGTCGCAGTTGCGGATCGGCCAGTGCAGGAGCACTCCATGCCCACGCTCCAGAAGCAGGGCAGCATCATCCAGCAGTTGCTGCTCTGGTAGCAGTGCACCTGGCCCGCTTGTTGAGGGAAGGTCATTTCCAGCGCATGTGCTCTCATTGCCAGGGGAAATACTGAAATAAGGGAAGGAGCTTGCTGGTGCAGATCTCTGCTCTGGTTGTAGCATATATCGTCGCGGGGAATCATCTGCACTCGTCGCCAGCAGTGATGTAAGGTCCAGCCGTGACGTTCGTGCACGAGCCCCGCCCGGGGTTATTTCTTCAGGTTCGGGTATGGCAGCCATAAGCAAATCGGTTCGCCCAATGATCTCATCCAGTGTGCGTGCGCCTAGCATAGCCAGGATCTCGCGTACTTCTTCTGCCAGAGCCAGGAAGAAGGAGATGAGATGCTGGGGCTGTCCGGAGAAGCGCTTGCGTAGATCCTCGCGCTGCGTGGCAATGCCAGTCGGGCAGGTGTCCAGATGACACTGACGTGCCATATCACAGCCAATTGCTATCAGTGCGGCTGTGCCAAAACCAAACTCATCGGCGCCCAGTAGTGCCGCCACCACGACATCCCGCCCTGTCTTTAACCCGCCATCTGTCCGGAGTCGGACACGACCACGCAACCCGTTCAACCGCAGGACCTGCTGTGCCTCAGCCAGCCCCAGTTCCCAAGGGCTGCCAACACATTTGATCGAGCTGAGCGGTGAAGCGCCAGTGCCGCCATCATGGCCACTGATGAGGATATAGTCCGCATGGGCCTTGGCAACGCCCGCAGCCACCGTGCCCACACCGCGTTCAGCGACCAGTTTCACGCCGACAGCCGCGCGGGGGTTGACCTGCTTGAGGTCATAAATCAGCTGAGCAAGATCTTCAATGCTATAGATATCGTGATGGGGTGGTGGTGAGATCAGCGGAATACCGGTCGCTGTATGGCGCAGACGTGCGATAAGTCCCGTCACCTTCCGTGCGGGTAGCTGGCCACCTTCGCCTGGTTTCGAGCCCTGCGCCATCTTGATCTCCAGCTCCTCAGCATGCGCCAGATAAGCTGCCGTGACACCAAAGCGTGCTGAAGCCACCTGCTTAATACGGCTATTCGTGGAGACGCCGTTACGTGTGTCCCAGAACCAGGCAGGGTCCTCGCCGCCTTCGCCAGTATTGCTACGTGCCTTTAGCTGATTGGCCGCGAGTGTCAATGTGAGATGGGCCTCAGGGCTGAGTGCGCCCAGCGACATAGCGCTGCTGACAAAGCGCCGGACGATCATTTCTGCTGGTTCGACTTCTTCCAGCGGAATGGGCCGGCCAGGTCGGAAGGTGAGCAAGTCGCGGATAGCCATCGGTGGCCGGCTGTAGACCAACTCGACGTAGCGCTGGTAGTCGGCCCGCTCGCCACTACGTGCCGCCTGCTGGAGCGCCTTAACGACCTGCGGATTTGCCGCGTGGTACTCGGCGTTCCGCCGGAAGCGTATATACCCGCGGTCGGCCAGACGCAAGCGTGTCCCTCCTGTGGATTCCCGATCAACGGTTGATGTCTGGATGTGATCCTGGTCCTGGCGCTTTGGGACTTGATTCAGCTGGTCCGCGGAGCCTACCGGATCGCCAGTTCGATAGTCTGGTCTTTGCCGGTCGCGAGGAGAAGTTCGCATAGCGGCCAGGCGGCTGGCTTCAGTCTGCTGGGCGTGAGCGAGCCGGTCCAGGTCAGCTAGCGTCAAACCGCCCAGCGAGCAGGGTGTGCCAGGGAAATAACGATCTACCAGATCGGGGTCGATCCCGATACACTCAAAGAGCTGGGAGCCCAGGTAGCTTTCAACGACCGAGAGCCCCATTCGCGCCATTACTTTCAGGAGTCCCTTCTCGATAGCCGAACAGTAACGATGGGCAGCCTCATCTGGCGTAACGCGCTCCAACCCGCGTGTGCCTGCCAGCGAGCGTACTGTAGCCAGGGCAAGATAGGGGCAGACTGCGTTGGCGCCATAGCCAATCAGGAGGGCCATCTGGTGGACATCCCATACCGCGCCAGTCTCGACGACCAATCCCACCTGTAGTCGCAGGCCCGCGCGCACCAGCGCCTGATGGGTGGCAGCCAGAGCTAGAAGCATTGGTACCGGCACGCTGCCCGCTGGGATCTCTCGATCGCTCAATAGAAGCATTCTGGCTCCGGCTTCGACCGCAGCGATAGCGCGCTGCTCCAGTTCATCCAAGGCCTGTTGCAGCGCCACCCCGGCAGCTTTACTATTGGGCGCGCGCTCTAGCTCTTCCAGGGAAGAGGCCTGGGATAAGGAGCTTTGGTATACCGTCGAGATATGCGCTACCCCAAGATGCTCACGTGCGGCAACGAGAACCATGGCTAATTGCTGTTCCGTGAGCACCGGGCTTGGCAACTGGAGGAGCGTGCCGGCAGGTTCGGCATCGGCGAGCAGATCGCCACGCGGGCCAAGATAGGTTGTGAGCGACATCACAAACTGTTCGCGCAGGGAATCAATGGGTGGATTGGTCACCTGGGCGAATCGTTGCTTAAAATACGTTGAGAGGGAGCGGGGTTGCTGGGAAAGGATCGAGAGCGGGGTATCATCACCCATGCTCCAGACCGGTTCGGCTCCCTCGCTGACCATCGGGCGCAACACAAACTCGATATCTTCATGGCTGTAGCCAAACAGTGCCTGCCGCTCCAGCAGGTCATCGGGATCAACTTCATTCGTGCTCCGGCCATTGAGGGCCTGGCCTATTCCATCTCTGTCCTGGCTCTTACGTGGCGCATCGGGATAGCCAGGATTATTTCCCTGTTTCCTCTCTGGCGGATCAGGTTCCGGCTCGTGGTCGGTCGCAGAAGCGCGGCCAGCCATGTTGCTTAATCCATGTCCATTCCTGGAAGCCGGAGTCATTGCCCCATTATTTATGGGAGCGAAGGACGAGGATAGCGGGACGATATGGCGCTGTACCCAGGCAGCATAGGGTCGGCGGGCAGCCAGTTCTGCCTTGATCTCATGATCATGGAGCAGCACACCACGAGCGATGTCTACTACCACCATCTGACCAGGCCCCAGACGCCTCTTGGCGACGATCTGTGCTTCATCCAGATCTACGACACCTACCTCGGAGGCCAGCACGATTACTCCATCTGCTGTGATGACATAGCGTAGCGGGCGCAAGCCATTACGGTCTAACGCAGCTCCCACTAAGGTTCCATCGCTGAAGACCAGTGCTGCCGGTCCATCCCATGGCTCCAGGAGTGGTGCCTGTGCATGGAAGAACGCGCGTATCGCCGGATCGAGATCGTCCCGTCCCTCCCACGCCTCAGGAACCAGGAGTGTCAGCGCGTGCGGCAGGTCACGTCCGGAGCGTCGAAGCAACTCCAGTACATTATCCAGGCTGGCAGAGTCACTGCCCCCTGGCTGAATTACCGGTCGTAGCCAGCGCGCTTCTTCTCCCCAGTGAAGCGCCAGATAAGTATTTTCCACCGCCGCCGTTTCACTCTGTCTGCCCAGTCCACTAGTGATGCTGGTGCCCAGATCATTGGGGTCTTGCCCGGCAACAGATGCAGGGTTGAGAGCATGTCCTTCTCTGGACATCTCCCGACGAGCAATCTCGCGCGCAGCCATCCAATTGCGGTTGCCCTGCACCGTATTGATCTCACCATTGTGGGCCAGCAAGCGCATGGGCTGGGCAAGCTGCCAGCTTGGAAACGTATTGGTACTATAGCGCTGATGGAAGAGAGCAAAAGCGGTCACAAAATTGGGGTCCTGCAAATCCAGATAGAAACGTGGCAGACCGGCTGCCGTTAGCAGGCCTTTGTAGACGACCGTGCGTGCGGAGAGCGAGGCAACATAGGCATCGGTCATACCATGGGTGGCCAGGCGAGCTTCTGTCTCCTTGCGGGCGAGATAGAGGAGGCGCTCAAAGGTTTCCTGCGGCACGTTATGCGGGCGCTGGACGAGCACCTGTTCAATCTGAGGGCAGGTCCGGCGCGCCGCGCTACCCAGCGCAGCGGGATCTACCGGCACCGTGCGCCAGCCTAACACCTGCGCCCCGCGTCGTTCCAGTGCATCGCTCAGGATCTGGCGGACATGGGCAGCAGCATCAGCCTGGCGAGGTAGGAAGAGCATGCCCACAGCAAGCGCCTCATCAGGCAGGGATGGCCGCCCATGCTCCATCAGCCATGAGGTGAGCAGGCGATAAGGCACCTGTGCCATGACGCCTGCGCCATCGCTGGTTTCAGCATCGGCATCTAATGCGCCGCGATGGGCCAGGTTTGCCAGCGCTTGTAATGCCCGTTCCAAGACCTGGTGATCGCGTAAGCCGGAGATGTTGGCCACGAAGCCGGTGCCACAGCTATCATGCTCAAAGCGCGGATCATAGAGCGGATAGTCAGGGTGCGGGAACAAGCTGCGCGCCCGCGTATCATCAGCTATACGAGCAGAACGCCCTTGCGATTCACGACGCGGGGCCTCTTCTCCTGCACCCTTTCTCCTAGATGAGAACTGACGCGAAGCAGATAAGGGCCATTGACAACCACCAGCCGCGGACATCTGGCTCTGATCCATTGCAACCTCCTGGAACTTTCAGTGGTCAGCTCTTTGGCTGACTACCGTGCCATCATCCCGATTGCGGCGTCCTGGTCTTCGTCACTGAAAACACAAAAAGCCTCTCAAGTTGCACACTTATCTGTGTACAAACAAGAGAGGCTACAACGCCTGTTCGTAGCGCCTCAAGCCGGGAGCAATCAGCGCCCCAAGCTACTGCGAATTTTCCCGGGCGCACGGATGCAGCTATCTATTCTACCATGTTTTATGCCGAAATGTGGGGTTTTGTCAATAGTTGCGGTGAGGCCGGGTAGCTCTCAACAGTCAGGGTCTTACCTGGCCAGCGCAGTCCGAGTCACTGTGCACGGTTGGGAGCAAGACGAGCTATTCTCCATGCTATCTCAGCCGGATAGCGAATTTCTTCAGCATCCTGGCGCTCGTGCAAATGTGCCAAAGATCTGCACAAATGTCGTCTTGTTTGCCAGCGCAGCCAATGCTTCAGCTACTGGCGCCTGTTCAGGTGAGCCCTCGATATCCAGATAGAAGACATACTCCCATGGTTTCTCACGCGAAGGGCGCGATTCCAGCTTGAGCAAGTTGACATTCCGCATGGCGAATTCGCCCAGCGCTCGATAGAGGGCACCCGGCACGTGCGCGACGCCCAGTAATAATACGGTCCGTGCTTCGGTTGCTGGCAGCGGAGCCGGCTCTCGCTCTAGCGCCACGAAACGGGTATAGTTATCACGGATTGTCTGAATACCTTCCGCCAGAATCTCCAGGCCATAGAGTTCAGCGGCGCGGGCGCTGGCCACAGCCGCCACGCCACGGAGCCCCTGCTCGCGAATGAATCTGGCGCTGCCGGCAGTATCATAGGCAGCGACAACCTCCACACCCAGCTGGCGCAGGTAGGCATCGCACTGAGCCAGCGCCTGCGGATGCGAAATCACGCGACGAATGTCACGCAGCGTCTGGCCAGGCAAGCAGAGCAGGCAGTGATTTACAGGCAGGCAGATCTCACCGGTCAGGAAGAGGTTGGTGGTCCGAAGCAGGTCATACACCTCGTTGATGCTGCCGGCCTGCGAATTTTCAATTGGAACAAGGCCGGCATGTGCAGTGCCGCCAGAGACAGCCTGGAACACATCGGCGAAGCTGAGCTGTGGCACCGGCAGCACATCGGCGCCAAAGTAACGTATGACGGCTTCCTCGCCATATGCTCCCTGCTCACCCTGGAACGCAATGCGCTTCTTATGCATCTGTTCGCTCATAGCTGGCTCCTCCCCCCTATCGCCCCAATGCCATGGGCACAGGTTTTGACCTGGCGGATGGCTTGTGGGATAGCGGAGAGCAGATCGCTGGCGAGCAGGCCGGCATCTCCCAGGGTTTCGCTGATGATTGCACCAGCCTGGGTGTGGAGATAGACTGCACAAATGGCAGCATCCAGCGGATCGAGTCCCTGGGCCAGGAAGCCGGCGATCATACCAGCCAGTACGTCCCCGGTACCGGCAGTTGCCATGGCAGGATTGGCGTTGCGGTTGAAGAAGGCACGACCATCGGGGGTGGTGATGATCGTACAGGCGCCTTTGAGCACCACAATATGCCCCCAGGCAGCGGCACACTCGCGGGCAACCACTAACCGATCGGGGCCACCACTAGAGACGCGCTCGCCATGACGGAGCCGCGCCATCTCCCCTGGATGGGGAGTCAGCACAGAACCTGACGGGAGCAAGGTCCACCAATCTTCCATCTTTGCCAGGTTATTGAGCCCATCGGCGTCCACGACCAGCTTGGGACGCACCGCATCTTCCAAGGCATGCAAACCATGCAGGATGAGACGAATGAGCTCACGCGTATCATCTGCCTGGCCCAGGCCCGGGCCGATCAACAATGCCCGGTAGCCATCCAGACCATCCAGCAGGACATCGGCGCGCTCCTGCACTGCTCCGGCATCATCGGGTAGCAGCCGAAAGGTTGCCTCGGAAAGCTTGATCGCATAGATCGGCGCCAGGTGGGTAGATACCGCCAGCGTCACCAGACCAGCACCGACGCGCCCTGCTGCGGTGGCTGCCAGAAAGGCAGAGCCAGGATAGGGCAAGGATCCAGCCAGGACCATTGCCTTGCCAAAGGTTCCTTTATGGCTATCCAGTGGCCGTGGCGGCAACCGGTCCCGCACTGCTGCCATGGTGATTAGTTCGGTCGCGATGGCACTATCCATACCGGCCGGCAGGCCAATGTCGCCGATCTCCAGCTGGCCAATGTAACCGGCACCAGGGAAGAAGAACATGCCCAGCTTGGGATTGGCGAGCGTCACCGTCAGATCGGCGGGGATTGTGCCAGGATCTACGGCGCCGGTATCAGCGTTGAGGCCAGAAGGCAGATCCACCGCAACGACGAGCAGACCAGGACGCCGGGTACGCTCCGTGCGCACCAGTGCCAGCAGAGCACGCATCTCCTCAGGCATTGGCCGCGATACGCCGGTTCCCAGCAAAGCGTCCAGGAGAATATCTGCCTGGGCAAGTGCCGTCGCGACTGGCGCTAGGTCGTCACCGACGGAGATGCGTGTCGGCGTTTCTTTGGCACCCCAGCCGGTGATGCCGGTGGCCACATCGGTCTCCAGCTGGCGTGTTTTCCAGTAGAAACGTGTGACCACCGCGCCCCATTCAGCTAGATGGCGGGCCGCGACCAGTCCATCTCCCCCATTGTTGCCGGGGCCAACGAGCACTAGCACGCGGCGGCCGGCGACATCGCCCCCCAGACGGCGACGCAAAATCTGTGCGATACTGCGCCCGGCATGCTCCATCAATATCGCCGTTGTAAGTCCGTGTTCATGGTCTGCACGCGTCTCCAGTGTGCGCATTTCTGCTACAGTCACGATTTTCATCGCTCACCTCCTTTAGCTGGCAGCCACTTTCTGCTCGGCGCGGGGCATAGCACCGGCCATCAGTTCCTGAAAGAGCCGCAAGTAGCTGCGCAGATTGACGGTGCAGATGAAGTGCTGGCGCACGTATTCGCGCCCACGCAAGCCCATCTCGCGTGCCCGTTCAGGGTTTTGCAGGAGATATAAGACGCGATCAGCGCACTCTTCGATACTCTCAACCAGGAATCCGGTCTCGCCATCCTGGATCTGGAGTGGGATTCCCCCACACTTGCCGCCGACAACCGGTTTTCCCTTCCAGAGGCCCTCAGATACTGTTAAGCCGAAGCCCTCGCGGAGAGATTTCTGCACGATAACATCTGCCGTTCGCTGAAATGCATTAACTTCAACGTTGCCAACGCCATCCAGATTGGAGAGGAGGTGGATATCAGGGTCAGCGCCGGCATGATCTCTGGTACGCTGATAGTACTCCATACCCTCAGGGTCATCGGTGGCCATCGAGCCAACCATGACCAGTTGCAGCTCCGGCACCCGCTTTTTGACCATACGATAGGCATCAATAACTCCAAGAGGATCTTTCCAGGGATCGAAGCGCGATACCTGGAGCATTTGCGGGCGGCGCGGATCGATATTGTAAAGGCGCAGCACATCGTTGGCATGGCGTTGGGAGAGAAGCAGGTTTTTCGGGCTCAGCGGGTCAATGGCAGGGGTGATGAACGCCAGTTTGCGAACCTTGAGGCCACGTTTCACATACTGCGGCATGGTGAAAATGGCGGCATCATACTCCTCAACATATTGTTTGAGGAACGCCCATACATCGGGATCGGCATCGGTCAGGTCAATGTGGCAGCGCCAGATCCACTTGCCCCGATCGGCGCGGCGCAGTGAGCGTAGCGGTGCGGGCTGCGGATCGTGCACAACGACAAAGTCATACTCCTCTTCAAGCATCGTGGAATTCACGATGTTGGTACGCAGATATGTCGCGCGCATATCAGGCGTCAGTTTGAGTTCCATACCCTGTAAGGCATTATGCATCAACTTAGTAACGGCAAAGAACTCATCGGCGCCAGCCAGAATGCGCCACTCGGCATTGAGACCTGCATCTACCATCAGCGGCACGAGCGTGTGAAGCATCTCCGCAACGCCACCACCAAACGCGGTCGACGAGACATGGAGCACACGCGCACCCTTGAGCGGTTCGACAAGGGTACGTATCTCGGTGATCTGGTCTTCGCCGGCAATAGGGATATAATCATCCAAAGACTTGTGACTGAGAACGACAGGTCGCATTCCCTGGAGCATGGACATCAACCTCTCTTCACCTATCCAGAACGATTCTGAGCGATTTCCGCCAGTACAGTCTCATAGACGCGCAGAGCGGAATCATCAAACAGCACAAAGACGACTTGTTCAAGTGACGATCCACGCTGGAGGTGAGTAACTGTGGTTTCCAGGGCGATCCGTGTTGCCGGTTCTAAAGGATAGCCATAGACACCAGTGCTAATTGCTGGAAAGGCGATTGAGTGGAGCTGATGCTCTTCGGCCAGACGCAAGGCAGTGGCATAGGCCGAACGCAGCAGATCGGGTTCGCCCTGGTTGCCACCACGCCAGATTGGACCAACAGCATGGATGACATACTTTGCAGGCAGACGACCGGCACCGGTGATCACAGCACTGCCGGTCGGGCAGCCACCGATGCGCCGGCATTCCTCCATGATGCTGGAGCCGCCAGCACGATGGATAGCCCCGTCCACACCGCCACCGCCTCTGAGGGCACTATTAGCAGCGTTCACGATGGCATCAACCCGGACTTGCGTAATATCACCACGTTTCAATTCGATTTTGCTGGAGCCTATGATGAGTTCGCGCATCAGCAGCATCCTCCTTGCGGATACTCGTTTTAGAGGGGCCTCCGCAGTCGATCAACAAACGTGTCGTGCGCGACTCTTTAGAGTCTGCATTTACAGATGCATCAGGACAGGATGGACCTCTACAGAGCGATCCTTTCTTGTGGTCGCTCGCCGCTACGACACGAACGTTGGCCTGATTTCCGATACAATATAGTTTTGTGACCGCAGCACTTCCAGGAGGCGATCGCAGTGCGCGCGGTCACGTGTCTCCAGAGTGAGCATGACCTCGACCTGCTGGATAGGTAGACGGACACCAGTGCGGTGATGTGCGATATCGAGCACATTTACCCCTTCTGCCGCGATAGCACGTAGCAGGCCAAGGAGCTGGCCAGGGCGATCAGGCAGCAGCGTATGGATGACCAGATAACGCCCGGTCGCCGAGAGTCCATGCTGGATAAAGCGGCTGACGAGATTGATATCAATATTGCCGCCGGTCAGCGGTACAGCAATCAGCTTGCCGGGAAGAGCAATTACACCGCTCAGTAACGCAGCAAGGCCTACAGCACCAGCACCCTCTACGAGTAACTTGCAGCGTTCCATAAGGAACAGAACGGCGTTGATAATTGCTTCATCATCAACCAGCACCACATCATCCACATAGCGTTCGATGATGGCAAAGGTGAGATCGCCCGGGCGTTTGACCGCAATGCCATCAGCGATAGTGTTGATTGCAGGCAATCGGTGAATTTCATGAGCCTTCAGAGAGGCATACACTGCGCCACACCCACTTGCCTGGACGCCGATGATAGTAATATCAGGTTTGAGAGCCTTGGCAGCAATTGCCACGCCAGAGATAAGGCCGCCACCACCGACAGGTACGACGATAGCATCCACATCGGGTAAGTCGCTGAGGATTTCCAGGCCCAGCGTGCCCTGGCCGGCGATAATATCTGGATCATCAAAAGCGGGAATGTAGCGGGCACCAGTTTCGCGTTGTAATTCACAACAGTGCTCATAGGCTTCATCATAGTCGGCACCATGTAGCACAACTGTCGCGCCATACCCTTGAGTAGCCACGACCTTGGCCAGTGGCGCGTCAGCAGGCATCACGATGGTACAGGGGACACCAGCTTCACGAGCAGCGATTGCTACACCCTGCGCGTGATTGCCGGCTGAAGCGGTGATGACGCCACGCTGCCGTTCCGCCGGGGTCAGGCGTTGCATTTTATAGGTGGCGCCACGAATCTTGAAAGAGCCCGATCGCTGCAAATTCTCTGCTTTGAGCATAATCTTCGCACCGGTCATGGCACTGAGCGTGCGCGATGGCAGGATGGGCGTGTGATGGACGCGGTCGCGCAACACCTCATAGGCGCGCCAAATATCGGCAATGCCAACATGCTCTCTCAAGGAGTGGGGGCGTGGTTGGCTTGCTTGACCCTGGGATTGCTGTTCATAGCCACTGCGAGCAGAGCTTGCTCCGCTCGCTTTGCTATCGGTAGCCGAAGGCTGCGGGCTTTCAGCCTCAGGATCATTGCCCGTATTTGCTATTTCCATGCTCATCGTTGAGATCCCTTAGAATTGAATCACGGGGCCTGGCACAGTTATGCCTGACTCCTGCCTGATAGAAGCCACATTCAGCTCGTGCGGGTACTTTGCTGCCAAAGGGTGCTCACAGTGTTCGTTGCTTCCGGGCACACAGCCACCTGCCGGTCAGAGCCACAGGATGGTCTGCCGCCCTTCTCTTTATAGTAACACAAACAAGGGAAGAGGGAATATATCTGACAAGGTTGCTTGTAAACGGGCCATACCAGGCGACCTGAGGGGGAGGAGGGTACTATGAACTTGACCGATATATGGGCTGATGCTATCCTCAGGCACACACGGGTATATTGGGCCAGAGCCGCATGCTGGCCATTCTACAGGAGGAGTGAGCGATGGAGTGCTCGTATTGTGGTTTGTGGCGAACCAATGCTGCCGATCCTTGTCCGGCGTGTGGCACCTCAGCCGTCGGGCCAGGCGTCCGGCCTGCTGGTGCCATGCTACGCGCATGGCGTGATGCGCACAAAGCTCAGGCAACAGTGGCAACCATACAGCAGCCAGAAGAACCATCATCTCCTGTCCCCTCGGCCGGCAACCAGCGGCGAGCTCCTATGGGCCTGCTGGCGCGTTATGGCGGGACGGGGAAGCTGAGCACTGTTACCGATCAACCTGCTTTCACATCATTACAAGCAGCCGAATTCCCCCAGTCGCCAGCCGCATCACATCCAGCCGATGGCATTACCGGCGCACAAGCATCCGCGACCATGCCGGCAAGCACCATGCAGCTGTCTGCCGGGTTGGGGCCGGCTCACGAGGAACCGCCGATCGCCACAGACCATGCCCTCATGCCACCGCTGCCAGAACTGCGCCTGCCCGATATAGCGATTCAGCCGGATCAGACACGCGCTACGGTCTATATTCCCGCATCGCTCCCCCGCCGCCGCTACACACTAAGCAACTGGCATATCATAAGTGGTGTGATCAGTCTGCTGGTTGTTCTGCTGGCGGCATGCTCACTCTCTGGCTACTGGGCTACCAGCCATTTCAACTTGCTGGCCCATAAGTCACTGCCACCGCTCCAGCCGCCATCGCTGGCGCTTTCTGTGGCACCGGCAAAGGCGATACCAGGCCCGGCTGCGAAAATTATCCAGACTGCGGCGGCGGCACGAAGCTTTTCGGTAAAATACGAGCCGGTTGGTGTGACCTCGACATTTGCTACAGGCCAATATGTTTACATTGTTTATAAGGTTCGCACCAAGACATCCGGGACGGTCACCTGCCAATGGTATCAGAATGGCGTTGAACTGGAACCACAGGTGCACCCGGTGCTGGGTAGTGTCAACGGCTATTTTGCCATGTCGTTCCCTTCGGCCGGCACGGGCAAAGCAGAACTCTACTGGAATGGTATACTCGCACAGACCGTTCCATTTACAATTATGGATAAGTAATTTATTTTTTAGAGATGGGCCCTGGTCGTGACCGGCTTTTTCGCTCACGCGTTCTCATCAGCGGAGAGGCATGGGAAGAAGTGCTGAAGACTGGAGCCAGATCTCTGATGCGCGCGCTTTCCTGGCGGCAACTTGGTGCACTGTTGTTCTTGCCATTGCTGTTGATCGGCTGTAGCGGCAGTATTGCGCTGGCACCTTTTAGCAACGCGCCAACGGCTACACCCCGACCCACGGCAACGGCGACGCCGGCGCTGCGGCCCACAGCCACTCCGACGCCAGCGCCACCGCCGCCAGTTTTTCCGCCGCCACACCTTTACGCAAAGGCAGCCATTTTGATCGATCAGACCAACGGGCAGACCATGTATGAACTGAACAGTCGTGCGGAGCTACCTATGGCCAGCACCACTAAACTCATGACGGCCATAGTAGCGCTGCAGCATGCTAGCCCAGATACAGTCATCACCGTCGGGCCGGCGGCAGTAGCCATGGAAAATGGCGTTGATAGTGTTATGGGGCTTTATCTGGGCGATAAATTAACTCTGCGCGATCTGCTCTATGGTATGCTCCTGCCATCGGGTGACGATGCCGCCACAGCAATTGCCGTAGGCCTTGCCGGCTCTCCTACTCGATTTGTCGTGTGGATGAATACAGAGGCACGCGCTCTTAAGCTTCATGCCACACATTTTGTCACCGTTACAGGACTTGACGCGCCGGGCCACTATACAAGCGCTCGCGATCTGGCAAGAATTGCTGAATACGCCATGGATTATGATCTGATAGCGCAAATTGTCGGCACGTCATCTTATGCAATCCCGGCGACAAACGCCCATCATGGCTATATGCTCTACAACACCAACGAACTGCTGAGAGCTTACCCGGGAGCCTATGGCATCAAGACTGGCTCGACACCCGCAGCAGGCGAGTGCCTTGTCTTTGCGGTACATGCCGGTAACCATGACTATCTGGGCGTCATTCTGGGTGCTCCCAGCGACTGGTATCGCTACTATGATGCTCGCGCCTTGCTTGCCTGGGCGGCACAGGTAAACAGCTACCATGTGCCATCCTAGAAGCGCTGGTGTTTGTTAAGCCAGTTCAGCAGGTCGGTATACAGGCCACTCTCATTGCTATAGGTAGCTTGAATTCGGGCGGTTGCTATCCATTCGTTGATGCTTGGCCGACACTGACGCAGCGCCGTCAGAAAGTCATCCATGGTTAGTGGACGAATCTGGCCGGTGCGCATAGCCCGACGGATTGCATGTTCCGTCGCGAACTTGCAGATGCCCATAATATCCGCCCCAGAGTATCCCTCACTCCGACGGGCCAGCACAGTAAAATCTACGCCCTCTACTGGCTGGTTCCTGGTATGATAACGAAAGATGGCTTCCCGTGCAGCCTCGTCCGGTGGGGGTACGAAAATGACGCGATCAAAGCGTCCGGGCCGCCGAAATGCTGCATCAACCGACCATGGGCTATTAGTGGCGCCGATTACCAGGATGTTCTTATTATCGCCTGCCAGGCCATCCATCTCGGCCAATAACTGATCGACGATTGTACGGTAGTGATGCTGGACATTGAGCCGTGCACCTCCAAGAGCATCAATCTCATCAATAAAGATGATGGCTGGCGCATGACGGCGGGCCGTCTCGAACACGGCATGGATGTTCTTCTCGGAATTCCCCAGCCATCTATCGAGAACCTCATTGATGCTGACATTGATAAAGCATGCCTTGCTTTCGCCAGCGGTAGCACGGGCGATGTGGGTTTTGCCACAGCCTGGCGGGCCATAGAGCAGAAAGCCGCCACCAGCTTTCTGGCCATAGGCCGCGAAGATTTCCGGGTGTGTGAAAGGATAGATGATGGAGAAGCGAATCTGCTCCTTGAGTTCGTCCAGACCGCCAACATCCTGGAAGGTCACCTGAACCTGTTCCAGATAGCGGGAACCAAGATCGAGCTCATCCAGATCATCACCAGTAACGCTCAGGAGCACCAGCTTATCATCAGGCGTTGGCGCTTCCGCCGCTTTATCTGGAACCTGCTGTGACCGTGCCCATGGAGCAAAATCGCTGCCGCTCGCGATGGTAGGGTCGAGGTTGGTTGCCGCAATAAAGTTTTTCAGCGCTGCGCCGGTATCACCGGTAGCGCGCTGCGCTTTGGCAAGCCAGAATAGCGCCTGAGCGTTTTGCGGCTCATCCCTGACCACCTCCTGCAGCACTGGAATGGCCTGCTGAGGTTCATTGCCACGGACGAGACTGATGCCCAGGCCGAGCTTTGCACCAGGTTGGGACGGGTTCTGGCGCAGGATCTCGCGATATTCGTGCGTAGCCTCACTCACCTGATCAGCATCAAGTAACGTCTGAGCTAAATGGAGACGCAACGCTATATTATCAGGGCTCAACGATACTGCTTCACGCAGGACAGCAATGACTTTCTGGAAGTCGGCAACCATCGCAATGTTCACCCCTCGCCTATATCTTCGCTCTTTGCTCATAAAGCATCTTCAGGTTTTCAAGCATCGTGGCCATTTCTGGGTGCGCTGGTCCCAGCGCCTGTTCAGCGATGGCGATGGCTCGCTGATAGAGTGGCTCAGCCTCTGCATATTTGCCTTGCAGATAATAGAGCAATGCCAGATTGTTCAGGCTGACAGCCACATCAGGATGACGCGGCCCCAGCACCTGCTCACGGATCGCCAGCGCCCGCCGGCAGAGAGACTCCGCTTCGGCATACCGACCTTGAGCCTTATAGAGCATTGCCAGGTTGTTGAGATTAGTGGCAACCTTGGGATGGCCGGCTCCCAGCGCTTCTTCGTTAATAGCCAGTGCCCGTTGGTGTAGGGGCTCGGCAAGAGCATACTGGCCCTGACGGCAGTAGAGTTCCGCCAGATTATTCAGGCTGGCAGCCACATCAGGATGACGCGGCCCCAGTGCCTGCTCACGGATCGCCAGCGCCCGCTGATAGAGGGGCTCAGCAAGGGCATACTCACCTTGCTCATAGTAAACGACAGCCAGGCTATCGAGCGTGTTGGCCAGTGCGGGATGATCTGGCCCCAGGATCTGCTCACGGATCGCCAGCGCCCGCTGACAGAGCGGAACGGCCAGCGTGTACCGACCCTGAGCCTCATAGAGCAGTGCCAGGTTGGTGAGACTATTGGCGATATCGGGATGATGTGTTCCCAGTGCCTGCTCACGGATCGCCAGCGCCCGCTGATAGAGTGACTCGGCCTCCGCATACCGGCCCTGCTGGTAATAGAGCAGTGCCAGGTTGGTGAGACTATTGGCGATACCGGGATGATGTGTTCCCAGTGCCTGCTCACGGATCGCCAGCGCCCGCTGATGGAGGGGCTCGGCCTCCGCATATCGACCATGGATGCGATAGATTTCAGCCAGATTGTTGAGAGTGGTGGCCACATCCGGGTGTAGCGCTCCCAGTGTCTGCTCACAGATAGCTAAGGCCTGCTGATAGAGGGCCTCAGCGTCCGCGTACCGCCCCTGGGCATCATAGAGCAACCCGAGATTGTTCAGGATAGTAGCAACCAGCGGATGCTGAGATCCCAACATCTGTTCGGCAATCGCGCGGACCCGCTGGTAGAGCGGCTCGGCTTTAGCATATTGACCCTGCTGGTAGTAAAGTTCAGCCAGATTGTTGAGACTGATGACCAGGGAGCCGTGTCGCGGTCCGGGCATCTGCTCATGCGCAGCCAGCACGCGTTGATAGAGTGACTCGGCCTCCGCATACCGGCCCTGAGCCTCATAGAGCTGAGCCAGATTACTGAGGAAAGTTATTACCGTTGGATGCCGGGATCCCATGACTCGTTCGCCCGTTGCAATGGCCTCCAGGTAGAGGGACTCGGCCTCCGCATACCGGCCCTGCTGGTAATAGAGCAGCGCCAGGTTATTGCGGCTGACGGCCACCGCAGGATGATGTGTTCCCAGCGTCTGCTCACGGGTCGCCAGCGCCTGCTGATGGAGGGGCTCGGCCTCCGCATACCGGCCCTGCGCGCGATATAGCTCTGCCAGGTTATGGCAAATATTTGCAGAATCGATCGGGCGCAGGCCAGCTTTGAGCGCAGCCAGCCATTGCTGCTCAGCTTCCTGGTAGCGGCCCTGTTTATAGCGTTGCATGCCAAGGCGTGCATACCAGCGAGCTTTCAGATGCATCCGTTATTCCCCCTCCCGTTTCATTCAGCTCCTGTTTCATTCAGATCGCCTGCTTAGCGAGGACAGAAGAGACAGGCTCTGTACCCCAGCCATCTCAGCGCTGGGGCCACGCTTGCCGGGCAACGCTTAGCGAGACATCCCCAGGGACAGTATTACCATGGCCAGTTATGCGGCAGGCCAGTGATCGGGTCTCGACCACTAAAGGCATTAATCCATTCCTGGCTGACGCGCATGGTAGTGTCATGCATCCGCGCTGCCATGTCCTCATTCATTTGATATATGCGGTTAAAGGTTGCCTGAATCATGTTGGCCATGTTGGCCTGGTGTTGCAAGAGCATGAGAGCTGTATAAAGGTCAGGCATCCCGCCTGGTCCGCCAGGTTGCGCTACTGGCTGTGGTACTGCTTGCTGCTGTGCCAACTGTTGTTGTGCCGCTTGTTGCTGCGGCGCCACCGATTGTTGTCCTAGCCGCTGCTGGTTATTATAGAGCATCCGGAGCAGCTCCAGGCCTATATCTGGTGCCGGTTGCTGCGATGCTGGTGGTTTCTGTGGCGCTGCTTGCTGCTCCACTGCCTGCTGGGGCGCGGCGGAATCAACCTGACCCAGAAGCTCCTTTAGACGCTGGTTCAGATACTGGTAGGCTCTACTGTCCATAAGGGACCTCCTTTTACTTATCCTTCAGTAGGCCCTCCAGAAGGGCTTTCTACAGACATGTACGGGATGGATGGCACCATGGTTACGGGCTATGTAAGCGATCACTCACCCTCTCACAGATTGCATCAGGCTCGTGCCCGATCGTGTATCATACTTTATCATAAACAGTGGCTCTTACCTGAGACTTACCAGTGAGGCCTTTCTAGACGATCTGTCAGAGCTACAGCGATCTTTCTGGCAATACGTATACGTATCCACATTTTATTCTGTCAGACAGGAGAAGATTGTGTGCGGCCAGCGAGGGACGTTCTTGCACACAGTTAAGCTTTCACACGCCGCAATCCCAGCAGCTTCTTGCTGGCACCAGGAGCACCACGATGCTGGATGAGCACCCGGAACCTGCCCAGCCCCGCAGGATCGATCAGCGCATTCACAGCGTTGCGCAGGCTGTACGTACGGAGCAGGGCTATCTGGCCGGAGTCGCTGGCGCGATCACGCAGGGCATCTCCATAGAGCGTGGCACAGAGTGTCTCCAGCTCATCACGGATACCCAGGGCAAGCAGGAAGTTACGCTGAGTGGTCAGGCCAGCCAGGCGCAGGCCGACACGCCGCCCGGCATCGATGAGCGCGCTGAAGTTGACATGTGCAGTGAGATCCTGCTCACCAGGCCGTGCCAGCGGGCGATCGCTGAGCGTGTGCCGGTAATAGGCTGCCAGCGTACCACGCCGACGCGCGCGAGTATAGAGCGAACGGGCGCGATCGCCATAATCGATAGTCAGCAGAAAGCCGCGCCGCAGCTGTCCGGCTGTGCTGGCCAGCCATTGCGGCGCGTGCAGATTGACCTCAGCTCGCCAGCCGTCGTCGAAGCAAGCCGCATCAACCTTGTAGGCGGCGAGATAGCTGAGAATATCCGGAGTGGAGACTTCGCCCAGTGTCTCAACCAGATGTCCCTGCCGTTCGGTCACATACACCTCGTAAAAGCGCCCACCACGCACCTCAACGATATGCACAGGGAAGGCATCAATCAGCTCGTTGGCGATGATACAACCGATGATTGGCTCCTGGGCGACCACATCCTCATAGTGAGCCCAGGTGATCGGAGCAGCCCGCCCTTTCCCGATTTCTGTTTCCCGCTGGGAGAGAGCGACCCCCGGAGTAAGGTGTTCGCGCTCATCTGCCTTGCTCATCGGGAGATTCTCCAGGGATGCGGCAAGGGCGGCGCGGCGGCGCGCTTGCAATTCGCTCGATGCGGGCACTACATCTACCAGGGTATAATGGAGCGCACGGGCAAAATCGGGCGCGCGATCGCAGGCGTAGCACCAGATATCACGGGCCAACAAGCCTCGCCCGGCACCATACTCACGCACACTGAAGTCCTGCGGACGACCCAGCAGCGTCCACATCTGCACAAGCTGCCGGGCGATGCAGGCACCGAAGAGGAAATGCAGATCCACGCTGGTAAAATAATCACCCTCCCAGCCAACCTTTTCTCGACCCGTCATATAGTAGCCGTAGTCGGGATGATAAAGCGCCAGCTCCATAAAATCTGCGAACGGGATTGCGCCGCTGCGAGCAATGCGTTCACGCAACAGCACAGTGAGCTGCGCAGATGGCATGTTGGTAGATGACCGAGCGTCGTTTATCATCTTGCGGTACTCGTGGTTAAAGAAAAATGGGGTCTCCAGGCTTCCGGACAACAAGACAAAATGCCATCTGGAAAAAGTGCATCTGGCCTCATAAGCCATCCGGAATGGCTAAACATTGCTTTTTTTTATAGAACAGGTGTGAAGCGGCAGTGCGCTATGTCTAAGTTTAACAGATCGGCAAAGATATAGCGACTTCCAGGAAGACCGACTTTTAAGAGTGTTATAATGACAGGGGCTCAACCATGTGCGCCTGCTGCGTCCTGTTTCCGGTACCCGCTCGTCTAAGTGGATGAATGTCGGAGCTGTGACGTTATTTTCTGGCGGAGAGGATAAGTATTGGCAATGGCTGACAATGAGCGACTTTGTTTGATGGCCGTCCATGCTCACCCAGATGATGAGTGTATCAGTACTGGCATCACGCTGGCGCGCTACGCTGCAGAAGGCGTGCATACCGTGCTGGTCACCTGCACCCTGGGCGAAGAGGGGGAGATTCGTGATCCCCGCCTGGATCCCAACGAGGCACGACCCCGGCTGGCGCAAATTCGCGAGGCTGAGCTGCGCTGCTCGGCGGAAGCGCTGAGGGTGCGCAGCCTGCATATTCTGGGCTATCGGGACTCTGGCATGGCCGGCACACCAGCCAACAAGCACCCGGACGCCTTCAACAACGTCCGTTTCATTGAAGCGGTGGGTCGGCTGATCGAGATCGTGCGTCGCGAGCGCCCACAGGTGTTGATCACCTATAATGAGTACGGGGGGTATGGTCATCCTGACCATATTATGGCACACTTTATCACAGTCGCTGCGTTCTTTGGCGCGGCAGACGACAAGCGCTTTCCGATATCAGGATCCGACGCACCACCCTGGCAGCCACAAAAGCTCTATTACACTGCTTTTCCCCGCGAGCGCCTGGAGCGGTTGCGTGCTATCCTCCATGAGCGTGGCCTCGAGGATCCCTGGGAGGAGCGTGAGCGCCGCGCCCAGGAAGCGATGGAGGCATCAGCGGCTCCTGGGCAACGTATTCGCCAGCAGGCGGCAAGCATGTTCCAATCCGAGGCACAGATCACGACGTGGATCAAAGGGGAAGAGTTCTATCCCCAGAAGCGCGCATCCATGCTCTGCCATCCCACCCAACTTGCGCCAGACAGCTTTTTCCTGAACTTACCAGCGGATATTGCCCCACAAGCTTTCGGAACTGAAGCATTTATCCTCGCCCAATCGTTGGTGCAGACGGAGCGTCCAGAGGATGATTTATTCGCTGGGATCCGCAGTTGAAGCATAGCGGGCACAACGCAAAGCATTGAGGGAGCCTGCTCAACAAGCTACTTTCCCGGCGCATCGCTGATGAGCAGGCTTGCTCGCTGCTGAAAACAGCCAGGATATCCTGGAGACACAGGCAAGATGCCTGTGTCTCCGATTGCACACCGGTCTGGAGGCCGGTGCCAGCCATGGCGCTTCCTTTGTGGACCTTTGCGCCCTGCGCATCCTTTAGAGTTCAATTGCTCTGCTATTCGCTGCGTACCTCACGGATCTGGTCAGGGGTAACCAGGCGGAAGAGGATGAGCAGGTTTTCGAGATCGTACTCCATGCCGATGGAATGGAGATCCTGCTTGATATGGGCGAGCGCGGCGATCTGCGCCGTTGTGACCAGCCCGCGACTGACTACTTGTGCGGCAAGGAGCTGATCGGGTGTAATGAGGCGAAAGATCAGTAAAAGCTGGCTCAGACTGTAGTCCACATCAACGCTATGGAGCAGGCGCTGAATCTGCTGTACGGCTTCCAGACGCTGTGGTGAAAGAAGTTGGCCCTCAACCAGCACTGCACCCAGTGCACGAGTGGCCCGCCCTTCAAGGGCAGTTGATGTGGGCGCCTCTTGCTGCTGGACAGGCTGATGGGCAGGCGCGCTGGGCGCCATGACGGTAGGCTCAGGATACTGCATCGGGTGTGGTTCCTCCACTCTTAAGCGGGTAACAGCGGCCGGTGCAGGTGACGCCGGCGGCGTAACCACAGGGTGCGCGACGGTGGCGTGGGAGTCACGCGCCGCACGGCTGGCCTGAAGACGCTGGTTTAATTCTTCCAGCTCTGCCAGTGAACCGGTCGGGGCAGCAGAACCAGGCCGGGCAGGATGCTGCTTTTCCGGCGAAATAGACGCTGGCAGAGCATTATCCGCGGTCAACGGCAAGCGGCTGCGAATTGCCTGTAGCAGGCGATCTATCTGATCAACGCCCCAGATATCAATATCGGCGCTGATAGATGGGGTGACTTCATCCAGCAAGCTCTCACCGGGCTGCCGGTAGGCAAAGCTCAGTGTTTGGATCATACGCGAGCGCCGCTGGCTATCCAGAGCGACCCAGAACTCACGCCGCGACGCTGATGTATGGCTGACATTGACGGCGACCAATGCGACTGGAAGCCGCGCCAGGCCATCAAAGACTTCTACCGGGGTACGAGCAATAACACACTGATAACCGGCGAGACGCAGCTCAGCTTGCACAAGCTGCGCCAGAGTCTGGTTGCGCTCAAACAAGAGCACCAGCGGCGTGACTGCCATTCTGGTTGGTAGCGCCATGCTATTAGCCTCACTGGATGGAAACAACGGAAACAACGGTAACGATGTACGTACTTCCATGGGGGGACATCTCCTTGGCCGGTACGCGGCCGGAATTGCTACACCGGAAATATGCGGAGAATGCGTCACTGCTTCTGCAGAAGTGCTCGTTGCAGGCGAATACTCATACTCCCAGCCTGTGCACCTCAAACAGGATAGGGATACATCCGCGATGTGCGGCAATTCCAAAATTCTGATAGCTCCAGTATAGCATGGCCCATTGCCTGGTGCCCCGGAAATAGCCCATCTGGGCGGTCAGGCGCTGGCACGCCGGGCTCGTGTGGTACGCGTTGACGCAGGAGATCGCCGCCGCCGCAGCGGAACAGCTGACTGTGGCACTACCGCCTCCTGATCGGTATCGTACCCCACCAGGAAATAGTTGCGACCGAGCGATGATTCGCCGATGAGCAGGAGATCCAGTACGCGGAGATTGGTCATTTGCGCGGGATTCAGGTAACAGAAGGTAGGACGGATACCAAAGCGCTCTTCATAGCGCTCGACAGCGTTCCGAATCTTTATAACGACCGATCGGCGTGGATCGTCATCAAACCAGAGCAGTCCTTCTTTCAGCATATGTTTGCTCCTTAGAATAAATGTTCTATAACAGAATAACAGATAAGGTTATACATGTCAAGCAGGAGCGACAGGGGAGTTGGCAGGCGGGGCGAATCCCATCCCACCCTGGTGCGCGGTTAGGGCGTATCGCGAATATCGCGAATGATATATTTGACAATACCGCCAGGAGTCTCTACCTCGACCTCATCGCCAACGCTGTGGTTCAACAAGCGACTGCCTACAGGCGACTGGTCAGAGATGCGTCCTGAAGCAGCATCGGCCTCATACGTGCCAACGAGCGTGAAGGTGCGCCGGCGGCCATTGCTGGTTTCCACCTCAACGGTGGAACCCAGGCGTACGCGTCGTGTTTCTTCGCCATCGTGCCCAGGTGGATCGAGCACCACCGCATTGGCGAGGATGCGCTGGAGTTCGAGGATACGCCCCTCAACCATGCCCTGGATGTGCTTTGCCTCCTCATAGGCGCTGCTCTCGGTGATGTCGCCACCCTCTTTGGCTTCATGGATATATTGCGCCACCTGGGGACGTTTGACCGTGAGCAAATATTCTAACTCTGCCTCAAGCTTAGCACGGCCCTCAGCGGTGAGGTATACCTTTTCTTTTTCTTTCTGATCGTCTCGGCTATCTCCTCGTCTGCCCGTTGCCATGCGTTATCTATTCCTTCCTGGTACACAAAACAGAGGCGTTATAGGACATGAGAAGCGGTACAGCCCTGCTGCACCTGGGAAAAAGAAAGATAGCGTTCTGTGGAGTGGAACGCTATACCATCACACAACGCGCTCATTTCGGATGAAATTATACGTTACCGCTCAGCCGGGGTCAAGCTGGGCCGTCGATGCCTGGACCGCCACCAACCTGTACCGTATAAAGCGTGGCTTGATGTCCTGTACGTGCAGGATACTCCTGTGCGATGGTTGCAGATAGCGCCGGGATCGCTTCCTGGCTGACCAGGGCAACGATGCTACCGCCGAAGCCAGCGCCCATCATGCGCGCCCCCCAGACACCGGGGAGCGTTGTGGCAATTGCAACCAGCGCATCCAGCTCGGGGCTACTCACTTCATAATCATCGCGCAGGCTTATATGGGAGGCATTCATCAGGTCGCCCAATTGTCGGACATCCCCAGCGCGTAATGCCGCCGCCGCAGCATGCACGCGACTATTCTCGCTGATGACATGCCGCGCCCGGCGGCGCAGGATAGGCGGGAGCACACTGCCATACTGTTCGAACTCCTGGGCGGTGACATCGCGTAGGGCGACAATCTGATCTTTGCGACCCGCTGCCTGGGCAAGCAATACGGTAGCTTCAGCACACTGGTGCCGGCGTTCATTATATGCTGAAGTCGCCAGATCATGCCGCACACCGCTATCACAGACTATCAGCGCAGTATCTGGCAAGTTGAAAGGAATATAGTCATAAGCCAGCGACCGGCAGTCAAGTTGAATGGCATGGCCGGCGCGGCCCAGACATGCGGTTGCCTGGTCCATGATGCCACATTGCACGCCGACGGTCTCATGCTCCGCTCGCTGGCAGAGCCGTGCAACTGTCAGGGGCTCCAGCGCGATTTGATGGAGAGCCATGAGGGCTTGCGCGGTAGCAACCTCCAGTGCAGCGGATGAACTCATGCCTCCGCCCAATGGCACATCGCCGCGAATTACAGCGTCAAAACCCTTGATCGCGTAGCCCGCCAGGACAAATTGTCGGCAAATGCCCAGCGGATAGAGTGCCCAGCGTGATAGATCACCACCGGCGAGCGATTGATCGGTATCCAGTGAGAAAGAACATGCCTCGCGATGGTACGCCGAGTAGAGCTGTACCGTGCGATCCGGGCGCAAGCGTACAGCCAGTGCCGTGCAGCGGTCGCTGGCTACTGGCAGCACCCAGCCATCGTTATAGTCAGTATGCTCTCCAATAAGATTCACCCGACCAGGTGCCCAGGCGACCAGCGCTGGATCACCGGAAAAAATACTCCTGAAGAGATCTTTCGCTTGCTGTGCAGGGAGTGGGAGTACGCGGTCTGGCATCAAATACTCCTTCCAGGCACCATATCGCTAAATTGCGCGCATAGCCGCCATTACTGCACGCAGTTCTGCTGCTTTCTCATCCGGCAAGGAGTCATTGACCCAGAAGCCAAAAGCTGTTTCGCCACTGGCAGCAAACTTTAGCTTGCCAGGTGCACGGGCCACGGGTAGCAACTCAAAGTGCAGATGGTAACGCGGATCGGCCAGTTGATGGAGCGCCATCATATAAGGCATCGGTTCATCAAACAACCGATGATAAGCACGTACAATGGTGAGCAATAACTCAGCGAGCTCGCGCTTCACCTCGGGATGCAGCGATAGCTGCAACGCTGGCAAATCGCCTGCATGGGCACGCGCATAAATATGCACTTCATAGGGATAGCGTGCATAAGGTGGAATGAAAGCAGCCCAGGCTTCTCCAGCATAGAGGAGGCGCGGTCCTGCCAGCTCTGCGTTCAGGACCGTACAAAACGGGCAGCTGCCGCCGGTCCGTTCGGCCTCCAGGGCAGTATGCCACTCTCGGGCAACGATCGGCGGCACAACAGCTACCCCATATGCCTGACCATGCGGATGCATCTGGGTCTGGCCGATAGCGGCACCACTATTCTCGAAAATCATGGTGCAGGCATAGCGCGCATGGAGATCGCGTGTGAGCTGCTCCCAGATGGTGATAACCTCTACAACTGTTTCACCGGGTAGTTCGGCAAAGCCTTTATGGTGCTCGCGACTATACATGACGATAAAGCACTCGCCGGACGGTGGTCGCAGAGGAGGGAAATCGTTTGGACGCACCCATGCATTTGCGCCTTCGGGGACAATACCACGAGCAACATCGCCACAGAAGGCGCATTCCTGCGCCCCCTCACGTCGATTCATGCGCCCGGGTGCATCCACCAGGTACTCACCCAGAAGGGGATTCCACACAAAGCCGGGTAGCATTTCACGGGCCATAGGTTCAGTGCTTCCTCAGCATACCATATCTTGCCAGCTTATTGCCGCTCATTTTCCAACCGATCGCAAGGGAGATTCAAGGGCCGGGCTACTGACGATGACGCTGCAATATCCAGTCCACCGCTGCTGTTAAGCTTGGCGCCACATAGTCAGGCATGTTTGCACCACATTCTTCAACTGCGCCACGCCCGGTGGTTACCAGCACAGTTGTCAGCCCACAGGATCGTCCGGCTGCTATATCGCTGACATGATCCCCCACCATAAACGCCTTGCGGGCATCAATGGGCAACTCTGCCAGCGCTTGCTGTATCAGCCCGGCGTGTGGCTTGCGGCACAGACAATGATCATCCGGCCGGTGTGGGCAGTAATACACCCGGCTGATCCACGCTCCTTGAGCGGCCAGCAGGCTGCACATCCGTGCGTTAAGCTGATCAACCGTTGCAGCACTGACGATTCCCCGCCCGATGGCTGACTGGTTTGTCACGACCACCACGGCATAGCCGGCCTCATTTAAACGGCGAATGGCCGGTGCCACGTCGGGAAACAGTTGAAACTCATCCCAGCTTTTAACATAATCCGGTCGGTTTACATTTATTACACCATCGCGGTCCAGGAAGACGACTGGCTGCACGAGCTGCTGGCGCAAGGTTGCGGTCCAGCAGTGGCAGAGGAACAGATGGATATCCTCCACCAGATCTGGATCCTGGGAGGGCACAGGATAGAGCGCATGAGCCAGATGCGCCAGGGCTTCTGGCTGTGCGCCAGTCACAGCCGCGATACGTAGCCCACGTTGCCGGCCAAGCTGTGCTGCTTCAATCAGATTCTTATGGGGGGGCCGGGCCGTGAATATGAGCATCAAGTCATCAGGCACTGCATAGGCACGCAATGCCTCACAGAACATAGCATCCAGGCTAATATCATTTGCCAGCGCCGTGAGGAATGGCATGCCACCGGTCAGGGAGAGTGCACGCATGCCAAAGCCGAGGGCCGCGACCAACCGCCCGCCGCCACTTTTGCTCAAGTCATTTGCGAGATGATCGACCGTAGCGCTACTCACGCCATTGCCGAGGAGAAAGATCGTGCGCCGGGCCTGCTGAGCGCGCACTAACTCCATAAGGATGCCCTCAAAGGCTTGCTGGTCGAGTGCAATTGCAAGGCTGGAAATTTCCTCAAGATAGGCAGTAATATCAGCTGCACTGGCTTTGAACTGGCTCAGATCACCTGCAATGGCCATAGGCCACCTCTTCTCCCAAAGTACCCCTGGTGATCCCTTACTGCCATGGCTTAAACCCGGAAAAGTCATTAATAGCCAGCATTATGGTGTTCCCAGGATAGACCGCTCGCGCTAAAGGGGGCATCTTTCATACATCTGCAACCACCTCTTCACATCTTTTGCACAAGTGGCAATCCGCTATCAGTATAGCGATGCGCGCACTAAACGTCAATAGTTCAGTCATGGCCTTGTCATGGCTGCTTAGTAACTATCAGGTAAATAGCATATCTACCAGTAACAGCATGTGGTCAGCCAACACCTATCCAAGATTCCGGATAATCAATCAGAAAGATCGCAGGAGAGCCATAGCAACAAGTGGTGTATGTGTATAGGGAACATCCCCATATACCGTAAACGGACAAACAGGTGGTGCCAGCAAGGATCAGAATAGCCACCTGTGGTGGGCAGCAAGCCAGCGCACGATCGCATGAATTAAGATTGTATGGACATTCTCGATCTGTTCCATATTATGAGAGCGTACCACAACTGGCAAATCCACGAGTATTCTTACTCTACCACCGCCCATCCCAAGGAGACCAACTGTTTTGATGCCAATTTGCTTTGCTACCAGCACCGCTTCCACCACATTGGGCGAGTTCCCACTGCCACTGATAGCGATAAGCAGATCGCCTGCGCGTCCCAAAGCGCGTAGCTGCGTACTAAATATAGTATGATAGCCACTGAGCTCTGCCGCCCCAGTCACAGCGGCCATGTTGCCGTTCAAACTGACGGCACGCACACCCGCGCCTGGTGCGCTCAAACCGATCCGGGCAGGTAACTGAAGCAGGCTGGTTGCAAACACATTGGCAGTAGCACCACTGCCGCCATTTCCACAGATGAAGACACAGCCATTGCCGCGGGTGGTTTCAGCAATGAGTTGCGCAACATCTCTGAGTTGCTCAGGGGAAACTTCTCGGAGCACCGCGCCTAAATCGGCAGCCATAGCGAGAGCGAGCAAACCCGACCTCCTCATCACCTTGACGCTCACCTGTTCGTTCGCGTCTTGTCCCTTTACGAGATCCCTGACATCCCCCATGCCACTGGCTGTGTCGAATGTACACCAGAGTAAGTGGATTTGTCAACAGGTTCTACGTCTGAAAGCATGCGGAGCTTTGCACAAGCTGATACTGGCGTCATTTGCCGCTGTGCGGGTCAGCAGCAGCCAGTTCTGCCAGCCGGTACCGCATCGGTCCCCGCGAAGAAAAATCCGGCGTGCATACCAGCATGCCGCCTAACGGTGCTAGCACATGCGAGAGAGCACTACCATCGGCCTCTTTGCGGTAGGAGGCTCTCTATGTCTGGACACCTGCCAGGCAAAACCTTTAAAGAAATGTAGAGGTGGTGTCACACATGGATGGGTTGCGTTATGCTTCTGGACAGGCATATACTTTTCAGGGTAATTATTAAAGCATTTCATGCCATCGCCTATGACATCTGCAACCATTCTGCATGACCTTGAACAACGCGTCCAGCGCTTTATCGCTACAGCCTATTCCTCAGAGGGACCGGCGGAGCCTTTTGATACATTGCTGGCGGATGCACTGCGCGCGCAGCAGGAGCTGAACCCGGTCTATCAGCGGCTTTGCGCGCGCATGGGTGGCTGGCCTTACGTACATACCGACGTTTTCAAGTACCATCCTGTTACCTGTTTTCCCGTCACTGCTGATACACCCTATTTCCAGACCAGTGGCACAACCACCGAGGTACGTGGACGCAAATATTACCGGGCAGATACACTGTATGCGGCATCGGCGCTCACACACTTCGTGCAGCGCTTCGCCCCGGGCGATACACCCTGCTTCTCCCTCTTTCCGCCGCTCCCACACTCATCGCTGGCGTATATGATCGCCCTCTTCATGGATAGTGCTCGCGAGAGCGGCTACCTTTATCGCCTGGGGAACACCTATGATATGGCAGCCATTGCCCGCATGGGGGCGATCGCCCGACAACGTCCAGTAATCCTCTTCGCCACGCGACGAGGCCTGTATGACTTTATGACAACGTTTGGAAGTTGCCCTTTGAACGAAGATTCATGGGTCATTGATACCGGAGGCGACAAGGGGATGGTTAATCCACCACCGCCGGATATCTTTGAACACCGGGTCCACGAGTGCTTTGGACCAGTGCGCCGTGCCGGTGAGTATGGCATGACCGAGCTATTCAGCCAATGCTACGCTGAAATGGACGGCGATGGCCAGTATCGCTGGTCACCGCCACCATGGTGTCGCGTAGATATACTTGATCCCAGCACGCTGACACCGTGCCCGCCAGGTCAGCCTGGCTTGATCGCCTTTACTGACCTGGCCAACGTAGAGACTGCCATTAAGGTGCTCACCAGCGATATCGGCGAGCTATGCGGCGATGGGACGTTTCTGCTCTACGGCCGACCCAGCACTGTTACTGACCGGGGGTGCTCGCTGCTATGCTGAGAGAAAGGGATCTTGAACTCCAGGGAGTACAGAGGCACACAGCAGCCAAACCGGGACCGGAGCTGCTGACTTTTTTGCACAACCTGCAGCGGGACCGCGATGAGCTGGTAGATATGATCGTTGCAGCCACCGGATATTCTGTTGCGCAGGTAGCACGCATCCTCGACACGTTCCTTGCCGAGACCGCCAGTGGACCGGTTCCTGCTGCCCCGGAACAGGTGTGGTCGCGTGTGCTGGTCGTGTTGGCCGGCAACACCTTTGTACTTCCATTGCAGGTGCTCTGTCGCTGCGCCGATCTGCCCGGCAACCTGGCACTGACGCTGAAACCGGCTTCGGATCAGGCCACGCTGGTCGCCGCCTATGCGGCGCGCTTCCCCAGGCCAGTACAACTGGTTGCCGATGTCCCCGACTACAACACCTACGACCGTGTGGTAGTCTACGGGTCCGATGCGACTATCCGCGCGCTCAGCGCCCGTGTAGAGCCGGCGCGATTTGTGCCGCGCGGACATCGTTTCGCGATCGGGGTGGTGGATGTTTCCGATGGCAGGAGCAGACTGCTGCAGGAGGAGACGCTCATTGCAGCCATCGCTGACGATGTGACGCTCTTCCGTCAGAGCGGCTGCCTCTCACTCAACAGCCTGTTCATAGGTAGCACGAAGCCAGGTGGCTCTAATGAGGGCAAAGAACATAAGCCTTCTGCCAGTTCTATCTCTGCCGCCCCTGCTCCCAAAAGGAGTGAGGGATGGGCAGAGCAGTTCTGCGCACGTCTCTCAGAGGCCATTGCCGCACGCGCAGAAGCATTGCCGTTTGAGGACCAGGTCTTTGCCTGCCAGCGGCGGCAGACGGCGCTGGCAGATGAACAGACGCAGGTATTCGAGCATGTAATCCTGACAGAGGAGCCGCGCTACCTGCTTTCGCGTGGCAATCTTTTGACCGTTTATCCTTTTGCCGATCCAGAGCGCATACTGGCGACACTTGGACCGCTGGCTGAGCGCGTGCAGGGCATTGCGCTGGCGCCGTGGCCAGAGACAGTGCCGGCATGGATAGCCCGGACTAGCGCCAGCTACGTCTGTCCCTTTGGACGCCTCCAGTTTCCACCGCTTAGCTGGGCAGAGGACAACGAGCCGTGGTCAGCGGTCATTGGGAAGCATGTTGTGTTTTCCCATCAAGGCCCTACGCCGCATATTGCTACTCGCGGTGCCTGAGCCCTCCTGTTGCCCAACGCACCGCAAAAGAAGCGATCAGAATCATCATGATCAAGACAAATGAGCCGGCATATGCCTGGTTGATCTGCACTGGATAGGGGCTCTCAGTAAATACAAAGACGCGCAATGGCAGGGCATCCATTGGCTGCAAGACGTTCGTGTTCCAGAACGTGTTGCCGAAAGCGGTCATGAGCAACGGTGCAGTTTCACCGGCCACCCGGGCCATTGCCAGGATAACGCCGGTGATGATGCCCCGGCGAGCCGCCGGTAGTACCACCTGGATGATGGTACGCCACAATGGCGCGCCAAGCGCCAGGGAAGCCTCACGAAGTTCCTGCGGCACCAGACGCAACACCTCCTCAGTAGCACGTGCGACAATCGGGATCATAATCATCCCCAGAGCGACACTGCCCGATAAGCCAGAGAAGGTGTGCGCAGGGATGACGATGAGCACCCAGGCAAAAAGACCAAAGATAATAGTTGGCACGCCATTGAGGATATCCACTATGAAACGCACCCCCATAGCAAGAGGGCCATGATCAAATTCCGATAGGTAGATGCCGGTGAATAAACCAGGGGGAACACCAAAGAGCGCCGCCAGACCGACCAGAATCAGTGTTCCCTGCACAGCTTCGCCCATGCCGCCGCCAGAACTGCCAAAAGCTGCAGGCAGTTGGGTAAAGAACGCGAGATTGAGGAACTGCGCGCCCTGGATCAACATATAGAGAAGGAGATACAGCAGAATTGCCACTGCGATAGCAATGCAGGCGGCGGCGAAGATCACGCTCAACGCGTTGACGACTCGTCGACGTAATGTCAGGATGGAACAGGATCTTGATGAGAAGAGCGAGGAAACACTCATACGACGAACTCCCCAATGCGTGTACGTCCCATCTGGGCCACAAGCAGGCGCGCCAGGATATTGGTCAGCAACGTGATCAGAAAAACAATCAACCCCGCTTCTAGCAAGGCCGAGAGAAACAACCCTGGCGTAGCTTCACCAAATTGGTTGGCAATGACGCTTGAGAGCGTATAACCGGTGTTAAACAGGCTCCAGCCGGGAGGCATAGCCTGGTTACCGATCACCATGGTGACAGCCATCGTCTCACCTAAGGCACGACCGAGTGCCAGGATGATACCGCCTGTAATACCGACGCGTGCGAAGGGCAACACCACATAACGGATGACCTCCCAGTGGGTGCCACCCAGGGCAAAGAGCGCTTCACGTTGCTCACGCGGCACAATCAGCATGACCTCACGGGATACAGCAATGATGAGCGGAAGCACCATGATCGCCAGCACCACTCCCGCTGCCAGCAGGCCCAGACCATGGGGTTGACCCTGGAACAAAGGCAAAAAGCCCAGATGTTGCTGCAACCAGGGCTCACCGGTGTGAAACAGCCAGGGAGCCAGAACCAGAAATCCCCACAGGCCAAAAACCACACTGGGAACGGCTGCCAGGAGATCCGCAATAAAGGCAAGGGGAATGCGTAAGGATCGTGGGCAGAACTCCGCTAGAAAGATGGCCGCTCCCACGCCCACAGGCACCGCGAAGAACAGCGCAAAAACTGCGGTGACCAGCGTGCCGAAAATGGCGGGCGCAACGCCGAAGATGTTGTGGACCGGATCAAACGCCTGGTTGGTGAGAAAGTGCCAGCCAAACGCCTGTATGGTTGGCAATGAGTTGCTTATCAGTACCCAGATTATCCCCAGAACAAGTCCGACGGTCAGCAGGACAAACAACAAGAGAATTCCCCTAAAGAGCATGTCGCCCAGATACCAGCCAGCTTTCATCAGCCAGGCAGGCCAGCGGCCATCTTTCTTCTTCTCCACAAAGACCTGTCCCTGCGGCATAATATGCAGTTATCTCCTCCCCCTCATACCAGGCAATGCTAACATTGCCTGGTATGAGCATACCGATAGCGTGCCAGTGTCCGCCTTGTAGCAGCCGTACTGCCCTAGCTACCGCTATAGCACGGAGCGTTGTTGCTGCCACAGGTCATGGATCGTATCTGCGCCTCATCCTTTGCGACAATGGTGCTTGGGAGTGGCACGTAGGTGAGGGGTGCCGCATACTGCTGGCCGTCATGGGTCATCCACCACAACAGATTGGCAAGTGCTCTTCCTTTATCGGCATTGCCCTGATGCTGATAGACGATAATCCATGAAAAGCCCGAGATCGGATAAGAATCGGCACCTGGCGCATTGACAATATAGAAGCGTAAATCGGCAGGGATAGTCGGCACGTGCGAGGCATCAGCCTTTGCGCCATCTAATGATGGTGCAACATAGTTACCAGCAGCGTTTTGCACAAGCGCATAAGGGAAGTTGTTCGCGACAACATAGGCGAGTTCAACATAGCCGATTGCTCCCGGCGTGCTCTTGATAGCGGCGGCCACACCGGGGTTGCCCTTGCCACCAACACCTATCGGCCAGTTCACAGTCGTACTTGCGCCGACTCGAGCAGCCCATTCAGGGTCCACCGCAGAGAGGTAATGAGTGAATATACTGGTGGTGCCGCTTCCATCGGAGCGATGCACCACGGTGATCGGTTCGTGGGGGAGCGCAACACCAGGGTTGAGCTGTGCAATTTCCGGATCGTCCCATGAGGTCACTTTACCCAGGTAGATATCCGCGATCACTTTACCGGTAAACTTCAGATGACCGGGGATATTTGCCAGATTATAGGATATCGCGACCGCACCGAGAGTTATGGGGATGTGAATGATAGGCCCGTTGGTACTTCGGGCAAGTTGCGTATCTGTCATAGGGGCATCAGTAGCGCCAAAATCCACGATCTGCTGAAGGAGGTCATTGATGCCAGCGCCGCTACCGATCAACTGATAGTTGACATCAACCCCACAGCGCACATTTGGATAGACGCTAAACATCTTGGAAAAAAGGGGGCCATCAAATGTCGAGCCAGCGCCGTTCAGCGTTCTGGTTGCCGGGCAAGATGACGGCCCGGAAGCCGCACTGTTATTTGCTGCTGGGTTGCATGCTGCAAGGATCACCATTAGACCTAACAGCATGGCTATTCCCAGGCGATGGTAGGGTACCAACCTGGGAGCGGATAACGATCGTATAGCCATAATATGTTGCTTCCTCCTTAACAAGACGTGGTTCTCCCACGTGATTTATCAGGCGATGGATCAGCAATGTTCTTTGCTATCCCGATAGTACTCTACCATTGCCTCTTTAACAGCGCCTTAAGGCGCTGTTAAGAAGTCGTAAAGCTTTGCGCGGACAGCCACTCTGACTTGAAGAGGCATGAGGAGGAGATTCACCATGCGAGCGTTGATGACTGCTTTACCAGGCTGACACCGCTTGATAATCTGACCCAGACTTGCAAGTCTTAACGAGACATTAATTTTCCATTAAATACTGGTTAACCTGGCTATGTTATGCTCATCATGCCAGACAGTGATGTTAAAGCGTGCATACTCACGATAAGGGGAACAGCGTGCTACGGAGAGAACCATCTCAAGAAGGTAACCTGCAAAGCGAAGGCTCCGCCGGGCTTCTGGCCCTGGCAGCCGATAAAACGAGCAGCCCGAGTGAGCTGGTACGCCTGCCAACAGCTTATCGCGCCAGAGAAGTCGATCTGGCTGCTGCGGTGAAGTTGCGCATAGAGCATCTCAACTTTTTCTATGGCTCACGGCAGGTGCTTTTTGATGTAAACCTGGAAATTCGCGAGCGCCAGATAACTGCATTGATCGGTCCATCAGGATGCGGCAAAACGACCTTCCTGCGGACCCTCAATCGCTTAAACGACCTGATCCCTGGCAGTCGCATTGAGGGCCAGATCTTTCTCGGCGAAGAATCGCTGATGAGTCGGCGGCTCAATGTTATAGAGCTACGCCGGCGCGTGGGCATGGTTTTTCAACGTCCTAATCCATTCCCCACATCCATCTTCGCGAACGTTGCCTATGGTCTGCGCATCCAGGGCTGGCCACGCGCTGAACTGAGCGATCGCGTTGAAGCCAGTTTACGCCAGGCTGCGCTTTGGGACGAGGTAAAGGACCGGTTGCGCGCATCAGCGCTTAGTCTCTCTGGTGGACAGCAACAACGGCTGTGTATTGCACGTACGCTGGCGGTACAGCCGGAGATCATCCTTATGGATGAGCCGTGCTCAGCGCTCGATCCTACCTCAACGCTGAAGATCGAGGAGTTAATGCAACAGCTAGGCACACAGTACACCGTTATTATTGCGACCCATAACCTGCAGCAGGCTGCACGTGTCTCTCATCACACAGCATTCTTTTTGAATGGGCGTGTTATTGAGCATGCACCTACCCAACAGATGTTCACACAGCCGCAACAAAAAGAGACCATGGACTATATCACCGGCCGGTTTGGCTAGGAGATTGCTGGCATGACGGAAAAGATCCTGATAATAGATGATGAAACCAGTCTGCAAGAAGCGATCGCTGGTGATCTTCGGCAGAAGGGATACCAGGTGCTGACTCCAAGGGGTGATCGTGCCGTCAGGTCCTGGGGGTTAGCATACCAGCCAGACCTGGTCATCATGGCAAAACTTGATCTGCTCATTCCTGGCGCATGTGATCCCAACATCTTCTCCCATCATCTGGACAGCTTAACAGAGCAGGCGCCTATCCTGATTCTTACCACCAGAGCTGCAGCATCGGACAGGCTCATCCGGCTGGAACTTGACCCTGGCCATGCTGCCAGGAGTCCCCTTCAGCTAATGGCATACATTCATGTCCAGTTGCACCATAACCATCAGGCTCTGCAGTTGCCTCCGGAGTTAACGGAAGAGGAAGCGGACCTGGTTTCTCCATCAGCGATCATTACCGCTGGCCCTATTCGCGTCGATGTTGCCGGGCGGAAGGTATGGTGTCGTGGTAAACCGGTGGAGCTGCAATATAAACAGTTCGAACTCCTGCTCTATCTTGTGCAAAACCGGGGGGTAGTGCTCTCGCGTGATCAGTTGTTGCAGCACGTCTGGGGATATGACTACAATGGCGATATTCGTACCGTAGATGTGCACATTCGCTGGCTACGCGAGAAGCTGGAGGAAAATCCTGCGGCACCAACGCTCATCCAGACAATACGTGGTGTTGGCTATTGCTTCCGCGCTTGATAAATCAATGCACCACTGTGCAAACGCTGTGCGGTCCTGTGCCGTCCCTGTACACCGGTTCTTCTTTTTCATTCTGGAAAACAGCCTCTCCTCTGTGTCTGATATCAGCCTTAATAAATCCTTTAAATCCTGGTTAACCTGGCTATGTTATGCTTATCATGCCAGTCTCTTAGAGCCAGCACTGATCGGCAAGATTGAGCCCAACGTCGGTGTTTCTGGGCGATCGATTCCATGCAGGCGACGAAACGGCTCACGGTTGCCAGGTCTGGCTATACGGTCCAATCTAGCGACTATGGTCCAACCACATAGCACATAGCACCAGTTTGGCGCACCAAGCCTTTCAGCTCTAACATCGTCAGCGTGCTGGATACATCCGCAATCGGTCGATTGCAGGCGCGGCAGATCTCATCAATATGCAAAGGAGTAGTACCAAGCACGCCCAGTACGGCAGCCTCAGCGTCATTCTCTGGCAGAAGCTCACGCATCTCCAGGCGCTGCGGCACAAAGCTCAGGTTGATCTCCTCAAGGATATCCTCAACCCTCTGCACCAGCTTGGCACCATCGCGCAGCAAGTTGTGGACGCCTATACTGCTTGAGCTAAGGATAGAGCCAGGGACGCCAAAGACCTCGCGCCCCTGCTCGCCAGCGAAGCGGGCAGTGATGAGCGCACCACTGCGCTCGGGCGCCTCGGTCACCAGCACGCCGAGCGAGAGGCCGCTGATCAGCCGGTTACGTGCGGGGAAGTTCCCTGCTTCCGGTTGCGTACCCAGGGGAAACTCGGTGATAAGCGCACCATGCACAGCAATCCGTTCGGCTAATTTGCGGTTCTCCGGAGGATAGACAATATCCAGCCCACATCCTAGCACAGCAAAGGTTCGCCCGTCGGCCTTGAGCGCAGCCAGATGGGCAATGGTATCGATGCCGCGAGCCAGTCCGCTCACAACGGTGATCTGCTGCCGGGCCAGTTCGGTCACCAGGCGTTCGGTGACCTGTCCACCATAAGCCGTTGCTTTGCGCGTGCCTACGACGGCGATGGCCCATTCATCGGCGGGCAAGAGTGTGCCACGCACGTAGAGCACAGGTGGTGGGCTATCGGTATAACGCAGGAGCCGAGGATAGGCCTCATCACACCACGTGATTGTGCTGATGCCTAACCGCTCCAGTTTTGCTAGCTCGTTCTCCGGATCGATATGTTGCCGCTGAGCCATGAACGCTTCAACCGTGCGGCGATCTATACCGGTTGCTGCCAGCGCAGATAGCGGTGCACGCCAGGCTGTGGCCGCGTTACCAAACGCCTCAATGAGGCGTCGGAAGCGGGCCGGGCCAATACCTCGCACGCGGGTAAAGGCGACCCAGTAGGGCAGGTCTGTGCCGGCGCCATTGCTGGCCGGCAAAGGCTCAAAGAATGGCGCCATCCGTCCACCACACAACGGATCACCTTCTATCTCTCCAGATGTAGCCGCCAGCGTACTATCGCCCTCGGCACAGGTGCTGAAGAAGAGTTGCTGATCCCAGGAATCAGCCAGCATATTATCCTCGCTCTTCCCTGTAATGGTTGTTAGTATATGCTATAGAGCAAGCGGGGACAAGCAGTTTATTGAGCGAGAGGGCGATATGACTGAGCTATAGCTGCACTCTGCTATCCCCTAAGAGGGTTATTGTGTATATAGTTGGTAATATACATGGTAATATACTTCATACATAGTTATACTTGGTAAGTATCTCCTGTGCAATTCATGGGTCCAACGCTGGATTCTGGCTGTCTGGTGTAACCGCGGATGCTCCCGGTCGTGCGTCGTAGCTACTCGTTTGCCTCTCTGGATGGGTCTGGAGTGAAAGGCGGAGCAACCGTATGGATCAGCGACCGGATCGACCGAAAATAGCCTACCTGATCAAATGCTTTCCTCGTGTTTCCGAGACATTCATCCTGTATGAGGTGCTCGAACTGGAACATCAGGGGTTGTCCCTCCATATCTTTTCGTTGCTTGAGCCATCTGCCACTAAGATAGCTCGTGCAGTGCAGGAAGTGCAGGCATCGGTTACATATATTCCGCGCCGCTTCCCTCTGGGAACCGTAGCCCTGCTGCTGGCTGCTATCCATCGCTTCTGCCAGGCTCCCCGACGCTTTCTCCATGCAAGCGCGGTAGCTTTCGTCCGCTATCGCCAGGTATCGGCGCTCAAATATCTCCTCTATGCCGCGTATCTCGCCGGACAACTAGAGCGTGAGGGTATTACCCACCTGCATGCACATTATGCCAACACGCCCGCTTCAGTTGCGCAGTTTGTGCATCTCCTCACCGCTATTCCCTACAGCTTCACCGCACATGCCAAAGATATTTATCTCACCCCGAAAAGATTGCTTGCCTTTAAGATGCGGATGGCTCGTTTCGTCGTCACATGCACCGCCTATAACCAGCGTTACCTCATGGCGCTCATTGACCAGCGCAGCGGGAAGCGTATCCACTGCATCTATCATGGCTTGAACACGCGCATGCTCCCTGCCTCTGAATCTTCCGAACCTATCCTACCGAAACACCCGCTCGTTCTGACAGTGGCCCGTCTTGTAGAAAAAAAAGGGCTCCCTTATCTCATACAGGCTTGCCGTATTCTCAAAGACCAGGGATATGACTTTACCTGCCGCATCGTCGGCGAGGGTCCGCTACGGCCGATGCTGGAGCAGCAGATTTGCGAAGTGGGACTGATCGATCGGGTCGAGCTCTGGGGAGCAGAAGCACATGAGCAGGTGATCGCGATGTATCGGCAGGCCACAATAGTGGCACTGCCTTGCGTTATTGGTCAGAACGGCGATCGCGATGGTATCCCTAATGTGCTGGTTGAGGCACTGCACATGGGCGTTCCCGTTGTCTCTACCGCTGTTTCCGGGATCCCTGAGCTGATCACATCAGAGGTTAATGGCCTGCTAGTACCAGCACGCGATAGTGTTGCCCTGGCAGTAGCCCTGGCACGCCTGCTCAACGATCCAGAATTGCGCCGTCGGCTTGCCATGGCTGGCCACCGGACTGTGCAGGAGCGCTTTACGATAGCCAGCAATACGGTGCGGCTCATGCGCCTCCTGCTTGGCGAGGTATCACCTGATCAAGAGTCGCCGGCCGAGCTTTTGACAGGTCACAGCCAAATCTGAAAGGAAACTTGATGGATCGCGAAGAGCCGCATGTTCGATGTATCCAGGGCAATGATAGAGAGCGTAGCACAACAACAATTGCTTATGTGCTCAAGGGCTATCCGCGCCTTTCGGAGACTTTTATTCTACAGGAGATCTTAGCCTTAGAGCGGCGCGGCTTTCAGCTGCAACTTTATCCCATTATCAATCCTGGAGAAAAACTGGCACATCAGGCGGTCCAGCAGGTGCGTGCACCAGTTTACTACCTGCACGACGGAGAGAAGGGCGTTGTGCGCAACCAGCTGTGGCTGCTGCGGACACGCCCACTGCGCTACCTGCGCGTGTGGATCGATGTCTTATACAAGCGACGGCGTATTATTGCTGCCCAAAGATTGCTGGAAGCAGGAAGATTGGTGAAGTTTATCGAGCGACAGAACGTATGCTGGCTGCACGCGCATTTCGCTCACGGACCTACATCTGTGGCCCACTTTGCCCACCTACTTACTGGTATCCCCTTTAGCTTCAGTGCCCACGCCAAGGATGTGTATCAATCCTCTCCTGATCTGCTCATCACCAAGGTACGGTCCGCTCGGTTTGTCACAACCTGTACGGACGCTAGCCGGCGCTATCTGATGATGCTGCTCGAGCGTTTGCCAGACGCCAGCCAGTTGCAGAGTAAGATTCACCTGGTCTATCATGGTGTAGATATCCGGTGCTTCTCGCCGACTCCTGCTGGAGCACTTTCAGACCGGGCAAATTGGCCGCCGCTCATTCTCTCTGTCGGCCGGCTGGTGGAAAAGAAAGGTTTTCGGTACCTCATTGCCGCCTGTAAAATACTGGCCGAGCGGGGACTGCACTTTCAGTGCGCGATCTATGGAGACGGTCCGCTCATGGCTGATTTGCAGCACCAAGTCATGAGAGCAGGTCTGGAAGCATATGTACGTCTTTATGGTCCCTGTGCCCAGGAGGATCTACCCGACATCTATCGCTCGGCGACAATCTTCGCCTTGGCTCCATGTGTCGCAAGCAATGGTGACCGCGATGGCATCCCCAACGTGCTGCTTGAAGCCATGGCAACAGGATTACCGGTCGTTACCACCGATGTTGGGGGAATCCCTGAGCTGATTGAACATGGGTATAGTGGCTTGCTTGTTCCTGAGAAAGACCCCCTTGCACTGGCTGATGCTCTTGAGCAACTTCTGCGCGACGAGACCCAGCGCCATCTGCTCGGCAGCAAGGCACGCCATCATGTGGTAACGCACTTCGATGCCGAGCGGACTCTAAATCAGCTTACCGCCTGCTTTTACGATAGGGAAGAAGTGACGTCACCCAATCGGGTCGGCACAAATCGTCAGATCCAGAGAGAAAGGCCGTACTGACTTATGCAGGCCTCATCAGCACTCTTCGCGGAAAAAGATCTCCTTTTAGAAGATCTCCTGCTAGAAAGGATCCAACCGCTGCCAGCCGGTATACGGTTCCTGCTCTATTGCCATGATACCTTTGGTCTGGGCCATCTCCGGCGCACGCTTTCTCTGGCAGCATATTTCACCGCGATATTACCGGAAGCAGAGGCGCTAATTGTGACTGGATCGCCAATGGCCCATGCCTTTCCACTCCCACCGCATGTTGATTATGTCAAATTACCAGCCGTAACCAAATCGACCGACGGGGAGTATCGCGCCCGCAGCCTCAATATGGAGGTCACGGCCATTCGTGACCTGCGCGCTACACTGCTCCGTGAGACTGTTCAGGCATATGGTCCCGATGTATTTCTGGTTGATCATGCACCGCTGGGCTTGCAAAAAGAGGCGCTGCCTGCGCTCACCTTGCTGCAAGCCATGCGTCCTGAGTGTTTGCGTGTGCTTGGTCTACGCGATATCATTGATGCCAGCTCTGTTATTCGCTCTACCTGGGCGCAGGAAGAAATCTATAGCGCTCTGGAAAATACCTACGACCTGATCCTGGTTTATGGTGCCCAGAAGCTCTACGATGTAGTCGCAGAGTACGCCTTGCCACCAACAATTGCCCAGCGAGTTCACTATTGTGGCTATCTAGACCGATTGATGACCGGCCACCCCCAACGTATGGCAACCTATGCCGATGCGCGCACCGCTGGATGGACCGCACATGCTGATCGTCTGGTAGTATTGACAGTTGGCGGAGGTGGTGATGGCTTCTGGCTAGCTTACACATACCTGCTGGGCTTATACCAGCTAGCCTCGGTGCCTTTTACCAGCGTGCTTTTAACTGGACCGCTCATGGATGCTGGAAAAGTCTGTGAACTACGCGCTCTCGCAGCGACTTTGCCGGCGGGCACTGTGCACATTGACGCTTTTCTGCCGGATCCACTGCAGTTACTCAGTGCTGCCGATCTGGTGGTATCCATGGCCGGATACAATACGGTCTGTGAGCTGCTGGCATTGGGCCAGCGTACGCTGCTGGTTCCGCGTACAACGCCACGCCAAGAGCAGTTCCTGCGTGCAACTCTCCTGGCTCAGCATGGATTAGTTCACGTGCTGCATCCAGCGGACCTGACTCCTGAAAGACTGATGGAAAGTATCTTGCACTGCCTGGCACAACCGCGACCACGATGGGAACAGCTCATGGCAGCCGGCATTTCGTTCCATGGGCAGGTGATGGCCGTGTGCGCTATTGTTGATGCACTGCGCAGGCGACAGCAGCATGTAGCGCAGGCTGCCATACCAGCCCCGGTAAGGATAGGCCGATGAGAATTGCCTATATCTGTGCTGATCTCGGTATTCCTGTGTCCGGCAACAAGGGGGCATCAGTGCATATACGCGAATTCACCGATGCGCTGGTAGAGCTAGGGCACGAGGTACATATCTATAGTGCCAGCAGAGAATCTCATCTGACCAGGGTTAGCAGCCAGAACCTGACACGAGCAATCCTGACAATACTGGCACCATCAGCGGAGATTCAAGCTGCGGCAAAACTCGTTGCCGCGAGTCTGTTGCGCCTGGACCGGCTACGCGATCCTGCACATTTGCGCTCCGAGATACTGCACTTCATCGCCGATCCTGCATTCGTTACCGCTGCGCTTCCCCACCTGCGCGACTTTGCCCCTGATCTCCTCATCACGCGCCATGCACTCTTCAGTATAGCAGGGCTGGAACTGGCGCACCTGCTAGGATGTCCTTGCGTGCTTGAGGTCAATGCGCCTCTTATTGAAGAGCGCCGTCGCTATTGGGGACTGACGCTGGAGCAGGAGGCAGAGCAGGCTGAGCGCATGGCATTTGCTGATGCCGATCTGCTTGTTGCCGTCTCCACAGGAGTTCGCGATTATATGCTGCGCTATGGTGCGTCTCCAGACCGCGTTATGGTCTTGCCCAATGGTGTCAATCCGGCACGCTTCCACCCCAACGTGGATGGCTCTGCTGTCCGCCGCCGCTACGGACTGGAGGGGAAAATTGTGGTTGGCTTTGCGGGCAGCCTGAAACCCTGGCATGGAGTAGATTTGCTGTTGCACGCCTTCGCCAGCGTGTATGCTGCAATTATGTCAGAAGGCGGGCAAGAAGGCAGAGCGCCACATTTGCTTATCATTGGCGACGGGCCACAGCGCAAGGCGCTGCTGCAGCTTAGCCACGCGTTGGGGGTGAGCACAGCGGTAACATTCACGGGCCCCCTTCCCTATAGTGAAATGCCAGCCTACCTCGCAGCGCTGGATATAGCCGTAGCCCCTTACCGGTCCAGCAACACTTTCTATTTCTCACCGTTAAAACTGATGGAGTACATGGCGATGGGCCGCGCGATTGTAGCCCCGATGCTCGGACAAATCCCCGCGCTCCTGCAAGGTGCCGATGATCCCTGTGGATTGCTCTATCATCCCGATAATCACCAGGAGCTGGGAGCGATGCTGTGGCACCTCATCAATGATCAGAATATGCGTCAGATACTCGGTATGCGGGCAGCAGAGCAGGCGCGCCAGCATCACTCCTGGCAAACAATCGCTCAGACTATTATCAAGTGTGTGGACTCACTGGCGCCCGGCGTACCGTATCAGGATGATGCAGACAGGAAAGGGATTGTACATTCATGAGAGGTCTGCGGCAAAGACAAGGAATATTCCAGACTTTCTGGCCCTATGCTCGTCCGTATCGTTGGTGGATTAGCCTGGCTGTAGTCATCCTGATACTGGATACGCTTACTGATCTGGCCTCTCCCTGGCCAATCAAGCTCATATTTGACAACGTGCTGCTCAGTAAGCATCTACGTCCACCCTGGTCAATGATCGTCCCCAAGGCGCTAGCCCACCACCGCCTCCTCTTTTTTGCCGTGCTCTGTATGGCGTTGCTGGTATTTGCCCTGATCAGCGCCATCTCTACATATATAGGGATGCGCATTCTGGGAGTGACCGGCCAGCATGTGATCTTTCATTTACGCTGCGCGCTCTTCACCCATCTCCAGCAGCTCAGTCCTGCCTTCTACGATCGGCAGCGCCTGGGAGATCTTTTGACGCGGCTGACCTCGGACGTGCAGTCCATCCAGGACATGTTAGTAACGGCGGTGCCAACACTGCTGCTGAATGTGATGATTATCGCTGGCATGATCACCATCCTCCTGATAATCAATCCGCTCTTTGGTGTGCTTGGATTGGTGATATCGCTCTTCGTCTATGCCGTTTTGCGGCATTATCTCCGCAACATCAAGCAGATAGCACGGCAAGTTCGTCGTCAGGAAGGAGATGCCAACTCAGTAGCCCAAGAAAATTTGTTAGGTATCCGGATAATACAGGCATTTGGTATGGAGACGCATGCCAGGCGACGCTATGAGGAGAGTATTACCCGCTCATTATTGCATCTCGGTACCATCGCGGCACGTCTCCAATCGGGCCTGCCATCCATGGTGAGTTTGATGACCGATCTTGGAAACCTGCTTGTGCTCATTGTTGGCGGCATCCTGGTCATCCAGGGCCGGATCACCATCGGCGATCTGCTAGTCTTCAGCGCTTATTTGCGCACCATTTATAGTCCTATGCGCCAGCTCGGCAAGCTGAGCAATACGTTTACCAGGGCATCGGCCAGTGCTGAGCGCGTAATGGATCTTCTGCAAACCACACCAGTAATTGCCGATCTTCCCAGGGCCATACCAGCGCCGAAACTGCATGGCGCCATCACCTTCCAGCACGTCAGCTTTGGCTATGATCCAGAGCACCCTGTTTTGCATGATATCTGCTTCAGCATTCGCCCTGGAATGGTGGTCGCACTGGTTGGCCATACGGGCGCAGGCAAAAGCAGCATCCTGCACCTGATCCAACGCTTTTACGATCCACAGGAGGGGCAGATATATATTGATGGGCAGGATATCCGCACCTACACCCTGGCAAGTCTGCGCCGGCAGATCGCTCTCGTGCCGCAAGATCCCATGCTCTTCCGCGCCAGCGTGCGCGAAAACATCGCTTATGGTCGCCCGGATGCGACCGATCAGGAAATCATTGCGGCTGCCCGAGCTGCCTATGCTGATGAATTTATCCGCAGACTTCCCCAGGGGTACGACACGATGCTGGAGGAGCGGGGTATTGGGCTTTCCGGTGGAGAGCGTCAGCGTCTGGCCATCGCGCGTGCAATGGTACGGCGAGCACCGTTATTGCTCCTTGACGAGCCGACCGTAGGCCTGGATGCAGAGGCAGAGCAGATCGTTATCCAGGCACTGGAGCGATTAATGATCGGGCGCACGACGCTGATCAGCGCTCATCACCTCGCGACTATCCAGCGTGCCGATCTCATCCTCGTGCTTGATCAAGGGCGCATTATTGAAGCGGGCACACCAGCTGAATTGCTGGCTGCACGCGGGCATTACTTCCAGCTGTACTCACTCCAATTCCAGGCACAGGAGCCAGTATCACTAACACCAACGCAACAACTCTTGCCAGCTCATTATATGCCGCCTGATCAGTCAGGTATTGACGACATCGTCGCCATGCCTACGAAACCAATACGAGCTATCAGTTTATGGCGCGTATAACCGTCAGAAAAGGAGACCAGCACTTGGACCATAATGACTATGCACTCCCGCCACTGCCAGCCGACTATTCGCCAATCTTTATTGGCGGGCTGCACCGCTCTGGCACGACACTGATGCGTCGGCTCCTGGCCAGCCATTCCCACATCGCCTGCGGACCGGAAAGCAACTTGTTTCGCGATAACAAGCTAGCGCGCATCCATGCATACCTGCGCACCGAATGGCTTGCCGGCCTGGACGCGCGCTATGAGGTTAATCCCCAGGTGGTGGATCAGACTCTGGCCAGGCTGATTCACGCCGTAGTCATGCCCTACTGCCAGAAACGAGGTAAGCAGCGTTGGGCAGAGAAGACACCAAAAAATATTCTCTTCATTGATACTCTGTTCATGCTGTTCCCCAAAGCACAGTTTATCCACATGATCCGTGACCCGCGCGATGTTTTTTGTTCAGTCCGGGAAAAGGCAGCAAAAACGACTCCGCACTGGGCAACTACCACGCCGCAGCAGCTGGCTGAAAGCTGGTGTCGCCGCATTAACTGCGGTTTACCCTGGCGTGAGCGACCAGAGCGCTATTATGAAGTCCGGTACGAAGAGTTGGTGCACCAGCCAGAAGCTACGATGCAGGCAGTCTTGGCTTTTCTTGGCGAGCCATGGGATGTCCGCATGCTGGATAACCATACTATCTTTACCACCTCAGTGGGCCGCTGGCACAAGGAGCTGAGCGCCGCCGAGGTTGCCGGGATCGAAGAAGTGGCTGGCGACATGATGCACAAACTGGGATATCTGCTTGCGCCAGCGAGTAGCAAGATCCCTACCCTCAACATGTGAGGGCTAGCAGAGAGATCTCCGATCATATGATGAGCGAGGTCCGCGAGAGATGCTATCTGGCAAGAAAATTGACGCACAACAGATCAGCAAGTACCGACAGGCAATTGATCGCCTCAACCACACGCTCAGACTCGACCCAACAGCCGCCTGGGCCTATGCTGAACGTGGTGCTGCCTACCGCCGGCTCCATGAGTACTGGCAGGCTATCGCGGATTTTAATCGCGCGCTCACGCTAAACTTTAAAACGGCCCGAGTATACGCTGAACGTGGTGCCGCTTACCGTAGCCTCAAAGCATATGAGCGAGCTATAGAGGACTTCGATTATGCCCTTAAGCTGAATCCGCAGAATGTCTGGGTTTACATCAGCCGCGGCACAACCTATCGCCGGCTCCATGAGTACCGGCGAGCTATTGCCGATCTGGATCATGCGCTCGAATTGGACCATGCCAATGCTGGGGCTTATGCTCAGCGAGGAGCCGTCTATCGCCGGCTCAACGCATATCAGCGGGCCATCCAGGATTTCAGCCGTGCCATTGCGCTGGACCCCCAGGCTGCCTGGGCCTATGCCCAACGGGGAGCAATCTACTCTTTGCTCGGCGACTATCCGCGAGCTATGGCAGATTTGAACCGCGCAATCGAGCTTGATCCGCAGCTTGATTGGGCACGCGCCCAACGAGGCGTCACCTGCCGGCTCTTCAATGAGCAGCAGACAACTCAATCTGACCTGGATAGGACGATCACCCTCCATGCCAGAGATGTTGAAGCATAACTCGCTGTCTCCAAGAAGATTTTGCTGCGGTGCGGCTATAATAATAAATTGGAGAAATTCCTGTGCTGGTGCTCGCCAGCCAGGCAGAGCATAGAGCAGTTTGCTCGTTCCTTGCTGTGAGCCTCTCTGTAGTTCAACGGAAAAACACGTACATTGGGTTAAGTACTGTACTCAGGAAGATCTCCGCTAGGGAGCAAGAGATGCCGGAAGATTATATGGCACGAGCGCTGGCTCTGGCTGCCGAGGTTCGTGGCCATACCAGTCCTAATCCCCCTGTTGGCGCCGTTATCGTTACTGGAGATGGAACGATCGTGGGGGAAGGAGCAACACAATCGGTGGGCGGGCCACACGCCGAGATAATGGCACTGCGCACTGCCGGTGAGCAAGCACGTGGCGCAATAATGTATGTTACGCTGGAGCCCCATTGCTTTCATGGGCACACACCTCCCTGCACAGAAGCTATCATTGCCGCAGGCATCCGCGAGGTCCATATAGCGACTATTGATCGGAATCCGCGCGTAAATGGCCAGGGCATTGCCGCACTGGAGGCAGCCGGGATCCATGTGATCGTCGGCGAGCATGAGGTAGAGGCGCGCGAACTGGTCGAGAACCACCATAAATGGATCACAACCGGTCTGCCGTTTAGCATCGCGAAGTTCGCTATGAGCCTGGATGGTAAAATCGCCACACGCACCGGCGAATCGCGCTGGATCAGCAGCGAGCTAGCACGGAACTTCAGCCATGGGCTGCGTCAGTGGTGCGATGCGATCCTGGTAGGAGTCAAAACCGTTATTGCTGATAATCCACTGCTGACCACACGCCTGTCCGACCTCCCTTCGGATCGGCTGCACCATCCTTTGCGTGTCATCCTGGATAGCACCTGCCGGATCCCTATGGAGGCACGCCTGCTGGATCCGAGCACACCGGGGCACACGCTTATTGCCACGACGGAGGCAGCGCCTGTCGAGCGCCGTGCTATGCTGGTCGATCGTGGCGCCGAGGTACTCGTTCTGCCAGCACGGGATGGACGTGTTGACCTGCATGCGCTCTGGGCCGTTCTGGGACAGCGGGCGGTAACGAGCCTGCTGATTGAAGGCGGCAGTGAGGTGCTGGGAGCAGTATTCAGCGCCGGGCTGGTTGACAAAGTATTTGTCTTTATCGCTCCGTGCGTCATTGGTGGCGCAGCCGCGCCCGGTCCGGTGGGTGGGATCGGGGTAGCTGAACTGGTACAGGCACCACGGTTCCGCTTCGCACGGATCGAGCCGATAGGTCCCGACGCGCTTCTCGTTGCCTATCCTGCCGCTGATGAGGAAAACGTGCCGGCTTGACGGTGATTCATCTGTCATCGTATACTACAATGCTCTGGCCTGCCTGGCACATTCATTAGAGCTTATAAGCCCTGCTGCTTCTTCTGCCAGGGACATGCCCTTTGCACACTGTCTCTGACGTGGAACCTTTCCTTCCGCCAGGCCGGAAAGTTTGTGGGTATCGGAGAGGAGCCAGTATATGCGCTATGTTGCCATGGTGGGCGGACGGCGCGTGACTATTGAACTGGAATCCAATAGTTACGAGCGCCGGATCATTGTGGATGGCACGCCGCTAGATGTCGACTGGCAGCAATTCGCCGGCGCTCCACCGGGTCTCGCACGCGGCAGCTTTACCGGGCGGTATAGTCTCCTCATTAACCATCGCAGCTATGAACTGTGTGTGCGTTATATCGAACGGGAAAATGGTGCCCTGCGCTATGAGGTCATCCTCAACGGAGTTCCCTATGATGTACAGGTGGAAGATGAGCGCGAACAAGCGCTCGCAGGACTCACAACAGGTGTGCGTGAAGCTGGAGATATGCCGGTGAAAGCGCCGATGCCCGGCCTGGTAGTCAACCTGCCATTGCAGATTGGCGAGCAGGTTGAGCGTGGCGGCACTGTCGTGGTGCTGGAAGCGATGAAAATGGAAAACGATCTTCCTGCGCCACGAAGCGGCATCGTGAAAGAGCTGCGTGTGACGCCAGGCCAGGCAGTCAATCAGGGGCAGATACTCGCTATCATCGGGGACTGATCTTTACTTCGCTCCACTCATGTGGAGCGAGGAGCTAGCCGTGGCGACCAACCTGCCCAGGCAGCTGCCGATACAGTTTTGGGTATCACTGCCAGCGTCGTTTCACATCCTCAGCGAAGCGCTCGTACTCGCGTACCGGTACAATTTCTTCCCATTCCAGGTAACACTGGCAGGCCGGCCATGATAATCTGATCTAGCTCATCATGGGATTCGACGTTGAAGATGCCTACCACGCGTCGCTGCCCAACGACCTTGTATAGGGCAACGGCCTTACCTGCGGCCTTGGCACCCAGCGCTGTCTCGGCCTCCTTCTCCCATATGTTCCAGAGCTCATCAAGTGACATCTCCTTGGGATTGACACGTACGCTCAAGAAGAACAACAGGGCACGCTCCTCCTTCCATCGTCACTGCCTGGCTTTCTGCGAGCGGATTGCCGGACTACGGGGACAATTACCACTACATGCTGAATCAACAGACCTTTGCTGGAATGGCGCCGCGCCATGAGAGACAAAGGAGAGACAGGGGCACCAGCGGTTAAAATCGCGCCTGGATGGCTCCGCTGCAAAGTTTACCTGCGCGAATAAGGATGCGCCTATTCAAGCAGAGGCATCTTGATCCGGCACTGGTGCATGGCTCAAGCAGTCTTTTAGCCTGCCGACAGCTCATGCAAGATAGCGTAGGGAAATGGAGCAATTGCCATGCCAGGCACAGGTTTCTCACATCATTACTTCTGGCATGAGGGGCAGAAGTACGCCGGTGCTCCGCCAATGCGGCTCTTGACAATACGCGCACCACAGCGGGGACAGGCCCGGCCTGCGCGTGTGACAACTTGCAGTCGCTCCTGATGCTTCCCTGGCTGCCCATATACATCCAGATAGGAGAAGGTTGTTGTGCCACGATCGGTGATACCCTGCAAGAGACCTGCACGTAATGCTTCATAGAGGCGTGCGACCTCATCGGGTTGCAGGCTATTGGCCGGACGTGTTGGATGGATTGCTGCGGCAAAGAGCGCCTCATCCGCGTAGATAGTGCCCACGCCGGAGATGAAGCGTTGGTCCAGGAGGAGTGAGCGAATTGCACCACGACGCTGCGCCAGCAAAGTAGCGAACTGGTCAAGGGTAAAGGTAGGATCAATCGGCTCGGGGCCAAGCTCATCTAACGGTAACCGTGCCGCCAGCTCATCAGGGCGCCCCAGATGGACTATCGCTAAACCGCTCTGATCCACCAGCTGCAATTGCCGGCGCACAGGGTCCGTTAGCTCATCGCTCAGGCGGAGCACCAGACGCGTATCCAGACGGCGCGGGGCATCTGGCGGCAGCAGCAAGAGCTGTCCACTGAGGATCAACTGTATTACCAGGATCAGCCCGCCGGGTCCACGCCAATCGCGGCTGAGCGCTGGCGGTGGGAGAGGAGTAGCAGCCGGCACGAGGTCAAGAAGCAGATACTTCGCACGGCGGCGCGCTGCCGCCAGCCGCCGATCACGCAGGGATGCGATGAACTCTGCTGGCTCGGGATAGCGTACCAACCGGGGATCAAGCACTTCTACAGCGCGGATGACCTGGCCAGTAACCAGCTCCTCCAGGTCGCGCCGGATCGTCTCCACCTCAGGTAGTTCAGGCATAAGCTTTCCCTGAAAATACGGAATTGAACCATAAAGGACACAAAGGCTCTTTGCGCATCGCCCTTCTCTTTGCACCGCCTGCTGGAAGGTGGTATATCACCGAACTTCCGGTAAAGGATAACCTGTTCCCCCGGATCAGGTGATCTATTTCCTGCAAAGATAGGCGCCAGCCAGCGCGAGACTGGCTGGGAGCCGACACTGCGTAACTGCCGCCCTTTTTCACTGTACAGGCACCAATTATTCTTCTATATAAGACCAATTGCTTGCATAGCGTCTGCAAGTTTATCCTGGGGCGCATAGGCAAAACGGTAGGTATAACCGGTTTCCCTTTGTTCATCCGCCAGCTTCTCAATGAACAGGTAATCGCCTGGCTGCGCCTGAATATCCGCGAACCAGCCGCGCAAACCGGTGAGATCGTAGTAACTACAGTTAATGGTTAACTCGCGAGCTGGCTGGCCGGGACAGAGCGCCTCGGCCTGGTAATTTCCTGCAAAGGGTAATAGCTCGCGCAGCACTTTATTCAATTGAATCAGGCCTTTTACTGTTGTTGAGCTGAGTTTAAGCTGGACCACACGATTGTTTCGCTTATTGCGGCAGATGCGAACGATCCGTCCACGTTTGATTGCCCTGCTGGTGTCAAATAGCCGGTCATAAACCTGAGCCGGATCGAAATCGGTATAGACGCGATCGGCCAGTCCAAAGAACCCACAGTCAAAAATCCGGATCTGTGGATGTGCATATAAGCCAGCGATCAACGATTGCTCAGACCAGCGATAGCATCGCCGGGCAAGGGCAATAATCTCGCTACGATGTAAAGGTCGATTACTATTATTGAGTAGCTGCTGGATGGTGGCAATAATGGTCTGCTCCGCTTGATAGCTGCACTCGGCCAGCGCATAGATGCCATCGCCGACACGTACAAACGTCTGCGGATAGCTTAAGAGGCATACGTGCACTCGGGATGCTGAGTAGGAACCAGCTTCGCGGAAGCGCTCATGCACGTATTCGGTGATCTCAGCAAAGTGCGCCGGCCTCCCAAGGCTTTGCAACGCATTGATCAGCCATGCTTTCATCTTTCCCTGCCAGCGGGGTCGGCAATAATCATCCTGGATATCAAGCAGGTGCGACACGCGCAGCACCGCAGCAATAAATCTCTTGTCCGCTGCACACAGCTTTTCACTGCCGGCGCGGAGAATTTCATCAACCAGATGATTGATGGACAGCCCTCTGGGGTATGCTTCGAGAACCTGTTGAATAATCTGCTCAATCTGTTGGACAAGCGCAGGAGTAAATGGAGCAACAATAAGCCAATCCGGGTACATGGAGGAAATATCCGGAGCCCATGTAGCAAGGAGCACTGTCGTAGCTGCTGGATAAAGCGAACCAAACGGTACCCACGTGGCGATACGCGCAGCCGTGCGCGCAACCGTCGTTGCACCACCCTCTCCCCATACAGCCCGGGTCACTAATGTGGCCAGGCTATTAATAAGCGGGCGAATATATGGCCGCTGCAAGAGGGTCTCGGCCCGTTTCTGCAATTGCCGGACGCGCTCGCGCGTTAAGTGGAGTGCTGCGCCTATCTCGCCGAGCGATCTGGGCTGGCCGTCGTGCACCCCCCAGCGAGCGAAAAGTACTTCCATTTCGCGTGGCACGGTGAACAGCGTGGCTAATGGGGCCGTGCCCGTAAATGTCCGGCAAATCAGCTCATTCAGTAATGACTCTATGGAAACATCGCTCAGGCTCTCTGGCTCGGCATGGCGCAATTCTGCCCATTGTGCATGAGTCACCATAGTCTGCTCGCCAATAAGCTCAAAAAGTATGGGCGCGATCGCCGCATATCCGGCATGGCGTACACTTATCCAGAAGGGTTGCTCACCAGCAAGTGAAAGATCTGCTGTTGCGGCAAGGGCAAGGAGAGCTAGCGGAGTGAGCTGTTCCAAATCGCCCAGTGTCTTGATCCCACATGCTTTAAGCGCAAGCCTTGTTTCTGCGCTCAGCGCATCGCAAGTCAAGGGATATGATCGCCATTGGGGGGCTATAGTATTCAGCAAACTGGTTAACCTGTTATTAAACAAGGAGAGTGTACTGTTAACAATCGTTGCCACGTATAGTTATACCTCTGATCAAGTGATAAAAAAGGATTTGTAAGTCTGGATGCTTGCAACAGTTTTTATACTACACGAAACATGGAAGCTTGTCAATAGGAAAGACCCTCATGCTTTTCTGGATTGGCGGTATAACGATTATCAACTGCATCAGTTGGGAAGCAGATGGGCCTGGTGGAGCACAGCCAGCGCTAGCGCTGGCTGTGCTCCACCAATAGGGAGGCTTTGAGAGCGGGATTAGCCGGTCACTTCTGGGGCGACAAAATGCTCCCTGTAGGGCGGCACTTTGGGCGCCTGCCGGGCCTGTTCGTAGGGAGTGGGCCAGGCTTCGCCGGGCGCTCCCCTGGTCAGTTCCTGGTATGCGATTGGATCTTCAGCAGAGAGTTTACCCGCTTCGACGAGAGCGAACCGCTCTACCAGTGAGCCAGTGAATGCCAACAGGGACGCTGTCGTCGAAAGCACCTCATTTATCTGCCGTCCAGTCCAGCGCGTGGCAAGGCGCAGCGCCAGTGGAGCAATGGTCCCACACCCAAGGGCACCGAAGCGGTAGAGATAGCCCCACAGGCCCGTATGTAGTGGCTTGCGGATCTGGTGTGGCAGCATCAGCTCATAGGCGGTCATCAACCCAAGCTGAGCTGCTAGACCAACGGTCTCGATTGTTTCCACCTGCCTTTGCGCTCCCCCACGCTTTGACCCGAAAGTTGAGCCGAGCAATGCGAGCGCTGCGGCCCCTGAGGCAAAGGCCGTTGCCAGGAAGAGTGGCCCCATCAGGATACCTCCGGCTGCCCAGAGTGGTACCGCCGTAGCGGCGATCAATACACCGGTGTAGCCACCCAGACAAAGGCCGAGCAACCCGTGCAGCATAGCGAGCGGTCTGGATGGGAGCAGGCGTGCAAACCCCAGGAGCCGACTGCCAGCGCGTACCTTCGCACTACCGGTGACCGTGCCAACTGCCCTGGCCATCTGTTGGATAGAGGTCATGTCGTCGGCAAACTGCTTCACCGCCAGTGCGCCAGAGGTAAGTCCGAACAGCGAGAGAATCCAGGTGCCGATGTTCAGTGGTGAGGCGATCTTGACAATGCGCAGCATATGATGAAACCGTAGCGGATGGCCAAGATCGGTAATCAGCAAAAGCGGGCAGATGAGGGACAGCGCAAGCGTGAGATAGCGGGCATGGCGCACGGTGGACCGATGCCGATCACCGCCCAGCAGCTCTGCTCCGGCGCCGATAACCGCTGCACCTCCCGCAATGCCGCCCAGCCAGAAGTATCCAGGAATATACCACTTCCAGGTTGGCTTCTTGATCATTGGCCGGTTGTAGTAAGTCGTGGCCGCTCTTGCCATTGGACCCGCAGGGCCACGTTCTGGCAACGGTCCCTCGCTGCGCTGTATCTGCTCTGGAGTGCTCATGATTGCCGTCCTCCTAACAGAAACGTCGCTACCATGGCCACCCCCAGCGCGACCGCCATGAGCGCAGTAGAGATGTAGCCAGGGATGACCCGGGCCTGCGGCAGATGCGGTTTCTCCGGTAAGTTATAGATTGCTGGTTGATCAACCAGCAGGAAGAAGGCGTTCAGATCACCGACCGATGTATGCTCATCGACGCCATAGAGATAGGCGCCGGTGATACCACGCTCATGGAGCATGCTGACGCGCTCTTGCGCTCGCCTGCGCAGGTCGTCGAGATCACCGAATAGAATGGACTGTGTCGGGCAGGCCTTAGCGCAGGCAGGCTCTAAACCATCCTTCTGCCGGTCATAGCAGAGCGTGCATTTCCAGGCACGGCCATCTTCACCCAGGTCAATGACGCCAAATGGACAGGCAGGCACGCAATAGCCACAGCCATTGCAGATGTCTGGCTGTACATAGACATCATCGAACTCGTTGCGGATAATCGCGCCAGTTGGGCACGCCTGCAAACAGCCGGCATGCGTACAGTGCTTGCAGACATCGCTCATCATGAGCCAGCGATTCTGGCCGAGGAAGCCACCAACCTCTGATGAGACAATACGTGGTCCCTGCTGGATATGCTGGGAGATGGCAGATGCACCTGCGTGGCTGCCAATAGTCTGGCCATTGCCATGGTCAGTGCCGCCAAGCTGCTCAATGAAGGCAACATGGCGCCAGGTGGTCGCGCCCAACTGGACGGTGTTATCATAGCTCATGCCAGTAAGTTCATTATTATCCCACGGCAACTGGTTCCACTCTTTGCAGGCTACCTCACACGCCTTGCAGCCAATACAGAGCGTGGTATCGGTGAAAAAACCCTTCGCCATACAATCCTCCTACTTACTTATGTGAGAGCGGCTCATGCTTGAGCATCTCTGCGCCCTCGCTGCGGGTGCGATCGATGGTACCACCACTAGGTGCCGGGGCACGCATCTTTGCAAATTCCTGTTGCAACGCCCGGCCGTTCTTGCGTCCCTTACGCAGGTTACAGGTAAATGCCTTGGCCTGGTGGATACGCACATTCGGGTCAAGCGCAACGCCAACAAGATCATTAGCGACATCACCGACCACCACACCGGCCGGACCCCAGTGATAGGGGAGCCCGATGACATGAACGGTGCGGCCCTCAATCTGCAATGGTTGCATGCGGTCTGTCACCAACGCTTTTGCCTCGACCTGTGCGCGTGTGGTACTGATGGTCACCCAATCGCCCGTCTTAATGCCCTTCTCTGCGGCTAGCGCCGGGCTGATTTCGGCAAAGAGCTCCGGCTGTAATTCAGAGAGCCAGGTGCTCCAGCGTGACATTCCACCCGATGTATGGTGCTCGGTCAGCCGGTAGGTTGTGATGACGTACGGATAATCCGGGTTCTGCGGTCCATTGTAGGGATTGTCTGGGCGCTGGAAAAGGACCGCAGTTGGACTGAACTGGTACTGTGGATAAAGGGCGTTGGGAACCGGCGACTCGACCGGCTCATAGTACGTGGGCAGGGGACCATCCCGCAAGCCATAGGGTGCGTAAAGCCAGCCGCGACCGTCAGCATGCATAATAAACGGATCAGATCCTGAGAGCGCCTCCATGCCCACGCCGGTCTCGTTGGCATGGGCCTGGGGAGCTTTGCTCTTCTCGAAATCTGGCACGTCATAGCCGACCCACTCGCCCTTGCCGCCGTTGGCATGGGGATCCCACCAAATCAGCTTCTTGTGCTCTGACCAGGGTCTGCCTTCCGGATCGGCCGAGCAGCGGTTGTAGAGAATCCGCCGATTCGCTGGCCAAGCAAAGCCCCAGCCACTGTGGTTCGTGTACTGGCCTGGCCGGTCTTTGATCCGGCTGGCCGCCAGGTTCTTACCCTCTTCGGGCATAACTCCGCTGTAGATCCAGTTGCCACAGGCAGTGCTACCATCATCCCTCAGCTCCATAAATCCCGAGACCAGCCTCTTATCGGCAACCATATAGCCGTTGATCTCCTTTAAGACGGCCTCTGCTTCTGGCTCCTGTATTGTCCCTTTGACCGGATAATCCCACGTCATATGGAGCAACGGCTGATCGCGTTCCAGAGTGCTGCCGGCGTATAACGCTTGGAGGCGCCTGCCAAGGTGGTACATAAACCAGGTCTCCGAGCGCGCATCGCCTGGTGGGTCAACTGCCTTATCGTGCCATTGTAAGAGCCGCTGCGTGTTGGTGAGGCTGCCATCCTTTTCGGCAGCCCAGGCAGCCGGCATGTAAAAGACTTCTGTTTCCACATCCTGGGGGTTCACGCCATCCATCTGCCAGAACTGCGCCGTCTCCACCAGGAACGGATCACGTACGACACACCACTCGAGGTTGCGCAGCGCATCACGCTCGAGGACCGATGCTGGACCACCGACAGCGAAGTTCTCGCCAAACACGAATAGCCCCTTGATCTTGCGGTCCTTCATACCAAACATGATGGGATAGTATGAGTAATCGGTCTGCGGATGGAGTTTGGGCAGATACTGGTAGCACCATTCGTTGTCTGCTGTAGCATATTCACCATACCAGGCTTTGAGGAGACTGACCACATACTTTGGGAAGTTATGCCACCAGCCAGCGACCGCCTGGTAGGTATTACAGAAGTGTTTGAGATCGGCATTCTCCTCGAGCGGCATGGGAATGTATCCAGGCAGCAAGTTATAGAGCGTTGGCGTATCGGTCGATCCCTGGATGGCAGCATGGCCACGCAGTGCCAGGATACCACCACCAGGGCGGCCAATATTGCCCAGGAGGAGTTGCAGGATAGCGCAAGTGCGGATGAGTTGCACTCCATAGGTGTGCTGTGTCCAGCCCACTGCGTAGCAGAAGGCCGTCGTACGATCGCGCCCGCTATTGGCCGTGATGGTCTCAGCTATCCGTAAGAAGACCTCTTTCGGTGTGCCGCAGATTTGCTCCACCATCTCAGGCGTGTAACGTGCAAAGTGTCGCTTGAGGATCTGAAACACGCAGCGGGGATTTTGCAGTGTTTCATCGCGCGGTGGCGGCGCCTGCGTAGTGCGTGCCGCTCGCTCTGCAAATGTTTCGCCAGTGCGAGCCAGTTTGTGCTCTGCACCAGGCGGCGGTTCCTCACCCTCATAGCTCCAGGAGTCGGGGTAATACTTTTGCTCCACCGGATCGTAGCCGGAGAAGATACCGCCCAGGTCTTCGGTATCTTTGAAGTCTGGATTAATGAGGGTAGAGGCATTGGTATAGTGGAGCACATATTCGTGGAAGTATTTGTCATTCTGAATGACATAGTTGATAAGGCCACCGAGGAATGCGATGTCCGTCCCTGGGCGAATCGGCGCATAGATATCGGCGTTGGCCGATGTGCGCGTGAAGCGTGGATCCACATGGATGATTTTGGCGCCACGCTCGCGCGCCTCCATGACAAAACGGAACGCCACCGGATGACACTCCGCCATATTCGAGCCCTGAATGACGATGCAATCGGCATTCGCCAGGTCCCATTGCGCAGTGGTTGCACCGCCACGGCCAAATGAAATGCCCAGACCGGGCACGGTGGAACTATGTCATATACGGGCCTGGTTGGTAATGTGGACAATGCCCAGGTTGCGGAATAACTTGAGGATCAGATAGTTTTCTTCGTTATCTAGTGTTGCCCCGCCAATGCTCGCCATGGCTTCCATGCGGTTGATACGCACACCCTCTGCGTTCGTCAGCCGGAAGTGGGCATCACGCGTCTCTTTGACCAGATGGGCAATGCGGTCCATCGCCCAGTCCAGCGAGCGCTCCTCCCAGTGGTCACTTCTGGGAGCCCGGTAGAGGACCCGCGTCGGGCGGTTGGGATTATTAACAAGCTGATAGGTTGCTGCTCCTTTGGGACAAAGATGACCGCCACTGATGGGGCTCGCAGGATTGCCCTCGATGTCAATGATCTTGCCGTCCTTATGATAAATGAGCTGGCTACAGCCCACACCACAGTAGGGACAGACCGAAACTGAGACGTGGGCACCGCGAATGCGTGGGATCAATGCTCTGCTACGCCTGCTCAGCGGATTGGGGACGAAGCCGATGTGACTTCGCAGGAAGCCATCAGGGCGACCTGTACTATCTCTGCTGGCGGTTATCATGGTGTGCTTACCCTTTCTCGAATACCAGGTCCAGTAGCTCAGGCTGACAATACTTCTTGTAACTTTGGAACATGGCGATGAATTACAGAGGGATACGAAAGGCCCGCAGGCTGCGCTCGCTATGGGAAAACCCTGGCGTTTGCGGCAAAATATTCTTCATCGACCTTGAACAGGTGCCATCAGGGCAGTATGCCCTACCACTGACCGGCCTATACCTCTACAAATGTCTGGCCACTAACAAATAAGAGTATGTGGCAAGAAATATGCCGGGAAATACAGGGATATGCTGGCTCTTTACTGGCAACCAGCCATATACATGGCGGCATAACGTTCGCTGGCAAACCAGAGACTGAGATGCGATAATGGCAGGTGGAGTGCATCCGGCCTTCGGCCTTAGCGCATTATCGCCGCTGGCAACAAAATGCTACTGGATAGCATGGTGGAGGCCCTGTAGTCTCCCGATTGATGGAGGTCCCATGACGAGCCAGAATCTGAGCGAGTGGCACGAACAGACGCTATATCCGGCGTTGCAGAAGGCTCCAGAGCGCCAGGAGGAATTTGCCAGCACTTCGGGCTTCCCGATAGAGCCCTTATATACTGAGGAGCATCTTCAGACATTCCATCCCCATGAGCAGCTAGGTTATCCGGGTGAATATCCTTATACCCGAGGCATCTATCCCTCAATGTATCGTTCACGTCTCTGGACGATGCGCCAGTATGCTGGCTTTGGCACTGCAGAGGAATCAAACCGGCGCTATCACTATCTCCTGCAAAGTGGAACAACAGGTCTTTCGGTAGCTTTTGACCTGCCCACACAAATGGGCTACGATGCTGATCATCCTATGGCCGAAGGCGAGGTGGGCAAGGTGGGCGTTTCGATCTCCAGCCTGGAGGACATGGAGACACTGCTTAACGGCCTACCCCTGGAAAAGATCAGCACCTCAATGACCATCAATGCTACTGCTGCTATCCTGCTTGCCCTCTACATTGCTGTCGCGAAGAAGCAGGGGGCCGATCTACGTAAGCTTTCGGGCACCGTACAGAACGATATTCTGAAGGAATACATTGCCCGCGGCACCTATATCTATCCGCCGCAGCCTTCGATGCGGATCGTCACCGATATCTTCCGCTACTGTGCCGATAACCTGCCACGCTGGCATCCTATCAGCATCAGCGGCTATCACATTCGTGAAGCCGGGTCAACCGCTGCGCAGGAGATTGCTTTCACACTGGCCAATGGTATTGCCTACGTTAGTGCAGCCATTAACGCCGGACTCGATGTAGATCGTTTCGCCGGCCAGCTCTCCTTCTTTTTTAACAGCCATAGCAATCTATTGGAAGAGGTGGCCAAGTTTCGCGCGGCGCGGCGGATGTGGGCTCGGATTATGCGCGAACGTTTCCACGCCCGGAATGAGCAATCCTGGCAGCTCCGCTTCCATGCCCAGACGGCAGGCTCAACGCTTACGGCCCAGCAGATAGACAACAACATCGTGCGCACAGCTTATGAAGCGCTGGCGGCTGTGCTTGGCGGCGCACAATCGCTGCATACCAACTCGCGTGACGAGGCGCTCTCCCTGCCTACTGAGGAGTCTGTGCGTATTGCTCTGCGCACGCAACAGATTCTGGCCTATGAGACCGGCGTCGCTGACACTATTGACCCGCTGGCTGGATCATATTATGTCGAGTCATTGACCAACGCGCTGGAAACAAAGGCCTGGGAGTACATCGCCCGGATAGATGAATTAGGAGGCAGCGTGCACGCTATCGAAGCAGGCTACATGCAGCACGAGATCGAAGAGGCGGCTTACCAGTTTCAGCGTGACCTTGAGGCAAAGCGCAAGATCATAGTTGGCGTCAATGCGTTCACAATTGCCGAGGAACAGAAGCCAGAGCTGCTGCGCGTGGACCCGGAGATCGGGCGGCGACAGGCAGAGAAGCTGGCGCGTCTGCGCGAGCGGCGCGACAACGCCGCCGTCGGCGCCGCGCTACAGGCGCTGGAAGAGGGTGCCCGTGGTCACAGCAACCTGATGCCACTGATCCTGCACGCCGTTGAGGTTTATGCAACACTGGGTGAGATCAGCGATGCCCTCCGGCATGTGTTTGGCGAGCAGCAGGAAAAAGTTGCCTTCATCTAGCTTTCCTGACAAGTGGCAGCGAGCTCACCTTATTGGATTCCTTGAGCTGAGGACTTTTCTCCGCCGCTTGTTAGCACTCTCTTGACACCAGTGCTAACACGTGCTATCGTATAGGGTGTTAGCACTCGGGTCTTACGTCTGCTAATCAAGCGAGGGTGCCCCGGGCGATCGTGAGGATCGCCCTTATGGTAGAGCAGCGCATCGATAGGAGCGCACGAATATCTAGGGGATGGGTGGATTGCCAGTAGTGGCATCTGGAAGCGAAATAGCGGAGTCAGATGGCGACGATTGAACAGCTCTCTCCACGCAAGGAAGCGATTCTCCGTGCTATCGTTGAGGAATACATCCGTACTGCCAGGCCTATTGCATCGGAGTATCTTGCGCGCCACTACCGGCTCGGGATCAGCCCTGCCACTGTGCGCAACGAGATGAGCGATCTGGAGGATCTTCAGCTCATCTATCAGCCGCATGCATCAGCAGGCCGTGTGCCCACCGATCTCGGCTACCGCTACTTCGTGGAGCGGTTGATGGATGAGTCAGCCCTCTCGCCCGATGAGCAGCGACTGATCCGCCATCAGTTTTACCAGGTGCAGCACCAGCTTGATCAGTGGGTGCGCCTGACAGCAGCCGTGCTGGCGCAGGCGCTCCAGAGTGCAGCGATTGTGACGCCGCCACAGGCCCCACAAGGCCGCCTCAAACACTTCGAGCTGCTTTCACTGTACGACACCGTGGTGCTGCTGGTACTTGTACTCCAGGATAGTTCGGTCAAGCAAGAACGTCTTATCCTGGATGAACCATTAAGCCAGGAGCACCTGAGCCAGCTCGCACGCCTCTTTAACGGGTGGTTTTATAATGCCACTGCGGCAGAGGTGCAAAAGCATCCCAACCTGGCAGAGATGAGCGAGAGTGAACGCATCATCGTCAATGCCCTGGTGCGTATCCTGGAGCGCCATGGTGGATTCAGCACAGATGTCTTCTACCATGAGGGCATCCTCAATATGCTGAACCAGAAAGAATACCGTGAGATGGGCTCGGAAACCGAGCGCAATGAACGCATCCGTAAGGTTGTCGAGGTGCTTGAGCAGAACCGATTGTTGCCGGCCATTGCCTCTCAAGTGCTGGCAGCCGATGGTGTGCAGGTTATCATTGGCGGCGAGCACCAATGGGATGAGATGAAAGACTTAAGTATAGTTGTCTCGCGCTATGGTGTCGAGGGCCGGGCAACGGGTCTGCTAGGCATCGTGGGACCAACGCGGATGCAGTACAGTCGCGCCATTGCCATGGTGCGTTACCTGACCGACCTGATGAACGATCTCCTTTCGGAGATGTATGGTAACTAAAGGTTGTGATGATGGAAGAGCAGGAACAGAAGATGGCAGCAGATGAAGTGACAGGCACAGGACCTGTGGATGAGAAGGCTCAAGCAGCAGGTTCCATTCATGCTGGCGAAAGCGCAGCTCCTTCTCAGGATGTGACTGCACTTAGGGCTGAGCTGGAAGCAGCGCAGCAACGCATTGCCGAGTTGGAACGAGAGCTGGCCTATGAGCGCGATAAAGCGACCGAGTATATGCACAACTGGCAGCGGGCTCAGGCCGACTTTGCCAACTTCCGGCGTCGTAGCAAGCAGGAGCAAGAAGCACTCGCCAAGTATGCCGGTATGGATCTCTTCTATGAATTGCTGGCGGTGCTCGACAACTTTGGACGTGCTTTCCAAACGTTGCCATCAGCACTGCGTGAGTTTACCTGGATCAACGGCATTGCGCTGACCGAATTGCAATTGCGCAGTACGCTCCAGCGCCATGGTGTTACCCAGATCGAGGCCAGGGGAAAGGAGTTCAATCCGCTCGAGCACCAGGCAGTAGCCTACGCCGAGACTGACGAAGTTCCGGAGAACACAGTGCTAGAAGAGATCCAGCACGGCTATAAATTACATGACCGCGTACTACGACCGGCGCTGGTCAAGGTAGCGCGGGCTAAGAGCGCCACGCCACCCTCTGAAGGCGGCGCAAGCGACAAAGAAACGAAGGAGGCCCTCAGTGGCTAAGGTAATTGGTATTGATCTGGGCACGACAAACTCGTGCGTTGCCGTCATGGAGGGCGGTGAGCCTATCGTCATTCCGAATGCGGAAGGCAGCCGCACGACGCCATCCGTGGTGGCATTTACCAAGAGTGGTGAGCGCCTGGTTGGCGAAGTGGCTAAACGTCAGGCAATCACCAACTCAGAGAATACCATCTTCTCGATCAAGCGTTTTATGGGGCGGAAGTATCGTGATCCTGAAGTGGACCGCGATCGCCGGCTGGTCCCATACAAGGTTGTTGAGGCAGCCAATGGCGATGCCTGGGTCGAGGTAATGGGCAAACAATACAGCCCGCCAGAGATTTCGGCGATGATCCTGCAGAAGCTGCGCGCTGACGCTGAGGCCTATCTTGGTGAGCCAGTAAAGCAGGCGGTGATTACCGTACCAGCTTATTTCAATGACGCGCAGCGCCAGGCGACGAAAGATGCTGGCCGTATTGCCGGCCTGGAGGTTTTGCGTATCATCAATGAACCGACAGCGGCAAGTCTGGCCTATGGCCTGGACAAGAAAAAGGATGAGCGTATCGCTGTCTATGATCTGGGCGGTGGTACTTTCGATATTTCGATTCTCGAACTCGGTGATGGCGTCTTCGAGGTGAAAAGCACCAACGGCGATACCCACCTTGGTGGCGATGATTTCGATCAGCGCATCATCAACTGGATGGCCGACGAGTTCCGTAAAGAGCATGGCATCGATCTGCGTACTGATCGTATGGCACTCCAGCGTCTAAAGGAGGCCGCGGAAAAGGCGAAAAAGGAACTCTCCAGTGCCATGCAGACGGAGATCAATCTGCCATTTATTACGGCGGATGCCAGTGGCCCCAAGCACCTGATGATGACGTTGACTCGCTCCAAGCTTGAGCAGCTGGTCGAGGATCTGATCGAAAAGACGCGCGGGCCAGTTCTGCAGGCGCTGGCCGATGCATCTATCCGGGCCAGCGATATTGATGAGGTAGTACTGGTCGGTGGGCAGACGCGGATGCCGGCTGTGCAGGCGATGGTGCGCCGCATCTTTGACAAGGAGCCGCATAAAGGAGTCAACCCTGACGAGGTCGTTGCCATCGGTGCCGCAATCCAGGCGGGTGTGCTCACCGGCGAGGTTCGCGATGTGCTGCTGCTGGATGTCACCCCGCTCTCGCTCGGCATTGAGACACTGGGCGGTGTAATGACCAAGCTGATCGAACGCAACACAACGATCCCGACACAGAAGAGCCAGATCTTCTCGACGGCAAGCGATAATCAGTCCAGCGTTGAGATTAACGTGCTCCAGGGTGAGCGCGAAATGGCGAAAGACAATCGCTCACTTGGCCGATTCATTCTGGATGGCATTCCACCTGCCCCACGTGGCGTTCCGCAGATTGAGGTCACCTTCGACATTGATGCGAACGGTATCGTGAACGTCTCGGCCCGAGACAAAGCGACCGGGCGGCAACAAAAGATCACTATCACAGCGTCCAGTGGCCTCTCTAAGGAGGAAGTGGACCGCATGGTTCGCGAGGCTGAGCGCTACCGCGAGGAGGACCGGCGCCGCCGCGAAGAGGTTGAGGAGCGCAACCAGGCAGATAGCGCTGCCTACAATGCTGAGAAGACCATTCGTGATCTGGGCGACAAGATTACGCCAGAACAGCGTAGCGAACTGGAAAGCAAGATCGCCGATGTGCGCGCGGCTCTCGGCACGGACGATGTAGCCCGTATGCGATCAGCACGTGAAGCACTTCAGCAGGCCTTCTACAAGATCAGCGAGCAAATCTACAGCCAAGCCAGCGCCGATGGTGCAACAGCGGGTGCCACAGAAGGCTCCAGTGGGCCCTCCGATGAGAATACTGTTGAGGGCGAATTCAAAGAGGTCTAGCAAGGGATCGCCCTTCAGCCCTCTCTTCTCTCTGGGAAAAGCTGTGGCAGGCAGGGCATGCCCCTGCTCCCTATGGTACAATGCAATAAGATGCAGCCATTCAGTAGGGCTGCTAGCGGCTTTTGAGGGACTTACGCAACGGGTCGTGCATGGGACGTGCGACCCGTTGCGGAGAGATGAACTTTGTCAGAGAGGTTTTCCCCCAGCTTCTCTTTTCTCAGGCCAGAGATGGTGCTAAATAGGATAAAGAGCAATGAAAGAGGGATAGGGAGATCTGAGATGGATCCCAGATCTCCGTCCAGGGGTGGTTAACCTCTGGCAACCCTACCTGATGAGGGAATTTGCATGGCCACCAAACGTGACTACTATGAGGTGCTCGGCGTTCCACGACACGCCGACGAAGATGAGATCAAAAAAGCATTTCGCCGGCTTGCGCGCCAGTACCATCCAGATGTCAACAAAGATCCAGGCGCTGAAGCACGCTTCAAAGAGATTAATGAGGCCTATGAAGTGCTTGGAGACCCGGAGAAACGCGCGGCTTACGACCGCTTCGGCCATGCCGGCGTTGGTGCCGGTGCTGGCATGGGTGGCTTCGAAGGGTTTGGCTTTGGTGGCCTGAACGATATCTTCGAACAGTTTTTCGCCAGCGCCACCGGCCAGCAGCGCCGGACTTCGGCACCACGTGGTGCCGATATTCGCTATGATCTGACGATTACCTTCGAGGAAGCGGTCTTCGGTTGCCAAAAAGAGATCGAACTGCCGCGCTGGGAAACGTGTCCAACTTGCCGTGGCAGTGGTGCACAGCCAGGCACATCGACGCAGCGCTGCTCAGCCTGTCAGGGCACGGGGGAGATTCGCCGCATCCAGCAATCAATCTTCGGGCAGTTCGTCAATGTGATGGTCTGTGACCGCTGCCATGGGGAAGGTCGTGTCATCACGACTCCCTGTGAGCGCTGCCGTGGTCAGGGCCGGGTGCGTAATACTCGGCGCGTAATAGTGAATATCCCGGCAGGCGTGGATGATGGCATTAACGTCCGCGTTACCGGTGAAGGTGAAGCGAGCGTCCGTGGTGGGCCGCCAGGAAATCTGTATGTCTCACTCACTGTAAAGCCCCATCCATTCTTCAAGCGCCAGGGCAACGATATCATCTATGAGCTGCCGCTCAGCTTCACTCAGGCAGCGCTCGGTGACGAGGTCGAAGTGCCCACGATTGAGGGGAAAACGACTCTCAAGATCCCCCCGGGCACGCAGAGCGGACGGTCCTTCCGCCTCAAGGGCATGGGAGTACCCGTAGTTCACAGCAGCGCCCGTGGCGATCAGCATGTGATCGTGAAAGTAGTGACGCCAACAAACCTCAGCAACCGGCAGAAAGAGCTCCTCCGGGAATTTGCAGAACTGGAAAAAGAGCAGAACTCACGCAATATCTTTGAGAAGATCAAAGATGCCTTCCAGGGGTAACAGGTTGCCGCGCTCCTGGGGGTGCGGATCAGATATTTCAGCTGGGCTCCCAGGAGCATGGCTCCCGAAAAGTCGAGAGGGCTCTGATGAGGCTACCGGGGTTAGAAGGCTTCCGGGTGCAGGCGCATATAGGCGAGGCGCAGTCCTTCGAGGATGAGGTTATGGTTAACCACCTCAATGACCGGTGTCGCTGTTGCGACGATATCTGCCAGTCCACCGTGGGCGATGACATGAGCCTGCTCACCATCGGGCAGTTCGCGCCGCAGTCGTGCGACCAGCCCCTCTACCAGGCCAATGTGCCCATAAATGATGCCACTCTGCATAGCATGAATGGTGTTTTTGCCAATCGCTGATGGCGGCGCCACAAATGGCACCTGATACAACTGAGAGGCGGAGCGGACGAGAGCGTCTGCAGAGATCCCAAGGCCGGGGGCAATAGCTCCACCTAAAAACGCGCCCTGGGCAGAGACGACATCGAAACTGGTGGCAGTGCCAAACTGAATAACGATGGCTGGTCCGCCATAGAGATGATATGCCGCCAGTGTGCTCATGATACGATCGGTGCCCGTCTCCCAGGGATTGTCTACCTCCAGGCGTACCCCAACATCCATACGGTAGTCCACAACCACGGCCTCGGCATCGCAATACTGGCGCGCTACTTCCTGGAAGACCGGCGTAAGCACAGGAACCACACTGGAGATAATGATCGCGTGAATATCATTGAGCCGGTAGCCGCGATGCGCTAACAGGCTGGCAAGTAGCATGGCATACTCATCAGCGGTGCGATCGCGGACAGTAGCAATACGCCAGCGCGCCGCCATGCGCTCGCGCTCGTACAGGCCAAACTTGATCCCGGTATTGCTAACATCAATCGCCAGCAGCTTGCTCATCTTCGAGACGCTCCATTCGTTCCGGCACACTTACGCCGACAAGGCTGAGCGATCGTGCCAGCACCAACTTGGCCGCACACACCAGCTTGAGCCGGGCACGGCGTGTGGCTTCGTTCTCGGCACGCAAAACTGGGCAATCGTGATAGAAGGCATGGAAGGCAGCGGCAAGCTCGATAGCATAGCGCGGCAAATGATGCGGCTCTAGCTCGGTTGCCACACGCTCAACTACCTCTGGAAGGCGCAGCATATGCTTGACCAGGGTCAGCTCCAGGTCGCGCTGGGCCTCTGGATCATCAGCCAGGATGGCCGGGTTGCCAGCTTCGTAATCGGCGATACCGCGCTCCGCAGCCTTGCGCAGAATGCTGGCAATGCGCGCATGGCCATACTGGACATAGTAGACGGGGTTCTCGTCAGATTGGCGCTTTGCCAGCTCCAGGTCGAAGTCCAGCGGAGCATTGTTGCCCAGATGAAGGTAGAAGAAGCGCGTGACATCGGGGCCAACCTCCGCTACCAGATCATCCAGCGGGATAGCGTTACCGAGACGCTTGCCGATGCGCTCGCCCTTTACGCTTACATTCTGGTAGATCAGCACAATGACGTCGTTGGGGTCATGACCGATCATGCCGGCGGTTGCCTTAAGGCGAGAGATGTAGCCATGGTGGTCAGGACCAAGCACATAGATCAGCTTCTGGGCGCCGCGTGCAAACTTGTCACGCATATAGGCAACATCTGAGGCGATATAGGTGGGTTCGCCATTGCTTTTCACGATAACCCAGTCTTTATCGTCGCCAAAGAGGGTGGTCTTCATCCAGAGCGCACCTTCTCGCTCCTCGATATAGCCATGCTCCCGCAAGTAGGCGATGCCTTCCCAAAGCGCGCCACTTGTTTCCAATGAATATTGGTTGAACCAGACATCGAATCGAACACCGATGCTGGCCATTGTGCAGCGGATATCCTCCATGATGAGCGCGCTGCTATCGCGGCCTAACGCGGCGACCCGTTCATCTGGAGGGAGGCTCAGATACTCCTTACCAGATGCGATGAGGCGTTGTGCCACAGTCAAATAATAATCGCCGAAATAGCCTTCCTCCGGGCACGGCGGATTCTGCTCGCCACAGGCCAGCCGGTAGTAATATTCCATCGAGCGCCCCAACTTGATGATCTGCTGGCCGGCATCGTTGAAGTAATACTCGCGAGTCACGCGATAGCCAGCGGCAAGTAGCACGCTAGCCAGGGCATCGCCGATGAAGGCGCCACGGCCATTGCCGACATGCACCTGGCCGGTGGGATTGGCGCTGACGTATTCGAGATTCATGTGCAGGCCATTGCCCAGGTTTATCTCACCCCAGTGGTCGCCGGCAGCGAGGATCTCATCGATCTGGCTCAGCACCCAGCGCGGTTCGAGCCGGAAGTTAATGAAGCCAGCACCAGCTACCTCAACCGAGCCGATCAGAGCAAATTCGCCAGCCTGGATGACGCGACGGGCACGTTCAGCGATCGCTTCGCCCAGTGCGCGGGGATTGGCCTTCTGTCCAGTAGTTCGCTTGAGTTCGCTGGCCAGTTTCATGGCAATATTGGTCGCATAGTCACCATGGGCAGTGAACTGTGGGCGTTCAATATCAAAGGCCGGCAGAGTAATTGCCGGAATAGCACCTTCCACCTGCGCGGCTGTGGCAGCCTGAAGGACTAGGGCGCGAATGGTATCCTTAATCACGTATCACTACCTCAACTACTAGAGATTTGCTCTCCCTTCTGGCTTGTCTCTGTCTATGGCAACAGACAGAAGAGCAACCAGTTCCTGGCTGCTGCCCTCCCTGCGCATCCTGTTAGCTACGGGTAGATTCACTGGCACGGCAGTTCTGGACATAGGTCTCCAGCGCTTCACCCAGATGCACCAGATCTGCATAGCTATTGTCAGTGGCAACAACTACGGTGCGATCGGTACGGGCATCAACGAAGGCGAGAGAGGGCGGAGATTTGAGCTGGCGGCGTCCGAAGCCTCCAAAGAGCATACGCCCTACGATAGCTATAGAGGGGGCCATATCCTCGGAAGGATCCGCACGCCTGGGCTGGGCACGTACGGTAACAAACGCGATCTGCGACAGCGGCACATGATCAATACGCCGTCCCTGCTGTTTGACATAGTCAGTAGGAGTGATCACGATGATGTGCTGATCGGCAGTACGCAAGCGGTTCGCTTCACCAGCGACTGTCCACAGGCTTCCGAGAAAGATAAACGCAGGAATTGCCAGCAGAAAGATGGCAAAAACTAACGGTCCCCATCCCATACGAAAGTTATCTGGCCAGACCATCCAGAAGAAAAGGGCAAACAGAGCTGCGCCTACAAAAGCTGCGCCAGTCCAGCCAACAATAGCGAGCGTCACTTTATCACGACGCAGCGGTAACACGATCCAATCATCAGGCACATCGTCCGTTCGGGCGATCTGCAAGATCTCTGATGCTTCCACGGCCTTTTTGCTCCTCTACTACTCTATACGGCCAGGATGGATAGCGGCAGAAATTAGTTCAGAGAGCTCCCTGCACCATTATATAAAAGGATAATCAATGTTATTATAGCACAGGCCATAGCCGGGCGGCTGGCATATGAAAGAATGGTAGACTGGCGAAGAGGAAAGGAGTGGTTCTGAGAGCCAGGAAGAGAGCGAGGAGGCGGCACATGCCAGGGCAAAAACAAGCACCCATCAGGAAGAACGATGTTCGAGGGCATACGAAAGGAGCATAAGCGCCACGGCACCTGCTCCAAAAAGCGTCAACGCATCCATGCCCATCAGTATAACATATCTTGGCCAAGCGTTGAGCCATATCTTCGCCACTACCTAAGCTCTCTGTCCTTCTGGAGACCGTGCCATTGTGGCCTGCATGTTATGGTACAATAGTTCCAGCGAGACCGGCGTATATTGGGGGAGAAAGCGGCTATGAACGATGCTCAACGGGCCCGTGCTGAGGCACAAGCGTTGCTTCAGGAGTATGGTGCAGTGCATGGCCCACTGAATATAAACCAGGGTGCCATCGATGTTGATGCAATCGTCGCCTATCTTGGTCTGGAGGTGGCACTGTTTGATCCAGCGGATCAGCCGGAGACAGTATATGGCTGGCTAGAGCCGGGTGAGCCATTGATCTGGCTACGCCCCGGTCTGCCAGAGCCAGTGCGGCGTTTCACACTGGCACATGAGCTGGGACATGTACGATTGCACCGCCGCGCAGCCAGCATAGATGCGCGCGAGCCATGTCAGGCTGATGATTTTGGCGAGCTGGAAGATGATACAGCAGCTCAGCCTGGTGGGGAGATACTGGGGGGACATGCGGCGTATAGCCCGCGTAGCCGGCGCGAGCGCGAGGCGAATAGCTTTGCTGCGGCACTGCTGGTACCATTGGAAATGCTGCGGGCATGCTATCTCGGTGGATTGACGACGTTTGTGGGATTAGCGAATGTGTTTGGTGTCTCCGTGGCAGTGATCGAGCGGCAGCTCGCGCTGTTGCTAGACCTTATGCCCTGGCCCCTCGCAGTAGGAGAAGAGAAAAGAGGCAAGGCTGCCTATTCTCCTGAACAGGAGAGAGGACAGGAAGAATGGAATCTGGATGAGACACAGATGGCAGCAGTGCGAGTGAGAGCGCCAGCGCTGATTGTGGCCGGGCCAGGAACGGGTAAGACAGCAACGCTGGTGCAGCGTATCCAGTATCTCGTGGAGAATGGCGTGCCGCCAGAGCAGATCCTCGCGCTGACATTCTCCAATAAGGCGGCGATGGAAATGCACATGCGCCTGGAGCGGCTGCTAGGAGAGCACGGATTGTTGCCTGTTGTGGGAACGTTTCATGCCTTCGGTGCTGAGGTGCTTCGCACATATGGAGTAGCGGTGGGATTACGCCCGGATTTTAACTTGCTGGATGAGATAGATAGCTATATGCTGCTCCAGAGCCTCGGTGCCAGGCTACCACTGGAGCATTACCAGCACTTAGTGTATCCAGCTCTCTTTTTCCCCGATCTGCTCCGGGCAATCTCGCGTGCCAAGGATGAGCTGGTAACGCCAGAAGAATATCTGATAGCAGCGGAGACCATGGTGTCCACAGCAGTGGATGAGGAGACCCGTTTAGTCGGATTGAAAGCGCGGGAGGTGGCGCTGGTCTACGCGGCGTATCAGCAAGCGCTGCTGGAGCGTGGCGATGCCGATTTTGGTGACCTGATCATGCGGACCGTGGTGCTCCTGCGAGACTATCCGGAGATCCGCGAAAGATTACAGCAACGCTATCGATACATTGTAGTGGACGAATTTCAGGACATCAATCGTGCCAGTGGGCGGCTGCTCCAGCTTCTGGCAGGCGATCAGTGGCAGGTATGGGTTGTGGGGGATAGCGATCAAGCAATTTACCGCTTTCGCGGTGCTTCACCAGCAAACATTCGCTCATTCGAGGCAGACTACCCGGAAGCCTCCGTCGCCTCTTTATGTCGCAACTATCGCTCGGTACCTGATATTGTGATGCTGGCTAACGCTGGGCGCGCAGCACTGGCAGAGCTATCTGGAATAGAGGCTGCGCCTCCCCTCGAAGCAACCCGGTCAGATGGCGGCCCGGCAGTGACGCTGGCGACAGCTCCAACGGGGGAGGCTGAACTGTGGGGCATAGCAGCGGCCATTGCGCGGCGGGTGAACGTGGATCTCACCCCCAGGCCTCCTTTCCTCAAGAAAGAAAAGAAGACTGAGAAGCGCCGCTGGCGATATCGGGATCAGGTAGTGCTGTGCCGAACACGGGAGCAGGCACGGGCAGTAGCACGAATACTGCAGGAAGCGGGTATTCCGGTGGCGACACCCGCGGCGTCGCTCCTAGAGTACGACATCGTGAAGGACGTGGTGAGCCTGTTACTGCTGCTGAGTGAGCCCAGTGGCATGGGGCTGCTGCGTGCGACACGGCTACCTGGATATGAGGCGCCACGAGCAGATATCGAGGAGTTATTCCATCAGGCGCGGCAACGCGGTGAGCCGGCAGGTCTTCTCTTCTGGCGGCGGGAGTTCGATCGCAGCAGGCTGTCTCAGGAGGGAGCAAAAGCGCTGGACCGGCTGGCCGATCTGCTGGACCGCCTGCATGATATCGCCGAACCATGGGCGCTCTTGCTACACTACTTGTTTAGTGAGAGCGATTGGGGACGTCGGGCCCTTGAAGGACATGTGGCATCCGGCGATATTGCTGCGGTGCGTGCGTTGTTGGCACACGCAAATCGCTACCTTACTTCCCGGCTCCCACATCAGGATAGTGAAACAGAGGGAGAGAAGAGATCGGCTAAGGGATTGCTGGCCTATCTGCGTACGCTGTATCAGCTTCGGCAGGATATAGTGAGCATCCCAGAAGGGGAAGATGCCGATAGGCCAGATGTGGTGCGTGTGATGACGATCCATGCAAGCAAAGGGTTGGAATTTCCGGTCGTGTATGTACCAAATTTGGCACAGGGGCGCTTTCCAGCGCAAAATCGTGGCAACGTGACGCCCATGCCACCTTCGCTGGGCGACGGTATAGTGGAGAGTCAGGGGGAGACACACCGACTAGAGGAACTATGTCTGTTCTATGTCGCGGTAACGCGTGCGCGGGATGAGCTGATCCTGAGCCGGGCAGAGCAATATGGAAAGAAGCGTTATCGCCCGGCAGAGTTCATAGGCATTGTGGAGCATGGATTGGGCCGACGGCTGATACGGGAGGAGTGGACTGTCCCGGCTTGGTTAGCTTCCTCTTCTTCTCAAAGAAAGGATGAGCATGACACAACACCGACAGGTGGAAAACAGGAGGCGCCGAGCGTGTCGGCAATTGAGTGTTATCAGCGATGCCCCCGGCAGTATCAATATAGTTACCAGTACCATCTGCGGGAGACAGGAGGGCGTTATCATCAGCTCTACGAAGCAGTGCGGCTAGCACTACACACGCTGGAAGAGCAAGTCAAAGCGGCACGTGAAAACGGTGGGGCACTACCTGATGAGGCGGATGCAATGGCGTTGTTTACCAGTGCATGGAGCGCGCTGGTTGCGGATAGCGATCCGTTCGATCCACTCTATATCCAGGAGGGGATGCATGTGCTGGCCCATGCCCGACAGTGGCTGGTGGAACCGGCAACACGACTGGCGCACCATGCAACCATTGAGGTGGATGGACAGCGAGTGCGCCTGGATATCGATCGGATAGAGCGCACCGATGCGCCACAAGGGCAGCCAGCCAAAACGCGGCTGATCCGCCACCGGCTGGGCAGCACACGCGCGGCGGCAATGCCGGATATGCGCGCGCTACTCTACACGCTGGCGCACCGGCAGCAGGCACCATCTGATCCGTATGAGCTGGAGGTACACAATCTCTCTACTGGAGAACGGCAGCCGCTGCGCCTGAGTGCACACAAGGAGGAGAGTTTACATGCGCAGCTACGCGAGGCACTGGCAGGGATAGCACGTGGCGATTATCAGCCACGCCCTGACCCACGCATATGTGGGAGTTGTCCGTTTCTATTCGTTTGCCCGGCGTAGGTTTCGTTATTCCAGTTCCCTTTAAGCCCACTGTCACAGCGCCAATCCACTCTTCATCAGGCTGTTTCGACACCAACACCCAGCTTTGCCGCGTCGAGGGGACCATAAGCAAACGTGACCAGGCGCTCATGCAGCGGAAAGCGCTTGAGGAGGCGGGCAATGTCATCAATCGTGACCGCCTCCACATCAGCGATTTCTTCATCTAGAGTCTTCAGGCGATGCTCGGCAAGCCAGGAGTAGGAGAGCTCACGCATACGGCTATATGATGATTCTCCATCCAACACAATGTGGCTGATCAGCTTGTCCTTTGCCCGTCGCAGCTCATCCTCCTGAACACCTTCCTCCTCCAGGTGCCGCAGCTCCGCATACAAGACCCGCAATACGTCCGGCGCATTATCGGGATTGGCACTGGCATAGACGATGAACATACCGGTCCCATCGAAGGGGCTGAAAGAGGCTCCAACATTCTCAGCGAGCCCCTTCTGCAAAACATTCCAAAAGAGGCGCGAGCCGGTCGCATCGCCAAGAATCATGCTGAGCAGCTCAGCCGCATAGAAATCGGGGTCCTGCATGCTTACTGAGGGACTCCCCAAGTAGAGGTGCTGCTGCTTAAGAGTTGGTTTCTCCATTACCCTGGTGACAGCAGCGGCAGGCTGATAGGGTTCAGTCTGGCGTCCCGTCTCGCCGGTGCGCCAGTGGCCACAGCGTTCCTCCGCTAATCGGACCAGCTGTTCGAAGTCCACTTTGCCTGCAACGGCCAGGATCATGTTATTGGCGGCATAACGGCGTTGCCAATAGTCGCGCATACATTCGAGCGGCAGGTTTCGAATGCTCTCGCGGGTGCCAAGTACATCGCGGCCCAGAGGATGCTCGGCAAAGTAGGTATTTAAGAAGCGACGGAAAGCGACATTTGCCGGCTGATCCTCTGAACGAGCAATTTCCTCAAGGATGACATTGCGCTCAGTCTCGAAGTCCTGAGGATTAAGCCGTGGATACATCATGTCGCTGAGCAGATTGAGGGCGCGCTCGAACTGCTCGCTGAGAACACGTGCGAAATAGACAGTATACTCGAGCGACGTAAAGGCGTTGAACTCGGCACCAATATTGTTGAATTCTAATGTTATCTCTTCGGCGCTCCGTGTCTGCGAACCCTTGAACACCATGTGCTCGAGAAAATGTGAAACACCGGCGATTGCCTCGTCGTGCTCATCACGCGCGCCCGTGCAGACATGGAACGATAGCGCAACAGATTCGACATCGGGCATGAACTGGCTAAGGATGGTAAGTCCATTCTTCAGACGATACGTTAAAAACTGGCTGGCTCCGTTGGCACCATTGACCGACATGCGCGGTTCCCTTTCCGTGCGATGATGTGGGCATCGAGCCGACCAGGCTATGCTGGTCAGCGAGAGAAGTCTCATTGCTGGTATCTTACGTTTTTGGAGCAGAAGTTGTCAACAAACCAGGCTGGCAGCCGATGCACCCTCAGAGCGTGCTCAGTGGATCCACATCCACTGACCATCCAAGGGGCAGGTCCGCCGGATCCAGGCTCTGGAGTAATATCTGGGGAGCAGGTCCACGGACAATGATCTGCCAGCGGTACTTGCCGCGCAAGCGTTCTACGAAAGCAGGAGCTGGACCGACCAGATCGGTATTGGCAAGTTCCAGGCTCGCAATGAGGCGATTGAGCCGGTCGTAGAGAGCAGTTGCCTCGATCTGGGCTTGATAGCGGTCCTTATGGCTGTATGTGAACTTGATGAAGCGGCGGAAGGGCGGATAGCCGAAGCGTCGGCGCGCAGCGATCTCAGTGCGATAGAACGCCAGATAATCGTGGGCAGCAGCTGCGCGTATGCTAAAGTGCTCCGGGTTGAAGGTCTGGATGATAACCTGGCCGGGATCCTGGCCACGCCCCGCACGTCCGGCAACTTGAGTGAGTAGCTGGAAGGCTCGCTCGGTGGCGCGAATATCAGGGAGGAAAAGGGCTATATCAGCAGAGATGACACCAACAAGAGTGACACCAGGAATATCGAGGCCCTTAGCAATAATCTGGGTGCCGATAAGGATGTCGGCACGATGGGCACTGAAGGCTTCTAGGATCTGCTCATGGTGCCTGCGACCACGGGCAGTATCGTGATCCCAGCGCAGCAGGCGGGCATGTGGATAGACTCGGGCAATGGTCTGCTCGACTTTCTGGGTGCCTAGCCCAAAGTAGCGGATGCCAGGACGCTGGCAGGCAGGGCAGATATGTGGCGTCGGCTTCTGGCGGCCACAGTAGTGGCAGAGCAGTGCCAGCCGCTCGAGATGGTAAGTCATGGGCACGTCACAGCGATCACAACGGACAACATAGCCACACTCACGACAGAGGACACAGCTCGCCGCACCGCGCCGATTGAGAAAGAGAATCGCCTGCTGACCCCGCCTAAGGGTCTCATCGAGGGCGGCGCGCAGTTGGCGGCTCAGAATGCTGGTGTTACCAGCGCGCAGCTCTGCCCGCAGATCTACAATCATAACTGGAGGCAGATCACTGTGCCCCGGGCCTGGAAGGGATAGAGCATCGGCAGTCACTGTTTCCGCCAGTCTCCCATCAGAAAGGTCATTCGTGAGATGAGCGAAACGTTGGATCGGGCAGATAGCAGGAGGGATCATATCATCTCGATTGCTATCAGCGAAAGCGCCCCTGGCGAGATTTGCTGACGAAGGCCATGAAGGCAGCGCCGTACCTATAGACCTGTTTGCGTACGCCGCCACGCACTCCGGGGATGTAAATTCTTTCTTTCCAAGAGGTGGCAAGCCGGTGGTGGGACGTGTGGTCAGCCGCAGAAGGGTATAGCGCCCGCTCTGGGCATAATAATAGGACTCGAGAGATGGTGTGGCGCTGCCCAGAACGACAACAGCACCGATCAGTTCGCCCAGGCGTCGGGCGACGTCACGGGCGTGATAGGTCGGGTGGCGTTCGTCCTGTTTGTAGGCGCTCTCATGTTCTTCGTCAAGAACAATCAAGCCGATGTTAGGCAAGGGAGCGAAGATAGCTGAACGTGAGCCGATAACGACATCCACAGCGCCGGCCCGGATACGCTGCCATTCATGATGGCGCTCGGTCGCGGTGAGGCCACTATGGAGCATGGCTACACGACCGGGAAAGCGCACAGCGAAGCGGCTTACCATCTGTGGCGTAAGGGCGATCTCCGGGACAAGGACAATGCCGCCCCGGCCACGAGCAATATTGGCGGCTAGAGCACGCAGGTAGACCTCGGTCTTACCGCTGCCAGTAATGCCGTGAAGTAAAAACACACCCTGGCCGCCAGTAATCGCAGCAACGGCTGCTTCCTGCTCGGCCGTGAGGATAGGCAGCGTATCAGCAGCGATTCCAGCTACCAGCGCGTAGGACCGCGATCGATCCTGGCTATCTCTGGCCACAGCATTGGCAGGATCCTGGCTACAGTTCTGTTCAGTCTGTGTACTATCGTCATCGTTACCACTTGCTGTATTTATAGAAGCTAGAGTGCGCTCCTGCGCGAGATGGGGAAGCCGGACGAGGTCTGAGCGCCTACGAGGCAGGCGTAGTTCAATTTGCTGCTCAACGATGCCAGCAGCAACCAGGGCAGCAACCGCAGCATGCGCATGATGCTTACCCAGCGCGCGCTCGATGGTGCTCAGATCCAGCCGACCACAGCTGCGCAACATGCCAAGAATGGCTTGCTCAGCCGGACCCATAGCATCTGCTGCTGTTGGCTCACCACTAAGGTACAAACGCACGTGCTCGCGCTGGATGAGATTAGGAGGAAGGAATAGCCGGGTAGCGCTGGCGAGAGAACAGCTATAGTAGGATGCCAGCCATTCGGCTAATTCCAGTTGGTGTGGTAGCAGGATAGGCGTTATGTCAAGTATCTGATGTAGCCAGCGAAGCTGCCGGCCTATGTTGAAGGCAGGGGCAGAGGTCGTGACAGACCAGATGATACCGGTGACCAACTGCTTGCCAAAGGGAACAGCTACGAGGAGACCGGGTCGCACAGTTTCCTGGAGAGCTTTGGGCACCATATAGGTGAAGAGCGAACGGCTACGCCCTGTATCCTCTCCCGGTATGCGGCCGGCGCGCGGCCAGGTACCCTGCAACACTAACACCTCAGCAAACACCGATCTTCTCCCACTATGCTGACATCGCGCTTACGGCTATTAAAGAATGCATTGCAAAAGACACGAGGGACTCGCAGGTTTCCCAACGGGATGGCTGGTTCTTTTCCCTTCTTTTATGCTTCTCTGATTCCTTATGCTGTATGTCGTTTGCGATACTTTGTGTTGTTTGCGCTTTCTCGTTCGGCCTCCGCAATAACTTCATTTGCTAGTACATGTGCTAGTACATGCGCTGTGCGCGGCGGCGGCCATGGGGGAGGAGAACATCGAGCGCGTCATCCACTGTGACGATGCCTTGAATGCAGCCCTCATCATCCACCACAGGGACAGCCAGAAGATTATACTTAGCCATTCGTTCGGCAACGGAGCGTTGATCGTCATTCGGATGAACAGTGATGACATCTTCTTCCATGAGCTCACGTAACGGTGTTTCGGGCGCTGCTGCGAGCAGGTCCCAGATAGAGACGACACCGCGCAACTCCTGTTCCTGGGCAGTTTCGTCGGCAACACAGTAGACATAGGCATTGCGCATGTCACGATCGGTCACCGCACTGCGCACTAATGCCAGAGCCTCCCCAGCCGTGCGTCGCTCACCAATAGTCAGATAGTCGGTGGTCATAATACTGCCAGCAGTACCCTCAGCATAGGTGAGCAATTCCTGCACATCTTCAGACTCCTTAGGCTGCATAAGTTGCAGCAGTTCCTGGGCACGGTCCTCGGGCAGCTTGGCAACCAGGTCTGCAGCCTCATCCGGGCCCATCCGCTCAAGGATATCCGCTGCCCGGGCGCTATCCAAACTCAACAACAGCTGTAGCTGACGCTCCTGTTCAATCTCTTCCATGGTATCTGCTGCTATCTCATCATCCAGAGCAGCAAGAATGCGGCTGCCTTCATCGGGGGTGAGATGATGGATAATCTCAGCAATGTCCGCAGGATGGAGATCGGCAAGCTGCTGATATGTACTGAGACGGCGGGGACTTTGAGTTGCAGAAGGGATGAATTCAACATTTTCCCAGGCCGTTAGCTGAGCACCAAGCGTGCCGGCAAACTTCTCGAACAATCCAACTGGGAGTAGCCGTCTGAGCAAACCCAGCCCGCTGCTATCCACACCAGCCAGGCGCCACTCACTATCTATCGTCACGTCATTGACACGCACAACACGTTTCCGCTCAACATCCACAATCTCCTTATCGAGGACATCCTCACCCAGATGGATGGCTCCGGGCGGCTCTTCGATAGAGGTAATTTGATCGCGCGGAGCGCGCAGAACAAGAGTATGGCCCTCTATTTGATGGACCTGCTCGGGCGGAATACGCAGACGCTCGCCATCAGGCGTTGTGATGACAAGAGCGAGCAACTTTGGCGCAGCGACAACAGTGTGTTGATGTCCTGTTACTTGCTGCGCCTTGAGTGCTGCCGGTGGCGGCGCGACAATATCTGTCAGACGACCGATTCGCTCGCGCCAGCTATCTTCCACAATTGCGCCGAGCAGTTGGCTCAGATACATATGCATCTGTCCCCGGCCAGCTGGCCTGTTACCGCCCCTTTCGCTGCCTATACTCTAGCATAGCACATTTATTGGACAGCGGTTGCCGGCGCAATCTGCTCCCGATCCTCATGTGAACTCGCCTGCTTTAGGCGCTGCTGAGCGATACAGGCGGCAATGAAGTCGCGGAAGAGCGGATGCGGACGGGTCGGGCGGCTCTTGAATTCTGGATGAAACTGTGTGCCGACAAACCAGGGGTGATCGGCCAGTTCGATAATCTCCACCAGATTATTATCAGCGGAGCGTCCGGCGACTATCAGCCCGGCCTCTTCGAGGCGCCTGCGGTAACGATTGTTGAATTCATAGCGATGGCGATGGCGCTCGAACACAATGCTTTCACCATAAGCCCTGCCGGCGTGGGTATCTGGTGTGAGGCAGCAGACCCACTGGCCCAAGCGCATAGTGCCACCTTTGTCGGCAACCTGCCGTTGGGATGGCATCAGGTCGATAACCGGATAGGGCGTCTGGGGATCGAACTCAGCGCTATTGACCTCCGGGCTCCCCAGGGCTTCACGGGCAAATTCAATCACAGCGACCTGCAAGCCCAGGCAGAGGCCCAGATATGGGATCTTATTACGCCGGGCATAGCCAGCGGCGCGAATCTTCCCCTCGATACCACGGCTGCCAAAGCCGCCAGGGACGATGATACCACTGGCTCCATCGAGCAGCTCTTCGATGTTGCCGTGCTCGAGATCCTCCGCGTTAATCCAGGCGATCTGCACATCCACATTGTTCGCCCAGCCAGCATGCCGCAGCGCCTCAGCGACCGATAGGTAGGCATCATGGAGCTCCACATACTTGCCAACAAGCGCAACACGTATGGTTGGCTTCTCCTCTTTGATACGCTGCACCAGATTGCGCCACTCACAGAGATCAGGCTCTCGGGCGGGCAAGCGTAGCTCCTCGACAATATAATCAGCAAGCCCTGCCTCTTCCAGCATGAGTGGCACCTCATAGATGGTCTCGGCCGTCGTCAGAGGGATAACGGCGCGCGCCTCAACGTTGCAGAAGAGGGCAATCTTTTCGCGCAACTCATTGCTGACAGGAAAATCGGAACGACAGATAATAATGTCGGGTTGGATACCAATGCTGAGCAACTCTTTGACGCTGTGTTGGGTTGGCTTGGTTTTGAGCTCCTTGGTTGCCCCAATATAAGGTAAGAGTGTAACGTGGATGTAGAGGGTATTGCTCCGACCAACATCCTTGCGCATCTGGCGGATCGCCTCCAGGAAAGGGAGACCTTCGATATCGCCAACAGTTCCACCGACCTCAACAATCACCACGTCTGCGCCTGATTGGCGAGCAACATTGTGGATGCGGTCTTTAATCTCGTTGGTGATATGAGGGATGACCTGAATAGTTCCGCCCAGATATTCGCCGCGCCGCTCCTTGGCAATAACAGCGGCATAGACCTGCCCGGCGGTGACATTACTGTCTTGACTCGTCGGTTCATCGGTGAAGCGTTCATAATGGCCCAGATCTAGATCGGTTTCAGCGCCGTCATCGGTTACGAACACTTCGCCATGCTGATAGGGCGACATCGTGCCAGGATCTACATTAATATAGGGATCGAGCTTCATGATAGAAATAGTAAGACCACGGCTCTTGAGTAGCCGACCAATAGAAGCGACACTGATGCCTTTGCCTACCGATGAGGCGACGCCGCCAGTAACAAAAATGAATTTGGTCATATGTATCTGCACCCCCCCTTCCACTCATAGCGAGAGGGGCCAGATTCCCTGTTGGGAACCTAGCCCCCCTGGCCGCGATAGCTCAGTACAATCACCTGCGGTTCCGCAGGTAAGCTTGATCTTGTGACGGTGACTTTTGGCTGTGCCTGGTAGTCGGTGATACCCATCTCTTCACAAAACTTTTCCACCGGCTCCAGTATCAGTCCCTTTCCCTGAGTAGCCGCCGTAGCATAATGCATCGGAATGATCAGGCGCGGTTCCACCTGGCTGATCACCTCCGCTGCCTGAGCCGCCGTGATAGTGCTGCCACCACCAACCGGTATGAGAAGAATATCGGCACCGGTCATCTCTTCCTGTTGGTCCTCAGTGAGTGGGTGCCCTAAATCGCCAAGGTGGCAGATGACGATCTCATCCATGTGGATAAGATAAATAGTATTGCGTCCCCGTATTTTCCCACGCTGGCCATCATGGTAGGACGGTACACCGGTAATGAGGACATCGCGTATCTCATACTCACCGGGGCGTGAGATCACATAGGGGTTACCACTGATGCCTTGCTTATAGCTATGGCCAGGATGATCGTGGCTGATAGTGACGATGTCCGCACTGACACGTGTCAGCGTATGATAGCCGATTTCTGGGGAGACGGGGTCGGTGACGAGCGTGACATCTTTGCCACGCAGGCGAAAACAGGAGTGGCCTAACCAGGTGATTTCCATGCTCGTCTTCCTCAACAATATCCGGGCGGGAGCAACATATATCGCCCCCGCCCTTTTTATATTGTAGCACAACGGAGCAGATCTCACAAGAGAAGAACAGGAGGGCTCCAGGAGAATTGGAAAGCAAAGAACGATAAGGCAGGACTCTCAATATTGTCTCACTTTATGGTATAACGAGGTCAGAAACACTCCCGAAGAGAGGCAAGCCGGTATGCGCGCAATTGATGATGACACTGAAGTGAAAGAAGCGGTACTCCGCAAGCTTCAAAAATGGGGGCCGCTACCTGAGAGCGACGTTTCACGGATGCTTCGGCACTATTATCTCATCACCGACGATTTTCGCGATATGGAAGAGGAAGGACTCATCGACATGGCTTTCGTTGGCGATGAGTATATTTTGAGCATAAGCATGCTTGGCCGGCTCTGGCTGGAGCAGCGAGATGAGATGGAAGCATCCTGATCCCTCACACAAGAGGAATGCAGCTAAATAGCTCTCTTACTGGCCAGCTGCTATACCAGCGCATCTGGCCAGTACAGATTGCTCTGCCAGAACAGAAGCCCTTGTGGAGGTGGAGCACCTTCCAGGCACAGTTTTTCAGATTGCCAAGCCAGGATAATTAGAGTGCGCCCAACTGCTGTGCTCGCCGGATGAAATCATGCTCAGTAAGCCCCAGCGAAGATGCGGCACGGCTGGCATCATGATCATGGAGCCGCAGTGCAGAGCGAATTGCCGCGCTTTCCACATCGCATAGCAGATCGGCAAGCGGCACGTTCTGGCGCACCTTTTGATCTATATCAATGAGATGGCGGTTCAACTCGTTCGAGAAAACGATATGCTGGCTCGTAATAACGCCACCTCGGCTGATAACCACAGCCCGCTCAATAATATTCTCCAGTTCGCGCACATTCCCAGGCCAGTCGTAGTGCTGTAACATCTCTAAGGCCTCGGGAGAGATACGCGCTGGCGGTGTGGTAGGGCTGTAGCGATGCTTATTGAGAAAATGAGCAACCAGGGCCGGAATGTCCTCCTTGCGGTCGCGTAGTGGCGGCATGTGGATCTCTATGACATTCAAGCGGTAGTACAGATCTTCGCGAAAGCGTCCCGCCGCTACCTCATCGCGCAGGTTTTTATTGGTTGCAGCGATCACACGTACATCCACCTTGATTGGCACCGTGCCGCCAACGCGCTCAAATTCGCGCTCCTGCAGCACGCGGAGCAGCTTTTTTTGCGTACCCAGCGTCATCTCACCGACCTCATCCAGAAAGATGGTGCCGCGGTGCGCTGCCTCGAATTTGCCCTTATGCTGCTGAATTGCACCAGTAAAGGATCCTTTCTCATGGCCAAAGAGCTCGCTCTCTAGCAGCGTTTCTGGCAAGGCCGCACAGTTGACTTTCACCAGGGGTCCACCACGGCGGTCGGAACTAAAATGGATTGTCTCGGCCATCAGCTCCTTGCCAGTGCCGGTTTCGCCGGTAACCAGAACTGTGGCTGGTGTGCGTGCTACAGTACCAATCGTCTTAAAGATCTCAACCATTAGCGGACTGCTGCCAATGATGCGGTCCTCCGGGTTGGGCTTCTCGACCATCTCGCGCAATTTTCGCACCTCTTGCGCGAGCCGCTGGTATTCGAAAACACGCCTCACATTAAAGAGGATATCTTCGACATCGTCAAATGGCTTGGTAATATAGTCAAACGCCCCTAGCTGCATCGCCTTGATGGCGATGCTTGAGGTAGCGAAAGCAGTCATAATAATGACTGGCACATCTATCCCTTGCTCCTGCATGCGCTGCAAGATCTGTATGCCGTCGAGTTCGGGCATGCGCACGTCCAACAGGGCCAGGTCTGGATGCCCTGCTTCTCCGCCATCAGTGAGCAAAGTCAACGCTTCATTGCCGTTCTTCGCTTCTAGGACGGTGAAGCCCTCACTCTCTAGGAGATCCCGCAGCAACGAGCGGATGTCGGGCTCATCGTCACCGACTAAAATGCGCCGCTGCATAGGTTGGGCTTCGCTCACTCCAGTACTCCAATCTATGAAATCAGCTCTGAGAGAATTCATCTATTGCAGCCTCATTATACCATCTTGTACTCCCTCCTGTCTGCAAAGCTATTTAAGGAGATGAGCTTGTCCCTGGATAAACAGGACGCGATATAATGAAGGAGGGAGGTATCGATAGGCGCAGTGCCCAGAGATGGGGAAAAACAGCATTGCGCCCACCAAAGAGCAGTATGACTTCACCGGAAGACTATTATGCCCTTCTAGGGCTGAGCCCCGATGCCACCGATCAAGATATCCGTACCGCCTTCAAGCGCCTGGCCAGACGCTATCATCCCGACGTTTATTCGGGGCCAGATGCGGATGAGCGTATGCGCAAGCTGATCGTCGCATACCAGACACTGCGCGATCCTCAGAAGCGTCGTATCTATGATCAGGAGCATCGGCGAGTGACACAAGCGGCAGGACACCGCACAGCGGTACGCGATACGGCACCGCCGGATATGCGCGAGTTCATCTTTCCTGACCTGGAAGGCGCAATCACTGATGGATTGATACTGCGCTTACAAGGGTCGCGCTACATGCTTTCCGGTCCGGAGGTAGCACAGTTGCTCCAGAAGGGGATGCTGTATGGGCGCGAGCGGCCTAAAGACCAGCGCCAGATACAGCACTGCCACCGCTGCGGCCATGACTGGTTCGCTCGACAGGAATCGTCTACCTCCGCCTGTCCCTCCTGTCACGCACGCGATTGGGATGAATATCTACTGCTCCGCTGCATTCACTGCCGGGCAATATTCGAGAGCGCTGAAGTGCATGAATATCAGGTGCGCGAGGTTAAGGGGCAATTGCAGTTCATAGATCATACCTGCACACCTTATGAACTCTATCCGCTCTGTCCGAACTGCCGGGCTGGGGGATGGTGCCTGGCAGAAGAGCAGCGGCTGGCAGAACTCCGCAAACAGCAACGGCTGATGCGGCGAATAGCCCAGGCAAAGGTGGCTCTGGCACTCGTAACGCTGGCAATTGCTACCAGCGCTGTCTTCTATTTTCTCATACCTGGCATTCACCATTGAGCCAGTTACCTATTTCTTGCTCTTCCGTGAGCGGCGCTGCCTGGATGTGGATGGCGCTTTCGCCGGTGCATGGCTATCCTTGGATACCGAGGTCTGGCTCACCCCCGATTCAGCTCCTCGGTCTGGCTGCTTAAATTGCGTATTGCCGCTGCGACGCGCAGATGGGCGTACAGCCGGCAGCTGCTGCGTCGGTTCTTCATCGGGCGCCAGGTCCGATGAAGGCATGCTGGCGGAGGCGACCTCTACCGGCTCAGCCGCGACTGGCGGTTCTTTGGCAAACTTGGCAAACTGTTCCTCCTTCAGGTGCCCTGTCTCTTCCTCGCTGGCCGCTACAGATGACGACAGCTCTGCTGTATCTGGTGCTGCCGGGGCCATAGTACTGGATGAAGACACCAGCTCAACCTGAGGTGATAGCGACAGACGCTCCGCTGGCAGTATTGCCGGCTCTGCAGCTTGAGGGCGCTCTGTAGAGGCCACAAGTTTCTGACTCGTGGCATTCAGCCACGCCTCCACAACACGATTGAATTCCTCCGGACGTTCATCCTGGACAGCAAGGCCGGCATCGGCAATAACCTGGAGCTCAGCATCAGGGTTCAGGCGCAGCAAGGCATCGGCTTCATGAAGGGGTGTGACGGTAGCTTCCTGGCCCCAGACCAGGAGTACCGGCTGCCGCAGGGTGGCCCAATCGGCGGCAATGTCAAGGCTTAGTTTGCCGGTCAGGAACGCTAATGGCGCATGATGTGCACCACGCTGATGCGCGCTGGCATAATATTGCTCGATCATAACATCATCTACAGCATCTGGATGATAATACGCCTGGCTGCGCAGAAAGAAGCGGATAGCAGGGCGAGTAGTGATCAAAGCATAGACCATCTGCCCTAGCCAATCAATGCCCAGCAGCGCATCAATCCGCCGGCGCAAGCCGCTCCGCTCACGACTAGGATGCAGGTCGGTCGGACTCACCAACACCAGGCGATCAAAGAGATCCGGATAGCGGGCGGCATCACGAATGACAAAGGCAGCACTAAGGGACAGTGCGATAACCGCAGTGGCAGTACCAATCTCATCACGCACAAAATCCCGGATCAGGTCACAGTAGAGGTCGGCAGTGTAGGGTAGCGCCGGGCGATCGGATAGCCCAAATCCGAGCAGATCAGGTGCATAAACACGGTAGAACTGGCTTAATGCAGCAAACGCTTTGCGGACTTCCCATGATGATGGCCCGCCGTTAATGCTGTGTAGCAGCAAAAGCGGTTGTGCCAGTGCGGGACCACGCACTTTATAGAAAATGTCGCCATGACGCCAGCGATAGATACGCCCTTCCCCTTCAAGGGCACTGGCCAGGGGCTGAGGAGTCGCAAGGATACTGCTGGCGGTTGCTATCGCTGCGGTCGCCGCAGCGGTGGCTCCTATCGCAAATGCCCCACGGGCCAGCCACATTCGCACTTTTGCCATAGAATATTCATCCTTTCCGGCTGCGCGGCATACCTCCCGCCCCAAGGAGCCTGCCTCATCCCGATCAAGCGGTCCAGATAGCACGCGCAGCAATAACCAGGTCGCGCAAATAGTATACCATTAGCGCAATCCTGCCACAGGACTTTAAGGGGTCCCCCCACAGATTCAGGTATGCTATACTGCTTCTAGCATCTTGCCGATTGGATGGAGGATCTCCTTTGGACGACATCCCTTCAACTCTTGATGATACAATATCTGGCCATACGAAGGTGCGAGCAGGCATCCTGCTTGCCGGACTCCTGCTTTGCATGATGGTTATCTTTGCCAGTTGCGGTGGCCTTTCTCTGGCCAAATTGCCGCCGGGCAATGCACAGCGCGGTGCACGGGTTTTTACAGAATATTGTGCCAAGTGCCACTCGATTGGTCCAGAGCAGAAGATCGGACCCAGCTTGCAGCATGTGGGATCCCAGCTCACCCAGCAGAAGATGCAGTTGATCATCGAGCAGGGGCTAGGCACGATGGATGGCGGCATTGTCCATGGCCAGGATGAGGCCGATGTGATTGCCTTTCTCGAAACATTGAAATAGCTGTTGGAGCGAGGTGTCACTATGGAAGTGATCCGGACAGTAGCGGCAATGCGAGCAGTGCGCACAGCATGGCAGAATGGCCAAAAAACCGCCGGCTTTGTGCCAACGATGGGATACCTGCACGCCGGTCATATCTCGCTGGTGCGACGGGCACGACGCGAAAACGATCAAGTGATTGTCAGCATCTATGTGAACCCGACCCAGTTTGGACCTCATGAAGATTTTACACGCTATCCGCGTGATCTGCCGCGTGACCTGGCAATGCTCGAAGTAGAACAGGTGGATTATGTGTTCGCTCCCGAACACAACGAGGAGATGTATCCTATAGGCTCAGCCACCTACGTTGTCCTGGAAGGGCCGATCGTTGAGCGGCTGGAAGGCGTGAGTAGACCCGGACACTTCCGTGGCGTGGCCACCGTCGTCACCAAGCTATTTGAGATCGTCCGCCCCACGATCGCCTACTTCGGTCAAAAAGATGCTCAGCAGGCAGCAGTTATTCAGCGAATGACCAGCGATCTCTTTCTGGACATCCAGATTCAGGTCGCGCCGATTATTCGCGAGCCTGATGGTTTGGCGATGAGCAGTCGCAATGTCTACCTCCAGGGCGACGATCGCGCCGCTGCAACAGTACTGTATCGGGCGTTGCAGGCAGCACGGGCGATGATTGATGATGGTGAGCGCAACGGCGATAAGATCCGTGAGGCCATGCGACGGGTGATCCTGGCAGAGCCGCGTGCGCACCTGGACTACGTAAGCGTGTGTGATCCAGCCACAATGGTCGAACTGGATGAGGTTCGTCCCCCAGCACTGCTTCCACTGGCTGTGCGCATTGGCCCGGCACGGCTGATCGACAATTTCCTCTGGCGTGCAGACGGATCATGGGAGGTCGGACGGCAGGCTGACGAAGTGTAATGACGTCACCAGGGCCTCACAGAAGGTTGCATAGGGAGAGGCTTCTCCTCCATTTCTCCTGATGACCGGGGGACAGCAAAATATGCTCGGGTGAACCTGACACGGGAGCAATCGCAAAAAGAGGAGATCCCTGATCGCCTTGAGTATTCAAGGCGATCAGGGATCTGAACAGAGCTTGCCAGCCTCGCAAACATGGGCAGATGCCTTATTGATGGGGATGATACAGATGCAAGTGCTTCAGAGAGGGCACAGCGATGTGAGCCGCTATGTTCTCCGTAATTCAAAACTCCCATCGCTCCTATCGTCCGTCTCGCATCTTGGCAGCTACTGTCTGGCGAACGATTTCGACGAACTCTGGCTTGAGGCTGGCACCCCCGACCAGGGCGCCATCAATATCTGCATAGGCGACAAACTCAGCGATATTAACAGCGGTGACGCTGCCACCGTACTGAATACGGATAGCCCTGGCAGCATCCTCGCCATAGAGATCGCCCAGAATCTGGCGAATCAACTGGATCACCTGATTCGCTCCCTCGGCAGTAGCTGCCTTGCCGGTGCCAATGGCCCAGACTGGCTCATATGCCACGACCACCTCAGTTACCTGCTCGCGCGGCAGACCTCCTAAACTACCACGCACTTGCGCGATAACCGTCTTCTCAGTTTCGCCTGCCTCATATTGCTCCAGTCGCTCGCCCACACAGACAATCGGGCGCAGTCCATGTACCAGTGCTGCACGAACCTTGCGATTAATGAGCTCGTCTGTTTCGCCAAAATAGCCACGACGCTCGGAGTGGCCCAGGATCACATACGAGCAGAGCCCCTGCAACATGGTTGGCGAGATTTCCCCGGTGTAGGCCCCTTTCTCCTCGAAGTACATGTTCTGTGCACCCAGCCGGATATCGCTGCCAGCAATTACCTCCGCAACTGCTGGCAATGAGACAAAAGGCGGGCAGAGCACACGCTCGATGGTCACGAGCTCTTGCAGCCCTGGCAGAATTGCAGCAGCAAAAGCTCTCGCCTCATCTGGGCCATAGTTCATCTTCCAGTTACCGGCAATGATCGGTATGCGCACGTCTTTACTCCTTGGTCTTCAATGCAGCGATGCCTGGCAAGACACGTCCCTCGAGGAACTCGAGGGAGGCACCGCCGCCGGTGGAAACATGGCTCATGCTGTCTGCGGCACTGTGCGCTTCAACGGCAGCGGCGGAATCACCACCGCCAACAATCGTCGTGGCGCCAGCATGGGTGCGCTCGGTGAGGATGTCAATAATGGCATTTGTGCCGTTGGCGAAGGCTGGCATCTCAGCGACACCAAGGGTGCCATTCCAGATGATCGTTTGGGCACTGGCAAGAGCCTGGCCAAATGCCTGGATTGTCTGGGGACCGATGTCCATGATCCGCCAGCCGGGCGGCACAGCATCCGCTGTTACCACACGATAATTGGCATCGGCAGCAAAGCGATCGGCGATCACCACATCCACTGGCAACAGGATCTTCAGGCCACGCTCATGCGCTTTGGTGAGGAGCGATCCGGCGACGCCGAGCTTATCATTCTCCACGAGAGAATCGCCAACATCATACCCCTGGGCCCGGAAGAAGGTATTAGCCATGCCACCGCCAATGAGTAGCATATCCACGATATCAATCAAGCGATCCAACACAGCGATCTTATCGGAAACCTTTGCGCCGCCAATGATCGCAGCAAAGGGACGACGCGGATGTTCAAGAGTGTTTCCAAGGTAGTTGATCTCCTTTTCCATAAGGAAGCCGGCGACGGCGGGCAAGTAATGCGTCACGCCTTCGGTAGAAGCATGGGCACGATGAGCAGTGCCAAAGGCATCATTGACATAGATCTCACCCAGCGAAGCAAGCTCACGTGCAAAGGCAGGATCGTTTTGCTCTTCTTCCCTGTGGAAGCGGAGGTTCTCCAGCATGAGCACCTGGCCTGGCCGGAGCGTGAATGCCATCTGACGTGTCTCTGGTCCGACGCAATCCGGTGCCATTGCTACAGGCATTTGCAAGAGTTCGGAGAGGCGTGCAGCCACAGGCGCCAGGCGCAGCTTCTCAACTACCTGACCGTCAGGGCGACCGAGATGGGACATTAGAACAACGGCAGCGCCGTGATCAAGAAGGTAACGAATAGTAGGCAAAGCGGCACGAATGCGCGTATCGTCAGTGATATGGCGCTGATCATCCAATGGCACGTTGAAGTCAACGCGCACCAGTACGCGCTTGCCGGTCACATCTATATCGCGAACAGTAGCGACGTTCATAGCAGACCCCTTCCTGTGAAAACGAGAAAAGAGACTGAACCACAAAGGTTGCCATAAAGGATGGCCGTTGCTTCATGCTCCATTTTTCCAGCCATCGCTGCCAGATCTCGCTATAAGGCTTCCGAAACGATCTGCTGTTTCACGTTTTACACGGGCGAATCACCAGGCAGCGAAATCGGACTACCAGAGCAGGCTTACCTCTTTCTCGCCACGGACCTCTGAGTCCGCCAATGTTCGGCGGAGGGCATCCTCTGTGGTTCAACATCCTTTTTTTCTCATAAAGGCTCGATAAGGCTCGATCATGTTTCACATGAAACATGATCGAGCACGTGTTCACAAAAGAATGGCGATGGCCATGTTTCACGTGAAACGTCAGGCATCATCGCCATTGGGGCAACGATTGTGGGCCACTAGAAACCGCGCTCACCAATGAACGCCACCAGATCGGCTACGCGGCACGAGTAGCCCCACTCGTTGTCGTACCAGGCCACTACTTTGACGAAATTGTCACCCAGGAGCATCGTCGAGAGCCCATCGACAATCGCTGAGTGGGGATCTCCACAGAAATCCATAGAGACCAGCGGCTCCTCCGTGTAATCCAGAATACCATTTAATGGTCCTGCTGCGGCGTCCCGAAAGCTCTGATTGACTTCCTCACGCGTTGCTGCTGTACGTAGCTGCGCCACAAAATCGATGATCGAAACAGTCACTGTTGGCACGCGCAGCGCCATACCATCAAATCGTCCCTTCATCTCAGGAATGACCAGTGCCAGCGCGCGGGCCGCTCCAGTCGTCGTGGGGATGATATTGGCGCCGGCAGTACGGGCACGGCGCAGATCTTTGTGAACCTGATCCAGAATGCGCTGATCGTTCGTATACGAGTGAACTGTGGTCATCAGGCCATACTCAATGCCAAAGCGGTCGTTAATCACCTTGACAGTCGGCGCCAGACAGTTCGTTGTGCAAGAGGCATTGGAGATAATATGGTGTTTCTGCGGATCGTACTGGTCCTGATTAACACCGAGCACAATGGTGATGTCCTCGTTCTTGGCTGGTGCAGTGATCACAACCTTACGGGCGCCACCGCGCAGATGGGCGCTGGCTTTCTCGGCATTGGTAAAAAGACCGGTGGATTCTACAACTATGTCTACACCAAGATCGCCCCAGGGAATAGCTGCGGGATCACGCTCCGAAATTACCTGGATTTCCTGCCCATTCACGATCAAGGTGCTGGCCGTCGCCTGGACTTCGCCAGGGAACCGGCCATAAGTGGAATCATATTTGAGCAAATGGGCATTGGTTTGCGTATCGGTCAGATCGTTAATGGCAACCACTGCCACTTCATGAGCATGGCGCTCCATGATCGCTTTAAGCGTCTGGCGGCCAATGCGCCCAAATCCATTAATACCTACACGCAGTGCCATGATCTTTCATTCCTCCTGTGCTATGCATCGATGGTCTCTTACACTGAACTGCCGTAGCAATGCCAGAGCTGCATAACCTATGCCAGTTTGCGCATGTCTCATGCACGTTTCACGTTTTACAAAACGCTAGTCATTCTAGCCTGCTTCGACCCACTCGTCCGTCTCCTGGTCTCCCCTCCTTATGCGAGATGCGAGCAGAAGAACATAAAGCCGATCTCTGGAAGAACCTAGCGGGTTAACTCCGATCCTATTTCAGGGACAGGGATGACTCCAACAGAGAGCCGAACATAGTCGTCACTGTAGCCAAAGGCTGAACCTGGCACGCCGGCAATACCCGTCCGTTCAAAGAGCGAGAAAACATCCTGAGACGCCTGTAAACGACTCCAGTTATAGACGGTCGCACGGTCATCAAGATACACTTCGGCAAAGAGGTTATGCTCATCATTGAGCTTCTGTAGCTGGGCAATCAGCCGGGTACGCCGCAGGGCATAGAGCCTGCGAATCTTCGTTAATAGCCATGGCCGCTGATGGAATAGCTGAAAATACGCCATGTAGCGTAGCTGCCATTCGCCAGGAAGCGAGGCAGTGCTGTTCATCCAGCCAGAAGTGAGAGCCTGCGCGATCTCCGGATCTCCCGTGGCCACCCAGCCAAACCGCTCACCGGTCAATGTACCCATCTTCGAGAAGCTACCAATGAAGATGGTATCACGCAGGATCGCTGGAGAGGCAAAGGCTCGCATGCGCGCGCGATCTTCCTCTGGGTCACCAGTGCCAATATAAGCTATATCAGCCAGCAGCAAGATGCGCCGCCCAGACGACTGGGCAACCTGAGCCAGTGCTCGCAATTCCGGCTCAGAGTAGGCGAACGCTGTGGGATTGTTGCTGAGGGTCAGATAGATGGCACCAATGTCAGGATACTTTGTCAGCTCATGCGCCACCTGCTCAGGCGTGAGCTTAAAACAATCTTCAGGCCGTGTTTGTACACGATGGAGACGATAGCCAAGGGCTACTGCTTGCCACTCGGGTACATTGAAACCTGGCGCCGGAAATAGAATAGCGACCTGCCCATCCCTGCCCAATCGCAACACCTGTTGCAGTCCTAGCAGGGTCTTATGCACACCGTCCATTGCTCCGATACTCAGAAACAGCTGCTGTGGCGGTAGCACAATGCCCCATTGCTCTGCCAAATCATCGCTTAGCCAGCGGCGTAGCACTGGATTGCCCACGCCACTCACATCATAGATACGCACATCAAAACCATTTTCGAGTAGAAGCCGCTCGGCTGCCATCATCTGCTCGCGTAGCCAGAGATAGGTTGCACCACTGGCAGGCCGCCCATTGATGACTTCTCCAGGGAGCGCCACACCAACTTCATCGGCCAGTAGCGAGTAATCTATATCGCCCTCCCGCTCAACAACGCGACGGAGATCGACATCACCAATGGTGCGATTGACGATCTCGCTGCTGATAACCACTTCAGCAAAACGACGAGCGCGGCACTCTTGCTCGAGCTCGAGCACCATGCGCGCCATCACGCGAATGGGAGCAGCCCCTTGTATAACAAGCGGCCGATAACGCTCGGCATACGCGGCGCGCAATGCCACCACACGCTGCCGCTGCTCTCGCAGTGCTGGTTCCACACCACTCTCCTGCCTCATCCGTTCGATTCCCAGCTCGGCGAGAGCGCCTGTCTTACAAGGGGTGCACGTTGACGAAGACATCGATACCTCATCAGAATTCGTCATCATTGACTCAACTCCTATCCTTCCGCACCACTCTGCACAGACTCAGTGGGGCATCATTGCCCCCTTTGCAAACGCAGTGTAGCATACTATCGCTGGCAACGAAAAGTCTTTACGCCTGTTAGGAGCAAGTACACGTGACATTTTTGCCTAAGACACAATGCACAGGCCCATCCCACGCCAGCAGCCGCTCATGGGACTTCTCGCGAGATCTGCTCCTGGGGAGGGGCATCCACGCAGGAGAAACAGCAGGGCCAGTGTAATGGAGTATATCCGGGATGAGGTAGAGACAGGTATGAGCCCTGCCAACGACAATATCAGGGGGAGAGACCACAACCCCATATGCGATATGCCGGATCAGACTATCGCTCCCCAGACGGCGTATGCGGAGCCAGCGGCTCTGGCGGATCTTTTGTGGCTGGCTGGAGCATGCGCCAGCGACGCTCCTGTGAGAGAAGCCCGCTGCCAGGGTGGCTCTGTGGCAGCCAGATACCAGAGGTTGCACCAACCGGCCACGACCGGGCGGGTAATGACGACGCACTATTACTGGTCCGTGGCCAAAACTCACTACCAATATCGGTTGCCCGCTGTATCCTATCGGTAGGTGATGGCTCATTGACCTTGATCGCATCCACAGAGGCACGAAGCTGTTCAACTAAATTGGCTTGTTTTGCAATGATACGGTCAACATTGGCCGCATCCAAGGAGGCATTCTCGATAAGGGCGACAATGGCGGCAATTGCATCGGATACCGCGCTTATGCGCAGTGCCTGCTCACTGCTCAGGCGCTGGATCTGCTCAATCAGTGTCGCCTGTCGCTCAGCCAACTCATCTAGCGATTCGAGTGCATCATCGGCTTGCTGAGCAGCAGTGACATTCACGAGCGTCTTACGTGCCGCTTCATCTGCCGTTCCAGTTACTTCCTGAGTACCAGCAGCAATACGTGATATCAGGCGTGACGCCTCTGCAACGCGCTCCTTGGCCCCCTCAGACACCCGGCGAATATCGGCAACAACAGCACCAAAACCACGACCACTCTCGCCAGTCATCGCTGCCTGGATGGCTGCGTCCAGCGCCAACCGATTCGCCTGGTGCATCATATCGCCTAGGCTACGAATTAAGCCTTCAGTTACAAATGCCTGATCGCGAAGCTCTCGTGACTGGCGCAAGATGATCTGGATATGGTTGCGCGTCTGTTCCATGCCGCTGGCAGCTTCGTGTATGATGGCATGGCTCTCACGTGCCTCATAGTGCATCTGCTGGGCAGTCTTTATGAGTGTCTGTGCATCACTAATAAGCAGGCGATTCATCTCCGCTATCTGCTGTGCCTGCTGCTGCGCAGCAGTAAGCTGGTGTAGTCCCTGACGCGCACTAGCCACCAATTGCCCTGAATGGCCCCAAATATCTTCATTAGCTTGCTGAATGGCACGCGCTATTTCTTGCACACGTGCCACAAGCCTGCCAAGCTCATCGATTACGTAATTGAACGACTCGGCAAGCACACCCAGGCTATCCCGCGTAACCTCAACATGCACCCGCAAATCGCCCTCGGCGATCCCGCTTACCTGGCTCACCAGCCGTTCTACCTGGGCCTGGAGCAAGTCGCGTTGCTCCTGTGTTTGCCGCAACAGGCTAACAATGCTATCCAGCATAGCATTCATCGAAGCAGCAACGGCACCAATCTCATCACGTCCAAAGGTAGGCGCGCGGCGCGTCATATCACCACGCGCGATATTCCGGGTAAGCTCAGCCAGAATGCGCAGCGGCCGTGTAATACTCCCTGCCACATAGGTGCCCAGGAGGGCTATGAGGAGCAGTGTGCCGAGCGCCAGTAGAATTGAGCGCACGGCTGCTGTCTGGTGCTCTGCCGCAAGCACGGTACCTACAGCACGCGAAACGGCAGCGTTAATCTGAGTAAGACTCTCCCAAGAGCTCTGGAGGGCAGTAAAAGAAATATTTGTCTGTTGCTCTGCTGCCAGCGCTGCTGGAACCTGCCCCTGTGAAAGGGCACGTAAGACGGTGTCCTGCTGCTGATGATAGGCATTCCAAGCATCAAGCACCTGAGCAAAACGCTGTGCCTGCTGGTTGATCAGGTCAATGTATCCATGCTGACGCAGTACCATGTTGGCATCTGGGGCACTGGTAGATGAAGAGAGCAAGTATGCCTGCTGATAGTGTTGGAGATCGCCGCCAAAGGTCAATTCAAGTGTGTAGATGTCTGCCTCGAGGCCGGCATCTCCAGCCACATCGCCCGCTTTGACGGCCAGCACATGGGCACGCAAATCGGCATTCATCTCTTGTAGCGCAACGCTGCCCTGATTGATCGCTGCATTAGCGTTGTCCACCTGCGTCAATGCCTGCGCCTGTATCTGGAGCATGCTGCCATCGAGATATCCAACAAGGGCCAGCAGGGCAGCAGGAATCACCGCTGCCAATACAAAAACAATCAGGAGACGACGATGAATAGGCCAGTTGTGCTGAGGTGTACGTCCCATATTCTTGTGGCCCTCCTCATTTCAGGAAGCCTCTGGCAAGCCCTTTCCTGCGCGTCACGCTGAACTGCCCAATTAGACGCAGTGTATCATATTTCACTGAAGCCCTGCCGTAAAGTATAGCATGTTGTGCTATACTCTTATAATAATAGCTATTTAGCTATCCATCTCATATCGCTGGCGGTGGGAGCAGAAAAAGCACGAGAGCCACATCTGGCAAACAATCCGTAACGATAGATGGGCAGTAAAGAGGGTTCCTGCTCTCAAAAATCTCTGACAGCGACGAGGGGGCCTGTGACGATGCCTGCGGACCCACAAACTCGGAAACTCTTTCCCTTCCAGAAGATCTTGATTGCTAACCGTGGCGAGATCGCCGTCCGCATCATTCGCACCTGCCGAGACCTTGGTCTGGGCAGCGTAGCAGTCTATAGCGATGCTGACCGCCATGCACTCCATGTCCGGCTGGCCGATGAAGCATATCATATCGGGCCGCCGCCGGCTGGCCAGAGCTACCTCAACTTTGAGCGCATCCTGGATGCCGCACGCCGCTCTGGTGCCGGCGCAATCCATCCTGGCTACGGCTTTCTCGCCGAAAACCCTGACTTCGTGGAAGCCTGCAATGACGCTGGCATTATCTTTATCGGTCCGCCCCCCAGTGTACAGCGCCAAATGGGTGAAAAAACCGCTGCGCGCCGTGCAGCGGACGCGGCACAGGTCCCCATCGTTCCAGGCACGCTGACAGACCTTGCAGATATTGATCAGGCGGCCCGTATAGCCCAGGAGATTGGTTATCCGGTGCTACTTAAAGCCGCCGCCGGTGGTGGTGGCAAGGGTATCCGTCTGGTCAACCGGCCCGAAGAACTGGCGTCCTCTTTACGCGCCGCACGCAGTGAGGCCGGCAGTTCCTTTGGCGATAGCAGCGTGTATCTGGAAAAGGCAGTCACACCGGCTCGCCATATTGAAGTTCAGATCATGGCCGATATGCATGGCAATGTCATTCATATTGGTGAGCGCGAGTGTTCTATCCAGCGCCGACACCAGAAGCTGATTGAAGAGTCCCCATCCACTGCCCTCAACGACGAGCTTCGGGCGCGCTTCACCGATGCCGCAGTTAAACTCGCCCAGAGCATTGGCTATGTCAACGCTGGCACGGTAGAGTTCCTTCTTGGACCGGATGGCAACTTTTACTTCCTGGAGGTCAATACCCGTTTGCAGGTTGAGCATCCAGTGACAGAATGGTGCACCGGTCTCGACCTGGTCCGCGAGCAGATCCGCGTTGCCGCCGGCCTGCCCTTGTCAGTACGCCAAGAAGATATCGTTTTCCGGGGACATGCCCTTGAGTGCCGTATCTCAGCAGAAGATCCTTTTAACCGCTTTCTGCCAGCAACAGGCACGATCACTGCCCTGCATGAACCGGCCGGTCCGGGTGTACGGGTGGATAGCGGAGCTTATGAGGGCATGCAAGTTCCCCTCTTCTACGATCCGCTTCTGGCCAAGCTTATCACCTGGGCAGATGACCGTACAACAGCGATCGATCGCATGCGCCGGGCCTTACGTGAGTATACCATCGCTGGTCTGCGCACTACGATCCCTTTTCACCTGTTCGTGATGGATTCACCACGTTTTCAGCGTGGCGAGCTCTCCACGGACTTTGTCGCAGAGGAATGGTATGGCACTATGCCGGCGCCGGCAGAAAAGAGTGTTTGCGACGATGAGCTTATTGCTGCCATTGCGGCGACACTGGTCACCATAGAGAGCATGGAGGCCAGCCAACGCCGCCAGCCCATTGCCGATGGTGCCGCACATGAGCGTAGCCGCTGGCGCGATCTGGCCCGACGCGATGCTCTGGGCAGCCGCTACTAGGGCCATCCCTCTGCTCTGACTGTCTACGATATCTCTGCGCGAAAAGGTGTACAGGAAAGCACCTATGATGGCCTCCCCAGCGAGTTGTATGACACACAAGAACCGGAAAATCGCCAAGTTATCCACATAAATCTAAGTTATCCACAGGGTGTGTGGATATTTATATGGGCAAACCAACCATCAAGGCATGGAGCAAGATATGGCCACAATGCGGCATCGATACCGCTGAGATCTGTAGAAAGTGGATAACTGGCCTGTTTCTGTGGACAACCTTTACAGATTGTGTATAATGCCGTCGCTAGCAGGCTCGCGAACACCCGCTTTAAGACGCTCCTTCTCTTTCCCCTAATGAGAACGATTCAGATAACATGGTGGATATCCTTGTGGAAAACAAGCTTCGCTCTGGGGATAACCTAACAGATTTGTGGACAACAGTGGGGATAAAACGGTGGATAAGATGCATAGAGCCATATCTCGGTGGATAAGGGTGGGGATAACTATGGGGATATTTTGCGGATATGTGCATATCTGCTCTCAGCAGTTATAACTTTCCCACATCCTGACTGATGTTATCCTCCTTAACAGAGGATCTTATCCACCCTTTCAACACATAGCGCTACGAGGCTGAGCATGCCGATATGCCTTGCAGGAGGCGGCTTCCTGAGATCGCTCGTGGGCAAAGCTGGTAGTTATCCACCATATCCACAGGCTCTACTGCTAGCAACTACGATAATTACTCTTCTTCTGATAAAGAAAGCAGAAGTCTAATGGGATACGCCGTTCTGTGGATAACCCAAAAAGGGAAATAGGCATTGCACTCATAGCATTGTATGTGCTATACTGGCCAGGCATATGCAGCAATGATCATTGCTGCATTCCATTATGCTTTGTATCTATGCTTTGCATCGAAAGGCAGGTGAGGGGTATGGACGCTGGCCCAAGTCATAGTAGGCATTCTCCGCCTGCTGCGGGGAAAAGGGTGCTCCTCGCTGTCGGCTGCCCTGATCTCCTCCTTTCCGCCTAGTCGTGTCTGTCATGCGCCGGCTAGGGCAATCGGTGATCGGGTCAACCGCCGGCGCGGAGCGTGGATTCGCCGCCTGATAGCGATCCGTATCTTTCCCCGCTAACGACCAGCCATCCCCCTACTAAAGTTATCCACTTATCCACAGAAGGTTAGTGGATAATTCTGTCGGGCACAGCAATCTTGTGCACAAACCAGATTCGTGTGTTTTCCGGCTTCCCTAGGTGATAGGGGCTCTACGCTATGAGGATTTCTGTGCGGAAAGGCGGTGTTATCCATGATCTACCTGAGCACCTTGCTGCGGCGTGCTGTCTATGATATCCATGATCGTCGTGTGGGCACCTTGCGCGATATCGTGGTCTCTCTCGAGGATATCTTCCCGGCCGTAAAGGCTATTGTCATCAGGCCGACGCCGTTTACAGCAGCGGGGACATCACATAATGGCCGGAATCAGGATTTATTTGTGCCCTGGGAGCAAGTAGCAGACCTGGAAGAGGCGCCCATCTATCTGAAAGTTTCCTCTGACCAGATTGCTCGCTATGCACTTGCGGCAAGCGATGTGCTGTTGGCACGCGATATCCTGGACAAACAGATCGTGGATACTCAAGGTGTGCGCGTTGTAAAGGTCAACGATCTGAAGCTGGCACAGATCAAAGGAACTGCGCGCCTGGTCGGTGTAGATATCAGCTTCCGTGGTCTCTTGCGCCGCCTGGGCGCCGAAACACCGGCAAATGCAATTGCTCGTCTGTTACCTTTCAAGTTGCCTGAACGCACCATTACCTGGAACTATGTCGAGCCCCTTGAAGCCACTCCAGCACCGGCTCTCGTGCCGGCTGCTACATCTATCGCTGGCGTACGGCTTAACGTCAGCCATGCAAAGCTGGCCGATCTCCATCCCGCTGATATTGCTGATATTATCGAACAACTTGACATAACTGATGCACGCGAGATTCTTCAGCAGCTGGACGCTGAGACAGCCGCGGATACTTTAAACGCGGTTGAGCCAGCGCGTCAGGCCGAGCTGGTCGGCAAGCTGGATCCCGAACGGGCGTCTGATCTGCTGGAGATAATGCCCCCTGATGGTGCCGCGGACATCCTGGCCGATCTGCCGCCCGAAGCTGCACAGCAACTTCTCAATCTCATGCCCCAGGAGGAGGCTCAGCCTATCCGTGAACTCCTGCGTTACGGCGAATCTACCGCGGGTGGCATTATGACGACGGAAGTACTGGCTCTCACGCACGATATGACTGTACAGGAGGCTCTTGCCTATCTGCGTAGCCAGGGGCGGCACCTGGAGATGGTTTACTACCTCTATGTAGTGGACGCAGAGCGCCATCTGGTAGGAGTCGTTTCGCTGCGGCGATTGGTGACCAGCGAGCCACAGGCTAAACTAGGTGACATCATGGATACGGATGTGATCCGTGTATCAAGCAATACGGATCAAGAGGAAGTGGCCCGCCTCATTGCCAAGTATGACCTCCTGGCGCTACCCGTTGTCGATGGAGAAGATCGGCTGGTGGGACTGGTCACGGTCGATGATGTGATTGATGTGATTCAGGAGGAAAATACTGAGGATTTTTCCGAGCTCTCCGGTGCCAGCCCCGAAAACCTCGAAGAGTTGCACTTCTCCTGGAGTGCTGCCCGCTCACGCCTGGGTTGGCTCAGCATAAGCCTGATCGCCGGCGTATTAGCTGCCATGACCCTTCACTCACTACTCGCCTTCTTCCCGCTGGACAAAACAGGTGCTTTGCCAGTGGCAAGTGCCCTGATCGTCTTCGCGCCTTTGCTGCTCTTTACCAGCGGCAGTATGAGTTCCCAGGCTGCGAGCATGGCAGGCTGGTATCTGCGTGAGCGCCGGGGGAAGGAGAGCCTCCGACGGATGACCCTGCGCGAGTTCTGGCTTGGCACACTTGGCGGAGTCCTGACGACGCTCGTTACCGGCGTAACTGCTGGCTTGATCTTCTCTGCTCCGCTCGTGGGCATCGCTCTCGGCATAAGCATGGGCATTGCCTTGTTTGTTGCTGCTGCCTCCGGTCTCTTGCTGCCGCTGGCATTACAGCGCTTCAACGTCCATGGAGGTTGGGCCAGTTCGCCTTTCCTTGAGCCGGCCATCGCCCTCTTTTGCCTGGAGCTCTTCATTGGGATTGGTTTTGCGCTCTCTTTCCATCTCTAACTGGTAACCAGCCTCTTCACGCTGTCGAGTGTGGCCGTTTTTCTCCTCTCAAAAAGAGAGGAGGGTGCTCGGTAAGGTTTTAATCTCTAACAAACTTCTAACACTTTTCCAACGCTCTTCTAACAGCGTCCGTGCGATACTCTTTAATGGACTCTATGGAATCAGGTCGATAGATGGCACGTCTTGTACGATCTGCCAGCCTGGCGATACAAAAAGATGGCAGAAGCTCGCAGGGCACATCAAAAAAACCAGGTGGATCAGATGAAGGCTAGTTCCAGCCAGGATGCCTGGCAACGGATGGCTGCTGGTCCACTTGAGCATGGTGAGAGCGTCTCACAGTGGCAATGCGCCAACTGTGATATTGAGATTGCCTGGGAACCGACGATCGTCGGTGGCCTTCCTTACTGTTGCCCTGGCTGTGCCGCTGGTGGTCCCTGTACCTGTGAGTATGCCTGAAGTGATTGTCTGCAATTAGCGATCAGCTCTATTGGCCTGCCCTGTGCACTTGCACAGGGCAGCGCGAAAGCTGAGAGCTTATCACTTAGAGAGAAGCGAAGCTAAGAGGAGGTAGTTTGGAACATGGCTAATATTCGTCCCGTGGGAGATCGCGTGGTTGTTAAGCCCATCAGCCGTGAAGAAGTCACTCGCGGCGGCATCGTGATCCCGGATACAGCCAAAGAGAAGCCCCAGGAGGGCACTGTAATCGCTGTGGGTTCTGGCCGGTTGCTAGATAATGGTGACCGTGTGCCCCTTGAAGTGCGCGAGGGTGACCGTGTGCTCTTTGCCAAATATGGTGGCACAGAGTTCAAGCTAGATGGTGAAGAGTATCTAGTGCTGCGCGAGAGCGATATTCTGGCCGTTCTCGGCTAGCTCGCAAATAGGAAACAAGGCTTTAGTAGTGAGGAGGTAGAGATTAAGCATGGCGAAGCAGATCATTTTTGATGAGCAGGCACGCCGCTCTCTGAAAAAAGGGATCGATGTGCTTGCCGAAGCAGTGAAAACCACGCTCGGCCCCAAGGGTCGCAACGTTGCTCTGGATAAGAAGTTCGGCGCTCCTTCTGTTACCCACGATGGTGTGACAGTCGCGAAGGAGATCAGCCTTGAGGACCCCTTCGAGAATATGGGCGCTCAGCTCCTCAAGGAAGCAGCAACAAAGACCAATGATGTTGCCGGCGATGGGACAACTACGGCAACGGTCCTGGCGCAGGCAATTGTAAATGAAGGTCTCAAGAACCTGGCTGCTGGAGCCAACCCGATGCTGCTCAGACAGGGCATCGAGAAGGGCACCCAGGCAGTTGTTGAATATATCAAGAATATGGCTACACCCGTCGAAGGGGAGCGAGAGATCGCCCAGATCGCGTCTATCTCCGCTGCCGATGAGCAGATCGGCCAGCTTATCGCTGAGGTCATGTCCCGTGTCGGTAAGGACGGCGTGATTACGGTCGAGGAGTCCCGTGGCATCAGCTTCGAGACAGAGTATGTCGAGGGCATGCAGATTGACCGCGGCTACATCTCCCCCTACTTTATCACCAATTCCGAGCGGATGGAAGCCGTCCTTGAAAATCCGTATATCCTCATTACAGATAAGAAGATTAGCGCAGTCGCTGATATCCTGCCCATCCTTGAGCGGCTGACTCAGATGGGAAGCCGTGATATCGTCATTATTGCTGAGGATGTGGATGGCGAGGCGCTCGCTACGCTGGTCGTGAACAAGCTGCGCGGTATCCTTAATGTGCTGGCTGTCAAGGCGCCTGGTTTCGGCGATCGCCGCAAGGAGATGCTGCGCGATATCGCCGTCCTGACGGGTGGTCAGCTTATCAGCGAAGAGACTGGCCGCAAGCTTGATAGCGTGCAGCTAAGCGACCTTGGCCAGGCACGCCGTGTTGTTGCGAAGAAAGAAGAGACCACCTTCGTCGAGGGTAAGGGTGACCCCAAGGCGATCCAGGGCCGCATCCGCCAGATTAAGGCCCAGATCGAGGAAACCACCAGTGACTATGACCGTGAGAAGCTCCAGGAGCGTCTGGCCAAGCTCTCCGGTGGTGTTGCGCTTATTAAGGTCGGTGCCGGCACCGAGGTCGAGTTGAAATTCCGCAAGACTCGCGTCGAGGATGCACTTTCTGCTACCCGCGCTGCGGTTGAAGAGGGGATCGTCCCTGGTGGTGGCGTGGCCCTGCTGAATGCCGTTGAGGCGCTCGATAATGTGCATCTGACCGGTGATGCTGCTACTGGCGTCTTGATCCTGCGTCGTGCTCTGGAGGAGCCTCTCCGCCAGATCGCGATGAACGCCGGCGAGGATGGCGCAGTGGTAGTTGAGAATGTCCGTCGCCTGCAGCGTGAGAAGAACAATCGGCGGATCGGCTATGATGTGCTTACCGGTCAGTACGTTGACATGGTTGAAGCCGGCATCATTGACCCCGCCAAGGTGACCCGCTCTGCATTGCAGAACGCATCGAGCATCGCGGCCATGATCCTGACCACCGAGGCGCTTGTGACCGATATACCTGAAAAGGAGAAGGCGCAGCCGGCGCCCTCAATGCCAGAGTACTAAGCTGAGAGCCCTGTCGCCGGTACCCTGCCGGCGGGACTCTATGCCTCCCATGGCTCGTTGTCAAAAAGGCTTCTGCAGCAGGTCGGAGAGCATTTTGTATGCTCTCCGACCTGTTTGATATTGCCTCTCGCTTCTTTTCCCTGCCCCCAAAATGCGGTATAATGCAACAACTGCGAACGCCTCAATGTGTCCTATGCGCTTCGTCCATATTGCACCGTGCCTGAAAGACCTGAAAGAGTACAGGGTATCGTACAGCATGTTAATCGGGCAGTATATATAGAGGGGATTCCATAGATGCGAGGAACTCCTGATTTCACCAGAGATAAGTTACCAGACGACTTGCCTGATGGAGCACATGAGGCACAAAGTGATGTGCTCGCCGCCGCCAGCGACATACCTCATGAGGCGGGCAAGCGTGATGTTGAAATGTATATTCGCACCTATAACACGCTGCTGCGTAGCTCCGGTGAGATCAGCCTCAAGGCGCTAGTGCAGGCGCATTATAATATCGCTTCTAGCCTGCATCCCGATGCGCGCGCTCCCTATCCCGATATGTCAGCTTTCATCTATAGCGTGCTCCGCCTCCCTGCGGCAATTATGTGCTGTAATCGCGTTCTGCTTGGCCAGTCAGAAGAAGTCTTTATTACGCATGGCTACGATGTTGAGTCATGGCAGGCTGTTACTGCGCCGGCACGTCGCCGCAAATGGTTTTATGATGGTAAGGAGACACTGGCAGTCTATGTTGCCAGTGTCAGCGATACCGATGACATTGTACCGATCCTGGTGGCCTTCCAGATCGAGTGGAATAAGTTTCACTGGCTGCTCAATCAGGATCCTACCACCATGCAGCTGCTCGAAAGTGAGGTCGACCAGTCTTCACCGATCTTTGTGGAGATTAACAAAGTGCTGCGCCAGCGGCTACGGGTCTCCGAAGATGACTGGGCACGCCTACAACTGATCTGGGGGAATGCTTTGTGGGCGAACCTGCTCACTATGGGCCGGGCGCGTAAGAACTTCACCATGCGCATGTTGGGTGGCTCCCATGTCGGCTATGTGCGCGCAACCCACAAGTGGTGGCATCCGGTTGGTAAGCTGCTGAGCGAGCTTCATCTGGAAGAACGGCCCGTTTATTTCGTCTCCAGCAACACCCATAGTCTGGTAAACCTGCTCGGTGGTAGTGTCCAACGCCGGCACGAAGAAATCATTCGCTGGCTCAAAAAGCAGGGAGATTCTTACCTCCTTGATGAATACCGCAAGCTCCGGGAAGGCCGTGTACCTGGTAACTGGCAGAACTTCCTCTACTTTGTCGCCCGGCAATATGCCGCTTCTCCTGCCGGTGAGGAGTTTGTGCAAAATCGCATCGGTGAGGAGCAGGATCGGGGCATCTGGCAGGTAAATGCACGGCATGGCCTGGAAATTGATGCACAAATTTTCCAGCTCTCGCGCCTTCGTCCCGAAGACTTCGACCCTCGCTGTCGATTACCTCATAGCGAACGTCTTGCCGCCAGCGATGCTATTATCCTGAACATCGACTATCCCCTGGGCATGGCCGCCTATCGCATGCTTCGGGAAATCTTGGAGAATCTGCCCCATATCCGTGGCATTTATATCCTTGGCAAGGCGGCTACACTCAATGCCAGCATTGGTGATGTGATGATCTCCAATGTTGTCCTTGACGAGCATAGCCAGAACACCTATTGGATTGATAATTGCTTTAGCCTGGATGACGTTAGTCCTTTCCTGGTTTATGGCTCGGTCCTGGACAATCAAAAGGCGGTTTCTGCTAAAGGGACATTTCTCCAAAACCGGCAATATTTGGACTTTTATTACCGCGCCAACTATACCGTTGTTGAGATGGAGAGCGGTCCCTATCTCAACGCCGTCTATGAGAACCTGTATCTTACCCGTTATCCGATCGGCGAGAACATCAACTTCATGCGTCTCCCTTTTGATCTGGGCATTCTCCATTACGCCTCTGATACACCCTATACGCGTGGCAAAAACCTTGGCGCTGGCAGCCTCTCCTATTTTGGGATGGACTCAACCTATGCCACGGCGGTCAGTATTGTACGACGTATTCTTAAGCGTGAGATCGAGCGTGCCCGATTGTCGGCAGCTCCCGAAAAAGGGGAGCGTATGCCATCTCACGAAGCGCTGGAAGCCCCCATTGGTGCCGACACCCATACCTAGGAGGCCCTGTGAAGCCGAACAGCAGCCTGGCGTCGACTCCCTGCTGATCAAAAGAGATGTTGAGTAGTGCTTCTCATGTGAGCATCAGCGTTTGTAGCTCCTGCATTCCAGATCCTCTCGGAAAACGAAAGCTCATGTGCTATAGCGCCGTGTCAACTCCAGGGCTGCTGCCAGATAGCGCCGCGCCTCCTTAAGGCTCCAGGCCCGTAGATGCTGCGGTGCAATTTCCAGGGTCAGTAGACCGGTATAGCCGTCACATGCCAGTGCCTGCAAGAAAGCCGGTATCGGCAGCATCCCCTGTCCGGGCCGGAGGTGTGTGCGCATCTCGCGCCAACCTGGCAGCACATCGCTGAAATGGATGTTGCGCAGCCGTGGTCGCACTACGGCATAGGTGGCCAGCAGATCTTCACCTGAAGCGCCGGCATGCGCCGTATCCAGTGTAATCCCAAGGTGATGCTGCTCAGTAAATGCTACTAACCGGCGAATATCGTCCATCTCGTGCTTGCCCGGTTTACGTGGTGGACGACGACGCGTATTGTACTGGCTCGTCTCCACCAGCACTGTTACAGTCCCATTTGTTGCCGCTGGTGCCTCGATCAGGGCCCGCAGATAGCACTGTGCTGCCGGCGCCGAAAGTGGCGTTTTCTTGAGAGTATGTACCGTTGCAACCGGGCAGCCAAGCGCATAGGCGCTATGCACGATCTTCGCCACATGATCTCCGGCTCGATAGCGCCAACCCGGCAAGTTGAACAGTGGCGGATGGAAACTCAGTAACGAGACATTATAGTCAGCAGCAAGTTGTCTCACATACATGGGCCCGCGCAGCATAAACTCCGGGCTAGCCACCAACTCAACGCCATCAAAACCCAGTTCTCGCGCGAGAGTAAAGGAGAACTTGAGGGGGAGATGATAGAATGAGCCCGTCGAAAAACTAACCTTCACAGCATCCTCGAACGTTTCTGTAATTGGAGCTTGCAGTTGTAGCCCACGTCATCTAGCCTACACAAAGGTGTCCCTGCCGTCAAGCTGGGCGCGAGAGGCTATGCTTCCTGTCGGGGCCTGGGATGTCTCCAGCAATTTGTTTCCCTCACTCATTATCATTAGCTAGCGATAGGCAGAAGCAGGAGGAAAGAGACGGAGATCGCTCATGCAATACCGTGAGGATAAGGGTAGATTCAACGTCACTACCGCTACACTGCCCATAGGCGTCTTTGACTCTGGCGTCGGCGGCCTGACCATCCTCAAAGAACTATGGCGTGAGTTACCACATGAATCGTTCATCTACTTTGGTGACACGAGTCACTGCCCCTATGGTCGTCGTTCGGAATCAGAGATTCAGCAGCTGACGCTCGCGGCTGTATCCTTCCTGGTGAGCCGGGGCGTGCGAGCTATTGTCGTTGCCTGCAACACAGCATCCCAGGCGGCGCTAAATCTGCTGCGTGCCACCTATGATCTGCCGTTCATTGGCGTCGTTCCACCGGTTAAGCCCGCTGTTGAGCAGAGCCGTTGTGGACGCGTTGGCGTTGCTACCACAGATCAGGCTGCACACTCCCCCTATCTACGCAACCTTATTGCCCGCTATGCCAATGGCGCTCGCGTCTATCCTATTGGCTGTTCTCCCCTGGTCACACTTGTTGAAGCTGGCCAGTTGAGCGGCGAAACCGTCGAGGAAGCAGTACGCACCTGCCTGCATCCTCTTTTAGAGGCCGGCATAGACGTCCTGGCCCTGGGCTGCACTCACTTTCCTGCTCTGCGCCCTATCATCCAGCATGTCGTTGGATCGGAGGTCACTATAATTGACAGTGGAGCTGCTGTGGCACGGCAGACACATCGAGTGCTCCTTGCCCATAGCGGGCTCCAGTCCCCAACAGATGCAGTGTCACCAAGCCACGAATTCTGGTGTAGCGGCGACCCACAATCATTCAGCACCGTCGCCTCCGCCATCCTGGGCAAGCCAATCACTGCCAGGCAGGCGACTGATCTTTTATCAAGGAGCAGGTGACATTAGACCTTATGATGCCTGCTCCGTACTGCTTCCGACCCATCAATAAGTGTGTAAATCGTGAAATCCCCAAATAGGTTGGGCGCCTCACGTTGCATGATACGTAGCAGTTTGACGGCAAAGCGCCGGATCTCTGGCTCGGCACCCTCATCGCCGCGCAACTCGATAATATGGCGCAGCTCACGTGCATTGCAGCTAAAAAAGATCTTCGTTTCTGTTGCGTTCGGCAGGACACTCCGTGCCGCCTCACGCGCCATCTTGCGGCGGTGAGTCTTTGGCAGATAGGCGTATTGTGCCTCAATGCGTGCTGTCAGTCCATCTGCCAACCGCCGATATGCCTGGTGAGCTACCTCGATTGCCTCAAGCCAGGTCATGTGGAGTTCCGGATCGCTGGCGATGATCGCCGGCTCAACAAAGTCTGCTGTGCTCTCATCAACGTAACGCTGGCTCAGCTGAGAAAATGCCGTCCCGGCTCGGTGCCGTACCAGCTCATGGGTGAACGAACGCGAGACGCCGGTGATTAGGAAATTCCACACGGCGTGCTCTAACACTGATCCATGCTGCCGCTCGATGATATTGCCTAAATATTCTGCGTTTGTTTTGCGGCCCTGGCCAAAGCTCATATAGCAGGTTCTCCCGGCCAGCTCGGCAAGCTGCTCGCCAGGAACATCACTATCAGTTGTCCAGGTGGCACCCTGATTTGCCAGAAACCGCGCGACTTCCTGCTCATCTACGGCTTGCCGCCCCAACAGGTAGATCTCTGGCTCCCGCACAATTCTCATCCCATCTTACTCCTCACCATTCCTAATTTGGTAGCATAAGCGCTCCCTCGAAGGCTTGCCCCACGCCCATCTCGCCGTTGTCGGCAAAGCGCCGCACGATATCGAGCAAATCGTCGATATCAAAGGGCTTGTTCAGTGTAGCACAAAAACTCCAATCGCTACCCGGATGCAGTACCAGGCGAGTGGCAGTGATGAGGACGATGGGAGGCACGTGGATGTCCTTCTCATCCCGTAATGCGTTCATGAACTGTGTGCCGCTCATGCTGGGCATAGCCAGATCCAGCAGAATAAGCGCTGGTGGTGAACCATGCTGGCAGTCGCTACGTAATTGTTCCAGTCCCTGTGTGCCATTACTGGCGGTGCGGACTTCATAGCCGGCATCTTCAAGAACCCAGGTAAGCATCTCGACTGTGGCTGCATCATCATCTATAATAAGCACGTTCCGCATAATGCACTCTCTCTCCCGATAGATAGCGAAACAGGTGCTCTTCATTCAATAGAACAGGGCAGATGCTGTCCGATGACCGTGGGTAGTATAACCTGATGGTATGGAGGTGTCAATATCCGATCAAGCTGGCGATCAAGAGTTACCCCAATTCGGCAAATTCATAGAGAATTATCGCCGCTGCTGCCAGCGCTGCCGTCTCTGCCCGCAGAATACGTTGCCCCAGTGTCACGATCTGCGCGCCATGTTGTACCGCCAGTTGCGCCTCTTCAGCGCTAAAGCCACCCTCTGGACCAATAAATAGCGCGACGTGTGCCGGCCGAAACAATCCCTGATGCGCCACCGTCAGTGCGTCACGGAGCGTGGTTTCACGCTCTCCCTCCCAGGCAAAAAGTGTAAGTGTTGCTTCTGACTGCTCGGCCAGCGCTGTGGCCAGGGTGCGTGGTGCCAGCAGCTCAGGGACAGCGGCTCGTCCACATTGCTCGGCAGCTTCCCGCAAAATGCGTTTCCACCGCTGGATCTTGCTCGCATCTGCGTCGGCAGGGCCAGCCACCGAGCGCTGGCAATGTACCGGCACGAACGCCTGTACTCCCATCTCGGTGCCTTTCTGTAAGATCCACTCGAACTTTGCTGCTTTCAGCAACCCTTGATAGACTACCAGCGCGACTCTGGGCTCAGCAGCTCCCATTCGACGTGCCACTACCACTCCGCATACGGCCCGCCGACTCACCTCGCGCAGCTCGGTGATAAACTCCCCGCCACGATTATCCAGCAGCACGATCTGCTCGCCACGGCGCAGCCGTAAAACATCGCGCACCTGATGTGCCAGAGGGGCTGGGAGCGTCACATGCTCTGCTGCAACCAGCTCTGGTTCAACAAAGAAGCGATGCATTGGGAAGATCCTCTGAAGTTCTCGAGGCAGAGAGCGCCGACATCTGAGGCAGGAGAACGGCTCAAAAGGACTGATGTGCCTGGCCTGATGATGCTTCTTGCTCCAGGGACTTGCTTTCCCCTATGCTGTTACCAGCTATTTGATGCGGTGGCCGAGCAACATCACCCAGTCTCCCTCCTGCTGTATGGTGAACCTTTCCAGGCCAGCTACGGCCAGCGCTAACGCCGGCTCCTCCATGCGCCTCCCTATGATCCCACCAACAATAAGCAACCCACCTGGCAGCAGCGCTGCAACCAGTTGTGGCGCCAGATCGGCAATGGTCTTGGCAGTGATATTTGCCACCACCAGATCGTATGAGCTGACTATCTGGTCTGGCTGCAGCGAGCCCAAAGCGATCTGTACGTGCGCACTCACTCCGTTTGCCTGCACATTGGCTTGCGCCGCCGCAACTGCCACGCTGCTGGTATCCAGAGCGTCGACATGCGCGGCACCCAGTTTGGCAGCGGCAATAGCCAGGATACCTGAGCCGGTGCCCACATCCAACACACGCATTCCTGGCCGGATATGCTGTTCCAGGGCAACCAGGCACATGCGCGTTGTTGGATGCAGCCCTGTGCCGAAGGCCATGCCCGGATCAAGCTCGATCACGATCTCGTCGGGTTGTGCCACATACTCCCGCCAAGATGGCTTGATAACCATACGCTTGCCCACATGGAACACCTGATAGTGCTCTTTCCAGGCATTGGCCCAGTCTTCCTCTTTGAGGAAACGGACACGTAGCTCGCCAATATAGGCGGGACTGATGCGCCCCAGATACCATAGTCCCTCTGCGATCTGCCGTTGCTTTTCTTCCGCCATCTCATCCAGCGGCAGATAGGCATACACTGTCACCGGCGCTCCTGGCGTGATCTCATAGTGTTGCTCATCGTCCGTCAGCGTATACGGCTCTGCAATCGCAATGCCCCCTGTGACGAAGCGCGCCAATACCTCACTCACCGATTCCACCGCCTCTGGATGTGCCTCTACGCTTAATTCCAACCAATCCATGATATACGCTCGCAATATTATCGGCTGGAAACGTTGAACCGAAAGTAAATTACATCCCCATCCTGCACTTCATAATCCCTGCCCTCCAGTCGCAGCAGGCCCCGCTCGCGTGCCGCCGCAAAGGAGCCGCAGGCGATCAGATCCGGATAGGGAGTCACTTCCGCTCGAATGAAGCCTCGCTCAATGTCGGAGTGAACTTTGCCGGCTGCCTGTGGTGCTTTTGTACCACGCGTGACTGTCCATGCACGCACCTCTGGCTCACCGGCCGTCAAGAAGGTGACCAGATTAAGCAAGCGATAGCCTGCCTGGATCACCCGATCTGCCCCCAGCGGTGGATTTCCCAGCGCTTCCAGATACTCTTGCGCGTCCTCAGGAGATAACTCCTTCAATTCTGCCTCCAGCCTGGCCGAGACGGCAATCGCTTCGGTGTCCTCCGTCCTGGCCCGCAGCCCTATCTGCGCTACCTCACGCAGTTCGCCCGGATCTGGCAAGCCTGTCATAGCTCCGGTGGCCATGCGCTTCAGCAGTGGCGCTGCCTCGGCCAGCATGTCCTCACTCACGTTCGCCACGTACAGCCGTGGCTTCGCCGTCAGCAGAAAGAGTTCGCTCACCAGTGCCTGCTCTCGCGCATCTAACTCCAGCTCGCGAACACTCCTGCCCGCGTTCAGCGTCTCCTGCAGCCGCCGGAGCGTCTCCAGCTCCGCCAGCAACTTCTTGTCGCCACTTTTGGCTGCTCGCGTCGTGCGCTCAATGCGCCGCTCTACCGTTGCCAGATCGGTCAGAGCCAGCTCTGCTTGAAGCTCATCCATATCGCGCACGGCATCCACACTCCCGGCCGGATGTGGCATCTGTGGATTGCTGAAACAGCGCACTACAATGGCCAGCGCATCAGCGTTGCGAATGTGTCCCAGGAACTCTGCGCTCAGTCCCTCTTGCCGGCTTGTTTCCTGCCCGATGCCAGCAACGTCTATGAATTCAACCGTTGTTGGTGTTATCTTTTTCGGATGGAAGATCTCTGCCAGGCGCTGAAGCCGTTCATCGGGCACCGGCACAACCGCCAGGTTTGCCTGCACCGTGCTCGTGGGGTAGCCACTGACCGGCGCACCCGCCCGGGTGAGCGCGTTGAAGAGGCTTGTTTTTCCTGCCTGTGGCAGACCAATGATACCAACGCTTAGCGCCATTGCTCTACTCCATCTAGCGCCCTGGTGCCATAGTCGAACCCTGATGGCGCCTCATAACTGTCTTGTATGAAAAGTCAACATCATATTATAGCACGCTATCACCTCCCGTTGAGCGATGGGCTCTTTTGAAGAGCGGCAGAAAAGAACCCTGGTGTCTATCACTGCCCCTTGTCCTGGCGATACGATAAACCGGTGTGATATACTCGTCCTATCAGATCGCGTTATCCTCTGGTAGAGGAGAACAGCCTGGTGCTACCCAGAACCCAGAAGGGGAAAAGAGGCGGCGAGAAGGCTCCAATTCTCCTTAGCCGTGCTTCCGTGTGCTCTGCAGTTCGGACCAATGTTCAGAGGAGGTGCGCTATGAAGCCCGATCCCAGGTTCAACGGACGCTACGTTACTGGTGCCGAGGGCATCAGGTTATTTGTTGAAGAGATTGGTGATCCGGCCAGGCCGACGATTTTTTGGATTCATGGCTACTGTCAGTGCCGCCTCTCCTGGGATAAGCAATTTGAGAACGATGAGCTTATCTCAAAGTTCCACATGGTCCGTATAGACTTGCGTGGTCATGGTCTCTCCGATAAGTTGACTGATCCAGCTGCCTTTCAAGATGGCAAGATCTGGGCGGATGACATTCATGCGGTGATAAGCGCGTTGAACCTGCGGAAGCCTGTATTAGCTGGATGGTCCTATGGCGGCTTCATCATCTGCGACTATATCCGCTATTATGGTCAGGACAATCTTGGCGGTCTCATTTTTGTTGCTGGCGCAACAGAAATGGGGCGTGATGAGGCAAATCAGATGCTCGGTGCTGAGTTCCTGCAACTCGTTCCCGGCTTCTTCTCCACCGATTATACTCAAGGAATCACAGCCTTGCAGCAGTTTATGGAGATGGCTACGTATGAGGAGCTTGACCCTCATACCCTCTATTTTCTGCTCGGCTTCAATGCTATCACGCTTCCCGCATCCCGCCAGGGCATGTTCACCCGCCAGCTGGACAACCGTGAGCTGATGAAAACGATCGGTGTCCCTACTCTGATCGTCCAGGGAAAGAATGATCGCATTGTCCTGCCTATATACGCGGACTTTCTGGCCAGCCATATCCCGCACGCATCACGGGCCAGTTACGATCGCTGCGGACACGTGCCTTTTGTCGAAGCAGCGGAACAGTTCAACAGGGACGTTGTGGCATTCATGCAGACGATCCAGAGGTAAAATCTTAGAGCAGGAAAGAGTAAGAGTATTTGCCCCCCTGTGTAGAAGCAAGCACAACCGGTAATGAGCACCTGGAGCCAGCCATGTTCCGCGGCGAATATGCCTGAAGGAAACCGCTGGCTCCAGCGATATGCAGGACTGTTCAGCCACCTGACCGAGCGCACGAGAAATCTGGTCGGTCATGAAGAGCTCCATTTTTCCAGCCTTGGCGAAAAGGAGATGAACCATGCAACTGGGCATGATTGGTTTAGGACGCATGGGTGCCAATATGGTTCGACGCCTCTTGCGAGCAGGCCACGAATGTGTTATCTACGATATCCACCCCGACACGGTACAGGTGCTCACGCGTGAAGGAGCCATCGGAGCAGGGTCGCTGGAAGACTTTGTCGCAAAGCTTACAAAACCACGTGCAGTCTGGTTGATGGTGCCCGCAGCCATCGTCGATCAGGAACTGGCCAGCCTTGTCCCGTTGCTTGAACCCGGCGACATCGTCATAGATGGTGGTAACTCCTACTATCATGACGATGTCCGGCGCGCTGCCGAACTGAAACTAAGAGGGATCCACTACCTGGATGTCGGAACCAGTGGCGGCGTCTGGGGACGCGAGCGCGGTTACTGCCTCATGATCGGGGGTGAGGAAGAGATCGCGCGTCACCTCGACCCGATCTTTGCTGCCCTGGCGCCGGGTGTTGCGGCTGCGCCCCGCACACCTGGACGCGACCGCCTGCCGCCGGAACAGGCGAGTACTGCCGAGCAGGGCTATCTGTACTGCGGGCCGAGCGGCGCTGGCCACTTCGTCAAGATGGTCCATAACGGCATCGAGTATGGTCTGATGGCAGCCTATGCAGAAGGGCTGAATGTCCTCTACCATGCGAACGTTGGCAACCGAACCCATCAGGCCAACGCCGAAACGGCGCCGCTTCGTGACCCGCAGTACTACCAGTACGAGCTGAATCTCCCCGATATCGTCGAGGTGTGGCGTCGTGGCAGTGTTATTGGCTCCTGGCTCCTCGATCTCACGGCTATTGCCCTGTTAGAGAGCCCGGATCTGGCAAACTATATGGGCCGCGTTTCAGACTCTGGTGAAGGCCGCTGGACGGTCTCGGCAGCAATTGACGAAGGTGTACCCACACCAGTCCTGAGCGCTGCGCTCTACGAGCGCTTTGCCTCACGCGGTGAAGCCAGCTTTGCTGATAAGGTGCTCTCCGCGATGCGCTACCAGTTCGGTGGCCATCTGGAAAAAGGAGCCGGTCTGTAGGAGGTTCAGGAACATGGCTGTGCCACATTCAGACGCACTGGTCTTCTTTGGCGCCACTGGCGATCTCGCCTATAAGCAGATCTTTCCTGCTCTTCAGGCAATGATCCGCCATGGGCGCCTCAATATTCCCATTATTGGGGTCGCCAAAGCCGGCTGGAATCTCGACCAGCTCCGTGCCCGAGCTCGTGAGAGTCTTGAACAGCATGGCGGCGTGGATCCTGAGGCCTTTGCGAAGCTCTCGGCACTCCTCCAATACGTCGATGGCGATTATCGCGACTCGGCAACTTACACACAGCTTCGCAAGGCCCTTGGCAGTACTGCACGGCCTTTGCACTACCTTGCCATTCCTCCCAGTCTGTTCGAGACGGTCGTTACGGGGCTGGCAAATGCGGGCTGTGCCACTAATGCCCGCGTGGTCATTGAGAAGCCGTTTGGGCGTGACCTTGCCTCGGCGCAAGAGCTTAACAGCATTCTCCACCAATTCTTTCCCGAATCGAGCATCTTTCGTATCGATCACTATCTCGGCAAGGAACCGGTCCAAAATCTGCTCTATTTCCGCTTCGCCAACTCGTTCCTTGAGCCGATCTGGAACCGCAACTATGTCGCAAGCATCCAGATCACAATGGCCGAAAGCTTTGGCGTGCAAGGTCGCGGACGTTTCTATGAGGAGACAGGCGCGATTCGTGATGTTGTGCAGAACCATCTGCTCCAGTTGACCGCGCTCCTGGCTATGGAGGCTCCCATCGGGCACGATGCCGAGGCTGTCCGCGATGCGAAAGCGCGGATCTTCAAGGCGATGCTGGCGCTGGATCCGGCAAATGTTGTGCGGGGCCAGTATCGTGGCTACCGTGACGAAGAGGGCGTTGCCCCTGACTCCCAGGTTGAGACTTTTGCTGCCGTGCGCCTCTATGTTGACACCTGGCGCTGGGCTGGTGTCCCTTTCTCTATCCGCACCGGCAAAAACCTGCCGGTAACTGCCACCGAAGTCTTCGTTGAGCTCAAACCCCCACCTCAGGCCGTCTTTGGTGAGGTCGAACCACTACCGTCTAACTATTTCCGCTTCCGTCTCAGCCCGGATGTTTTTATCTCGCTCGGCGCGCGGGCTAAGGTGCCCGGTGAGGCCATGATTGGCGAAAACGTGGAGCTTGTCGCCCGTCACCATGCTGGCGAGGAAATGCAGCCATATGAGCGCTTGCTCAGCGATGCGCTCCGTGGCGATCCCACCCTCTTTGCTCGCGAAGATAGCATCGAGGAAGCCTGGCGTGTTGTTGATCCGATCCTGGACAATATAACGCCGGTCTATGAATACGATCCCCACACGTGGGGGCCACCTGAGGCTGATCGCATCACAGCCGATGTCGGGGGCTGGCACAAGCCGGAGCCAGCAGCGCCCGGTATGTAGCAATGGCTGAAAGACATCCTTTTTGAAGAGGGTTGACTATGAAATGCTATGCTGCCGCGCCGGAGCTGACTGGCGACTATATCGCCAGAGTATGGGAAGAGCTGCCGCGACACGTGCGGCCAACGTTGCTGTTGCCAGCCACACAGCTCGCGGAGCGGCTGGGCTGTGAGCTGGTGATCGCTACCGAGACGTTCCAGTTTACCGGTAGCTTTAAGATTCGCGCCGCTTATAATCTCCTGTCGCAGGTTCCTCAGCGCCGGATCATTGCCGCTTCATCGGGAAATTTCGGCCAGGCAGTTGCGTATGCCTGTCGAGAACTGGGAAAGAGCTGTACCATTGTGATGCCGGATACGTCGGCGCGGGTGAAGATCGCCGCCGTGCAGTCCTATGGTGGTGAGGTGGATCTGGTTGATGTCCGTACAACAGGCCGGGCGGAGCGAGTAAGGCAGTTGCTCGAAAAAGATCCGGAAGCCTTTGTGGCACCGGCCTATGATGATTACCGGGTTGTGGCGGGCAACTCGACGCTAGGAGCCGAGATCCTGCGAGCAGCGCTCTTTGATGCTGTCGTGGTCCCTATCGGCGGTGGCGGACTCTCTTCGGGATTGGTCATCGCCCGTGATTATTTACAGGTGCGGGCCGATATTATCGGGGCAGAGCCGCTGCCGGGAAATGATGCTGCGCGCTCGCTCCGGGGCGGACAGCTTATCGCCAACGAGCGGGAGCCGGTGACGATCGCCGATGGCGCACGGACGCTGAGCCTGGGCAAGCTAAACTGGGAGATCTTGCAGGACGGGCTGGCAGATATTCTGGAGGTGCCCGACGAGTGGACGATTGAGGCTCTACGTGCATATTTTCTGGATGTCAATTTGAAAGTTGAGCCGACCGGAGCCCTGGCGCTTGGAGCATTGCTGATGCAGCCGGAGCGCTTCCAGGGAAAGCGTATATGCTGTGTTGTAAGTGGGGGGAATGTGGACCCCGAAGTATATGCACAGGCCCTGGTCAGGCAAGATCTGCAATTGGTGTCGCACGGGTAAAGGGTTACGCTATCACCCAGGGAAAGATGGATGAGAGGGATAGCATCCCTCTCTTTTTTGTGATAGAATTTGATTACCAGCGATACGGCTAGACAGGCCGGTTGCGTCAAGTGTTCCTGGCAGGAGTACCTGCCGCCGGAGCTATCGATCGGCGGAGCTAGCCGCTGGAACGGACTCTAGCGGAAGCATCAAAAGCAAATATTGGCGGTGATGAACGAGAGAAGTAGGTGATAAGGGCGCTAGCAGCGAGCCGGCGGATGGTGTGAGGACCGGCGAGCGCGTATCACCGAATGGCGCTCGGGAGCCGCATGCGGAAGTTGAGGTGCTCCGCGCAGATGCGCGGGGAACCAGGGTGGAACCGCGGATGCCAGCTTGCGCTATGCCAACCCCAGGCACATAGCGCTGCATTCGTCCCTGGGCGTAAATCGGCAAACGAAACGCCTGGGGACAATTTTTATGTGCACGAAGGAGGCAAGTGATGGCAAAAACAGACCTGACCCCGCCAACAGCAGAGCGGCCTGAACCGGAATTCGTGCCGATGGAGAAGCTGGTGTCGCTCTGCAAGCGTCGCGGCTTTGTCTACCCTAACTCCGAAATTTATGGTGGAGTTGCTGGTATCTACGATTTTGGCCCGCTGGGCGTAGAGTTACGCAATAATCTTCGCCGCCATTGGTGGCGATCAATGGTCCAGTTGCGCGATGACGTCGTGGGCATCGAGGGTGCTATCATCACACACCCGCGCGTCTGGGAAGCCAGCGGGCATGTTGAGCACTTCGCCGACCCCCTCGTTGACTGCAAAAGCTGCAAGCGACGCTTCCGGCTGGACCATCTTCCGGAGGAAGCGCGTGTTAATCGCCGCTGCCCTGAATGCGGTGGTGAGTTGACGGAAGCACGCCCATTTAACCTCCTCATGGAGACGTATCTGGGTGTCATCGAGGGCGAGCGCACCAAGACCTATCTGCGCGGCGAAGCATGCCAGAATATCTACCTGGACTATGACAACGTCAAAAACTCGACGCGGGTGCGTATTCCTTTCGGCATCTGCCAGATCGGCAAAGCGTTCCGCAATGAGGTCACTCCTGGCAATTTTCTCTTTCGTCAGCGCGAGTTCGAGCAATGGGACCTGCAATACTTCGTCCATCCGTCAGATATGGACCGGTATTTTGAGTACTGGAAGAACGAGCGCTTCCGCTGGTATTACAACCTTGTTCGCCACAAGGACCGCCTGCGCCTGCGCGAGCACCGGCCTGACGAGCTCGCGCATTATGCCAGGAAGGCGTTTGATATTGAGTATCAAACCGTGCTCGGCTGGCAGGAATGGGAAGGCATCCACTGGCGTCAGGATTGGGACCTCTCTCGTCACAGCCAGTACAGCGGCCAGGATCTCTCATATACTGACCCGGTAACCGGCGAGAAGTACATCCCCTGGATCGTTGAAACCTCTGGTGGTGTGGATCGCACGTTCCTGTATGTGCTCCTTGACGCCTATGACGAGGATGTAGTCGCTGGCGAGACCCGCGTCGTACTGCGGCTCCATCCTGGCCTGGCGCCCATCAAAGCGGCGGTGTTTCCGCTCCAGCGCAAGCCACCGTTGACCGATATTGCCCAGGAGATTTACCGCGACCTGCGCCAGCATATGATGGTGCAATACGATGAGGTCGCCGCCATCGGCCGCCGCTATCGCCGTCAGGACGAGATCGGCACGCCATACTGCATCACGGTGGACTTCCAGACGCTGGAAGACCACACCGTCACCTTGCGCGACCGCGACACGACAGAGCAGGTGCGCCTGCCCATCGCTGACCTGGCGGCAGAGCTTATCCGCCGCACAGCCTTCCCGGCGGTGTGAGCCACGTCCCGCGAAGCAGCAGGGGCAATTCCAGAGCTCGCTCCTGCTGCTTAGGGCTGGCTGCGCGGGCAGTTATTGCCTGACAGGAGTGCGCGAGGTGCAAGATGATACATCACGGTAGCAGCGGAGGAGAGGAGGAAGCCAGAGCGGCAGCCCCGCTGTGTGTAGCTCGCTGGCTCACCTTCATCCTCTGGCTATTTACCGCTGGCATTGTGAGTTTCTACCTGACCCTTCTCAGCCGCTTCGCACCGCTGCTGGCACCACCCGAACTCTCCGCCGCTGATGCCGAGCCAGGGGGCGAGCCGCTGGTCTCCATTATTGTTCCTGCCCGCAATGAGGAGCGCAACATCCATCGCTGTATCACCTCGCTGCTGGCACAGGACTACCCCAACTTCGAGATCATCGTGGTGGATGATGGCTCAACCGATGCTACTGCTCCAATCCTGGCAGACTTGCAGCGCAATCATCCCCGTGGTGACCATTTGCGGATCATCACGGCGCCAGAGCTGCCCCCTGGCTGGGCCGGGAAACCCCATGCCTTACACACTGGCGCGCAGGCGGCCTGTGGCTCCTGGTTCCTTTTTACCGATGCCGATACCTGTCATGTCCCCGCAGCATTGCGGGCTGCCCTGGCCTATGCGCAGCGCAGTGGCGCCGCACTCTTCTCACTGGGCACCGCTCAGGAGTTACCCGGCTTTTGGGAGCGCGTGCTTATGCCCATCGCTTTTATGGGCGTCACCATGCAATATCCTCATCGCGCTGTAGAGAATCCCTCTGTCCCTGTGGCCATCGCCAATGGCCAGTTCTTGCTCCTTCGCCGTGATGCCTACGAGCGTGTCGGTGGCTACGCTGCGCCTGACCTCCGGATGAGCGTGGTAGATGACCGTGATATGGCTATCGCGGTCAAACGTGCTGGCTATCGCCTGCGGCTCGCCGATGGACGCCGGCTTGTGCGCGTGCGCATGTATCGTGGACTGCGCGAGACCTGGCGTGGCTGGCGCAAAAACGTCTTCGTCGGCAGTCGAGGTGGACTGCCATTCTTCCTGCTGATGCTCTGGGGACTGCCGATGGTCGCCATTGGCCCCTTCTGCTGGCTGGGTGCCGGCGTCAGCGCTATCCTTGCCGGCGTTGCCCGTGGCCATGCCCCTCTTCCTCGCTGCCTGCGAGACCTTTTCCGGTGGGGACCGCTGGGCATCACCGGTGCCGGTGCCATCCAGACCAGCATGATCCTCCTTTATCGCTGGCGTCTGGATCGTCACCTGGATATACCAGCGCGCTATGCCCTCAGCCATCCCCTCGGCGCACTGATATTTGAAGGCATCATGGTCCAATCCATGTGGCGGGTTCTCAAAGGTCGGGGCATTGAATGGCGCGGGCGCCAATATTATCGGGTTCGCTAAGCTTTCTGGCACTATTTCTGCTGAAGAGCAAGCTCGTGCACGCAGCCGGGCGAGAAAGATGGCCCAGATACATGTGATCGTTTGCCCTGATTCACCCGGTAGGGTATACTGCACGAGAAAAGATCTGATACTGAATCTGCTTGCATCGCGATCGTATTGTATCCCCTCCCCGCCGGCGGGGAGGGCGCAAGGGGTGAGGTCTGTACGCTTTCTCTCTCATGTGATGTGGTGTAATCTCTCTTTTTCTGCCGAATGGCCACTCAGCCACTGAGCAAAGATTAACTGCCGCGTCATGTGCGCTGGAGGTGCAGGCAAGCAGTATACCACAGAAAGGAGGATGCGGCACAACTTTTCTATGGCCCAGGCCGGGGTCTAGTGTGCCGCACATCAGGTGAAAGTCAACTGCAAACAGCCAGAACTCAGTCGTGGTTTGGGCATTGTGAGCCACGCGGTTTCTACGCGCAGCACCCTTCCGGTGCTGGCTAATATTCTGCTCACCACCGATGGCGGGCGGCTCAAGCTCTCTGCCACCAATCTAGAGATCGGCATTACCTGCTGGGTGGATGCGGAGGTCATGGCTCCCGGTGCGCTCACCGTCCCGGCCAGGCTCCTCACCGAACTGGTGCAGACGCTCCCGCCGGAGAACATCGAGCTCTCCCTGAAGGATGGCCATGCCCTGGCGGTGCAAAGCCGGCGAACGGCGGCTACCTTGAAAGGGCTGGACGCAACGGAATTCCCCCTTATCCCGACCGCCGAGGGCGGCGAAGCACCCATCACCCTGGAGGCTGGCCAGCTCAAGGAGATGATCAATCAGGTGGCCTTTGCCGCGGCCACGGATGACGCGCGCCCGGTCTTTACGGGGGTGCTGGTTCAAGTTGGCCAGGATACCATCTCGCTGGTCGCGGCGGATGCGTTTCGCCTGGCCGTCCGCTCGGCTCCGCTCGCCGTCCCGGCGCCGCCGCAGGGAGACATCCTTATTCCCGCCCGGACGATGACCGAGCTAGCGCGTATCCTGCCTGCCGAAGGCCAGGTGCAGATGGTTGTGACGCCCAATCGCGCGCAGGTCCTCTTCCACACGGAGGGACTCGAACTGGTCTCGCGGCTGATTGATGGACAGTTTCCGAACTACCGTCAGATCCTGCCCAGAAGCTACAGCACGCGGGCTGTCGTCAACACCGCCGAATTGCGCGCGGTGGCGCGCGCAGCGGCGCTCTTTGCCCGCGACAGCTCCAACATTGTTCGCCTCTCCGTTCACAAAGGCACGGGCAGCGATCTCGAACCAGGGAGCCTGACGCTCCAGGCAACGGCGGAGGATCTGGGTGACCAGACCGGTGTGGTCAGTGCCGCCGTGGATGGGCAAGATCTGAACATGATCTTTAACATTCGCTATATTACCGACGTGCTGGGGGTCATTGATACCCCGGAGGTGGCCATCGAGCTGAACACGCCCCAATCGCCGGCGGTGGTGCGCCCCATTGGTCCGGCGGATTATACGTATGTGATGATGCCCATGCACAACACCCGCTAGATTAGCATGGAGGTGCTTCCTATCCTCCCCCCTCTCCACGAAGTGGAGAGGGGGCCAGAGGGGGTGAGGCAGCAAATTATGTTTCTCCACCAGCTCCACCTCACCGATTTTCGCAACTATCGCGCTCTGGATCTGACCCTTGGGCCAGGCAGCTTCGTCTTTGCTGGCCGTAATGCCCAGGGCAAGACCAACCTGCTCGAAGCCATTATGATGCTGGCGACGGGTCGCTCCTTTCGCGCGGGCAGCGACCGTGAGGTGGTGAACTGGGACTCGCCCGGCCACTTCGCGCGTATTGAAGCCACGATCGAGCGTCGGCACGGTCCGTTGACGGTGGAACTGCTCATACCCGATCCCTTAGCGGGGACTGAGCGCCTGGCTGGAACGTTGTCCCCGGAGGTGCCACTTGCACCTCCTGGCCTGCGCAAGCGCATTCGTGTGCAAGGGGTACCGCGCCGGGCTTTAGATCTTATTGGTGAAGTAACTATCGTGATATTTGTACCTGGCGACCTGGATCTCGTTGCCGGATCACCAGGCGGCCGGCGACGTTTTCTTGACATAACTCTTTGTCAGGTCAGCCGCCATTACTGTCGCGCCTTAACCCAGTATCATAAGGTGCTAGAGCAACGTGCCGCCTTACTGCGCAGCATTCGTGATAGTGGCGAGGATCCGCGTGGCCTTCCATACTGGGATGAGCAACTGGTCGGGCTGGCTACAACCTTAATGCTGGAGCGCCGCCAGATGATTGAACAGGTGGATGAAATTGCTCGCCGCTATCACGCTACGTTAAGTGGCGATACAGCTCCCTTACGCATCATCTACCGTCCATCTTTTGCCGGAGCACTCATCGCAGGCTCCCCGGCAGAACTGGCCACGGCACTGCAAGAGCAGTTGCACCTGCTCCGTCGCCGCGAGATTGCCCAGGGTGTCTGCCTTCTTGGTCCCCATCGCGACGATCTCGGCTTCTTGCTGGCAGGCCGCGACATGACTATCTACGGCTCGCGTGGGCAGCAGCGCACCATTGCCCTGGCCCTCAAGCTAGCCGAACTGGCATTCATGGGCGCGCACACCGGTGATGAGCCCATCCTGCTCCTCGACGATGTGCTGAGCGAGCTGGACGAAGAGCGCCGTACCTATCTTCTCGGTCTCCTTGCACAGCGGGAGCAGGTCTTGCTGACCGCCACTGATGCCAGCCCGGTTGTGCAGGCATTGCCCGGCGCCCATATCTTCACCGTCCACGACGGCCAGATCGCTCCTGTGCTATGATATAGACAACGGGAAGGAGCGCCAAACCAGCTTTTGCGAGGAAGCACTGTGATGCCGTATGCCCGAGAGGAAGAAAGTCAGACACGCGAACGGTGAGGGCGATCTCACTTCCTCTGTGTCCTCCGTGCTCTCTATAGTTCAAACATCATTTTTGCAGGAAGAGGGCCGGCCATGGGCACCCAATCCTTCGACATTGCTGACCTGTGTGTTTTTGATGCCGCGTATCTCCGCGAGGTCATTCGCGAGGCCACCGGCGCTGTGTCTCCAGCTGTTGCTGGCATAGCTCTCCATGGAGCTGCGCCCGGGTTGCAAGAGCAGGTGGAGCAGGCACTACCACCAGATGCCCGGGAGATATTTGGCCGCAGCCTGCGTCACGAGGCATCACTGGAGGAGATTGCTGCGGCGCGCCGTGTGGTTCTGAGCCTGCTGTTCTGGGATATTACCTACTGGAAAACCCCGGCAGAATACCATCGCCTGACCGCTGGTGAGGAGGTGCATCTCGGCGCGCTCGATTTTGGTTTGATTGATGACCGCATCGTGCTGGATGCCGGCGCTGGCTCTGGCCGTATCACCCTGCCTATTGCCGCGCGCGCCCGTAAGGTCTATGCTCTCGACCCGGCGCCAGGTTTGCTCGCTCTCTTAGAGGAGCGGCTACGGCGCCATAACATCACCAACGTCGAGTTGCTACGTGGCGTCTTCCGTCGCATCCCTCTGCCCGACGAGTCTGTTGACGCCATTATTTCATGCTCCGCTTTTGGCCCTCTGGAGGTACGCGGCGGCGTGTGTGGGCTGAACGAGTTCTATCGCGTCATCCGGCCTGGTGGACGTCTGGTGATTATCTGGCCGGAGGATCCCGCCTGGTTTCGCCAGCATGGGTTCCATTACACCGTTCTTCCTGGCAGGCTATGTATTCGCTTCGCCACCCTGGCCGATGCCTGCGAGGCCTGCCGCCGCTTCTACGGTGAAGCAGCCCTGCGCTATCTCGAGGAAACCCGTCGCCCCGAACTCTCCTTTGCTCTGCTTGGCATGAAAGAGCCCCGCGACCTCTGCTGGAAAATCGTCGAAAAGTAAGCCCGTTTCCTGCCCCTGACCCTTTACTCTGCGAGCTTGACAACAGATGATTGTGCTTGTAGAGTGTAGAAGAGTGTACCATCCGGGCTGCCCGGCAGCAAGAAACGAGTCGTCAGAGCATGCAAGCGATCAAAAGGGAGCAAGATCGGACATCTCCATGGCGACCGCGCCCCTCCGGTTACCGTGCTGTATTTCAGAACCGCTATTTTATGCGGCTCTGGATCGCGCAACTGATCTCGCAGACCACTCAGAATGCCATCAACTATGCTCTGGCAGTGCTGATCAATCGACAGACTGGCTCCTCGCTCCTGGGCGGCCTTATCCTGATCATTTTTAGCATCCCCTCCGTCCTCTTAGGCCCGCTGCCCGGCGTCTTTGTTGATCGCGTGGGACGGCGACCGGTCATGTGGGCCAGCAATGCCCTGCGCGCCCTGGTCGCGCTGGGTTTTGCGCTGGTCTTATTCCTGAGCAGCGATGCCCCGCTTATTGTAAGCCTGGCGTATGTCTTTACCCTGGCAACTTCGTTGATCTCGCAATTCTTCATGCCTGCGGAAGGCTCATCCATCCCTTTATTGGTTGGTGAGGACGAGCTCATTAACGCGATATCCCTCTTTACCATTACCTTCACCATCTCCCAGGCGCTCGGTTTGCTGGTCGTCGGTCCCGTCATGAAAGATCTGTTTGGTACCAGCGCGGTCTTTTTCCTGACCGCCGGATTGTATGCTATCTGTGCTGGCCTGATTCTGGCCATACCCCGTGAACGCCTGTGGGGGCGCGAGCGAGTGACGCGTCCGCCCCATGTGCGCTACGGCCTGGGCATGCTCCTTGGGGATCTGCATGAAGGGTGGCGCGTGATCAGCGCAGATGCCCCGGTAGCTGTAGCTGTCACCCGTCTCACGATTGCCGGCGTCGTCATTCTGCTTATCGGCGAGCTCGCTCCCAACTTCATGGTCAAAATGATGGGGCTGCCACCCGACGACATGCCGCTGATTATGGCGCCCGCTGGCATTGCTCTGGCTGTCGGCGCTATTTTCACTCCGCGCATTGCCCGCCGGCGGGGCATGAACTACGTTGCCCGTACCGGTCTGCTGGGCATCAGCGCGGGCATCGCCCTGATGGGTCTGAGCCGCAGCATCGCTTATAGCGCTCACCTGCCCACCGCACTGTTCTATCTGCTCGTTATGGGTGTCTCCGCCATCATCGGTTTTACGCTTGACCTGGTCAACATTCCGGCACAAACCACGCTGCAAGAGCGTGTCCCTGAGGTTGCACGTGGCCGTGCTCTGGCCTTCCAGCAGAGCATTCTCAACCTGGTCGCCATTCCTGCCCTCCTGCTGGTTGGCGCGGTTGCCGACACCATCGGCATGTCGGTAGCCCTGATTTTGACGGCTGCCGTCGTCTTCGTCGCCTGGATCACCGGCTTCTTTCTCAATCCTGCCTCCCCGCTCGCAGGCCGCTAAGCCTGCTGTTTCCGAGAGCCATCTCATCCAGGGTTATGCGCAAGTGCCTCGCCAGCGCAGCCGGATGAACAGGGCATCCGCTCATGATCGGCCTATTCTGCCTCGTGATCGCCCTATTGAGAAGCCGCGTTGGCGAGAGCAGATCCGTCTCCTGCTGTGATGTCTGCCCAGATAACCGACTCGCGATACTGGTTCGCGCGCCGCCCGCCAGGGATCAGCTCTGCGGTTACTCGCCGCAGCCGTTGGCGCCGCTCCGCCAGCGACAGCGTGGGATCCGCCCGACCGGGGTCCTCAGCTACCCATGGCGCCACTGCCAGGATATCTCCGGTGAACGGGACGCCGGTGCCGGTGTGGTAAAATCCCTCGTTGCCCACAAAGTTGCGCGCCGGATCCGGTGCCCGCGCGCTCTTCGCGGTAATTGATGACTGGCCATCGAACACGATGTCAAAAAAGTTGCCTGTCTGCATCGCGCAGATGTTATAGCGCAGGTGCGGATACTCCGCCTGGACCGATCCCAGCACGGCATTCAACCACTCCTGCGGCTGCCAGGGATGCGTCGCCGATGGCGCTGCCCATGGCTGATCGTTGGCATCAGGCTGCACCACAATCTCTACACCCAGCGCATCCAGGTGGCGCAGATAATCAGGCGTAAACGCATCCAGACTGATCGCGATCCCCAACCTGCCCACTGCGGTAGTGAAAGCGCGCACATCCGCCAGCCGGCCGGGGCTTAAGTCCAGCATATCCTTCTCGCTCGCCGTCAGATAGACCTTGTTCGTCCGCCCGATGAGCGTTCCATCTGGTCCAAAGAGAAGCGCCGCATTATAGACCGCTGGACCTACCGGCAGGTACACCTCCGCTAGCCCGCGCACCCCAAAACGGCGGATATCGGCTGGATCGGTGGACCGCCGCACCTCAGGAACACACGTCGTCGCGACCAGATAGCAGCGATGCCGGCTCGCCAACCGTGCCAGCGTATGGTGAAAAGGCCGATAGAGCGCATCGGTCAGGCTCAGCAGCAGCGCCCGCGCCAGCGAGATACCTGGATACATGCGACGATAGTGTCGCATCCGCCAGCCGTAGGCGATCGCCAGCGCCGTCAGTGCTCCCTGCCCCGTCTTCATCTGGCGCGCCAGCACACCACGCCATCCATTCAGCGCGGCCGGCAGACCCAGCAGCTCCGTCAGCACCACCAGATTTGGCCGGTCGGCTGCCAGATGGGGCACCGCCAGCCCCACCACACGCTCCAGCTCCGCCACGAACGCCTGCTCCGACCGTGTTGCCGCCATGTTGATGCGATTGCCCACAGCGATGAGCCGTGCCATGTTTCCATTAGTTGACATAAATATTCTCTCCTGCTGCTGGTGCCTCTTTTTTTTAGAGATACGCTCACTCTGGATATCATCGCGCCATGGTGCGCATCATATACATGCATATTGTACTTATTGTACTTAAATGGATCAGCGTTGCCCTGCCCGATAAGACAAGCGGATAGGGACCTTCAAGGTAACGGTATGGTGTTGCAGCCGGTGACCGAAGCGACAGAAGTAGCACGATTGGAGCACCAGGCACAGACGCTGGTGGAGGACAGCTGGCATCTGCGAACGGAGGCGCTTGCTGCCCGGCGATGGGTAGTCGTGCCGGTGGAGAAGGGGCGGCACCTGGAGATAGCTGAGGCCACGGCCCTGGCAGACGTGTTGCGTCTCAGCGGTTACCAGGCGTGCTTTGCTGTGCTCCTGGAGATGGTAGAGGGAGAGCCATCTTACTGACAAGTTCCGGCTACGCCGGAGGGATTGTGGGCCTTCTCTGAGCAGTGTGCTGGTCTCAACTGCCTCCTCCTGCCGGCTGACGCTTCCTGGGCCATCCTGTTCACCTCTGAGGATTATAACCTCATCGCCGGTCCATCAGACTTCGTACAGCAGGTCCTGGGCGACAGCCTGCAAGCGGCCTGGACCCGATTCGAAGCCTTTGCTGCCGATGCCATCGGCTGGCGGAACAGCCTGCTCCAGGTGGCTGCTCGCTATCGTCCCTTCAGCGAACCGCCCGCCAGATCTTCTCCGGCTTGAGCGGCATATCGAGCGTTGTGATGCCCAGTGGCGCGAGCGCATCCAGCACAGCGTTGACGATAGCCGGCGGCGCGCCGATGCATCCCGATTCGCCGATGCCCTTCGCTCCCAGCGGATTATGCGGCGAGGGCGTCTCCACGAAGGCCGTGGTGAAATGGGGCAGGGATGCAGCAACCGGTAGCGCGTAATCCAGCAGCGTCTCTGTGAGGAGCTGGCCCTGCTCGTCATAGACCGTCTCTTCATACAGCGCCTGCCCAATGCCCTGAGCCAGGCTGCCGTGCACCTGCCCCTCGGCCAGCCAGTGATTGAGGACGCGACCGCAGTCATCCACCGCGACATAGCTGAGCACCTGCACCTCGCCGGTATCGCTATCCACCTCGACCACTGCCACGTGTGCCCCGAATGCAACGGCCACGTCGGGCGGGGCAAAGTCGCGCCAGGCAGCCAGGCCCTCGATAGGCGTACCGTTGGCCGGATTGGGCGCTTCCTGATCGATCAGCTCGGGGTGCTCCTCGACCAGGCGGGCCAGCTCGCCCAGCTCGACCATTCGCATAGGGGCGCCGCGCACCGTTACACGTCCCTGCTCCATGACCAGGTCCACCGGTGCTGCCTCTAGCACCGCAGCAGCAACCTTCAGCGCCTTCTCACGCACCGTCTCGGCCGCCAGCCGCACCGCCGAGCCGGCCACTTGCGCTGTTCGGCTGGCGAACGTGCCGATGCCGAAGGCTGGCAGCGCTGTATCATTCATACATACCTCTACCTGTGCATCAGGTAGATTCAGGATCTGTGCTGCGATCTGCGCGAACGTAGTAAAGTGTCCCTGACCGGTATGGGCGACGCCGCTCTGCACCAGGACCGTCCCATCGCGGCGGATCCGAACTGTAGCCGCCTCCTGAAGTGCGCCGGGTGCCGGGCTGGAACCTTCACCGGTTGTCTCGATAAAGGTGGACAGGCCGATACCCAGCAACTGCGGGCAGCCGGCGGCGCGGCGCGCCCGCTGCCGGGTGCGCCAGTCTGTGTAGTTCGCCAGCTCGAGCGCCCGGTCAAGGACTGCCTGATAGTTGCCGCTATCGTAGCGCAGCCCTGTAATGCTCGTGTAGGGGAAGGCGTCCGGCGCGATAAAATTGCGGCGGCGCACCTCCGCCGGATCAAGCCCCAGCTCCTGGGCGATGCGATCCATGGTGCGCTCCAGGATATACGCGGCCTCGGGCCGGCCCGCACCCCGATATGGGGCAGTCGGCACCTTATTAGTAAAAACGCCCACGACCTCGCTCTCCACCGCCTGCACCTGATATGGGCCGCCCAGCATGAACGGCGTCCGGCTGGGGATCAGCGCCGTCACGCCGACGAAAAACGCACCCAGATCGGCAATGGTGCGCACCCTGAGGCCGAGCAGCCGTCCATCGTGTTGAAACGCCGCCTCCACATCGTTGATCTGACCCCGCCCCTGCGTCTGGGCCTGCAAATTCTCGCGGCGATCCTCGATCCACTTGACTGGTTGCCCATAGCGCATCGCCAGCGTGGCGGCAACGAGCTCTTCGCCAACAAGGGCATTTTTGGCGCCAAAGGCACCGCCCACCTCAGCATTCTGCACCCGGATACGGCTGCGCTCCAGGCCCAGGAAATCTGCCAGCATCTCGCGTAGCCGGTAGATTGCCTGGGAGGATGCCCAGACCCAAAGCTGGCCGCTGGCCGGGTCGAAGTCGAACATACAGGCGCGCGGCTCGATTGAGCTGGGGGCCAGTCGCTGGTTAACCAGCCGCAGGCGCACAATATGATCGGCCCGAGCGAAGACTGCCTGGATATCGCCACTGCGCAGATGGGAGCGGAACGCCTCGTTGCTGCCATACTCCTTATACAGCAGCGGGGCATCTGGAGCCAGTGCCGCCTCCGGATCGGCGACCGCCGGTAGTGGCGCATAAGCGACCTCAACCAGATCGCAAGCATCTGCCGCCACGTAGCGATGCTCGGCCAGCACTACCGCCACAGGATCGCCCACATAGCGCACCCGGTCCACCGCCAGCGGTTGCCGCTCTGGCTGCCTGAGGCCTGGCAGCGTCATGCCACCTGGCGGTGCGCCGTGGCCAATAGGGGGCATGGCGCGCGCCAGCTCGGCGCCGGTAAACGCTGCCACAACTCCTGGCAGCGCCCGTGCCATCTCCAGCCGGATATTCTGGATCGCCGCATGCGCATAGGGACTGCGCACCACCGCCATATACAGCGCGGACGGCCGCCCTGCCAGCGGGCGCAGATCGTCCACATAGCGGGCCAGTCCTGTGATCAACCCATAATCCTCGCGACACCGTCTCCGTTTCATTGCCTCACCCCTCTGGAGGTGCAGGTATCTCATCTGTGCTACCTGATGTACAGGGACTATCTTTCCTCGAACTCACAGCTCGTGAATCGCAGCGTGCGGCAATTCTCCTGCACCGTACGCACGGTCGATTCGGGAACCCCATCGGGGATCTCTGCGCGGATCTCCAGCGTGATCTCAACATGGGCTCCGAGCAACGCGCTCAGGTGCTGCACTACCTCCTCGGCGATCTGCCCGGCATCCCGTCCCATGCGCAGGGGATCGAGCGACACAGAGCCATAGAAGCGACGGGGTGGGGTAGCTGTGGCGGGCAGTGTTGCACCTGGGGATGGCCCTTCCATTGACAACACACCGCCGGTGCCGCGCTCGGCAACAGACAGCCCGGCAGAATTCGGCCCTGGGGGCGATGCAGATAAAGCGGTAACGACCCCGGCTGGCACAGCTGGGGTCGTGGCCTCAGCCGCAAACTGTCGCTGGGCAGCTTCCGGCCTGACCAGCAACCCGTCCAGAGTCACCGCAACATGCTGTCCGGCGCGCAGACCCCGGTAGCGCTGTCGTTCTGCATCCCAGCTATCGGCGTAGGCAAAGGTCTCGTGTTCCCACGTGAGCATCGCCACACCCTCGCGCACTGCCGCCATCAGCACCTCCTCCGGGTTCTTCAGACGTGGCAGGTAGCGATATTGCGCGAAGTCCTCGACGAGCTGGCGGAGGCTTACATCATCGCCGCGCCAGAGGGGAATGCGGTCCAGCTCATCACGCAGCAGCGTCCCGGCAAGCTGCGTGATGAGCAGCCCATCGTTCTTGAGCTTTCTGGCCGCTCGCACGGCGAGCGCGTCTTGCCCTTGCAGGCGAAACTCCTTCCATTCCGCCATCTCCTGCGGATTGGGCGGAACCAGCAGCCAGATATATGTTTCCGGGATGCGCTGCTGGACCGCCTCATCAGCGGACTCCCTCTTTGTCCGTACCTGATTCGCCTGGAAAGCGTCCAGGTTGAGGATATCGCGCTCGGCCTCAATGGACTTCCAGGCCAGGAACTGCCGCGCTGCCTGTTTGAGTTCGTCCAGGCGTGGGCGATCCGCGGCCAGGAAGACCAGCATGTTGCGGTAGCGCCGTGGGCCAGTGCCGCGCTGATCGAGGATAGCCGCCGCCTCGGCCCGCGCGGGGCTGTTTTGATCCCGCGCAGCGTGGGGATAGCACGGGCGCAGAATGACCAGGCGCGTCTCGCGCTCGTCGGGAATATCGCTGGCAGAGGCCGGGCAGGCATGGACACGGGCAAAATCGCCGCGCGTGCTCTGCTCCGTGTGCAGCCTGCGCAGCCGCCGCTCGATCTCCGCCAGGACGTCATCCTCGTTGAGCTGAGCGGCACGGTCCTGGGCCAGGCGGGTGACGCTGGGCTGGGTCGAATACCAGTAACGCTGCCCATCCAGATAGAGATAGGTCGCCTGGTCAGTCAGCCGGTGCAGGGCGTCGCCAAACGTCGCCACACTTTCCCCTGGCTGAGCGCAGCCGAGCTTGATATGCCGATCATCCAGCCCTTTGTTGGCGGCATTGAGTGTGGGAGCCGAGCCCAGATAGATTGTGCGCGCCACCCGACGACTGGCTGAGTAGCGACCCAGGTTCGGATAGTCACGATCGAGTTGCAATGGCAACGAGTATGGCCCGTCCACATCTTTTTCGATGATGGGCGCCCAATGGTCTTCCAGATGGCGCGTCAACTCGTACTGTACCGCTGGATCGTCGATCGGCACGCTGGCCGGCAGGATCAGCAGGCTGGCATCCTGACGCTCCCAGAGCGCGTGGATGACCGCTGCCATCAGGCGCAGCACGCCACGCGTGCGCTGGAATTTGTCGATGCTGGACCAATCGTTGTACAGCCGGTCGAAGAGTTCGGGGTGGACGGGATACGCGGCCTTGATGCGCTGCTCGTAGCTGCCCTCGCCGCAGCCGGATGGAAACTCCTGCGCCTGGCTGCGGTAATAATTGACGAAAGCTCTGGCGACGGCGTCGCGCGCCGCAAAGCGCGCTGGATCGGTGATCGGCTGGAAAAGTCGCCGCCGCACGATCTCGTAGCCTTCCTCGGCGCTGGCGGGGCGCCATGTAGATTCGACGCGCCCGAAGATGTGCTTGAGGCGGGTCAGTGCCTCGCGTCCGCCCTCGCCGCCCGTTTCGATATCCGAAGCAGGGATGCTCGCCACGACCAGCGTTTGTGGCGACGCCTTTGCCGCCTCTGTCAGCGCCTGGGCGAAGGTCATATTGGCGTCGAAGGATCCCCCGGGCAGGCCAGAGATCCCGTACGTCTGACGCACATAGGTGACCCACTCGTCAATCAGGATCAGGCACGGGTGTGCGGCAGTAAACAGCTCGCGTAGCGTCGCAGCGCCCGGACTCACGCCCTGCTGGTCATCCGCGGCCACCAGCGCGTAGCCATCTCGCCCCAGCAATTGCCACGCCAGCTCGCCCCACAGGGTGCGGATGACCGTGCCGTCCGGCTTTGTGCGGGGCTGCGCCGGCGAATACTCGAAGCCGACCAGCACCGCACGCTGCACCTGGGGCAGGCGAGACGCCTGTGTTCCCAGGATCGCCTCGATGCCCGCCAGATCACTGGCCGGTACGCCGGAGAAAAGATGGTACAATGCGATCATTGAGTGCGTCTTGCCGCCGCCGAAGTTCGTCTGGAGCTCGATGACCGGATCGCCGCCGGTTCCTGCCAGCCGCTGGATCGCGGTCGTGAGCAGGTGCCGCAGGCCCTCGGTCAGAAAGGTGCGCTGGAAGAAATCGCGCGGGTCGCAGTACTCGCTCGCTCCCACGCCGCGATAGACCTGGCTCAGGTCAGCGGCGAACTCCGACTGCTGGTAACGCCCCGACGCCACATCGGGATGCGGCGTCACGATCTCGCGCCACGGCCGTAATCCTCCTGTCGGCTGACCCTCGATGGCTATTACTGCCACCTTGCGTATCTCTTTGCGCGTCTGCTCCTCGAAGCGGATGCACAGCACCTCCTGTTTCTGCCGCTCGATCTCTTCGGCCTCGCGGGCAGCCGAGATGGCCATGAGCAGCCGCTGCATGCTATCGAGCGCGCGATAGGTATCATCGCTATTGAATGCCTCCTGATGCGCCCACTTATTGCGCACCTCGCGCAGTTCGCTCACCAGGTTGCGCTCAGCATGGCCAAGTACATTCTTGAAAGCCGCGTTCCACTGGTCCCACAGGATCGTCAGCAGCACCTGCACATCCAGGTGCCCAGCGCCGCCATCGCGCAAGCCGGCTGCCTGGTGTTCGCACAGATTTGCTGCCACCGTTTGCCCCCAGTGCTCGCCATACGTTGCTTGCAGCTCGCGTGCGACAAAGGGGTGCAACCCCACTCTGAGGAGCTCCAGTGCTTTTCCTACTCGCTCATGGTTGCTCTGTGGCATGGCTGTAATCCTTACTAGCTTGTCTTATCGCTGGCGGGCCTCACCCCCTGGCCCCCTCTCCATCCACGGATGGAGAGGGGGAGGAAGGGGCACTTGCCCGGCGCGCGGGCGGAGTGCCCGTGCCTCCAGGGGATCTCTCTCCCTGATCCTTTTTTCTCTGGCAGGCACCATTGGCTCTGGCCTCGTTCTTTCTCTCGCGGCGCTCGTCCCGCGCCATCCGATGGTGCGGGGGTCGAGCACTGCCGGTCCACAAGACTTTTCCTGACGTCGGGAGCTCCCGGCTGCAGCTATGGGTGGTGATGCTCAAAACATTGTTTCTTGCTTCACTGGCAGGCTTCCGGCCTGCCGGACGATCTCCGGCCAGACCTGCACCAGACTGTTATAGGCCCGCGCCGCCTGCGCCCAGCCGTTGCGCTCGCAGGTGAGATAGAGCCGGTAGGCCAGGTCACGGGCCAGCTCGCCCGGCTCCCCCACCTGCTGCAGAATGGCTGCTGCCCCCCGCTCGCCCGCCTGATCCAGCGCGTGGAGCAGCCGCTGGGTGACTGCCCAGACGGTCAGGGGCGACGGGTGGGCCGGGTTCCCGTCGTCGCTCAGCTCGTCGTGGCGTAGCAGCTGCACCTTGCCAGCCCTGGCTGAGAGGATGCCGGCCGCGCCCAGCCGCTCGATGGTGGTATTCTTGGCTTTGGAGAGCGTTTCGGCCACGCCATAGGGGCCTTCCTCCAGGCCAAACTGCTCAAACCACGCGATGGCCCAGCGCGTCTCGCCATCGTACTCGCCCTCTTGCTCGGCCAGCGCCTCATCCAGCGCACGATTGATGAGTTGCAGCGCCGTGCGCACACCCTTGCGCGTGCCATCCGACTCGACCACCTTGCTGTAGCGTGAGTAGATCGCCATACCGGGGCCAATACTCGCCTGCGCCAGGTCTACAGGTGCGATGCTGCCATGTTGCAACTTCTTCAGTGCGGTGGGCAGTTCCGCCTTGAGCGCGGTAAGGAACTGGCGGCGCGACGCTACCGGCGCATGTTCCGGGCGCGGGCGGCAGACCAGGACAATGGATGAGGCCAGCGCGTTTGTTCCCAGGCCAACACTGCGATTAAGCATCTCCGTGCGCATCGGCCAGGTGCCGGTAATGGCAAAACCGGCACGAATCAAGCCTTCCAGCATGGTTTCCCAGCCGGTCGAGGCGATACTCTTTGTGCCGTTGGCCTTGCCGCCTTCTTCATCTTCACTCTCACCATCCGCCTCAGACTTAGCCTGCTTGAAGGCGTAGTAGACGGTCAGCGGATAGGCGGGATGCTGCGCTTTTTTCATGCGCTCAAATGCCTGCCCCAATCCTGTTTCAAAGAAGTGCTGCGCCTCGCTCTTACTGCCATGAAAGCGGTACGGCGTCGCCACCGGTTCCTGCGCCTTTGGCACCAGCATCGTCCTGAACAGGTCGGGGTAGAGCGTGCCAAGCGAACGACGTAGCCAGACATAGAAGAAATCCGCCAGATCAGCGTACCCGATATTGTCATAATACGGTGGATCGGTCGAGATCATGGGATGCATTACGCCATTAATCGCGGTGGCAGCATCACGTTGCTGCGCGCCACCTTTTGTTTGAGCAGGCGATAGTTCGATGACCTGAGCTACCCATTCAACAGCCCCCATATAATTCCCACTGGAATCACTGAACGGATTCGCCTCAGCGAAATCCCATACCATTGGGATAGCTTGACGAGCGAAGGTATTACGTATATTATCTCTTGTTACATCCCACGAGCAAATAGTAGAATTTCTATCAGCTAACCTATCAACAGCAATTCCCAGATACGTCGCTACTGCGTCAGCATACGCCGTTGCACCCATGCCGCCATCATTGAGCGAGAGGCCATCATCAGGCCAGCCAGCTTTGCGTGCATCAGCCAGCACACGCTCCCTGGCTTCCAGCACGAGATCGCTGAAGGTGGTCAGCGCGACTAGCTGGCGAGAGGTGAATAGATCACCATATGTCGGCAGTCCATAAAGCTGTGGAGACGCTGCGGTCGATCTGTGGTTCGACCCAGGCTTCTTTGCCCTTCTTTTTGGAGAGGTAGAATGAGCGCACCAGGGGCATATGCGCGCCGCAAGCAGGATTAGGGCATTGGACAGTACGCGCCCAGAGCCAGGCAATCACGGTTGTTTCGCCGCCGCCATATTCGTGGGGCAAGGTAACAGTCGGGTAGAGATGACCGATGCGCCGCGCTGCTTCGTCGCGCATCCACTTGCCGTAGTAGCGGATGTCGTCGGCAAGGCCGCGAGCGCCGTGCCAATCGCCGCCCATGAGCGATTGGCGCGCCTGCGGGTTCGCGGGCGAACGCCCGGCAAACTTCGGCGGAATTTCGATCAGCGCCTTGTTGATGAGGACGGCCACCGGGTTGAGGTCGCTAGCGTGGGCTTCCAGGCCCAGGCGCTGCGCTTCCAGCGGAATGGAGCCGCCGCCCGCGAAAGGATCGAGGACTGGCGGGGCATAGGTTTGCAGGGCCGTGGCCACAGCGGCGAGGGTCAGGCTCCGCGGCAGGCGGATGCCCTGCGCGCGTGCCGCACTGCGGGCGATCTCCACTCGTGCCTCGTGCAGCACGGCCTCATTATTGCTGTTCTCCCATTTGACCAGCCGCTCGATAATGCCGAAGAGGCGCTGGCGCTCGACGGCCTGCGCCGCGGCCGTGGGAAACTCCTCTGGGCAGCTTGCCGGATCGTCCACGAGCTGGGCGAAGAGCACGGCGCGGCATGCCGCCAATGGCCTGCGTGCCCACCAGAGGTGGAGGGATGCCCGTGGCGGAGAGATTTCTCGCGGGCGGACGCTTTGTTGATGGCTTCCAGGGGCAGAGCGACTTCGATCAGTTTTTTGCGCGAGGCAGGCATGGGCGGGAGTCTCCTTTCGCAGAGCCAGAGTTGCGTGAATAATGTTACTCCTTTGCTGCGATTTTGGCAATACCGGTGGTGAGAGCGGGGATCTACTGTCAAGCCCGCTAGCTGCTCCAGCTCATCCTGGGTGCCGTTACCGGGGTCGCGGCCTCACCCCTCTCTCGCTGCGCTCCTGCTGTTGCTGCTGACACACCTGCTCCATCAATTGCGCCAGTCGTTGCCCATCAATCAGCTCGATCCCATGTTGCCGCGCTAGCGTCAGCGCCGGCTGCATATAAGATGACGTCGTAATAAAGATCCCACCCTGTGCACGATGGTGTACCGTCGCCATCCCTATAAACTGCTGAATATCCGGCGATCCGACCAGATGGCCGGGCCTGTACCGCTTGCACTGAACGACGATGTGCTGCCCTTGCGGCGTCACACACTGCAAATCCGCAGCCAGATCGCCGCTGCCACCGGTATGCTGCACATTGCGATACCCCAGCTCCTGCAACAGCGCTTGCATCGCCAGCTCGAACTGCGTTGGCGTAAGCATGAGAAAGTCTTCGATCGTCTGCAAGCGGGCCAGCCAGCGCCGGTGCTGTTGCCGTCGCAGCCGCATAATACCGAAGCCAGATGCCCCAACGACCATACAGAGAATGACTAGGATCCAGGGATCGTTTACGGCAAGCCCATTAATCAGCAGCACCACCAGTGCTACCGCAAATAACCCCAGAAGCCAGTTGGATCCTCCGCTCCGGCTATTTCGTCTTCTTCGTCGCCTGGCCATGGCTGTGGCATCCTCCTCTCTGAGGGGCGTCTCGCCCGTGTGATGGGCGGGCTGGATGCCCGCGCTCCCAGGAGCCAGATGGCTCCGCTACGAAACGGTTTTATTTACGAAGATGCGCGACATATTCCGAAAGAATAGCGGTCAGCAGCAGGCAGAATCGGGCATCGGCTGCGGTAGCGGTCGGCGGTGGCGTATGATGGAAGGCATTGGTCATGTCAGCATAGCCTTTCCAGATCGCATTCAGCATATTGATGTGCCAGTCCTGCACTGGCCAGAGCAGCAACCCTGCTAGTACCTTTGCTACCGGTCTATCTTTGTTGGCCTCTAAGACCTTTTCCCATGCCTCCCGGATGTTGCGACAGGCCGCGATGCACGCTGCATCGCGGCCGTCATCGTACTCGCGGCGCGCCGTATCGAACTGGTTCACCAGTATCCCCACATCGGGCATCTGTGACAGGTCAATTTCAACCAGACGAACGTGATCATAGCCCAGGCCAGGCAGCACGCTGTCAACCCAGGTAGATGGCTCTATCTCTGCTTGCAATGGCCTGATGTCCGTGTTCCAGAAGGGCAACATCTCCGCGAACATGCCAGCCATCGGCGGCCATCCTCCTGCCCCAATCGTTGAAGCTCCATCATCCTGGTTCATGCTGTTCCCGGTATATCGCAGCCACACAATAATGCTTTCCAGTTGGAGATAGAGCACAAGCCGCCCCGTAGGCGCGGTATGCCGCTTATCTTCGAGGAGCTTCACCTGCTCATCAGTCAGGTGGAAGCGCAGCTTCAGGGGAGTGGTATTGGGCCTATCTGGAAAGGTGCGGCAATTCATGTTCGCAATCAGATCCAGGCTGACAGCCGGACCGAGCCGGCTGTCCGGAAACACAGGCTAGTTTTGGGAAAGCGAGCCAGTGATGCGTATCAAGGCAAGCTGGTGCTCTTCGGGGCGTGGATTGAGCATAATCTCAACCGGTACCACCAGGCGTGGATCAGACCAGCCGCCTTCGCCCCAGATTGCTGCCGGATCGAGACGTGCTTCGCCAACAAGCATACTTCCAATCTTACTATTACCGGTTGCTATCATATCCTTGTTCAATCTTCCTCCCCCTCCATCTCTGATGGAGAGGGGGTCGGGGGGTGAGGCCAGCGTCAAATCTGCTCCCCACGCCCCACCAGCTTCGCAATCTCATATGTCACGCTCGTCACGCCGAAGTCCGGCTCCCGCCTGAACGGGCGGCGCACATAGTACGTCGCCTGCGCCCTATCGCCATCCACCAGCACAATCGCCAGGATGAACTCCTCTGGCTTGTTTAGCGCTGTCAGGATTTCATTCTTGGTCACTGTCACCGTTTCAGCACCTATAGCCCGCCCCTTCACCTCGATGAAGCGCAACTGCCCGGTGCCAGGGATACGCGACTCGATATCGTAGCCGCATCTGGCTGCGCTCACATCATGCGGCTCAAAGCCCAGTTGTCGTTCTGCCGCCATCACGGTATCCATCGCCAGCCGCTCGATGCGCGCCGCCTCGCGGGCGAAGCTATCGAGCTCTGGTGTGTGTGCACCACACAGTTGGGTAAGCAGTCCTGCCGGCACGATCAGCGCACCCCCGATCACCACTGGTGGCAATGACGCAAGCTGGCGCTCCTCCTCCAGCTCTGCCATCCGTTGTTCCAGGCGCGCCTGTAACTCATCCGCTCGCTGCTGCGCCTTTGCCGAATTGATGCGCGGCGTTTTCCCTGCCTCTTCCTGGAGCTTCAGCTCTGCTGCGCGATGGTCCCAATAGTTGATCTCCTTCGTCAGGCGATCCTTCACCGCTGCCATCGTCTTCCGCACCAGCTCTTCCTTACGCCGCCTCACCTCTGCCAGATGCTGTGGCGCCAGTTCCGTCACTGCGTACTTCAGTGCCCGCTCCTCGATATCAGGAAGAGTGCCGGTTCTGTCCTCTTCACCCGGCTGAAGAGACTGGAGGATGCAGTCCACCATCGCCTGCTCCGTATCGGTCAACGGCCGATAATCCAGATATGGCGCATACCCTGCCATCCGTGCTCCCTCAGCATCCGGCGGGGCGCTCATCTCCTCGTTGCCGCTGCTATGGTGAGGAGGCCGGGAGGTGAGCCCCATCTCCACAAACTGCATCTGCCGCGACACGATGCGCCGGTTCCCCGCGCGGTCTGTGCGCGCATCCTGGATCGCGTGTTCCAGATAGAAGAGCATGCGCGGCTCCGTGCCAGGGTCGGCTGGATCCACCAGGATGGCACCGCGCTTCAGCAGGTCGCGGTAGCGTTCCAGGACCAGGTCGATAGTGGCATCGAGCAGCGGGTGCCCCGGGCAGACAAAGGCTGCCAGCGGTTTGCCAGGGACGGCGATAAGTGCCTTCTCAAAAGTGATGCGCTCGTAGCGTGGTAGAACCGCATTGCCGGTGCCGATCAGCCGGCTGCGATTACGGATCGCTGCTGGAACGTGGGTGATCTCGTAGCGACGTGGTTCGCGCTCGCGTACCGTGCCTCCCAGCAGCCGGAATGCTTCCAGAAAGAAGGAAGCGATGAAGTGGGGCTGGAGGCGCCGTGCCTCGGCGCGCGCCAGATCCGCGCGGATCTGGCGCACCCGTGTGGTGTCCATAGAATCATGGACAAGCGCGCGCTCCTCCAGCAGGGCCCTGAGGTTCTCGCGGTCGAGTGCGTTATCAACAGCCTGGTACAGCCGCGCGCGCACTTCCGGTTGATCGCCGTAGCGGATGGCCTGGAGCACCAGCTCGCGTAGCGGCTGGTTCGCAAACTTCACCTTGCCCAGCACATCGAAGACCTGCCCTCCCAGTGCCTGGCGCTCTTGCTCCAGCTTGTCAAAGAGCCGCTGGAACACCTCGCCCTCGCGCGTCTCATCGGCGATGAGGTTCCACAGATGGCAGACCTCTGTCTGGCCAATGCGGTGGATGCGTCCAAAGCGTTGCTCCAGTCGGTTGGGATTCCATGGCAGATCGTAGTTGACCATCAGGTGTGCCCGTTGCAGATTGATGCCCTCACCAGCGGCATCGGTCGCCACAAGCACCAGCGCGTCGGGATTCTGAGTGAAGTTCTCTTGCGCCTGCCGCCGCGCCTCCCGGCCCATACCGCCATGGATAGTCACGACCGCCTCAGGGCGCCCCAGCAGTGTGCGGATGCGCTCAGTCAGATAGTTCAGCGTGTCGCGGTGCTCGGTAAAGATCACCAGTTTGCGCCGTGCGCCGCCGGCATCAAACATCGCGGCATTGTTCTGGAGCAGCCGCGCCAGCTCCTCTCACTTGCGATCGGTCATGCTATGCCGCACCTGCCGCGCCAGCGCCTCCAGGCGCTGCAAAGTCGCGATCTCTGCCTCCAGTTCGGCGATCGTCCGCGCCGCCGATGCCTGGTCCACCACCTGCTCCTCCAGCGTCGCCACCTCGGCATCCGGCGCATCCTCCAGCTCATCCAGGTCATCTGCTGTAATCACCGGCAAGCCTTGCAGCAAATCAACCGGCGCCGCCGCGTGCCCTGGCTCTGCGCGACCGGGATCGTACCTGGGAACGCGGGCATCTTGCCCGCCCGATCCATACGAGCGAGATACCCCGACTCCCAGCAGGCGCTCTTCGCGTAGCCAGCTTTCCAGCCGCTCCCGGCGGCGCCGCAGCGACTGATAGATCGCCTCTGGCGATGAGGCCAGACGCCGCTGCAATGTCGTCAGCGCAAAGCCAACCGTTCCTTTGCGTCCCTCGTTCTCCAGCGCATCCGCACGGTTGAACTCCTGTCGCACGTATTCGGTGACCTGCTGGTAGAGCTTGGCCTCCAGCGGGGACAGCGTGTAGCAGACTGGATAGGCCACGCGCTCCGGGAAGAGCGGTGTACCATCGAAGGTGAGCAGTTGCTCCTTCATCAGGCGCCGCATTAGATCTGAGACATCGGTGGTATGGACGCCGTCACGGAACCGTCCCTCGAAACGGTCGCCATCGAGCAACGCCAGGAAGAGCTGGAAGTCTTCCTCGCGGCCATTGTGGGGCGTTGCTGTCAGCAAGAGGAAATGGCGCGTAATGCGCGAGAGAAGCTGGCCCAGCCGATAACGCTTGGTATACTTAATCTCACCACCGAAGAAAGTCGCCGAGAGCTTGTGTGCCTCATCGCAGACGATCAGATCCCAATCTGTTGCCTCAAGCTTCGCCTGTGTCTCCTCATCGCGACTCAACTTGTCCAGGCGGCAGATGGCCAGATTCGTCTCAGCAAACCAGTTACCCGTCCGCGCCGCTGCGAGCTTGTCGTTGGTCATGATCTCAAACGGCAGGTGGAACCGCTGCTCCAGCTCATCCTGCCACTGCTCGACCAGGCCACCCGGGCATACAATCAGGCAGCGATGTAGGTCGCCACGAACCAGCAGCTCCTTGATGAGCAGCCCCGTCATGATTGTCTTCCCTGCACCAGGATCATCCGCCAGCAGGAAGCGCAGGGGCTGGCGTGTGAGCATCTCACCGTAGACGGCAGTGATCTGATGCGGTAACGGCTCAACCAGCGAGGTGTGCACTGCTAACAGCGGATCGAACAGATATGCCAGACGGATGCGATAGGCCTCAGAGACCAATCGGAACAGGGCGCCATCGCCATCAAAGCTCCAGGGTCGTCCCTGCTCGACAATAGTGATGGTCGGCTCGCGGTCGCGGTACAATAGCTCGTTGCCCAGTCGTCCGGTAGCATCTTTATACGTCAGCTCGACTACTGCCGAGCCATACCACTTCACATCCACGACGGTAACCAATCTGTTGGGCAGGATGCCCTTCACGGTCGCACCCCGTGTCAGATCCTCCAGTCGTGCCATTGCGCTGTGCTCACCCTCTAGAGGCGGAGTTTTCTCACCCTGTTCTGCCCCCTGGGAGAAAAGGCCAGGGGATATGGTCTACTGTTAAATGGACTGGCCACCAGTTTGAGTATATCACAGGAAGCGCGGAGTTTGTATATTATTTAGCGGCATACTGACAGCGGCATAGTAGCCAGACCTGCTCGCTCGAAAGAGTTCGCGACTGCTTACTACCACTGGTTCTTCCTGATTCAGCCCTATGACCTCTCTGAACGCCTGATCGGTGCGCAGGCAGAGTACTTCCTGCGCACCTGTTTGACGCGCTGGAGCGCCGATCCCGCCGCTTTTGCGCCGGCGGCAGTGGCAGAGTACATCCGCCGCTTCAGCGATCCGGCAACCATCCATGCGACCTGTGAAGACTATCGGGCCTCAGCCACCATCGATCTCCGCCACGATGAAGCCGACATGGGGCAGAAAGTTAGCTGTCCGCTGCTCGTTCTCTGGGGCGAGTGGGGATTCGTCGGGCGCCGGTACGACGTCCTGGCGACCTGGCGTAAGCGGGCCAGCGATGTGCGTGGCACTGCCCTTCCTGGCGGGCGTTCCTTCCCGAGGAAGCTCCCGAAGAAACCTACCAGGCGCTGCGGTCGTTCCTGCTCAGCTAAGAAAATCGCCGCGCTGGAGCTGGCCTCACCCCTGGCCCTGCCTCACCCCCTGGGCCAGGGAAGAGACAAGTCTCGACGCCTTTCCCCTGCCGTGGTACAATAGTTCAGCGTGATTCGCCAGTTTCTCTTTCCTGCTCCTCCGCGGAGCGGGGGCCAGGGGGTGAGATATGACCGAGCCGTATTACGACCTGCTACAGGGACTCAACGAGCCCCAGCGCCAGGCCGTTACCACCATCGAGGGCTCTCTGCTCATTCTCGCTGGACCGGGCAGCGGCAAAACCCGCGTCATTACCCACCGCATCGCCTATCTGATACGTGCCCGCCATGTGCGCCCCTGGCATATCCTGGCCGTTACCTTTACCAACAAGGCTGCCCGCGAAATGCGCGAGCGCCTGACTGCCCTTGCCGGCGAGGAGAGCCGTGATGTCATGATGGGCACCTTCCACGCCACCTGCGCACGCATTCTGCGCCAGGAGGCTGACCATGTGGGACTGGATAAGCGCTTCACCATCTTCGATGATGATGACCAGCTCACCATTATCAAGCAGGCGCTCAAGGATCTCAATCTCGATGAAAAGCAGCATGCGCCGCGCGCCATGCTTGGCCGCATCTCCGACGCCAAAAATAAGCTTATTACCGTCCCCCAGTTTGCTGAGCAGGTGCGTACCTATCGCGACGAGATCGTCGCTCGTGTCTACCGCCGCTACCAGGACCTGCTGCGCGAGCATAATGGCGTGGACTTCGATGACCTCATCATGCTCGTCTGCCAGCTCTGGCGCCAGAATCCCGATATCCTTGCCCACTATCAGCATAAGTATCGCTACATCCATGTGGATGAGTTCCAGGATACCAATGAAGCGCAGTACCGGCTCATTCGCTACCTGGGCCTGGGCATTGAGGCTGCACCCGGTCTGCGCAACGTCTGTGTCGTCGCTGACGATGACCAGGGCATCTACTCCTGGCGCGGCGCTGACGTACGGAATATCTTCCAGTTCGAGGCCGACTTCGCGCCGCAGGTGATCCTGCTCGAGCAGAATTATCGCTCCACTCAGATCATCCTGGATGCCGCTCATGCCGTGGTCCGGCGCAATACTGAGCGCAAGGACAAGAAGCTCTGGACGCAGCGCGCCGGTGGTCCGCTCATCACCCTCTATGAGGCGTACAATGAGGACGAAGAGGGGCAGTTCGTTGCTAGCAAGATCGCCGCGCTGGTGCGCCGGGGGGAGTACCGCTACCAGGATTGCGCGGTGATGTACCGCACCAATGCGCAATCCCGCGCGCTAGAGGAGCAGATGCTGCGCGCCGGCATTCCCTACGTCGTCATCGGCAGCAAGAAGTTCTACGAGCGCAAAGAGATTAAGGACATGCTCGCCTACCTGCGGCTCCTGGCCAATCCGGCTGATGTGCTCAGCCTGCGGCGCATCATCAATGTGCCCAGCCGCAAGATCGGCCCTAAGACCGTTGATGAGCTGCTGCGCTGGGCCACGGAGCAGCACCTTACCCCCCTGGAGGCGGCCCAGCGTGTGGACGAACATCCCACACTGGCCGCCAGCGGCAAAAATGCGGTCGCCCAGTTCGGTGCCATTATGACTGACCTGCAAGAGGCGGCCACCACCCTCAAGCTGCACGAGCTGATCGATCGCATCCTTGATCGCACCGGCTATGCTGCTGACCTGCGCGATGGCACGCCAGAGGGCGAGGAGCGCTGGGAGAACGTGCTGGAGCTCCGCCGCCTAGCCACCGACTATAGCGAGATTCAGCCGCTGATCGCGCTGGACCTCTTCCTGGAGCAGATCGCCCTGGTCGGCGGCTCCGAGACGACGCAGACCAGCGCCAACGATCAGGGACGACTGGTGGAAGAGCCCCGGGATGCCGTCACCCTGATAACTCTGCACGCCGCCAAGGGACTGGAGTTCCCCGTGGTCTTTATAGTGGGCATGGATGAGGGCCTGCTCCCCCATTCCCGCTCCCTATCGGACCATGATCAGATGGCCGAGGAGCGCCGCCTGGCCTATGTGGGCATCACCCGCGCCAAGGACCGCCTCTTTTTCGTCCATGCCTTCCGCCGGGCCTTCTATGGCAGCTTTGATAGCACACTCATGGAACCCTCGCGCTTCTTGAGCGATATCCCTCCTGACCTGATCGAGGAAGATAACTGGTCGCGCGGCCACCTCCTGCGCCTGGAAGCCAGCGATGATAGCGAATCCAGCCGTGGCCGCCGCAAAAAAACTTCCCCTATGGGCGCCTGGACAGCCGGCTTGTCCCCTTCCTTTGGCAATGGGAGCTCTGGAAACGGGCGCTCCCGCTCGCGCCGGAGCGGCTTGCCGGCTTCTTCCTCCCATTCTGTCAGCAATGAGGAGGACGATAAAGCTGCATATAGGCCGGGCGAAACCGGGCAGGAAGATGACCGGCAGGGTCATTCCGAGCGACCTGTGGCCCCCCGGTTTAAAGGTGGCGAAAAGGTCCGTCACCGCATCTTCGGCGAGGGCGTCGTCCTCCGCAGCCAGTTGACCAGTGATAGCGAGATTGTCGAGGTCCTCTTCCCCGGCAAAATCGGTAAAAAAACCCTCGACCTTGAATTCGCCAGACTGGAGAAGATCTAAGAAGATCCCGGTCCGGTTCTATGGGTCCTGCCAGGTGCCATGAGCCTGCTCTGCCGTCCTGGGCACAGTGACAACCGCCAGCCTCTCCCCCTTCACAGCCGCGAAGGGGGAGGCAATTCATGCCGATTCACTGATACATCACCAGCACCGGTGCCGGATGGAGCTTCAGCACATCCGCCGGCGACATCAGGGGATCGTCCAGCGTCGGATGCGGGGGATTGCCCGGAAAGTTGGGGTAGAACAGTTTGATGCCCGGATACTCGATCAATTGCACGTTGTCGAACTGCTGGTAGTCCGCCAGCTTCTCCTCTGGCGTCCCGAACCCATCGGAGCAGGTAATAATGGTCACTCCGTACTTGGGCTTGATATTGTACCAGTCTGGCAGCATGGACTCCTGCCACTGATGGATGATCAGAATCTTCGGCGGCAGGTGCCGGTCAATGACCAGGTGCGAAAGCTCGTCAATTACCGGATTGATATCCGACGCCATCATATGCCCCAGATTGATGTCCGGCACGCCGTAGGGTGCCACATCGAACTCCGGGTCGAGCGCCAGGTCGACGTTCGGCAACTGAAGGTACTGCCAGAGAGCCGCCACCTCCTTCTGGAGCGGCGCACGTCCGATCTGCATATCCAGGAAGAACAGCATGTGCTGCTGTGTGGCGAGATTCAGGTAATGCTCCACGGTTTCTGGCGCGGTCAGTGCGCTATAGTAGCCATCCGGGCCCGGATCGGGCTCCGCCACCGGCGATACCACATCCAGCCCGGAAACGGCCGGATGCGCTGGATCCAGTTCCGCATACTGTTGCGACTGCTCGTGCACCCGCGCCAGCAGAGCGCTATCGCTAAACGTCCCGACAAAGCCCCAGGGAGCCTCGGGAATATAGTAAAAGAGCACCAGCCGGTTGTATGGCAGCTCGATATTCCACACCCAGGCATACGGGTCAGGTGTCGGGGTTGGCGTCGGAGGGGGTATGGTCGCTGTCGATGTCGGCGTCGGCTGCACGTGCAGGGTGCTTCCAGGCGGATCACAGCTCGTGAGGATGAGCAATATGACCAGTGATGCCAGGCACACCAACCATTGGCACTGCCGCCCTGACGTACGTGCAGCGCAGGATTCCTTTACCCACAATGTTGACACAGCCCCCTCCTGCTACCAAGAATCCGTTTTAACCCGATGTGCACGTTTTTCAGGGGGCCTAGGGACTTCTGGTCGGTTGCTCGTGAGATGAGCGCAGCGAATTACCGCCGGGTGCCCCCTTGCCTTCCCTGTGTTGCTGTAAAGCAGCACGACAGAAAAAACATGCACAGAGGCTATTTAGAAGAAGCGGTTTTAAAGAGCTATGCTATCCGGCAAATGACAGCCGGTGCAATCTCTCTTTCCTGCATAGAACGATCTGGCAGCAGCAGAGGTGACAGGAAAGCCAGGAGGTGAGGCCAGGTCAAAAGTTCTTGACAAATGCCATGCGCTCCAGCAGACCGGGTCCAACGTGATAGAGCGCTGCTCCTGGTGCTGCCGCGCTGAGCACTGGCAGTAGCAACAGACAGATTCCCAGCCACCAGAGCGGCGTTTGCGTGAGCAGCAGGAGGCCGCTCACCGTGGCACCCGCCGCAATTGCCATGAGGATGAAGCCACCCAGGCCACCCAGTAGCGCTGCCTGCGACGATGGCCAGATGCGCCGCAGGTTCAAGCTCTGCCGGGACGGCTGGCCAGGAAAGAGTAAAATCACCAGCATGGCCAGCGCCAGCAGTGCGATACTGATAGGGACAAGTTCGCCCGCTGCAATTGCCATCTGCACCACAGCCATATGGAGCACAGCGCCCAGGAGTACCATGACCATCTCAAGCAGAAGCAAGATGGGCATCAGCACCGCCAGGAACATGGCTTGTAGTACCGTCCAGGCGCTGACTGTGGTCGTCAGCACCATGCGGAGACCACCAGGTTCGCGCGTCAGCACCAGCACACCTGCCGCGCCAAGAAAGAAGTAGGCGTAAAGGCTCATCGCCAGGACCAGCCCGCCTACACCAAGGCTCCGCAACGAGCTGTGAGCTCCCAGAAACGCAAATGTGACAATTGCCCCGCTAAATGCCCGTGGTCCAAAGATGGCGATGAACTGCGGATCGCGCAGCAGGGTGCGCCAGTTGGTGTGTACCAGGGCCCATAGCGGCGCTGCCCCATGTGCGGCACCTCGTGCGCTGGCAGCCGTGGGCGCTTCAGCGCTTGCGACACTGGTGGCCGTCATCAGGATGCCCTGCTGGTTGGCAGGGCGAGCGGCCGGACCATTAGCCAGCGTCTGCTCCGCTGCCATCGTCTCCTTCTCCTTCATCTCGCCGGATGCTGGCTGGAGCGGCAGGCTGGTGGCCATGATTGGCGCCATGGTACGGGTACGCCGGGCGCGGCGCCGTGGGACCTCCTGGTAGTTGAGCCAGCCGACGCTGAAGAGACGCTCTGCGCCTCGGACAACGGCACCGATAATGGCCACGCTCAGTGCCAGCGTGAGCGCCGTACCAGCGAAAGCGCTCCCCCATGCGCCCTGCAACGCCGCGAAGAGGGCGCTGGCTGGCCAGTTCGTCGGTAGCCAGGCAAGCCAGGTATAGGTGGGCAGGGTGAGTATCCGAGGGGCGTTGACCGGCCCGGTTGTGCTAAAGCTCCCCATGAAGAGAGAGCGGCTCACCAGATAGAAGGCGATGCCGGTGAGGGAGGCCAGGGTAGTGGTCAGGTTGCGTGCCCGCGCTGCCGGGATAATGTGCAGGAGCACGAACACGGTCCCCGTCGCCAGACCAACTGGCAGGATGGGCAGAAGCAGCACCAGGATTATCGCCAGAATAGAGGAGAGTGGCGCCGCGCCCAGCGCCAGCGCCAGAGTGATCACCGCTGGCAGAGCGATGCAGCCGATAAGAAACTCACTGCCCAGTAGCGTCATGCAAAAGCGGGCGGCGAAGACGGCAATAGGTGCCGCTGGTGTGGTCAGCAGCAGGCGCAGATCCGACTGCTCGGTATAGGTACGTAGCACGTTGGGGATCGCTGTCATAAACAGGAGGCCAAAAATGAGCAGGGCCTCCCAGTTCAGGATGGCGGCGAGCGTGTCACTGCCCAGAAAGCGTACTGCCAGCGCCATGCCATTGCCTGCGCCGATACCCAGGATGATCAGCACGATGCCGCTAAACAGGAGTAAAGGAATAGCAAGCCGATTACTGGTACCGCTGCTGCGGGAACTGTTTGGCCGGAGCGAGCTGGTTCGCCAAGCAAGAATCATCAGTGCCAGGAAGTCGCGCCCGATCTGGCGCCAGCCGCTAGTTTCCTGACCGCTCGCCATTGGCCTGACAGAGACGATATCGGTAATGTTCATATCCCTGCCTCTTCTGCTAGCGGTCTCTGTCATTGGTGCCTCCTTCACGTAGCGGTGCCGGAGCCTGGTTCTGATCGGTCAGCTGCAGGAAGATATCCTCCAGACTGACGGCTGTACCACCAGCGGCACGCTCACGCAGCTCTGCCAGTGTGCCATCGGCAACCAGCCTGCCGTGATCGATGATCGCCACGCGATCACAGATTCGCTCGGCGATCTCCAGAATGTGGGTACACAGGACGATGGTCGCACCCTGCTGCGCCAGCGCGACCAGCGTGTCCTTGAGCTGTCGCGCCGCGCGGGGGTCCAGCCCTACGGTTGGCTCATCGAGGAAGAGCACGCGCGGATCATGGATGAGCGCTGCTGCCAGCGCCACCTTCTGGCGCATACCATGCGAAAAGCTGCCAATGCGCTCATGGGCCGAATCGCTCAATGCGAAGAAGCTGAGGAGCTGCTCGATCTTACGCGCCCGCGCGGTGCGGTCGACATGATAGAGATCGCAGATAAGCTCCAGGAACTCGACCGGTGTCAGGCGATCGTAGAGATACGGCTCATCAGGCACGTAGCCAATCTGCCGTTTGACTGCCACCGGATGCTGCTCTACGTCCAGACCATTGAGCAGCACGCGGCCACTGGTCGGGCGCAGCAGTCCGATCATCATCTGGATCGTGGTGGTCTTGCCGGCGCCGTTAGGGCCCAGAAACCCGAAGATCTCGCCGTCAGGTATCTGCAAGTCCAGACCATTCACAGCGATAAAGTTGCCGAAAGCCTTCGTCAGATGCTGACACTCAATCACATAATCTCTCCTCTGGTTGAAAAATAGCCCCTCTCTTTGGACCGGCTTCAGGCAGGAAACATGCCTGGAGAAGTATACCTGAAGGTCTGAAGCTTTTGCAGGGTGCCGTACCGGGTAAACACTACAGCCGCCAGCCAGGTACAGGCGACATTGCAACGCTCCAGAGTTTGGAGCAAGGCAGCCTGGTGTACTGGCTCCGCGGCCAGTGTGGCGAGCAGGGTTTGCTTTATAGGGGCAGTATCGCACAGCGAAGGTATATGGTCAATGGGCGAAGAAGTGTGGCCTTGCTCAGAGCAGCCTGCAGGCGCATTGACCACGGTTCGATATCGTTATGTATAATGTGCTGTGATTTCATGGTTTGGACAGCTCATGTGTTCTTCGGCTACACCTATGAGCTGGTCCAGCTCCAATAGCAGAGGTATGGCGATCAATCTGGTTCATTGCCTGGTCGTTTCTCACTTGATCACCTGCTTGGCATCCGGGTGCCCCGCCTGCTGATCGCTGGTGAGGTTGCGATCATCGCCGCTCTGCTGGCGCTGGGGCTGGCGACCCGCTCTGCCCCTGCTGCGGCTGCTGCTAGTTAAGCGAGCATCCGGTCGCCTATTGCCCATCTATTGACAGCCTGCGTTGCTCTCCTGTATCTTTAGTAGCGACTTATATGCACGCCAGGACTCAGTCCCGATTGCTTCTGGCTCACTTTGCCTGACCACTGTCCCTTCCTTTTCCTCCAGAGATGAGCGAAGCGAGCGGGACAGGAAGAGGATTTGCTCGCAAAATCAGGCTGGACAGTAGCGGAAAAAGGGTGGTTTTCAGGGCGATAGGAGGCTTTGCCCCCTGATCCCCAGAGCAGGAGGCGACTATGCAGATCGTTGAAATCCGGGAACTCTTCCGCAATGGGGACGTTGAATTTGTGCGCTTCGAGCAGAGCGACACGCATGGGATTTCCCGCTCGAAGACAGTGCCGGCGCGCCATTTCGAATACTTTGCCGAGAAGGGGCTGAATTTCCTGCTTGGCCAGCTCGGCTTCGATGTCCAGGCACGGGTTGCGCCAGGGACGGGTTACCTGGAGGAGCTAGGCTTCCCCGATAGCCGCATCAGGCCCGATCTCGACACGTTTCAGGTCCTGCCCTGGGCCGACAGGACGGCACGCGTCTTGTGTGAGCCCTACTACCTGGACGGCCGGCCAGCGATGGCGGCTCCGCGACTGGTGGTGAAGAAGCTGCTCGACGAGCTGGCAGCGATGGGCTATCGCCTGTGGAGCGGCTTTGAGTATGAGTTTTATCTGGTGGATGCCGCGACGGGCCAGCCGCCGTTTCCAGGAATCCAGATTTTTGCGACGCTGCGCAATAATTTTGACCAGGCTCTGGTCTACGATATCCTGCGCGGCATGGCCGGCGTCGGTGTGGATATCATTACAGCCAATGCCGAGTATGGGCCGGGGCAGATGGAGATCAATTTCGCACCCGCGTGGGGGGTGACCGGCGCCGATAACGCGTTCACATTTAAAAACGGGGTCAAAGAGATCGCCCGGCGGCATGGGATGATCGCGTCCTTCATGACGAAGCCACGCATCGAGCAGAGCGCGAACGGGTGCCATTTCCATCAGTCGCTGTGGCAGGGGGACCGGAATGCCTTTGTCGATACGGCAAGCCCGGATGGCCTGAGCGATGTCTGTCGTGCCTTCCTGGCAGGTCAGCTGGCGCATGCACCGGCGATCTGTGCGCTGGCGGCGCCGACCGTTAATTGTCCCAAACGCTATAAGCTCTACTCGTTTGCACCTACGAATGCGACCTGGGGCTTTGAGAACCGTACAACTGGGATCCGTGTCAAGGCAACACGCGATGAGGGGACGCATATCGAGAATCGCTTCGGTTGCGGCGGGTCCAATCCCTATCTGCTGATGGCAGCCTGCCTGGCGGCGGGAATGGATGGTTTGAGAAAGCGCATGGAGCCGCCCGCGCCGGTGGATGGCATCGCCTATGGCCTAAGCGGCGTCACCGATCTGCCCACACGCCTGGATGATGCGCTGGATGCACTGGAGCAGGATGCGGTGATGTGCGAGGCGCTGGGACCGGAGTTCGTGAAGCTATTCACTGCGGTCAAGCGCTATGAGATCGGCAATGCCCGGACTGCGATTGCCGACTATGGCACACCGGCGTTCAATAATCGGGTAGATGATTGGGAGCGCAACGAGTATTTTGAGTTTTTGTGACCTTATCCTCTCCCCCCTTTTTTTCTGAGGCTCTGGCCCTCTCCCTTTGCGAGAAGGCGGACCGGAGAGGGTGAGGTTCGTTCTGATCTCTTCTTTTGCTGAATGGTACAGGCAGGGCATCCCTGTCTACGATGAAGGGAGAAAACAATGCAAGCGGGCGCCAGTGAAGATATACAGACTCAGGTGCAACGATGGCTGAGCGAATACAGTGGGGCGGGCATAGCGGTGGCAGAGCTTCTATGTGACCGGCATGCCCGAATGCCAGAGCGCATTGCGCTGTTTTATGAGGATGCCTCAGGTCAGGAGGCGCGAATAACCTTTGCCGAGCTTCGGGAGCGTTCAGCACGCTTTGCGGGTGCACTTCAGCGCCTGGGAGTGGCAAAAGGCGATCGGGTGGCGACACTGCTGCCAAAGTCGCCGGAGCTGCTCATCGCGACACTGGGGTTGTGGCGGCTGGGCGCTGTCCATGTGCCCCTCTTCACCGCATTTGGTCCACAGGCAATCGCCTATCGGGTGGTCAACAGCGGGACACGGGTGATCATCACTGATACGGCAAATCGTCCCAAGCTCACCGGAGCCGACCTGTCTCAGGCGTCGGTATCACATGTCATAACGATCGAAGGACCTGACGGGGAGGCAGGCCAGCCAGGCGATGTACCTTTTTGGACAACACTGCGGACAAGCGATCCGGTTGAAGCGCCGGCCGTCGTGACTGGCGACGATCTGCTGATCCTGCTCTACACTTCTGGGACAACAGGGCATCCCAAGGGGGTTGAGGTGCCCGTGCGCGCGCTGGCATCGTTCGCAGCCTATATGCACTTCGGCCTAGATCTGCGGGAAGAAGATATGTTCTGGAATATTGCAGATCCAGGCTGGGCCTATGGGCTATACTACGGGCTGGTAGGGCCATTGCTGCTCGGCAAGGCAACGTTGTTCTTCAATGCGCCATTCAATACGGAGGCGACCTGCCGGATTCTGGCAAAGTATCAGGTGACAAACTTTGCTGCCGCGCCAACTGTCTATCGGGCGTTACGGGCAGCGGGCGTACCGGCAGAGGTAAGAGAGCAGCTGCGGTTGCGAGTGGCATCGAGCGCCGGTGAGCCGCTCAATCCCGATGTGATTGCCTGGGCGGTGGAGCATCTGGGTGTCCCTATCTACGATCAGTATGGTCAGACAGAGCTGGGAATGGTGGTAAACAATCATCACCTGCCGGCACTCGAGCGCCCGCTCCGGCCTGGCTCGATGGGCCAGCCAATGCCGGGATTTCGGATGGTTATTGTGGATGAGGCCGGTAACGAGCTTGGTCCCAGGCAGGAGGGACAGGTAGCAGTGGATGTGCCACACTCGCCCCTCTACTGGTTCCGGGGCTATTACCAGGCACCAGAGTGGACCGCGCAGCGCTTCAGCGGAGGCGGTCGCTATTATCTCACTGGCGATGCGGCAAGCTATGACGCCGATGGCTATTTCTATTTCTCAAGTCGGGCCGATGATGTGATCACCAGCGCAGGCTACCGGATCGGTCCATTTGAGGTGGAGAGTGCGCTGATGCAACATCAGGCAGTGGCCGAGGCAGCGGCTGTGGGTAAACCGGACGCGCTGCGCGGTGAGGTGGTGAAGGCATATGTGGTGCTCAAGCCAGGGTATACGCCATCAGCAGAGCTGGCGGACGAGCTGAGCCAGTTTGTCAAGGCCAACCTGGCGGCACATGCGTACCCACGCGAGATCGCGTTCATCGATCAGTTGCCGAAGACACCCAGCGGCAAGGTGCAGCGGTTCTTGCTGCGGGAAAGAGAGCGGGCAGTGTCTTCCTGAATCCATATAGGCGATACCCTGGACACGATGGGAATGGCGGTAGACCCAGTAAAAGCCGAGCGCGGAGCCCCAGTCGTGGACGATCAGAATAAGGTTGCGGTTGAGCCCAAGGGTATCGAACCAGGCGTCGAGATAGCGCACATGGTCAACGAAGCGGTAGGAGCTGCCGGGAGCCTTGCCAGAATCGCCCATGCCAATGAGGTCGGAGGCAAGACAGCTGCCTGCCGCCGCTTCAGCACAGATGGAGCAGGACGAGCGTAGCGAGAGAGAGGATGAGGCCAGGGCAGGACAGTGGGGCCAGCAAGCCCCTGGCGAAAAGGTCAGGGAGAGGAGGACGGGGCACAGAATATGCAACGGTATAAGCCAGTATCAAGTAAAGGGAGGAACAATGTCATCGCACGATGGAGAGCTGCCCTGGTTAGATGGCGGTACGCGCGAACAGGTATGCAGCACGCTGGCAGTGCGCCCCCGTGGACTGCTTACAGATGTCGATGGGACAATTAGTGCGATTGCGCCTGCCCCTGCCGATGCTGTGCTCCTGCCCGGGGTGGCAGAGTTGTTGGCCCAGGCGTGCACGGTCTTTGATGTTGTTGCAGCGATCTCTGGCCGTTCGGCAGCGGATGCGCGGCGCCTTGTTGGTGTGCCTGGTATCATCTATGTTGGTAACCATGGGTTGGAATGCATCAAGGCAACTGCGGAAGGGGCAGAGGAGGTACAGGTGCTGCCGGCGGTGCAGCCATATGTGGAGACCATCAACGCAGCGCTGGATGATGTGGAGGATGCGCTCAGCCCCCGATTTCCCGGAATGGTTGTCGAGCGCAAGGGGGCCAGTGGCAGCGTTCATGTGCGTGCCACCAGCGAGCCGGAGATAGCCGAAGAGGCGGTTACCCGTGCACTGACGGCCATCGCGCTGCCGCGGGGCTTGCGGGTGACGCATGGAAAGCTGGTGGTGGAGCTGCGTCCGCCCCTCGCTGTGGATAAGGGGACAGCTGTTACCGGGTTAGTGCGATCCTTTGGATTGCGCGGCGCGCTTTACCTGGGCGATGACCGCACCGATATTGATGCGTTCCGTGCGCTCCATCAGCTCTGTATAGATGAGCAGTGTCGTGGTGTGACGGTTGCCATACTGCACCCTGAAGCGCCGCCGGATCTGGCTGGCGAGGCTGATGTGGTGCTCGATTCTATTGAGCACGTGCCAGCATTTTTGCGCTGGGTGCTGGCGAACACCTAGCGCACAGCCGGACAGTATCCCTGATAAGAATCAAAGGAGAGGCGGAGATGCTATCCTCCCGTATCCCCTGACTGCTGTGAAGTCTGTACTTTGGGTTTCGGACAGATCTGCTGCTGCTGTGCCCTTTAGGAGCAGGCGTATTACACGCTCTGGCGTGTGCCTGGCAATCCAGCCTATTCCCTTTTCCTCCCGCAAATATGCTTCATGGAAAAGATCCCTCTGCTGGAAGCGTCGGCGTCTCCCGTGGATCTCGCGCGTTTCTGCACCTTGCTCATAGTAAAAAAGTTATCGCGATGTGCCAGTGGTAGGTGATGAGGGCATTTCTGTCTCCCCATCTCTGGGGCAATGGTTGGCGAGCGTACGGTGAATTGCTCTATGGTATACTTGACTTATCTGGCCGATATAGATCGGAAACATGGGGATCTCAGGGATATCGTGCCATATCTGGGCACAGGCCGGCACGGCCCGCTGCGCCCGGGTCTGGGCCGGTGCTTTCAGGGGCATGCTGTGCGAACGCGAAGGAAACGCGAGGTAGGAGAGAAACGGCATGGCCACCATAGAACAACCGAAGAATACGGCATCTGAGGAGATTGCAGCAATTGTCGGCGGTCGGAAGTTGATCGTGGCAACCAACCGTGGACCGGTAGAGTTTTATCGGGATCAGCGGGGGCGTTTTGTGACAAGGCGCGGCTCAGGTGGGGTAGTAACGGCCCTGGCTTCGCTGGCCCAGGAGCTACCGCTGACATGGATAGCTGTGACGATGTCAGATGGCGACCGTGAAGCCTTTCCCAATGATGATGCCCCGGCGCGGGAGGTCCGGCTGGGACAGCAGATGCTGCGCGTGCGCTATGTCAACGTGCCCCCGGAAGTATACCATCGTCACTATGACGAGGTCAGTAATCAATGGCTCTGGTTCTTGCAGCATTATCTCTGGGATACTGCTCGATCGCCCAGTTTTACTGAAGACCAGTACGTCTCCTGGGATCAGGGATACCGCCCGGTCAATCGCGCGATTGCAGAGGCCATCGCCCATGAAGAGCTGGCGGGTGTCCAGGAACAGGGTGGCGTCACTGATGGATCGGATGCCATCGTCTTTTTACAGGATTATCACCTCTATCTGACGGCAGAGCGCGTGCGGGAGCATCTGCCGCAGGCGGTGGTGCAGCAGTTTGTGCATATTCCCTGGCCGGCAATCCGGTACTGGGAATTTTTGCCCGAACGATTTGTCCTCGAGATCTTCGAGAGCCTGGCCGCCAATGACGTGATCGGTTTCCAGTCGGAGCGGGATGCGCGCAACTTCCTCGAATGTGCCCGTGCCTTTCTCCATGGGAGCCGGGCGGATCTGGATCAGGGCCGCCTGATCTGGCGCCGGCACCAGCTACTCGCGCGGGCGTATCCGGTGACGGTGGATACCGAAGAGATCGTTCAGGTGCTCAACAGCGCAGCAGCGAAGCTCGCTCGCAAGGAACTGGCGCCGCTGTTAGAGGATGATATGCCGGTGATTGTGCGTGTCGATCGCCTGGAGCCAACGAAAAATATCGTGCGCGGATTTCAAGCTTTCGCGCATATGCTGGAGCTCCATCCCGACCTGCAAGGAAAGGTACGCTTCCTCGCTTTCCTGGTGCCATCACGCCAGAGTCTCGATATCTATCAGGAGTATGATCGCGAGGTGCATGGCGCTATCGAACGTGTCAATGATACCTATCGCACACCAGATTGGGAGCCAATAACAGCATTCTTTGAGAATAATCGTGCACGGGCCCTGGTGGCTATGCAGCGCTATGATGTGTTGTTGGTGAACCCGATCATTGATGGCATGAATCTGGTCGCCAAAGAAGGGATTGTGGTCAACGAGCGCAACGGTGTGCTGGTGCTCTCACGTACCGCCGGTGCATATACCCAGCTCGCCGCGGCGGCGCTGCCGGTGACGGCGACAGATATCGCGGAGACGGCAGAGCAGCTATATGAGGCGCTGATCATGTCGGCTCATGAGCGGCAAGAACGGATGGAGAAAGCTCGCGCTATTGTTGGCAGCTATTCGCCTACCCAGTGGGCGCTCGATCAGTTGCGCGATGCAGCGCTCACACGCCCGGTGCCGCCAGCCCCCAAACAACAGTCATCACATGCAAGCTAGCGCCCGATTACCAGTATGCGAGAGGGAGGATAGGTATGTTCACACATGCATATGCGGATGTGAACGGCGTGCGGTTGCATTATGTAACGGTCGGCACAGGCAGGCTCATCATGTTCGTCCATGGATTTCCCGAGTTCTGGTATGAGTGGAAAAACCAGCTGGCCGAGTTCGGACGGGACTACCAGGCGGTAGCACTCGATATGCGTGGCTACAATCTATCGGCGAAGCCGGGCGATCTGGCACAGTACCACATGCGCTATCTGACCGAAGATCTGCGTGCGCTTGCTGAGCATCTGGGACATCATCGCTTCATCCTGGTCGGGCACGACTGGGGTGGCGCTGTTGCCTGGGCCTTTGCGGCCTTCTATCCCTCCTATCTGGAAAAACTTATCATCATTAATGCGCCGCACCCCAATATCTTTGCGCGCGAGCTGCGTGACAATCCGGCGCAGCAGCGGGCCAGCCAGTATATGCTGATGTTCCGCAGCCCTCAAGCAGAGCAGATCCTATCGGCAAACAATTACGCAGCACTGGTCAGCCGTGTTCTGGATAATGGGCTCAAGAAGGGATACTTTACTGAAGCAGATTGCCAGGCATATATTGCGGCGTGGTCGCAGCCGGGTGCGCTTACCGGTGGCCTGAATTATTACCGGGCGGCACGTGTTGGCCCACCTACCAATGAAGCGGAGCGTGCCCGGCTGAGTGCGCTTGCTAATGGTACTCCGATCATCATCAAGACGCCGACGCTGGTGATCTGGGGCGAGCAGGATCAGGCACTATTGACGGGCAATCTGGACGGATTAGAGCGGTTTGTGCCCGACTTGCGGATCCGGCGCATCCCTGATGGGTCACACTGGGTCGTCCATGAGCAGCCTGAGCTGGTCAATAGGTATATCCATGAGTTTATTAGCGAGCAGGGATGAGGCTGGCTTTGGGCCGCAGCGCATAGTTGCATAAACCTTCGCCGTTGTATTGATACCCGGTTGCCTTCGTAACTTTCAACCGGTAGCGTATCATCACCGGACTGCGGCAGCTCGATCTTATCCATTGAACCGCTGTAATATCAGCGCGGCGTTGATGCCACCGAAGCCAAAAGAGTTGCTGAGAATAGTGTGGACGGTGGTCTCATAGCCCGATCCGGTCAGACAGTTCAGATCGCATGCGCGATCGCGGTCGCGCAGGTTGTAGGTTGGTGGTAGGAAATTGTGCTGGAAGATGAGCGCGCAGATGGCGGCTTCGATGGCGCCAGTTCCCCCCAGGCAGTGACCATGCAGTCCCTTGGTGCCGCTCACAGGAACGATTTGGGCATGTGGTCCAAGGGCATGATGCAGGGCGAGTGCCTCTGTCCGATCGTTAAGTGGGGTAGAGCTGGCATGGGCATTGACATAATCGATTGCAGCGGGACTGAGACAGGCATCTTGCAAAGCGAGGGTGATGGCCCGTGCCGATTGCGCACCATCAGGGCGTGGCGCAGTCATGTGGTAAGCATCGTTGGTGTGACCATAGCCGATAATTTCGGCGTAGATGCCTGCGTTGCGTCGGAGGGCATGCTCCAGCTCTTCCAGAATCAGTATGCCTGCACCTTCAGCCATCACGAAGCCATCGCGCGTGCGATCAAAAGGCCGGCAGGCGGTCTCTGGCGTGTCGTTGCGGGTGGACATGGCCCGAATCATGGAGAAGGAACCAAAAACCAGTGGTGAGAGCGGCGCTTCGGCACCGCCGGCGATCATGATGTCTGTGGTGCCCCTCTGAATACAATGAAATGCCTCACCAATGGCTATAGCGCCTGCGGCGCAACTATTGGCAGGTGCCATATTAGGGCCGGTGATACCGAATGCCATCGCCACGTTGGCGGAGCCAGCGCCGCTAAAAACAAGCAGTGCTAGCTGTGGGCTGACAGCGTGGAGACCGCGCTCCAGGTAGAGCCGGTGTTGCTCTTCGGCAAAGGCGACGCCACCCAGCGCCGAGCCAATGTAGACGCCAACGCGATTACGGTCCTCGCGCTCCAGATCCAGGTGAGCGTCGGCTAGCGCCAGGTGACTGGCTGCCAGGGAGAACTGGGAGAAGCGGTCCAGGCGGCGAGCACGACGCGGCTCCATATAGTCGAGCGGATCAAAGCCATCTACCTCAGCGGCAATGTGCGATGCAAAGGGGGAGGGATCGAAGCGTGTGATGCGGCGCACGGCCGATTTCCCCCGGCGTAAACCGGCCCATAACTGTTCCTGCCCGATGCCAATAGGCGTTATAACTCCCAATCCAGTGATGACAACTCTGCGTCTGTTCACTCGCGTTGCTCCTCAACTAGCTAGCACCTTGAAGCTTTTCGGCTGCTCTCTTGATCCCGGTGAGCGTCCGCTGCGCGATAGGAGAGATAAATTGTTCGGCCATGATAGTATTGGCAATGAACGGGCCAAGGATAGGCCAGCGCGGCTGGAGGTGATGCGTGATGCGTGCACGCGTAAATCCGGCTGCTGGGCAAATGGTCCATTCGACATCCATACCAGTGGTAATGCCACCGACGTGATGGTAGCAGATACGGCGCTCTTCTGGGTAGCACGACTGAATAGCCAGCCATTTGACCGGTATGGCGCCGCGCCGGGCAGCCATCTCGACCAGACGCTCATATGGTCTTCGTTCTTCCAGGACGGTGACCCAGCGATAATGAGGGAGCAATTCAGGCCAGCGCTCGATATTGGCAGCCAGCCGGTAGACTGTATCTGGGTCGCTGGCGATCGCTATTACATCTATACAAAACATCGGCATCTCCCTAGCGGAATCAGTTTGCTAGATGAGCAGACGGAGCAGGTACCCCGGTCGCAAGACGGCGCTGGCAGGGAGAAAGTCGCCGGTCACACCCATAAGTGTATCGGCCATACTTTTGTGACGTGCCAGTTGCCCGGCGATGTGATGAAAAAGCCAGGGGCGCATGATTGCCTCCTGCACGATCCATTCAACAGCGTGCTTGCTATCAAACTCACGATGATGCTGGCGCTCGTAGTCCGCCAGGCGTGCGACGGAGCAATCGCCGGCAGCCAGGGCAGGAGCAGCGACCGCGGCAAGGAGCTCGGCGCCACGTAAGGCACGATAAATGCCCTCGCCGGTAAAGGGATCGTAGAAGCCGGCGGCGTCGCCCACGAGCATGACACCATCAGCGACGAGCCGCCGGGCGCGCACGGCTAACCGGTTGACGGCCAGCACTGGCTTCACCCGCCGGGCCGCAGCCAGCCGCCCGGTGAGCCCTGGGAAGCCGCGGAGCGCTTCGTCGAAAAAAGCTTCGACGTGTCCGGCTATCTGCTGCCCCTCGGTTTCGTCCACGACAATAGCCACATTGGTGAGATCTCCCCGCTCTGGGGGTTCGAGCGGGGCGAGCCCCGCATAGCGGCCATAGCCAACATGCATTTCGCCGTAAGGGGTCAGATCGCTGATGCCGCGCATATGGGTCACCAGAGCGATACGGCGGAGGCGGCGCGAAGGCTGGTGCAGGCCAAGGCGCCTGGCAATTGTGGAGTGGACGCCATCAGCGGCAATGACCAGCGACGCGCGCAGATCTACTCGCTCCAGCCCCCATTGCGGGTCGGAGCTCGTTCCAGCATGGGGCAGGTGTTCATAGATCCTGGCCTCTTTTCCTGGTCTTCTCCCCGGCTCTAGAGTGGAAGAAATAGCACAGTGAGCAATGGCGTGAAGGGTCATCTGGCCTGGCTTTGGCCCATTGCTAAGCTGAGTGATACGCATCTGTTCCAGGATTATAACGCCGGCGGCGCGCGCTGCTTCCAGCAGGAGTGTGTCGAAGATGGCGCGGGAGAGGGCAAGTCCGGTTTCATGGATAATCTGCCCCTGCCGGTCACGCGCTCCAGCAAAATCGCCGCGGAAGACCCGGCCACGTGGTGTATAAACCAGGAAGCCTTTTAACCGTGCTGGCATGGCCGCTTCGACGGTGGCCAGTACACCGAGTCGGCCCAGTACAGTGGAGACCTCGGGGCTAAGGTATTCGGCGCAGGGTTTGTCACGAGGAAAGGCACATTTATCAACTAGGATGACGCGATAGCCTTGCTGTGCCAACAGGAGGGCAGATGCGGCTCCTGCTGGTCCACCACCTACCACAGCAATGTCTGCCTCAATCTCCATGCCCGTCTCCCATCGCTGCCAGCTTACATTGCCCGGCCTGTGACGGTTGATCTCCAGGTCATCAAGGGGTGTAACCGTGATCGCCTAACCCTCATTCTAGTGTACACCAATGGTTCCATGCAATGAGCCTTTGTCATGCGGCAAACTGGTTTTGTGTCATGAGCCGAGCGGACGTCGTGCAGTGAGCATAAGGCGAAAGGGGAAGCGAGACACAATCTGGAAGCTAGGGAGCCCAGCGCGGACGGCCAGTGTATGAAGTTCGTCACAGCGGTAGGCGCGACGCACGGAGACAGGAGCATCGTGCCGGGTGAGGGGATTGCGCATGATCAGCGTGGTTAACAGGCGTGCGCCAGCATAGGCAGGCCAGGAGCGCGCAATGTCACAGACAACGATGCCGGTGGCAGCGACGCGGTAAAGTTCGCGCAGTACGGTTATAGCAGCGTCGGGGGCAAAGTGGTGCAGGGCGAGGGTACACATGGCGATATCGAAATAGCGGTCAGGATAGCCCAGGGCCAGAGCGTCGCGACATTCCAGGCGGATATCCGGCTCGTCTGCACAGCACTGTGCGGCGATGGCCAGCACCTGCGGACTGGCATCCACAGCGGTAATGATAACGTGCCGGCCATGCCGGCGCTCGTGATGGACTATAGCTAGCGGGATATCTGCTGAACCAGTGGCAACGTCGAGCAGGGTATAATGGCTCAGGCCTGCATCCCTGGCAAGGGTGGTGACGGCGGTGGTGGCCATGCGTGTCCAGCCCAGGAGAGCGTTGATGCGCCGAATGTCACGCAGGTTAGCAGCCAGCAGACATGGATCAGCGACAGGCGCATCCAGCAGTTCGCGGCTAGCGTTGTCACGGCTGCGCAGCGCCATGGGTCTTCCTCCAGGAGTAGGTTTGTGCTCATAGAGTGCATAGGGGCTCACTCTACCTGATATTCCTGCCCGGCGCTTATAGGCTCTGTTGTAGCTCTTCTGTTGCTACTCGCCGGGTGAGAGCCACTGGCGCAGGGTGTTGCGCCAGTTGGAGCGAACTTCAGGTCCGGCGAGCAAGAGCGTGATAATAAAGCCAGCGCTGGCCCATAGGAGCCAGATTGCCCAGCCCGGCATACTGGCGCCAGGCTGAGTGAGAGTCGCGATGAGCGGCGACATCTGCTGAACCGCTTTATTGGTCTGGTTACTGATCAGCGGTAGCAGATGAGCACGTGCTGGTGTCTGGAAGATGACAAAGAGCGCAGTGATGGCTGTGGACAATGTTGCCGCTGCGACGGTCTCGGGTAGAGATGGTCGATAGGATTCAAGAGCTGATCGCTCTTGGCGGCGAGGCTCCTGAGCAATGCGCGCCATAATTGCTGCTGTGAGCCAGGTGGGCTCACGTATTATGGGCATGGTGTGCACTGCCTCGGCGATCTCCTGGAGCAGGAGCAGGTCTGCGCGGCAGGTCCGACAGCGGGCCACGTGCGCTTCAAGAGCGCGTACCTGTGGCCAGGAGAGTTGCCCATCAATATAGAGTTGCAGTGCTTGGGAGAATTGTGAACACTTCATCGTGTACCTCCACGTTCTCCATCCCTCTCATGCCCATCGGAAATAACGTGCTGGTTACCATGCCCATTGCTATGAACACCGGCCGAGCGTGTTGCCGGGAGAATATCGCGTTTTTGGACACGTGCAGTCAGTTCGTCGCGCACTCGCTCCAGGCCACGTAGGCGTTCTCTTAGCAATTCGCGCGCCCGGAAAAGATGGGTTTTAATGGTGCCGATCGGCACCTGGAGCGTCTCAGCCATCTCTTCGTAGCTCTGGTCTTGCAGGTGACGCAGAATGAGAACAATACGGTATTTAGGGGGAAGATCAGCAATAAACTGCTGGATCATGCGCAATCGCTCGCGTGCATCCAATAAGAGTTGCTCAGAGGACCCGGCGCGCTGACGTGCCTCTTCTGCCTGTGCTGCGGCCAGTGCAGCATGATCACGGCGGCGCTGGTCGAGCACACGCAGACAGCAATTATGGGTAATGCGATAGAGCCAGGTGGAGAGGCGTGCATCGCCCCGGAATGTAGCGAGATTTTGCCAGGCCAGGAGAAAGACTTCTTGGGTAATCTCGATCGCTTCCTCATAGTTAAGAACCATGCGGTATGCCACGTTAAAGACGCGCCGCTGATGGGCGCGAACGAGCGTGGCGAATGCTTCCTGGTCGCCGGCACGACTCTGTTCGAGCAGGACCTGCTCGCTGCCCACAGTGGCTTCCGGCAGTTCTCCTGATCCATCTGGTGGTGACAGGTTATTTAGATTCATGGCAGGTAAAAGATGTGGCATAGGGCTATTTGACGCTGCAGGGAAGACCTGCCTCCGCATCCCAAGCCGGACTCCCTGAACTCCTCAGCTTGAAACATCGGTGTTTCTGCGTGCATCATACCACCAGAAAGTGCAAATGTATAGCGTTTCACGATGCCAAGGTTCCTTTCTGGAGGACGAGCAAAGCGAGCGGAATGTCCCGCCAGCACAGTCAATAGGAGCATCAGCACCGTGAAGGTATATCGTGCGGGATAGCAAAAATCACCAGGAGAGGTTGGTTTCCAAGAGCTTAAAGGGGGTACCGTGCTTGAGCTGATTACGGTTGGACTGCTATGGATTGCCGGGCTGGCACTATTTCTGGCGTTCATTGTGTTGCTGCGCGTTTTGAGCCATCGCGAGCGCATGGCGATGATCGAGCGGGGGCTGCCGGTGGACTTTGGACGTTGGGCGTCCAGAGAGCGCCAGGGCGCAGCGCTGCTCCGTGCTGGCCTGATTACGGGGCTGGTTGGTCTGGCGCTCACACTGGGGCTGTATCCGGTTGGATTTATGTTACCGCCGCGTATTGCCAGCGCGCCTTTCCATCTAGGGCCCTGGCTGTTGCCGGGTCTGATGCCACTGGCAGTGGGAGTGGCGCTGATTCTGAGTCATTACCTCACAGCTCCGCGTCGCCCGGTGCCGCCATTCGCAGTGCCCCCTGTTGATGAGCCCTCGCTCCAGCTACCTGCAGCTGACCAGGACCGGCTTCGCCATGATGGCTGGCTTACTCTCTATCGTCGTGCTGCCGATCCTGGCGATCAGGGGGAGCCCCCGCTGCTTGAGGAAGATGAGCTTTAACTTTACTTTTGAGAACTTTTACACTGTCCACAATGCTCAAAACCGCATGATGTGTCTGGCCGGCTGCGGCGGTGAAAAACGTCCCTGCTAGTATGTTTGCACTTAGCTTCGTCCAGGCCTTGCCCAAACCGCCTGAAAGTTAGCGGTTTGGGCAAGGCTTTTCAGTGAGCCCCCACGGTCACTTTGGACCAGTCCGGTGCCACGATACCCAGCGGGCTCACCGTCAGTCCATGTACGTAAGGCGCGATTGTCGCCGTAAAAGAGGGATAGTCCAGTGGAATAACAGCGGCATTTTGAAGCGCCACTGCCTCAGCCTGCTGATATAGGTTCAGGCGAGCCGAGTTATCATTGGGCAGCGCATCAGCCTGCCCAATAAGCCGATCAAACTGGCTATTGGACCACTGGCCCACATTGCCAGCCGCGCCACTGCGCAGATACTGCGAGAGGATAGCCCAGGGATCAGGAATAGCCGCTTCGTAACGCACCATTGCAAGCTGCAAACGATGCTGTGTCAGCTCATCTTCATAAGCTGCTGGCTCGACTGGATCCAGTTGCACCTGAACGCCTAGCGCCTGCTCCCACATTGTCTGCAACGCCTGTGCCTCCGCGAGTGGAAACATATCAGCCGCAAACGAAAGCGTAATAGGTGGAAGCGTTGCTGGATCAGGATAGGCCGTGGTCAGTAGCTGCTTCGCAGCGACCGGGTTATATGACAGCGGTGGGGCAAGATCCGTCTCATAGCCTGGCATCGCTGGTGGCAACAACTGCTGCGCCGGAAACACGGTATCGGCCAGTATCTGGTGGGCGAGTACCTGCTGATTAATCGCCTCGGCAAAAGCGAGTCGAACAGCAAGCTGGTTGAATGGGGGTATAGTCGTGTTGGGCACCAGCACATCGGTGGCCAGCATAGGCACCTGATGGAATGCGTGATCGCCTCGGGCTAGGAGATAGTCGGCGGGCGCAATATTCCAATCCAGGTCGTACCGCCCGGCACGGTAGGAGAGTAACGCCGCATGTGGATCGGCCACAAATGGTATCACGATCTTTTGCAATTGTGGGCGTGGCCCATAGTAATAAGGGTTCGGTGCCAGCTCCAGATGCACGTTATGCTGCCAGCTGCTGATTCGGAATGGGCCGGTACCTACAGCATGCTCGTTCCAGCCAGCTTCACCATAGCGCGCAATGACTTGCGGGGAGACAAGGTATGCGACTGGATTGGCCAGCGCCTCTAGAAAATAAGGAACAGGCCTATCCAGTGTGATGCGCAGCATATGCGTATTGAGTGCCTGGATGCCCTGCACCTGTCGTGTCTTCCCGCTGAGCATGGCCTGCGCACCTTCAATATAGGCGAAAAGATAGGCCCCGGCTGGCTCCTGCCCGGCAGGAGCCAGCCGGGGATCCAGCGTACGTGTCAGCGAGGCCACTATATCAGCCGCTGTGACCGGCGTGCCATCGCTATAGCGAAGGCCTGGACGCAGCGTAAATGTATAAACTCGCCTATCAGGCGAAATGGTCCAGGATGCCGCCGCATCTGGCTCGACCTGCAAACTAGCATTCAGACGCGTCAGCCCGCTGAAGATCAATCGCTCGACAACCAGTTCATTCGCATCAGGGCCGAGAGCCGGGTCTAGAGTCGTGATATCTGTCACGCCGACGTCTGGCCACTTAAGCACCTGTGGTGGTGGCTTTTGTGAACTCCGCCGGCCACAGGCGGTTACCGCCAGTATCAAAAGTAGCGTGACAAACAGACGATAGCAGCACTGGCGGCCCGTGTCGTATAAACAGCAACCCCATTGACGGTAATTCATCTCACCGGTCCCTGTGAGAGCTCTGCCCGCCGCTCCTGTAACCGTGCCAGTCGCTCGCGGTTCGCCGCCAGCTTCTCACGTTCCCTGTGCACCACTTCCGGCTTCGCACGGCCAGTGAAGTTGGCATTGGCCAGCATCCGCTCACCGCGCTGGATCTCGCGCTCGGTAGCGGCAATCTCCTGATCTAGGCGCTCGATCTCTTTCGTAATATCGATCATCCCTGCCAACGGTAAATAGATCTCCACCGTACCAGCCAGTAAACTCATTGCCTGCTCTGGCTTCACGGTGACCTCCCGCTCAACCTGCGGTGGCTGTGTTCGCGCCAGAAAAGCAATGAGTGCTCCCTGGCGCTCCAGTAGTTCAGCATGATCACCGGCAGCCAGAATCACCGGGATGCGTCGAGCCGGTTCCACACCCATCTGTGCCCGTGCATCGCGAATGCGCGTGATGATCTCCTGGAGGAGCGTAAAAGCTTCCTCCGCAGCCGGGTCCTCCTGCTCTGGCGATGCCACCGGCCACGGCGCAATGATCAGCGCTTCTGCCGGGCGCTCATGTACGCCGGCGTACAGGTGTTGCCAGACCTCTTCTGTTACAAATGGCATGAATGGATGCAGCAACCGCATGCTCCGATCGAGCAGTGCCCGCAGCAGGTCCAGCGTCACCTGCCTCCGTTCACTCCCCTCCTGCAGCTGAACCTTAGCAATTTCCAGATACCAGTCGCAATACTCCGACCAGAAGAACTCAAAGATCTGCCGCCCCGCTTCACCAAACTGATATTCCTCGATGAGCCGTGTCACCTCGCGTGTCAGCCGTTGTGCCCGGCTCGCTATCCACCGATCTGCCAGCGTCCAGCTTTCCCCATCACGATAATAGAGCTCGTCCAGGTCAGGTATCGCTGCTGCTTCCCTGGCCGGTCGCTCCGTTCCCTCAGCAGCAGACTCCTGCTCATGCTGAGGACTGAGATCCTGCAACAACACGAACCGCGCAGCATTCCAGATCTTATTGGCAAAGTTGCGATTGCCTACAATCCGATCCGGCACCAGCTTCATATCGTTGCCTGGTGTGCTACTCGTTGCCAGCGTAAAGCGCAGTGCGTCCGTCCCGTACTCATCCATTACCTCCAGCGGATCGATCACGTTCCCCTTGGATTTGCTCATTTTCTCGCCGTACTGATCGCGAATGAGCCCATGCAAGTACACCGTATGGAACGGCGGCGCTCCCAGGAAGTGAATACCGGCCATCACCATCCGTGCCACCCAGAAGAAGATGATATCATAGCCGGTTTCGAGCACCGATGTAGGATAGAACGTGCGCAGATCAGGCGTGTCCTCTGGCCAGCCGAGCGTACTGAACGGCCAGAGCCATGAGCTGAACCAGGTATCCAGCACATCTGGATCCTGCTCCAGCCGCGTGCTGCCACACTTCCGGCAGGACAGCGGATCCGCACGCGCCACCACCATCTCGCCACAATCACTGCAATACCAGGCAGGAATACGATGGCCCCACCAGAGCTGCCGGGAGATATTCCAGTCATGGATATGCTCCAGCCAGTCCAGATAGATCTTCGTGAAGCGCTCCGGCACGATTCGCACTAACCCATAGCGCACTGCCCCGATCGCTGGCGTTGCCAGCGGCTCCATCTTCACAAACCATTGCTTGGAGATGAGTGGCTCGACCACCGTATCACATCGGCTGCATCGCCCCAGCGGGATAGTATAGTCCTCTGCTTTCACCAGCAGCCCTTCATGCTCCAGATCTGCCAGCAAATGCTCGCGTGCCTCATAGCGATCCTGGCCTGCGTAGGGCCCAGCCTCAGCCGTCATCCTGGCATCGAACCCGATCACCTGGATGCGCGGCAAATTGTGCCGGTTACCGATCTCAAAGTCGACAGGGTCGTGAGCTGGCGTTACCTTCACCGCACCTGTCCCAAATCGTGGATCCACCGCCTCATCAGCGATGATCGGGATCTCGCGACCAAGCATCGGCAGAATCGCCGTGCGTCCTACCAGTGCTCTATAGCGGCTATCCTTTGGATTGACAGCCACAGCGGTATCACCCAGAATCGTCTCTGGCCGCGTCGTTGCCACCACGATGTACTCTGCGCTCTGTTGCTCCTGGTTCTCAGTGCTCGTTTCCCTTCTGAAGGAGGGTGTGGAAGAAGAGGCAGGTTCAACTGGCTTGAGCCGGTAGCGTACATACCATAGCTTCCCTGGCGTATCCTCGTGCTCCACCTCCAGATCCGATATTGCACTCATACAGCGCGGGCACCAGTTGATGATGCGCTCGCCACGATAGATTAACCCCTCCTCATATAAGCGGACGAATACCTCACGCACCGCCCGTGACAGCCCCTCATCCATGGTAAAGCGCTCACGTGACCAGTCGCATGATGCGCCCAGCCGCCGATGCTGATCCTGAATGCGGTGTTTATAGGTTTGCACCCAGTCCCAGACTCGCTCCAGGAACCGCTCGCGACCAAGCTGATGCCGATCAGTACCCTCAGATGCGAGCAACCGCTCTACCACTGCCTGTGTGGCGATCCCTGCGTGATCTTCACCTGGCACCCACAGCGTCGGATCGCCGATCATGCGATGGTAGCGGATCATAATATCCTCAATGGTTGCCGTAATCGCATGCCCCAGATGGAGTGCCCCCGTCACATTGGGCGGCGGCATGCTAATAACAAACGGGCGCCGTCCCTCGACCATACGCGGCTTGAAATATCCCTGCTCTTCCCAGAACTGATACCACTTCTGCTCTACCGCATGGGGATCATATGTTTTGGGCAGTTCTGCCTTGAAATCGCGTGTAGAGCTCGTTCCCACAGGATGCTCGATTGCCATAACCTCACCTTCCTGATCAATCGTCCAGAAGGCTGAGCCTTCTCTTTATTTATTGTTTTTTATTGCGCACGTCCCACCCATACGGCATACGGTGTCCTGCGCCTTTGGCTTCTTTCATCACCTCAGCCGCCATAGGCAAGGTAATCTCTCCTGCTCTACCTGTGTGGAGCAGGATCCAGGTTGAGACAGGACAATGGCCAGCCCTTAGTGCCTCACAAGAAAAAGAGCGGTCACCTCTGCGAAGGACGAGAGATGACCGCTCGTGGTACCACCTTACTTCGCGAACCCCTGATAACAACCAGCCACAACATAGTGCTATGCTTCGCAGATGCCTCCTGGCCCACTCATTACCGGCAAACAGGCCAGAGCAGATGAGCGATCAACTGCCAAAAGCATATATACATGCCTGGAAGCTATCAGACTGATTCGCCTCGTTTGCGCGATACCGGGCGCTCCCGTAGCTGCCTACACACTGTGTCGTATGCACCAACGCAGCTTCGGCAACTGCAACTCCCAAGCGACCTTCAGCGACACGCTCTCCGAGGAAGCCTTCCAGCCTCTGGGCTTTCCCTCTCTGCCGGCGCGTGTGCCTACTCCTCTTGTTCCTCGTTGCTGATAAGCTAACTCCTCACTGCATGATATCTTACCACATTTTGCTGATGCTGCATATCTTGCTATGCCTCCTGCGAGCACTGGCACCTTACCCGCATTGGATGACAGCTATGCTTCCCAGCGCTAAAGCGCACAGCTGCTCACTGAGACCCGGCCTGACCCGCAGAATGTTAATTGCTGAAGTGCATGACGAAGCGTGCCAGGGCGTCGGGATCGCGGTTAGCGATCAGATCTTCACAGAGTGCCCGCTTTTCGGCGTCAATCTCGGTATAGGGTGTGACATGGGCGGGATTAACGATGGCCAGATCCAGGCCAGTGGTGACTGCATGGGCGAGGAAGACGCTATTGAGGATAGCCCGTGCATATGGAGCAACGCCAAAGGAGACGTTGCTGATGCCGAGGATTGTTAGCACACCGGGCAATTCCGCTTTGATACGCCGAATGCCTTCCAGTGTCTCCAGGGCAGAGTGGCGCAGCTCTTCCTGGCCGGTGGTGAGCGGAAAAGCCAGGGCATCGAAGATCAGCGCGTCAGGGCGCAGCCCATACTCCCGGGTAGCAATGTCGTAGATGCGCCGGGCCACGGCTAGCTTGCGCGCGGCGGTTCTGGCCATGCCTTCTTCGTCAATGGTTAGAGCAACAATGGCAGCGCCATGCTCGCGAGCCAGAGGCAGTACGGCATCCACACGCTGCCGCCCGTGTTCGAGATCGATGGAGTTGATGACTGCGCGTCCCGGATAGGTCTCCAGTGCGGCTTGAATCACGCTGGCCTCGATGGCATCGATGAACAGGGGCAGCTCCACGCCCAGAGATAGCTTCTTGACGATGCGGCGCATCTGTTCCGCTTCATCAGCCTGCTCAGGAAGCGCAATGTAGATATCCAGGGCATGGGCTCCACTGGCCATCTGTTCGCGACCAATAGCCACCAGCCCATCATAGTCATTGCGAAGCAGGCATTGCTTCACTTTGCGGCTCCCCTGCGCATTTACCCGCTCGCCGACGAGCAACGGCGGTGGCTTCTGTCGGAGCGAGAGCGCCCGCGTGCTACTGGATATCAGTGGCTCGACGATAACAGTGCGCTTCGGCGCGGGACGTCGCCCTATGGTCTCTATCACCTGGCGTAGATGTTCCGGCGTGGTGCCGCAGCAACCCCCAATAACACCAACCCCTAGCTCTGTGGCGAAGTGGTAGAGCGCAGCAGCGAAATCGTCCGGTTTCAGGGGGTAGATAGCCCGCCCACCGATATTCAGCGGGATGCCAGCGTCGGGAATCGCCGAGATGGGCAACGGGCAATGCTCAGCCAGGTAGCGTATAGGCTCGCGCATATGCTCTGGACCGGTCGAGCAGTTTAGGCCAATGATGTCTACATCCAGCGGCAGCAGTGTGGCCATAGCCGCAGCAATGTCCGTACCGAGCAGCATATGCCCGCTGGTATCCAGTGTTACCTGTGCCTGGATTGGCACAAACAGTCCGGTAGTCTGGCGTGCACGATGGATACCGGTAATCGCTGCGCGCACTTCCAGGATGTCCTGGCCGGTCTCAATGAGCAGCACATCAATTCCTCCCTCGATCAGGGCCATTGCCTGCTCAGCAAAGCACTCGACAAGCTGCGCGTAGGTGATGGCGCCCAGTACCGGATCGTCAGACGAGGGAAGAAATCCTGTCGGGCCTATTGAGCCAGCAACAAAGCGGGGATGTGCAGATGTGCTGAAGCGATCGGCGATCTGCCGCGCTAGACGCGCAGCCGCAAGGTTGATCTCATGCGTGCGATCTCCCAGCCCATAGTGGTTGAGCTTGAGGCGGCTGCCGGCGAAAGTGTCGGTCCTGATAACATCGCAACCGGCCTCAAGGAAGCTAGTATAGATAGCCGCAATTACATCTGGACAGGTAAGCGGCAGCATCTCGGGGCAGCGAGCAGCAGCCTCACTGCCATCATCTCCGGCAGTCAGCTCATGCTGAATATACGTGCGCATAGCGCCATCGTAGAAGACAACCTGCTGCCGCACCTGCTCAAGAAAAAGGGCGGGATCCTTCTTCAACATCTGCACAGTGCCTTGATAAGGCCGCAGCACAAGCCTTGACCCATGATATCACTGATTGGTGACTGTCGCAATTGCTCGCAACGATAGGGAGCGTCCGGTGTAAAACCTTGACAGACTCGTCCACCCATGTTATGCTTGTCGCAGAAATCATCAGCGTACTTCTCGCCTCTTGTTGGCGTTCTTCTCTTTTTTCCTTTTCTATTCGTTAGTAAGGTCTGATTCACTTTCGTCTGACCACGGATCAGCAGAGGGTGCTCCCTGGCCCCCTCTCCTTACGGACGTCCACCCGTCCTTTGCATGCCCACTTTCTCTTACCGTTGCTGCTGGGAGAAAGGAAAAAGCGGTAGTTTTGCACAAGGAGGTAAGTCATGCCTGTCAAGACCCCGACATTGGAGGAACTGGCTCGTATTGCGTCCTTGTACTATCTTGACTTGACCCAGGATGATCTGCAATCGTTCCGGGGGCTCATGGCCAACGTTCTGGCTTCGTACGCCCGACTAGACGCCCTGACGGAGCCGGTGCCTGCTGTCAAGTATCCACGCAGCGCCGGCTACCGTCCTGCACCTGAGGAAAATCCGCTGGGAGCCTGGTACTGGCGAACAGAGATCAAGGGCGCATCCTCGGGCCCACTGGCTGGTAAGACAGTGGCTGTTAAGGACAATATTTGTGTGGCAGGGGTACCAATGATGAACGGGACCAGTGTGCTGGAGGGCTACGTGCCCGAGACCGATGCAACGGTCGTTGCCAGAATCCTGGACGCCGGCGGCACCATCCTGGGCAAAGCGGTTTGCGAGAGCCTGTGCTTCTCGGGCGGCAGTCACACCAGCGATACTGGCCCGGTGCGCAATCCGCACGATCCCACCCGCAGCACGGGCGGATCGTCAAGCGGCAGCGCTGCCCTGGTAGCTGCCGGCGAGGTTCATATGGCATTGGGTGGTGACCAGGGAGGCTCGATCCGCATTCCCAGTTGCTGGTGTGGCGTCTATGGGCTCAAGCCAACCTATGGACTGGTTCCCTATACTGGCATTTTCCCCATCGAACTCACCCTCGACCATACTGGTCCGATTGCACGGACTGTGGCCGACGTGGCACTGCTCCTGGAGGTGATTGCTGGACCTGATGGACTGGACCCCCGCCAGGCGAATGCGCCGGCACCCCAAAAGTATACTCAGGCGTTGACCGGGAATGTGAGCGGGCTGCGCGTCGGTATCGTACAGGAAGGCTTTGGCTGGGAAGGCTTGTCGGAGCCAGATGTAGATGAGGCGGTGACCGGAGCCGCGCATGCCTTCGAGCGGCTGGGCGCTCAGGTCAAGACGCTCTCGATTCCCTGGCACCGGGATGGTATCCATATCTGGAATGCAATTGCTGTCGAAGGCGCCACCATGCTTATGGTGGCTGGCAATAGCATGGGTACTAACTGGAAAGGCCATTATACAACGAGCCTGCTCGATATCTATGCACGGGGGCGGATCACCCGGGCCAATGACCTCTCCGAAACGGTTAAGCTCGTCGTGCTGCTGGGCCAGTACATGCAGGATAATTACCATGGCCGCTACTATGCCAGGGCCCAGAACCTGGCCCGAACTCTGGCCGCTGCCTATGATGCAGCGCTACGCGAAGTCGATCTGCTGGTGATGCCGACACTCCCCCTGAAGGCAACCGTTATACCGCCGGCAAATGCCAGCCGGGAGGAATATACAGCGCGCGCGCTCGAAATGATCCCCAATACCTGCCCATTTGATGTGACCGGGCATCCGGCAATGAATGTGCCTTGTGCGATATCGAACGGGTTGCCGGTTGGCATGATGCTGATCGGGCGCAAAGGTGAGGAGAGCACAATCCTGTGCGCAGCAGATGCCTTTGAGAAGCAGGTTTTCAGTGCACCTGTCCCCAGCCGGGCCACGGTGGCGACACGGAGCTAGCACATCCTTACTCCAGTGCTGGCTCTGGCCTAAGCTCCTGCTGGCCAGAGCCAGCACTACGCTATCACCTCCAATTCCTCCGCCCTACTGCACCGTAAATGGTGTGAGCATTCCCAGCATGAAGTGTGGCTTGCCCGTTCGGCGATCCGGCACGAAGCACAAAGCAACATAGTTGCCTGGAGTGAGATTGAGCCTTACCCAGCCGGCAGTGCCTGGCGCAAGGGCTCCCATGCCACCGGCATCAGTAAATGGCGGTGGACCAGCAGGCGATCGCACCAGCAAAAAGGTGACCAGATCCTGTACGCCCTTGCCTGCTGCCAGCTTCATAATCGTCAGCTCATGTGGCTGCGGTCCGTTGTTTGTCACCTTCCAGGTATGCTGGCCTGCTGTGATGGCACTGGGCAGTCCGATGCGGAAGTCCTGTAACGTCACCTCCCCGTCGGCCTGGGGTGGGCTGGCTGTTGCCCGGCCAGGGGTCATAGCAACCTGGAAGAATGTGACCATGCCCAAATCGTAATGGGGCTTGCCAGTGGCCGGATCGGTGTCAAAACAGACCACCGCATACTGGCCTGGAGTCAAGTTGAGGATGACCTGCTGGCTTTCACCTGGCATAACTGAGTTTGGGCCACCAGCCAGTGTTGCCAGGGGGAAGACGGCCGCCGGGCTATGGTGCAGCGCCGCCTGGAACTGTGCCGGCGTGACGCCATTATTAAGATGGAAAAGCTGTGCCTGGTGTGGCTGTGATCCCTGGTTGACCATAGTAATGGTGACCAGGCCGGCAGGGATTGAGGCTGGCATCACATACGAGAAGTCTTTAGCCGTGATGGTGACGGCTGGAATCGCTACCGCTTTGGGAGCGCTTGCCGTCGGAGCAGCTCCTGATCCACTCCCACACGCCGTAAGTACCCCAAGCAGTGCTACCAGCACGAGACCAGATGCCAGCGCGGATTTTGTGTGACTTATGAGCATAGATCAACCTCCCTCCGTTTGCAAGAGCATAACGCTCTACAGCTTTGAGACCTGCTGGATGGCTCCAGATATATAACAGGTTCTGTATATCACTGCCGTCTGCGCAGCCGTGGCCTGTGATACGCTCTTAGTATGCAGACTCATGGGCATGCACACCAGGAACAGAACCGGCACACTGGTGGCACACTGGCGCAGTCGGAGAATAAGACAGGGAACTCTGGTGACAGAGCAAAAAGACAACGAAAGATCGGGAGATTAAAACCGTTTCTTTTTCCATAGGGAAGATGCAGGGAAGATACATCTCTTATTCTTCTTTTGGCATTGGCTAAGATATGCTGCAGATCAATATGTGCTTGGTCTATATGCTGAAAGCAAACGCCTTCTATTCCACCACCATGCGATTCCGGGCACGTAGTCAGCGGAAGTGCGATAGCGAGCATCCGGCCAGAACATGCCGCTGGCAATGAGCGGCATGCCTGGATTGATGATTGGATGATGAAGAGGTGAGAAAGTGACTGCTCAGCCAGGACCCATGCCCATGATGATCCCTCTCCACTTTAATACCCTCTTGCGGTACTACCGCGTGGCCGCAGGGTATTCCCAGGAAGCGCTGGCTATGGCCGCAGGGCTCAGTCCGCGGGCGATCCGCTATCTGGAAAGCGGCCAGCGTCAACCCTATCCCGATACCCTGCGCCGGCTCGCTGATGCCTTGTCGCTCACGGCCCAGCAGCGAGATACACTGGTAGCGGCCGCGCGCCGACAGAGCAAGATCGCTGAGGCTGCTATCTCACCATCCATTGCTATGCCGGCGGTCACGGCAACTTTTCGTTCGCCACAGCTACACGCTCCGCTCGTTGGTCGTGAGCGAGAATTGAGCCTGTTTGACCATTATCTGGCCGGTGACGGCCCGCTGCTCCTGCTCCTCACCGGCGAGCCGGGCATTGGCAAGTCGCGTCTGCTGGCCGAGATGGCCCAACACGCGCAGGCTGCGGGTTGGTGCGTACTGCAAGGTTGCTGCAGCCGTGATAACCCGGAGCCCTATGCTCCACTACGCGGGGCGCTGGAGCAGCATCTTGCCCGTCTCACCATCTCTCAACGGCGTGCATCTCTCAAAGGCTGCGTCTGGCTTGTGCGCCTGCTGCCGGAGCTGGCAGCAATGTGTGAATCAACACCTGCCCGGACGCTGCTGCCCGAACAGGAGCAATGCCTGGTGTTTGGGGCCGTAGCGCGCGTACTGGCCAATGTGGCGGGATCAGCCGGAACGCTCCTGGTGCTCGACGACCTGCAATGGGCAAGGGCTGAGGCTCTCCATCTGCTTGTGAACCTCGGCCGATTTGCCACTGACGTGCCACTACGGGTTGTAGGGGCCTATCGCAATACCGACGTCCGCTCCCAGATTGAAGATCCGCTGACCATTCTGCTGGCAGACCTGCTTCGTAAGGGGCAGATCATGCAACTCCCCATAGGCCCCATCTCCCTGGATGCGGCACGTGAGTTGCTCATGCAATTGCTGACAGACGCCAATTTCGCATGCTTGCCTGCGAACCGGGAAGCACTTATTGAACGCCTTGTCCAGCGGACCGAGGGTGTCCCCTGTTTCCTGATCGGCTATGCATATGAATTGCAAGCCAGGGTCCTGAGTAAACAGGATCAAGATTGGCACACCTGGTCCGAGTGTGTGCCATGGAGTGTAGCGGAGATTATTCGCCAGCGGGTCGCGGCTTTGCCAGAGGTTGGGCAGGAGCTCCTGGGCATTGCGGCTGTCGTCGGCCAGGTAGCACCATTGGCTGTACTGCTGGCCGTCGCAGCAGCAATAGGGCTCTCACTGCGTGAGATGCTCTGCGGACTAGAAATGGTCTGCAAGGCTTATCTCTTGCAAGAAGCCGACTCTTGCACATATCGGTTCGTCCACAACCTGATCAGAGAGGTAGTGTTAGCTGACCTTAGCACTGTACGGCGAGCACTGCTGCACCGCCTGGTATCAAGAGCAACCGAGCAAGAGCGTAGACGCCACTTGAAGCATGCGCCGGCTATTGCCGACCGCCGCTGACGAGGAGAAGACCATCATCTGCTTTGAGCAGGTGCTGGGCCACGCGCAGATGCTCTGTGTCCGTGCACGGGCAGAGGCCCCTTACGAGCTGGTGAATTTACATATCTCTGCAATCGCCTCTACCAGCTGATTAACCTCTGCTTCGGTGTTGTAGAAGCCGATAGAGACACGGTTGGCAGGTGGATGAGGTGTGTGGCGAATGATAATGCCGCGCTTGCAGAGTTTAGTGGTCAAATCTGCCGGCGTGATCCCGGCAACACTGAAATGCACCAGACCGGCCATCTGCTTGCGTGGAGTGTGCAGCATCACGCCATCAACTGCGGCAAGAGCGTCATAACAGTACTGGCCCAGAGCGGCAATGCGTGCATAGATCCAATTCCAACCAAGCTCGTTGGCAAGCCAGTCTATGCTCACGCCCAGGGCTTTGACAGCCGGTGGGTAAAGCGAGGTCGCTTCGTAGCGATGGGCACCCTCGGCAGGCACAAAGTGACCCTCATGGTCACACATCCCCGGTCTGATACCCCGGTAGCCTATATAGGTCTGCTGAATCTCACCAAGACGGTCCTTGCGCACAAAGAGAGCGCCTGTACCATCGGGGCCGCAGAGCCACTTCTGGCCTGAACAGGCATAGGCATCAATGCCCAGCTCATAGACGTTGGACGGCACCATGCCGCAGGCCTGTGCAGCGTCGCAGATGAAAAGCGCACCAGCGCTATGGGTGAGGTCTGCTAGCTCACGTATCGGCAGGACCATGCCGGTGGTCCAGGAGACATGGGAGAGCACAACGGCTTTTGTCTTCGGGCTGAGAACGTTCTGCAATGCGGCAACCGGATTAAGATCTTTGAGACCAATATCAGTCATGCGGATCTTCACACCGTAGCGCTGCCTGAGCAAATAGATGGGATATAGCCCTCCTGGGTGCTCGGTCGCTGCTGTAACGATCTCATCACCGCGCTGCCAGTCCAGACCCATCAAAGCGATATTTAAGCCCTCAGTTGTATTATGTGTCAGCGCTATCTCATCGGGATCGCAGCCCAGCAGCGCAGCCACGGCTGCTCGAGTTCCGGCAAAGATAGCCTGTGTCCTCGCAAACGCCTCCGGCCCAATTCGTCCCTCCAAGAGCTCATCCATTGCGCAGGCTTCCATGGCCTCGTGGCTGCGTCGGGGCAGCGGCCCGTTGGTGCCAGTGTTCAAGTATATGTATTTACGTACTGCTGGTAATTCGTCCCGAATCGCGGCAATCTTCGCCCGATCGGCCTGGGATCCTATCTCTGTCGCCATTTTCCCTCTGCTTAAAATAATTGAGCCACGAAGGAACCACAAAAGGTCCTTTGTGTCCTTCGCGGTTCAAACTCTTACCATAGCCCGATCACCCGTAATCGGGTTGCTTACCCTTGCGTGATGAACAGCCACGGAGCTTCAGCACGACGGCGCTGCTCATAGGCGGCGATGGCGTCTTCATATTGGAGCGTCCAGCCAATGTTGTCCAGCCCCTGAAGGAGAGCATTTTTCTTAAAAAGTTCGATATCAAAGTGCATGGTCTGGCCGGACGGCGTTGTGACAGTCTGTGCTGGCAGGTCCACTATGAGCTTGTAGCCCTCAGTAGCTTCTACCTCCCTGAAGAGTTGATCGATCTCCTCCGCTTTGAGCGCTACAGGCAAAATGCCATTGTTAAAGCAGTTGTTATAGAAGATATCGGCGAAGCTCGAAGCGACAATGCAGCGGAAGCCGTAATCTCGCAGTGCCCAGGGCGCATGCTCGCGCGACGAGCCACAGCCGAAGTTGGATCGCGATAGCAGGATCTGTGCACCGCGATAGCGTGGCTGGTTTAGCACAAAATCAGGGTTCTCGGTATATTGATCGTCTAGATAGCGCCAGTTGGCAAAGAGCGCCTTGCCAAAGCCGGTGCGACTGATCGATTTCAGGAAGCGCGCCGGTGTAATCTCATCGGTGTTGACGTTCTCGCGGTCCAGTGGCGCCACCAGCGCCTCCAACGTCACGAATGGTTCCACGTAACTCACTCCTCTCAATCAGAGGTTAGAGAACTCTCATCTTCAGGCAAGCATGGCATTGAACCACAAAGGACATAATGGTTACACAGAAGGATAATATGCCCTGGCATGTCAGAAACACCTCTTCCATGCCACCTTTGTGTCCGCTGTGGTGCAGAGCCTCATCCCCTCCTTTATGGGCAGCCCGTTAAAGAAGCGCAGACAGGAGCCCGCTTCGCCAATAATCTGTTACCCTGTTGCTTCGGGCCATTCGCGGATATCGGTAAAATGGCCGGCGATAGCCGCTGCCGCTGCCATTGCCGGGCTAACGAGATGTGTGCGCCCGCCCTTGCCCTGACGGCCCTCAAAGTTGCGGTTGCTCGTTGAAGCGCAGCGCTCACCCGGCAGAAGGGTGTCACCATTCATGGCTATGCACATGCTGCATCCGGACTCACGCCATTCGAAGCCGGCCTCGCGAAAGATCTGATCCAGTCCCTCGGCCTCGGCCTGCTTCTTGACCATTGTCGAGCCAGGGACAACAATCGCTTGCACGCCTCTAGCCACCTTGTGTCCACGAACATAGCGTGCCGCCAATCGCAGGTCCTCAATACGGGAGTTGGTGCAGGAGCCAATGAAGACCTTGTCGATACGGATATCGCGAATAGGAGTGCCTGGCCGCAGGTCCATATACTGAAGAGCACGCTCAATGGCCTTGCGCAGCGAGGGATTCTGGACGCGCTCCGGGTCGGGCACAGTGCCATCGATGCTGGTAACCATGCTGGGATTGGTGCCCCAGGTGACCTGTGGTGGCAGACCGTCGGCATTGAACGAGAGAGACTTATCATAGTATGCACCAGGGTCAGTCGGCAATTGCCGCCAGACGGCGATAGCGCGCTCGAAGTCAGCACCCTTGGGGGCGTACGGTCGGCCCTCGATATACCTGAATGTCGTCTCATCGGGGGCAACCATGCCCGCGCGTGCGCCCGCTTCAATGGCCATATTGCAGAGGGTCATACGCGCCTCCATCGAGAGAGCGCGGATGGTTGGCCCGGTGAATTCGATGACGTGGCCGTTGCCCATCGCAGTGCCGTAGGTGCCGATAATTGCCAGTGCCAGATCCTTGGAGGTCGTACCTGGGGGCAGCGTGCCCTCGACATGCACCTCCATACTCTTGGGCCGGTACTGCAAGAGGCACTGCGTTGCCAGCACATGCTCGACTTCACTGGTACCGATGCCGATGGCAAAGGCTCCTACCGCGCCCTCAGTCGAAGTATGCGAGTCGCCACAGACAACGGTCATGCCTGGCAGGGTGATGCCCAGCTCCGGCCCAATGACATGCACGATGCCCTGGCGGATATCTTGCATATCGAACAGGGTCAGGCCGAAGTCGCGTGCATTACGCTCCAGCGTATGAATCACCAGCGCGCTATCGGCGTCTACAATGTCCAGTGGGCGGCGGCCACGCGTGGGAACGTTGTGGTCGAGTACCGCGAAGGTGGCATCCGGACGTCGCACTTTGCGCCCATGCATGCGCAACCCTTCGAATGCCTGGGGTGAGGTGGCCTCATGTACAAGATGGCGGTCAATGTAGAGGATGGCAGCCTCGCCCGGCTCTTCGCGAACGACATGGGCCTCCCATATCTTCTCGAACATCGTTTTTGGCATAAGCAATACTCCTCTTCTTCATAAGAAATCTTCCATTTTTGAAGAAGGAAAAGGGCACTTGTACCACAAAGAATCCGAAGGTCACAAAGATTTCACAAAGGAATTTATATCATTTCACCGAGCAAATCGCATCGTGGTGAATGAGCATTATTTCCTTTGCCGTCTCGGCAGGAGACCTTTGTGCCCTTCGGGTTCTCTGTGGTTAATTTATCCCTGTGCCTCTCTGACCTCGTTGACCTCAGCCCCATTGACCCCGCCAGCAAGCTGCGTCACTGACGCAGGAGACGCAGTCACCGTTTCGCCGATGTGGCGGAGGTCCATCTCTTCGAGCACCCGCTTCTTGGTGAAAAGGATCTTGAGCAGTTCAAATCCCCTATTCAGTTGATCGCGGGTCAACTCATAGCCAAGCTGACGCATTTGCTCATTGAAGGCAGCACGGCCAGAGAGCTTGCCCACGTGCATGCGGCGGTCTGCTGCTGTCAGCCCGATAGACTCCGGCGTCATAATCTCATAGGTACGGGCATCTTTGAGCACACCGTCCTGATGGATACCGCCGCCATGGGCAAAAGCGTTGGCACCAACAATGGGCTTGGTCCACTGCGGCTGCATTCCACTGAGCCTGGCGATCAGGCGGCTTGTCTCGATAATCTTCGTCGTGTCCACCCGCACATCAAGACCCAGGTCGGCACGGCGCGTACGCACGGCCATGACTACTTCCTCAGTCGCCGCGTTGCCGGCGCGCTCACCCAGCCCATTGAAGCAGGTGTCTACGCGCTCGGCGCCGTTGCGCAGTCCCTCTAACGCATTGGCGACCGCCAGCCCGAGATCATTATGGCAGTGCGCCGAGATGCGAATCGTCGGAAACTCGCGCTTGAGATCCGCGATCAACTGGCCGAACTCCCATGGTAGAGCATAGCCGACGGTATCGCAGATAGTGACGAAACGCACGCCCTCACGGATAATGGCATCGCACACTTCCAGGATAAAATCATGCTCGGTCCGGGTGGTGTCCTCAAGGGCGAAATCTACCGTCTCGGTATAGCTACGGGCGCGAGCCACTGCCTCTTTCGCCAATTGTAGCACCTCCTGGCGTGTCTTGCCCAGCTTCACCTGCCGGTGCAGCGGTGAGGTGCTGATGAATGGCTGCACAACTGGATGCTCTGCTTCCTTAACGGCGTCCCAGGCGCAATCAATATCCGCAGGATTGGCGCGAGCAATAGCACAGATCTCGGCATTGCGCACGTTACGGGCGATGAGCTTTACCGCTTCCATCTCACCTGGTGAGGAGATAGGGAAGCCACAGTCGAGCGTGTCAAAGCCCATATCGGCCAGCGCTTTCGCGATCGCCAATTTCTCCTCAGGAAAATAGTTGACGCCCGGCGTCTGCTCACCATCGCGCAGTGTCGTCTCATAGAACTTAATAATGCGCGTCATAATCTGCTCCTTCTCTTAGCTATCCCAGCCAGCTGAATGGATACTGTGGATCATCAAACTCGCGGGCAAATTGTGTCAGCTTAAGCGGATGGAAGGTGTCCACCATCACAGCCAGTTCGTTGGTATATTCCTTGCCCAGGCTCCGCTCAATGGTCCCTGGATGCGGTCCATGCGGAATGCCGCGCGGATGGAGGGTGAAGGAAGAGCGCTCGATACCCTTGCGGCTGCTGAAGTCCCCACTCGCGTAATAGATCACTTCGTCGCTGTCAATGTTGCTGTGGTTATAGGGCACAGGAATAGAGAGCGGGTGATAGTCCAGTTTGCGTGGCACAAACGAGCAGACCACGAAGTTTGGGCCGGCGAACGTCTGATGCACTGGAGGTGGCTGGTGAACACGCCCAGTGATCGGCTCAAAGTCGCCGATGTTCAGTGCGTAGGGGTATAGATAGCCATCCCAACCGACAACATCTAGGGGGTGAAAGTCGAAATGATAGGCCATTACGCGGCCACCGACCTTCACATGTACTTTGAACAGGCCTTTCTCTTCATGGCGGGGAAGTTCACTGGGCGTGCGAATATCGCGCTCACAGTAGGGTGAATGCTCCAGGAGCTGGCCAAACTCATTGCGATAACGTTTCGGCGGCTCAATAGGCCCATGCGACTCTACGTACAGGAATCGCGATTCGCCCGGCTCCTGTAAGAAGCGGTAGGTTGTGCCGCGCGGAATGACCAGGTAATCACCCTCGCTGTAGGGAAGCAGGCCAAAGATTGTCTCCAGCACGCCCTTCCCATCGTGGATGAAGTAGATCTCATCGCACTCTGCATTGCGATAATAGTAATCCATCCGCTCGGTCGGTCGGACCACGGCCAGGGCGACATCATTGTTGTAGAAGAGGACGCGCTGACCGGTCACGGGGTCACCGGCTGGTTCAAGGTCGTTGGTCTTCAGATGATGGTGGCGATGTGTCTCCTGCGGCCATTCTTCAACCACATGCGTGCTGGCCACTGCCTCGATTGCGCTCACGCGTGTGGGCGGATGCTCATGATACAGGAGCGAGTAGCACCCAGAAAATCCCTCGGTGCCGAAGAGTTCCTCGGCATAGAGACTACCATCCGGCTTGCGAAACTGCGTGTGTCGCTTGTGCGGGATCTCTCCCAGTCTCTGATAGCTCGGCATAGTCTTGCTCCTTTAGCTATCCAATCGCATTCTTCAACACTCCCAGGCGCTCGATCTCTAGTTCGACGACATCACCTGGCTCTAGCCAGCGCAGGCCTTCGGCTGGCCTTTGTGGAGGCCGCTCACCGGGATAGCCAAGATGCTCCAGTAAGCAACCTGTGCCAACGGTGCCTGAGCCGAGAATATCACCGGGTCGCAGCCAGACATCGCGGGAAGCATGGGCGATCATCTGTGCGAAGGTATAGTAAATGCTGGCGAAGTTGCCGTGCGAGATCTCATGGCCATTGACCCGTGCCACCATTGCCAGGTTGTAGCGACGGTTAGCACCTATACCGACTGCTCGATCGGCCAGCTCATCGGGCGTCACAATCCAGGGGCCAATTGCTGTCGCAAAGTCTTTCCCCTTGGATGGTCCCAACCCGATTTTCATCTCTAATCGCTGGATGTCTCGTGCGCTCCAGTCATTCATAATGGTGTAGCCGGCGATGTAACTCTCTGCCTCTTCTGGGGCAATATCGCGCCCTGATCGCCCGATCACCGCAGCCATCTCCAGCTCATAGTCCATCGCCTGGCAGCCCTGAGGTATGGCCACAATATCATCCGGTCCGTAGATAGCTGCGGGATTAGAGAAGTAGAAGGCAGGAATCTCGTACCACTCCGGCACCATCGGCAAACCGCGATTGGCCCGAGCGGTCTTGACATGCTGCTCGAAAGCATAGAAATCGCGGACGCTAGGCGGATTTGCCAGCGGTGCCTTGAGCCGGGCATCGCTCAGGCGCACGACCAGACCGGGTACGGCCGTTGCCTCTGGCTCGTTGCTCATGCGTGTCACAGCAGCGCGCAGGCGTGCCAGCAGGCCAGGCCCAGCGCACAGCAGGTCGAGCATGGTAATGGGATAGTCGGCCTGATTGCCACGCTCGGCGGCTCCTATATGCAGACCAGCCTGCTCACAAACCCGCGCCACGTCGTAGATTACTTCCCCAACAAGCACACCAGCGCGGCCCGTCTCATCGAACGGAGCCAGATGCGCTGCTACTTGTGCAGGCTGCAAGTCATTGCGCTCAGGGCGCAAAACATAACTGACCAGCTTCATCGCTCACAATGTCTCCACAATGTGATAGAGGCTCCCTCGAGATGGAGTCTGCAAGGCCCTGTGTGAGAGCCTGGTAAATTGCTGCTTCACCGAAGGTAAAGATAGATGTGGCGATAAAGAAACGACACAAAGAGAGCAGGGTGCATGTTGCCGGAGGCGTAGCTGCCTTATCCCGGTGGTGAGAACCAGCTCATCGTTCGCACGAAGCGTGAGCAGGTTCGGCTGGTTGATGATTTTCTGGATCACCCACAAACTCCTTTGTTTGGGGCGCTGGCCCATGGATACGCCATTGCCATCCTTTATGTGGGCCATGCATGACTTGGCCGGAGCGCGGACGCATGTAGGAGCATAGGAGCATTGCCAGCATGAGCTCGCTCTGACTATGTGCGGATGCTGGCAGGTACATGCCCGATAGCCAGCCTGAGAAAAATGTCATTCCTTCAGGCATTATACATTCAGGAGGCAGGGATTACAACAACTGCCCGTCAGGCCCAGATGTTTGCGCCCTGAGATAGAGTGCCGGTCTGGCAGGCATATCATGAGACCAGCTCCTCTGGCTCTTCCAGATAGCGTACCAGAGCCCCCAGAAACCTCGCTGCCGTCGCGCCGTCGATAATACGATGATCACAGGAGATTGAGAGCCACGCACCAGGCCGCACGACCAAGTCATTGCCGATTACCGTAGGGCGTGGTTTGATGGCACCGAAGCCGACAATACACGCCTCGGGCGGATTGATCAACGGTGCGCCGGTCTCCACCGGTCCCGCTGCGCCGACATTGGTGATGGTGATAGTGCTGCCCGTCAGAGATGGCGCATCAAGTTTACCCATACGCGCGCCCTGGATGAGCCAATCCACCTCGGCAGCAATATCTGCCAGACTGCGAGCGTGTGCATGATGGATTACCGGAACGAGCAGTCCGCGCTCGGTGTCAGTAGCGATCCCCACATGGATGCTGTGCTTGATGATGATAGCATTGCCCTCTTCGTCCCAGCGCGAGTTCATGATGGGATAGTCGCGCACGGCGGCCACCAGGGCTTTGACAAAGAAGGGCAGGAACGTCAGCCGGCGCCCGGCAAATGTCGGATCGTTGCGCAGCCGCTCGCGCAGCGCGACCAGTGCTGTAGCATTGAACAGGCCATACACAGTGAACTGTGGGATCGTCGTTGCCGAACGGACCATCCTGGCCGCGATAGTTTTGCGCAGGCCGATGGTGCTAATGCGCTCTTCATCAGGTGCGGCCTCGCCGCTGACCGCCGTGGCCGGCGGACGAGAGGCGCTGAGAGCTGCTTCTAGATCCTCAAGACGGATACGCCCGCCGGGGCCAGTGCCAGTAATAGTACGCAAGTCAATCCCATGCTCTCGCGCCATCTTGCGCACCAGCGGTGTGGCATGCACACCATCGTCAGCGGCTCCCACCTGCTCAGGAGTCGCTGGTGGCGCCGATGCTGGTGAAGCTGACACCTGTGCAGGCTCTGCCGGCGCAGGGGAGGATGTGGCCGGCCCCTGTGCTGGCGCCAGCCTGACTGGTACGCGTGCCGCCTCTGGCGAAGTCGCCATCGGAGCAGTACCAGCAGTTCGCTGAGCTTGTGCCATACGACGCCGACGGATAAAGGTGGGTGCCGATCCCTCGGTGCCATAACCAACCAGGACCGCACCCGAGCGCTCTGGCTCCGTTCTCCCTATCTCTCTCTCTGGGGGAGAGGGGGCCTGGGGATGAGGTCCTTCTTGCTCTGTCCGCTCCCCAATGGTCACCAGCGGTGCCCCTACGGGGATGATATCGCCAGGTGCGCCATGTAGCGCTTCAACTACTCCCTCATAGGGCGAAGGGATCTCAACCATTGCCTTCGCAGTTTCCACCTGGCAGAGCGGCTGGTTTAAATGTACCCTGTCCCCTGGCTGCACGAGCCATTTAATGAGTTGGGCTTCCTCCAGGCCCTCGCCAAGATCTGGTAGCACAAATTGGCTCATCTGTTTGCGCACTCTCCACTAAATATTACTAACTGGCTTACCGCTCAGGAGGTGGCACGGGGAAATTGAACCATGAGGTACGCTGAGCAGTGTAATCTCTCTGTGCTCTCTATGGCCTCTGTGGCTCAAATCCGTTTTCCCGCCATCTTCACGGCCGCTCTCCTAATACTCCCGTGTGCGGTCAACTGCTTCCAGAACACGATCAGCATCGGGAAGAAACAGCTTCTCATAGCGCGCCGGTGGATAAGGCACAGTGGCACTGCCCACGCGCTCGACCGGCGCAGCGAGCGCGTCAAAGAGATCGTGCATCAAGCGTGCGGCAATCTCTGCTCCCAGCCCCATGAACACCGGTGCTTCATGTACTACCACGGCCCGGCGTGTCTTGCGGACAGAGGCACTGATTGTATCCATGTCCAGCGGTGATAGACTGCGCAGGTCCACGACCTCCAGCGACATGCCCTCCTGTTCACCCATCTCTGCTGCCGCCAGCGCCACCTGGACAGTCGGGCCATAGGCAATGATAGTGGCATCTTTGCCGGAACGCACGATACGTGCCCGGTCAAGTGGCTGCGGTGGCAGTGGCAGGTCCAGCTCCTGTCGGCTCCAGTAGCGCGCCTTTGGCTCCAGAAAGATCACCGGATCGGGATCGCGAATGGCGGCGGTGAGTAGCCCATAAGCATCGGCAGGCGTTGCTGGCGTCACCACCTTGAGGCCCGCTGTATGCACATAGTAGGTTTCTGGACTTTCTGAGTGCTGCTCGACTGCGCCGATGTTTCCCCCATAGGGGATGCGGATAACAAGCTGCATGTTGCACGCGCCGAGGGTGCGCAGATGGTATTTGGCGATGTTGCTTGTTACCTGCTCAAATGCTGGATAGGAGAATGCATCGAACTGCATTTCGGCGACCGGCCGGAAGCCCTTAATGGCCAGGCCAAGGGCAATCGCGGCAATTCCAGATTCTGCCAGTGGTGTATCGAAGACACGCTCTGTCCCAAATGTGGCCTGGAGGCCATCCGTCACGCGAAAGACACCCCCTAGCCGGCCCACATCCTCGCCGAACACCAGCACGCGCGGGTCGTCGCGCAGGGCATCGCGCAGTGCGGCATTGAGTGCGCCGGCCATCGTAATCGTGGTCATACAGCACCTCCTGGCTCCAGGGAAGCGATAAACTCTTCCTTCTCGCGCAGCAATGTAGCAGGTGGATTGGCGAAGACTAGATCGAAGATCGTGCCCGGATGCGCGATGGGCATGGCGAGCAATTTCTGGCGCATCATCACAGCGCGCTTCTCCGCCTCCTGGTTAACCTCCTGGGCAAATATTTCATCCCAGGCGCCGCGCGCATGCAGGCGCTCTGCGCAACGTGCAATTGGATCTTTTGCTCGCCATGGCTCCAACTCGGCATCGGTGCGGTAGCGCGTCGGATCATCGGAGGTGGTGTGCGCGGCCATGCGATAGGTCAGAGCCTCGATCAGGTAGGGCCCTTCTCCCCGGCGCGCCCGCGCCGCCGCCGCCCGCGTGACTGCGTAGACGCTGAGCACATCTGTGCCGTCCACACGTATACCCGGAAATCCGTAGCCGGCAGCGCGATCGGCAATGCATCCGGCAACCTGATTGCGCAATGGGACAGAGATCGCCCACTGGTTGTTTTCGCAAAAAAAGACCACTGGTGCCTGAAACACGCCGGCGAAATTCATTGCCTCATGCCAGTCACCTGTTGAGGTTGCTCCCTCACCGAAGGTGACCAGGACAGCTATCGCTTCGCGGTCAAGCTTGCAGCCGATTGCGAAGCCTACGGCGTGTGGTATCTGCGTGCCAACGGGGATGATGAAGGGTGCCAAACGATACTCGTAGGGATTCCAGGCGCCATGTGTCAGCCCACGAAACACGGTCAGAATTGTTGCGGGATCAACGCCACGGCAGACAGCTGTGGCGAAGCCTCTGTAGTAAGGGAAGATCCAGTCAGTAGCAGCCATCGCACGTGCGGCACCAACCTGCACGGCTTCGTGTCCGAAAATCTGCCCCCACACCCCAAGCTCGCCCTGTCGTTGCAGATTCAGCCCCTCCTGATCGAGGCGGCGACACACAACCATTAACCGGTAGAGCTCGCGTAACTCCTCATTGGTGACTGCTGCCTGCTCCTCACCTGCCGTCGTCAATACACCATCCTCGGAGAGCATGGCTGCAATGGGATCATCGCCCCGACCGCGCAGCGCCGGGCGTGTGGATATTGTTTCAGCCACAATTGCAAACCTCCTCTAAACGTACAGACAGAATTGAACTAGCGAGAGCCCAGCGGATTTCAAGACTTCCTTCTAGGGAATTGTAGCTGTTCGGCAAAGAACTCTCAAGAGCTACTCTTTGATGCGATATGATATAGTGAGATATAGTGTTGGCAAGCGTACCAAAGCCAGAGAGGAGAAAACCGTCCAGTGTATTATCCCATGTATAGCCGCAGTGCAAAGTCAAAAGACCTGTTCGGAGAGGGGGAAGGTACGGCGGACAAAGCCTTCTGCTAGGGTAGGAGGTATCCTTGCCCTGAAAACATTGGATGATGATGCTCTAGCTTTTGTTCGAGCGGAGGATCAGATCTATGGCAGCTTACCAGCGCGATAGCGATATGGGATGCCTGACGGCGGCTCTTCTGGCGATTCTGGTCATTTTTGTCCCGGTTATTGGCCACATTGTCCTCACTATCATGATCTTGACGGACGATCTGACCGTAGGAGAAAAGCTGCTCTGGCTCATCGTTGTCTGGCTCTTCTGGTTCATTGGCCCATTTCTGTACCTGCTACTTGGTCAGCGGCGCAATCGTCTGTTGGGTGCTCGCCAGTTCTAGCCAGGTGCAGCTCACATGACATCATTGCAAAACTGGTATAATATGCGTCCTGAGGCTACTCGACGAGGTGTGCGAGCAGTTGCAGCATGGAACGACATCGATCCTGCGGAATGGGAAGAATTCCTCTAGCCAGTGAGGAGGGGACTCAGCCAACAAAGCGTCTCCCAGAGAGCGGAGCGACCAACGTGACTACCACTCCTATTCGTCTCTTAACGCCAGACCTCGTAGCCAGGATCGCTGCCGGCGAAGTTGTGGAGCGACCAGCATCGGTCGTCAAAGAGCTGGTCGAGAACGCCATTGACGCAGGGGCAACGCGCATTCGTGTTGAGCTGGCCGGCGGCGGCCTCCAGCTCATCCGCGTCAGTGACAATGGCCATGGTATCCCCGTAGACCAGTTGCCGCTGGCCTTTGCGCGTCATGCGACAAGCAAGATCCAGTCACTCGACGATCTGGAGCGGGTGCGCACTCTTGGTTTCCGGGGCGAGGCACTAGCCAGCATCGGCGCGGTGGCTGTAGTGACGCTTGTTAGCCGGCTGCCAGAAGCTGAAGTGGCAGCGCAGGCAATGGTCGAGCATGGGGGACCCTTGCGCATCAGTCCAGTAGGCGCCCCGCCAGGCACAATCGTTACTGTACGCGATCTCTTCGCCCGGGTGCCGGCGCGGCGCAAATTCCTGAAGAGTCAGGCTACTGAGGCCGGCCACTGCCTGCACCTTCTGCAGCAGTATGCGCTGGCATACCCTGAAATCCAGTGGACCGTGCTCAGCGATGGACGGCAGTTGCTGGCCACCGCTGGTGATGGCCGGCTGCAAAGCACCCTCATCGCAGTCTATGGCATTGCGGTGGCCGATCAAATGATCCCTATCGCCGACCAGGACGATACAGAAACCATCACCCGCCTTGGGGGATCGAAGCACAGCGCCGATCACTTGCGCATAAGTGGCTACACCAGCCGTCCCACTTGCTACAAGAGCACTCGTCAGTATCTCTCCTTCTTTGTCAACCGCCGCTGGGTGCAGAGCCGTTCGCTGGCTTATGCTGTTGAGGAGGCCTACCATTCATTATTACTCACTGGCCGCCATCCCATTGCTGTAATCTCCATCGCTATCGATCCGACACTGGTCGACGTGAACGTGCACCCGGCGAAGACGGAGGTCCGCTTCCTGCGTGAGCGCCAGGTCTATGCTGCCGTGCAGCGTGCAGTGCGCACAGCGGTGCTGGCTGCGGCCGAGCCGCCGGCGCTCGCTGCCCGCGCCTTCAGTGTGTCAGTAGCATCGGCTGACCTGTCTCCTTCAGCTTATCACGAGCAGGAGCCTGTCCCTCCAAGAAGCGAGGAAACGCCAGGACTATGGTATAACCAGTCGCCGACGGCAAAGCCAGAGCTGCCTCGCCGTGGCGCAACAGCGGGATTCTCATTGCCGCGCACCGCTGGAGAAGTAGGATCTGCTCGCGCAACGTTTGAACAGACCGGGCGCCTGCCCATCCTGCGCGTGCTGGGACAGATCTCGCAGAGCTATCTGATCACCGAGGGGCCTGATGGCATCTATCTGATTGACCAGCATGCGGCTCATGAGCGCATTCTGCTCGAGCGCATGCTAGCAGAATGGCGAAACCGCCACGTGGCTTCGCAGTTGTTGCTAGCGCCGGTACCGGTAGAGCTCTCGCCAGACGAGATGGAAGCTATCGAGGAGCGACGTCCACGACTGGAAGCCATTGGCTTCACCCTGGAGCCTTTCGGGCCCACAACCATCCTGGTCCGCGCTGTCCCGGCCGTGCTCGCCCGTGAGGTCCAGCAGTATGGATTGCATGAGCTGCTGCTAGAGCTCGTTGCCCACGGCGACCACGATCAGCTGGGACACAGTGAGACCTGGCAGGAGCACGCGCTGGCCAACATTGCCTGTAAGGCAGCCATCAAGGCCGGCCAGCCGCTGGCGCTGGAGGAGCAGCGCGAGCTGATCCGTCAACTTGAGCAGGTAGACGCCCGCTACAGTTGCTGCCATGGCCGTCCCACCATGGTTTATCTGAGTCTCGACGCCCTGGAGCGCCAGTTCGCCCGGCGATAACGGGCGATGGGCTCCCTCAGATACCTTTGGCATCGCCTGACATCGCCGCTTGACTTTTGTGGGACTACTCATTATACTGCGGGCAGAGCTCGCAAGGGCGATAGCCTTGTGGTGTTAGGCGTGAGCCTGATCTCCCTGATCGATAATTGTGCTCACGCTATCAGCGACGACATCTTTTCTTGCTCTCCACCTTGGTGGAGAGCGGATAGAGGTCAGGATTTGCTCATGACTGCCATCTTGATGGACGGCCGTGCGCTTGCCAGAGATCTAAAGCAGCAGTTGAAGATCCATGCATCGCGGTTTCGCTCCGAGCATGGCATTCTGCCTGCTCTGGCGCTGGTGTTGGCTGGTCGTCATCCTACTGCCCGCATCTATGGCAGTCATGTCGAGCGTTCCTGCGCTGAGATCGGCCTGCAATGCATTACCTATACTTTCCCTGCTGATATCAGTGAGAGCGAGTTCCGCGATGCTGTCGCCCAGCTCAATGATGCGCCAACCGTAAGGGGAGTGGTTGTGCTCCTCCCACTGCCCGGCCATATTCAGCAGCGCCGGGTGACTGAGGTCATTGCGCCGGAAAAAGACGTGGACGGCCTGGGGCCGCGCAATGCCGGCAAACTGATGCTCGGTTTTCCCAGCTTCATGCCCAGTACCGCCGCCGTTGTGCGTATGCTGCTGAACCACTACCAGATACCTGTATGTGGCCAGCATGCCGTTGTCGTAGGCCGCAGCAACGTTGGCGGTAAACCAATCGCCCTCGAGTTGCTGCGTGCAGAAGCAACCGTTACTATCTGCCACTCCCGTACTCCTGACCTCGCGACGATCACCCGCACCGCTGACATCCTGGTGGTCAGTATCGGCCAGCCCCGTGCCATTCGCGGCGATATGATCAAGCCGGGCGCTGTAGTCCTTGATGCCGGCATCAATGCTGTAAATGGCCAGATCGTCGGCGATGTGGACCGGGCAAGCGTCGAACAGGTCGCTGCCTACCTCACACCGGTCCCTGGTGGTATCGGCCCCCTCACCAATTTGATGCTCATCAGCCATGTCCTCAAGGGCCCAAGTTAGCCCTCCCCTATAGAGGCATCCCTTGCGAAGGGTGCAGGCTGGCCAGGGAACCATGACTTGCGAAAGAGTGAGATTGACTCTGCTCGGATCAAGAAGAAACGCCAGAGCAAGGGAGGAAACAATATGCCACGTGTTGATGGCCGGGCCAATGATCAGTTGCGTCCCGTACGCCTGACTGTCGATTACCTGGATTTTGCTGAGGGATCTGCGCTGATCGAGATGGGCGCTACTCGTGTTCTCTGCGCTGCCACGGTTGAAGAACGCATACCCGCCTTCCTCGAAGGACGCGGCCAGGGCTGGATCACTGCTGAATACAGTATGCTCCCTCGCGCAACGCAATCGCGCACTGCTCGCGAGAGTATGGCTGGGCGCTTGAGCGGGCGAACGCAGGAGATCCAGCGCTTCATCGGTCGTTCACTGCGGGCAGCTATTGATATGCAGGCGCTCGGCGAGCGCACAATTATTCTAGACTGTGATGTGCTCCAGGCCGATGGAGGCACCCGCACCGCGGCAATCACTGGTGCCTATGTTGCACTCCACCGGGCCTGCCAGCGACTCCTGCGCCAGGGCATCATCGAGAACGATCCTATCCGTACAGCGGTGGCTGCGGTAAGCGTAGGAGTAATTGATGGCGTGCCGGTCCTGGATCTGGCCTATGCGGAGGATTCACGAGCTGATGTAGACTGCAACATTGTGATGACGGCGCGTGGAGACTTCGTCGAGGTGCAATGTACCGCAGAAGGCATGCCCTATACGCGCCCCCTCCTCGATAACCTGCTGGATCTGGCAGATAAGGGGATTCGCGAGTTGCTGGCATTGCAACGCCAGTACCTCTAATCCAGCAGGTATCTGGCCCGCAAATTTCCTGACTCAAAAGCGGCGGGGGGCTGCATAGTATGGGCCATGTCTGTTACTCTACGTGCATGCGTAGCAGCCCTGGCACTAGTGCAGCGATGACCAGTGTGGCAAGGATACAGGCGATACCGCCGCTGACGACGGAGAAGACAGGATTGGTGAAGCCTGCCACTAACCCCGATTCAAACTGGCCAAGCGTCGGGCCACCGATCACGAACATAGCGTTCACTGCGCTAATACGGCCACGAAACTCATCGGGGGTGGTAAGCTGTATCACCAGGTTGCGCAGAATCATGCTGACCATATCGGCGGCGCCGGCGCCCATCAGAAACAGCGCTGAGAGCCAGAGCGGGCCGGTTGAGAAGCCAAAGGCGATAATACATAGTCCCCAGGCGAGCACCGCGAGCATGACTCCCAATCCCTGGCGAGGAATACGTCCAATAAGCCCTGCCAGTGGTGTGAGGGCCACCGCCCCGATCGCCGTGGCTGCCGACAGGATACCCAGGCCCTGCGGGCCGGCATGCAAGATAGTGCTGGCATAAACGGGAAGCAGGGCTCTGGGTGAGCCAAAGAACGTGGCGCAGAAATCGAGCGAGAGAACGCCCAGAATTATGGGGTGCGCGCGGAGGAACCCCATTCCTTCCAGAAGTGCAGCCATCTCAGCTCGCGCTCGCTTTTCTATAGGGATGCGTGGCACAACCATAAGCAAGAGCGAACCGACAACCACAAAATAGGAGACGACATCAAACCAGTAGGTGTTTGCAATGCCAAGCAGGGCGATCACGAAACCACCTGCTGTCGCGCCGGCGATAAAGGTTAACTGCATCATGGCGGTACTAAGCGATAGCGCATCGGCCATCTGCTCACGGGGAACCAGAGTTGGAATAATAGCCTGGCGCGTAGGGAACTCAAATGCCGAGACACTGGCGGCAACCAGCACGACCGCATAGATGATGGAAATATTAATGATCTGAAAGAGCGTGCAGAGCGCCAGCACCGCCGATGTTGCGGCAAGCAGCAGCTCGATCAGCAACAGCATTTTGCGCCGATCCAGTACATCAGCGTATACTCCGCCCACCAGCGAGAAAAACAGGCGCGGGATCGCCTGGATCAGCCCGATCAGGCCCAGAGCGATCGCCGAGTGGGTCAGCATGTAAACCTGCCAGGCGACGGCTACCACCTGCATCTGTGTGCCTGTAGATGAGATCAACTGGCCCCAAAAGAGCAGTGCATAGTTCCGGTTGCGCAGCACGCGCCAGGGCCCCAGAGCATACCTAGTAGGAATCATAGCGCCCGAGGCAGGAGATTGTGGCTGGGCATGCTGGTTGGTGAGAGGAGGTTTTTCTTGTTTGGCTCTCATTGGCGTCTCGTGTCTATCGTGCGCAATGACGATATGCTGCAAAGCATATCGTATGGAGAGTCGGTTAAGGGTAATTTGCACTTTTGCGGATTTCCCTAAGGCAATTGCAGCGTTCCCTCCAGCACCGGTACCACGCTCCCGCCCACTTCAATCTTGTATGTCTGCTCACCACGCCGGCGCAGGCGGATGTGGATAAAACTCTGGCGCCCCATCTTCGTGCCCTGCTCGCTGATGATGTTGACCTCGTCTGTGGCAGTCATAAGCCCATGCTGCACCAGATATGCTCCCAGTGGCCCGCTGGCGCTGCCAGTGGCGGGATCCTCGGCGACACCGACGGTATGCGGCGCGAACATCCGCGCGTACACACGGCCAACAGAGGGAGCCGCGTCAGGAGCAAAGATGAAAATACCCTCGACTGTTGGATCATTGAAGCACTCCAGCAGCGCCGGCACATGCAGCATGGCACGATCGACAGCGGCGCGGTCGCGTAGGGGAATGTAGAGGAATGGCAACCCTGTCGATCCAACCTGGATCGGTGCCCCTTCGTGCAAATCAGCCTCTGTGAGGCCCAGCGCCTGGGCGAAAGCGGCGCGGTTGCCCAGTGGCGGACCAAAGGTGGCATTGGTATGGCGCATCCAGATAAATGTAGGAGCCGATAGATCTCCTTCCAGGCGCACCGGCACCGGACCTACCCCTTCTTCGAGCATAACCTGTGGCTTTCCGGCAGGGAGTAGCCCTTCCGAGGCCAGTACAAAGACGGTACCGATTGTAGGATGGCCGGCGAACGGTATCTCACGCCTCGGTGTGAAGATACGCACCTGTGCTGCACAATCGGCTCGTGTGGATGGCAGGATAAAGGTAGTCTCGGAGAGGTTCGTCTCCATTGCAATGGCCTGCATCTCACCATCGCTCAGACCGGCAGCATCAGGGAAGACGGCCAGCGGGTTGCCACCGAAGACATGGTCAGTGAAAACATCCACCTGCGCGAAGTGGTAGGTTCGTGACATTTGCTTTCCCCCAAGATTCAAGAATCATTCCGCTACCTCATACACCAGTGGCCCTGGCTGCACCGGCTCATCGCTCCAACGATAGGCTTCGAGCAGGTAAGGGATGATGTTCGCAGCCTCCTCCGGGCTCCGCGCATGGACCTCTACCAGCGGATCCCCATGGCGAATCATATCGCCAACTTTACATAATAAATGTAAGCCTGTTGCATGATCGATGGGGTCACCTTTCTTCGCGCGACCGGCGCCCAGATGCATAGCGGCCAGTCCCATGCGCTCAGCATCGATTGCGGCAATGTAGCCGTCGCGTGGCGCTGCCACAGGGGCCTGTACTACTGCTGTAGGGAGCAGCCGGGGATCCTCGATAACACGTGGGTCACCGCCCTGGGCCATGACGATCTCCATTAGCTTGGCCAGTGCGCGCCCACTGGTAATCGCTGCCAGTGCGCGGCGGCGGCCATCGGCCTCATCGCTCGCAATGCCTGCCATGGTAAGCAACTTTGCTGTCTCATGGAGGCAGAGCTCGGTCACGTCCGCAGGCGCATCACCACGGAGCATAGCGATGGCCTCGGCCAGCTCTAGTGCATTGCCAACCATCGCGCCCAGCGGTTGATCCATAGCCGAGAGTATGGCGACCGTGCATATGCCAACCGTCCGGCCAATAGTAACCATCAGTTGCGCCAGCGCGCGTGCCTCATCGAGCGTCTTCATGAATGCTCCAGAGCCCACCTTCACGTCGAGCAGTAAATGTGAGCAGCCGATAGCGAGCTTTTTGCTCATGATGCTGGAAGCGATTAATGGGATGCTCTCTACTGTGGCAGTGACATCGCGCAATGCGTAGATCTTGCCATCGGCCGGAGCCAGGTCTGCTGATTGCCCTGCGAGCACCAGACCATGATGATCCAGGATATCTAAAAACTCGGTTTGTGTCAGCTCTGTGCGGAAGCCAGGGATTGCCTCCAGCTTATCAATGGTGCCACCAGTGTGGGCCAGGCCGCGCCCGCTCATCTTGGCCATCGGTAGACCACAGGCGGCAACCAGTGGCGCTACCGCCAGTGTGACTTTATCGCCTACGCCGCCGGTGCTATGCTTGTCGGCGATCGGATCGATATGCTGCCGCAGCTCCAGTACTGCACCAGAGTCCCGCATCGCCAGCGTAAGCGCGGTCGTCTCTGCCGCGCTCATGCCGCGCCAGACGACGGCCATCAAGAAAGCGGCCATCTGATAATCAGGGACAGCGCCACTCACAAAGTGCGTAACGAGCCAGCGAATTTCCTCTGCTATCAGCGGTGCGCCATCCCGCTTCCGCCTGATGATATCCACTGCGCGCATGGGGCATCTCCTCTTTCGGTTGGGGGTGCAGGGGACAGCGCTTCCCTGCCAGGGTCGCTCGCAGGGCGAGCGAAACGGGTTGGGGGGCATACCTTTACGAGGTGTCCTCCAACCCTCTTTTTCTCACGCCACCTGTGGCGGCGCAGATGCCTGAGTGGTTATGGAAACACAAAGAATCTCTCTATTTGCGAGATAGTATAGCATTTAGCCCAGCTTGTAGGTAACCAGGCCCTTGGCGACGAGGTTCCCCGGAGTGCCATAGGCCTCGGCATCAAGGTAGAGGAGGCTATGGCCGCGCTGGAGCACTCGCGCGCTGCTATCATACAACAGCCAGTAGCAGGTAGCAACGGCTCTTGGTGTACTGGCCGGCGACTATCTCTATGTTCACCTTATTTACCTTCCTGTTTACTTTCACATGTTACGGTTCCTAAGCACAGGGTGAGCTTAGGGTGTCCCCGGTTATCGCGGGCAGGAGCCCGCTCCTACAGTCGGGGGAACTGAAGGTGTCTCCTGGAGCCTCCACTCCATGAAGTGGAGCGAGAGGAAGGGTGAATTCTGGCAAATCTTTCATCTCTAGAAGAGGGCATAGGATGCAACGATCGCTGAAATGGGGCAGTGTGCTCGGCATCCTTTCCGTCGGGCTGGCACTGCTGGATAGCATCATTATTACCAGACTCTTCCATGCGACGGCAGGACAGGCACTGGAATGGGCTTATGTGATCAACCTTATCTTCTATATCATTGCCGGGATACTCGCCGGCCGGGCTACTGGCCTTGTTCGCTGGGCGTTGATTGATGCGTTTATCGCTGCGCTCTACGCCGGTATCCTTGGCACCATCAGCCAGGACGCGGTGCTCTATGGACTGGATAGCTCGGTTATCGCCGGTATCATCGCAATGATCATCATCGAATGCTTTACTGCGCTGGTGCTTGGACCACTCTTTGGCCTTCTTGGCCGCTTCAGCCGTCGCTGGGGCTCTGCATCAGCATCAACCGCAACACCACTCTCAATGCCAGCCTCTGCTGCACCTGGCCAGGCCGGGTGAACATATACCAAATGCTCTAATACGGGTTGTATCCGTACTCTTGCATAGTTGCCTGAGGTATAATGGGGATAAAAAAAGGAAGTTGGGAGTATGCCATTCCCCCAACCCTTGCCAGGAGAATAGATGATGCCAGCAAATGCCTCAGCAACACGCGAGTATGTTCAGGAGCATCAGCAACGGTTTCTGGAAGAATTGAAGGAGCTGCTGCGTATTCCCAGCATCAGCACCCTGCCCGAACATAAAGCGGATATTGCTCGCGCGGCAGAGTATGTGGCGGCGCAGCTTCGTGCTGTCGGGCTGGATCATGTAGAGGTAATTCCGACCCATGGCCATCCACTTGTGTATGGTGAGTGGCTACGTGCCGCTGGCAAGCCGACTGTACTGATCTACGGTCACTACGATGTGCAGCCAGTGGACCCGGTGGAGCTATGGGAGAGTCCACCATTCGAGCCGACGGTACGGGGTGACAATCTCTACTGCCGGGGGGCCTGTGACGATAAAGGGCAGGTCTTCGCGCTCATCAAGGCGCTGGAGACTTTGATACGCACTGGTGGTGGCCGACTCCCGGTAAATGTCAAGGTGCTGATCGAGGGTGAGGAAGAGGCTGGTGGTGAGGCAATTGAGCGCTATGTTAGGGAGCATCCTGATCAGCTGCAAGCCGATTGTGCGCTGGTCGCCGACACCGGCATGGTGGCGCCGGGCATCCCCTGTATTACCTATGGCCTCCGCGGTATCCTCTACACAGAAGTTGAGGCGCGCGGCGCTGCCCATGACCTGCACTCCGGCACCTATGGTGGCATTGCGCCCAATCCCTTACATGCGCTGGCTATCATCATTGCTGGGCTGAAGGATGCTCAGGGTCATATCACCATCCCCGGCTTCTATGATAAGGTGCGTCTGGTTAGCGCAGCGGAGCGTGACCTATGGCGGCGTATTCCCCGTGATCCCCAACAGCTTCTCCATGAGATGGGGATACCTGAGTTCTTTGGTGAGGAGGAATACAGTCTGCTGGAGCGTATGTGGACGCGTCCCACCCTGGAGGTCCATGGCATCGCCGGAGGGTTCACCGCTGAGGGAGCCAAAACGGTCATACCCGCTGTTGCCAAAGCGAAGATCAGCATGCGGCTTGTTCCCGACCAGGAAGCAGCAGAGATCGCACAGCTCTTTACTGAGCGTGTGCAGGCACTCTGTCCCAAAGGCACCCAGGTGCATGTGAACATTATCCATAGCGGTGCCTGGGTCCTTATACCGCCCGATAGTCCACCGATCGCAGCGGCCGCTGAAGCCCTCAAAGAGGAGTTTGGGCGTGATCCTGTATTCATTCGTGAGGGTGGGTCGGTCCCTGTTGTTGCGCTGTTCGGCTCGGAGCTACATCTGCCCACTGTCATGATGGGCTTTGGCCTGCCCGATGACAACCTGCATGCACCCAATGAGAAGTTCTATCTGCCGAACTTTTACAGTGCTGTGCGCTGCGCCGCTGGCTTCTTACAGCGGCTGGCCGGGTAGATCTCCCTTCCTTGAATCAGCCAGAAGCCAGATACGAATCAGGGCTCAAGGAGAACGCTATGCATCTGCAAGGCATCTACCCGCCACTCCCTACATTTTTCAGCCCCACTGAGGAGCTAGATCTGGAGACATTGCAGCGACATGTCATGCGGCTCAAGAGCACCGGCATCGCCGGCTATGTACTGCTGGGCTCCAACGGTGAAGCGGTCCACCTGACTGACAGCGAGCGCGCGCAGGTGGTGGCAGCGGCACGCGCTGCTGCTGGACCGGAGGCGCAACTACTGGTTGGCACCGGTACCTTCTCGACTCAGGCAACCATCGCACTCTGCCATCTGGCTGCCGCGGCGGGCGGCGATGCCATAGTAGTGCTGCCCCCACACTACTATCGCGAGCAGATGACGATAGATGTGCTGGTGTCACACTATCATGTGGTGGCCGATGCCAGCCCGATCCCCGTGATTATCTACAATATGCCTGCAAATACTGGTGGCCTCGACCTGGATGCAGCGACAGTGTTGGCAATTGCCCGCCATCCCAACATTATCGGCGTCAAGGATAGCTCTGGCAATGTGATGAAGCTGGCGCAGATAGCCGCCAGCGCGCGCCCGGACTTTGCTATACTGGCGGGGAGCGCAGGATTCCTCTTACCAGCGCTAGCAGTCGGCGCAGTCGGTGCAGTCGCTGCACTGGCCAACATTGCGCCCGAGCACTGCTGCGCCGTGCAACAATTGTTCCGAGAAGGACAGCTTGCGCCAGCGCGTGAACTCCAGGCGCGCCTGATACCTGTCAACACTGCCATCACTGCCCAGTATGGCGTCCCCGGCCTTAAAGCAGCGCTGGAGCTGATCGCCGGCTATGGTGGTATACCGCGCCGCCCGCTGCTCCCGTTGGACACTGCCAGGCGTATACAGCTCCAAGAGGTACTGGTAGCAGCAGGATTGCTCAGACAATAGCGAAACGATGCTATGCAATAGTATATCTGTATACCTCTGCGCTCGCCTTGCTGGTTCCGCTGGAGGTGAGGGTCAATTCAGCGGGGGAGAATTGCCCCCAGCTCCTCTGGACCGCAGGCAGTGCATGCTGCCTACCGGATCTGCTCAAGATATATCCGTGCGTGACTGTGCATATGGTAGAACATTGGCGATCACAAGTGAAAAGGGAACACCTAGGCCCATTCGTCTGCTGGTGTGCCGCTGGAGCTATAGCCTTGCTGGCTCCGCTTCTGTTACGCCAGCTTGGCTTGGCTGCGCAAATTGACAGTGGTGCCGCAGCTCTGGGCTTTGATGAGGAGCGCATTGCGCTCATCGATCACTTACTGCTCACTTTGCTTGGCAGCGCTATAGCAGGTGTGCTTCTGCAACGCCGCAGTGCTGCCTGGATTGGCAGCCTGAGCTATTTTGTGTGGCGCTATCTCGAACCCTTTATTCAGCAGGCCCAGCACCCTGGTTTGAGCCCTGCTGGCCAGCCGCAAGTATTGATTCCCAGCGCTTTCGTCAATGTGGTGCTGACGCTGCTGGGGCTGGCAGTGCTCTGTGCAGGTATTGGTGCCGCAGCTGGTACGGCGTGTGGCGAGTTATGGATTGTCCCTATCATGGCGCTCATGCGGCATTTCCTGCTCGCTGGCAGGCATCAGACATCATACCGACGGAGCCCGGCGGTCCTAATGCCTATTCTCTCTTTGCTCGCTGGCTTGCTAGTGCTCGGCTCGCTCGTAGTGAGTGCCAGGAGTGCCGGGCCGGTATTGATGTATGGGCCTACTACCAATCTGTATCAGCCTGCCCCCTCTGGACCCGGGCGCTTAGCCGCTTCAACCAGTGGCACAATTCCATCCAGGGGTATTGTGCAGCAGGGCAGCTACATCAGCCGTGCCCTGGGTGGTATCCGGCGCACGTATTGGATTTATCTGCCGCCATCATACCCAGTTGAGAAATCTAAGCGCTATCCCACCCTTTATTTGCTCCATGGCAGCCCAGGTACACCAGCAGATTGGTTCATCGCAGCCCATGCGAATATGACAGCCGATGCTCTGATCGCTGCGGGCAAGATGCGTGAAACTATCATCGTCGGTGCTGATGGCAATGGTCCAGTCTATCGCTTCTCAGAATGGGCCAATAGTTTTGATGGGCGCCAGCGGATGGAGGATGCTATCGTACAGGATCTGGTGCCTTTTATCGATAGCCATTATCGTACTCTGACAGACCCGGCTGACCGTGCCATCGGGGGCAATTCCATGGGTGGTTTTGGTGCTATGAACATTGCGCTCCATCACCCGGATGTGTTTGGCGCCGTTCTGAGCGTGGGCGGCTACTTTCAGGCAGGAGGACCCGTATTTGGTTCTGGCCCTGCCAGTGCTGCCTACCGCCGGTTTAATAGCCCGGCGCTCTATGTCCAGACGCCGTCTGGCGAGCGTGCGGCGCATATGATAACCTTCGTCATCGGTGTTGGAACCGAAGATGGGCACTATTACTTTGAGGGGTTGCACATGTACCAGGAGCTGGTGGGAATAGGCGCCAGGGCAATATTGCTCAAAGGCATTGGCGGCCATTCCTGGCCATTCTGGGCCAGGCAACTGGGTGAAGCGCTGCCCATATTAGAGCCACTAGTCCCTGGCCTGTAGCGCACCTTGCATGCCTCTCCTTAAGGGTGTCCATAATGGCTGGACAGTGCAGGTACAGGTATAGGCAGCCTGCACTGCCTAGCCATGATATCATTGCCATGTGCAAACGCTATGGGTTAATAGCCTCCTCTATCCATCACCTGCACTTTGCCCCGGAAGAGCCGGTAGATAAAAACGAAGTAGATGATCGCGAGGACCATACCAAAGCTCCACCAGGCTAACCCCACGACCAGGCCATACTGGGAGGTTGAAGCGTTGGTGACTGTCAGGCTGTTGGCCGGCGTGACGGCCGGGAGCACGTCGGGGTATAAACCAAACGCCGTGCTGATCAGCATCCCCAGGATAAAGGCGCTTGAAGCAAGAAAGGCGGCCCTATCTCGCTGCCTGCTGTTGTAATAGCCCATGCCGATGAGCCCGCCCAAAGCGATGATGGGGAAGATCACTCCCCACGGACGGCTATCATAGCCGATACGCATCTGCGGTTGCACAAAGAACGTTGCGACTGTTGCGCCCACCGCGAGCACCACAGTGGCCAGCCATGCCTGGCGTGAGATGCGCCGGCAGCGGGCATTGAGCGGATCCTCGGTCTTAACTGCAATGAAGTTAGCGCCATGAGCTGTCAGAGTCACCAGCGCCAGGAGCGCAATCAGGATCGTATACCAGTCCAGGATACCGGGAGAGAGACTGAACGGATCGAAATTCGTCCATAAACCCTCAAAAAAATGCCCCTGCTTGTCTAGCGGGACCCCACGGACAACGTTCCCAAGTGCAGCCCCATAGAAGATAACGAGCAACGTGCTTCCAAGAAAGAACGCCGCATCCCAGAAAGAGGTCCACAGAGGGTTCTGGATATGCGATCGCAGCTCAATAGCAACTCCCCGCAGTATCAAGAGCCAGAGGACGATGATCAGAGGTAGATAGAACCCACCGAAGCTAGAGGCATAGAGCACGGGAAAACTAAAGAAGAGGGTACCGCCGGCAGCAATGAGCCAGACCTCGTTGCCATCCCACACCGGACCAATTGCCTGCAAAATGGCACGGCGCTCCTGGTTCGTTTTGGCTGCAAACAGGTGAATGACCCCGGCGCCCAGGTCAAATCCATCCAGGAGCACATACACGCTCAACATAAACGCTACCAGGATAAACCACAATGTCGGCATTATTATTTTCCTCCTGAAGGGGAATTAGAGGAGCTCATCGCTGAAAGCTGTTTGTCCCTTCGGGCCTGTCGGCACAGGTGTCTCCTCGACCACCGGTCCGCGCAGAGCTTCATAGATAACCAGAACCACGTAGAGTAGGCTCAGGAGCAGATACATCCCCATAAACCCGAGCAACGTGAAGACCACGTTGCCAGATGATAGCAGCGTAGTTCCCTGACTTGTGCGTAGTAGCCCATAGACAATCCAGGGCTGGCGGCCAAGCTCGGTAGTGAACCAGCCGGCTGTATTGGCGATGAAGGGAAAAGGGGTCGCTAGCAGCAAGATCCACAGCATCCATCGCGATCGGAAGAGCCAGCGCCGCCATAATAGGATGCAGGCGAGCCCCATGATAACGATGAAAAATGTTCCCAACCCTACCATGATGTGATAGCTATAGTACAGCAATGTGATCGTATCGGGCCACTGAATACGCGGGAAGGCGTCCAATCCCTTCACTACTGCTGTCCACCGTCGGTAGGTCAGAAAGCTGAGCACATTAGGGACAATAAAGGGATTGTCGAGTGTCCCTTTGGTTGGATCAGGCTGGCCGATCACGATAATGCCGGCGCCAGCCTCCGTATGGAAGAGGCCCTCCATTGCCGCAAGCTTAATCGGCTGATACACAGTAACTTGTCGTCCCTCCATGTCGCCGCTAGGATAGAGCTGGATAATACTGGCGATGAGTCCCACGATCACTGCTAGCGTGACAAACAGCCGTCCATAGTCGCTATGTTGCTGTGCCAGCAGGTAGTAAGCGCCCAGTCCGGCCATAGCGAACGACGCGGTAATCACGGAGCCACTCATCGTGTGCAGATATTGTGGCCCAATCCAGGGATTAAAGAGGACTGCCCAGTAATTGGAGAGGATAAGCTGGCCGTGGGAGCCAACTGTATAGCCCACTGGATGTTGCATCCATGCGTTGGAAGCGATGATGAAGGCGCCAGAAAGCCACGTCCCCAACCAGACCATAAAGGCAGAGAACCAGTGCATCTTCTGACCAAAGACCTGCTCGCCAAATAAAAAGATGCCCAGGAAGGCCGATTCAAGGAAGAAGGCGAAAGCTCCTTCCATCGCCAGCGTTTGCGCGATGATGCCACCGGCAAAGGCAGAGAAGCGTGCCCAGTTAGTTCCAAACTGGAACTCCATTGGGATTCCGGTCACAACCCCCATGACGAAGCTAATAGCAAAGATCCTTGCCCAGAAGCGTGCCGCTGTATTATAACGCTCGTCTTTGCGGAGCAGATAGAGCGTTTTGAGAATCAGCAGCAGGAGGGCCAGGCCCATGGTGAGCTGGGGAAAGAGATAGTGAAAGGCAACAGTAAAAGCAAATTGAATGCGTGAGACCAGTGTCGCATTATCCATGCGGTATTCCTCCTGTAGCTTAGGGGAAGACCAGTGTCCCGGTTTGCACATCGAACATCTGTCGGTAGAGGCCCGACGCCGCCAAGAGCTGATCATGCGTACCGCGTTCGACAATGCGACCACGATCAAGCACCAGGATCTCATCCATCCGCTCCATGGCGACGAGGCGATGGGTAATGATCAGGGTAGTTCTCCCCTGCATGAGTCCTTCAAGGGTTTCCAAGAGCGCATGCTCTGTTAGCGGATCCAGATTGGCCGTTACCTCATCCAGCATAAGCAACGGCGCATCCTTGAGCAGCACGCGGGCGATAGCCAGCCGTTGGCGCTCTCCGCCGGAGAGACGCAGCCCCTGCTCACCTACCCACGTATCCAGGCCATCAGGAAGCTGAGCGATGAATGCGGCGAGTTGCGCCTGCTCCAGAGCCTTGGCAATTGCTCGCTCACTGGCATCAGGCCGTGCCAGGAGCAAGTTCCCACGTATGGTATCGTTGAAGATATAGGTATCCTGGGTAACAACGCCAATGACTCTGCGCAGATCGGCCAGAGCGTACCTACGGATATCCTGCCCATTCAGGCGGATCACACCCATTGTCGGATCCCAGAAACGGCAGGCAAGCTGAATCAGCGTGCTTTTTCCTGCCCCGCTGGGGCCAACAATTGCAACTCGGCTCCCGCTGCGCACAGTAAAAGTAATCCCATCTAATACCATGCCTTCATTCATACCTTCATTGGAATGATAGACAAAACTGACATGGTCAAACTCCAGCGTATGCCCGGTGGGCAAGCATACCTCTTCATCGCTCCACCTGTGCAGGGGCGCGGGTGCAGGAAGTGGCGCTGCACATTCCGCTACATGGGGAGGAGTATCGGTCACCTCGAATAGTCGCTTCCCTGCTGCCACCGAGTGACCCAAGTATTGCAATGCTGGCGCCAATGGCTGGACAGCTTCGAAGCTGGCCAGAATCACCAGAGCTAGAAAGGCCAGATACACGCCGTCTATGGCCTTTGCGGCAACAGGTGGGATGGCCAGGATCAGCATCATCCACAGCGCCAGGTTCATCAGCAGATCATTTAGTGCCTGTTCCAGCCCACTGATGAAGGCCAGACGTCGCTGTACCCGGCTCAGCGCCCGGTCAAGGGCCGTGATCCGCCTGTGCTGTTCATCTGCCCACCCATATGCCAGCATATCCTGCATTCCCTGAATGCTATCCACGAGCTGCGCATTCAACTCTGCCCGCAGGGCAAGCTGCTGCCTTCCTAGCCCACCAGTGAGTGTGAGAGCCAGAAGGGGAACCCCCATGCCCGCAGTCGTCAGAAAAGCCAGGGCCGTCCAGGCCAGCACCGGACTGAAAGTGGCAAACAGTCCAGAGGTGAGCAAGCTGATCAGGATTGCGACGATGAAAGGAGAAACAACCCGCAGGTAAACGTTCTGCAACTCTTCAACGTCCGCTACCAGACGCGCCAGTATATCGCCGCTACGGTATGTAAGCACCTGGGCAGGAACAAGCGGTTCAAGGCGGCTGTGGACCCAAGTGCGCAGGCTGGCGAGTAGCCGGAACGTCACGTTATGGGCGAGCAGGCGCTCAAAGTAGCGCGAAATAGCTCGCGTCACGCTCGTCAGGCGCACGATGTATATTGGCAGGGTGAGCGCAATCAAAAGCGGTTTGAGCGCCGCAGCCGCGATCAGATATGCAGCTACGCCGAGCAGTCCCATACTGCTGGCGATGGTCACACAGCCCAGCAGTATGGCCAGAACCACCTGCCAGCGTAAGAGCCACCTCTGGGCTCCGCGCAATGACTTGCCGGGCAGCCAGAGAAATGCTAGCAAACGCAGGAAGATCTTCATCTGTGCCCCATTGCCTGCTGATAGGCAGCTATAAGGCTGGCGTACAGCCCGTTGCGCTGTAAGAGATCAGTGTGCTGGCCAACCTCAACAAGCGATCCGCTATCCAGAACCGCTATCTGTTCGGCGCTGGTAATCGTATTGAGCCGATGGGCAATGACCAGCACAGTCCGGTCGCGCATCAGGAGCGCCAGCGCCTCACGAATGTGAGCCTCGCTCTCAGGATCCAGGCTTGAGGTTGGCTCATCGAGTATCAGGAGCGGAGCATCTTTGAGAAAGGCACGGGCTATGGCGAGCCGCTGCGCCTGCCCTGCGCTCAGGCGGGCTCCCTGCTCACCAATGGTAGAGTCGTAGCCCTGCGGTAGCTGTTCAATAAATGTCGCTGCTCCTGCAAGCTCGGCTGCCTGCACGATCTCCTGCTCGCTCGCGGTCGGACGAGCGAGCAGGATGTTCTCACGCACACTCCCATTGAAAAGATACGGCCGTTGGGGAACCAGGGCCACATACTTGCGCCATATCTCAATCGGCAGGTCGGCGAGAGGAAAACCGTTCACGATGATCCTGCCGCTGTCCGTGTCAATGAACCGCATGAGCAAGTTCACTAGCGTGCTCTTACCCGCGCCGCTCCGACCCACCAGGGCGGTACGGGCTCCGGCCGGCAAGGTCAAGTTAATGGCCGAGAGCGCCGGACGATCACCTCCAGGATAAGTAAAGGTCACGTCCTGGAACGTAATCGTGAGTGGGCTGGCGGGGCGCCATGAGGATTCTGCCCTCGTATTGAAAGGAATTGGAGTCTGCAGAATCTCTACGATCCGCGTCGCGGCAGCCCTGCCCTCCATCCCTGCATGCCGATGCACCCCCAGCTCATGCAATGGCCGATAAAACTCAGGTGCCAGCAGCAGCACCAGGAAGGCGTGCTCAAAAGAAATTCCTCCGTCCAGCAGGCGTATGCCCAGCATAACGGCGACCACCCCGATGGCAACCGCAGTCATGAATTCTAGGATCATCCCGGATAAAAAGGCTAGGCGCAGCACTTTCAGGGTCCGTTCCCGGAACCGCTCACTTATCCGGGCGATCCGTTCGTGTTCTGCCTTGCTCCCCCCAAAGAGCTTCAGCGTCGGCAACCCTTGCACAGCATCAAGAAAGTGGGCGCTCATGCGCGAGAGCGCAAGCCATTGACGCTTCATATGCTCTTCGGCATGGCTACCCACCAGAATCATCAGAAGTGGAATAATGGGAGCGGTCACCAGCAACAAGAGTGCGCTGATCCAATCAACGGTCAGGATATAGGCGGCTATCAGCAAGGGAACCAGGACGCTCAAGAACATCTGGGGCAGGTACCGGCTCACATAGGCGTCCAGACGCTCAACACCCTCAACAGCGGTAGCCACCAGCTCACCAGTGCGTTCGCCGCGGCTATAGGCCGGGCCCAGCTGTAACAGATGAGCAAAAAGACGCCCGCGCAGCTCGGACTTAGCGTGAATTGCTGCAAGCCGTCCGCTAACTTCACGGGCCCATACAAGACCTGCATGCGCCGCAATGACGCCCAGCAGAAGCAGGAGAAGCAGCTCGACCCGGCCGAGATCCTGGTGAGCGAGGAATACTCTATCAACGATCCTGCTCAGAATGGTCATCTGCACGATGGTCATCGCTGCCCCTACCATTCCCAGGATCACCGTCAGGAGCAGGGCATTCCATGTATGCCTGACCTGTTGAAAGAGTTCTTTATGCATCTTAGCGCGTTGCACTCATTGCCATCGACCTATATACCCCCTTTCTTTCCTCACACCGCCAGTATCCAGTATAGTAAATGCCAGTTATAGAGGTGGTCATCAAGCGTTACTAAGAGGTAACTGATGAACCTGGCTTTTTTCAGCAGAGCCCAAGGGCCATCTTACTCTCTCTGCCAGCGTTTGTAAAAGGGCAGGAGAGGTGAGGTCGAGAAGCAACGGCAAGGCCAATCGTTCCTGATGTGAAAAAGGTGTGAGAGAGTGGGAGTGGTCCCCTTTTCCTCTGCTACCAGCACAAAAAGAAAACCCTGTGTATAGGGGTAATTAAATATCCAGATTCTTCACCTGCTTTGCATGGCTCTCAATAAAGCGCTTGCGCGGCATTACTTCATCGCCCATCAGCATGCTGAAGATCTCGTCTGCTCGCACTGCCTCCTCGATGCCCACGCGCAGGATGGTACGTGTCGCCGGGTTCATCGTCGTCTCCCATAGCTCCTCTGGATCCATCTCACCCAGACCCTTGTAGCGGCTGACCTCCGGCTCTTTGTTGCCCGTTCGCAGACGCGCAACGGCAACATCTCGCTCCGCCTCGCTATAGACATACTCGACATGTTTACCCATCTTCACCTTATAGAGTGGCGGCTGCGCGATATAGAGATGCCCATTCGTGATCAGTGCCTGCATATATCGGTAGAAAAAGGTCAGCAGCAGGGTGCGAATGTGGCTGCCATCCACATCGGCATCGGTCATGATAATGATGCGACCATAGCGGAGCTTTGCTAAATTGAACATGTCACCGATGCCCGTGCCTAATGCAGTGATCATGTTCTTGATCTCTTCGTTGGAGAGGATCTTATCCAGCCGTGCCCGCTCCACATTCAGAATTTTGCCACGCAGCGGGAGAATCGCCTGGAAATGCCGGTCGCGCCCCTGTTTGGCCGAGCCGCCAGCCGAGTCCCCCTCGACCAGGTAGAGTTCGCAGCGCTCGGGATGCTTTTCTGAGCAATCGGCAAGCTTGCCAGGCAATGTCGTATCGAGGGCATTCTTCCGCTGTACCAGATCGCGCGCTTTGCGTGCCGCCTCTCGTGCTCGTGCCGCCGTGAGGCACTTCTCGATGATCTTCCGGGCTTCAGATGGATTCTCTTCAAGATACTGGCTCAATGCCTCCGCGACCACCATCTCCACCTGTGTGCGGACCTCAGCATTGTTCAATTTATTCTTTGTTTGGCTTTCAAACTGAGCCTCCGGCACCTTGACACTGATGACCGCTGTCAGACCTTCACGTACATCATCGCCGGAGAGGTTGCCATCGTTCTCTTTCAGCAGATTAGCCTTGCGGGCATAGTCATTCAGCGTGCGAGTGAGCGCGCTGCGGAAGCCTGTGACATGGGTACCGCCATCTACTGTATTGATGCCATTGCCAAATGAGAAGAGGGTTTCGGTGAAACCGTCATTATATTGGAGCGCCACCTCGATTAGTGTCTTATCAACCTGCCGCTCAACATGGACGGGACGCGGCATGATAACCGTGCGATTCTTGTTGAGGTGGCGAACGAAGGACATCAGACCGCCCTCAAAGTAAAAGGTTACCTCGCGGTCACTGCGTTCATCGCGCAGGCCGATGGTCAGACCACGATTAAGATAAGCCATCTCACGGAAGCGCTGAGCCAGCGTATCAAAATGATAGTCGCGTGTCTCCATCACCGTGAGATCGGGCTGAAACGTCGTCGTCGTGCCGGTGCTGCCATCAGCCTCACCAACCACCTCCACCGCTGTTATCGGCTTGCCACGCCGGTATTCCTGCCGGTAACGTTTCCCATTGCGCTTCACCTCCACCCAGCACCATTCGGAGAGCGCATTTACTGCCGAGACACCAACGCCATGCAAGCCACTGCTAACCTTGTAACCATTGCCACCGAACTTCGCACCAGCATGCAACTCTGTCATCACCAGCTCGAGGCCCGAGCGCTTTTCCTGTGGATGGATATCCACCGGGATGCCACGGCCATTGTCCTCTACGCTGACGCTACCATCGGCGTGGATGGTCACCTGAATGCGGTTGCAAACGCCGGCCATGGCTTCATCTACGCTGTTGTCTACGACCTCGAAAACGAGTTGGTGCAGACCACGGATATCAGTGCTCCCAATATACATACCGGGGCGCTTGCGAACCGCTTCCAGCCCTTTCAGGTGTGTGATTGAGCTTGCATCATAGGCATTATCCGGAGAGCTTTCCCGCTTATCGGGGCTCAATGTCACAGCACCTGGCATCTCGTTTTCGCTGATCGTCGTCATAAGAACTCGCTCTTGCCTCCTTATCGAGCCGGTGCACGGCGAAGTATCTTAACGGTTGTGAGGGGATGGCTATTGGGGGTAATCGCCCCGGCACATTGCCAGCCAGATCTTCCTCTGCTCTTACCCATCTATTCCACAGCTTGCCGGATGTTCCAAAGGTGGTGAGAGAGGGGCATAATATCCACCTTTTGCTCCTTCCATCCAAAACATTCTATCATATGCCAGCCCGCACAGCAAGCTGCACCAGCAGTCTTACCGAGCGCATAGCATATCGCCTTTGAAAGAGGGTGAGCTGGATGTACGAAGCAGATGGCCGGTACTAGAGCATAAATGAAAAATCTGCTACACTGGAGGTGGCCTGCTTCTATAAGATGCGAAAAGGAGCTATGCCATGCGTATTGGCATCAAACCTGGTCAAGTAGGGTTATCGGTGATGGAGCTGTATTCTCGCTGGCGCGAGGGGAGGGTACTGGATTTGAAAGTTTGTGGCCGTATGATCAGGTTGGCAGGCCTCTCTGCTAGCAAGCCATTACCTCCCTGGCAGCAATGGCTGTGGCTACTCATTAGCCCCCCTGCCATTAATTTTAGGTAGGCGGGCAGCAGAAATCAGCCAGCTGGCGCGCAAATGCAGGCTTGCCTGAATCTCTCCGCTTTACCGGTCCAGGGTCTGCTCAGAGGCGGCGATGGAGAGTCACCTGCCAGGACTATCCAGGAATTGAGAAGTCCCTGGCTTGAGCCTGGGGAGTTTTACATATCTGGCATTCGCCCTCGCTGCTGCACCGGTGCCGGCGGCCGCGCGCCAGGACGCTGTCCATCCCAGGAGCCACTGTAGGCACAATATGGACAGAGATTCCACTTCATATCCAGCAATCGCTCACAGCGTGGGCAAGGCCGCTTAAGCCGCGTACCGCATAAAGGACATACCTGGAAATCGTTCTCGATACGATGGTGGCAGGCCGGACAGGTAAGCCGATCGGTCATCTCTGCCAGCAGCGACTCTTCCTCCAGTTGCCGCTCGTACACCTCAGCGAGCGTCAGCCGTGGTCGTAAAATGCGGTAAATGATCAGTCCACAAAATGGCAGGACAATCACCAGGATTCCTGCCGCAACCTGTAGAACGATATCCTGTGTCCGTGCACGAATATCGCGGACTGTCCAGATAACTGAGCTAATCCACAGAAGGAGAAGAAAAATCCCTAAGGCGGCGCCTATGAGGGCACCAATATGGGCAAATTGCTGAGCGCAGGCGCTGATATTCGTCGAGCAACTGCCACTACTGCTTGTCTCAGTGCCGGTTGCTGCAAAGACTATCTCCATGAATCAGACCCTTCCCTACTTGTGACAGTGCGCGATGGCCGGGGTAGAGGGCCTCCTGCTGCCTGCTTTTCCATCGCACACATCTCACCTTTTCAACGACTACAACGAATAGCCGCCCCAAAATGTTACACTACCAGAAAATCGGGTGGCAGCGCCCCAAGAGGCCCACTCTCCTCGCCAGCTCTGCTGACGGGGGTGCCAGGGATTGGCCCAGCAGAGTCACCCGAACCTGAACAGAATCGTGCGTATGCTATATGCCGGCATCATGAACGAAATGGCCGATCGCTGGTCAGAATCTCTTCTAGCAATAATGTGGGCTTCCTGCCCATCGGCCAGCGGCTCCTCGTTCAGATTGACCAGCACGGCTTCGCGGAAAGGCGTACTCAATACCAACTCGGCCTGCTGGCTAATGGCAAGTGGATTGTAGCAGCGCACAACGAGAGCCTCCTCACGCTCGGCATGCTTGATAGCGCTAATCATCAGCGTCCGGGGCGTGAGCGTCACGAAGGACGCGGCTACCGGCAGGTCACCATCGTGGAGATCGCTCACCACCGTGCGCAGCGGCATGTTAAATGCTTCAGCCAGCCGTTGCACGGCGGCTTCATCCCATTGCCAGTCACCGGGATGTGGAACCAGTGCGTACTCGAAGACATGCGATCCTGGACATTGTGCCTCTGGCGTCGGCTTCGCTGGCCCCGCATGGCCACGGCGCGTACGCAGATCGCCACGCGAGAGCCACCCGACGCAGCGCAGGAGGGTCAATGCGATGGCCATCCTGCCATGAGATTGCGAAATCACTTCATACTCTGGCAATCCCTTGTTGAGCACCGCTAATCCCACGCGTCCATCGCTGATATCCACGAAGCGCTTATGCGGCTGGGTGTTCACTGGCTCCTCTGCCCAATCGGCATACCCGTGTCCTCCAGGCGCCTGGGGCAGCACAACGGGCCGTCGGTGCACCATAAATGTCCCCTCAGCGATCGCATGGTCCGTCTGGAAGGGCGCTGGAAAGAGCACGCGCAAGCGGTGATCACATGCCTGGTTCTGCACCTCCGTGCGGATCGCAATAGCCTCTACCCCGGCTGCAACCGTGATCTCGCTGTTAATCGCGCACAGCACCATCTCTTCGCTGCGTGATTGCCGATCAGCAGAGCAGCACGCTGGCAGTGCATAAACCTGCTGCATACGTAGCACGGCACGCACCTCATTGCGTTCAATCACCTCAACGCGTGGCATTTCTATCGGTGCACTGACCAGCTGATCATTGAGTGGGGGGCAGTAGGTGTATAGATCGCCCACATCGCCGCCATCCACAAACTGATTCAGCCCCACGTAGTTAGTCCCCGTGCGTTTATCGAACACCGTCACCGTGCCGCTTGGTACATCCACTGTTACCCGAAACCAGGCATTCTCAATTGCTGGCTCTTCTCCAGAAACCGGGATCTGGGCATTCGCTCTCAGAGTATCTGCCCGCTGCCCGTTTCTCCCAAAGGAGGCCAGAGCCCGCGATTCTTCCGCTGCCCTGGCGCACAGTGCATAGGTACGATAGCCGTGCGCGGGAACGTCTCGTGCCTGAAAAGCTAGCGTGATTGTAGGTGCCTGCCGCAGCACTACCTCAAAGCCTGTAACATCGGGACGGGCCAGTAGTGCCTCGATCTGCTGCTGCGCTGCCCGAATTATCGCCATATTGGGCTGGGCCAGCTCTGCTAGTGTCACCTCAAGGCGACGTATACCCCGCTGGGGACTAATCTTGATAGTAACGTCAGCAATAGCTTTGCCCTCGATACGCCCATCCGCGATCAGCGCCATTGTGCTCGCCACAACGTCCTTATCCACCATCATCGAGTCCAGCTCATGGACCTCACGATGGATCTCATACATAGATACCGGCTGGCCAGCCTCATCCACTACCTCGACCTCATCCAGTCCCGGCGGCAACTGTACCGTCGTCATCGCCACATCGGTGCGTGGCCCTGCCGCCGGGTTGAACACGATCAAGGCCAGTCTCTGCTCTGTGACTGGCAAAGGCGTGTGTGGCGCATTATCAGCTACTGGGGCGGGAGCTGTATCTGCCGCAGTGGCAACCAGCATACGCGTATTGATCCTGCCAGCGATGGTTTGAAGCGCTGCAGTAGTTACCTCCTCGGCAATCTGCGCACTCTGCGCGAAGCGTGGCACCATCTCGCGATGTACCTCATCGATGCTGCATCCGCAGATGCTATCATGGGGATGGTTCTGCATCAGCAACTTCCACGCCAGCCGTAACAGGCCTGCCGGATAAGCTGCACCCAGTGTCCATGCCCAGGCGCAACCCGGCTCAGCCCACCCGGTGAGCAAATGTTCCCCTGCGGCGTTCTGCTGCTTGATCCATATGCGCGTTGAGAGCACGCCGGGCAGCAGCGGCGCGCGCTGGCTGGAGCGCATTTCGCCAGTCAGAATCTGCCGTTCGGCAGGCGCGGCGCGCAGCGCGTCCAGATACTGCGGCAGTGTGCCGATGCGCACGTGCGCGCCAGTGAGCTGCGCATTAGCTGCCGCGATAACTGCCGGTAGCCCGGCCTGTGGTGGCAGATGATCCGATCCATTCATCAACAGCAACGTATTTGTCGTCGCCCGTGGCAGTAACGCCGCTTTCATCATCTCCAGCCGCCGCAGAAAGGCATCCACATCCAGCGGTAGTGAGCGCGCGTTGGAGTAGCCGTGCCGATCAGCCAGATGTGCGACCAGCACCTCACTCCCATCTGGCGCCCGCCAGATGAACTCGCTCTGCCGTGCCTCATCGCCCACCCCCCGCCAGAACACCGCGTTATCCAGCCCGAAGCCGCGTAAGATCTGGGGCAGTTGGGCGATGTGGCCAAAGGTATCGGGCACATAGCCGACGGGCATTGCACCGCCATAATCGGCAGCAATGCGCAGGCCCGTCATCAAATTGCGAATGAGCGACTCACCGCTCACCAGAAACTCGTCCGGCTGGAGATACCATGGTCCAACGAGTAACCGCCCTGAGCGTGCATGCCGCTTCAGCCGTTCCTCTTGTTCTGGCCGCACCTCCAGATAATCTTCCAGCACGATCGTCTGGCCATCGAGCATAAAGTAAGTGAAAGCGGGATCCTGGTCCAGGATATCCAGCACCTGATCCACGGTCCGCACCAGCCGAATGCGAAACTGCTGGAAGGTGAGATACCACTCGCGATCCCAATGCGTATGAGGAACCAGAATGAAATCGAGCTGTTCCTGCTGCATAATCACCTCAAAGCCAGTGCGGACAACCAGGTTCATGCCCGCCCTTATTATACACCATGGGCAGAATTGCTCAGCGCGAGATAAGAGGCTGGCTGTACATATCGTGCTGTACAATAGCCGCTTTTCCCTTCTCCCATAACTGCACTGCTCAGTGCCTCTCCTTCCCTTGACTGTTCAGTCAGCGGATCTGTAATCGTATGTGGTAAAGTTTTTCTCCGGAATTTGCTAAAAAAACAAATCGCAGGAGGCAGAGCATGGGAGTTCCAGAGCTGTTACGAATCCGGCGGCCTGCTCACTATCTCCGCCGGTTTGCATTGTTCACCATGGTAGTGGTGCCTCTGCTACCTGGCCTCAGTGCCTGTGGTGTGCCGATCGGTGGGTCGGTGCCCACCCCGTCACCTCCGCCCCTTCTGACGCCGACTCCGCTGCTCCCTTCGCCATCTATGTCTTTGCCAACAGTCACACCGGTCGCCCAGGTGGCGGGATGGCAGACGCTGGACAGCCAGCATTGGGTGGGCTACACATTCCCGGAAAGTGACGTCACCGGCGTGCGCGCGCAGTGGACAGAGCCAATGGTGAGCGGGACGCCGCCTGCCGAAGAATTCATCTGGATCGGTGTGGGTGGATGGGCCTCAGCCCTGAATAACATCTTTCAAGTCGGCACATTTGTCTATTTTCCCCCAACTGGCGGGCGCAATCAAGGGATCTGGTATGAACTCGTGCCTGTGCAGCAGCAGGCGCAGTTCCCCCTCATCACCGTCAATCCTGGTGATCGGATCGTCGCCTCGGTGGTACAGCTACAGCCATCGCCACAGACCTGGCAAATTATGCTCATGGATGTGAGCACAGGAGTCACATTCACCAGGATAGTACCCTTTCCATCGGTCAACGCCTATCTCGTTTATTGTCGAAGATCCCAACGCGGGCCCGCCAGGCCCCTCCGGTCCGTTCTACCCCTTTCCGCATTGGGGAACTGTCACCTTCTCCAACATGGAGGTACGCATTCAGGATACCTGGATGCCGGCAGCGATATTGTACGCTGATCGTATCTTAATGGTCCGCAACGGACAAGTGCTGGCCACAGCAGGACATCTGAGCGTAAGTTCGAGTTTCACGGCCGTGCAAGAATGACAATCAGCCAGAGTCGCTGATGCAGAAGCTGGATCAACAGACCCTTGCCGAAATGCTACTGGGCGATGATGATCCTGCCCCTTTGTGGATAAGACGACATAGTTTGTCCCCTGCCCCGTCCCAGGCTGTACTCCCTGGCGCCTGATCCAGCTCTGCTGGAGCAGGATGTGGGTTACCAGGCATCGCAGTGGGTAGAGGGGGCGAGAGGGGAACCTGGCTGCTTGGATGTCAGGTCTACAAGGTTGCCGGCGCTGTCAAAGAGCACTGGTCCGGGACCAGCAATAATGCGCTGGCGGGGGTCGCGGGCGACATCGTCGAGCAGGGAGGTAGAGACCCAAAACTCGTCGAGGCGCAGGGTATTTTTGATGCGCATAAGACGTGGCTCGCGTCCGATGGCATTGCAGGTGAGGATGGCAGCGGCGAAGGCAAGGCGGTCAGATGGGAGGACCATGGGCAATTTCACTGGACCGGGGACGGTGGAGGTGAGGGCATTGGGATAGGTGTGAGCAAAGCTGATTTTACGCGCCAGACGCACAGTGGTGAAATCGGCAGTGCCCACGCCATTGGCGTTGCCATCGGATGCAGTGGTGAGATCGAGGACAACCTGCTTGCTTACCTGTGGTCCGCCGCTGGCATCAGGGGTCGGATAGCGGCCGGTGATGTTGGGATCGGCGCCATCGCCGCTGATATTTTTGCCAATCTCATCGATGACCAGGACGTCGAGGTTGGTGAAGGGAATGTGTGGCATGGCACGTCGAGCCTCTTCGAGGAGCGCGGGCTCATCGGCCAGGATGCGGTCGGCAGGCACGACCCGGATCTTGTAAGGTTGGTCGTAAGCATTTTCGAGTATGGCGAGGCCGAAGCGGATGGGAGCATGGGCAAGGGCGACTGCGGCCAGCGCGGGGATCATCCGTGCCATGTGGCTGAAGCCACGGGCGTGGCAGGCAGCGGCACCGGCCTGCTTGCCAAGGCCAATGGCAATCATCTTGGCCAGGCCGCTTTCATATGGACCGCGAAAGGCAGTATGGGGCTTGATGCGGGCGACGAAGACAATGCTATCGGCAGCGAGGGCAAGGCGGTCGAGGTGAACGGGGATGCCGTCAGGTGTGCGCCCGATCTCTGCAGTTTCCATCTGCGATTCGATGGGGGCACCCACTCGTTCAGGTGTGATGCCAAGATGGGTGAGCACGGCACACTGGCCCTCGGCAGTGGCGCCGCCATGGCTACCCATCGCGGGAATTATAAAGGGGTCGGCACCCAGAGCGCGGAGTTCGCTAACGAGAGCAGCAACAATTTCGGGCAGGTGGCCGATGCCGCGACTGCCCACACCAATGGCGATGCGCTGGCCAGCCTGGATCATCTGGCCAGCATGTTGCATTTCTTTGTGGATTGCGGCAGGGATGTCAGAGATGGGTGGGGGTGTCGGGATATCATAATGGATGTGTGCCATGTGGGGAATGGGCACGGGATCAAGGAGCTGATGGAGAACAGTTTCGGGGATGTCAAAGGCGATACGCATGGGTAGAGCTCCTTTGCCGATAGAACTATCAATAAGAAAAAAGCCTGGATAGCGGCGATATCCAGACGCGATAGAGCAGCAGGCCAGTACTCCTGGCCGATGGGATGGCCAGGGCTATGGAGCAGGAACTGTTGGGGTAGCTGGGGCAGGGATGGCGGCGGCGATAAATGAAATGATGGCGAAGAGGACAGCGAAAATGATGGTGATGTTGAAGAGGAGACGTTCGATGCCACGACGGGTCTTGAAGACAGAGCCGGTACCGCCGAAGACGCTACCTAAACCGGCGCCCTGAACTTGCATGAGGATAAAGACGATCAGGGCAATGGCGAGGAGGCCCTGTACAATTTCGAAGTATAAGCGGTATGAGCTTAATGCCTGCGCCAAAGCAATGCCTCTCTTTTCTGTTGATAGTCTGATATCAGGTCTACTACAGACATTATAGCATGAGAGAGCGCTGACTGCAAACAAACCTTACGTCTGAGGAGGTGGTATCCTCAAGGGTAGGTTTTTAGCTCCCAGGGACAATGCGGCATGTGTGGCTGGTAAGATATAATGCAGATACTCTCATTGGCAGTGCTGGCAAGATGCTAGCGTCTCCCCTAAATGGACTTTAACGCAGATGACTGCGTTCTACCACAGCGAGTAGGAAGGAGGGAGGACGTCTTCTACTGCTCGCCTGAAGGCAGTAGTCCCTGGCGCCCAAATTTTATGGATATCGAAGGAACATATGCGTTTGAAGACGTATCAGTAGAGCAGGTATGGAATAAGCTGCTCGATCCAGAGGTGCTTGCACGAGCGATACCGGGCTGTCAGCGGTTGGAAGCAACAGGTGAAGATACGTATGAGGCGACAATGACGGTGGGAATCAGCGCGGTGAAAGGTACCTATAGTGGCCGGATAGTGATTGATGACAAGCAGCCGCCACACCACTATCGTATAGCGGTGGAGGGAAGTGGGACACGCGGTTTTATTAGAGGCGAAGGGACACTGGATCTCGCGCAGGATGATAGTCGGACGATTGTCACCTATAAAGGGACAGCGCAATTGGGAGGTGCGATTGCTGGAGTGGGGATGCGGATGGTGGGAGGCGCAGCGAAGATGTTGATAAACCAGTTCTTTGGCGCGATTAAGAATGAGCTGGCCACTAATATATGAGAATGAGCTGTGCCACTAATATATGCGAGGAGGCAGACGATGGATATTGAGGGTACATATACCTTTCAGGATGCGCCAGTAGAGCGTGTCTGGCAGTTGTTGCTGGATCCGCAGGTGCTTGCGCGTACCATACCAGGCTGTGATCGGCTTGAGCCAGTGGGAGAGGATACCTATGAGGCAACGATGAATGTGGGAGTCAGCGCGGTGAAGGGTGTCTATACGGGGCGGGTGACCATCAGTGATAAACAAGCCCCGCACCATTTTCATATAGCGGTGGAGGGAAGTGGGACACGTGGCTTTATTAAGGGTGAGGGAACGCTGGATCTCACCCAGCAGAACGGGCATACAGTTGCACGCTATAAAGGGACAGCGCAATTGGGGGGTGCGATTGCTGGAGTGGGGATGCGGATGGTGGGAGGCGCAGCGAAGATGTTGATAAACCAGTTCTTTGGCGCGATTAGCGATGAACTGCGGCAGCAGGCGCCAGCCGCTACGGTGGCTGGTCGACAAGAGGGAGGTGCCGGGGATGGCCATGGGAGGGTTATTGTGCGGCCACCGGCACAACTGACGAGTCCGATGGTGCAGGTGGTGCGGCGACTGCGAATCAGTGATGGGAGCCCGGAGGATGAGCAGCGTTGGGCGCAGCGGCTGATGATGGCTGGGGCAGGTCTGCTGGTGGGGCTCCTTGCCACTGTTGGGCTGCTAGTGTGGCTGATAGGTCGGAAGCGCGAGTAGTTGGGAAAAATTCCCCTGTTCTATCTCCCAGAGACGGAAGAGCCGGACGCCGCTTACGGTGGACCTCAGCAGTTGCCCGGCCAGGTGGACAGGATGCCTGTGCCTCCAGGGGAACCGCTTTTAAGGACTCGTAGAGGGAGGAGGCGGTGCATAAATGTCTGTCTGAATCGTTATAGTGTTGGGTGTGGGAGTCAGTAATTGTTGTTTGATGCGGTTTTCCATTTTCATCCGGCCGCGAGCGCAAAAGAGCCGGGACCATGCCAGGTGGCCATTGGCCGTACAAGTGAGTACGCTAATCTGAGAATGGCGACGATGCGTTTTATCCCCATATGGGGATGATATTCCTGCGAAAGAGGGTTGTCCAATGGCTGATGGAAACGGCTGCCTCTCACTGTCGCCTTCAGGTGACAGCCTGCGAAGGCTCATCTCGGGCGATCAGCAATCTCTGGCAGCTCCCATCTCTGAGCATTTTGTGCTGGAGGGAGTACGGGCAAGGCTGGAGGCGGATGAGGCTCGGCTATCGCCGTTTGCAGCCCGAAGTGCGCGTTCCCGTGGTCGGCTGCGCTCTGAGGCGGAGTCACCGGTGCGCACGAGATTTCAGCGCGATCGTGATCGGATTATCCACTGTAATGCCTTCCGGCGGTTGAAGCATAAGACTCAGGTGTTTATTGCGCCTTCGGGGGATCACTATGTCACGCGGCTAACACATACGCTGGAGGTTGCCCAGGTAGCACGGACAATTGCGCGGGCGCTACAACTGAACGAGGATTTGACGGAGGCGATTGCGCTAGGGCACGATCTGGGGCATGGGCCTTTTGGGCATGTAGGGGAACAGGTGCTGCGCGAGTTTGTGCTGGCAAGTTTTAAGCACAATGAGCAAAGTTTGCGGGTTGTTGATGTCCTGGAGAAAGATGGGCAGGGGCTCAATTTGACGTGGGAGGTACGTGACGGGATTTTGCATCACTCAAAAGGGCAGAGTATGGAGGGTGATGAACATGGACATCCCGGCACGCTGGAGGGGCAGGTGGTGAAGCTGGCCGATGGAGTAGCATATCTGAATCATGATATTGCTGATGCTCTCCGGGCCGGCATCATCGAGTCTGGCGATCTACCGCGAGAGGCGATAGCAGTGTTGGGGCAGCGACATGGGGAACGAATCAATACAATGGTCTGTGATATCGTGCGGGAGAGTTGGGGGCAGCCAGAGGTACGGATGAGCCCGGAGGTGCTGCGAGCCACAAATCTGCTACGAGATTTCATGATGGAACGGGTCTATTATGCCCAGCGCGCGGTTGATGAAGCGCAGCGTGCCCGGCGGCTCATGTCGGCATTGTGCGAGTATTTTCTTAATCACCCGGAGGCTTTGCCAGAGCCGTTGCGCGCCGAAGCTGCACGGCGTGGTGACTCGCGGGAGCGAATGGTCTGTGATTATCTGGCAGGTATGACAGATTCGTATGCGATTCGGGTTTTTCGGGAGCTTTATCTGCCGCAAACATAGGATTGTTAGAGCTGTTCAGTTGGGCAGAGATATCATCTATGGAACCGGCGAGCGTTGTTTTTCTGTGGTATCCACGTACTCTGGTGGACGATCTTTATGCGCATTGGACGGTCGGTCAGTTACGCACGCGCATTGCTGCCGGGCCGCCAGGAGCGTCGGGGGTGTGTTACGATGAGGGGCTCAAGCGGCTATTGGATGATTGGATTGGGCGAGGATATAAAGAGACGATCTATGCTCAGTTGCCATGGGCGACAGGTCAAGATGCGCTGCTGGGTTATGAGTTACTGGTAGATGCGACGCTTGAACGGGAATGGCGGGCGCAGGTGGATTTTTTTCTGCGCCACGCGCGTGTACTGGCGGGGGAAGCAGGAAAATCGCTGGATCGGACAGCTCTGCGGGCCGTGTGCGATGCAAGCCGGAGGGGGAAATTTGACTGGCGCACGTGGCCGCCGCTGGCAGCGCTTATTGCAGAGGATTCGCATGTACTGAATTGGGAGCACTGGCAGGAATTGTTTCAGGCTCCATATCCGGTTGAAGCGGGGCAGCGAGTTCGGCCAGAGCAGGCACTGCGCCAGAACTATGAGCGGTTTGTTGAGCTGCGTAACAACTTGCTGGCTGGTGAGATACAGGGATTGCAATTAGTTATTATGGATAGCGAGGAGCCGCTGTGTCCGTATCCTGTTCCAGCGCTGCTGCGTGCGGATCTGGAGCACATGGTCACTGAGTATCGGGCAGCAATGCAGATAACAGCAGCGCGGTGGGAGCGGCGGCGCCGCGTGCTGCGGGTAGTAGCACCAGTTATTCTTGTAGGGCTGGCGTTAATCTATACGGCAGCCGTGGTGATAGCGCTGCCAGGCGGGATGATCTGGTGGATTCCACTGGCGGTGATAGTGGTGGGAATTCTGTTGTGGCTGATGCGAACCTGATCTCCCCGGCGCCTTTCCCCGGTGGGAAGATAGCGGTGGGATGAACATGATGAACGAAAGCGCGATTGAGCAGATTAAGCAGAAGCTGGATATCGTTGAGGAGATTGGGGCGGTTGTGACGCTGAAGAGGGTGGGTAAGGCGTTCAAGGGCCTGTGCCCATTTCATAACGAGCGCACGCCATCGTTCTATGTGTTTCCGGATACAGGAACCTGGCACTGCTTTGGTTGCCATGAGGGTGGAGATATCTTCACGTTTGTGGAGAAACAGCAGTCGCTGGAGTTTAAGGATGCGTTGGAGCTCCTGGCAGAGAAAGCCGGCGTTACGTTGAATGTGCGACGTGATGAGGGTGGTAGAACCGAAGAGGGAGAAGAGGTTCCCCAGGAGCGGCAGCGGCTGTATGCATTGAATGAAGCGGCGGCGATCTGGTTTCATCACCAGTTGCTGACGGCGGAGGCAGCAGGCTATGCGCGCATGTATTTAGAATCACGCGGAATACATAATGAAACTATCAGCGCTTTCCGGCTGGGCTTTGCACCAGATCAATGGGATGGACTGACGCGCTATCTATTAGACCACGGGTATAGTGAGCAGGAGCTGGTGGCAGCGGGCTGTGCGCGGGAAGGAGCACGAGGAGGCGGTGTCTATGATTATTTCCGCAATCGGATTATTTTTCCTATCCGTGATGGGCGGGGGAGGACGATAGGCTTTGGAGGTCGGGAGCTAGGGGGAGGGCAGCCGAAGTACTTGAATACGCCGCAGACGCCGCTTTTCGATAAGAGTAGCGTGCTATATGCGTTTGATATGGCACGCGAGGCTATTAGGCGGGAAGATCAGGTGATCATTGTTGAGGGGTATGTAGATGCGCTGATTGCCCATCAGTACGGATGGCGTAATACAGTGGCGTGTATTGGCAGTGCTATCACGGAGAGGCATTTTCGTCAATTGAAGAAGCTGACTCGGCGAGTGGTCCTGGCGCTGGATGCCGATCGGGCGGGGGAGGCAGCAACGCTGCGCGGGATCGCGGTGGCGCAGGAGGCCTTTGATCGGATTGCAGTGCCGGTTGTTGTGGTGAAGGAAGGACGGGGGGGGATGCGGGGGATGATCCAGTTTGAGGAAGCGACGGGTGCGGAGATCCGCATCGCGCGCTTACCGGAGGGCGAAGATCCAGATGAGTTCATTCGGCGCGATGCGGATGGATGGCGAGCGGCAATCGGACAAGCGCTACCGCTGGTGGAGTATGCATTTGCCGTACAGATGGAGGGACTGGATGTAGCGACGCCGCAGGGGAAGGCAGAGGCCGCGCAACGCATCTTGCCGGTTATCCTGGCAATCCATAACCGTGTCAAACAGGACGCATATCTGCAGCGGCTGGCGACATTGCTGCGCGTAGAGGAACGGGCGCTGCGGTTGGAGCTGGAGCAGGTCCGGCAGGAAGCGATGCGCGGTCAGCGGCGGGAGGCCAGGAGGAGAGGAGAGGAGATCTCAGGTGTGGTGCGAACCGCCAGTGGGCGGGTGAGATTGGTTGGGGAAGGCGGGCGTCCAGCTATAGAGGAGTACTGTTTGGGAATCTTGTTGACATACCCTACAATTTGGTATGAAATATGTGCTATAATTAAAGAAGACGACTTTTCAGGAACGGAGGCGCGTGAACTTTATCGTGCCTTTGTCTCACATTGCCAGGGCGAAGCCCCTCCAGAGATCCGATCGTTTCTGGCAGAACTGCCCCCAATACTACGCGAGCTGGCTCTGCGTGTGCGGGCGCAAATGGAGGCCAGTCCACCACTAGAAGGAGCGGGGTTGAGCAAGGCAGCGCGTCATGCTGCCTACCGCTTAAAGCTGGTGCATCTCAAGGAAGCAATCACTATGCTCCAGTATTTGCAAAGAGATGCAGAGGGAGCTGGTGACCAGGAAACTGTGCGTGCACTCCAAGAGCAGATGGTTCCCTTGCTCCTGCAACGGCATGCGATTGAATCAGCAGTCCCATTACAGGCCTGAAACTGGCTGTGAAACGTTACTAATGAATAGGAGTGTGGCTGATGAAGCGGGATGGGAAGCCGGGAGAACACTCCGAGATGGCTGGCCAAGAGCCAGTTCTTCTGGTAACACTGCTTCTGGTGGGACTTTTCTCCCAGGAGAAGATATTTTGCCAGAGGGTATTTATTGCTCCAGGCTGGCCTGAAAGCAAACGTTGACCTTCGGAAGAGGTTTGCCGAGATGGTACAACGAGAACTGAAGGGGTTCCAGTTAGACAACGGGATGGCATCACACAGGCAGGATGGTAGCCTATCGGGTCTGAAGCCATCTGCGGAATTCATTGCTGGCTCTCAAACTGAAGAACAAAAATGGGAGGAAGATGTGAGTGAGGGCATTATGGTAGATCGGGCAGTGCTGGAAGATGGCGTTGAGCTGGAAGGCGCTGCGCTTGTAGACGGCATAGCGGATGGCAATGAGTCGGCGGATGAAGGCGATCCTCTGGATGAGTCCATCATTGATTCCGTTGATGTAGCGGTGGGGCTGGATGAGATCTGGAAGGGTCAAGAGACGGATGCGGTTGATGTCGCTAAGGAGCTCCCGTCCGACTGGGAGCCAGAGGAAAGCGAGGCGGAGATGGGAGGCGGGAAGTGGGATGATCTTCATGAGGGACTAGGGATCATCGTCGCCGATCTGGAAAACAGCCTGGATGATCCGGTACGCATGTATTTGCGGGAGATCGGGCGGGTGCCGTTGCTCTCTGCTGAAGAGGAAGTGGCGTATGCAAAGCGGATGGAGCGAGCAAAGCAAGAGCGGCTGCAACGCAATCCGAATCCACGGATTATCGAGGATGGGGAGGAGGCACAACGGCGGCTGACGGAGGCGAACCTTCGCCTGGTGGTGAGTGTGGCGAAGAAGTACATTGGACGGGGAATGAGCCTGCTGGATCTGATTCAGGAGGGGAATATCGGACTGATCCGTGCGGTCGAGAAGTTCGACTATACTAAAGGATACAAGTTCAGCACATACGCGACATGGTGGATTCGGCAGGCGATCACGCGGGCTATAGCGGATCAGGCACGGACGATTCGTATTCCGGTGCATATGGTTGAGACGATCAACCGGCTAATTCGAGTGAGCCGGCGGCTGGTGCAGGAATTAGGGCGTGAGCCAACGTCAGAGGAGATCGCAGCGGTAATGTGCATTAGCCCGGAGAAGGTGCGCGAGATCATCAAGGTGAGCCAGGAACCAGTGTCGCTGGAAACACCCATTGGCGAAGAGGAGGATAGCCATCTCGGCGATTTTATTGAGGATCAGGCTGCGCTTGCTCCAGCAGAGGCAGCAAGCCATCAATTGCTCAAGGAGCAGGTAGAGGATGTGCTGCACGCGCTGACAGAGCGGGAGCGCAAGGTGTTGCAGCTTCGTTTTGGGCTGGATGATGGACGGAGCCGGACGCTGGAAGAAGTCGGAAAAGAGTTCAAGGTGACGCGCGAGCGGATTCGCCAGATTGAGGCAAAGGCGTTGCGGAAGCTCCGGCATCCAAGCCGGAGTCGCAAGCTGAAGGATTATCTGGACTGATAGACAGTTATTGTTGTTCGGGCACTTTTGTAGCCGGGTTGTCGTCCGCCGTCTTTTTTCGTGTTGTATAATTATCGATGAAGGGAGGAAAGTCTCCCTGATTCTTGCTGCCTGCAATCCCTTCTTTGTTATTTGGGCAGGCGGCGCAGGTGGTAGAGCTATACAGGAAGTGGGCGACATAAGGTGGCACGGATTTTGCGCTTCGTGTTGGGGGTATGCCTCACAGCATGAGGAATGAAGGCTATGGGCAGAGGGAAGGCTCTCTTCCTGTTAGAATGGAAGTCTAAGCTGTGATGAACCAACCGAACCGACCCTCAATGGGTCCTGGACGAAATCCGAATCCGGCACCGCCGCCGCGCCGGCCGTGGTGGAGCAATCTGCTGCTCTGGATCATTCTGGCGCTGATTGTTATCCCCTGGCTGGTGCTTTTTGTGTATCAGCCGAATAACGGTAGTGGTACACAGAGTAATGAGCCGGTCTCATATTCGACTTTTATCCAGCAGGTAGATAACAATAATGTGCAGTCTGTCACGATCAGTGGCTACAACGTGACAGGGGTATTCAAATCGGCGGTGCCGGCAAGCAATGGGCAGGGGAGCTCAACGCATTTTACGACGACAGTACCGCAGTTTGGCAATGATAATCTGATCTCGCTGCTGCAGGGGCACCATGTGCTCATCAATGTAGTGCAGCCCAGCAGCGGAAATGGAGCGATCTGGGCAACGATCGCTTCTTATGTGATCCCGATTCTGTTGCTCGGCTTGCTGTTCTGGTGGTTGAGCCGGCGGGCGAGCTCTATACAGGGGGGCATCTTCTCCTTTGGCCAGAGCCGGGCGCGGCTCTATATGGGGGGCAAGACGCAGACCACGTTTAAGGATGTTGCGGGCGTGGATGAGGCCAAAGCGGAGCTGGTGGAGATCGTCGACTTTCTGAAGTCGCCCGCGCGCTATCAGCGACTGGGCGGCAGGATTCCTAAGGGGGTCCTGCTGGTTGGTCCCCCTGGCACGGGGAAGACGTTACTTGCCAAGGCAGTTGCAGGCGAGGCGGATGTGCCTTTCTTCTCGATGTCCGGCTCGGAGTTTGTGGAAATGCTGGTTGGCGTTGGGGCCAGCCGGGTGCGCGATCTGTTCGATAAGGCAAAGAAGAGCGCTCCCTGTATCATCTTTATTGACGAGCTGGATGCGGTTGGCCGCCAGCGTGGCGCTGGTCTGGGTGGCGGGAATGATGAGCGCGAGCAGACGCTGAATCAGATTCTGGTGGAGATGGATGGCTTTGATAGCCGCCAGGGGATCGTTGTGCTGGCAGCGACGAATCGCCCGGATGTGCTGGATCCGGCTCTGCTGCGACCAGGGCGGTTTGACCGCCAGGTAGTAGTGGACCGCCCTGACCGTAATGGACGGGAGGCTATCTTACGGGTGCATACGCGCAATGTGCCGCTGGCTCCTGATGTAGATCTGGAGGTTATTGCGCGTGCGACACCGGGTATGGTTGGAGCCGATCTGGCCAATCTGGTCAATGAGGCGGCGCTGACGGCGGCGCGGCATAATCTGGATCAGGTGACTCAGGCATGCTTTGAGGAGGCAATGGATCGCATCATGATGGGAGCACAGCGGCCTCTGTTGTTAAGTCCGGAGGAGCGGCGGGTGATAGCCTATCATGTTGTTGACGCCAGGCGGGGACGTGGTGCATAAAGTGACCATTGTGCCGCGCGGGCAGGCGCTGGGAGTGACGCAGATCATGCCGGCTGACGATCGGCACAACTATCCGCGTAGCTATTTGTTGGCACGCATCGCGGTGGGATTGGGTGGCCGGGTGGCGGAGGAGATTGCGATTGGGGAGATTACGACCGGAGCGGAGAACGATTTACAGAATGTGACGAAGCTGGCGCGGGAGATGGTAACACGGTGGGGAATGAGCAGCCGGGTTGGAGCAGTGTTTTTGGGCGGCGAGCGAGAGGTATTTTTGGGGCGCGAAGTAGGTCTGGCGGCGCGGCAGGAATACTCAGAGCAGATGGCGGCGCTGATTGATGAGGAGGTGCAGCGGATCATCAATGAGCGCTATGCCTATGTGCAGAACTTGCTCACTCAGAACCGGGATAAGCTGGAGCGACTGGCGCAGGCACTGCTGGAGCACGAGTCGGTGGACGAGCAGCAGTTGCGCGCGATCGTTTTTGGTGAAGAGGGAACGGATGTGGCATTGCCAGCCACTGGCCGGGATCAGAGCGGAGCAGAGGTTGCCAGGCGATAGTGAACAAGAGCAAAAAGTGAGGACATAATCATGGCTTTGCTATCTCCCACTGACCGGCAACGGGTACAGGCCTATCTTCAGGAGCGCTTAACCGGTCCAGTGGCAATTCATTACTTTACCCAGCATGAGAGTGTCTTGACCATACCCGGTCAGGAGTGTGCTTACTGCCAGGAGACACGTGAACTGCTGGAGGAGGTTAGCGCATTATCTGAACAGATCGCGCTGACGACTCACGATTTTGTCACCGAACAGACACTGGCTGAGCAATATGGCATCGATAAAATTCCAGGGTTTGTTCTGACAGGGGCGGCGAAGGGACATGTACGATTTTTTGGCATTCCGGCAGGGTATGAGTTCAGTACGCTGATAGAAGATCTGGTGGATGTTGGGAGTGGGACAACGAAGCTGTCTGAGCAAACACGGCAACGTCTGCAAAGGGTGAGCCAGCCGCTCCATATACAGGTGTTTGTAACTCCTACCTGACCCTATTGTCCTCGTGCAGCCAGGTTGGCTCACCAGCTGGCAGTTGAATTTGCAAATATTGCTGCGGATGTGGTGGAGGTAACTGAATTTCCGCATCTTGCCAGTCGATACGCGATCTATGGCGTACCGAAGACGGTGATCAACGAAGCAGTGCAGTTTGAGGGGGCGGTACCAGAGGCCCGGTTTGTGGAGCAGGTGCTGCGAGGAGTGTCGGCCGCCGATGCGGGCCCCCAGACCTGACCCCGTGGGTGGACTGACCTTTTTACCACCTGCACCTCCAGAGAGGGAATGGGCCAGCAGCCCATCTAGAAGACAACCTCTTAGACCCTATCCTCTTTCGCAATGTCCAGGGGAAGTCCTCCCATGCGCGGCCCTGCAGGTGGTTTGCTCTGGCAAAGCTAAAGGTGCCCATAGTGGAGCATGGGAGGAGCTCGCCTGGAAGAGGGTTATTTTTTTGCAGCTATTTCTTGTGTTGTGGGAGTGGTAGTGGGAGCTCGAGATGTGGCCAGACGTTCGAGCTGGTTTCCGCGCCGGAAGGAGAGAAAGGCCCAGATCAGGAGCGGTATAGCAATGATAGCTGCGGTAACCCAGTAGGCAAAGCTGCAGGTCATGTCGAAGAGGCCGAAAAAGGATACGTATGCCGGCGTGCCAGCTATCTGGGCGTCGGGGCTGCCGAAGATAAGAGCACCTAGTAGAGGGCTGCTATTGCATTGGACTCCAGCCATACCGAAGAAGGCAATCACCATGATAGCCAGACCAAGGGCAATGAGTCCCCATCCTTTGAAGCCGTGGTCTGGTTTCATTTGTGACTCTGGCGGGGGATCAACTATCTGGGGGCGCTTGCAGTTCGGGCAGACCCGGGCGCTTTCGAGCATGGGCATAGCGCACGCATCACAGTATTTCACAGAGCATGCCTCCTCTTTTTATTAGTGTCCACAGCCGCAGGAGCCGCCACAGCAGCCGCCACTGCTGGTGGCAAAGTCAGTATTTGAGATGGCAGCATCCTTGTGCGTGGTGGCGAAGGCCGATACGAGGCGGCGGACGTGCTCGCTATGGCACTTTTGACAGACAATGCCATTGTCGGCATCAGCGAAGCTGACGAGCAGTTCAAAACGAGTATGGCAATCGCTGCATTGATATTCATAGAGAGGCATAGGAACACTCCTTTGCTTGCCGAGCCCTTTCGGGCAGGCCAGTTCCAGTTATATTATGCGAGCGAGGTGCTCATGCTTCCGGGTGTGCGGGCAGGGAAGCCCGCATGCTCAGAATAGGATAATGAGCCGGTATGAGCTTGGTACATACCAGGCACCCAATAATACCTTCATACATATTCTAGCTCTTTAGGGGGCTGACGTCAAGCATATCATTTATGTCCCGCTCTCGCCCCTTGTTCGCGCATACGCTGAAACTCAATGTCCTGGTGGAGGCGGCTAACGGTCGTTGTACGCTGATGCTGATATTTGGAGGCGCGGGTGTGGGCGGCATAGGGAGAGCTGACTGGCGAGCTCATTTCCTCGAAGGCAAGCTGGCAGATACGCATACCAGGATAAAGGGCGACAGCGATATGGCCGAGATTACTGATTTCAAGAGTGATAGTGCCTTCGTAGCCGGGATCGATAAAACCGGCAGTGCTATGGATGACGATGCCCAGTCGTCCCAGACTGCTACGGCCCTCCAGGCGGGCGACAAGGTCTGGCGGGACGGTGACCCATTCAAGAGTGGTTCCAAGAACGAATTCGCCGGGGTGAACGATGAAGCGTTCGCCGTCGCGGAGGCGGACGATGGTCACGACATCGGTAAAGGTGGTAGCGTCAGCAGGGTCAATCAGGGCCTGATGGGTATGATTGAAGGTGTGGAACTCGTAGCCGAGTCGCAAGTCTATCGATGCGGGCTGAATTTGGGTTGCTCGGTCCAGCAATGGGTCGATTTTGATGTCACCCCGGTCTAGACGCGTTTGTAGATCGCGGTCGGAGAGGATCACAGGAGGCGCTCCTAGTATTTGATAAGGGCAAAGACATCATAGCCTTCGAGCTGGCGGCGGCCATTGAGGAAGGTTAATTCCACCAGGAAGGCAATGCTGACGATCTCGGCACCCAGGCGGTCCACCAGTTCTACAGCGGCAGAAACGGTTCCACCGGTGGCCAGCAAATCATCGACGATGAGAACACGCTGACCAGGGCGCAGTGCATCGGTGTGCATCTCGACGACGTTAGAGCCGTATTCGAGCTGATACTCGACATGGATGGTTTCTGCAGGTAGTTTGCCGAACTTGCGCACCGGCGCGAATCCTGCGCCGAGGAGGTAGGCGAGCGCTGATCCAAAGATAAAGCCGCGGGATTCGACGCCGACCACCATCTCGATACCAGCAAAGCGATAGTGGTCCGCCAGGAGATCAAGGGCAGTGCGCAGGGCAACAGGGTCCTGGAGGAGAGGCATGATATCCTTAAAGATGATGCCCTTTTGTGGAAAATCTGGGATGTCTCGAATCTTTTTGCGCAGATAGGCGGCGGCTTTAAGGACACGCGGGTCCTCAGCAAATCCTAGGGTAAACGGTGTCTGGGATATGTCGGACATGGCCGGCCTCCTCAGCAGACGTGTAATTGGCACGCGATCGGGCGCGGGCCGCAGAGTATTATAGCATAGGTGTCCATACTTTGTATGGAAGGCTTAAGGCTTAATCTATCTTTCCTGGGAACGTGGCTACCCTGCTTGCCCCACTCCATATGGTGTGCTACGCTGTTACCTGAAGATCGTCAAAGAAGTTTTTGAAAGGCAGTGGCAATCATGGACACGGCAAGCCATACTCATACAAATCGGCTGATCCATGAGACCAGCCCCTATCTTCAGCAGCATGCTCACAACCCGGTGGATTGGTATCCCTGGGGACCAGAGGCGCTAGCGCGCGCCAAAGCTGAAGATAAGCCCATCCTGCTCAGCGTAGGCTATTCTGCCTGCCACTGGTGCCACGTGATGGAACGGGAATCGTTCGAAAATGAAGACATCGCCCGGTTGATGAATGAGCTTTTCATCAATATTAAAGTGGACCGCGAAGAACGGCCGGATATTGATGGACTCTACATGCAGGCGGTGCTTGCCTTTACTGGCAGCGGCGGCTGGCCGATGACCGTCTTCCTGACGCCAGATGGTGCCCCTTTCTATGGTGGCACCTACTTTCCTCCCAGGCCACGCTTGGGTATGCCTGGCTTTGCCGATGTCCTCATTCGCGTGGCCGAGTTCTACCGCCAGCACCGCGATAAGGTCGAAGAGATAGCCCGGAATTTTCGCGAGGCTTTTGCGCGCGGCGTGCCGCTGCGCCAGCTTTCTCGCCAATCTCCTCTTCCCGCTGGAGAGGAAGGGCCGGGTGGTGCGTTGCTTGACCAGGCAGCACGCGAATTGGCGCGGGCAATTGACCCTATCTATGGCGGGCTGGACCGTGCACCCAAGTTCCCACAGCCGCTGGCCCTGGAGTTCCTGCTTCTTGCACATTTGCGGCAGAACGCGCCTTTCTCCTCCTCACTTCCTTCTCTAGGGAGGGAACAGGGAGATAAGGCCTTTCCCTCTCAAGAGGGCGAGAGCCAGGAGATGAGGCCCACAGCACCGGGGGATAAGACGTACCTCTCGCTCCTGGAGCTCACGCTGGACCATATGGCAAATGGCGGCATCTATGATCAGTTAGGCGGCGGCTTCCACCGCTATTCTACGGATGCCCGCTGGCTGGTGCCGCACTTCGAGAAGATGCTCTATGATAATGCCCTGCTCAGTCGGCTCTATCTCCACGCTTTCCAGGTAACGGGCAAGCCACTCTATCGGCGCATCGTGACAGAGACGCTTGAATACGTGCGGCGTGAGATGCTCGCACCGGAGGGTGGCTTTTATTCGACCCAGGATGCTGACAGCGAGGGTGAGGAGGGCAAGTTCTTTCTCTGGACTCCCGATGAGGTGATTGCTCTGCTAGGTGAAGAGGACGGCGCACTCTTCTGTCGCTACTACGATATAACGCCACGTGGCAACTTCGAGGGCAAAAATATCCTGCATGTGGATGCGGATGTCGCAACCGTAGCGGCACAGATCGCTCGCGGAACGAGTGAGATGGAGCAGGGGGATATATCTTATAAGATGGAACGCCTGGAACAGGCGCTGGTGCGTGGGCGTCGGCTGTTGTTCGCGGCACGCGAGCAGCGGATGAAGCCTGGGCGCGACGAAAAGATCCTCACCAGTTGGAACGGACTCATGTTGCGCAGCTTTGCAGAGGCTGCGCGCGTGCTGGGCCGCGACGATTACCGGATCATCGCCGAGAACAACGCGCGTTTCCTGCTGGAACATCTGCGCCAGGATGGACGGCTCCTGCGGACCTATAAAGATGGTCAGGCGAAACTTTTGGGCTATCTTGAAGACTATGCAAACCTGGCGGCTGGGCTCCTAGCACTCTATGAGGTAACCTTCGCGCCGCGCTGGTTCGCTGAAGCCCGGGCCCTTACCGATGCCATGATTGATCTTTTCTGGGATGAGGCCGGCGCTGGCTTCTTCGATACCGGGCGCGATCATGAGCAACTGATCGGCCGTCCAAAAGACCTGATGGACAACGCGACCCCTGCCGGCAACAGCATGGCCACTGAAGTCTTGCTGCGCTTGGCTGCTCTGACTGGTGAAGGCAGCTACCGCGAGCGCGCGGCGGCCATTCTGTCTCCGCTTGCGCCAACAATGGCCCAGCATCCCACCAGCTTTGGACACTTCCTGGTCGCGCTTGACCTTTACATCTCCGGGATCCAGGAAGTAGCGGTGATCGGTATGCCCGATGCCCCGGATACCCAGGCACTACTGGCCGTCATCAATGAACGCTACCGGCCCTGGCTGGTGCTGGCCCTGGCCTCACCATATGATACCTTAGCAGCGCAAACGATCCCTTTGCTAGCCAATCGTCCGCTGATAGATGGCAAAGCGACTGCCTATGTCTGCGAAGGATTCGTCTGCCGCGCGCCCGTAACCGATCCAGAAGCCCTGCGCCAGCAATTGCGATACTAAACGCGAGTCAGAACAGCCCTTTGAGGATAGATAATCTGCAAGCGCAACAGGCCGCTCATGGGATGAACGAAATGGGGGGGAGAGGTAGGGATTCTCTCAAAGAGAGGTTTTGGGAAAGATTGGTTCTGGGGTTGAGGGCATCTTGCCCCTTTCGCTCCGCTTGTCAGGCCAGCATCGCCCTCTTTCTCCTATTTCCCTGCGCGACAAAGAGGCCAGCCCTTTGACAGAAAGCCAAAAAGAGCTTATAATAGCATAAAGAAAATATGATAAAAACAGCGTCGTTACTCTCCCGCCGAGTATACGATACCCGGCTTGCCGCGCAGCGCCGCCGGCACACCAGGCCATCTGACAACGGCTTATCCACGACGGATATACCACCTAGCCAAGCTCCAGGGCAGAGTTCCTGCCGCGCGAATATATTGCGTAAATTCCCGTGCGGTGCTCTCATCCTCCCTTAAGTAAGGAAGACACAGGCCGTACGGAAGCACATATCTCAAGGCGCAAAATAGACGGCAGAAAGGAGTTGCCGGCCATTAAGCCGGGCGTCGTCTTCTCATCGCTTGCGGGCGATGGACGCAATGGATAGACGCAATGAATGGAGCCATGAGTGCAATGATTCAAAACTCATCCACACCCCAAACGGCAACGGAGGCTGCTGACCTGGCCCCGATGCTCTGCGCACTCTACCTGACGCTGGCCAGCCTCGGCACTGTCCTGCCAGGCGAAATTGGCCAGGAGGTGCTGCTCGGCTTTGCCAGGCGACAGCAACACGCTAGCGAACAGGAGCGGCGTGAAGCTATCGAGGCACTTATCCGCCGTTATCAAGCTAGCGGAGATAGCTTCCGCCAGGGAGTCCAGGAAGCGTTCCGTGCTCTCTGTGGTGCCACTCTGAGTGAAGTGTTGCAAGATAGAGCAGCTGATGGCATGCTCCGTTGAGGGAACGAAGTCACCGGGATGTGCAGGGAATTCCCAGGTTTCAGGGGGCCAGTGTAAGCAAGAGGAGGAACCAGAGCCGCCTGCGGTGCCCGGTTCCCCCTCTCTAGCCTGACTGGAGAGCGGGCCAGGGGGTGAGGCCCAAACAAACATGGGGCAGAAGCTTCCCCATTATGATGATAGTTTCTCCGAGACGACCTTCGCCTGTGTCAGGAGCAGTAAGTAATCCCGACCACCTGCCTTCGAATCTGTGCCACTCATATTGAAGCCACCAAAAGGATGTACTCCCACCAGCGCGCCAGTGCACTTGCGATTGAAGTACAGATTCCCTACGTGAAATTCTTCTTTAGCTCGCTCGATATGTTGACGGTCCCGCGAATAGAGTGAGCCGGTGAGGCCATACTCCGTGCTATTAGCGATCGCCAGCGCATCATCAAAGTCTTTTGCCTTGATGATCGCCAGCACCGGGCCGAAGATCTCCTCCTGGGCAATGCGCGCATCCGGTGGCACATCGGCAAAAATCGTCGGCTCAATGAAATAGCCCTCACAGTCGAGCGTCTTACCGCCAAGCAGCAGCTTACCCTCCTTCTTGCCGATCTCAATGTACTCGGTGATCTTGCGATAAGCGTGGGCATCGATCACTGGCCCAATTACCACGCCCGGATCGGTTGGATCTCCTATGCGTAGCGCTTTTGTCTTCTCGACAACCTTCTGCACCACTGCATCGTAGACGTGCTCCAGGATGATCGCCCGCGACCCGGCAGAGCACTTCTGCCCCTGGAAACCGAAAGCAGAGGTGACAATGCCTGTAGCTGCAGCATCCAGATCAGCGGTCTCGTCCACAATCACTGCATCCTTCCCCCCCATCTCCAGAATCGTACGCTTGATCCACTTCTGACCTGGCTGTACCTCCGCTGCCAGCCGATTGATGCGTAGCCCTATCTCCTTTGACCCGGTAAACGAGATAAAGCGGGTCAGTGGATGCTGCACGAGCACGTCACCGATCTGGCCGCCGGGGCCTGGCAGAAAGTTGAGCACACCCGCTGGCAACCCGATCTCTTCCATGATCTCAACTAGCTTGGCAGCAATCGTTGGCGAAGTACTCGCTGGCTTGAGCACGGCCGTATTGCCAGCAACAATCGCTGATGTTGTGATGCCCGTCATAATGGCCATCGGAAAGTTCCACGGGGGAATAATCGCACCAACACCCAGCGGAATATAGAAGAGATCATTATCCTCATCAGGAATGCGCGTCAGCGGCTGCTTCTCCGCCAGTCGCAGCATCTCGCGCCCATAAAACTCCATGAAATCAATAGCTTCGGCGGTATCGGCATCTGCTTCCGTCCAGCTCTTGCCAACCTCATAGATCATCCAGGCATTGAAACGCAATTTGCGCTCGCGTACCCGCCGCGCCGCCTCAAATAAATAGGCGGCGCGCTCAGCTGGTGGCACTCGCTTCCACCGCTCAAAGGCCTGCGCCGCGGCCTCAATCGCCCGATTTGCCAGCTCTACAGTCGCTTTGGCAAAGGTCCCAACAATCTGTTCAGGGTGAGCAGGATTGATAGAATGGAACACCTCATCGGTATAAATGCGCTCGCCGCCAATAATCAGTGGATAGGTTCGGCCGAGTTCTGACCGTACTTGTTCCAGTGCCTCCTGCTGGGCGCGACGGTTGTCTTCCTGCGTAAAATCGGTCAGTGGCTCGTTGCGAAATTCTCCTATGGTATCCACACTGATACGCTCAGTAATGCTTGCCATCGCCTGATCCTCCTTGATACCGCTTACGTAGGCATTGAGAAATGCCTGCTACACCTTTCTCTTCATTGTACCATTTTGCAATATTAACCGGCCTCAGGGAGGGGGCAGGTATCCAGCGTCACCTATGAGGGGGAGCGAAACAAAGAGGTAGTAAGGGCGGCGAATGAACCAGATCTGATATCCCGTGGCTATCAATCCGCCAAAAGCGCAGGTAGTTCTTGATACCTGGTGCTCTTGCTTTACGCCGGGCCGCTCATGCGCTGTGCTGCGGGTGAGGGTAGCGGGATTCGAACCCGCGACACCCTGATTAAAAGTCAGGTGCTCTGCCAGCTGAGCTATACCCTCATGTTCCTTTGCACAGTATAACACAGAAGGAAAGAGGTTACCAGACCTCCCCGACCGAGAATGGTTTGACACCACATGCTACAATATAAACAGAAAGACCAGGAAACCTCTGCATTGGTTGGTGCTGCCGATAAATATTCAAGGAAAAGGAGGCTTGATTTACGGCAAAAAACGAGCGTCTGCTCGATACCAGTGTAGCTGCTGCCCCGGAAAAAGCTTTCCTGGTGGCGGTCGAACTTCCTGATGACGAACAACTGTTTAGCGTAGATGATTCCCTGGCAGAGCTGGCTTCACTTGCTCGCACTGCTGGAGCTGAGGTGGTCGGCTCTATGGTGCAGCGTCTACGCCACCCCGACCCTGCATACTATCTAGGGAAGGGTCGTACCGCCGAACTGGTGAAGCTCCAGCAGCAACTTGGCTTTACGCTCGTCATCTTCGATGACGAGCTCTCTCCCTCCCAACAGCGCAATCTTGAAGAAGCGCTCAATATTGATGTAATTGACCGTACGGCTCTTATCCTCGATATCTTTGCCCAGCATGCGCGGACGCGTGAGGGACGCCTCCAGGTAGAGCTGGCCCAGTATGAGTACCGCCTGCCGCGCCTCACCGGACGCGGTGCCCAGCTCTCTCGCCTGGGCGGTGGCTCACGTGGTGCCTCCAGTGGTGTGGGCGGCGCTATTGGGGCGCGCGGCCCCGGTGAGACCAAGCTTGAGGTAGACCGCCGGCGCATCCGCAAGCGCATCAGTGACCTGCGCCGTGAACTCGAGGGCGTCCGCCGCCAGCGGGCACTCCAGCGCCATCAGCGCTCTGCTCAGGCCCTGCCAGTTGTTGCCATTGTCGGCTACACCAACGCTGGTAAATCCACTCTCTTTAACGCTCTTACTCGAGCTGGCGTGCTTGTCGAGGATAAGCTCTTTGCCACCCTCGATCCCGTCACGCGCCATATTGTGCTGCCCACTCATCAGGAGATCCTTCTAACCGATACCGTCGGCTTTATCCAGAAGCTGCCAACGACCCTTATTGCTGCCTTTCGCGCCACTCTGGAAGAGGTTATCGAGGCCGATATCCTCCTGGAAGTGGTTGATAGCACCCATGAGAATGCCATCGAACAGAGCCAGACGGTGAGCGATACTCTGGCAGAGCTTCAGGCGGCCCATAAGCCCCGTATCACTGCGCTCAATAAAATCGACCTGCTCCCCGATCCATCCGTGCTCGATCTGAGCCTCTTCCCCAATGCTGTACCCATCAGCGCTATCACCGGTCAGGGTCTTGATGCATTGCTGGCAAAAATTGCTGAGATTGTATCGCTGGAAATGATCCCTATCCGGCTCCATATCCCCTTCTTCGCCAGTGAGTACGTCGAGCTCTTCCACCGGCGTGGACGTGTGCAGGAAGAACGCTACGACCCGAATGGTACCCTCATTGAGGGCAGCATCCCTCAGAGCTTGCGAGCCGTCTTTGCCCCCTTCGAGATCAGCCATAGCAACCGACGCCGACAAACTGCCCTGGCCGAGGGTCGCTTAAGCTAAGCACCCGCCCCGATTTACGCCAGGCTGGATATGTGCTATGCTAATGCTTGACAGAGCGCCTCATCACTTCTGAAGAGAAGGGGGGTCTATTGTGCCAAACTGGGTTGGTCGCATTCTGCCACCAAACGAAGCCAATGAGGAGCCTTCAGAACAACGGGGCCCGATCGCCACTCCGGGTACCCAATGGCCTGGCCCTGCCTTTACGACATACAGTATTGACCCTGGCGCTTGGCGTGGCCTGGAGACTACTTCTCGCCCACCATCAGGTGATCCTACACGCCTGATCCAGCAAATGCGCGAAGTCCTGCGCTTCGCCGGAACACTCCGTATCGATCTTGGCCCTGACGTCGTAATGCGCCAGATTGTCAATACCATCGCTGCCACCACTGGCTTCCGCGCCGCTGTGATTAACCTGGTCCGTGACGATAGCCCGCTGATGGACCTTGCCGCCTTCGCTGGTGTTCCACCAGCCGAACAGGAGCGTTTGCGTGCCTCTCCTCCCCCCCTCAATACGGTGCTCGATGCCATGCGACCAGAATTTTGTATCAGCCAATCCTACTTCATCAGCCACGAGCATGCACACTTACTGAACACGATTGAATCCTACAATCCCATGTCGGCCCCACGCATCCCTGGCGGATGGCATCCGGATGATTCGTTGCTCGTGCCCATGGTCAGCTCGCGTACTGGCAAACTGCTAGGTATTCTCTCCCTTGACGATCCAGTGGATGGCCTTATTCCTTCCCGCGAGGCCATCGAGATTATTGAGCTGTTCACCAATGTGGCCACCCTGGCTATTGACTATGCTCGCCTCTTTCAAGAAAAAGAAGCCAGTGCTGCCAGAATCGAAAATGCTATTAACCAGCTGGGCGATGAGGTAGAGCGCGCCAGGCAGGGTAACCTGGGTGTGCATGCTACTGCCATTGAAGACCGCCTCGTAGCCATTGCCATTCCTTTCAACGAGTTGCTCGCCGAATTCAGCGCTGCCCTGGTCGATGCGCGTCAGGCCATCAATGCCATCAATCACAATGTCAGCAACGCCCAGTCTGTCCTCAGTCAGTTGACCGCAGAGGAGAAAGAGCAGGCGCAGGAAGTCGCGGATGTCTCTGCTGCCCTTGAAGAGATGGCCACTGCCGTCCAGCAGGTAACTGACAGTGTTACTGAGGCAACAACCGTTGCCCATGACGCGGTAGACATTACCAATGAAGGACGCAGCACGGTTCTCCATGCTGTTGAAGGCATGAATGCTCTCCGCGAGATCACCCTTCAGACCGCACGCAAAATCAAACGGCTCAGCGAAAGTAGCCAGGAGATCGGCGAGATTGTGCAGCTTATCTCGGACTTCACCAGCCAGACAAGCCTGCTTGCTCTCAACGCCACTATTGAGGCTGCCCGTGCCGGGGAGCATGGCCGCGGCTTCTCTGTCATTGCTCAGGAGATCCGTAACCTCGCCAGCAATAGCGCCGAGGCTACTAAGCAGATCGCTGCACATATCAAGGGTATTCAGGGCGAAACGAATGCTGTCATGGTCAGCATCGAAGAAAGTACCCAGCAGGTTGTGCAGCAATCCGAGCTGGTCACTCAGGCTGGCGCAGTTCTGGAAGCAATCGACGTGCTTAAGCAACGCCTGGCTCAGCTTATCGAAAGCATCCGTATCGCTGCCGAAAAACAGGCTCAGGTGTCAGTAACCGTTGCACAATCTATCGGCAATATCTCGCAGATCACCTTTAGTACCCGCCGCAGCGTCGAACAGTTACAGCTGGCCATGTCCCGCTTGCTGGATATCACCGAACGGCTTCAGCGACACATTGGTCGCTTTCAGATACCGGGATCTGAAGCGTGATAAACCATTATCTGTGCGAGCAGTTTCCTTACATTCCAGAGGTAACCGGATCCCGCGCAGAAGGACGATGTATCGAACCTGGCGGGGCTATCAATTCATCCGGGGAAACGTGTAGCACAGCGGCCAGGCGCCGAATCGCATAGGGCTGTGGCTCTTCGCGTCCCTGCTCAAAACGGGTAATACTCTCTCGCCGCAGGCCAGTGAGCTCCGCAAGCTGGCTCAGGCTGATCCCCTGCTGTTGCCGTACCTGTCGCAAGCCACGTAGTCGCATCCTATCCCTCTCCTTTGAGGCTGCAAAGCGGTAAACTAAGCGTCGTTGCTAAGCTTCCCGGCATCTAATGCACAGCGTCTCATAGTGGACAACCGCACTGCTATAGACTCCACCGGCAACCTGCCTGACTCCCAGTTCCCTGGCACGATGAAGACCTGTGCTGATGCAGCGCCGCGGCGCTTCTTCTCTTCCCATTCTACCACTTGCTCCAACATTGGTCCAACCCACCCTTCAAAAACAGGACTGTTTATCACGTGTTCAAGATAGCGCCATCCTCTGCAAGTATCTCCCTTTGGCGATCAAATTGGCGTGCTTTGCTCCTTACTCCTTATTGAGAAAATCTCAAAGGTCTACAAGGCAAAGCTGAGGAAAAAAGCCGATGCCCCTAGCGATGAACCAGGGGCACCAGTTTCTTGCAGATTGCCAGCAGGCAAATGTTATCTCGCGGTGACTGGTGGCCTCACCTTCTCTGAAAAGTGGCAGGCAGCAAGATGCCCGCTTCCCGTTTTATCTTCCAATGGCGGTTCAATCTCCCGGCAAATAGATTGCGCCAGCGGACAACGTGTGTGGAAGCGACATCCTTTCGGCGGATTCAACGGACTCGGCACATCTCCGACCAGGATTATCCGTTCCTTCCGTACGGTCGGATCAGGAATGGGTGCGGCAGAGAGCAGTGCCTGCGTATAAGGATGCTTGGGATTCTGATAGATCTCATGGCTATCGGCCAGCTCTACCAGCTTCCCTAGATACATGACACCGACACGGTCGCTGATGTATTCGACAACCGAGAGATTGTGTGCAATAAACAGGTAGGTCAGTCCAAATTCCTCCTGGAGATCGCTCAGCAGATTGAGCACCTGGGACTGCACCGAGACATCCAGCGCGCTGACCGGCTCATCGCACACCACAAACTTCGGGCGCAGTACCAGCGCGCGGGCGATGCCGATGCGCTGGCGCTGGCCGCCGCTAAACTCGTGCGGATAGCGACGCACATATTCCGGCCGCAGCCCCACCTTCTTCAGATAGTACTGCACGATCTCCTCGCGCTCTTTACGATTCTTGACCCCGTGAGCCAGCAAACTTTCGCCAATGATATCTCCCACAGGCATGAGGGGATTCAACGAGGAATACGGATCCTGAAAGATGATCTGCATCTTCCGGCGTAACGGCTTCAGTTCACTTGCCGGTAGCTTCACAATATCCGTCCCCTCAAAGTACACCTCGCCTGCCGTCGGCTGCTGCAACCGCAAAATTGCTCGCCCGGTGGTTGTTTTGCCACAGCCACTTTCTCCTACCAGCCCCAAAGTCTCCCCTTCATGAATAAAGAAAGAGACATCATCAACTGCTTTCACCGAGCCAACCTGGCGGCGCATAATGCCACCAAGCACCGGATAATACTTCTTTAAATGACGAACATCCAGCAAAATTTTGCCGTTCTGCTGCTTTGTAGCCTGGCCCGCTGGCTGAAGCACTGGGCTCATTGCCGCCTCGGACCGCTCCTCACCATTGGATTCACGATCTACGTTAGCCAGTGGAATCCCTCCTCACTCCTGATCGGCCGCTCGTGGAACCGGCGGCGTTGCTGCTGTCACGCTATCTGTTAGCGTCGAAGATCGGGATGTCTGGTGTAGCCAGCAGTGCACCATATGGCCCTGCCCGACATCGACCAGCCGTGGTTCCTGCCTTCGGCATATATCCATCACATAGGGACATCGTGGCGCGAATGTGCACCCCTTGGGCAAGTTCAACGGGTTAGGCACACTGCCTCTGATCGCGTGAAGCCGCTGCCCCTTGATCGCAGCTGAGGGTATCGAAGCGAGTAAACCCTGCGTATAGGGATGCTTGGGCTCTTTGAGCACCTGATATACTGTCCCATGCTCCACGACCTGCCCTGTGTACATCACCGTCACATCGTCGGCCATCTCCGCTACCACTCCCAGATCGTGGGTAATGAGCATTACCGCCGTGTTGAACTCGCGGCACAGACCCCGTATCAGATCAAGAATCTGTGCCTGAATAGTGACATCTAGCGCTGTCGTTGGCTCATCGGCTATTAGCAGCTTCGGATCGGTTGCCAGCGCCATAGCAATCATGACACGCTGGCGCATCCCACCGCTCAAGTTATGGGGATAGTCTGAAAGACGACGCTCCGCGGCCGGAATGCCAACCCGGCGCAGCATTTCAATAGTCCGATCGCGAACTTCTCGACCCCGCATGTGCTTGTGCAGGCGTAATACCTCACCGATCTGGTTCCCGATCGTATACACCGGGTTCAGCGATGTCATCGGCTCCTGGAAGATCATGGATATCTTGTTGCCACGGACCCGTCGCATCTCCTCATCGGACAATTCAAGCAGGTCCCGGCCCTCAAAAAATATCTGGCCATCTTCAATCCAGCCTGGCCGATCGATCAGCCGCATTACCGACAGGGAGGTTACGCTCTTACCGCAGCCAGATTCACCAACGATCCCCAGCGTTTTCCCCGGCCTGATACGAAAACTCACCCCGTCAACTGCCCGCACAATACCATCCATCGTCTTGAAATATGTCTTCAGATTACGTACGTCGAGCAGATACTCGCTCTCTATCGCTCCATATTGCAAAGATCGTTCCGCTGACAAAGTACCCCCCTTCCTTCCCGCCTGACCGCGCATAACCTGCCGGCAGACCGGCTAACCACGCCTTTCTTCCTCCATGCCACAAGATATGCGTCGTTAGCTATACTGGATGCGCGGATCGATGAACGCATACGACAGATCGGTTAGCAGGTTCGCAATGATGGTTGCCGCGGCTAGAATCGTCGTATATGCCAGCACCACCGGAAAGTCCGAACTGCTCGCTGCCGCCACAAAAAAAGCTCCCATTCCTGGCCATGAGAAGATCTGCTCCGTCACGATTGCCCCGCCGAGCAGTGATGGTAGATACAGCCCGATGTTTGTCACAATCGGCAACACCGCGTTGCGCAGGGCATGCTTGAAAATCACCACCCGGTTTGGCAATCCCTTCGCTCGCGCTGTGCGAATATAATCCATATTGATGATATCGAGCATACTTGCCCGCATGAACCGGCTATCTACCGCGATCCCCACCGTTGCCAGCACGATCACCGGCAGTGCCATATGCCGCGCAATGTCCAGGATCGCCGCAATCGGGTGTGCTGCAAAATAGGCGTTATACGCTGATGTCCCCCATGGCGGCGAAACCCGCAGATTCACCATCCCCGAAAAAGGAAAGATCGGGAAGAAGACGCCAAACGCCATGATCATCATCAGGCCAAACCAGAAAGTCGGCAGCGAGAGGCCAATGTAAGAAAGCACGGTAAAAATCTGATCAAAGAGGGAGTAGCGCCTTAACGCCGAGAACATCCCCAGGGGCAGCGCGATCAGCTCCTGCAGAATGTAGGACGTTCCAATAAGCATGATTGTCGGCGGCAAACGATGAGCCAGCTCAACATTAACTGGCTGGCCTGTTTGGGTAGAGTTGCCGAAGTCTCCGTGCACAATGGCTTTCAGCCAGAGGAAATAGCGCACTGGCAAAGGCTGATCTAACCCAAAACGATGTTTGATAGCCGCAAACTGCTGGGGCGTGATGTGGTGGCCCGGGCCCACATATGCGGCTAGCGGCCCGCCGTTAGGGGTAATATTGACCAGGATGAACAATAACACCGTAATCCCTAACATCACCGGAATAGCAACCAGCAGACGGCGGATAGTGTAAGTGATCATATCCCCTCACTCGAACATCAATGGATCAGATTAATATCCAGACGTTGATCTCCTGTACAAGACGAATCCCTGAAACAACCTTTGGCCCACCAGGGTGTGCTGGAGAGTATATCAGCATTTTACCATTAGGGCTCCATAGGCGTCAAGCGCTCCCCTGGTCGCTGCCCTCTTCATCCCAGATGAGCAAAGGCCCGGAGTACATGCTGGTGCTGCGTTGCTGCGCTACCCTTCTCCGCTTAGCGAATGGCCGGGCCATTGCCAGTTGCAATAAACTTCGGTGGGCTACCTGTCCGCGTGGATATTACTGCAACCAGATCGCTCGCCGATGTCTCGCGCAGCACTCCAGCAGCAAGCGCCATACTGTACTGGCGCAGGTTCACGCCATAGGTATACTGGGCGATAATCTGTTCATTGACCGGTTGTAGCGAGCGAATCACCGTCAGCAATGTCTGTGCATCCAGTGGATACTTTCCCTCTGAAATAAGCCAGAGGACCACCCCATCCCGCTCATAGACCATCTCGCTGCGCTGGCCAATAACCCAGCGCAACTGCCGATCCCAGCCCCCCTGGACATAGATCGCTATCCCTCCATCGACCGAGAACAGCTCCGTCGAACCATCGTCTGCGGGCTGCAAGACTTCCAGATTCGGTGCTGCGCGAAATTCCCGGATATCCAGCTCGCCCCCCTGTGCCCTCATATACTCTAACACGACCTGCGGCCCATTCGTGTAGCTCCGGGCGCCAGGCATTTCGATGATCGGCTCTTTATCGTACCCTGGCGGCAAAACTGTCGGCCAGTAGAGCGTATAAGGTAGCTCGCTGACGGCCCGCATCAGGGTCACATACAATGGCCGTGGCGCCGGCGTTATCTCTACTTGCTGGGGGTACTTCTCCAAGAGATAGACTCCAGTGGATGCACCTCGACCGGTGAGGATCACCTGAAGACCGCGGGCGAATGACGCTCTGGTCGCGATTGCGCTCAGCAGCATCAACACACAGAGCGCCAGACTTAACACAAACGCTGGCCATCGCAGTGCCCACTGCGGTGACAACACCTGGAAACGCTGCGGCGTGGGGAAGAGACGGCGTGGCAGGCAGAGATGTCGAAATACCTGAGAGGTCACGCGCTGCTCGAACCCGTCAGCTACCGCTGGAAACTCCAATGGTGCCTCAATGGTCTCAATGAACAGCGGTGGTAACTCTTCTCGCTCGATATTAAAATGCCGCTCGAGTGTCTGAACCAGTTCCCATTCATCCCAGCTGAAGTCAGGCGGAAATTCCGACATATCATCCTGCCCTGTCCGATCGGATGGTGCCTCTGCTCTCCATCGCTTATCCATCTCAAAGCCCTCAAGCGGGCTGAATCTCTCAGACCATCCTGGTCGCTTGAATTCGCTCACGTGCATGCTCCTCGAGCGCTTCCTTCAGACTCTTGCGGGCTCGCCAGAGCCGGGTTTCCACCGCGTGTTTCGTCAGCCCCGTCTTTGCCGCGATCTCCTCTGTGGTTGCAAATTTGAAATATCGTAAGTAGACGAGATGCCGGTCGAATGTCGGCAGCATCTCAAGTGCTCGCTGCAATTCCTCGCGCTGCTCACTTTGCTCGAGCAGGGCCTCCATACCCACATCCCTTGCCTCACCCTGTCCAAACTCCCCTGGCCGGCGCAGTGACTCGTGGGTTCCCCAGCCTGATGTGGCCTCTTGCCAGGAGGCCACGCTGGCCTGACGCCGCTGTAACTGGCGTCGCCGATCGAGCGCAATATACCGTGCGCGCATGATCAGCCATGTTCGGAACGTTCCACGGCCTGGCGCATAACTCTCTATCTCTTGCCAGGCAGCGATGAAGAGATCGTTGGTGCATTCTTCTGCATCCTGCGCAGTGCCCACTCCCCCCAGTATCAGCCGAATGAAATAGTAGACTTCACGTGAGTAGCGCCCGATGAGCTTCTCAAGCGCTTCTGGTTGTCGTGCCAACAACCCTTGGGCTATCTCTTCGTCCGACCAGCCTCGCTGCACCATGATCCTGTAATTCTCCCGCTGTAGCGAACCCTTCGTGGTTCGCTCTGATAAGGCTGCTCCACTGCAGCCTGGCAAATCATGGCACTGTTCCCGGTGCGGTAACCGTTAAGGCATGCTTTCTTCAGCAGCGATCGATCAGAGCCCCTTCTGGCAAAGCTTACGCTCCGGCAGGGAAATAGCCAGATGGTCAGGAGAGCCCTGCACCTCTCCCACAAGCAGCCCGAACTTACCACTAAATATACGCCGCGGAAACAGAAAACCTCTCATTGGATGCTACGTATCATCACCCAGAAACGGCCACATGTCAAGTTGCAGCTATCAGCCCCAGCTTCCGGGCGCGCTGCCGAACTAACCGGGACTGTGACGCAATTGTCGACCGGCTCAAAGGCCCGCGTTCAGTAATGATGCACGTCACTAACGACCCTGGCAGGCAATCAAAGTAAATATTGCGTGGCGTGACACCAGGCGGGGGCTCTGCCAGCACCTCATCAGGCGCCATCTCCTCCAGCTGTGCTCCGGCGCACCGTGCTCCTGGACCGATCTTAAATGTCTCGCTCAGCACATAACATGGCACGCGGCTTGCCCGCGCCGCACGCGCAAAGAGAGCGCTCCCTACCTTATTAATAACAGCGCCGCTGCCTAGAATTGAGTCCGCGCCCAGAACCAGCGCACTACACCCCGGCAGGAAGATCCCCGCCTGAGCATCGGTAATTAAAGTTACCGGAATACCCATTCCTGCCAGCCGTGCTGCCGTAGCACGGCCTTCGTAGCCAGGCCGTGCCTCAGTGACAATGACCTGCTCAAGCTGCTCTCGACAGCTCTGCAACACCCGCAAGACAGTGGCCGAAGAACTGTGGGTCAACAGCCGGCCCTGCAAAAGTGGGCGGGCGTGCTCCGCAATCTTTGTCGCTGCTTCCTCCCAACTTGCCAGCACAATGTCGGCCTCCTGACGTACTGCGGCAACAATTGCCCTGGTATCGTGCAGATCTGCCCTTGTCAGTGGTGCCAGCACCTGGCTGACTGTAGCCACGAGTGCAGCCATGCTCGGTCGGGCGCCCGCAAGCATACGCCCAGCCACCCGCAGTTGATCTACCAGGCGATCTGCTGCAACTCCTTCTGCCATTGCGAGATCGCGCAGAGCCACAGCAGCAGCACGGGCAAGCCAGCTTGCCCCGTGTTCCCGGTCTGCTTGTAATTCCTTCACCCGCTCGGCGATGAAAGCTATCTCTTCACCCATAAGTGTTAGCTTCTATTGCTTTCCCCTCGCGGTGGATAGACCCTGGCCAGCGTATCGGCCAGACGCGGCACCGTCTGGTAGTGCCCTACCTCATCAGGATAGACCCATCGTGCTTCAACATGCTCCCAATCAAGATGCACCGATGCGAGCGGACGCAGTTGGAAAAGAAAGGGATAGATAACCCAGCGGCGGCCCAGTTCCTCGTCTATGGCCTCCAGCGGCTCTCCCTCGCTGAGTAAGACCACCTCATCAGGGCGCAGACCGGTCTCCTCTCGCAGCTCTGTATACGCCTGGGCCAGTGGCGACTGCTCCTCAAGGTATCCGCTAATTCCCGCCCATCGGCCCTGATAGGTGCCCACACGCCCGCTCCGCCGCAGCAGGAGCACCTCATCTCTGCTCCCCGGCTCGTGACGCAGCAAAAACGCCGTAACTACCCGCGTCTCGCGCATAATAACTATCCTCTCTTGCTCCCTCTTGGAGCACAGTCCGGTCTTGCTCGCCAGGCCGCCCTTATACAAAGTATAGCATAGAGCTTCTCACCACTACGGATGGTAGGCACGACCACCCGCTCGCAGCTACCACAGCCTCTCCCTGTCTCTGCTCTGCAGCATATCCAGCTATGCCTCCAGCACCGATCGCATCTGACCACACGTCCGGTGGAGCTTGCTGCCGCTGGAAGGAGCCCGGCATATGAGACAGTAAGAAGCTGCGGCCCTTCAGGCCTGCAGAGTGTCACTAAAAAGCAACCGCAGGTACTGCTAGCTCGACAGAAATTCCCTCTATATGTTATCCTGGTAGTATGCAAACACCGGCCTACCCATCCATATCGGGGAAACACAGGCACGTGCAAGCTTTCTTTCAGTAACTATCCCGCCGCTATGGATGAGCAATAAGCCCGGCGCAAAAGCCTTACTGATGCTGCCAGAGCGCCGGCCTCTTTTGCGCCAGCGGAGCGTCCCGTGACCGATCATAACAGCCAACACCGGACACTCGCCGACGGTAAATACCGCCTTCTCGCCGTCATTGGCCAGGGTGGTATGGGGCGTGTCTACCGCGCACTGCATACTGAACTTCAGCTTCCTCTGGCCATTAAAGAGCTCGCGTTAACCGCTGTCTCCTCTCCCGAAGAACGCAACCTTGCCATCAATCGCTTCCTCCACGAAGCCCATCTTCTTGCCCAGCTCGTCCATCCGAGCATACCGCGCGTTTACGACTCTTTCTTCGAGCAAAATGCCTGCTATCTGGTCATGGATTTTGTAGAGGGCTTCACCCTTGCCGAACTGCTCCAGCGCGAGGGACCTCTCCCGCCACCGCGCGCATTACGCTATGCGATCGCGATCGCCGAGGTGCTCCACTATCTTCACAGCCAGCGTCCCCCCATCATCTTTCGCGACCTCAAGCCTGCCAACTTGATGATCACGCCATTCGATGATGTGCGCGTCATCGACTTCGGCATTGCCCGGCGCTTCAAACGGGGAGAGCCCACTGACACAGCTGATCTCGGCACGCATGGATATGCTCCCCCCGAGCAATACCGGGGCGGTGGTCAAACTGACACACGGACCGACCTGTTTAGCCTGGGCGTCATTCTCCACGAAATGGTTACCGGCCAGACTCCTCCCCCATTCCCGACAGTTTTGCCACCGGCAAGCGCGCTCATCCCTGATATCTCCGTGGCGCTTGACACGCTCATTGCCACCGCCACACAACTTGACCGCAATCGCCGCTTCCAGAGCGCTCGTGCGTTCGAGCAGGCGCTCGAACGCACCCTCCAGATAGAAGAGCAGCGTGCCACTACCCGTCAGAACTTGCCTCACCGCAATGCCTCCCGCACCGGGCAGCCACAACCAGGATCCTCCCTGATGATTCCCTGTCCACAATGTCGGGCGATCAACACAAACACCGCCCGGCATTGTCGCATCTGCCATCATCCACTGGATACCGTACTGGCAACGCCGCACTATGGGCCAGAGCCTGTGCCTCCCGTTCCGCTCCCCCAGCCGGACATATCTCCTCCGGCTCAGCAATGGGCCCGCAGCACCTGGCGCCTCTTTGCCTTCGTAATCATCATCGTCAGTATCACCGGTGGACTATTAAGCCTCTACGCTCTGGCCCGGCCACACCTCCACTGATAGCCCATACCCATTACTGCTTGCGCGGCATCGGGAAGCACAGACATCTTGTTGAAAAGCATAAATAGATATTTCTTCTTTCTTCCGCTTTGCCAGAGAGAGCCACTTATGAGATGCACAAAATCAACGGCGGAAAAAATATTGAGGCCGCACGCGAACGAATCAGTCCAATTTGCCATTATTCCTCGCCAGATACATGTCCCTCTTCCGGCTCAGATGCAGACAAGAGTGTGCGCAGAGCAGATCGCCAATCGTCCGTATCTACATCCGGCTCATCTTGCGTGTCTGCCCTAACAACCCAATGTCCACTTGCCACGCGATAGTGACCAGCAAACGATACGCGATCTGACCCGGGAGTGTTCAACCATTCCAGTGCTCGTTGGGCGGCTTGCCGCACATCTGCAACTGGATCGCTCAACAGCGGGCGTATGAGATCCGCTGCTCCTGCTATGCGGAGTTTCCCCAACGTGCGCGCCGCTGCCGCGCGCTCCTCAGCGGCCGGAGCAGTGAGCATCTCACACACTTCGGGCATCAGCCCAACCAGACCCAGATCCGCTACCACTCGTAACACACGGTTACGCAGGTTGGGATAGCGCAGTGCACGCAGCGCCGCGCGGCAGTCACGCGTCAATGCTTCCTGATCGCTGCTCAGCCCTGCATCGAGCACTGCCTCTGCCACTGTCTGTGCCCGCTCCCCACGGACAAATGGCTGGAGCCAGAGCGCAATAGCTTCCCACTCAACTGCTTCCAATCCATCCTCGTATAGAGCTACTGCCCATGGATAGTGACGCCGCAGCCATTCATAGAGCGCTAACGTTGCTTCGGCATCCCGGGCTGCATAAGCAATCATTGCTGGCGGCAGCGGCCGGCGTGTCCAATCGCTGCGTTGCAGACTCTTATCCAGCCGTATACCAAACGCACGGCCCAGCATCGCCGCTAACCCGGACTCGCGCTGCCCGAAGATGGAGCGGCTGACCGCCTCCAGGTCAAGTGTATGTTTCGCAAAAAGCTGGCGATCCGCCAATACGCGAGTATCTGCCCCCATCCCATGAAACAGCTTCAGGATTGTGCGGTCAGCAAATGCCGATTGTAACGGCGTCAGATCCACCAGACGCCAGGCATCGATCACAAAGCAGCTCCCTGGCATTGCTAGCTGGAGCAGCGCCAGCCGATGACTTGGCTCATCGGGTTCGCGCCGGTTGACCGTGATAAACTCAGCGTCAATTGCCAGCACCTTTGCACCCCGCAGCCGCTCCCCCACGCGGACCAGCTCCTCTGGCCGATCTATCCAGAAACGTTCCCCAGCCGTAGGAAGAGGCTCAATTGGTAGCGCCTCTCCCAGATACCCATTGCTATGCTCTGCTGCCATGGTTGGGATTCTCGCTCTCGTATTCTCAAATTAAATGGGCTTTTCGCGACGCGGATATCTCGTGTGTATCAAGGCCGGCTGCCTGTACCCCGCCGCCCTCTACCTCTATTCTACAATAATATCACCCCCAGAGATGTCCAAGCAGCCATATGCATCTGCCCCTTTTTTGTGGGTGTGTCCTGCTATCCGCTCTCTATCTACTCCCCATCTCCATTCCTCACACCGTTTCACTCGCCCCACAAGCGGCCTTACTCAAGAAGGGGAGCTACCTTTCACAGGGAGGTTCTTCTGCGCATAAAACCTGTACCTGCACGGGAGAGGCCGTAAACTGTCAGCGGCAGCTTTCTCCTCCCTTTCTCACTTCAGGAAGGCCGCTCAGGGTCGTTGCCAGCCGTGCTGCTGGTATAGGCGCAATGTGGGTTGGTCGCCGGGTACATAGCTGACGATGGCGTAGTCTGGAGTGCCGCTAAAAGTTGTGACGGCGGTACGAAGCGTAAGCCAGCCCAGGCGGCTGTGGCGGAGCTGGAAGGCGAAGCTCGGCGCCGGCGCACTGGTTGGCTCGGAGGAATTGGCAATACGCCGAAAGTCGGGCAACTGGCGCAACTCGCGCCATAACTCGCGGTACCTGGGCAGGTAGGTGACACGCTGAGTGTTGTATTTGAAGTCGCTCACGAGTCGGCGTGCTACTGGCTCCCATGCGCGAAATCGCGTGCGGATGGTGGGGTCGAAGAGGAAGATAAGCAGGTGCGCTGTATGGCTGCTGAGCTGCTGATCCGTTAATTCAAAGAGTTGCCGGGCCGCTTCGTTCCAGGCGGTGATATACCAGAGGCGGTCCAGGCCGTGGGCGGGATACATCGTGTTGGTCACCAGCAGGCTGGCCAGTTCGTTCAGGTTCAACAGAGTGATATCATTCTGGTCTTCGTCAAGGAGAGTGCCGGTGAGGGCGGTAAATGCCTGATAGAGACGCCGCCGTTCCTCGCCGTGGAGCTCAAGCGCGCGTACCAGAGCTCGCACGGTGTGCACTGAGGGATGGACCCGCTGGCCTGTTTCCAAGTGGTAGATGTAGACTCGTGAGAGGCGTGCGGCGCGCGCGAGCTGACCTTGCGAGAGTCCCCGCTGCTGGCGGTATTCTTTCAGGAGCTCACTGAAAGAGGACATGGCTCAGCTCACACCTCTACAAAGCTAGTCTGAACACCCTGGCGCATATCAGAACGAGCATGGCCAGAATAGAGTCTGGCAATGTTAGCTGCATAGGAGAGTATGGCACAAAAATTGTTAGCTGGCAACGTCGCAATGATGGTGCTGACCATTTTATACTGATAATGATAGCCATTGTGGGGCCTTTAGCTTGTGTTGGGGTCAAGATTTCGTCTTTCTCTGCTGCGCGCAGCGCCTTCCTCATCTATCGAGAGCGAACGAGGCAAGCAGTGCGTAGAAGGAGATGGCGAGAGAAGGGGAAAGTCTGATGATTCGACGATCAGAGCAGCCGCCGGAAGTAGTAAAAGGGAATTTGAGCAGGCGTCCATGGCTGGCGCATTATGATTCGGGGGTCCCGCCGACTCTGCACTATCCTGAACGGCCATTGACATGGCTCCTGGATGAAACAGCGCGTAATCATGGCACGCGGGATGCACTGCTGTTTTATGGCACGCGTCTAACCTACATTCAATTTGCCTTAGCGGCGGACCGGTTTGCAGCATCATTGCTGGCGCTGGGAGTGCTGCCAGGCGACCGGGTGGCAATTTGTCTGCCCAATGTGCCACAGTTTCCTATCTCCTTCTATGGCACATTAAAGGCGGGGGCAATCGCGGTCCCAACGAACCCTCTCTATACGGCGCCAGAAATGGAGCACCAGCTTGCCGACGCCGGTGCAAGGGCCATCGTCATTCTGGATCAGTTTGCTCAGACACTGCACGCTGTGCGCGATCGCACGCCCATCAAGCATGTGATAGTCGCTTCAGTGACGGATTTTCTGCCCACCCCGCTGGCAGTTGCCTATCGGTTGCAGCACCTTACCCATAATCCGTTTGCCACATTGTGGAGAACAGAGCAGAGGGAACGGAGTAGCGGATGGTTGAAGCACGATCCATCGGTTGTGCATTTCCGGGATCTACTCAAAGAGCCATCGAGTCGTGGAGGCTATCCACTGTATCCACTGCCAGATCCACCGCGCCCCGATGATATAGCAGTACTCCAGTATACCGGTGGGACGACGGGCATTGCAAAGGGCGCTATGCTTACGCATCGGTCGCTGCTGGCTAATGCAATGCAGACGTGGGCCTGGACAGCCAGTGATCCGTCACTGCGCGAGCGGCAGCACCGGGTCCTGTGTGTTGCGCCGTTTTTTCACGCCTATGGTCTGACGGTGGGAATGAATCTGGCGATCGCTGGGGGGGCAACGATGATTCTGGTGCCCCGATGGACGCCGCGCGAAGTGGTGCAGGTTATCAGCAAATATCGCCCGACGATGTTTCCCGGTGTGCCAACGATGTATCTGGCTATCTCGCGGGAGGTGGAGGAGCGTGGAGGGGACGTCCGCTCGATAGAAGTGTGTGTAAGCGGAGCGGCCCCACTGCCTGCCGAGGTCAAGCGCCGCTTTGAGGAGCATACAGGGGCACATCTGGTTGAGGGATACGGTCTTACCGAGGCTTCGCCGGTCACCCACGCGAATCCGCTTTATGGTGAGCAACGTTTGGGAAGTATTGGTCTACCGTTGCCTGATACAGAGGCTGCTATCGTCGATCCCTCTACTGGCGAACTCCTCCCACCTGGAGAGGTAGGAGAGCTGGTCGTGCGCGGGCCGCAGGTTATGAAGGGCTATTGGAACCGCCCAGAGGAGACAGCCCACGTACTCAAAGATGGATGGCTGCACACCGGGGATATGGCTCGCATGGACACTGATGGCTATTTCACGATTGTTGATCGTCTCAAGGACCTGATTATCGCTGGTGGTTACAATATTTATCCCCGTGAGGTTGAGGAGGTGCTCTATCAGCATCCTGGCGTGGAAGAGGCGGTAGTTGTGGGCATGCCTGATGAGTATCGTGGCGAGACCGTCTGGGCCTATATTGTTCCCCGGACCGGGGAGCAGATAACTGAGGCGGAGATTATCCAATTCTGCCGTGAGCGACTGGCCGCCTATAAAGTGCCCAAACATGTGGAGTTTCGGGCTGAGCTGCCCAAGACGCTGGTCGGGAAAGTACTCCGCCGCGCTTTGCGCGAGGAAGAGCTCCAGCGGCGGGCCTCATCCTCAACGACCTCTTTACCAGGTGAAGGGGGGCCATAGGGTGAGGCATTATTATATCGAGGAGAGCGAGCAAGAGTATGGCAACAGAAATTGATGCAACCAGAGTGGGGGCCGGTTTTCTGATCACACCAGTGACGGTAGCCTCTTTTTTCACCCCTGAGGATTTTGACGAGGAGCTGCATGCGGTTGTTGATCTGGTGAACACATTTATGGAGCGCGAGGTGGTGCCGCGCGCCGAGGCGATAGAGCGTCAGGAGCCAGGGCTGATGCGCGAACTGTTGCGCAAGGCCGGCGAGAAAGGTCTGCTGATGGCCGACATTCCTGAGGAATATGGTGGGGCAGGTCTGGGGCTGATCGCCAGTACGATTATCAATGGCACCGGTCGTGACTCCTCGTTTGGCGTGGCGCTGGGCGCGCACACCGGCATCGGTACATTGCCCATCGTCTTCTATGGCACGGAGGAGCAGAAGCGTAAGTATTTACCAAAACTGGCTACGGGTGAGTGGATCGCTGCTTATGCCCTGACGGAGCCGCAGGTTGGCTCAGATGCCATGGCTATCCATTCGCGAGCAACCCTGGCGCCGGATGGCCAGACATATCTGCTCAATGGCGCCAAGCAATGGATTTCCAATGCCGGGTTTGCCGACATCTTTATTGTCTTTGCCAAGATCGACGATACCCAGCATACGGCGTTTATTGTCGAGCGTGATACGCCGGGCCTGTCGTTGGGGGCTGAAGAGAAGAAGATGGGGATCAAAGGGTCATCCACACGCACAGTGTATCTGGATAACGCACGGGTGCCCCGAGAAAATATCCTTGGAGAAATTGGGAAGGGGTATCGGATAGCCTTCAACATTCTGAACATTGGTCGGCTGAAGCTCGGTGCCGCTGCTGCCGGTGGATCGCGCCAGGCGCTCAAACTGGCTGTCCCTTATACCGTCGAACGGCGTGCTTTTGGGAAGCCGCTACACGCTTTTGGCATGATCAAGAAAAAGCTGGCTTTGATGGCTGCGGAGACCTATGCTATCGAGAGCCTGGCCTATCGCACGGTCGGGCTGATGGAGGAAGCGCGTCGCGCGGCAGGAGCCGATCCACAGGAGGCGCTGCGTGCCATCGAGGAGTACGCTATCGAATCATCCATTGCCAAAGTGTACGGCAGTGAGGTGTTAAGTCGGGTGGTGGACGAAGGGGTACAGATCTTTGGCGGCTATGGGTTCATGCAGGAGTTTCCCATTGAGAAGGCGTACCGGGATGCGCGCATTCTACGTATCTTCGAGGGCACAAATGAGATCAATCGGCTGGTGGCAGCAGGGACACTCTTCCGGCGGGCTATGAAGGGGCAGATAGACGTCTTTAGCCGGTTTGGTGAGGTTGACCAGCAGATGGCCGAGGGGAGCACGCCAACCTTTGCCACAGAGGATACGCCAGCAGAGTTAAGCAACGCGGTGAATATGGTCGAGCGTGCCAAGCGCGCTAGCCTCTATGCTGTCATGAAGGCGGCGATGAAGTTTATGGCGCAGATGGAAGATGAGCAGGAGTTTTTGGAATGCGCTGCGAATCTGCTCATTGATACCTTTGCGCTGGATAGTGCTGTGGGCCGCGCGCTGCAGGCAGCGCGTCGCAGCGATCCGCTGGCACATGTGCATGCGCTGCTGGCACAGGTAGCCGTCTGGAAGCTGCTGCCAGAGATTCGGGATACGCTGGAACAGACATTACGCGCCGCTTTTAGTGGAGATGATCTGCGCGCAGAATTGCAACGCGTACGCAGCTATCTTGGTGAATATGAGCTGAACGGGATCGAGGCACAGCGTGAGCTTGCCAACGTCGTTGTTAGCGCTGGCGGCTTCCCGTTGCCATTTTAGGTCGAGATCGCTCTCCCCAACCTTCCTGCCTCTGGTGCAGAAGAGGGCATGGGGTAAGGTACGAAAGGATACAAAACTATGCCAGAAGCAGTGATTGTGAGTGCTGTGCGCACGGCTATTGGTCGGGCGAATAAAGGATCATTGAAAGATATGCGTGCCGATGATCTGGCAGCGATACCGGTGCGCGCCGCGTTGGCACGCGTGCCTCATCTGCCCCATGAACTGATCGAGGATGTGATCATCGGCTGCGCTTTTCCCGAGGGTGAGCAGGGCATGAACCTGGCGCGCCTGGTTAGCGCACTGGCCGGGCTGCCAGATAGTCCCGGTGGAGTGACGGTGAATCGCTTTTGCGCCTCTAGCTTGCAGGCAGTGAGCATGGCGGCGCAAGCGATTATGCTGGGGCTGGGAGATGCCTATGTGGCGGGTGGTGTGGAGAGCATGTCGCGGGTGCCCATGGGAGGCTTCAACCCCAGTTTTAATCCGAAGCTGATAGCGAGCGCGTCCGCCAATAAATATAGCTATGGCGCTGGTGCGTATATTCCCATGGGCCTTACTGCTGAGAACCTGCGTGTCAAATACGGGATCAGCCGCGAGGAGCAGGATCAGTTCGCACTGCGCAGCCACCAGCTGGCTATCAAAGCGATAGACGCAGGTATTTTTGAGCGCGAGATCGTTCCGGTTACGCTACCCGATGGCCGTGTCTTTGCGGTGGATGAGGGGCCGCGCCGCGATACTTCGCTGGAACGACTGGCGGCGCTGGAGCCGGCCTTTGTGCAGGGGGGGACGGTGACAGCGGGCAACTCCAGTCCGCTCAACGATGGTGCGGCTGCTGTGGTACTGATGTCTGCTGAGAAAGCGCGCGAACTGGGTATTCCGGCACTGGCACGCGTGGTCACGGTGTCGGTCGCTGGCGTTGAGCCAGAGATTATGGGTATCGGGCCTGTGCCAGCGGTGAAGAAGGCGCTGTCGCGCGCACATATGCAGCTGAGCGATATCGATGTCATCGAGCTGAATGAGGCGTTTGCTGTGCAAAATCTGGCGGTCATTCGCGAATTGGATATCGATCTGGACCGCCTCAATCCACATGGTGGCGCTATCGCGCTGGGGCATCCATTGGGCTGCACAGGCGCGCGCCTTATCGCCACGCTGGTGAACGATCTTCAGACGCTAGACAAGCAGGTGGGGATGGCCACGCTCTGTGTTGGTGGTGGCCAGGGCATGGCGATGATTATTGAGCGAGTCTAGACCTTCTGCACCCCTTCTTGGTAAGGGAAAGGGGAGTTTATCTCTTCTTCCAAAGGAGGAGAGGGGTGTGGTCTGATAGCTTTGAGGAGGAGGGTGCACGATGAACTACAATATTGCCAAAGCCGCCGTGATCGGTGCCGGCGTGATGGGTGGCGGCATTGCCGCCCACCTTGCCAATGTGGGCATACCCAGCCTGCTGCTCGACATTGTGCCGCCTGCTGCTTCATCCCCTGCTGCTGGGCGGGCAGAGGATCGCAATCGGCTGGCGCGCCAGGGATTACAGCGCCAGCTTGATGCAAAACCAGCGGCCTTTTACACAAAGCAGGCCGCAGCGCTAATTACTATTGGCAACACTGAAGATGACTGGGAGCGCCTGCGTGAGGTGGACTGGATTATTGAGGCGGTGCCGGAAGTGCTGAGCATCAAGCGCGATACGTTTGCGCGTATCGAGCAGGTGCGCCGGACTGATGCCATCGTCAGCTCTAATACATCGGGCATACCAGCATCCCAGTTGATGGCGGGACGGGGTGAGGATTTCCGCCGGCATTTCCTGATCACACACTTCTTCAATCCGGTACGCTATATGAAGCTGCTTGAGCTGGTGCCTGATGCACTGACCGATCCTGAGCTGCTGCGTTTTATGGAGCATTTTGCAAGTGAGACCCTGGGCAAGGGAGTCGTCATCTGTAAGGATACGCCGAACTTCATTGGAAACCGTATCGGTACCTATGGCTTCCTGGCAACGGTACGGCGCATGCTGGATGAAGGGTATCGGATTGAAGAGGTGGATGCTATCCAGGGCCAGATCATGGGCCGGCCCCGGTCGGCTGTCTTCCGCACGGCCGATCTGGCCGGTGTGGATACGCTGGTCCATGTTGCCGATAATCTCTACGCGAATCTGCCCAATGATGAGTGCCGTGAGATCTTCAAGGTGCCCGATTTCATCCGCGAGATGGTGAGACGTGGCTGGCTTGGCGATAAGGCCGGTCAGGGCTTCTACAAGAAGGTGAAGGATAGTGCGGGCAATACAGCGATTCTGGTGCTCGATCCCGCGACGATGGAGTATCGCTCGCAGATAACGGTGCATTTTACTTCGCTGGATAATGCCAAAAATATTGAGAATTTGGGGGAACGCATTCGCAGCGTAATTCAGAGCTCTGATCGCGCCGGTAGATTTGCGTGGGAGACGCTGGCCGATGGACTCACCTATGCGGCGCGACGCATTCCGGAGATCGCAGATACCATTGTGGCGGTGGATCGGGCGATGCGCTGGGGCTACAACTGGGAGATGGGTCCCTTTGAGACCTGGGATGCGCTAGGGGTGGCGGCTGTGGCGCAGCGGCTGGAGCAGGAGGGTCGCGAGGTGCCTGAACTCGTGCACCGTGTCCTGAGAGCCAGCAGTAGCTTCTACAAAGCGGAGAATGGCACACGCCGCTACTTTGACATCCATACCGGGAACTACCAGGAGGTCCCCGGTATCAGCGACCTCATCAGCATTACGGAGCTCAAGAAGGCTAATAAGATTGTCAGGCGCAGCAAGAGCGCATCTCTTGTGGATCTGGGCGATGGCGTACTGGCTATCGAGCTGCACTCAAAGCCGCTGAATACGATTGATGATGATCTGGTGGCGATGCTCAGGGCTGGCGTGGAGGAGGCGGAACGGAATTTTCGTGCGCTCATCGTGACAACTGAGGCACCCGATTTTTCTGCCGGTGCGAACCTTGCGCAGCTACTGATGGGTGCGCGCATGCGGCAGTGGCCGCTTATTGAACGGGTCATTCGGGCTTTCCAGGATGCGAACATGGGGTTAAAGTATGCGAATGTTCCGGTCGTCGTTGCCCCTGCCGGACGCGCTCTGGGCGGCGGCTGCGAGATTGTCATGCATGGTCACCATGTGCGGGCACATGCGGAGACCTATATCGGCATGGTTGAGGTCGGTGTTGGCCTGATTCCCGCGGGTGGTGGTTGCAAGGAGTTGCTGGCTCGATGGGAGCGATCAGCAGAGCGCGGGCCGTTCGCGCAATCTCGTCATGCCTTTGAGATCATTAGCCTGGCGACGGTCAGCACCAGCGCCGTAGAAGCGCAGGAGTATCGTTTCCTGCGTCGCAGCGATCGTATTACGCTTGATCGTGATCGCCTGCTGCGCGATGCCAAAGCTGATGCTCTGGCGCTGGCCGATGCTCGCGATAAAGGGGAATGGCGCAAGCCAGAGCCGGTGACCTATCGGCTACCGGGAACTGGTGGTCGCCTGGTATTCGAGCAGCAGCTCGAAGGGCTGCGATTGGCCGGTAAGATCAGCGATCACGATGTGGTGGTTGCAGGTAAGCTGGCCTGGGTATTAACTGGCGGCGAGACTTCGCCTGTGCGTGAGCTGACAGAGCAGGATATTCTTGATCTGGAGCGCGAGGCATTCCTGAGTCTATGCGGCATGCCGAAGACGCAGGAGCGGATGCAGCATCTGCTGACGACGGGCAAGCCGCTGCGGAACTAGGCCTTTTATGGGCTCAGTCTATACCGATAGATCACTATATGCGAGACTTTTTGCCAGAAAGGAGGAAGGCCGCGCTCCGCTGCTGCCTCAAGGCAGCAGTCTCCTGCGGCCAGATCTTATGGCTCCAGAGATAGCGCACGCCACAGTGCAAGAGCTTGGGCAGATGCCAGTAGATGTTGTTCTTCAGGAGATCGATCATGGCCTGGTGCGGCTACCGACCTACCTGGAGCTATATCAGCGATGGGAACGGCAACAGTGGCGCACACAGGATATCGACTTCAGTGAGGACCAGGTGCAGTGGGCAACCATCCCTGCGGAGCAGATTCCAAACTGGATCAAAGGTTTTGTGCTCTTTGGGCAGGGTGAGTTCAGCGTGACCGACACGCTTGTGCCTTTCTTGAACGCTGTGCCGACTGCCGCGCAGCGGATCTTTCTGACTACACAACTGGTAGACGAAGCACGGCATTCGGTCTTTTTCGAGCGTTTCTTCCGAGAGGTGGTGGGGCTGCAGGGGGAGGACGCCGAAGATATCTTGGCGCAGATCCGCCAGTATATCGACCCGGCGCCAGCTTCTATCCTTCTGGAAGCGTTGCCAGAGGTTGCCGATCGGTGCCGCCGCGAGCCGGAAAATCGGGATCATGTGGTGGCGGGTGTTACCCTCTATCACATTCTTACTGAGGGGACGCTGGCGCTGGCCGGGCAGCGCAATATGCTGGATCGCTATCGCCGGCTGGATATCTTTCCGGGCTTCCGTGCTGGCTTCATGGCTGCTGCCCGTGATGAATCGCGCCATGTGCTCTTTGGCGTGCGCTTTCTGCGCGACATGATCCAGCAGGATCGACATTACGCCGATGTGGTGGTCCAGACAATCCAGAAGCATCTGCCGGTGGTCCGTGAGACGCTCTATCTGCGGGAGGGGGATCGCGAGGTGTTACGGCAACTGGGCGAGGACCCCGATGAGATCACACGTTACGGCATGGACTCTCTGCGCAAGAAGCTCAAAGTGATGGGCCTGCCACAGACTCTGGCGGCATAGCTCAGGAAGGTGGAGTTCTCAGGCTCTACCAGAGCCCTTGCCCAGGGTCTGTGCAGCTTTTTGGAACAGCTTTTGGGGGAGAAGAGCAGGTTCCGGTATCTGGAAAGAGAGATAATAGGAGAGTGTCCCCTGAGATAGATGCACAGGAATCATTTAATGAACGCTATCGCCTGGGAGAAACGCCCTGGGATACAGGAATCAGCCCGCCGGAATTGTTGGAAGCGGCTGCAAATCATCCAGCAGAGCTTCCCAGGCGGATGCTGGATCTTGGCTGCGGAACGGGGACGAACTGTCTGACGCTGGCCCGGATGGGATGGGAGACAGTTGGCGTTGATTTTGCACCGATAGCAATTGAGCTTGCCAGGCAGAAAGCGCAGGTATTAGCAGCGGAAATTGCTCGTGCGGGTGGCCGTGTGCGCTTTCTGGTGGCTGATGTAACACAGCTTGCTCAGCCGAAGCCAGACGAGCGTTTTTCCTTATTGCTGGATCTGGGATGTCTGAACGGCATTCCGCCAGCCAGACGTGCCAGCTATGCGCGGGTGGTGGCGGAACAGGCTATGCCGGGAGCACTGTTTCTGCTCTATGCCCATCTTCCTGTCGCTGGCAGAGAGCGCCCCCTTGGTTGTACGCCCGATGAAATTGACCAGCTCTTTCAAGGAACTTTTCGCCTTGAGCGGCGCGAGATGGGTATAGCGCCACAGGGAGGCGAATCGATGTGGAACTGGCTGCGGCGTCTCCCCTGATGGGACAGAGACGATCTCCGAACGGGGGTAGATCCTCAGCGCGACGGCAACAGGCCGGCATTTCTTCGCTATCCCCAGGGTGGTTAACCACCCTGGGGATAGCCGCTTGCTCGAACTGACTTCTCTTTGCTCGGTCGCCTGGCAAACAGCTAGCGCCCAGTATTCGAATAGGGCGGGTTGTGGTCCTGACTGACATCCGTTCGATGGTCGGCAGCAAAAGCCCGAAGGCGTTCGGCGTAGTCACGCAGGCGATCTTCGACCAGGCGGTGAACTGTGCCCTCAGGGTACTGGCCGTCGGGGCCACGCTGGCCAGCCGGCCGGCCAGTGAGGAGCTCAATGCCTTCGTCGATGGTATGGATGGCCCAGATATGAAACTGGTTGGCGTGAACGGCATCGATTACTTCCTGGCTGAGCATCAGGTTTGGCACATTTGCTGCCGGGATGATGACACCCTGCTCACCGGTCAGACCTTTTGCCTTACAGATGGCGAAAAAGCCCTCGATTTTAGAGGTGACGCCACCTACAGCCTGGATCTCACCATGCTGATTCACAGAGCCAGTGACGGCGATACCCTGGCGCAGCGGCAGGCCAGCCAGCGCCGAGAGGAGCGCATAGAGTTCGGTGGAGGAGGCGGAGTCGCCCTCGATCTCATCGTAGGACTGCTCGAAGGTGATGGTTGCGGAAACAGGGAGAAGATACTGCTGACCATACTGACCTGCCAGGTAACCGGAGAGGATCAAGAAGCCTTTGGAGTGGATGGGGCCAGACAGCTTAATTTCCCGTTCAATGCTTTGCACTGAACCACGTCCAGGGGAGACGCGAGCCGTGATGCGCGAAGGCTTGCCAAAGGCATAGCCGCCGATGTCGACGATGGCGATGCCATTGACCTGTGCTTCCCTGGCCCCGGTGGTGTCAATCATGATCGTGCCGGTAGTGATCATCTCCTGGATACGTTCCTCGATGAGGTTGAAGCGCACTTTGCGGCGGGCGATAGCCATGTCGACATCGGTGGCCTGGACAAGGTCGTGTTGAGCTTTGCCGGCCCAGTAATTTGCTTCACTGACCAGGTCGGCAATATCGCGCAGCCGGCTCGATAGCTTGCGCTGGTCCTCGCGCAGCCGCGCTCCCTCCTCGATGATACGCGCTATAGCTTCACGGTCAAAATGGCGGAGCCCCTCTTCACGTACACGTCGGCTGATGAAAGCCACATAGAAACTCTGGTGTTCGTCGTCCCAATCCATATCAGGAGCAAAGTCAGCTTTGACTTTGAACAGCTCCGGGAAGTCAGGGTCGAGCTGGTAGAGGAGTGAGTAGATCTCTGGTGGACCGATCAGAATAACTTTGACATCGAGTGGAATTGGTTCAGGCCGCAGTTGTTCAGTAGGTAGGACAGTATATTGTTCTCCCAGGTTCTCGATGGTCACTGCACCGCAGATGAGGGAGCGCTTCAAAGCATCCCAGGCGAAGGGAGTGCGCAGAACATCAAGGACGTGCAGGACGAGGAAGCCGCCATTGGCTCGATGAAGGGCTCCTGGTTTGATCTGGCGGAAATCCGTGACAAGGGCGCCAAAGGTGGCGCGGTAATCGATGCGACCCATTAGGTTGTAGTAGGTGGGATTGCGCTCGACAATGACGGGTGCCCCGGTGAGGTGATCGTTGTTGACGAAGATGTTGACGCGGTAGCGAGCCAGGTGTTCCTCGCGGCGCGAACTGGGGACGTGACCGAGAACAGGCTGTTGGGGTGCTTCGCTTTCGTCAGCACGGAAATCGTCGAGATGTTCAGGAAGGTCGTTGCGGATCTGGTCGAGGTAGGACAGCACCTCTGGCAGATCGCGATAGGCTTCGCGCAACTCATCGAGGTGAGGGCCAACGGCAAAGAGGGCTACATCGCGGTCGAGCCGTCGTATTCGTTCCGAAGCCTCTTTTTGGAGCTGACGAACCTGCCGGAGGGTATCGGCGATACGCTCCTGAAGAGCCATATTACGCTGAGCCAGCTCTTGCTGGATCTGCGGAGGCAGGTTCTGAAACTCCTCATTAGAGAGGGGATGTCCGTGGCTGAGCGGCACCGTCACGATACCCGCCGGGGTGATTTCGAGAGCAAAGCCCTGATCGTGGGCGAAGCTATGGAGCTGAGAGAAGAGCGCATCGCGCCGCTGACTCAGCTCAGCAAGGGCTTCGCGACGATGGCGCTCATAGTCTTCGCTCTCGAAGGCACGTGGGATGTCTCGTTTGGCTGCCTCGAGAAAGCCATCAAGGTCGGCAGCGAAGGTACGCCCCCGGCCGGGGGGAAGGCGGATTGCCCGTGGGCGGTCAGGCTGGATAAAGTTATAAACATAGACCCAATCAGATGGAGTGGGTCTGGTCGGTGCAAATCGTTGGAGAAAGTCGTGGACGGTCCGCTCACGGCCGGACCCGGATGGGCCAGCGACGAAAAGGTTATAGCCAGGCGAGTTGATTTCCAGGCCGAACGTGATGGCATCGAGCGCGCGGGGCTGTCCAATGGTCCCCTCAAGGGGAGATACTTCAGCAGAAGTTGCGGGCAATGTAGCGGGATCAACACGGCGCCGGAGATGTTCAGGTGCGACGGCAAGCTGCATGCTAAGCATCTGAGTCACCATTCACTCCTTTCCAGATCTTCTCTAAAGGTAAGCCTGACAGAGAGGCTACAGCTTACATTGATAGGGATCACATTTTGCTCCATGCTCTTTTTCATAGGGTTCCTCATCAGTGCCGAGCTGGAGGACTTGGTCGGTAACGCTCCCATAGCGATAGATAGTAATGCCTTTCAGGCCAAGGTGATAAGCCTGCTGAAAAATATCGGCAACGACATGGGGTGAAACATTTGCTGGCAAGTTGATTGTTTTGGAGACGGCATTATCTACAGCGGACTGAAAGGTTGCCTGCATCAAAAGATGTTGGCGTGGCTCAATCTCCAGCGCGGTTGCAAAGAGGTCATGCACGTAGTCAGGGACGCCTGGAGCATCAGCAAGAGTGCCATGATGGGCAACATGGTCGAGTACTTGTGGTGTCAGGAAACCCAGCCGTTCACCATAGGTGAGTAACAGCGGATTCCACTCGGTAAGCTGCTGGTTGCCAAGAACACCAACACGGCGATAGCTCAAGGCGAACAACGGTTCGATACTTGCCGAGGTACCAGCAATAATAGAGATGGTTCCTGTTGGAGCGATAGAAGTGGTGGTGGCGTTGCGGAGTTGAACTCCTTGTTGAGCATGGATGCTCTGTTGCCAGTGCGGAAAGACACCCCGCTCGGCTGCAAGAGTGGCTGAGGCGTGGCGAGCTTCGCGAGCAATAAAATGAATAAGCTGGTTGGCGAAGGCTAGTGCTTCTTTGCTGCGATAGGGTATTCCCAGGCGGATCAACAGTTCGGCAAAGCCCATCACTCCCAGGCCAATCTTGCGATTGGCTAACGTGACATCCTCGATTTGGGGCAACGGATAGCGATTTACGACCAGGACATTGTCAAGGAAGCGGATGGCTTGATGAATGACTTCTGCCAGGCGCGGCCAATCAAGTGTAGCGGTACCAAGGTCTTCGCTAACAAAATGAGCAAGGTTGATGGAGCCGAGGTTGCAAGATTCGTAGGGGAGCAAGGGAACTTCACCACAAGGGTTTGTTGCTTCGATCCGACCGAGCGTGGGCAGGGGATGAGTACGGTTGATGGCATCAAGGAAGAGGAGACCAGGATCGCCAGTGGCCCAGGCAGCATCAACGATGCGCTGAAAGACCTCGCGTGCTTTAAGGCGATCGGTTATTTTGCCAGTTGCAGGATGGTGGAGCTCATAGAGTTCGTCATGGGCAACGGCATGCATAAAGCTATCGGTAATGCCGACAGAGAGATTGAAATTTGCCAGGGCGTGTGGCGTCTGTTTTGCAGCAATAAAAGAGAGAATATCAGGGTGATCGACTGGCAAGACACCCATATTAGCGCCGCGCCGCTTCCCGCCAACCTTGATGTTTTCGGTGGCACAGTCAAAGATCTGCAAGAAGGAGACTGGTCCAGAAGATGTTCCACCCGTGGACATGATCAGGTCGCCTGCCGGTCGAAGCCGGCCGAAGCTAAAGCCAGTGCCGCCGCCAGTGCGCTGAATGAGCGCCATATCGCGCAGGGTGGTAAAAATGGATTCCATGCTATCATCGAGGGGCAGCACAAAGCACGCCGAGAGTTGTCCCAGCGGTGTGCCAGCGTTCATAAGGGTCGGTGAATTTGGCAGGAAATCCAGACTGGTCAGAAGAGTATGGAACCGTTCTTCCCATAGCGCTGCCTGTTCTCGGTTGTGCAGGAGCAGTTCAGCATAAGCGACGGCGCTGGCCACGCGGGCGAAGAGTTGATCAGGCGTTTCACTGAGTCTTCCTTGTGCATCGCGGCGCAAGTAGCGAGCTTCTATTACGCGGAGGGCATTCTCACCGAAGTGCATAGGGTTCTCTCCTCCTTGGAGCCAGGCACGATAACCGTCGGTCGCTGTAGCAGCGAGCATATCCTTAGACTATCACAATATCCTCACATGTCGTATCGTCTGCATCACGAACGTGTCACAATGCCACTTTCGCTGCTCATTCACATAAGTGTGCTTTGTGCTCTCTGGTGGAGAAGCTCTCCTGTATCAGGCCGATGCTTGGGCCCGGCAGAGCGCTGGTATCTCCCTCGGCACCCCGCCATCTTCTCTCTGGAGGGTATGTGTTCGATCCTCTGGAGAGTACAAAAAATGCCCCTGGCAGGCCATGACAAGCAGGAATAGATCGAGGGTGCTTTCTCTATCGCAGCTGGCAGATTGGTAACGCATCGGGCTGGAGACGCGGTATCTGTGCTATGCGCTGTGCGGGAAGCAGGAGGCCCTTATGCAACGGTGGCGAACGACGCGGGGCTTTCTGATGGCTGCCTTGTTCTTGCTTTGGCCGGCAGCATTTCCCTATGCTGTCCAGGCAACAGCCGCCGGGTATATCTCGTGTGGAACGCATAGCCGCTATTTTGGTGGCGGGCAGCAGTAGAGCGAGCAGATCACCGGAACACCGGGGAATTGGGGTACAGGGGCAGTTCTTTCCAATCAGCTTGCCTGAAAGAAGGATCGGATAGGGTTCTGCTTGGTCACAGCCGCCCGCTCAGTATGCATTTTCAGCCGTACTGGCTGCCTCCCCTCTGGTGAGGGCGATCACCACGGCCATTGCGTACTCACGTGTATGCGATAAGCTCAGGTCAGTGGCGATGATGCCCAGGGCTATTGCCTGCCGCGCGGCGCCGCCGTGCAGGCGCAGAACCGGCTTGCCGCGCGGCAGGCTCACCACTTCGCACTCGCGCCAGCCCACCCCCTCAATGCCGGTGCCCAGTACCTTCATCACCGCTTCTTTGGCAGCAAAGCGCGCGGCGAGTCGCTGGATATTGCCGGCGCAGTAATCAATCTCCTCCGGCGTATAGACGCGCCGAAGAAAGCGCTCGCCGAAGCGCTCCAATGTCTGCTGGATGCGTGCCACTTCGATGAGATCGATCCCGGTGCGCACACCAAAAGGAAAGTTTTGCCCCTCTCCTCCTGATTTATTCTGTTCCCCGCCCGACATTATTGGCGCTCCAGGTAATATGGTTTCCACGATGGGAGGCGCTATCCTGCCCTGAAAGTATTGCGTTCCTGATAGTCTGCTGAGCTCCGTTGTCTGCTGGTGTGCTCAGCGTAGCGGCATTGGACGCTTGATCTCGAACAAATTCGGTGTCTCCCCAATGCTCTGCCTCAGCAGATCGAAGACACGTAATGCCTCGCCCCTATCAGTCGGCGCCGGCATGAGCCGCACATACCCTGCCAGGTTTCCCGGAAAAACGAAGGTCGGTGTGCCAAAGATACCTAGCTGCTCCACCGCATAGGTATGATCCGCTGCCAGACCGCGCAGGATATCAGGATCTTCCAGATCGCGTTTGAAGCGCTCCATATCCAGATTGGCGCTTTCGGCAACGCTCAGAATCACTGTGCGGTCAGCAATATCAGCCTTATGCACATGGCGTGCCTCTAGCAGAGCGAAATGGAACGCTGCAAACGGCGTCGGACCTTGCCGGCGTGCCGCCTCAGATGCCCGGAATGCCAGCAGCGAGCGGCTCTCATAGCCATCTGGTGCATCCCAGACATGCCAGTCTGGCCCCTGCTTGCTGTTCACCTGCTCCAGCGAAAAGTTGCGCCAGTTGATCTGGAGCCGATCACCAAAGTGCGGTTGCACTGTACGCAGCAACACGGCCGCTTGATAGACATAAGGTCAGAGATAATCAAAATACACATCAATCTTCAGTGGCTCATGCGCCATAGCCTATCCTCCTCGATGCACTACGCTAGAACAAGCTCCTGCTCACAACATTCCTGTCTGCAAGAGCTCTCCCCTCTGTATGGTATAATACTGCGTGATGCACAAGCAATGTAAACACTCTGAAAAACTACGCTAATCCAACGCAGTTAGAGCGGGATTCCAGTCATGGGGCCTTCCCCCTCTCAGCAGGAGAGGGGTGTGAGGTCTAGCCAGGCCAGGAGGTGAAATCCGCAAGTCATGCCAAGATCCATAACGCGTTCCTTTCGTTGTCCCTGTGGCACAACCTTCAATACAACTATCTATAAAGCCGTCAATATTGCCGAGGAGCCGCACCTGCAATATGTTGTCCTTGCCGGCTTGCTCAACGTTGCCACCTGCCCCAGCTGCGGACGTCGGGCTGCCCTGGCATATCCCTTCATCTACCATGACAGGGCACATAACCTCCTTGTCTATGTTCATCCACGCTCTGAGGTCACCGATGAGGAACGCCAAAGGATTCTTGAACAACTGCAAAAAATCTACGCTGCTGCCGTTGCCACCTCAGAAAGCCAGACTCCAGACAATGTCCACAACATGCCGCCGCTACAAGTCGTCTTTGGTATCGACCAGCTCATTGAGCTGATCAACCAGTCGCTGCCACCAGAAGAATTACTGGGCAAACTGGCCCTTAACACCCGTAGCCGCCGGCCCGAAGAGCGCCAGCGCCTCCTTCAGATTGCCCGTGAGATGGCTCGTCAGGTGGGCTGCCAGGTAGAAGATCAGGAAGACGATGACGAATATACTGTCTGGCTTTATGGCCCACGACGCATCATCGGTGCTATCATGCGCGAACTCGCCCCCAGACATTAGGCATTCCCCTCATCTCACCTTCCTGTTCCTGACACCGTTCACCGTGCAGGGGCCCTCAGGATGCAACAGTGTCCCATCCTAGGGACAAGCAAAGCAGGATGGAAGTCACCTACCAGAAATTATCAGGAGGCAACGGCGCTAAAAGATGCGCACGGAACAGGATCGCTTTGCTACAGGGTAAATAAGCGGAAGTCTCAAAAAGCCGGCAGGTAGCGTTCCAGTTCCCACTTATGCACGCGCTGGCAATACTCCGCCCACTCGATACTCTTTGCCTCGATGAAGCGCTCGTAGATATGCTCACCTAATGCCTCGCGCATTACCTCATCGCGCCGCAACTCATCCAGCGCCTCCCCCAGCGTCATGGGTAATAGCCCGATCTGTCGCCGCCGTCGCACACTCTCATCCAGCATATACAGACTCTCCTCAACCGGCGCGGGCAACGGCAGGCGCCGGCGCACCCCATCCAGACCGGCCTCAAGCATCGCCGCAAAGGCCAGATAAGGATTGCAACTGGGATCCGGACTGCGCAGCTCAACCCGCGTCTGCTCCAGCTCTGTCCCGCGCACCCGTGGCACCCGTACCAGTGCCTCACGGTTCACCTGCCCCCAGCTCACCATAACCGGTGCCTCATAACCGGGCACCAGCCGCTTATAAGAGTTAACGAGCGGCGCTACAATTGCACAAAGCGCCCGGGCATGCGCGAGCTGACCAGCTATGAAATGCTTGGCAACCGCCGAGAGCCCATACTCCTGGTCCTCCGGATCCATAAATGCATTCTCACCGCTGCCATGATAGCGCAGTTGCTGATGCGTATGCATTCCCGATCCGCTTACGCCGTACAGCGGCTTAGGCAAGAACGTAACCTGTAAATCATGCCGCTGTGCGATAGCCTTCAGCGCGTACTTCCCGGTCATCAGCGCATCGGCACTCCGCAGCGCATCCACGAAGGCAAAGTCCAGCTCATGCTGGCCCGCAGCGACCTCATGGTGACTGGCCTCAATCGCAATACCCATTGCGAGCAAAGCGTCAACTATCTCACGGCGCACGGCCGCAGCCAGATCGGTCGTCAGATCAAAGTAGCCGCCGCGATCGTGGGGCAGCGGCCTGAAAGAGCCATCGAAGGTCTGAAAGAGAAAGAATTCAAGTTCTGGTGCAGTGTAATAGTCATAGCCGGCTGCGGCCGCATCTTCGAGCGCCCGGATCAGCGCTGCCCGTGGATCTCCCTCAAAGCGATCCCCATTTGGCGTCACCACATCGCAGATAACCCGTGCCATAGTTCCCTTGCCATCATGCCAGGGAATAATCGTAAATGTATTCGGATCGGGCCGCAGGTACATATCGCTCTCAGCAATGCGGGCAAAGCTCTCCAGCGACGAACCATCGAACCACTTACCCCGTTCCAGCGTATCCGGGAACTGATCGAGAGGAATCGTCACTGCCTTTGCCATGCTTACTACATCAGTAAATTCAAGGCTCACGAAACGAACGCCTGCCGCTTCTGCCGCCGCCAGAATATCGTCCACCGATCGTTGCTGCTCTGCCATAGTTCCTGCCTGGAAGCGTGGGCTCCTTGCCCTTGATATCAACACATCAGGTAAAAGTATCAAAGTATCTTTATTCTACCATAGAAAACGCTCTCCAGACCCCCTCACCAGTGTAGCTTAGACACAGGATGCCTCCTGAGGGCTTCCTGCTCTCCTCCCTGGGAACGGGAGGTCCAGGAAGGGTGAGAGTCCATTCCCCCTTCCCTGCCAGGGAAGGGGGAGCCAGGGTGAGGTCGAGGGTCAGAGGTGAGGTGCCATCCGCTCTCAAACCGCGTCAGCCGATGTCACTGTCTCAGCCCGTTCCCCATCAATCCGCTGCGTATAGAGGCGCCGATCATCCGATGTAAGACAGCGCCCTGTAGCCAGTTCGAACTGCCAGCCATGCATACTGCATGTCAGAATACCATTCTCCACATGCCCGAAGCGAGTCAGATCCGCCTTCAAGTGTGGGCAGCGCCGCTGAATTCGATAGCCTTCACACTCCCACAGCTCCTGCACCGCTGTCTTTTCCGCATAGTAGCCCTCGGCATATTGCAGCCGCTCTGGTGAGAGACACTTGAAGAAATTATAGACGTACTCGTTGTATGGCCCCTTACGCTCCGCCTCAAACCGGCATGAAAGGAAGAGCTCGTTAACCCAATCTTCCTCATGGTGAATGATGCAGTATTCGACCAGCGCCGGATCAACGTGGAACCGATAGTCCCACTCTTCGCCGCGCCACTCATACACGCGCCGCTGCTGAAAGTCGATCACTACCGCCTGCACATCGCAGTCGAGCAAAACACGCCCGTTCACCCCGACACATGTTAAATCTCCTTGTTGCAACAGCGGCTCAAACCACGTGCGCAGTGAGGCCAGAATATCCACCTGCCCTCGTGGCCAGCTTGCCTTGATCGCGTTAATTAGCGGCTGTTTCCGCGCCTTATAGGCCTCAAGATAGGTGCGCTTCTGGGTAAAAATGGCTTGCACCTCTGCATCAGGCAGCGGATGCACTACTTCGCAGGCATCTTTGCTGAGCGTGGCCACGCTCCCAGGGATCATCAAACGACCATTGTTGAACCCATGCGCCTGCATATATTCCAGAAAGACCGTCTGGTCTGGAAAGACATTCGTCGGATCGCGATCGAAGTCATTAAACTGAAACAGCTCATCATCCAGGAAGCACGGCGGCCCGGCAGAGGGAATCACAAAGGTGGCTCCAATCTGCTGGATATAACGCAGCGCGCGCGCCATGCCATTCTCACGCTTCTTATGTCCCAGCACCTGCTTCATCTTCTCTGGGAACCGGTAAACCATGGGATACCAGATGGCACCGGAAAACTGCAAGAAGAGGGCATCAAAGGGGCCAAAGCTGGTCAGTAGCTCAATATCAATGGGCCGCGAGTCATTCTGATTGAAGATCCGCGTCTCTCCATCATCCACCATCAGCCCAGAATCACCGATAGGACCATCAGTGGGCGCTACGAGCGCCATAATCATGAATCGCAGCCCATCTACCTCTACTGCCTGCGCATTTTTTGTCTTAATGAACCGCGTGAAGCCGATAGCGCGCAGCGCCTGCTCTAAATGATCAAGCGGATAATCTGGTAGAAGGACGGTAGCCTCCTTCCAGACATGCTCCCGCAGAAATTGTGGATCAAAGTGATCATGGTGTAGATGCGAGATATAGAGGTAGGTCGGCTGGCCAATCTTGGCCGGATCCACCTGCTCATTGCTCGGAAAAGGAAACCAGGACGCAAAATAGGCCGGATTAAACCATGGATCGCAGAGAATGCTCCCATGTCGGGTTTCAATGAACAGGCCTGCCTGGCCGAGAAAGGTTATCTGCATGTGCCATCCTTTCCGTTTCTGCCGAAAGTCTCTGAAAAGAAGGTGTTTCCTCCATCCCCCAAATAATATAACGCATGCGTCGCCCACACCGGTTCTTGCCTCTTCTCGTCTTATCTGCTACTATAGAACTCGAAACGTATCATAAAGGACCAGAGACGCAAGATAGCTGGCCTGGCGAATAGTTTTTCTGCCCAGGCTATCCTGGCGCCTGCCTGAGTTTCATAAAGAAGCGAAGATAGCCATGAAATGGCCATCCTTTACCGGCACGGCCTCACATCGCTTATTCCCACCAGCGCCGAGTAAGCGAAGCAGCAGCGCGATATCGCTCGCTGCTGCCAAATACCTGCTCCGTCGCGATTGCCATGCCCTCTTACGCGCGGCAGTCTGGCTGGGAATGAGCCTGATGGCCGGAAATATCCTGCTCAGCGGTCATAGTGACCTCTATTTCACCCCTGCTATCGCCTGGACCGTAGCAGTTGCCGCCGTCATCGCCACCGCCCTTGGCCTGATTCAACTAATGGCTATCTACCAGCGCTTCTCTGCACCGACAACGCATAGTTGCCCTGTTACAGATCTGCCCGCTGCCGGCACACCAGAGTTTACCGCCTCGGCAACCCGTAGTAATGAAGTCATGCATGATCATGCAAATGGATACTCCTGGCGAGAGTCAACTTCCCCCTCTCAGCGTGCCTCAGTGTCTCCTCTAATGCAAACCGCTTTTCCGTCGGCGGCTCCCACTTCATGGGTCGGTCACGCTCTGCTGTTGCTCTTTGCCCTCCCAATCGCACTGGGCATCTTCGTCCCACCGGTAGTCCTGGGAGCGACAAGCATCGCCCTGCGCGAAGCGAATATAACTATGATTCATGCCCCAGGTACAGGTATAGCACGCCGCAGTGTCCTGTTGCATACCGACCTGCTCCACTTGCAGGCGCTGGCACAACAGACAAGTCAATTTCCCCATAGCGGAGGTAGAAGCGCTCTCCTGCGGGGGCAACAGATCGATCTGATCGGCTTTGTCTATCATCAGTCAGACCTGCCCCCGGATACATTTTTACTGACACGCTTCATCACGCCCCACTGTGTTGCCGAAGCGCAGCCACTGGCGATCCTGGTGCGTGTGACGCCGGCCCAGGCATCTGCCCTTAAGGACAATATCTGGCTGCATGTCTATGGGACTCTGACCGGTACAGCGCTAAATGGCCATGCTGTCGCCGAACTTATATCAGTTTACGCTAAACGCATTCCGGCGCCTGCTGACCCCTATCTGGTTTATTAGAGAGGTTTGCCTATGTTGCTGCCATTGCTCGATTTCACCATCTGGGATAATGACCAGCTCTACGCAATTGTCATGGCTGTGGCTATCCTGCTCGCCATTGTGGTGGTTGTCGCCGTTACCCACCAGACACGCCGGGATGATGAAGCCCGTGCTCGGCGTATGGCCGCCTCCGCACGACCAGCCACAACAACGCGCCCAGCGCCTGCTCGCAAGACTACAAGGATCTCGCCGACTGCCACAAAAAAGACTACAACCCTACCAGCAGGAACCAAAGTGGTGAGCCCTCCATCCTCCGCTCTGCATCAACCTGCACATCGTCCTACTAAGGAGACATGATGAGCCGGCGACAGATAGCGATACACCAATCTACCCATGGCCATAAGATGCCGGGACGACCGGACAAGGAGCCTCAGCGCGGTCGTTACCGCTGGCTCCTCATCCTGATAGCGCTGGCTATCGCCCTCTCTATTCTCCTGGTCTACGCTGAAAACTACTTTTATAATCCCGCAACCCCCTTTCGTGGTGGCATTGGTGACCATATCCATGCCATGGTCCTTGACCTGAAGCATCCCAATATCCTCTTTGTCGGCACCCACTATGGTATCTTCCGCACTGATGACGCGGGTGCCACTTGGACTTCACTGACGAACGGCCACCATGGCTTGAGCAGCGTGCTCATCGCCACCTCAATAACCGTGAGCCCGGTGAATGATGCCAATGTCTATCTGACCGGCTATATGCGCGATTCTGGCAACGCTGCTGGCCTGCTGGTCAGTCACGATGATGGGAATACCTGGCAAACGTTACCCACTGGTGGCCCTGGCCAGCTCCCCAATCCGCGCATACTGACGGTCCAGGCAGGTTGGGCGGCTCCGGGCGAGTGTTTTGCCTATCTCGTGGGGTACGGGTTATACCGCACTGAGGATAGCGGTGCCCACTGGCAGCAGGTTAGTGGCGAGCTACCTGATCAAGTGACTGGTATCTATCCAGTAACCGCTCACGGCCAGACTGGCCAGGAAGTCATCTATGCCGCGACTGCTCAGGGGATCTATGCCACTCCGCTCACCCAACCAGCCAATAGCGCGCCACACCTAACATTCCAACCAGTACCCGGCGTGACCGGCTATGTGTTCACGATGGCCGTGAGCCGTGCATCCCCTCCCGTAATCTATGCCGGCACAGACCAGGGCCTCTATCGTGCCGTTGGGGTAGACCGCTCGTTCACCACCGTAAGCTCCGTCGCCACAAATGCCGCCCCTGTTGCAACCAGCCTGGCGGTTGCTAACAGCCAGCCTGATCTTCTCTACGGCGTTACCTCACAAAATGTGGTAATCCGCTCGACCGATGGTGGCATCACCTGGCAGGAGAGCGGGGGTGGACTGCTCACACGCAACCTCTCTGCCCTTCAGGCAGGACTGCGGCAGGCCACGGGAAATACCACGCCTGTCTGGGCAGGAGGTGCCCTCGTCACCCAGAACAAATTCCTCACCCTTCTCCAGATCAATCCCAACACTCCTAATGATGTTTATGCTGGCGTATCTTTCCCTGTGCAACTCTTCCACACCACCGACGGTGGCCAGACCTGGATTGATCTGAGCAAGCACTAATCCTGAATTGCCAGCCCTGCACGATACTCAGCATATCATGTTGTGTCCATCCTAGCTATATAAAAATCCTGCAAAGATATTGACATTAACGCCATCATATGGTATATTCACTGACATAAAGAGAAGCGGAGAAACGCTCCTTCAACTAGCCTCAGTTATCTCTTATAGTCTGCTATTTCTTTAGTTTCGCCACTCTTTAGTTAGATACTGTTGTGTTATCTTATAATGTGTCCGATTGTTAGTTTATCTATACCGCTTGCTCGACGATGAAGGAGGGCAAAGATGGCTAACGTCCTGTTCCGCGTGGATCTGGACAAACCCTTTGATCAGCAGGAGATTGTCGGGCATAACCGCTGGCACCCTGAGATCCCTGCTGTCGTTTCCGTCAAGCCGGGCGATGTGTTCCGCATCGAGTGCAAGGACTGGACTGATGGCCAGATTAAGAACGATGACTCTGCCAATGATGTGCGTGATGTGAAGCTCACGCGCGTCCATGTGCTGAGCGGACCAATCGCTGTTGAAGGCGCAGAGCCAGGTGACCTCTTAGTGGTTGACCTCTTGGACATTGGTGCACTCCCTCAGGCCCCCTGGGGCTACACTGGCCTCTTTCAGCGGGAGAACGGTGGTGGTTTCCTGACCGATTATTTCCCCTATGCCCACAAGGCGATCTGGGATTTTGAGGGTATCTATGCCCGGTCACGCCATGTCCCTGGCGTCCGCTTCGCTGGTATCATTCATACCGGGCAGATCGGCGTTGCCCCATCGCATGATCTGCTTGCGCGCTGGAACCAGCGTGAAAAGGCGCTCTATGATACCGATCCTAACCGGGTGCCTCCGTTAGTGGCGCCGCCAAATCCCGAGAATGCTGTATTAGCCAGCTTGACGGGCGCAGCCTTTGACCGGGTTGCGCGGGAAGCGGCACGGACGGTCCCGGCGCGGGAAAACAATGGTAATACCGATATCAAGAACATGACCCGGGGCTCGCGCCTCTACATCCCGGTGTTTGTCAAAGGTGCCAATCTCTCAGTGGGCGATATTCACTTCTCGCAGGGCGACGGCGAGATTAGCTTCTGTGGGGCCATTGAGATGGCCGGGTATGTTGACTTCCACCTGGACCTTATCAAGGATGGGGTGAACAAGTATGGCGTGACTAACCCGATTCTTAAGACAAGTCCCCTGGAGCCACGGTACACGGAGTATCTGGCGTTCGAGGGTATCTCCGTTGATGAGACCGGCAAGCAGCTCTACATGGATGCCACCATGGCCTATAAGCGCGCCTGTCTGAATGCCATCGAGTATCTCAAGAAATTCGGGTATAGTGGCGAACAGGCTTGCGTCATTCTTGGTACTGCACCGGTGGAAGGACGCATCAGCGGCATTGTCGACTTTCCCAATGCCTGTTGCACCGTGTTCATCCCAACCGAGATCTTCGACTTTGACATTCGACCATCGGCTGCCGGACCCACTAAGATGGTCCAGGGCAATGAGCTTGCCCACACCTCCTAGGAAGCCGGTTAAGGATGCACCACTGGCTCCGCCAGGTAGCTGGTCCCCTCTCCCGCGACACGGGAGAGGGGACCAGGGGATGAGGCTTCAGAGGGGTAGCCATGGATATCATCGCCGCGTTGCGTGAACAGTTAGCAAGCACCCACTGGCTGCTCGAAGAATGCGTAAAAGGCTTGACCGTGGAACAGCTGTGGTGGATACCCCCCGGCACGGCTAACTCTATCGCTGATAGCTATCTCCATATCGTCCTCAACGAGGACGATATCCTCCAAGAGCTCTTGCAAGGACAGTCTCCCCTATCGCTATCTCTATCTAGAGGAAAGACGGGGCTTTCTATACTGCCTGGTGTGCATGGCGCAGGAGCACATGCCTCATCTGAGTGGGCGCGATGGATCCGTAGCGTGCGCGTTGACTGGTCAGCTTTCCAGCAATATGCCCAGGCCGTCTACGCAGCGAGCGATAGCTATCTGGCAAGATGCCAGCCTGCCGATCTAGACCGCCAGCTTGATCTATCAGCATTCGGCCTGGGCACCCAGTCTCTCAACTGGACCCTCTACAACTTGGTCATTGGGCACGCAGCCACCCACACTGGCGAGATCGCTGCAATCAAGGGTATTCAGGGGCTTAAAGGTCACCCATTCTAATCATTACTCTGGCTAATGCCCTGCTACCCAGGGACGTCCCTGGGACTGCCGCCACTGCGGATGTGGTACTGACTCACCTGGCCCCACCGGACGCCGCACCACATCCGGCTCGTGACGGCTCTTCTCCTCGCGCTGCAGCGCTGCTCTAACGACTGGGGGCAATCGCTGGAGATTTGGCGCGGTATAGACCCGTTGAGCGACCGAACCACAAGTCGGACAGTGCATCAGGGCATTCGCCTCACGAAATGGGCGTCGCTCCTCAAATGGTCCACATATCGGGCAGAGAAACTCATAGAGTGGCATAGTGCATGCCTCCAATCTGGCCATGCATCCTTCAGGAATAACCCTCACCCCGTTCTGCTCAACGGATGAGTAGAGCAGTGCCAGACATACAATATGGATAAAATCGTCCCTGTTCTATGCCAGTGGAGTGGGGTTAGGTTAGGGGGTGAGATCTCCCTTCCGCTCCCAAGGAAAGGTTCCACCCCCGCTATTTAGCAGTAACTCATCGCCGCCGTAGAAATGCTGGGATCTCTATCGTATCTCCTACTGTGGCACTACGCTTGGGCAGATCCAGCACCTTCTGACGCATCGGCCGAGAACCCGCAGCCGGTGTCTCCTCGACCTCCTCTCCTCCCTCCTGCGCCTGACCTGATGCAGCGCTAGCGCTCGCGGCTGGAGCATAGCGGGATGTCCCAGTGGTGCCTGTTGCCCGCTCCTGGAGCGGCTGCCGAGAGATGTTCGCTCCTGTGTACAACATGCGGCGATCCTGATCACGGCGGTCCTGCGCTGCACGATTATCAAACCCGGTAGCAATAACCGTGATCTTCACAATGCCATCGTAGGACGGGTCCTGGACCGCCCCAAAGATGATGTTCGCTTCAGGATGTGCCGCCTTGCTAATAATTTCTGCCGCTTCATTGACCTCAAACAACGTCAGATCCATGCCGCCAGTGATGTTGAAAAGCACGCCGCGTGCGCCACTAATATCAATATCAAGCAGCGGGCTGGCAATTGCTGCACGGGCGGCATCAGCGGCGCGAGTCTCACCGCTGGCCTCGCCAATAGCCATCAACGCCGAACCAGCGTCACTCATAATTGTGCGAACGTCGGCAAAATCCAGGTTAATCAGACCAGGAATAGTAATGAGATCGCTGATACCCTGGATTCCCTGACGCAGCACGTCATCGGCCAGCCGGAATGCCTCGGACAGCGACATTTTCTTATCGGCCACCTGGAGAAGCCGATCATTCGGCACGGTAATCAGCGTATCCACATGCTGGCGCAGATTAGCAATCCCTTCTTCCGCCGCCAGCCGGCGCTTGTTCCCCTCAAAGGAGAAAGGTTTGGTGACAACGCCAACCGTAAGCGCGCCGGTCTCTTTGGCGATCCGCGCCACAATAGGGCTTGCCCCGGTTCCGGTGCCACCTCCCATACCCGCCGTGATAAAAACCATATCTGATCCCTTGATGGCTTCATAGAGCTCTTCCGAACTCTCCTCAGCTGCTTTTGCACCAATTGCCGGGTTCCCTCCTGCGCCCAGCCCACGCGTGAGTTTATCGCCAATACGGATGCGATGCGGCGTCTCCGTGAGCAGGAGCGCCTGTGCGTCTGTATTGATCGCGATGAATTCGATACCTACCATCTCCGCCTGAATCATGCGGTTGACCGCGTTGCTTCCACCGCCGCCAACACCGATAACGCGAATCTGGGCAAAGCCTTCAACCTGATGATGTCCCATCTGAGCCATGCTCCGAGCCTCCCTTCCAGATAACACAATTAGGGTAAAAATGCTTGTAGCCAGTGAACAAAGCGCCGGTAGATATCGGCGCCCGCAGGCACACGTTCCTCTTCCGCCAGCGGAGTATGGCGCAGACCCCACAAAAGCAAGCCCACACTCGTCGCGAACGCAGGACGCGCGATAGAATCCGAGAGTCCATGCAGTCCCTCAGGAACGCCAACACGCACCGGTAGATCGAAATGTTGCGTAGCCAGCTCCACAATACCAGGCAGCTCAGCAGTGCCGCCAGTAAGCACGAGGCCAGAAGGGAGCAGGCCCTCATACCCGGATTGTTTGATATGCTCGGCCAGCATGTCGAAGATCTCCTCAACCCGCGCTTGAATAATCTCCGCCAGAACCCGGCGGGGCAGCACATCGTTGCACCCGGGCAAGAACGGCGCCAGCTCGATCATATCGTCGGCTGGAATCGCCGTATGGTCACAGTGACCGTAGGTCACCTTAAGCTCCTCGGCGACATTAAATGGGAGTCGTAACCCGTAGGCAATGTCGCTGGTAATAAGATTACCACCGATCGGTAAGACTGCCGTCTGCCAGATGGCCCCGTCAGTAAAGAGCGCGATATCAGTGGTCCCACCGCCGATATCTGCCAGTACCACCCCCAGTTCACGCTCCGCCGGTGTAAGTACCGCCTCGCTGGAGGCGAGTGGCTCCAGCACCAGATCGTCAATCTCAACTCGTGCCTTCTGCACACACTTGATCAGGTTCTGGATCGAGGTCACAGACCCGGTCACAATATGCGTTTCCACCTCCAGGCGGAAGCCGGACATGCCAATAGGATTCTTCACACCTTCCTGCCCATCTACCACATAGCTGCGCGGGATGACATGGATAATCTCACGGCTCGATGGCACAGAGATCGCCTGCGCGGCCTCGATAGCCCGATTGATATCGTTTTGCACGATATCGCGGCTGCTTGGAGAGATAGCCACTACGCCCTTGCTGTTGAGCGATTCAATATGGCTCCCTGCAACGCCAACATAAGCCGTAGTGATTTTCTGGCCGGAGAGGCGCTCAGCACGATCAAGGGCGGTAGCGATGGAACTTACTGTTTCATCAATATTGACCACCACACCACGTCGTAGCCCCCGCGAGGGATTCACCCCAATTCCCAGAATATTGAGTTTGCCATCACGGTCAAACTCGGCGACGAGAACACAAATCTTCGTCGTCCCGACATCCACTCCTACGAGTATTCGCCCTTGCACTGCACACACTCCCTCGGTTAGCTATCAGCCGCCAGCGGGCTCAGCAAAGCTTGCTCCTCTGAATCTGCCACGGGACTCCTGTAGGGAACGACCCCTGTCATCCTCTCCACACACTCCCTGGCTAGCTTTGCAGCCGGTAATAGGGATGTGACCCATACCGCAGATCGATCAGAGCGCCTTTTTGCCTATGTGCCTGCATCAACTGGAGAATTGCCCCTAGCTCCCCAATTTTCAGATCAAGCTGCGCCGGCCCGCCAAAGCGAGCCTGCCAGCCAGCTCGACTGATGACGACCACCCCTTCTTGCGCCGTATATGCCAGCGAGAAACCGGTCATCTGCACCTCCGTCGGCAGGCGCTCTGCCAGTTGCTCGACCATCTCCACCAGCGCTGGATCTAGACGCGATCCTGGCGCCAATGGCTTTCCAGCCAGATCGGTTCCCACCATATCGCTGATGATGGGCAACCTGCCTGTCGATGCATATGCTCCGTGCTCCAATTCACCCGCGCCAGGGGCAATCTCGCTGATCACCATACCCGTCGCGTCTACCAGAAACACCCCTGCCGCTGTCTTCCAGGCCACTACTGGCTGCCGTGGTGTAACGGTGATAGCTACGCTGCGTGGCCATTCTCGAACCACTGTCACGTGCGCTACCTCCGGTAACGCAGCAAGCTGCGCAGCAACGACAGCAGGATTCAGAAACAGCAAGTTCTGCCCTATCAGATGCTGCCGCCTTATTGTCGCTGCCACTGCCCGACTGGTGGTGCCATTCAGCATGACTCGCTGCACTGTAAATGTGCTGCTCCCTACTGTGAAATAGAGAGCGCTGCCGAGCAATACCACCACTATGCCCGCCACAAAGAGTCGCTCCCACCGCTGCCTGCGTACCCTTCCCTGGTACCATGGCCGCCTAAAGGACCGCCGCTGCCGCCCTGCCTGTGCCATGGCTGTGTGGCGCCGCTCCATCCGTTGCGCAACCTGTAGCGACTTATCCTGATCGCCAGTCTGATTGCGCGGCAGAAGGTGTGGGGCCATGATACTGCCATGCTGTTTCCGCTGCATAGAGCATACTCCTAACAATTCGTGGGCCAATCTCCCCGAAATTCCACCTCTAATTCCAGCTCTATGCCAAAACGCATCTGCACTGTACGGCGTGCCAGCGCGATCAATTGCACGATGTCGGCGGCACGTGCTCCACCAAGATTTACGATGAAATTCGCATGGCGTGGCGAGATCTGTGCCTGCCCTGCCCGCACGCCTTTGAGCCCAGCCTGCTCGATAAGACGCCCGGCATAGTCACCGGGAGGGTTCTTAAAGACTGAGCCAGCACTCGGCTGAGGTGGCTGTGTTTCCTTCCGGTGCTGCTTATATCGTGCTACCTGCTCCTGGGCTCTCTCCGGGTCTGTACGCTGGACCAGCAGATCTATCCCCAGAATCATCTCCAATGGCTCGATCGGCAAGCGGCGCGGTGGTACAGGCCATCCCTGCTCATCAAACACAATCGTACGTCGAGCGCGAAAACGGCTGTGCCGGTAGGCTAGCTGAAGCTCGGTGGGCGCATAGGTGCGTAATGTATAGCTATGCCCATCCGGCGCTACCTCCAGAACACGCACCTGCCGCACTACATCGCTCACTGAACGTCCATGTGCACCAGCATTGCTAACAATCGCGCCCCCCAAACTGGCAGGAATCCCTGCTCCAAATTCCAGCCCACCCCAACCCGCCGCCGCCAGCTTATTGACCAGCGCAGGTAGATGAACGCCAGCGCCTGCGCGAATCAGCGCACAATCTCCTTCTAAAGGTATCAGCTCCCAGCTATTCAGCCCGTTCTGAACGACGATCCCGCAGGCACCTTCATCGGCATAGAGTGTATTCGTTCCATTGCCGACCAGCATCAATGGCCAGTGATGCTCGGCAGCCAGCTGGACCAGATCGATCAGGTCTTGTTCCACCCGCGCCACTACCCAGGCATCGGCTGGGCCGCCCACCCCAAAGGTGCAATGACGCGCCAGCGGCTCATCAAACCGTACCTGCTCGCCAAAATGTGCTTGCAAGATAGTTATCATCGCCGTCTTTGCCGCGCCTTTCGGCGCAGTCGCCACATGCGTCATGCTCATCCCCTGTAGCTACAAACCGCCAGCTCTAAGCTTAGAGGCATGGCTCGCATTTCGTCGGCCGCTGGCTGTGATATTCCGCCAGCAAGAATTCGGTTACTTGATTGATATCTCCCGCTCCCATGATCAGCACGACATCCCCTGGCTGAAGTAGTTTGCACAGCAGCGTAGCCGTCGCGCGGACCGGACCACCGTAGTGTCCCTTGTCAGCAGGGAGCAGTGCCACCAGGTCGCGCGCGTGGATCAGACCGGTGTCGTGTTCTCGAGCTGGAAAGATGTCACTGATTATCGTTATATCTGCCATGGCTAGCGTCCGTGCATAATCTGCCAGGAACCGGTAAGTTCGGCTGAAGAGATGCGGCTGAAAGACCGCAATTAGCCGCTGCCCTGGATAGCGGACACGCGCCGTTGTGATAGTCGCCGCAATAGCTGTGGGGTGATGCGCGTAATCATCAATAAGCGTGATAGCCTCCGGCATCTCATGCACTTCAAAGCGGCGGTGGAGACCGGAGAACTGCGCCACTGAGTGTGCCAGTGCAGCCGGCTCCAGCCCCAGCTGCAATGCAGCGCTGATAGCTCCTAGCGCGTTGCTCACGTTATGCTGGCCCGGCAGCGGCAATTGAAATCGGCCAACAAACCCTCCACTGCGATAGACAGCGAAGCTCGTCCGATGGGCAAGCTCCACATCCCGCGCCGTAATCTCTGCCGCTGTATCCAGCCCATAGGTCACTACATGCCCTGGCCAGTCGCTAAGAACGGCCTCCTGCAACTGACGGCAGCCCGGCGAATCTCTGTTCAGCACAACGGTTGGTGGTAACGGCCAATCGCTGCCCATATCCATACCATGAATGAATCCCTCAAAAGCCCGCAGATAGGCGGCGTCATCCGCAAAGAACTCTGGATGGTCGAATTCAATAGCTGTGATAACTGCCAGTCGCGGATGATAATGCCAGAAATGATGATTGAACTCGTCAGCCTCATTCACAAAGTAGATGCTTGCCCCGAGGCGGTAGTTCTTATCACCAAAGTTCCGTAATTCTGCACCGACCAGGCAGGTAGGATCCAATCCGGCATCTACCAGCATATGTGCCAACAGTGCGGTCGTTGTCCCCTTTCCATGAACACCGGCCACTGAAAGAGTACAGTACCCCCTCATGATCTCACCAAGTATCTCCTGCCAGAGCATTACCGGTATCCCTGCTGCTCGCGCTGCCTCGATCTCTACATTGTGGGGATCAAGCGCCGTTACCATAGGATTGATCACCAGCATGTCAATTGCTTCAATATGCGTGGCTGCGTGACCCAGTGCCACTGGAATCCCTACCGCCGCTAAGCCACGTGTAACCGCGTTATGATAGCGATCGCAGCCATTGACATGGCCACCGGCAGCATGGAGCAACTGTGCCATCGCTGAGCTGCCCGATCCACCGATCCCCATAAAATGTAGGCGCTTTTCGCGCACCAGTGTGCTTTCACGAATGCCCATGTGTCTCAAACTTTCCAGTAGTGTATGCTAAGTATAGATCATAGTATACAGAATGTATAGCTAGTAGCCATATTTGTCTTCGCCAGCGCGACAATTGCTGCTGCAATCTCCTGCGCAGCGTGAGGACGCGCCAGCGACGCCGCCATTCGCCGCATGATCGCCAGCCGCTCTCCATCCCGCAGCAACGCCAGCACGGCGCGAGCTAAACGCTCAATCGTCAGCGCCTTGTCTTCTATCATTTCCGCTGCTCCGGCACGGACAAACATCGCTGCATTGGCCTCTTGTGGTGAGCCACCAAAGCCAGGAGGCAGTGGTACCAGTAGACTTGGTACGCCGAGAACAGCCAGCTCACTCAGTGTGGCTGCCCCAGCGCGGCAGATAACCAGATCGGCGGCAAGCAGAGCGTCGGCCATCTGCTCATCCAGATAGGGATAGAGATGATAACGATTGCGCCAATCCGGTTGCCCGGCAAGGACGAGGTCCGCATTATTCCGTGCCTCTCCATAGAGTTGCTTGCCGCTGATCTGCACTATCTGGCTGTGCGGTAGAAGGTAGGGCAGCGCACCAACGACCACCTGGTTGAGATGACGTGCCCCCTGGCTGCCGCCAGTAATCAGCAGCACAGGCCAATCTGCCTGCAGCCCAAGACGCCGTTTCGCTGCCGCTCGATCACCGCCAGCGACGCGAAGAATAGCTTCACGTACCGGGTTGCCCATAAGCGTGGTCTTTGCTGGCGGAAAGTAACGCAGCGAATCGGCAAATGAGACCGATATGCGCGTGGCTAATGGTGCGATCAAACGGTTTGCCAGATTCGGCGACACATCCTGCTGATGGATAAGCAGCGGCACCTTCGCCATACGGGCAGCGAAGCCTGCCGGTACGGCAACATAACCGCCACTGGTGAAGACGACCGCCGGGCGAAAGGCACGCAGGTGATGGATCGCCTGTACCAGACTGATAGGCACGCGACCTAAATCAGTAAAGGTTCTCCAGGCGAGATAGCGGCGCAATTTGCCAGCGCTGATAGCGGCAAAGGGAAAACCTGCCATCGGGACGAGCTCGGTTTCCAGACCGCGCCGATCACCCATATATAAAATCTCTGCCTGATACTGATCGCGCAGTACCCTGGCTACAGCCAGTGCTGGGTAGATATGTCCGCCAGTGCCGCCGCCGGAAATCAATACGCGTATCGCCATCTGTTCTGGTCGCTCTCCCTGTTCTCCAGCTATACCGTGAAATATTCAGCAGAATGCCGACTGCCGCCAGCGAAGTGACCAGCGATGAGCCACCAAAGCTAATAAACGGTAATGGCACTCCGGTGAAAGGTATCGCATCTATCACGGAACCAATATTGATAATAGCCTGCAACACGATCCAGGATGTTATGCCTGTGGCTAACAGCGAGCTATAGAGATCAGGAGCGCTGCGTGCCACACGAAAACCACGGTAAGCAAAGACGGCAAAGAGTACCAGAATAGCGAAACAACCAATGAATCCCAGCTCTTCGCCGGTGACCGCATAAATTGAATCAGTCCACGGGAGGGGGAGAAAACCAGCTTTTTGGCGACCAACACCCAGTCCCAGCCCGAACCAACCTCCCGACCCCAGGGCATAAAGCGACTGGCAAATTTGCCAGCCAGATCCAAGACAGTTCCCTAGCGGATGAAAGAATGTGATCATACGGGCGCGTCGGAAACCGGTCAGCGAGAGGAGAAGAAAAAGCGCTCCCCCAGTGCCAAGCGCCGGCACCAGCTGTAACAGATTTGCCCCGGCCGTAAAGAACATTGCCAGCGCTACACAGCCGATGATAACGGTCGTGCCCAGATCATTCTCCAGCATGACCAGCAGGAGCACCAGGCCAACCAGGAGAATGAATGGCATCAGCCCGTAAAGAAACGAGCTTACCTGCTCTCCTTTACGGCTTAGCCAATCAGCGACATAAAGAATAAGGGCCAGCTTCGTTACCTCGCTCGGCTCAAACGAAAGGAAAGGACCGAGTGCAATCCACCGCTGCGCTCCGTTGATCTCGATGCCAAACTTCAGGACGAGAAGGAGCAATGCCAGAGCGACCAGCATCGAGAGTGAAGAAATCGCACGCCAGCGATAACAATCAACTTGCATAGTGATAAGCATGGCGACAATTCCCAGCGCTACCCACAGAAGCTCACGGCGGAAATAGTAAGATGGATCCCCCGGCCGTCCCATAGTGCTGGCGCTATAAACCATCACCAGCCCAAAGCAGAGCAGACTGGCGATGGTCAATACCAGCCCATAGTCAATATGCCTCGCGGCCATCGGAGATGGCCGCCGCAATCGGAGATGGGCCGGCGGCCCACCTTGAGCTCTGGTAGGTAATATGCCAGATGCATCTCTCCGCTCTCTATGCATCTGCCGGGAGCGGGTCCGATTGCTGTGATCCATGATCGTTCTCTCCTTAAGGAGTAGTAGGGGGGACATCCCCAGCAAGAAGATCAGTCTGTGCCCGCAGTACTATGGGCGATTATCTGGTTAGGAAGCGCCTGCACTGCGGCCACAAACCGCTGGCCACGTTCCTCAAAATGCTCAAACTGATCGTAGCTGGCGCAGCCAGGCGAGAGCAGGACAACATCGCCGGGCGCAGCCCGTTCTGCTGCTAACGCTACTGCCTCCTCTATCGTGGCACAGCGCTCAACCAGAGCCAACCGCTGGTCGACCAGCGGTACATGGCGTTGTGCCTGCTCCACCGCTGCCGCAATGAGCGGCGTGGCTTCACCAAGCAAGAGGAGCACGCGCACACGCCGGACAATTTGCTCTGCCAGTTCATCCCAGGGCAGATGTTTGTCCCGCCCGCCAGCGATAAGCAGGAGCGGCGCATCGAAGACACGCAGCGCTGCCAATGTGCGCTCAGGCGTCGTAGCAATAGAATCATTATAGTAGTACACACCACGGCGCTCGGCTATCAATTGCAACCGGTGTGGCACCCCAGGAAAGCTGCGTATTACAGAAGCCATCACTTCTACCGGCACTCCCAGTATGCCGCAGACCGCGACCGCCGCTAGAAGATTCTCCTGGTTGTGCTCGCCAGGAATACGTGCTTCTTTTACCGGGCAGACTCTCTCGGCATGGCCAGAGGGGCGCTTACAGATGAACCAGCCGTCTTCGAGCTGTGCCCCTATCTCTACCGGCCAGCATCGGCTAAAGAAGACGGGCTGCCCCTGACCGACGCCACAAGAGGCTGCGCTAACCGGATCATCAGCGTTGAGCACCGCAAAGTCTGCTGGTCCCTGGTAGCGCAAGATCTGCCGCTTGGCGGCAATATAGCGCTCCATAGTGCCATGGCGGTCCAGGTGATTTGGTGTGACATTCGTCAACACCGCCAGATGCGGGCTTTGCCGCAGTGGCTCCAGCTGAAAGCTACTTAGCTCCATGACGACCAGTGCTTCAGGGGTGATGTGTGACAGATCATCCAGCAGCGGCCGGCCAATATTTCCGCCGACGAAGATAGGCCGTGTGCCATATCTCTTCAGAATCTCGCCAATCAGCGTCGTGGTGGTCGTCTTGCCGCTGCTGCCTGTGACCCCAATAATAGGCGCGGGACAGAGCTGGAAGAACAACTCTGTGCTGCTAGAGATACGTGCTCCCCGTTCACGAGCCGCTACCAGGGGTGGCAGGTCATCCGGCACACCCGGACTCACGAATACCCAGTCAGCATTGGCGAAGGCCTCATCTCGGTTACCACCCAGTGATAGGTGCACTGGCAAACCGGCAATTGCTGCCAGGAATGGTGCCAGTCGGCGCTCATCACGTGCATCGCTGACAGTCACCTGCGCACCGGCTGCCGCAAGAAAGCGAACTAGTGCAGTGCCTTCACGTGCCAGACCAACAACGGTCACACGCTGCCCATGGAAATTCACGGTGGCCCCCATCTATCACTATGACGCGCTATTGATCGTCGATTGCTAGATGATGATCCTGTACAAATCGCTCGACCTGGCTGAAGCGTGGGACAACCACCAGCCGGGTGCTACGTCCGCGATGCAGCACGAAGTGGAAGGCGCGATCGACCCCGCTGCGCGCAGACCAGAGGGGGCGAACAAAGATCGGCGGTACGATCTCCCACCCCTCGGCCAGTGCGCCGCACAACTCCGAGAAGCGTGCGGGTGGAGTATCTTGCTGCCGGTCAGACTGGCGCTGCGCACCACCATCTTCAGCGTATGTTGCTAAACGGTAACCTGGTGTTTTCATCCCCTTGCTCCTGTCTGGAAAAGGGGGAGGCGTGCGGGAGCTAGCTCCCGCTCCTCCATTCACTCATCCTATGAATAACTCGCCATAGGGCTGAGCCTCTGGGTCCTCATCATGGCTGATTTATCAATTGTGAGGGGACGTCAGGAGGGATGTGGTAGTAGAAGAACAGACGCTCTGCCAGATCATGCCAGAGCGGCGCTGCTACCGTCCCACCAAAAACGCCCCATGTCGGATAATCAATCTTTACCAGCATGGCAAACTGTGGATCCGTCGCTGGCGCGAAGCCGGCCACAGATGCGATGGTCAGATTGGGATTAGATGGATCTGGTGTTGAAGTGCCCGTCTTGGTGGCAACTTCATAGCCAGGAACCTGCGTCTCTTGTGCCTCGCCATTGATTGCGGCTTCCACCAGCATTTGCCCCAGTTCACGGGCTGCCTTTGCACTGACCACACGCCGCATAACGACGGGATGATGAACACTGATCTTGCCGTTGAGATCGATCTGTTGCACGATATAAGGCTGCATCAAGACACCGCCGTTCGCCAGGGCTGCATAGGCCATCACCTGCTGCAAGGGCGTCACACCAATGCTCTCGCCAAAAGCGTTATCGGCAAGTGTCAGCAAATCATGCTCGGGAGAGAGCAAACCGGGGGATTCATCTGGGAGATCGATGCCGGTAAGCTGACCATATCCAAAACGCTGCAACGACTGGTCAAAGCGATCCATACCAATACGGGTGACAGCGACCCAGGCAGCGCCGACATTAGCCGAGTGACGCAACACACCGACCATCGTCTCCTGTCCATAGGCGGCGTCGGCCCAGTTATGAATCTGAATGGAGGTACCGGGCACGTCAAAGTATCCCGGATCGTAGAACGATGTGTCCGGTTTGATGACGCCAAGATTCAATCCGGTAGACATCGTCACGGCTTTCATCGTCGAGCCGGGATCATAGACCGTGCTGATCGCCGGATTCTGAAAAATCTGGTAACCATACTGTGCTGCCGCCAGCCCATAATTATTGGGATTGAAGGTCGGCGTGCTGGCCATGGCAATAATAGCCCCGGTATGGACGTTGACAATAATGACGGTCCCATCCCGCGCACCATACTTTTTTACAGTCGCCTGCAAACCCTGCTCGGCCATGCGCTGAATATTGGCGTCAAGCGTCAAGGTCAGATTGGCGCCATCGACCGGCGGGATATATTCTTTGGCCCCAAAGGGAAGCGGCTGCCCATTTTCATCCATTTCCGTGGTCATTAGCCCATTGTGCCCTGCCAGCAGGCGATTATATTGCTGCTCGATGCCATAATGGCCCACGCCGTCAAGATCAACATACCCAAGCACTTGCGCGGCCAGACTGCCTTCGGGATAGGTTCGCCAGGTGTCAGGGACAAAGTCCACCAGCCCACTATAATCTGCCCCGCCAGCCAGTTCATCAAACCGGCTCTCCTGTGCATCGGTAAGATGAACACGGTTGCCATCGGCATCAAGGAGATAGCCACCGGGTTGTGAGCTATGCAGTTCATGCAGTACCAGATCGGTGCTCAGACCACAGGCTCCCGCAAGCTGGCTCGCCAGCTCGGGCAGAAGCTGAGGCTGGCGGGCTGCTGCCTGCCTCAGGTTCGCCAGATGCAGGTACACCGCATCTCCACTCAGATTGAGCGCCAGGATGTTGCCGTGGATGTCATAAATGGTGCCACGGCGGGCTGTAATAATAAATTGGCCGAGGTGCTCCGACGATGCCCGTGCGGCAAGGAAAGAGCGATCGATGATCTGCCAGTAGAAAAGGCGCCCGACCAGACCAGCCAGCGCCAGGCAGCTCATGGCAAAGATGAAGACCTGGCGGCGCCGTGTATGCCGCAAGTTTTGCCCATCGATAGTGAAAGGCAACTCATCTCTCATCTTAGCCTCCAGTCCACGTGAAGCACTAGCGTGGGCCATTTACACCAGCCGAGCCATCATCGGGAAACGGGGCGTGTACATGCACAACCACAATTGGAACTTTGCTGAGATCGGCGGGCACAAGACCCAGAGCCTGTGCGCGCTGCTCGATGTACTGGGGAGACTGCTCTCGACCGATCGCTGCCTGGAGATCCTGGTTTTCCCGCTCGAGCTGTGCATAGTGAGCGCTTAACTGCTGAAGTCGCTCATTCGCAGCGGTAACCTGGCCAACCTGATTCAGGTAGAGCACGGCCATAAGACCAATCAAGAGACAGCTCGCCAGCCCCAGGGACATCGGGCCGGCCCGAAAAAAGAATGGATAGAGCTGGCGCCGCGTTTTAGCCGCATGAATTGGCCCGGCCTGCTCGTTGTGCAACTCCTCTTTCAGGCTGTACATCTCAACGTCACCCCTACATCCTGCCTAAATACGCTCTGCAATCCGCAGCCGCGCACTGCGGGCGCGTGGATTCCTAGCAATCTCCTCTGGCGATGGCGCCAACGGTCGCGGTGTCAGGATACGTACCTGCGCATGATGCCCGCAGATACAGACCGGTATCTCTGGCGGACAAATGCAATCACGAGCCTCTCGCCGAAGGAAAGTCTTTACGAGCCGATCTTCGAGCGAGTGAAAAGAGATCACCGCTAATCGCCCGCCTGGAGCCAGCGTTCTGAGCGCCTGCGGCAAAGCCCTTTGCAAGTTATCCAGTTCATGGTTCACTGCGATGCGCAGCGCTTGAAAAGTGCGCGTCGCCGGATGGATACCACCAGGCCGCCCAGAAATGACTCGTGCCACCAGTGTTGCTAGCTGCCCGGTACGCATGATAGGCTCCTGTTCGCGTGTCGCGACGATCAGACGGGCGATCTGACGGGCATGCCGCTCCTCGCCGTAGCGCCAGAGCAGATCGGCCAGCTCCTGCTCAGAAAGCGTCCGGAGCAGCTCAGCAGCTGGTACGCCATGTGACACGTCGAACCGCATGTCCAGTGGCGCATCCACCATAAATGAGAAGCCGCGCTCTCTATCGGCAAGCTGATCTGACGACAACCCGAGATCCAGCAGAATGCCATCCACTGGGAAGAAGCCAGCATTGCGTGCAAGCATCTCCAGATCGGCAAAATTGCCCTGCACCAGATGTAACCGCCCGGCTGCCACTGCACTGGCCAGTCGCTCTGCTACGCTGGCCAGCGCCTGCGGATCAACATCGATACCCAGGACCCGGCCGTTCGGCGCACTATGCTCCAGCAGTGCACTCGTATGGCCACCGCCACCCACCGTCGCATCAATATAACTACCGCCAGGACGGGGAGCGAGCCCCTCCACCACCTCCTTCAGCATAACCGGGATATGTCGTGTCACAATCCCAGACATTTATAGTTCTTTTCTATTAGAAGGGGATATCTAATCCCTCCAGATCTTCTGGCCGAATTTCGCCGATATACTGCCGCCAGCGAGCGCGATCCCAGATCTCAAAGCGGTCACGCGCCCCGATAACAGTCACTTCATTCGTCAATCCTGCATACTCACGGAAGCGCGCTGGGAGGACAATCCGGCCCTGTCCGTCCAGTTCGCATTCAAAAGCAACGGCAAAAAACCGTCGCTCAACCTGCCGACGTTGGCGCGGATCGAGCTGTGCCTCCTCGAGCCGGCGAGACTTTTCCTCCCATACCTCAAGTGGATAGACACAGAGACACGGTTCAATGCCACGAGTAAGCACGGCCCCTCGCTCGATCTTTGAGCGAAACTTTGCCGGTACAGCAAGCCGCCCTTTGGCATCAATCGTATGCTCATACTCCCCCAGGAACATTGTGTCCCCTTGTCCAGCGGGCAAGATCCCCACTTTCTCCCACTTTTCCCCACTTTGAGCTATTATACCCGTTTAGGTCAGGAAAGCGGAAGAGAGTTATACACCACTTTTTCAACAAGCAGTGGATAAACCGTGGATAACTTGTCGGAATTATGGGATAACTTTCCCCTGCAAGGAAACCCAAAGGGTTGCCCCAGCGGTAAGGCAGCGCAAGCTCCCCTTCGCTTGGCTCTGGGTCCGCCAGCACGTAGAGCCCTTGCGTATGGCCTTGGCAATGGCGATTATTTTTAGCAAAACAGATAAGGCCTAATGCCACCCGGGGTAGGAAAAATGGGTGGTCTGCTCTATCCCTTTCCCCTTTCGCACTATGTGCGGTGCCTATTGCTTTTGCGCCGCTGCGCGCAGATAATAAATCAGATGCATATGCTGCATGATCTTACATGAAATTGCGCAATATGGCTGAGTGCAGTGAGACAAATGAAGAGTGTCTTGTACCGTTGCCTGGCACGTAGCATTTTTAGCGCTGGCAAAGTGCGGTCAGGGGAGGCAAGGTTTTATGGCTCAGATTGAGCACGAGCAGTTCGCCCAATCGCTCGTAACGGTTGAGCCGGTGGAGCGCGAAACGATTGCGATTCTGGATTTCGGCTCGCAATATAGCCGGCTTATTGCACGGCGTGTGCGTGAATGTCACGTTTATTGTGAGCTTTTGCCACCAACCACGACACTGGCGGACTTACAGCGGCTCTCGGTGCGCGGTGTCATTCTCTCTGGTGGGCCGAACAGTGTCTATGACCCTGACGTGCCGCGCTGTGACCCGGCTATTCTGGCCAGCGGTCTACCGATTCTGGGCATCTGCTATGGCATGCAACTGCTGGCATATCAGCTTGGCGGCGATGTGGCGCCTACAGGCCGCCGCGAATATGGATCAGCGACCATCTCGCTGTTATCAGGGACAAGCGAAAGCAGCGGGGTCGGTGCTATTTTCGCCGGCTTGGGTGGCGAGGGCACGAGGCTTACGGTCTGGATGAGCCATGGTGACCATGTAAGTGCATTGCCGCCGGGATTTGTGCCGCTGGCTATGAGCGATAATACCCCCTTTGCTGCTATGGCACATCCATGTGGGTTAATTGGCTTGCAGTTCCATCCTGAAGTTGCGCATACCCCTCAGGGCAGTGCTATCCTCCAGAACTTCCTCTACCGTATCTGTGGCTGCGCGCCGACATGGACGGCGGCATCGTTTATTGATGAAGCGGTGACCAGCATTCGCGCTCAGGTAGGCAAAGGCCGGGTGATCTGTGGCCTCTCTGGCGGTGTGGACTCTGCTGTAACTGCGCTATTGGTTCATCGGGCAGTGGGTGATCAACTGACGTGTATCTTTGTGGATACGGGCTGCCTGCGACAGGGTGAACCGGAGCAGGTTATTGAAACGTTTCACCGGCATCTGCATATCCCCTTGGTCGCAGTAAACGCCCGTGCACGCTTTCTCGATCGGCTCTCCGGCATAGTGGACCCGGAAATGAAGCGACGCATCATCGGTGAGGAGTTCGTGCGCGTCTTTGAGGCAGAGGCGCAACGGCTGGAAGCTGAGCAGGGGCCGGTGGATTTTCTGGCCCAAGGTACGCTCTACCCCGATGTAATCGAGAGCGCTGGCCAGGCCTCAGTGGCCGCGCGTATCAAGACACATCATAACGTCGGTGGATTGCCCGGCGACATGCGGTTACGTCTGATCGAGCCACTGCGCTACCTGTTTAAGGATGAGGTGCGCGAGGTAGGCATAGAGTTAGGCCTGCCGGAGGATTGGGTATGGCGCCATCCTTTCCCTGGTCCTGGCCTGGCCATTCGCTGCATCGGGCCGGTAGATGCGCAGCGTCTGGAAACGTTGCGCCAGGCCGATGCCATTGTCGTGGATGAGATACGCCAGGCTGGCCTCTATCGCCAGCTTGGACAGGCATTTGCTGTGCTCACACCTCTTCAGAGCGTTGGCGTGATGGGTGATAGCCGCACCTATGCCTATGTGGTCGCAGTGCGTGCTGTAACCACCGATGATTTTATGACGGCCGATTGGGCCCGCCTTCCTTATGATTTACTGGCCCGCATCGCCAACCGTATCATCAACGAGGTGCCGGGCGTGAATCGTGTCGTCTATGATATCACCTCCAAACCGCCAGCGACGATTGAGTGGGAATAGCTCCCTTTCCTGTCATAACCTTTGCACCGATCCTGGCAGCACCTCTGCTGCCAAACAGCAGGAGCTGTGAGGGCTGATCTGACTATTTTGGCCTCTGTCAATTTCTTCCATGCGCTCTCAAGCCGGCTATGTGCGCATTACTATCCTCCCACCGATGTGCTATACTGAAATGGCAGCCTTATCTCACCCGTCGGTTCCCTCGCTTCGCTGAAGGGCAAGGCGCGAGCCTGTCCTCTGGCTACCTCGCTCAGATGAGGTAGGGACCAGGAGCTGGCCATTGATAGCTAAGTGGTTTTTGAAAAAGCAGAAACATGAGCGCCATGGATCAATTAAGCGTGTTTAGCGGTAATGCCAACCGACAACTGGCCATAGATATCTGCCGCTGTTTGAGTATGCCGCTGGGAGATGCAGATGTCTTTCAATTTAGCAATGAAAATATCTTTGTGAAGATCAATGAAAATGTCCGTGGCCACGATGTCTTCGTTGTACAGCCCTTTTCTAGCCCTGTCAACCGATCCATTATGGAATTGCTCATCATGATCGATGCGCTGAAGCGGGCATCAGCGGCGCGTATTACCGCGGTCATCCCTTATTATGCCTATGGGCGCACGGATAAGAAAGATCAGCCGCGCGTGCCTATCACTGCCCGCCTGATCGCTGACTGCATCACGGTGGCGGGGGCTAATCGTGTGCTGACGATGGACCTGCATGCCGGGCAGATACAGGGATTCTTCAACATCCCTGTAGATGAGCTGACTGCCCAGCTGCTTCTGGCGCGCTATATCCAGGAGAAAGAGCTGGATAATTTCACAGTAGTAGCTGCCGATATCGGTTTTGCCAAGAGAGCTCGTAACTTTGCGGTGCGCCTTGGCGCACCGCTGGCAATTGTTGAGAAGCGTCGCATTGGGAATAATGGTGTGGCAGAGGCGCTGGGTCTGATTGGCAGTGTGGAAGGACGTAACGCGCTCATTGTGGATGATGAGATTGACACAGCCGGATCGCTCTTGCAAGCGGCAGATCTGGTCAGGGAGCATGGCGCTCGTGCCGTTTATGCCTGTGCTACACATGGCGTCTTTTCTGGCCCTGCTATCGATCGCCTGCGCCACAGTGACTTGAGCGAGCTAGTAGTAACCGATACTATTCCGCTGCCTGAGGAAAAGCGCCTTCCCTCCATTACTGTGCTTTCGACCGCCGAATTATTCGCTGGCGCCATTGCGCGCATTCACGAAGGGCGGTCCGTTACCGAATTGTTCCATTAAGTGAAGATAGCCTGTGCAGGACAATGAAGCGATCGCTATGAAGCCACTTGTAGCCATTGTTGGCCGACCAAATGTCGGCAAATCAACGTTTTTCAATCGTATGATCGGGAATCGCCTGGCCATTGTTGAGGATATTCCAGGCACCACGCGCGACCGGATCTATGGAGATACCGAGTGGAATGGCCACGAGTTTACTCTCATAGACACCGGTGGCCTGGATATAAGCGCCACTGATGATATGATGACGCGGGTGCGTGCGCAGGTTGAGCTGGCTATCCAGGAGGCTGATGTCATTGTCTTTATGTGTGATGCACGTGCCGGCATCACACCGAGCGATATCGAGATCGCTGAAATGCTGCGCCGCACCAATAAGCCGGTGGTTCTGCTCGTCAATAAGGCGGATAACGCCGCGCTGCGCCAGGAGGTGTTTGATTTTTACTCGCTGGCTCTGGGCGAACCGATCGCGATCTCCTCTACTCAGGGAAAAGGCACTGGCGATGCTCTGGATGTCATTGTCGCAGCGCTGCCACCCGAACACGACGAGAAGGAAGAGGAAGACCACCGGCCACGTTTCGCCATTGTTGGCCGACCAAATGTGGGCAAATCTTCCCTCTTGAATGCTATTCTTGGACAAGAACGGGCAATTGTCAGTGAGACCCCTGGCACGACCCGCGATGCCATTGATACCATTGTACGGTATCGTGACCGCGAGTTGCGGCTGATTGATACGGCCGGTATTCGTCGCCGTGGGCGCATCGCACCGGGTGTCGAGCGTTATAGCGTGCTGCGTGCACAGCGGGCTATCGATCGTGCCGATGTGGCACTGCTCCTCATTGACGCAGTTGAAGGGCTGACCGCACAAGATACCCATATCGCGGGGTATATTCATGAGGCAGCGAAGGGAGTGGTTGTGGTGGTGAACAAGTGGGATATCGTCCGTGCCAAACGTGCCGCATTTGAGCGAGGTGAGGCCGGTGCTTTTGATGAGCCCCCACCCGACGCGGTCCAGTACCGACGGATCATTACCGAAGGATTAAAGTTCATCCCCTATGCGCCAGTGGTCTTTGCTGCGGCGAAGACCGGTTACCACACAGGGGTAATTCTTGACACAGCGCTGCGTATCGCTGATGAACGTCACAAGCGCGTCTCAACAAGCAAGCTCAATGAAGTTATCCATGCGGCGGTCCTACGGCACCATCCGCCACACCGTCAGGGGCGCGAGCTCCGGATTCTCTACGTCACTCAGGCCGAGGTCAACCCACCGACTTTTGTCTTCTTCATCAATGATGAATCGTTGCTCCATTTCTCCTACGAGCGCTACCTAGAGAATCAGCTGCGTGCAGCCTTCGGCTTCGAAGGAACTGCAATTCGCATGGTATTTCGCTCGCGCGAGCCACGCGAGGCAGTGCGGCGAGCATAATGCCCTTATGCTATAATGGGGCTGGATATGATGGCGCCACATCAATAGCGCGGATAAGCAACTGATATTTGGGAGGGTATCATGGAGCAGTGCCCGCAGTGTGGCGCGCAAACGCGCCCCGACGATAACTTTTGCCTCTTTTGTGGCAGTCCCCTTGGCGGGCGAATGGATAGCAACACGCCGGCAATGTGGAGCGGCGGGCAGCGCTCCAGCAGGCCATCCATATCTGGTGCAATGAGCCCCGTAACCCTGGATCCAGCAAATGGCGCCCAGAGCGATCTTCGCTCTGAAGACAGAGATCATCATCCGCCTGCCTCCAGCGCAACGCAGATGGGTGCTGTCAACGGCCAGCCTGCACAATCAGTATCTCCTCATGCGTTTCTGGTGATCGCCAGCCTGCCCGGTAGACCAAGGGTTCCGCTGGACAAGCCCGAAATGTGCATTGGGCGTTTGCAGCGCAGCGATATCGTTTTGCCAAATGACAAGCTGGTCTCACGGCGGCATGCCATGATACAGGCCAAAGAGGGCGTCTTTACCCTGTTCGACCTCGGGAGCAGCAATGGCACATTTGTCAATGGCCACGAGCTGTTCGCGCCGCTCCAGCTCCATCATGGGGACCGTATCAATATTGGCGAACACGAGCTAATTTTTCAGATCCTCGAACAGTGCGAAACGGTTGCGCTTTCCCATCAGCATTATGAGACAGTGCCTGTTGCAAGAGAGTCGCCTGAAGACGGAGATGCGCGCCCACTACAAACGCCGGTCGTTTCATCCTTCCAACCGATAGCTGTGCAGGAAGGGGTGCCGCAGAAAAGCGAGGCAGCGTCCTTGCTAGATGAAGGAGAGTCAGCTGGTGGTGCGGCAGCATCCAGTGAGCGGGAGCAGCCCCTGGCAACGGTTGCTCCCGCTAGCCCTGTGACTCCAGCCATAACGCGCACATTTGCCCAAGAGGGTGTTGCTGCTGACCTCATTGCCAGGATCCGCACCCTCCTGCCAGAAATGGATGCGATTCGGCAGCAGTCGCAGGGGCTGAGCCAGGCACTCGAAGATGTGACGCACCTGATCCGCGAGCATGATGAGGCGCTAACCAAAGCGGCAGCTCTGCGCGACGGGATAGCGCAGGTAGCTGCGCAGTTACTGGCAGTGCTGCAACCCATTGAACAGTTCCATGCGAGCGCGGATTACTCGCAGATCACCGGGCTGGTGGCGCGGCTCATCAAACAACCACGAGATATCGAGGTGCTGGCGGAGCTCGCACGTCAAGTGGCGGCTTTGGAGCAACTGCTAACCATCCATCAGCAGCTCCGCCAGGCAGTTGAGACCTGCCGTGTTTCGCTGACCCAGTTGCTCCAGATATGATGCGCACCCATTATCCCTCCTTGACAACTACTTGTTGATGAGATCACAACCTTAAGAATAGTTATGCGTGAGGAACAGTTTGACAGCATCGTGATCGGTGCCGGACTGGGCGGCCTTTTGAGTGCCGTTCAGCTCAGAGAGCGCGGACATCGGGTTGTGATTTTGGAGCGGCTGCCGCACTGTGGTGGGCGCTTTACAGCCAAAACGTTTCAAGGGGCCCAGGTCAGTACAGGCGCGGTGCATATGATCCCATTTGGTAGCAGCGGTGTGCTTGCCGATATGCTCAACCGGCTGCACGTCCCTCATCGCATCCACGATGCCGATGTGTTCGCATCCTTCCATGTGCATGGGCGCCAATTCATCGCTCGCACTATTCTAGGCACAGCGCGATTTATGGGGCTACGCCAGTTTGCACAATTTGTCATGCTAGGCTGTGAGATGCTGCTTCGCCCCACTCGCACGGATGAGGCGACTCTCTCCTTTCAGGAATGGCTGGACCGACGTATTGACCGGCACCAGTTCCCAGAAATCTATCGCTACTTTGAGCGCATCTGCCATTTTGCCCTCAGCCTTACGCTCGATCAGATTTCTTACCGGGAGGTTGTGGCAACAACGAAGAACATGTTTCGCTATGGCCCACCGGGCATTGTGGAAGGCGGCTGCGCGGCGTTGACCGGTGCCCTCGAGCAACGAGTGCGCGATGCTGGCGCCACGCTGCGATTGCGCCAGGATGTGATTCGGATTCTCTCGGAAGGTGGGCAGGTAACCGGCGTCCATGTGCGGGACCGCGAGAGTGGCGAAGAGATACTATTGCGAGCTCCCCTGGTGGTGAGCAACATTGGCCCTCGTGCCACAGCAGCGCTGCTCGATATGCCGCTGGAGTCTGCCATGGCAACCAGCAAGGCATCATCTGGCGAGGCTATCGGGCTCAAGGTCCATGTGCTGAGCGATGTCTCGCTAATCCCTCATCGTGGGATCATGTTCTGCCTGGATACCCAGCGGATCGCTGGCGTTGTGCAGCCAAGCAACAGTGATCCACGCCTGGCGCCACCAGGCAAGCATCTGCTGATCACACATCAGGTTATCCAAAGTGGGGATCTGGAGACTGAGCGGAAGATGGCGCTCGATGATTTGCACTTCCTGTTTGGCGAGGCATTCACCCGGCACTGTCGCGTGCTGACTATGAGCGCCTATCGTGGCGAGTGGCCGGTGAATCGCGCCATGCAGGGTAGAGATTTCACCCCGCAGACAGCGCTGGCCGGCCTCTACCTGGTGGGCGATGCGGTAAAGCCTTCTGGTTATTTGATGGTTGAAGGCGTTGCGCAAAGCGTCAACTACTTCCTTAACTCGCTTGATCAGATAGCTCCGGTGCGATCTGGTAATCTATCGGCAATTCCGCCGCAACCTTCACGGCTGCGTGCACTCCGCTGGCTCCTACCACTGTCGGGAAGCTAGGCGTTGATAGCTCATCGCTGAGAGGGGAATTGAGGATGTCGAATCGCGCAACTCCACACTGTCTTCGCTACTATGAAATCGAAGGAGGCATCCCCCTTCGGGGAACAGTAGCGATCAGCGGTGCAAAGAATGCTATCACCAAGGCGCTGATCGCTGCACTGCTGACCGAGGATCGCTGCCTGCTGAGGAATGCCCCACAAATTGGCGATGTACGCATTACTGAAGACCTTTGCCGTGCTATTGGGGCCCAGATCACCTGGGAAGATGCCCACACAGTCTCCATTGTCATGCCAGAGGTGATCGCCACTCAGATTCCTGCGGAGCTGGGACGCCGCAACCGGCTTGCGGTGTTGACTATCGGGCCACTATTGCACCGTTGTGGGCGCGCCGTCATTCCTGAAATGGGCGGCGACCGTATTGGCCCGCGCCCGGTAGATTTCCATCTTGAGGGGCTGCGCCGGATGGGTGCACATATTGAGTTCCGCGATGGCTTTTATTACGCCACGGCAGACCGCCTGCGTGGCGCGACCATTGTGCTTCCCTATCCGAGCGTGACTGCCACCGAGAACCTTATCATCACTGCAACCCTTGCACGTGGCGTAACCATCATTCAGAATGCCGCAATCGAACCGGAGATCATTGACCTGATTAAATTCCTCCAGAAAATGGGGGCAATCATCGAGCTGAAAGTGGATCGCAAGATCGTGGTCGAAGGTGTGGAACGATTGCATGGGGCTACCCATCAGGTGATAGCTGATCGGAATGAAGCTGTCTCGCTGGCTATCGCTGCTTACCTCACTCATGGTGATGTCCGGCTGATCGGCGCAAATCAGGAGCATCTCCTGACCTTCTTGAATACCCTCTATAAGATCGGGCTGGACTTCGATGTGGACGATGAGGGCATCCGATTTATTGGCCAGGATGAACCGCCCCGGGCTATCGCGCTGGAGACCGATGTTCACCCCGGCTTTATGACAGACTGGCAGCAACCTTTTACCGTGCTGCTCACTCAGGCTCGCGGTATGTCGGTAGTTCACGAGACGGTTTTTGCCGATCGTTTTGGCTACACTGCAGAGCTCAATAAGATGGGTGCTGATACTGGTCTTTATACCAAATGCCTTGGCGAAATAAGCTGCCGGTTTCGCGAGAAGGACTATCTCCATAGTTGTGTGGTGCGTGGCCCCACGCCGCTCTCTGGCACACGTGTGGACATCCCCGATATCCGGGCAGGCTGCTCCTATCTCCTGGCTGCCCTCTGTGCCCGTGGCACATCACATGTCTATGGCATCGAGCATATCGAACGCGGCTACGAGCACCTGGATGCCAAGCTCCGTGCCTTAGGTGCTCGGATCACCGTCGTTGAAGAACAGCAGCCGATGGCAACCTCTGTGTCTTCCTGACTATCCGCGCCTGCCTGGTGTCCGGGTGATCTGATGAGCAGGAAGGCAAGAGGCAGCCAATCCCTGCAAGGGGCTACCCTGGCTCCATCTTTTTATCCTTCCCGGGAACGGAGAGCTATAGCATAATAATGCTTGTCAGTGTATTGGCAAATATGTTATGCTATAGCATAATTTAGGGGAATTTGGACAAAGGTGTGAGGCAAATTTCCCCAAAATAGTTGCAGGTTTGAGCGGGATGGTCGGCAAAGGACAGAGTCATGGCGGCAACAACCCTTGGTGAACGTATTCGACAGGCCCGGAAAGCGCGGCGCATGACGCTACAGCAGGTCGCTGGCAGCCGCCTCTCCGTAAGTATGCTCAGTCGGATTGAAACTGGGCAGGCCACGCCTTCTATAGAGACACTACAGGTGATCGCTGACCAGCTTGGGCTGCCGCTGACCTATTTCACGGCTGGCACAGAGAGTGGCAGCACCCGCTCGGCCAAACAAATTGCTCTGCTCCTCGATCTCGGCGATGCCTGCCTGAAAAACGATGCTTTTGAAGATGCTCGTGCCTATTTTGAGCAGGCACGTGAGGCCGCCGAAAACCTGCAACTGCGTGCCCTCCTGGCACGAGCTGAACTCGGCCTGGGAATTACCGCTTTCCGCATTCATGATTATGGACGCGCCGAATCCCATCTCCTGGTTGCGCGTGAGTTCCTGGATGAGGTGGATGAGCCCCTGCGCGTTGCTGAAGTGCATAATTATCTCGGTGCCATCCGTTTCCAGCGTGAACTCTATGCCGAGGCCCGGCGTGAGTATGAAATCGCTCTACGACTCATCGAACGCGGCTACGATAACCACGATTTAAAGAGCCGTATCCTCAATAACTTAGCCTCAGTCCATCAAGTCCTTGGCGAACCAGAGATCGCTGTGCAGCTCTATCATCAAGCACTGGCGCTGCTCGGTGATGACCCATACAAGCAGGCCATGATGTATTTTGGCCTATCACTGGCATATAGTGATCAAGGCAAGCTTGACGAAGCTGCCGATTATGCCGCACGGAGTCGTGAGCTGTTCGCTGCGCTGGAGAATCTGAAGTTTGTTGCAAAGGTCAATAACAATCTCGGTATGATATTGCTCGACATGGGACGCCGCGAAGAGGCTCTCCGTCATATCCGCGAGTGTATCCAGATCAGCCAGCAGATCAACGATATCGAGGGTGCGCAAGAGGCCCCCTATAGCCTGGCTTGCTACTATTATGAGCGTGGCGAGTTCGATCAGGCCCTTGAATATGCTGCTGAAGCAATTGCTCTGGGTCAGGCTCGTGGCTCCCGCCGCATTCAGGCAGCAGCCGCCGAACTGCGAGGCAGCGTACTCCGTCGCCGCCATGACTATCTCGCGGCAGCGCAAGCATTCCTTGCCGCTGCCCAGGATTATGAATCTGTGAGCATGCGGCCCGATGCAGGAAAAGCTTTATTGGAAGCGGGTAGATGTTTTGCGTCCGCCGGTGACTCCGAGGCTTCCCTGAGCGCCTTTATACGCGGTACGCAGTTGTTGTGTGGAGAGGAGCAACCTCTTGAAGACCAGTCTGCTCAAAATCTTGCTGGCAGTAAACCTGCTCAGCTTTCTGGGCGGCGTGATCGCGCTAAACGTGCCTAGTTTCCTGCCTGCGTCTGCCTCTGTACATCGCATCGAGGTCCGGGGCGGCCGCAGTTTGCCTGAGCCGTTGATCGTGATTCGTGAACACTTGAGCTGAGCAGGGCAGTATTGGCACAAAAACTCCTTGTATCCCTTTCCTCTGGCATGGTACCATATCTTGGCATCCATGAATGAGGAGAGGGCTGATGGCTTATTACCGACCCGAGGCCTGTGGTGACTGGGGCGAGATGCGCGCCTTCGGCCAGATAACTCTTACAACTGACCGGTTTGTTATGGCCGATGGGACAACGCTCTTCTATCGCTCCTGGCTGATCCCGGGTGCCCCAGTTTTGCTCATCTTGCACGGATTAGGCGCGCACAGCGGTTGGTTCATTGATATGGGTAACGCCCTCGCTATGCGCGGACTGACCGTTTATGCGCTTGATCATCGCGGCTTTGGCCGGTCTGATGGCCCCCGCGGTCATATTGTGAACTATCGCGTCTTCCTCCAGGATATCCAGACCGTGCTGGACCTTCTACACCAGCGACATCCAACCCTACCGATCTTCGTGCTTGGTCACAGCATGGGTGCTCTCTTCGCCGTCTACACTGCTGCACGTGAGTGCTCGAGATTGGCCGGCGTGATTCTGCTCAATCCATGGATTAAAGATACAGCCAGAGTATCACCAATTGTGCTTCTGAAAGTGATATTTGCTGGTCTTCTGCGCCTTCCCATTCGTTACCGGCTGGCGGGTGGACCCGAAGTGATGACAACAAACCCTGAGGCAATTGCTTTGCTCCAGAACGATCCCTACTGGGTGCGAGCAGAGACCGCATCGTTCTTCTTCCAGATCTCTCTGATGCGTGTTGGCGTGCTGCACCAGGCCCGATCGGTGCACATACCCGCGCTGGTGCTACAGGCTGAACGCGATCTTGCTATCCTGCCTGCTGCCTCGCGAAAAATGTATGAGCAGCTTGGCAGTACAGACAAAACCTGGAAGACTTATCCAGCCTATGCTCATGATGCAGAGTTCGAGGCAGACCGCCAGGCATTGGATGACGATATTGCCGCGTGGGTCCAGCAGCATGCCCATGCTTGAGATAGGGTCTTCCTGAGAAAGAGCACATTTTCACTTCCATAAATGAAGGCAGCAGAGCATCATGTTACCTGCCTGCCAGAACTACAATACTCCTGGTGCTTACGCACTAAAGGGCAATATACTATCATGATGGACACCATTATCAAGCTCGCAGAAATATTTCGTGCCAATGGCAAGCAGCTCTATATGGTTGGCGGCACGGTGCGGAATCTCTTACTACACCGGCTCGATACTCCTGACGCCGACCTGACAACCGATGCGCTACCAGAGGAAACACGCGCGCTCGCTGCGCAACTCCATCCCACAGCCGTCGTCCTGGTAGGCGAGCGCTTCGGCACAGTGCAATTGCGCTTCCGCCGCAATCCAGAGGCTCCTCCGGAGGATGATGAGATTATTGAGATTACGACATATCGAAGTGAGCGCTATAACCCCGAATCGCGAAAGCCGGAGGTTTGCTTTGGCACAGTGCTAGAAGAAGACCTGCTGCGTCGCGACTTCACCATCAACGCAATGGCTCGCGACCCTCTGACCGGCCAGATCATTGATCCCTTTGGTGGCCGAGAGGATCTGCACGCGCGTCGCATTCGAGCCGTCGGTGATGATCCGGTCAGCCGCTTTTCGGAAGACCCCCTCCGCATGCTGCGTGCAGTGCGCTTTGCCGTACAACTCGATTTCACCATTGAGCCACGTACTGCTGCTGCTATCACTCAACAGGCTGAGACACTGACGAAAATCAGCAGTGAGCGCATCCGTGATGAGATGAATAAGATTCTGCTCTCGCCTGCACCAGCGCGCGGTCTACGCTTGCTGGTGGATTTGGGCCTGATGCGCTTCATTATCCCTGAGGTGCTTGAACTGCGCGGCGTCAGCCAGCGACCAGCACATTCAAAAGACGTGTATGAACACACGCTCCGTGTCGTGCAGAATGCTCCACCACGCTTGCTAACCCGGTGGGCCGCACTCCTTCATGATATTGCTAAGCCGCGCACACGGTCCGTCGAGGACAATAAAGTCCACTTCTTCGGCCATGAAGATGTAGGCGCAGTGATGGCTCGCGACATCTTGCGGCGCCTGCGCTTTTCGCGTGAGTTCATCGAGCAGGTTAGCCGGCTCGTCAAGCTCCATATGCGCTCCAACTCCTACACCAGTGACTGGACTGATGGCGCAGTGCGCCGGTTGATGCTTGATGCTGAACCAGTGCTGTTTGATTTATTAGATCTTTCCGCAGCAGATATTACCAGCTACCGGCCTGAGCGCGTGCAACGGGCAGTAGCGCGCGTGCAAGAGCTACGCGAGCGTTGCATCCGTCTCAAGGAGGAAGCGGAGCGTGTGCCATTGAAGAGTCCACTCGACGGGAACGAATTGATGACGCTTTTCAACCGTGGCCCTGGTCCCTGGCTGCGTCCGGTAAAGGAACATTTGCTTGCGTTGGTAATTGATGGCAAGCTCGCCCCCGATGATAAAGTGGGGGCCGCAGAGGAGGCCCACCGTTTCCTGCAGGAAAATCCCCCTGATAGAGAGCAGCCGCAGTCTCCTCAACACTCTGGTATATCAGAGAGTGCCTCTTAAGGGAGGGGGCGGGTCAGGGGACGATTGCCCTGTGCTACGGATCTGGTGGTCGACGATCCTCTTGTATACTGCGCGGACGGCTGATTGCTGCGAGTCTTCGATCGTTCTTTTTTTACCACAAGGGGGTGCGGACTTTCTTGTTGATACAGCGGTAGAGTGGCGTTTGCTCTGTACATATCATAAAATAAAAGCGCCGCAAATTGGCGAATGGAGAAAAAAAGGCTCTGGATATGAGGAACAAGCGTAGCAGCAACAATAGCGACCTGGCTCAGACCACTCCGGCAATCCAGCGCCCGGTGCGTGCGAGCACGAATCTCTCGACAATGGGGACAAAGCGTCCTGGCCCGCAAAAGCCACTACCACCTGGAGTTCCCTATATGAATCGTGAGATGCGCCGTCGTATGGCGCAGATGCAGGCAGTGAAGCGAACGGTTGGCGAAGAGAAGCCGCCGCCACCACCAAAGCCATCGCTGATGCAGCGAACTGTACAATTCGCACGACAAAACGCCATCTGGATCATAACGTTTGTGGTTCTGGTAGCCATCGCCATCGCGCTCTCAATCCATAAATAACGCTTTTTTCATGGCGGAAAATAACCCCTGAGGCCTGGAGACACAGGTATCCTGCCCGGTACCGCACTGGCGTATCCTATCATCGCCATATGCAGCCAGGATAGCTGTGTCATGGCACACTTCCTGCTGCATGAGGTTGCCGCACTTTTGAGAGCGACCTGCCGGCAGCTGGGCTACCGGCAACAACAGTGAATAGGGGAAACAATCTGCCAGGCTTTCTAGAAAGGTAGGGGGTAGACAACATGCAAGAAATGATCAATCGTGTGCGCAAGAATGCTCGATGGGTTCGTGTCGGCTTTTTCACGCTCACCTTTGTTGGTCCCGCTTTGCAGCGGCTTATCAATCGGGGCCGCCAGCAGCGCCAGATACAAAAGCAGCTTGAGGAGCGGGCTGTCGCTCTCCAGCAACGTGCTGGTGAACGAATTGCCGAACTGGCCGGGGCTGCACAGCAGGCTGCCAGTGCAGTGAGAACTGCCGTTGCCCAGATAGCCGAGCAAGCGCCAGTTCCACCGCGACGCCGGGGTGGTGCACTCTGGTGGATTGCCGGTCTGAGCATCGGGTTGGCTATCACAGGTACGGTTGCTTATATTATGGTACGACGCTTTATATTCGGCCGGCGAGAGGAAGCGGTTGAGCTACCGGGCCTGAATGGGCAGGTCACTCCATCGTCAAGCGAGGTTCGCGAAATGATGCCGCCAGCAAGTGCTTCTACGACGGAGACAATAGCAGCCGGTCAGGGACCAGGGGTGCAGGTGCCTGCTGCAGGGCATCCGGCAGAGAATCTACCAGCAGAGGCGCAATTTATTGGCAATGTGCGGACAGGTATCTATCATCGCGCCAATAGCCCAAATCTGCCCGCAGAAGAAAATCGCATATATTTCAAGAGCCGCGCAGAGGCCGAGGCAATGGGGTTTCAACCCAACCCTGAAGAGTTTGCTACGCCTGAAGATCACGCCTGACACGCTTTTCGAGCAATGTCGCTGGGAGCGCGGAAAAGGCCTTTTCCGCGCCCCTGCTGTTTGGAAGCTGGTGTCGCTGCTAGTGCTCGACAGCGAGATGCAGAACCTTTGGGCCACTTGACCGAGTGCAAAAGGAGCTCGGGCATTATTATGAGCTCAGTGTTTGCCAGCATTGCTGGAGGAATGGTCCCCTCACCCTGGCATAACCATATCTCTCTAACTTCACTTGAGTCTTAACTTGATGATGCTTGGTGCCGTGGCAGGTCAAGGGATCGGCTTTGCACCCCATGTACCAATGCCCCTGGCCGGAACACAAATGCGCTGGCCGTTGTGCCGACAACTGTTGCCTCACCTGGCTCCAGGCCGGCGATCACCTCGGTGACGACTCCATCGCTCGCTCCCAACAAAACATGTCGCTTCACCAGCGCCCCATGCTGGAAGACAACCACCGTACCGCCAGAAGTGGCTGGCTGTGTGCTGGCCGTCGGCTGATTGAAGAGGTTGCGTGAATCAAGCTGGTGATTCGCTGCTGATAGCTGCATGGCAGTCGTTGGCGGCAGCGAGTGGGCATAGCGTAGTGCATCGTTAGAGACCAGCAGCACCTGATGGTGCTGAATAATAGCAACACGCATGGTTACCGCCATGCCTGGCAAGAGGCGTGCCCCATGCAAGCTCTGTTCATCTACATTGACCTGGACAATATAGGTGGTGCCCTGGGCTACGGGGGAGAACGATGCAACTGATCCAGAAAAGATCTGGCCGGGTTGCGATGGCACAATAAAGCGTACCGGCTGGCCAACCTGAATACGGCTAATGTTCGCAGCTGATGTTTGTGCAACTACCTGGAGCGTATTGAGATCCGTCAGGACCAGGAACGGCTGCGTGCTGGTAGCCGTTCCCGGCAATGGCGGTGTAAGATACTGCCCGATGCTCCCATGGATTGCTGCGACAGTGCCAGCAGCGGGTGCAGTAAGGGTAGCTGCAGCCAGGTTGTCTTGCGCGGTCTTAAGCGCTGCGGAAGCAGCGCTTAGATTGCCTTGAGCTTGCACAAGCTGCTGCCGGGCCTGATCTAACGCTAGCAGTGCCTGCGCCTGTATCTTAGCGATACAATTCTGGTTAATATCATTTCCGTCATTATCGTCGGCTGGATTCGGATCATCGGGGTCGCACGTTGCCGAAGCATCGTTAACCGTGGCAGTGTAGAGGCTCTGCTGATCATTTAGTAACGTCTGATCAGCATTCACTATTGCCTGGGCATTGTTGACTTGTGTCTGCGCCTGAGCAACGGCATCCTGAAGCTGGGTAGTATCGAGCGATGCCAGGGCCTGGCCAGCCTGCACCTGCTGACCAACCTGCACATCTATAGTTGCCAGTTGCCCGGATATGCGGAAATTGAGGTTATAGGTATGCGCTGATACCAGCGTGCCACTCATCGGAATAGTAACTATGAGATCGCCAATATAGGTGGATCGTGTCAGATAAACCGGACTGGCAGCGGTGCTGGCCTCACCCACCAGCAAAAATACACTCCCCCCCGTCGCCCCAAGAATAAGCAGAAAGGCTATGGTCAGGATGCCTGATTGAAGGAGAGGCCCATTCCTCAACTTATCCCAGAACTGCTTAAGCATATCTGCCACCTGACTGTTGAAGAGTAAGGGCTTATGTGCTCTTGCCGAACATAGCGTACAGCGGATCAATGGGAAACGCAAGCCACAAGGCTGGCTTTAGCATATCTTTTCTATCAGTGCTGGCCGGGGTTGTCGGAGCTGGCTCTTGCTTACGATGCTCTCACTCCAAAATTTGGGAGCTGGTGAAGCGAGCTCTGCTCGTGATGTGCCCTATCATGCAGAGAAAGGCTGTTGCCCAGGTCACATATCCTGGCATGAAACTTGAGATATTCCTGTTAAAGAAGCCTAAGGAGCATAGGAAAGGGGATAATGATGCCGAAGCTGCCAGACCTCAAGAAGGGGATGCATCCGCTCCTGGATCTATGGAATAAGGCCAATAACGATTGGATTTTCAATCTGGCTGGACTCATCGCTTATAATCTGCTGATGTCTATCTTTCCCATTCTCGTCGCCCTGATCGGCATTATGGGCGCTGTTCTCGGGGGGTTTGGACCAGCGGTGCAACAACAGATCATTCTCCGCTTGCAGCATAGTCTGCCTGGTGGTACAGCCAGTAACCTGTTGCCCTATGTCTACCATAGCCTCTCACAAAGTTCCCCCTACCTGCTGGCAGCCGGCATCATCAGCGCCGTCTGGTTTGGCTCGCGCCTCTTTGTCACCCTGGAGGGTGTCTTAGGCATTATCTACCGTGTGCCACAGCGCGGCTTCCTGCGCCAGAATATCATGGCCCTCGCTATGATGCTCTTCTTTATCGTGATGGTGCCAATCATTATTGGTGCTTCGCTGCTCCCCGCAGCGCTTGGACGCATTTCCGGCGGCCAGCCTGGTGGTGCGATCCAGAGTGCACTGGTCCTGTTGAGCGGTATTGTGGTAAGCCTGCTCTTTGCCTTCCTGCTCTTCGAAGCGATCCTGGTGGTTGTGCCCAACCGCAAGGTACGGCTGCGCGAGGCGACCATTGGTGCGCTGATTGGCGCTGTGCTGCTGGAGATCTACACGGTCGTGTTCCCGTATTACGCTGCCTATGGCTTACATGCCAACGATTATGGGGCGGCTGCTGGCTTTGCTATCGTTCTCCTGATCTTTTTCTACTACTTCGCCTTCATTTTGCTCATCGCAGCAGAAGTCAACTCTTATCTGAGCGGCGAGCGACCGACAGCAGCACCACTCCCAGCGATGCTCCATCAGGTGCAGCAACACCGCACCGTCGCGAAAGCAGCTGGACCAGAGACCCCTGAGCCGCACAAACCATACCAAGGTACGGGACAAAGAGATCCGGATGAAGTCTACCGCGATGATGTGCTCCGCTGACTCTGCTGGCAAAGATCTCTTACAGCCATGCGTGCTGTTGACAGCACTGATGCTCTATAGGATACTGATGGTGGTAGAATAGATGCTGTGGCGCCAAACTTTGATGGAGCACGCACATGAAGATTGCTGTTGGCAGTGATGAACGTACCGCGATGACCGATGCCCTCATTGCCGATCTACGCCAGCGCGGACACGAGCTCATCCTCATTGGTCCGCTCGCCGGCCAGCCGATGGAGTGGCCGGAGGTTGGCCGTGCAGTCGGTGAAGCGGTCAGCACCGGGCAGGCAGAGCAGGGTATTGTTTGCTGTTGGACTGGGACTGGCGTTAGCATTGCGGCAAATAAAGTACCGGGGGTGCGCGCGGCGCTTTGCCACGATGCTGAGACTGCGCGGGGTGCGCGGCGCTGGAATCACGCCAATGTCCTGGCGCTGAGCCTCCGTGCGACGAGCGAGGCAGTGGCCCGCGAAATTCTTGATGCCTGGTTTAGCGCTCCATTAGGTGAAGGAGCCGATGCCGCTTGTGTTGCGCGGCTGGAACCGGCAAACCCGGTAGCACGTTAATGCCGGCGCAAGAACTGCATCAAGAAGGGGATACAGGCGGCTTTGTCCTCTGCCAGGAGATGAGGGGTGTCTCTCTTTTCAGCATTTACGCTGGTAAAATGAGCCGCCTGAAAAAGCAGGTACGAGGAGGTTTGCCGTGGCCCAAAGTTACCGCGATCTGGTCGTCTGGCAGTGGGCCTATCAGTTAGCCCTGGCGGTCTATCGTGTTACGCAGCAATGCCCCCAGGATGATATGCTCTGTGACGAACTCCGTGGCGCAGCGGTCGCATTGCCGGCTGCCGTCGCGCGTGGCGCCGACCTCTATGATGTGTCTGGTGCTCTAGAGGAGCTAAATAATGCTCTGCTTACTTGCACGGAACTGGAAGTGCTGGCATATCTCAGCCGTGATCTTGGCGTTATTTCGGCAGAATCCTGTAGTGAGCTCCTAACGCTTCAGCGGCAGGTGATTCGGCTCCTGAAGTCTTTTATTCGCCGTGTCCGCATGCTGGCCACCCAGGATATCACAGAGGACAGCCATTTGTACGAGAGTGCTGCAGAGTACGGGTCCGATGACGATGATGTTTGGATGGAACTGCACGTGGACGAGCAATCCCTGAGCGATCTCGAACAGTGAGGAAAGTCCATGGCAGAAAGTGCTGATCGCTGGGCGCAGATGTTTGCCTTGCAAGCGGATCTGGCTAATTACTACCGTGTCATGCGTCCGGAAGGTTTCTATAGCCAGGAGCCAATAACTCGCTGTACCACCTGGACACGAGCCCTGATCCATGAATGCTGCGAGCTGGACGATGAGCTGAATTGGAAGCCCTGGAAGAATCCTCAGAACTTAGAAGCTAACCGCGAGGCACGGCTAGAAGAGATGGCCGATATCCTGCATTTCTTCTTGCAGCTTGCCCTGGACCAGGGATTTGGCCCTACTGACCTCTACCACGCCTATGTCCGTAAGAATGCGGAGAATCGCCAGCGACAGAGCGCTCACCCCCTCTATCGTGCGCCCACCTCTGGCCACGATGAATCACCTGCACATAACCTGACATCCCTAGAGGAAAGCAAGGGGTAGGATCGGTTATGTCTGGAGATCACTATCAGCAATTAGGGGTTCATCACACCGCATCACCCGAGGAGATCCGGCGGGCTTACTGGCAGCGTGCTCGGCAATTGCATCCTGATGTAACCGGAAGCACCGATGACCGCGCCATTAAGGCGCTTAATCAGGCATATGCTGTGCTGAGCAATCCAGCCAGACGCCGTGCCTATGATCAGCAGCTTGCCAGGCAGGCAGCGAGCAAGAAAGAAAGCACAGGAGAAGAGAAGGATTGGATTGACATATTCTTCGCTCTTATCGATCGGTGGTTAGACCATCTGGGAGATCTCTCCTCCTAACCTTGCTATTCTGGGGTAGAGTCAGGATGTCCCTCGCGTTGAAGCTCCTTCTGGCGCAGACCGATTGTACATTTCACTACCGTGAAGGCTTCTGGACCGGTAAATGTCTGATCTGTAACGGGCGCATCCGGTTCGATGCGCGCATTGGCTTCGGCGTAAGCATCGAGCATATCCGCCCACGTAGCGCTGGCGGTGGCAACGATCTCCTTAACCTTGGCCTGACACATCCTCGCTGCAACGCTGAAAAGGGTATACATTGGGACCCCAAACGGCGGCGCAAAGGCACTGCCGAGCAATACGAGCAACTGGTGCAACGTCTCCTGGCAAAACGCCAGGAGCGCTGGCGTGCCGTGGCGGATAATGGCTGATAATTACGGTACAGATGTGACCCTGGCGCTGCTCAAACGTCGCAACATACAATAAAACAGACACTGGAGGGCACATTATTTGGGATGTGAGTGTCCTTCTTCCTCCTCTCTATCGTCTATGCGCGGTAGGGACTCATAGAGCATAACCCGGTCAGGGGACCGGAACATTTGTGTAATCTGGTTCTTTAAATATGCACGACACCGGGCACTATGAAGGATGAATAGCGATGGATACATCACAGCAGCCTCCTGCCTTCCCAAACACATATCCAGGCAACTCCGCTGCCAGTAACACTCCACCGTATCAACAGCCAGGCCCGTATTCGAGCATTCCCTATACGGGGAATGCTCCGCCATACCCGCAGCCAGCTCTGGCTGCACCTGCTACCAGAGCTCCATCATTGGCATGGCTTATTCGCCACCGCTATTTGCTCGCCTATATCATTGCTGTGCTTGTGGCAATCCTCGGTGCCGTGCAATCTGCGCCAGACAGCGACCTGCTCAACTTTTTTATTCCCTCTGCCCGTTATGTCCTGACCGGGCATCCTTTTTTTATGTATCAGGTCCGCTGCCGCATGAGCGCTTACTGCGGAACACCGCCAGAAGTATATCCAAACGCCAACCCGCCACTAGCTGTCTTTCTGATGGCGCCTGCTGTCGCGCTTGCTGATAAGCTGGGATGGAGCAACAACTATCATTACCTGATCGGTACCGTCACTATTGAGTTTATCCCCGTTTGTCTCCTTCTGGCTTATGAGGTAGATAGCGCGCTGCGGCGTCTGGCACCAGAGCTAGCACCAGCGCAACGCTATGTCGCCTTTCTCCTGGCGCTCTTTTCGCCCTTGCTCTGGCAAAGTATGCTCGTCTGGAATCACGTTGAGCAACCGCTCATGCTTTATCTCCTGCTCCTTGGCCTGCGCCTGTTGCAAGACCGGCATGATGGCTGGGCCGGCATCTGTTTCGGACTTGCCCTCTACTCGCGCACAACTGCATTGCTTGCTCTCTTTCCTATCTTTGTAGCGCTGGCCTGGCACCGCGACTGGTTGGCAGTCATCCGCGCAGGTGCCACAACAGGAGCAGTGCTTATCATCGGGTTTGCCCCATTTCTCCTCTTTGATCGCACGAATATCATTTACTCGCTTGAGAAGTTTCATGGTTCCCTCGGTATCGGGGGAAACTCGATCTGGACTCTCTTCGTTGGTACACCGTTTGAACAGATCGCCCGCCATCTGGATACGCCCACGTTCATTGGGCTGGCTCTGGTGCTCGCCTTTGCCTCTCAACGCCTGGGTATAGCAGCGCGAGATCGCAGCATCTATGGTGCCATTGCCCTTTGTTTGCTAACATTTCCTCTCTTAAATAAGACAGTCTGGTCCTATTATTACCTGGAGCCCTTCGTCTTCTTACTCATTTGGGAATTTGCCACCTATAACGAGCAACAATCACCGCTATGGCGGGCGCCAGTTATCACCCTGGCATATCTGTGCATAACCATGACGCTCTCCGCGTATATCTCGCTGCATAGTGTCAATGGCTTCTTCCGACGGCTCACCGGGGTTGTGGAATTCGGCCTAATGTTCAGCTTCATGCTTGCCATCTGGTATCGTGCACATGTATCTACTCCTGTCGCGGCTCGCCTCCTGCGTCTACCAGCCCGTGGCGCGCCATAGCGCTGTCGCCTCTGCAGTGTAGCCATGGAAGCGTGGGCACCTTGCCCGCAATATGTCGGGCAGACCTATAGTCTCACCACCGGAGGGAATTGGAGAAACTAAGGCAATGATCGCCTTTACAGCGTCTTGTCAACGCTTTGTGCCCGGGCTTCTGGGACCAGGGTTGCCCGGAGACAGTGATTCTGTGCTACAGTGTATAGTACAGCGTGTCCAGTTATACTCTTTCACGATAAAGACACATCATCCTGCTTGGCGTGGCGAGATGCCTGTGTTCTTCCCAAGAGAAGATGCCATTCTCGCTTTGCTTGTCCCATCAGGATGAGTGCTTTGCCACCGTGAAAGAGGAAGCAACAGAAATGCAGCCAAAGGCCCTATTTATGGAGTATTAACTACTCATGGCTACGATTGAGGAGCCTGCTGGAGCAGGCGAAGCGGTTCCAACCAACTTATCGCAACCCGATCCCACGCGGCAGTATCTGGCCCGCCGCTATGCTCGCGCACGACATCTGTTGCTGCTCGCACGTCTGGCAATAGCCGCCGTATGTATCGGGGTGCTGATCTTCGCCGGCTTCGCTATCCAACTGCGCAATGCATTGACGGTGCTGGGTCAGTGGCAGCCTCTCGGCGATTGGACCCCATTGCTGGTGGGTGTCTATTTTCTGGTGCTTATTATTGCCTATGAGCTGATCGGCTTTCCCCTGGCTGTTTACGGCGGACTCATCCTGCCCCGCCGCTACGGTCTTTCCATACAAACCATGCGTGGCTGGCTGGCAGACTACCTCAAAGGCTTATGCCTGGGTCTGGTTCTGGAACTGGCGGCAGTCGAATATATCTACCTGCTGCTGGCGACGCAGCCGCGCATATGGTGGCTCTGGGTTGGGAGCGCTATGCTGCTCTTCTCTGTGGTCATGACCAATCTTGCTCCTATCTTGCTCCTCCCACTGTTCTATCGTCTGACCCCTCTGGAAGACGCAGACCTGCGCGCGCGGTTACTGGCGCTGGCAGAACGGGCCCATACGCGCGTGCGCGGGGTATTCACCATGAATATGAGTAGTAAGTCTACAACGGCAAATGCAGCACTGATGGGTGTGGGCAACACACGACGCATTGTTGTGGCTGATACCCTCCTGGACTGCTATACGCCTGATGAAATCGAGGTAGTGCTGGCACATGAGCTTGGCCACCATGTGCATCAGGATATCTGGAAGCTCATCGTCATCCAGACAGCACTGACGCTGGGTGGTCTCTATGTGGCCGATATAGGCTTGCACTGGGCCATCGTCATGGGCCCTTATCGCCGATTAACTGATGTTGCCGCTATGCCTGTGCTGGCGCTGGTGCTTGGGCTGTTTGGCCTGATCATGCTACCGCTGAGTAACGGCCTCAGCCGGTTGATAGAGCGGCAAGCAGATCAGTATGCGCTGGAAATGACAGGCAAGGTGGAAGCGTTCAAGAGTGCTATGAACCGACTGGCCAATCAAAACCTGGCGGAGCTGGATCCGTCCCCTCTGGTGGAGTTCTTTCTCTATGATCATCCTGCTATTGGTCGCCGCATCCATCATGCCGCAGCATTTGCCAGGGAACAGAAGAAATCGCACGAGCTGGAAATCTCATAAAAATTCTCTTTTTTGCAAATTTGCATAGCTATTTTTTACTCAATTTGCAGCTTCAGGGCTTGTTATTCACTCATTTTATGTTAAAATGAGGCAGGTACCCATGTGTGTATCGGGAGGCAGGCATTGCCGATAATCTCCTTACATAAGAGATATCGGCTGAGCGGGCCGCCGGCTCATCACTGGCGGTTGAGGTAGGTACAGATGACGACACTGCGCCGGAAACTCATTTTTACCATCACCACCACGCTGGCTCTCGGCCTTGTCCTCTCTACTTTGCTTTCTACTCTGCTCTTTTCCCAATTGGTTGAGCGCTATGCTGAAGGCGAGGCGCAGAACCGGGTCTTGGCCATGGTCAATGCTGCCAGATTCCAGGCAAGGCGCCTCTTGCAGGAAGCACAGGTGCTGGCCCAAGATCGCCAGCTAGCCGGCCTCGTCGCTATGGCCGGGGTAGCGCCTCCTATTGAACTCCATGCCCGGCTCGTCACGCTGCTCCAACCCGATTTCAGTGATCTCGGTCTGAGTGAGATGGACATCGTGGATACGCAAAGACGCGTGTTGGCGCACATACAGGATAGCGCACACTACGGCGAGCTCCTGCACGGGCAGGCCTGGCTCTCGCTTACCTCTGTGCTTCAGGGTAATGCTGCACTTTTCATCGGCCAGCAGGAATCGGCAAACACCTGGGTGATCCGTGCCGAAGCACCCATTGTAACGACAGCATCGCGTCTGCCCATCGGGGTACTCGTGCTTGGCCAGGTAATTGATAACCGCTTTGCCAGCATGATGCAACAGCTCGATGGTATTCCCGTGGCAATCTACTACCAGGGCAAGATGATCGCCCGTTCACCGGGCATGGTGGCGCAATTGCCCTCGCCATTTGTGACACGATTGGCTGTTGGCGATAGCTGGGCTTTCCAGCAAACGGAGATAGGCGGGCTCGCATTCCTGTTAGCCGGGTATCATGTTCCACCGGTTATCAGTAAGCTGCCTGGTGATCAACCTGACCTGGTGTTTATCGTAGCCGAGCCTTTGACCCAGTTCAACCAGTTAATCAATCGTGTAATAGCCCTTCTGGTTCTTGCAGGTATTGCTACAGCGCTCATGGTGATGTGCCTGGTCTTCTGGTTTGCTACCCGTATCGCCTGGCCCGTACGCCAGCTTCAGGCGATCGCAGCAACCATCGCCGCCGGCGCACTCGATTATCAGATCGATGTGCAGTCCAATGATGAGGTTGGCCAGCTCGCCCGCTCATTTGGTGACATGGTGAACTCGCTCAAGCAAAAGATCGCTGAAAGCCATGCTGTGAGTCGCCGTCTGGTTGCATTGCTTGCACTGAGCAATGCTCTGATTGCCACACTCGATCTCCAACAGATCAGTCGCGCGGTAACCAAAGATGTTGCGACAATTATGCAGGCCTGCCGTACCAGCCTGGTCATCTTTGATGCTGCGAGCCAGCGTCTGGTAGTTGCGGCGCGTTGGCTCAGCGAAATCGAATATGCGCGCGTCTCGCAACAGCTCCTCCATCGCCAGCGTTATGCCCGCCAGCTTGATCTCTGGCAGGATCTGAACACGCTAGACATAAAGCTGGCCGAGACAGTGATGCAACAACGCCGTATTGTTACGGCGGAACGATTAGCATCGCTGCCGCAGGCTGAACCGGCAACAACCTGGAGGGATATCGCTCTCCAGCAGGGATTAGGTGCGGCTATTGCCATCCCCCTGATTGTCCATGAGCAGCTTATCGGTACCTTAAATGTATACCTTGATACTCCCCATCCGTTTACAGAACAGGACCTGTTCCTGTTGAATACCGCTGCAAACCAGGCGGCTATCGCTGTGAAAAATGCACAACTCTTTGCAGAGGTGCGTCAGAGCAATAGTGCATTGGAGCGAGCGAACCGGCTGAAGTCGGAGTTTCTGGCCAATGTCTCGCATGAACTGCGCACGCCAATGAATGCCATTATTGGTTTTGGTCATTGCCTGCTCGAGGGACTGGATGGTGAGCTCAATGAGGCTCAGACCAAGGATCTCACCATTATGCTCTCGAGCGCCGAAGATCTGCTCAAGCTGATCAATGATATCCTCGATCTATCTAAGATCGAGGCTGACCGGCTCGAATTGCACCTAGAGCCCATTGATGTGCAGACTTGTATTGACACGGTCGTGCAGCAAATGAAGCCCCTGGCTGTTGCCAAAGGCTTGCAGCTTATTGTGGAGGCAGCGCCAGGGCTACCAGCGGCGCAGGCTGATAGTGCACGTGTGCGCCAGGTGCTGCTTAATCTGGTTTCTAATGCGATCAAGTTTACTGAGCAGGGAGAGGTGCGCATCCGCAGCTGGGTCACTGGAACAATGTTTGCAGTGTCTGTGAGTGACACTGGCATCGGCATCCCGCCCTCAGCACTGGAATATATTTTTGAGGCCTTTCGCCAGGTCGATGGTAGCTCAACACGGCAATTCAGTGGCACTGGCCTGGGATTGACCATCGCACGGAAGCTGGTAGAATTGCAGGGTGGCACTCTCACGGTTGAAAGCGAACCGGGCCGTGGATCAACGTTTAGCTTTACCCTGCCGCTAGCGGCGCTTGATGTGGCTGGGACAGGTTGGGAGGGAGAGGAAGGAGAGACGCTCCGCAATACGGCGCGCATGGCGGTATGGACCAGGAATAGTAGGTAACTATGGGCACCGAGCGGGGAACAATACTCGTTGTCGAAAATGAACAAAATAATCGCGCACTGCTGGAGAAGATCTTAACCCTTGCAGGTTACCGGTGTATTTCTTCAACCAACGGGTTGGAAGCTCTGCAAGTGCTTGAGCGTGAGCGCGTCGATCTTATCCTGACGGACCTTTCTATGCCGGTGATGGATGGCTATCGTGCTACCCGATTGATCCGTCAGATTCCCGGTTATGAACATCTCCCGATTGTTGCCGTTACAGCGCATGCAATGAGTGGTGACCGCGAGCAAGCACTGCATTCTGGGTGCAATGATTATCTGGCGAAGCCTTTCCGCCCGCGCGAACTGCTCGAAGTTGTCGGGCGATTCCTGGGTACCCGCACAACACCGTAGTTGGCTATATCCTGGGCCCGGCACACAAACCGGCATTTGCGCTCCGGCTACTTAATATGGTTTGATATCAGGAAGTGCTATCTGGCGATCCTTCCTATGGGTGTCTTGCCCGCTTCCTGCACTCCCCAATTGCCGGTTGTGTCAGCCTGAGCTGCACCTGGCCGCTGTGGTTCAACATGGTGAGACCAGGGTCAATTGGGCGCAGCGCATGTGATCTTTTGGCTTTTGGGCGCCCGTAAGAATATCCTGTACTTTAGGCGTCATCTCTCCCAGATCGATAGCAGTCTCTGGCTAAGAGGCTGCTGTAAACTTCTTTTTGGGATGGAAAAATGAGCTTCATCATTTGCTCTGCGAGCAATAGTTAATAAGCATGTACACCATGCTAAAAGCATGTACACCATGCTAATACATATGATTTTTATGATTTAAGGAGCATGTGTTTATGGATATCAAGTTGATGACTCGGGACGTCACCGGGTTTCGCGGTGATGCATTGGTTGTCGGTGTCACGCAGGTTTTGCAAGAACTGCAGGGTACTGCTGGCACGCTCGATGGACCGGCAGCAACGCTGGATCATGTGCTAGGTGGGCTTATCCGCCAGCTCCAGCGTTCCGGCGAGTTCACTGGTAAGGCCGGTGAGACGAGCCTCATTCACACATTAGGCAAACTGGAAACGCCCCGGCTGCTTTTGGTCGGATTAGGGCCACGCGACCAGATGAATACCAATCGGGTGCGGCGCGGTGCTGCCATTGCCTGTCGTAGCCTGGGTCATGCGGATATCGCTCAGGTTGGTCTGGCCCTTTTCTGGCCGGAGCTAGGCCTTGATGCAGCAGCTACGGTGCAGGCTATGGTTGAGGGCGCATTATTTGGACTTTATCAGTTTAACCGCTATAAAAGTGTCGATAACGAAAAGGGCACACATCGGATCAACACACTCACCCTCTTTGTCGGGCCCGATGGAGACACAGAGGCACTGCAATCGGCCATCGAGCGCGGGCGCATTATGGCTGAAGCAACAAACTTTGCCCGCGACCTGGCTAATGAGCCCCCCAATGTGCTTACCCCTACAGAGCTGGCGAATCGAGCGCGCGCGATGGCCCAGGCCTATGGGTTGGAGTGCGAGATCCTTGATCGTGCGCAGATGGAGGAGCGTGGTATGGGCGCACTGCTGGGTGTAGCTCGCGGCAGTGCGCAACCACCAAAATTCATCATCTTGCGCTACCGTGGTGGCGATCCCCGGCAGCCGGGTATGGCTCTGGTCGGCAAGGGGATCACCTTCGATACCGGAGGTATCTCTATCAAGCCAGCCGATCGCATGGAAGAGATGAAGTTCGATATGTGTGGTGCAGCAGCTGTGATCGGTGCCATGATGGCTATTGCTCAGCTTAAACCACCGATCAATGTGACCGCTCTGGCACCGGCTACCGAGAATATGCCCGGCGGCAATGCTTATCACCCTGGTGATATCTTACGTACAGCCAATGGCAAAACCATCGAGATCGTCAATACTGATGCTGAGGGCCGCTTGATCCTTTCAGATGCGCTATCTCTAGCACGTAAAGAGGGGCTGGCGCCAATCATTGATGTCGCGACGCTGACTGGCGCCTGCGTCGTTGCGCTTGGCAAGGTCCATACCGGGGTGTTCAGCAATGATCAAAGCCTCATAGACGAGATCATTGCTGCGGGATCTGAAGAGGGCGAAAAGTTCTGGCCAATGCCGATGGATGAGGAGTATGATGAACTCATCAAGAGTGAGGTGGCTGATGTCAAGCAGACCGGTGGCCGCTATGCTGGAGCGATCACTGCTGCGAAGGTGCTCAGCCACTTCGCACAGGGTGCACCCTGGGCACATCTCGATATCGCCGGCACAGCCTACGACGAAAAGAAGCCCTATCAAGCGCCCGGAGCAACTGGTGTCGCCGTACGCACACTTGCCCGCCTTGCCGAGCGATTAGCACGCTAGTCTTATGCAGATTACCATTCGTTATTTTGCTGCATACCGGGAAATCACTGGACGAGATAGTGAATCGCTGGAGGTCACTGAGGGTGCGACTATCAGTGACCTCCAGCGCGAGCTGGCACGCCGCTATGCTGGTCTGGATAAGCTGCTCGCACGCTCTATCTATGCAGTGAATCGCCGCTATGTCCCGATCGAAACACCACTGCAGGATGGAGACGAGCTTGTCTTCATCCCCCCAATGGGCGGCGGAGCCAGGGAAATAGCGTTGGCATGGCAGCATGACTCACCGGCATCTGGCTTTTGATCTGAGGGAAGCCCGGATTTCCCCCATGTCAGTGCTCAGGAGATGGCCACAAGAGTCAATGCACGAATCACGCTGACCTGCGCTTGTTTTTCCCAAAAGGAGATCGCCTTATGGAACTGATCCGTATCACCCGTGAACCCATTAACCGTGATGAAGTGATCGCTGCTGTAGCTCACCCTGAGGCCGGCGGCATTTGTACCTTCGAAGGGGTTGTGCGTAACCATGCACGCGGCCATGCGGTGCGCTATCTGGAGTATGATGCATACCCGGAGATGGCTGAGGAACAGATGGCAGCTATTGCCCAGGAGGTACGTGAGCGCTGGCCGGGAGCGCGCATTGCCATGGTCCATCGCATTGGCCGGCTCGAGATCGGCGAGGCCAGCGTCGTGATTAGCGTGGCAATGCCACATCGTGCCCAGGCTTTCGAGGCGTGTCGCTATGCTATCGATAAACTCAAGACTACCGTCCCCATCTGGAAAAAGGAGTTCGGCGAGCAAGGAGAGGAGTGGGTTGAAGGGTAGCTGGAGCCAGTATGGTATACTAAAAGCAGAGGGGTGATCGGCGCCCAGCCCTCGCAAGGAGGCTGTGCAATGAATCTCTTTGAAAAACAGGCCAGACTCAATCAGCTCTTTGCTCAAAATCCCGTTACGACTGCATACCTGGCTGGCTCACTGGCCAGCCGCGCTTCTTTTGGCCATCTTACTGATGTTGATATCGCTATCCTTTTAATGGACCAGATCAAACAGGACCAGTTTCTCGATTACCAACTCTATTTTCTTAGTGAACTGGCCAGACGACTAGAGACTGAAGCGATAGATGTTGTCATTCTCAATCAGGCTTCATTGCTCCTCAAACTTCAGGTCATCAAGTATGGGCAGATTCTCTTCAGCCGTGACGAGAGACAGCGCATTGCCTTTGAGACGCGTGCGGTGATGCAGTACCTTGATTTTCGCAGGATGGATGAAATCCAGAGCGAGGCACTCTCACGTCGACTGGCGGCACCGACCTTGACGCTTGACCGTGAGACACTGGATGCCCAGGTACAGCGCCTCCGTAAGGCGCTGGCTATCCTGCAAGAGCTGCGTGGGGCCGACCGCAACCAGTTTATCAGCGACTACCATTTGCATGGCCTGGCGGAGCGTTACCTTCAGGTGGCAATTGAGGGATGTTTGCAGATGTGCGGACTGCTCATCGCTTCGCTTGGCCTGCGGCGTCCCGAGGCCCATCATGACCTGCTGACGGTTGTCGCCCGGCGTGAACTGATCCCCCTTCCGCTGGCTTTCCGGCTTGAAGTGCTTGCTGACCTGCGCGACTTGCTGGTCCATGAGCCAGAAAAATTGACTCCTGAACTCCTCTATGAGCACCTCTATCAGCGCCTGGGTGATTTGGAGGAGTTCGCCAACGCCATTAGTAAGCTCATTGGGGGGGAAACGTAGGCACGCTAAGACCACCGGACCCCTGGTCTCTCCGGCTTGATGTAAAAAAAGGAGAGGCCAATGCTGCCTCTCCCTGGCCTGCTGCGATTTTAGCGTTTTAGAGTGGGGCGGGCGGGACTCGAACCCGCACGGGCTCTTCGCCCAAGGGATTTTAAGTCCCCTGTGTCTGCCATTCCACCACCGCCCCAAGAGTCACGCGCCAGCCTGAGCATAATCTGCCTCAATCGGATCTCTTGCCGAGCGAGAAACTCTTAGACAAGGGATATTATACCTCTGACCATGCGGTTGCGGCAAGTAGCACCAAGTGGCACGCCGCTGTAGTTTGGCCTGGTTTTTCTATTGCTGGCTACGAATCTGCTCCTGCCCGCCATGCCGCTACCAGCGATTCTACGTCGTCAATATAGGCTTGCACATCATTGTGATCCCATGCAGGCGCGTACACCGGGATAATCCTGGGCACTGTATCCAGCTTCCACTGTGCCACATAGAGATTGCGAATCAGCGCATACCAGTCCGCAAAACCCTGGGGCCAGGATATGTACTGACGAAACCCTTCGTAGGACCGGGGCCAGTCTGGCGTCCACTTAATATTGCCCAGGCTGAGCGTTATCCGCGCTACGCCGGTTGTGCCGCAGCCGCTTTCATGGACGAAAAAAGCCAGCGCATAAGCCGGGTCAATGCCATATTCCACTCCCAGATCATAGAGTTGCTGTGCATAAGGGGTCGCCGGCGAGTGGTATTGCATCAGCACATTCCGAATCTGAGTAACAGTGATTGTGGGTGGCCCCACGACGCTCTCGCTCGTGCCAATGCCAGGAATATTGGCCGGTAGCGATGCTGGCCCGGGTACGTCTGCCCATCGCAACGATGAAATAGCTCCCAATTTTATGCTGCCAGAAGAAGCGTTGTCCGTTGCTTCAAATCCACTGAGCACAGGAATCGGTACCCCGGTGTGTGTCCAGGGTCCTACTTTCCATGCGAAAAACAGGAGCATCGCCAGTAACAAAAAGAGCTGGACTTCACCGGCAATCTCTGGCCTCTGCTTCTGTTTGGTCGCGTATCCACGATAGTCCACTCCATGTCTGTACATGCTCCGCCTCCAAAATCGCACACTTGTACACTTTCTGGCCTGGCCAGTGCTTATGCAGGGCATCCCGCCGGGAATAGAGAGAGATACAGGTTATACCTGCTCCCTGATTGGTCAGGATAGCGGCGCTAGGTGATGAGCTTCTCTCAACATATAATTTAGAACAAATATTCTAATCCTCAAAGCAATGATATCATAGCGCCGTAGTTGTTTCAAGCTGTGCTGCGCCAATTTTTGCTGCTTTTCCGCAATCACGAGCGACGGAAAGAACAAGAGATGAGAGGGGAGCACAGGAGGCCTTGCCTCTGTTGCATGGCCTTATGTCCTTTCGAGGATGTTTGCAAAGGAGGGAGCAATGGACTGGCACGAAGAGTTGCGTACTATCCTGGAGAGGCTCAATGTGACGATGCACGATGATATACCCGACCAGTATGAACAAAATATTGCACTTTTTCAGCAGTCGCGGGAGCACCAGGGCGTGTTTTACCGGCTGGATCTTATAGACAATGCGCCAGAGCTACGGGTATTTGTGCCCTGGAATGATAACATAGCACGATTGCGCTGCTTTGTCGTGCGTGTACCCGTACAGTCACCATTGCGCGCAGGCTTCAATGCTTTGCGGGAGTGGGACGATAGCGATCTCTCCACCTGGCTCTGCCCATTGGCACGGCAGCACCTGCTCTTCGCTATTGGCGAAGTGCTCAAGCAGCTTTTCTGGGCTGGCGATATCGCCACCGGTCAGTTTCCACCAGAGATTATTGTAACTGCCGTGGATATCTAAAAGCTTCCGTTGACATCTTTGATACCCGTATGATACGATGTTGCCCGCACAGTGGCACTGGTCCACTGCTACAGGAATTCCCTCGATCACCCATAGGCGCGTGATCTGAGTGCGCGCGGTCGAAGCAGCCCCGCAGAGTCTTCAGCCTGTCTCATATGCTCGGTAGATGTCTAGTTTTGTGAGTGTGTCATTTCATGAACCGTGAATACCATCGCTGGTACAGCCCTCCGTTGCAACGCGACATGGAGTTGCTGATCTTTGGGCATGCTGGCGCGCGCGTTCTGGTCTTTCCCACCTCTCAGGGGCGCTTCTTCCAGTGGGAAGACATGGGCATGGTTGCTGCCCTTGGCGAGCACCTGGAACGGGGCTGGATTCAGCTCTACTGCGTGGATAGTATCGATTCAGAGAGCTGGTATGCTAAAGGGATTCACCCGGCCGATCGGGTGCGGCGACATATGCAATACGATCGCTATCTCCATGATGAGGTTCTGCCTTTCATGAGCAGCCGCAATCTTAATCCTTTTCTGATCACAACAGGAACCAGCTTTGGCGCCTACCATGCTGCCAATTTCGCCTTCCGCTATCCCCATTTGGTTGACCGTCTCATTGGCATGAGCGGCCTCTACGATATCAGGCGCTTTGCTGATAGCTATTATGATGACAACGTCTATTTCAATAATCCCTGTGACTTCATCCCCAATGAGCATGATCCTGAGCGGCTGGCAGCGCTGCGACATATGGATATTATCCTGGCTATCGGCCGTGATGATCCCTGTCGCCCCAATAACGAATACTTCTCCAGCATCCTCTGGAGCAAAGGTATCTGGCATGCCTTGCGTATCTGGGATGGCTGGGTTCACGACTGGCCCTGGTGGCAGCAGATGATCCAACGGTACATTGGCGGCCATGATTGACGAGGGAGCATGCTGATGACACTAAAAGTTGGCCTGATTGTCGGGCGGGAGTGGTCCTTTCCTCCGGCCTTCATCGAAGAAGTCAATCATCGTAACGAAGGTGTGATCGCCGAATATGTCAAGCTGGGCGGTACACGCATAGATGAACCCTGCCCCTATGCAGTTATTATTGATCGTATCTCTCATGAGGTGCCATATTACCGTCTCTTCCTGAAGTATGCCGTCCTTCAGGGTGTGACAGTGGTCAATAATCCTTTCATGTGGACTGCCGATGATAAATTCTTTGAGGCAGCTCTGGCAACAAAGTTGGGTATTGCCAGTCCTAAAACCGTCGTTCTGCCCAATAAAGAGTATGTCCCTGGGATTGTCCATCCGGACAGCTTGCGTAACCTGATCTATCCGCTGGATTGGCAGGGCATCATTGACTATGTTGGTCTCCCCTGTATTATTAAAGATGCCCTGGGTGGTGGCTGGAAAGACGTCTTCATCTGCCATTCGCTGGAAGAGCTCATCCACCACTATGACCGATTTGGCTTGCGAACTGCAATTGTCCAGGAATATATCGAGTGGGAGCATTACGTTCGCTGCATCGCGCTGGGCCAGGAGGAAGTCCTGCCTATCAAGTATGACCCTCATGCGCGCAAATATCACGTTGAGCACCAGCACCTTAGCCCCGAACTTGGCGCCCGCATTGTCGAGGACTCGCTCAAGCTTGTGCGAGCGCTGGGGTACGATATGAACTCGCTCGAATGGGCCATCCGCGATGGCGTTCCCTACGCCATCGACTTTATGAATCCTGCACCCGATATGGACATCTACTCATTGACCCCCTTCTATTTCGATTGGGTGGTCAAGCATATGGCTGATATGGCGATCCGACTGGCCAAGCAACCGAGGCCCCAGGAGCGCCAGTTGCGTTGGGACACCTTCATGGCCGGAGATCGGGACCTTAATGCCTCTAGCCTGGCATCGGAGAACTCAACCCCAGCATTAGTGCGCCAGCGCCGGGCGGGCAGCAGGCGCCGTAAGACGGCGTCGGCTCCAGAATCTGCAACCTGATCTGGCCCCGCTGTGGTTTCGCAGTCGCTAGCTTCTGGAGGTTCACCATGTTACTTCGCGAGGCCATTCAAGCCTATCACGACCTGCTTAACGATGAGCTGGCCAGTGAGTCGCAGGCATACCTGGATGACCAGCTCCAGCGGCGTGGGCTCTTCTTTGGCTCACGTCCACTCTGTACGGTGCTGCGGCCACGTTTCATGACGCCGGAACAGTATCGCTTTCTCCAATCGCGGGTACGGGTGCTGTTAAGCGCCTTTCGCAAGGCTTATCATGCTGCCATGGCCGATGTCTCCTTTCGAGCTCAATTTGGCCTGGCTGATTGGGAAGAAGAGCTCGTGCGTACCGATCCTGGCTTCTCTGTCCCCAGTCCCACCTCACGGTTTGATATGTTTTTCCTGCCTCATTCCTCAACTGTCTCTCCCCAAGGTAAAGGGGAAAATGGCAATGAGGTTCGTCTGGTAGAGTACAACGCTGAGACCCCTGCTGCCCCGGCGTATAATGACATTCTCTCGGAGATCTTTTATGGACTACCGGTGATGCGTCAGTTCTTGCATCATTATCAGCTCTATCCACTTCCATCCCGTCATCATGTCCTTCATGTTTTGCTTGATGCCTACTGTCAGTGGGCGGGACGACGTGAAGCGCCGCGCATTGCTATCCTTGACTGGCGCGAGGTGCCTACGTATAGTGAGTTCATTCCTTTTGCAGAGTATTTTAGGTCCCATGGCCTGGCCTGTATCATCGCCGATCCACGCGAGGTAGAATACCGCAATGGACACCTGATGGCCGGCGATTTCACTATCACGCTCATCTACAAGCGCGTGCTCATCAGTGAGCTGATCGAGCGTGGTGGCCTAGATCATCCGGTAGTACGCGCAGTGCGTGATAGAGCCGTGTGTATGGTCAATCCATTTCGCTGCAAAATTCTGCATAAGAAAGCCAGTCTGGCTGTGCTGAGTGATGAGCGCAATGCCGGCCTCTTCACGGCTGGGGAGCTTAGAGCCATCGCCGAGCACATCCCTTGGACGCGTCGCGTAGAGGAGTGCCATACCCTCTACCATGGCCGGATAGTTGATCTGCTTCCCTTTATTCTCGAGCATCGCGAGCACCTCGTCCTCAAGGCCAATGACGAGTATGGTGGCAAGGGCATTGTCCTAGGCTGGTTGACCAGTCCCAGCGGCTGGGAGCAGTCGATCCGCGCAGCTATGACTGAACCCTATGTTGTCCAGGAGCGGGTGACCGTTCCCCGCGAGCCCTATCCCAGTCTGGTCAGTGACCGCCTTTTAATCACCGATAGGCTGCTAGATACTGATCCTTTCATTTTCTATGGCGATTATATGGATGGCTGCCTGACACGCCTCTCGACCGAGGATTTGTTAAATGTTACAGCCGGCGGTGGCTCAACTGTCCCAACCTTCTTAGTTGAAAAACGCTAGAACCGCTCCCCATAGACAAGGAGCGTGTATCAAACGTCCCACGGCATACAGGGGATTGGCGGATCGCCTGCACAAGGGAGGACCTTATGCAACCACCATCGCTCACTATCGGCATCGAGGAAGAATATCAGATCATCGATCCCCAAACGCGCGAGCTCCGTTCGTATATTACCCAGATCCTGGAGGCCGGCCGGCTGGTGCTGCTCGAGCAGGTGAAACCTGAGCTGCACCAGTCCATGGTTGAGATTGGCACCAATGTGTGCCGAACGCCGGCAGAGGTCCGCACAGAGCTGGTGCGGCTGCGCCGCACCATTATTGAGCTGGCCGCAAAGAATGGTCTGCAGATCGCTGCTGCTGGCACCCATCCGTTCTCCTCCTGGCTGGCGCAGGAAGTTACGCCGCATGAGCGCTATATGGGCGTGAAGCAGGACATGCAAGAACTTGCCCAGCGATTACTCATCTTTGGCACCCACATCCACATTGGCATTGAGGACCGTGAGTTCCTGATCGATACCATGAACGTCGCCCGCTATTTGTTACCCCATCTGCTTTGTCTCTCTACCAGTTCGCCTTTCTGGATGGGGCGCAAAACTGGACTCAAGTCCTACCGCAGCGTGATCTTTCGTAACTTTCCCCGGACTGGCATCCCCCGTATCTTTGGGTCCTGGGCTGACCTCACCTACCTAGTAGACACGCTCGTGCGCACAAACTGTATTCCTGATGGTACAAAGCTCTGGTGGGATATCCGCCCCAACTGGAAGTACCCAACGCTGGAGTGCCGAATTTGCGACGTTTGCACACGAGTAGATGAGGCCGTGTGTATCGCAGCTATCTTCCAGGCCATCGTCGCCAAGCTATGGAAGCTACGCCGCGACAATCTAACCTTCCGCATTTACCCTGCTGATCTGATCGAAGAGAATAAGTGGCGTGCGGTGCGGTACGGATTGGACGGCAAACTGATTGACTTTGGGAAACAGCAGGAGCTACCTGCCCGCGATCTCATTCTTGAGCTGATCGAGTGGTTTATTGGCGATGTGGTAGATGAACTGGGCAGCCGCAAAGAGGTTGAGTATACCTATCGCATCTTGCAGGAGGGCACCAGTGCCGATCGCCAGCTAGCTACCTATCAGCGGACTGGTGACCTCAAAGCCGTAGTGGACCAGTTGATCTACGAAACCAGCGAAGGAGTGATCGTATAGGTCCGGGCGATCTGCTGTACTGATTCCAGTGAGAATCAGGCTTTCTGCATGCGCTTGGACTGGACGAAAAGGATGAGTAGCAAAATGACAGAGGCGGCAACCCAGACAGGGATGTCAATAATAGTTCGCCCGTCATCGTCCCTGTAGGAGAGAAGTGAGACGCTATTGATTGCTTTCAGAATCCTCAGGATAGCGTTGTCCTTAGGGAGAAGGTCCACAGACCTGGCTTCAGACATCGTGACGGCCTTACCTTTCTCGTTATCGTTATTAGCCGTGGAGAAGGTAGCAAGCACCTCTGCTTCCTATTGACCCTAATTAAGCGCCATTCCTGAGTAGAGATGGAGTTATAGCTGCGCGGGAGCTTAGCATGTTAGGCTCCCGCGCAAGCGCTCGGCAGGACGGCCGTCAAATGGTGATGTGAATAGAACGCGCCTAAGAAGGCATATACGCATTCATCTTGGCGACTGCGTTATGGATAGCCGCTTCGACGTGGGCCAGCGTCACCACATTGCTTCCCTCATTGGCTGCGAGCCGCGCTGCCCCATTGCGGGCAATGGTGCGCATAAAGCCGGCAGGAACTCGCTCCAGGCGTGTCTGTGCCTCCACTGTCCACTGAAGCCGCTCGGCCAGGATAGCCGCTGCCGGATCCTGTACCTGTCCGTTAACCGGGCACGTCTGCTGTGCCAGCACCGGCGCCTGAGTGAACGCTGCGCCGGCTCCCAGGGCCAGTGTGCCCGCAGCCAGTGCCTGTTTCAGAAAGGTCCGCCGGGGGGATCCCCCCGATGACTGGCGTGGTGTATTGGACATGAAAGTTCCTCCCTTTGCTATCTGCTTGGTAGAACGTTGCTATCTAGTGCGGTTAAACCATATGACCTGGAGGTAAATACTCAGGTAAATAAGGTTAAAACAGAGGCGACGCACCAGGTTTCACCGACTTATAGCCGGATCAACCCCCGTTGGGCAGCAAAAGTAACGGCCTCCGTGCGATTGGTTGCACCGAGCTTGCTCATGATCGCACTCACATGAAACTTTGCTGTACGTTCACTGATCACCAATCGCGCGGCAATCTCTTTATTGGGCAGGCCCTGGGCCAGCAAATGGAGCACCTCACGTTCCCGTGCGGTCAGCGGCACAGATGGCAGCGCTGTGCGCCGGGACAGCAGCGGCTCGTCGGGGGTGGCAGGAGGCGTAGCACTCATCCGCTGGAGGAGGCGTGCCGCTACCAATGGCTCAAGCAATGAGCCACCCTGCTGCGCCACACGGATCGCCCGAAAGATCTCCTCGCGCGGTGCGCCTTTGAGTAGATAGCCCTGTGCACCGGCCTGCACCGCTGCCCAAATGTTCTCATCGGTATCGTAAGCAGTGAAAACAATTGCACGCGTCTCAATCTGAGTAGCGCGGATACGCTGGATGACCTCGGCGCCGTTCAGCCCTGGCATTTGCAGATCCACTAGCAGAATATCCGGGTGGTGTTCACGAGCGAGGCGTAGGGCTTCCTCGCCATCACCGGCTTCTGCAACCACTACAAAATCGGGCTGCGTCTCTAGAACGGCACGCAATCCCTCACGTACGATAGGGTGATCATCTGCCAGCAAGATGCGGATTGTCACTGATAAGGAACCCTCACTTCCAGCCGTGTACCCTGTCCTGGCGTGCTGATAATTGTGCATGAGCCTCCCATAAGCCGGGCGCGCTCTTGCATGCCAGCCAGGCCAAAGTGTGTACCATCTAGCTTCTGCACTATTGCGGGATCGAAGCCTTGCCCATCGTCTTGCACGACCAGGACAATCGTGTCACCGTGGCGTTCGAGGGAAACGGCGACTCGCTGCGCAGCGGCGTGGCGGCGAACATTGGTCAAAGCTTCCTGAGCAATGCGATAGAGGCCAGCCTCGCTGCGTGGCGGCAAATGGTCCAGACCGGCAGGTACATGGTAGTGAACCTCTATACCGGTCTCATCATGCAATTGGCGGGCCAGTTCACTCAAGGCCATGGGAAGCGTGCGCTCATGTAATGGGGCTGCGCGCAGGTCTAGCACCGATCGGCGGGCCTCTTCCATGCCGGCACGAGCCAGACCAAGAGCGCGGAGGATGGACTCTGCGGCCCGCTCCGGGGCAACGCTGATCAACGCATCGGCGGTCTCCAGGTGCAGCGCGATAGCCGCAAAACTCTGGGCGAGGGTATCGTGGATTTCACGTGCCAGTCGGTTGCGTTCCTCCGCTGCTGCAAGCCGTGCAGCGGCAGCGGAGAGCTGCGCCCGCTCCACGGCCAGACCAACCTGGTCGCCGATGGTGTAGAGGAGTTGTAGTTCTGCCGGCTCCAGACTGCGCCAGTCTGAACTGGCGACATTCATTACTCCTAACGGCTTGTCCCTGGCATAGAGCGGAATGCTGGCGTGGTAGCGTAGTCCGCGAGCGCTATCCTCCTCCGGGTGGCCGTAGGCACGTTTCAACCGGCTACATTGGATGACATTGACGTTGTAAGCCGCGCCGGACATATCCCCTGCCAGGAAGGTATCGAGACAGTAGCACCGGCCGGTCATACGTTGTGGATCATTGGCCAGAAAAGGTGGCAGGTCCAGTGCTGCAGCCAGATAGGGCTCGCTGCGTTCATCGAGCAACCAGACCCAGCCAGAGCGCAAGCCCAGGAGTTCTGCCACCATGCTCAGTGCCTCGCGGACGGCTTCATGTGCATCCACTGCACGGTTGAGCGCACTGGCAATAGCATTGAGCACTCCCAATTCATGGTTGCGGCGCAGCAGTTGCGCTGCTACATCGCCGGTGAGCTGCTCCGGTGCCAGCTCAAGGTGTGCAGGCCGCTCGCGAGATGAGCGACCCGGACGATATATCCGCTGTGTTTGTTGGTCTCGACTATGCGCCTGCCGATCAGTGCTCATGGCTCCTCGCTGGTCTGTGTGCTCCCAAAATCTCTTTATTATAAAATATCCAAGGAGGGCCGTGACCGACAAGTGTGCCGATCGTCCAGCGAAGCTCGCTCCGACAATCAATGTCTCTAGGGAAACAAGGATAGTGGCTTATGCGCTCCGCAGTAGTGGAACAGAGGTGGGGTTAGGATAAAGTATGAGCTTTTTGCCAGGGTGCCGGGGAAAGACTCCCTTTCCCAATTGCTGCACGATGGCTCATGTGTTAGAATACTCATGCGATGCACCAGCGCGCCCCTGTCGGTCCGGCGACTGTCATGCCGCGCGCTGGCATTTCTTTAGTATGGTGGTCTCAGCGGCTAGCTGAAAGAAGATTTAGATGGCGGAGCGGAAGGGGCTGAGAGCTGAAAGCTCAGAGCCTCGCTCAAGGAGAAACTCGTGTCGTGGGTTGTCATCACTATTGCCGTTCTCTGCGCCTGCTCGGCTATGACAAATGTATTCGTGGCCTGGCATCATCGGAGCGACCGGCGAGATGCTATCCTGCGCCTCGTTGGCGGTGCGATCGGCCTGTTACCGATCGCCGGAGTTATCATTTTTAAGATAAATCACCTGACCTTAAACCCCTCTGTGCGTATTCGCTACATCCTTTCAGGAGTAGCGTTGTTGGTCGGGATGACCCTGCTCTTACCTGAATCTATTCAGCGTGCCCGTCAGCGCCGAAAGCAGCGTGAGCCGGCGCAAGTGGCAGTGCACATGGGAGGCTCTGACTCCTGGGTGAACTAAAGCATACTGATAGCGATTGTCTCTGATGGGACATGCAGAGCAGATATATGGGCGTTGATATGATCGGCGCATACTCCGCCAGCGGGGGTGGAAGAAAAAGGCTGCCTTGGTAGTTGAGTAAGAAAAAGCCAGAAAGAAGATACTCCCTGCCGCGCCAATTGATGGATACTTATGCTGGAAGATCATTTGCCTGAGCCTTTAAATCGGACGACAGCGCTGCGGGTGCTGCTGCGTGCCTATGAATGCCCGGAGGTCACCTATCTGGCCGATAATTTTCCTAGCTTCTGGGAGCGGGCATCAGGTGCGCATGTCATCGATGCGGATGGCCACGATTATCTTGACCTGACAGCGGCTTTCGCTGTCATGGGGCCTGGCTATGCTCATCCGCGTATCGTCCGTGCTGGTCAGGAGCAGTTAGCACGACTCAACCATGGTATGGGCGACGTTCACCCACCAGCAATCAAGGCTGAATTCCTGCGACGGCTTGTCGAGGTCAACCCGATCAAAGATGGCAAAGTCATCCTCAGCAGTTCAGGGAGTGAAGCTGTTGAGAGCGCGATGAAGACCGCGCTCATTGCCACCGGGCGCGCACGGATCATCGCCTTTTCGGGTGGCTACCATGGGCTGGGGCATGGTGCACTGGCCGGGACTACCGGCGCACTCTTTCGCGCACCTTTTTACCGTCAGCTTCATCCTTTTGTTTACCATGTGCCGCATCCTTATGACTGGCGCGCTATCGGTGGCACAGATGAGACACTCCTGGCCTATCTGGATTTTCTCCTGAGCGATCCATATTCAGGGGTGGGTGATGTCGGCGCGATTCTGGTTGAACCTATTCAGGGACGCGGTGGTATACGCCCGCTAACCACTGCTTTCGCCCAGGGGCTGCGCACGCTGTGCGACCGCCATGGTCTGCTGCTCATCTATGATGAGATCTTCACCGGATTTGGGCGCACCGGCTACTGGTTCGGTGCAGACTATCTTGGGGTGATACCTGACATTGCCTGCTATGGCAAGGGAATGACCGGTGGTTTCCCGCTCTCAGCGTGTGTGGGCCGGAGTGAACTGATGGACCGTTGGGGCACATCGACCGGCGAGGCGGTGCATACCAGCACCTTTCTGGGCAATCCACTGGGCTGTGCGCTGGCCCTGGCTACCATAGACGTACTCGAACAGGAACGGCTGGTAGAGCGTGCTATGGGGCTGGGTCCAATCATCCAAGACTTCTTTGCATGCCATCCACATCCACTGATCCATGATGTGCGTGGCAGCGGGGCGATGTGGGGTATAGAGCTGCCGGTATCGTTTGGTGGTGCCACAATGGGGCGCCTGATGGCACTGATGCTCCAGCGTGGCTACATTATCCTGGGTTCAGGCAGTCATGGCAATGTCATCAGTCTGACACCGCCCTTTGTAATCGATCCCGATGAGCTGCGTGATGCCCTGCATGCACTGCTGACGACGCTGGATGAGCTGGCCCAGGAGAAAAGAACCTGATCCTGTATTAACTTAAAGGAGGGCTTGGGATAATCGCAACGAAGTCCTGCCTGGAAGGTGAATCTAGCTATGTCAACATCGGAACGCCAGCAACCGGATCGAATGGAAAATCTGCCACGATCTGCCATGGCGAATCGCTCCCGTGAGGAGATACGCGAGAATGCCCGGTGGGTGCTGCAACAAAGTGGCTGCGCAGAGATGCTGCGCACCCTTAATCGCACGCACCTCAAGGGGCGTGCCTGGTTCGATGAATATGACTCTGGGGTCATTATGAAATGGGGCACGGGCTATACCCGCCGCCACATCTGGGTCCATGTTGATGGCGACCAGTTGATGTTCCGGCTCAAGCAGCACCGGCGCTGCAAGAGTACAACATTTCTCTGCGATGGCGAGTACCATCGCTTCACCCCAGAGCTATGGGCTAACCGCGTTGCTCTGCTTGAAGAGTTACGCCGTAACTATGAGCATCCTGTAGCAGAATCATCGGAAGATTAAAGAGGAGAACTGTTCAATGACACAGCCTATCGTTCCGGATGATCTGTACCGGTTACGCTTTGTGAGCGAGGCACAGATCTCCCCGGATGGCTCACGGGTCGCCTATGTTGTAACAACCATTGATGCAGAGCAGCATGAGTATCGCTCGGCTATCTGGGTTGCCCCAACCGATGGTGGTGAGCCACGCCAGTTCACTCAGGGGCATTATCACGATCACACCCCTCGCTGGTCCCCGGATGGCCGGTTTCTGGCCTTTCTTTCCGATCGGCCAGGCAATGGGAAGCAGCGCAGGAATTGCAGTCAGATCTGGCTGATGCCCGCCGATGGCGGTGAAGCAAGCCAGTTGACTACACTTCGCCATGGTGCAGGCACCCCTGTCTGGTCTCCTGATAGCCAGTACATCGCCTTTACTGCGAAAGTTGGCGAAGATGAGGATCCAGAGCAGCGCGCGGCGGACGAAAAAGGAGAAGATAAAAAACTGGATGCCCGCTTCCGCGTGATTACGCGCATGTGCTATAAGCTCGATGGTACCGGCTTTATCTATCAGCATCGCCAGCATATCTTCCTGGTTGCTGCTACTGGCGGCGAGCCACGACAGCTAACAGATGGCGATTGGGACGATGCCTCTCCTGCCTGGTCGCCAGATGGCCTGTATATTGCGTTTACCTCCGATCGCACCGATGATCGCGATTACCGCCCCACCGGTGACCTCTATGTGATGCCTGTTGTAGCCGGCGAGCCGCGCTGTCTGACACAAGGCGAACTGGATTGTATGGTCCCGGCCTGGTCGCCAGATGGCCAGGTTATCGCCTTCCTGGGTGCACTGCCTGTTGGCGCTGCTGGCCAGGTGGATGTATATACCATTGCTGTATCGGGCGAGCGACGCGCCAGTGAACCATACAAGCTTACTGCGGGCTTTTCTGGCACAGCTGTGGATGCCGTGCTTGATGACTTGCGCGAGGGTCACGAAGCCCTGTCTCCCGTCTGGTCATCCGATGGCGCGCGGCTATATTTCCTGGCGAGCCGCACCGGTAGCACTCAGGTATTCGCTGTTTCGAGCGATGGTGGCCAGCCAGAGGCAATCACATGGGGCAATCAGCGTGTCTCTGCTTTTAGCTTTGATCGTCAGCGGCGCCGCTTGGCACTGGCGGTAACTACCGCGACCGATCCGGGACGTATTGATGTGTGCGAACTTGCTAGTCCTGGTGAGCAGCGATCGATCGCCACGCCTAATGCTGCGTTCATTCAGCAGCGATACATCGCTGAGCCAGCACATCTGGAATTTCGTGGAGCCGATAATGACCCCTTCGAGGGCTGGCTGATCAAACCGCCGGACTTCGATCCGGTAAAGAAGTATCCGCTCATCCTCGAGGTTCATGGTGGCCCCCATCTGCTCTACGGCGCAAGTTTCTTCTTCGAGTTTCAGTGTCTGGCGGCTCGTGGCTATCTGGTCCTCTATACCAATCCACATGGCAGCATTGGCTACGGTTATGAGTTTGCTCGTTCTATCCGTGGCGATTGGGGCAACAAAGATTTTGCCGATATTATGACCGCAGTGGATACGGTGCTTGAATATGGCTATGTGGATGAGCAGCGGATCGGCATCACTGGCGGCAGCTATGGTGGCTTCATGACCAATTGGGCTGTTGGGCATACCGATCGCTTCAAAGCAGCAGTCACTCAGCGCAGTGTCGTCAACATGGTCTCGATGTTTGGAAGCAGCGATGTAGGATGGTTATTAGGCGATGATGGCTTCGTGGGCACGCCCTGGGAAAACATGGAAACCTTAGTTGAACATTCGCCGCTTACCTATGTCAAAAACATCCGGACACCCCTGCTGATCATCCATAGCGAGGGTGATCTGCGCTGCCCAATCGAGCAGGCTGAGCAGCTCTTTATCGCACTCAAGTATCTGGGCCGGGAAGTCGAATTCCTGCGCTTCAGCGGCGCCAGCCATAGCCTGTCACGCAATGGACCACCGCGGCTCCGGGTAGAGCGGCTGCGCCATATCATCGGCTGGTTCGAGCGCTTCATGCCAGCAGACGGCAATTGAGTCCCTTTAAAGGGCAGGGGAAGACCCCTTGCAGGGACAGGCTTTGGGGAGGAGCCTGGGGACGCAGGCATCTTGCCCACGTCCCCAGGAGCCAGGCGGCATGAATCAAAGACCGAAAGCTACGGCTAAACCCAGATATCTGATGTACAGTCACCGCCAGGGTAGCGCATCTCGTGCGCACGTGCTGGCCCGGCCGGCTCCTTGCCGAAGTCGACATAGAAGTTTTCGTTGATCTTCATGCCGCCGTTCTCAGTGTCACAGTCAATCTGCAAGAGATATGATCCAGCTTTAGCCAGCTCTGGATAGAACTGGTTATCCCAGCTACTGAAGAGTGAGTTGGTCACATAAAGCCGCTTCCCGTCGAGGCTGAGCTGGAGCATCTGTGGACCGCCCAGCAATCTATGGCCTTTCACCTCACCTTCCTTACCAAGCAATCCCCCACACCACACCTGGCCAGTAAGCCGTGGATGCGCCGGATCGCTGATATCATACTGGCGAATATCCCCATGGAGCCAGTTCGAGAAGTAGAGATAGCGGTCATCCATCGAGATTAGGAGATCGGTGATCAGCGATGGCACCGGGATCGGCCAACCTTCCAGCTCAACTGAGGGCACCGCAATGACTTTCTCTACCTGCCACTGGCCATTGGCCTTATGCCAGTGCCACATCGTGCTGCTGAGCGCAGCGCCCACAAAGCCGTGCGTGCTCTCTGGGTTATGATGGAAGCGCACCTCCAGTGGAACTAATCCCTCCTCACCCAGATCGATGTTCTGAATAATCTCATGCGTGGTCCAGTCCCAAAAGTGAATCCGACGACCGTATTTGCCGGCCGTCACATCTTCCAGGTTGAATCCTGGATAGTATGTATTAGGTGCAGCCCACTCACTGCTCACCATCACGTTGTGGCGCGGCTGGTACCAGAAGTCATAATTGTAATGCATGCCATCCGTCTTACGCTCCCAGCGGCCGGCAATGTTGAAATCCTCATCCAGGAGCAGGAAGCCGCCGGGACCGTTGCCCTGGCTATCGCCAAGCATCGAGATCATAATGTGCCCATCAGCCAGGCAATGGACAGTATGTGGAGCAGATAGGTTAGTCTTTGCTTTAATCTCATCGGGCTCGATGACCTTATGCAGCTTCGGTGCCCGCTCGTCAGAAGTGTCCACAATGTAGACCCGACTGGAGCGCTGGCCAGGGATCACCAGGAAGCGACGTGATTTGCTGGGGTCATCATGGCATGAGCTACAGGCATTCCAGCCAAAATGGTGCAGCTCATCGCCGATGTATGGCATGGGTGTCCGATGGATTACCTGGGAGTAAGTTGGGGAGTTGGGGTCAACGTCCACAGTTGCCAGATAATCTGGCGCATGAACATCGGTCCCAACATACAACGCTATGGCGTAAAGGACCTTTTCGCGCTCTGCTTTCATCGCCTCTTTCGGTGAGGCATAGCCAGGACCACAATGCGCGTGGCTCTCATGATGCATCGCATGTGTGTCAGCCATGGTATATACTCCTGTTAAATGGGATCGCCAGTAACAAATTCAGCACTATGCAACTGATCCCTTTACTTCATTAACCACGAAAAATCGTACCAGCTCTCACCCCCTTCGGCGTTCGTGATGGGTGCAGGACTCCGAATCAGATGGTGGTCTGAAAATCATGACTTTCTAAATCAACATTATCAATTTTAATCATGGATGATACTATGTCAACCCCCTTCTATTTTGCGCCAGAGCCAATGAATTGCGATGGTACAGCGCCTATGCTCTTTTAAGGCAGGGATAAAGCGTTGCCCTAGGGGATAAAGCTGACGCGCTCCTCGCGCCCCTCCCGCAGTATCCGGCTCTCAGCAGGTGTAGTTGTTGCGACAATCTGCCCCTCTTTAACGACATAGAGGCGAGGCGGCACAAGCCGCAGCGCATCATGAACGCTGGTTGCATCCAGCATGATGAAATCAGCAGGCTTCCCCTCCTCGATGCCATAGCGATCGCTGATGTTGAGGGTCCGCGCAGCGTTCGTGGTCACCAGCTCATAGACCTGCGCGATCTCCTCGTGGCCGCTCATTTGGGCCAGGTGCAAGGCCAGGTTGGCTGCGGCAAGCATGTCGCCGCGCCCAAGGGGATACCAGGGATCCATAATGGAGTCATGCCCCAGCGAGACGTTGACTCCGGCGGCCAGCAGCTCTTTAATGCGTGCGATCCCGCGTCGCTTGGGATAAGTGTCGAAGCGTGCTTGCAGGATACTATTGTCGTATGGATTGGCGATCACGTTCATGTGACCCCGTGCCAGCAGCCTGATAAGCTTAAATGCATAGGCATTGTCCCACGAATGCATTGCTGTGCAGTGGCTCACCGTCACGCGTCCATACCAGCCATCGCGTAGTGTATTGGCAGCCATCACCTCAGCGAAGCGTGAGTGAGGATCGTCAGTTTCATCACAGTGACAGTCCACATCGCGGTTGTACTTGCGCGCCAGCTCGAAGGCGATATGCACGTCCTCGACGCCCATCTCGCGCGTCCATTCGTAGTGTGGGATGCCACCAACAACATCCGCGCCTAGCTGCATTGCCCGGTCCATCAGTTCGCGCCCATTCGGGAACGAGAGGATGCCATCTTGCGGGAAGGCTACAAGCTGCAGATGACAGATGTCGCGTACCTCATCGCGCACCGCGAGCAACGCTCTGAGCGCCGTCAGGTTGGGATCGCAGACATCCACATGGGAGCGGATATGTAGCGTTCCCTGTGCCACCTCCCAGCGAATAGCTTCAGTAGCACGACGCTTCACATCCTCTTGAGTGAGCGTCTGCTTGCGCTCGCTCCAGATCTGAATGCCCTCGATCAGTGTGCCGCTCTGGTTATAGCGCGGCTGGCCGACGGTGAGCACGGCATCCAGATGTACATGGCAGTCGATAAGTGGCGGTGTGACCAGCCGCCCGGCAGCGTCCAGCTCGCGTTTGGCATGGCTATCAAGTCCTGGGCCAATACGGGCGAATACACCGCCGTCAACGGCGATATCTACCAGATCGCTGCGACCCGGAAGCCGCGCATTGCGCACGAGCAGATCCACGGGATACCCTCCTTCAAAAAGTTCCCCTTTGAGAGGGGTGAGCCACCAAGGACACGAAGGACACAAGGTGCTGCCCTCTGGATAATACGGTCAATAGCCCTTTGCAGCACTTATGGCTGTGCCACCAGCATCCGGATCTCTTCCGGCGTCAGTGGCATGCGATCCACCCTGACGCCGAAAGGTGCAAGGGCGTCTTCCAGGGCGGCAGCCATCAGGGCCGGCACAGGTATGCAGCCGGCCTCACCAGCACCTTTTACCCCCAGCGGATTGATCGGCGAGGGTGTCTCGATATGATCGATCTCCAGGTGTGGCACTTCCGTCGCATAGGGGATGAGAAAGTCCATATAGCTGGCATTGAGCAACTGGCCGTTGTCATCGTAGACCATACGCTCATAGAACGAGCCACCAATACCCTGTGCCACGCCGCCACAGATCTGGCCCTCGACAATCATAGGATTGACGACCCGGCCGCAGTCATGCACCACGATGTATCGCTGTATTTTGACTATGCCCGTGTGAATATCAACCTCAATGATCGCTGCATGAACGCCACTGGCGAAGGTCGCGTGAGCCGGACTGAAATAGCGCGTAGCTTCCAATCCAGGCTCCTCGCCTGACGGCAGTGGGGGCCCATCGCGCGGTGGCAGTACCGCCGGCAAATCGGGAGCGGCTGCGCCATAAGCGTAGCGGATGGGATTCGCGATAATAGAGAGCGATGCCAGGGAGATGCCACGCGAGGGCGCGCCTTTGACGCGCACGCGGCCATCAACCAGCTCGAGATCCTCCGGCGCGGCCTCCAGGGCATAGGAGGCAATTTTGATCGCCTTCTCTTTGACGGCCCGTGCAGCCAGGCAGATAGCGTTGCCCGCTATAACCATAGCGCGGCTGGCATACGTGCCGGTGCCCCAATGGAAACGCTGGGTGTCGCCCGTGGTAATGTGCACTTTCGCCACATCCACGCCCAACTCTTCGGCCACCACCTGCGCAAACGATGTCTGGTGCCCCTGACCTTGTGTAGATAGGCCAGTTGCCACATGTACCTCGCCCAGGTTATCTATAGCAATGTGGGCCCCTTCATAGGGTCCGATGCCGGTACCTTCCACGTAGCAACCAATGCCAATGCCCAGGTAGTGTCCCTCTCTCCGTGCCTGCCCCTGCTGCTCGCGGAAGCGCTCATAGCCGATCATCTCCAGCGCTCGCTCCAAACCGGCTGGATAGTTGCCGCTATCGTAGCGTGTCGGTAGCCCATCCTGGAAGGTCAGCCCGACATCGTAGGGGAACTCGTCGGGCTGGATGAAGTTGCGACGTCGGATCTCCGCCCGGTCGATGCCCAGTTCGTCAGCCGCATAGTCAAGGATCCGCTCCATAGCGAAGACGCCCTGAGGACGTCCGGCACCACGGTAGGGGGTGACCGGTGTGCGATTGGTGTAGACGACAGTTGCATCTGAATAGTACGCCGGCAACTTATAGGGGCCAGGGAGCTGGGTGGCCGTAATCAGTGGCACAATGATGCCATAGGGAGAGTATGCACCGGCATCGTGCAGAAAGACATCTCTCAGTCCCAGAATGTGCCCATCAGCATCCAGAGCAACTGCGATGTCGTGAATCTGCCCACGCTCGTGGTTAGACGCTGTCATGTGCTCGAGACGATCCTCGATCCATTTCACCGGTCGCCGCAGGCGCAGTGCTACCAGCGGCACCAGCACCTCTTCAGGATAGAAGAGCATGATCTTGACACCGAAGCCGCCACCAACATCGGGTGCAACCACGCGGACCTTATCTGGCGGCAGGCCAAAGAGCAGCGCTAGTCCGTTGCGGATGGAGAGTGGCGCCTGGGTGCTATCCCAGACGGTCAGCATCTGCTCAAATGCGTCGAAGCGAGCGACAACGCCACGCGTCTCCAGGGGCTGACTGGAGCTGCGCTCGATCATGATATGACGCTGGAAGGTGTAGGTCGCAGATGCAAAAGCTGCATCCACGTCACCAACCTGTTGAACCAGGTGCGCAGCAATGTTGTTGGGAACATCATCATGCACCAGTGGTGCAGCAGCTGTCGCTGCCGTTTGAAGATCGCTGACAACTGGAAGTGGCTCGTACTCCACGTTGATGCGATCGAGCGCGTCCTCAGCGATGTAGCGATCTTCGGCGATAACCATCGCCACGGCTTCGCCAGCATAGCGCACCATGTCTCTGGCCAGCGCATACTGGGTGCGTGGATGAGTGAGCGCCGGGTGGGGGATGAGCAATGGCAGCGGCTGCGCTGCCACACCGAGGTCGCGGTAGGTGAAAACTGTTATCACCCCATCAAGCTCATAGGCGGGCCTGACATCAATCGCGCGGATGCGCGCATGAGCATGTGGGCTGCGGAGTATAGCCGCATGGAGCATATCGGGCAGGTGGATGTCGTCAACATAGCAGCCAGTGCCGGTCAAGAAGCGTCGGTCCTCTTTGCGTGCAACCGGTACACCAAAAGCTCGTGTAGTCATCGTGCTACTCCCTGCGTTATCACATGGCGCACGGCTTCGACGATTCCCTGATAGCCAGTGCAGCGGCACAGATTGCCCGCGATTGCGACACGGATGGCTTCATCACTGACATCTGGCTGCGGGTTATCCTGCAAGAAGGCGTAGATCGCCATCAGGAAGCCCGGTGTACAGAAGCCACATTGGAGCCCATGATAATCGTGAAACGCCTGTTGCAGCGGGTGCAGAGTGCCGTCAGGGCTGGCCAGACCTTCTACAGTGAGCAGTTCGCCACCATGGGCCTGCACAGCTAGCATCAGGCAGGAGCGGACTGGTGCGCCGTTGAAGATAACCGTGCAGGCACCACATACACCATGCTCGCAGCCGACATGCGTTCCCGTCAATTGGAGATCGTGGCGCAGAAGGTCACTCAAGAGCCGGCGTGTCTCCACCTGCGCCTTGCAGACAACGCCGTTGACGCGAACGCACACCAGGCGTTTTTCTTGTTGCATAGAGCATCTCTCTCCCTTGAAATAGAGCAGAGCATTGAACCACGAATGATGCAAAGGGAAATCAATGGGTTGCCTCTGCGGTGAGCGGACCAGCAGCACGCTCTGCCGCTATAGTCAGCGCACGACTGACCAGTACCCCAGCCACATAGCGACGGTACGCCGCCGAAGCGTGAATATCAGTAAAGGGATCAAGATTGGCTGAAGCCTGCCTGCCCGCTGCAGTGAATATTGCTTCACCTGGCCGTTCCCCAATGAGCAACGTCTCAGCCGCGCTGGCGCGCACCGGCGTCACGCCCACACCTATCAGCGCCAGGTTAGCTGCCACAACGCTGCCGTCTGCGCTGAGCGTTATCTGTGCAGCAACGCCGGCCAGGGCATAGTCACCATGGCGCCGGCTAATCTCGATAAATGCTGCACCTGAACGTGGTGGTGCAGTGGGGAACCAGGCCTCCGTGAGCAACTCCTTTGGGGTGAGCGCTGTGAGCAGCTGATCGAGAAAGAATGCCGCAGCCGGGATAGTGCGGACGCCGGCGCACGATTCTGCCCGGACATATCCCCCCAGAGCCAGCAGTACTGCTGGTAGCTCAGCAGCAGGATCGGCGTGGGCGAGCGAACCGCAGACGGTGCCACGCGAGCGAATTGGCGGATGTCCCACCAGACGAATTGCTTCTGCCAGCAGCGGGCAGCGCTGGCGTATCAGAGGCGAGCGCTCGACATCCCGCTGGCGGGTAAGAGCCCCGATTGTCAGCCCTCCATCCTGCTCGCGGATATAGGCGAGATCAGAGAGGTGGTTGATATCCACGAGGTGTGCGGGCTGTGCCAGGCGCATGTTCAGTAGCGGCATTAAGCTCTGACCACCGGCGAGCACCTTGGCATCATCGCCATAGGTATCCAGCAGTGCCAGCGTCTCATTGCGCGCTACAGGATCGTGATAGGTAAAGCGCGGTGGTTTCATAGCGCGCTCCTTTAGGGGAAAGACTGGAGCCGGCCCGCACCTGCCAGCCGGCTCCTACGTATGCCAATTGTCGCATGGGCATATTATGCCATGCCCATACCCGATTTATCAATGCCAGCCTATGCGCTGGAGTGGGAGTTAGCATGCTGGCTCCCACTGCCTGTATCATTCTTCTATGTAGGCGACAATGCGACAGAATGCTGCCTCCCCACCCCTAAAGCGCCAGGGATAGCAGCCGATCCATACCCGCTGGTCGAGCACCCGATCGATCTCTCCGCCGATATTCTCAGCGTGGAAGACCAGATGCGGAAAGAGATAATAATGCATAATCTGATAATCTTTGGTTGGAAAGATCTCTGCCAGGGGCTTACCCAGAACCTCCTCCGCTTCTGCCGCCAGATCGGGCCGAAGTGAACGAATGACGGTATTCATTGGATGGTCCATCGAGCCAGCATCTACCCCTAGCCAGGCAATGCCACGGTCAAGCACCCATTCGGCGAACTCGCGTGTGGGACCAGGATGTTTGACGAAGTAGCGAGTCTCATCGGGCTGGCATTCACCAGCCCAGTTACTGGGATAATACTTGTGATAGCCAGTATGGACAAAAAGAATATCGCCGCGCTGAATCTGGATGCCTGTCCGACGTTCCCAGTCTTCGAAGTGCCGGGATGTATAAATGTCGTAATCACCGATGCCCAGCTTTTCGAGGTCCACGATGACTGCCGGACCAAAAAGCTTGTTGAGAGGAATGCTGCCTATGTCCTGACCATTAGTGATGAAGTGGAGCGGTGCATCCAGATGCGTACCGACGTGAAGAGTTGAAGCAATATGCTGGCCGCCAACTTTGTCGAAGGCGACGCGTTTGATCCACTTGATAGTAGGGCCCTCATATGTTGCAAACCCTGGCGTATGGGTATCCCAGTCCTGGGAGAGATCGAGCAAACGCACATTGTGCAGGTCAGCAGGACGTACCATGGCGTAACACCTCATTTCAGCAAGAATAGCTATCGGCTGCTGGCGATGTTCTAGATATGCTGGCCGCTATTTCGGAGACTGTCCCATCTTACCATAGATAAAGCCAGCAGGTAAACTAAAGGAGAAGTACCGAATGGCTCGCTGTCCCTTCCCGGAGAGCTCTAGGGGACACCGCCCTGACGAGTAGCTCACAAGTCTGACGTGTAGCCAATGTGCTTCATCTCCCAGGCACTTTGTTTGAAAGGGTATAATTGTTCAGGAGATTGAGCCAGAGAGGGAAAAACTCCTGGCCACCAGAGGCTTGCAGGCTTCGCCTGCCCCTTGAAACGGTTCCCTTCCTGATGAATAGCTGCGGAGGATGGCACTATAATCATCCTGAGATCGAGAGATTGCAGTCGTCCTATCCAACAGATATGCAGGCAACCAGCACGGCCTGGCACCGTCCACAGCGTCTTTCGCCAGGCCATAAATATTGCCCTTGGTGATACTATCCTGACCCTGCTCAGTGACGACCTTCCGCGCATGCCAAATGGTCTCCGGCTATCGGCAACCGCAGTAGCCGGGCCATTGCAACAGCTCAAGCCAGGCATGGGCGTCTGGATCGGTAATGGAATGGTGCGGATACCGGCTTGCGAATTATGCATCAGGTTGCCGACCGCTTTCCCATGGGAACCACGACCGACAGTTGCCGCAGGCTGCTGGCACCGGGATACCGTTGCCCATCATGCATTCCTGCTGGCCCATCATCTAGCTGGCAGGAGCACACAGGGTGGGCTGGCGGTACTTGCCGGGCCACTGCTGCTCGGATGGACTGAGTTACATGCCGACAATATATACCCTCCTATGCTACTAAACTCATCTGCCAAACCTGGACATCACCGGCAATCTATGGCGACGGCTTATCCATCAGCCGGAGGAAGCTGGTGCTCCCAGGCAACATTGGCACAGATGGCGCTGCCTGCTCTGCGGGCATTAGCGCTGGCAACTCAGAAGCAGGATATTGCGGGCGTTGTAGAGGCCGCCCAAAGATTGGCCGGCCTTGGTCCTGGTCTCACTCCTTCCGGAGACGATACGCTGGCTGGTTTCGCTGCCGTTATAGCACTGCTCGGCGCACAACTTAGCACCGATGCTGCACCGCGTGAGCATATTGCAGCGGCCATTGCTGCCACAGCGCGCCCGCGAACCACCATGCTTAGCGCCACTTTGCTGGCACATGCTGCTCATGGCGAGGTAGCTGAGCCGCTGGGTGATCTGCTGCTGGCGCTGGTACAGCCAGGCGCAGAGCACGAGACGCTGTTCCAGGCCGCTGCCCGCCTTCTGAGTCTTGGTGCAACCTCTGGCTGCGATGCGCTGCTCGGCGTATTGCTGGGACTGCAGGCGCTATCTGACGAAACGTGTGCCGAAAATGTATACTAGGGGCAATGCAAGCTTTTTCCTGTAAGCGTTTTGTGGCGTATCGAGGGCGAATCGCATGGTTGTACGAGCGCTACTGCAGCGCAACGCCTATTATGATTCCATCACGCTTATGGCTGTGGCTCAGGCCGCCAGGGATCTGCCAGGCGTGGAAGATGCCGGGGCAGTCATGGCGACAGAGCTCAACTGCGAACTACTGCGCAATGCTGGCCTGTTTCCGGATGCCTTCCTTGCCGAGCAGGATACACCACCTGGCCCGTCTGACCTGTTGATTGTAGTACGTGCCATCGATGAGATGCACGCTGCCATAGCGCTGGCTATCGCTGAGGAGCGTCTGGCCACCAGGGAGTCGCCAGCAGTAGCTGCCCCACCAGAGACAATCGTCCCCAGGTCACTGGAAGCAGCTATCAGGCGTGATCCTGATGCCAACCTAGCCGTGATATCTGTGGCCGGCGAACATGCCTGGCTGGAAGCTGAACAGGCGCTGCGTCTAGGGTTGCATGTCTTCCTCTTCAGCGACAATGTGCCCATTCAGCGCGAGCAGGCGCTCAAAACGCTGGCGATTCAACGCGGCCTGCTGCTCATGGGACCCGACTGTGGCACAGCGATCATCAATGGTGTTGGGCTGGGCTTTGCCAACGTAGTTCCGCGTGGTCCCATTGGCATTGCTGGCGCATCGGGTACCGGCATTCAGCAGCTCACCTGTCTCATCGCGGCTGCCGGCATGGGCATCTCTCAGGCTATCGGCACCGGCGGGCGCGATCTATCCGAAGCTATCGGCGGCAGCATGATGCGTCGTGCCCTGGAGCTCCTGGCCGATGATTCGCAAACCGCGGTGATCGTTCTGGTCTCCAAGCCACCGGCTGATCTGGTGGCACGCGAGATTCTTCGTATAGTGGCCCAGATTGCCAAGCCGGTGGTAGCTGTCTTCCCTGGCGCCGACCCGTATCGGTTCGCTGCCATAGCAGGATCAGGGCGGATGGCGCGAACTTTGACCGAGGGGGCGGCACTGGCGATCGCCCTGGCCGGTGGCGATCCGGCACGTGTGCCAGGTTGGGAAATAGTGAACAGCGATGCTGCCAGTGAAGCTATCACCAGCCGGGCCCGCTTCCATAGCATGGCTGAGCCACACCTGGCAGTAGAATGCATGCAGGTTACTTTATCGCAACGTTATGTCCGTGCGCTCTATTCTGGTGGCACGCTCTGTGATGAGGCCATGCTGTTGTTGAGCGAGCGGATAGGTCCCATTGCATCCAATATTCCACTCTATCCCAATTGGGCCCTGGCGCCTGGCGAGACGTTTCGTGGCCATACAGCGCTAGATCTGGGTGCCGACGAGTTCACGCAGGGCCGGCCCCACCCTATGATAGATCCGACGCTACGTCTCCACTATCTGGCCCGTGCCGCCGAAGATCCCGAGACAGCCGTGATCCTGCTGGATATCGTACTGGGGTTCGTTGCGCACCAGAATCCGGCAGCGGTATACGCTCCGGCGATCGCTCAAGCTCGCACTACAGCGGCTGCTGCCGGGCGCATGCTATCGGTGATCGTCTCGCTTTGTGGGACCGAAGGTGATCCGCAGCGCTTCTCGACCCAGTGCGCGGCTCTCGAGGCCGCGGGCGCACTGGTCTTCGCCAGCAATGCTGCTGCTGCTCTTGCTGCTGCCTCCATCATAGAGGCTAATGGGCAATGATGATGCGGAGAAGAAATTGAATCATAGAGAAAACTGAGGGTCATAAAGAAGAGCCAGGTAAGAGACAGCGGATTAAAAAGAGAAGACAAACTCCTGTATTCCCTTTGTGGTTCAAAACCCCATCTTTGCCGGGTGTGGAGGCTCACTATGGCCGATAGTCCTGACCTCTTTGCGGCGCCGCTTCGTGCGGTCAATGTCGGCGCAGAACTTTTTGCGAGCGCCCTTGCTGCTCAGGGCGTGCCGGTAACCCGCGTTGCCTGGCAGCCAGCGGCGGGTAACTGCGATGCGGCATTGAGTGCGCTGCTGGGAGATACACGAGTGGATCGCGCTAATCAAGAGGCTGTGCAGCGCATGATCACGGCGCGCCCACGGGTTGTGGACGTGCGACCGGCAGGCGAGGTGATTCCAGGGATGCGCCGCGATCTCCTGTTACATGCCGGACCGCCGATTGTCTGGGAGCGCATGTCTGGCCCCCTGCGTGGTGCGATCATCGGTGCGTTGCTCTATGAGGGGCTGGCATCGGACGCGGCAGCGGCAGAGGAACTCGCGGCGAGTGGAGGCATTGCCTTTGCGCCCTGCCATCACTACCAGGCGGTCGGGCCAATGGCCGGTGTTGTCTCGGTGTCCATGCCGGTCTTTGTCGTCGAAGAGCCTGTTTATGGGAACCAGACTTTTAGCACATTGAATGAAGGGCTGGGCAAAGTCCTGCGTTACGGGGCCAACAGTCCCGATGTGCTGGAAAGGCTACGCTGGATGGAGCAGGTGCTGGGGCCGGCATTGGGGCGAGCTTTGCGCCTATCTGGTGGCATTGATGTAAAGGCCATGACAGCGCAAGCGCTGCAAATGGGTGATGAATGCCACAACCGCAATAAAGCGGCGACTTCCCTCTTTCTGCGTACAATTGCTCCGTCTCTGGTGGAGACAGGGGCTTCGACTGGAGAGACAGCAGATGTCTTACGTTTTATCCACAGCAACGACCATTTTTATCTTAACCTCTCGATGGCCGCATGCAAAGCAGCGGCGCTGGCCGCGCATGGCATCACCTACAGCAGTGTGGTAACAACGATGGCGCGCAATGGCACCGACTTTGGCATCCGCGTCAGTGGGCTGGGCGATCGCTGGTATACAGGTCCAGCGCAACGGGTCAGGGGCCTGTACTTCAGTGGCTTTTCCGAAGCTGATGCCAATCTCGATATTGGGGACAGCACCATCTCGGAGACAGTTGGCATCGGTGCGTTCGCTATGGCGGCGGCTCCGGCCATTGTGCAGTTCGTCGGTGGCACACCCGCCGACGCATTGCGCCACACCCTGGAAATGTATGATATTACTGTCGCCGAGGATAGTCAGTATCAACTCCCGCCGCTGAATTTTCGCGGTGTACCTGTAGGAATTGATATTCGGCAGGTTGTGCGCCAGAATCTGTTGCCGATCATCAACACTGGTATTGCCCATCGCCTTCCAGGTATTGGCCAGGTTGGCGCGGGCATCGTGCACCCGCCAATGGAGTGCTTTGTGGCAGCGGTACAGGATCTGGCGGATAGTCTGGAGGAACGAACGTAGCGAGCATTCTGCCCCTAAGGTGCGGCCAGCATGCCTCCTGACATGCCGATGTGTGCAGGAAGGCCTATGACGCTGACCGTCAACAATGGCTGACCCATTGGTTCTCCTTCTGTCGTCCTTTATGGTTCAGTTCGCTATGCTCAAAGGAGGATTCACATGAGGCGCTTCATTGCCGCCGGTGTCCAGATCGCCGTGCAACCCAATGATGTGCAGGCCAATATTGCCAAGGCAGCCACCTGGCTAGAGCGGGCGGTGGCCGAGCACCACGCTGATCTTATCGTCTTTCCCGAGGCAAGCACCACTGGCTTTACGCCGAACATCCCGGTTGAGGAACTCTACTGGCTGGTAGACCGCATTCCTGGTGAGACTACAGCACGCATGAGCGAGCTAGCTCGCAAGCATCGGGTGCATGTCATTTGGCCTACCTATGAGCGCGGGCCAGAGCCCCCCGTTGTCTACAACAGCGCAGCTCTGATAGGCCCAGACGGTGAGGTGATCGGCGTGTATCGGAAGACGCACCCGTTTCCGATTGAGCGCATTGAGGGTGGGGGCTGGACGACTGCCGGCAATACAGCCGAGGTCTATGAGACTGAGCTGGGAAATATCGGCATGATCATCTGCTATGATGGCGACTTTCCTGAGCTCTCGCGGCTCCTGGCCATCAAAGGCGCAGAGATCATTGCCCGACCATCAGCGCTGCTGCGCTCCTACGACATCTGGTACATTACCAACTGCGCTCGTGCCTACGATAACCATGTCTATCTGATCGGTGTCAATGCCGTTGGGCCCGATGCTGCCAATAACTATTATTTTGGCAATAGTATGATTATTGATCCGACTGCATGGAAGCTGGCACAGGCACGCGGTACCGAGGAAATCCTCTCGGCCGAGCTAGATCCTGACCCGTTGCGCTACATCAGTCATGGCACCTGCTCGCCCCAGATCTTTGATCATCTTGAAGATCGCAATCTTGCTCTGTATGAAGAGATCCTGCGCGAGGCGCGCAGTCGCTTCGAGCCAGCGCGCCGCGTGTCCTATGCGAAACGGCACGCGTAAAAAGCAAATAAAATAAGATGATTGCCACTGATTTTCACGTCCACGTCTCCTATACTTCGGCCATGGTTATGGTCGAAGCAGCGCGTGATAGGGGACTCCGTGCCCTCGGCTTAGCCGAGCACGTGTATCAGCTTTGGGAGGGGCGCTCTGGTCTGGAGCATCTCACAGTTGAAGGCCCCTTCATGGGCATGGCAGACTATATAGCTGCAGTGCGCACAGCGGCAGAGCAGGTGGGCTTCGATGTTCGGCTTGGGCTGGAGGTGGATTTCATTCCAGATAAAAATCAGACTATTCAGGACGTCATCAAGGATCAGCCGTGGGATTTCCTTATAGGCTCTGTCCACGAGATTGATGGCGTCGAATTTGAAAGCAGCTTTGATGCTTCGCCTGCCGAGGGGCAAATGCTCTGGCTGCATTATTTCGCCTTGCAGCGTGCTGCAATAGCCAGTGGCTATTTTCAGGTAATCAGCCATCCGGTGCGGATGGGGCGCAGGAACCCATACCTGCCTGCTACATTTGATGATGAACTGGAGCATCTGGCAGCAGAAGCAGCGCGTTATGATGTCGCTCTCGAAGTCGATGGCAAAGACATCCTGAGCTATCCTTCCCTTGTGCGCCGGTTGATCCGTGCATGCGCCTTGCAGCACACACCAGTTAGCATTGGCTCTGATGCGCATTATCCTCAACACATTGCCTGGGCGCATGCGCAGACAGAGCAGCTCTTGCATGAGGCCGGCATCAGCGCGGTGCGGATCTGGCGCCGGTGTGTAAACGAGGAGTATACCCTGTGACTGCTCACCCTTTTAAGACGGTGCAGGAAAGAAAAGGATGCGGAGGGAAGTCTCCGCGTCCTGGGTAGGGGGCGATCGCCCCCTTATACTCTCATAAAGGAGACTATCCATGGCACCACCACTGGAAGGCATCCGTGTCGTTGACCTCACCCGCGCGCTCGCCGGGCCATACTGCACCATGATGCTCGGCGATGCTGGCGCCGATGTCATCAAGATCGAGATACCCGGCACAGGTGATGAGACGCGCACCTGGGGTCCGCCGTTTATCAATGGCGAGAGTGCCTATTTTCTGTCATACAACCGCAACAAGCGCAGCATTACCCTCAATCTCAAGAGCGATGGTGGCCGCGAGATCTTATGGCGGCTGCTGGCAGAAGCCGACGTACTGGTAGAAAATTTCAGTCCAGGCACCATGGACCGGCTGGGTTTTGGCTATGAAGCAGTAGCCGGGCGTGTGCCGTCCATCATCTATTGCTCCATCTCTGGCTTTGGCCAGACCGGCCCATCGGCCCATCGCGCCGCCTATGATCAGATCCTTCAGGGTGAGGGTGGCCTGATGAGCGTCACCGGCGAGCCGGATGGTGTTCCGATCAAAGTGGGAGTACCCATCGTCGATATTGTGGCCGGCATCTTCGCTGCCTTTGCCGTCGTGACTGCGCTCTACGCTCGTGCCAGCACTGGTATGGGCCAGTACATTGATACTTCCCTGCTTGATGGCCAGATTGCCATTCTGGGTAACCAGGCTGGACGCTACTTCGCGACCGGCGAGCCACCACGCGCATCTGGCAACCACCATCCACAAATTGCCCCTTATGGGCTGATAGCAACCGCTGATGGATACGCGAACATCGCCGTGGCCAATGAGGAGATCTGGCGCCGCTTCTGCACCGCACTGGAGCTAGAAACCTTGCTCCAGGACGCTCGCTTTGCCAGCAATCCTGATCGTGTAGCGCATCGCGATGCATTGATAGCTGCCATTGAGGCGCGTACACGCCAGATTAAGACAGCGGATCTCCTTGAGCGCCTCAGCGCGGCCAGGGTTCCTTGCGGCGCGATCCACAACCTGGCCGAGGTATTCGCTGACCCGCAAGTCGCGCATCTGCGGCTGGTACAGACGATTCACCACCGGACCGTCGGCGCACTGCGGCTGACTGGTGTACCCTTTCGCCTATCGCAGACCCCTGCCGCAGTGCGTCTTCCTCCACCCACACTGGGCGAGCATACGACTCAGGTGCTTATAGAGCTGGGCTATAGCATGCCAGAGATCCAGCGATTGCGGGAGCAGGGAGCAATATAAGCTTATATTAACAGCAGTAGTGCTCGATGAGCGTCTGAGCTGGACCCGGAAAGAGTGTCCCTGAATATCCTACTGCCCAGACATCGGTAGCCGAGTTCGCTGCTACGGCGATAAGCGCATCCTGAGACCCAACATTAGGGCTGGAGACGATGCTGAGCTGCGTACCGTCCCATTGCTCGATCAGTGTCTGGTTCTGAAAGTTGCTGTTATACCAGTTGCCCACTGTCCAGGCAGCGTTCTTCGCGGCAATGGCTACGCTAAAGAGTTCGCTCCCGCTGGCTGAGCTGACGTTCGGGCTGGGCACAATGCTCCAGCTTGTCCCATTCCAGCGCTCAACCAGCGTGTAGGCAACGCCTGGTATAATATAGATCCCTACGGCCGCCACACCACGTGCAGAGAGACTGGCAACGCCTAAGAGCTGGTCATCGTTGGTACCGGGAACATTGGGGCTGGGCACAATGCTCCAGCTTGTGCCATTCCAGTGTTCAGTCAGTGTATAGAAAGAGCCATTGCTCGGTTCATCATAATAGCCCACTGTCCAGACATTGCTGGTGGATACCGCGGTCACGCCTTCGAGCACATTATCGTAGGTATTCTTCACATTGGGGCTGGGGACAATACTCCATTGTGTGCCATTCCAGTGCTCGACGAGCGTCTGATTCACATCATAGCTATTGACCTTTTCTCCTACTGTCCATACGTCGCTGGTCGAAATGGCTGTCACCGCCTTCAGCTCGGAAGCTGTATTGACAGATGGACCTGGCACAACGCTCCAGCTTGTCCCATCCCAGTGCTCGATCAGCGGCTGCTCGACACTGCCAACATTCTGATAATACCCTACTGCCCAGATATCACTGGCGGAGACTGCCGCAACACTATAGAGATAATTAAAGTCGCCGCCATTTGGACTGGGCACAATGTTCCAGCTCGTCCCATTCCATTGCTCAATGAGCGTCAGATCTTTATTGTTCGAATCCGTGTAGTAGCCTACTGCCCAGGCATCGCTTGCGGAGATGGTTGCCACACCAAAAAGCGCATCGCTCGTCCCAATGTTGGGACTGGGCACCACACTCCAACTCGGCGACTGCGACACATGGTGACCAGTAACATACGGACTGTCAGCAGCAAGTCTTGCTGCTAGAGAGGACCTGGGCCAGGAGATGATCAGCGGGGTCAGACAGAGTATCAACACAGTACGCCAGTATATCCCATTACGAAACATAGCTAACCTCCTCATCCCTAGAACCGTTAGATTGGTCCATACAACAGCTCTTTCACGCCCGCAAAGAGCGGTGTTATACCTGCAAATAAGCCAGGCAGTTTATCACATGTTGTTTCCGGTGCTGATCACAGCCGGCACCGGGCAGATACTCCCAATGGCTGGCGACTCTGTCGCTGACCAGACAACAATAGCTTGCCTGCCCAATCGCGGCTCAGCTACAGCAATCCAGGGGACTTGCCCAATATATGCTTGCACAAGGCTGGTAACCAACCAGAGGGGCATTGGCCCATCCAGGATTAGCCCATGTGGAGCAGGGATCACTGGCACCTCTGCTGTGCCCAGTACATGGTAATTTAATCGTGTGCCCCCCGTAAAGTGTAGCACAGTGACGTTGGTAGAGCTGATAGCAACGGCATTGAGTCCGGGAATTGTCACCACTCTGCCTATCTGTATCGCCAGGGGTGAAATCCAGCTCAGGCCATTGGCATCGAATTGTCGCAACGAATGCTCCGGTGCGATCGCTGCTGCCAGGGCAGCATAGAGCCAGGCTGGGCCACGACCATAGAGCGCCAGCCCCGTGCCCGGGCTCAGCATAGTCTGCACATGGCGCGTTGCCCTGGCAAGTTCAGTCCAATGCCACTCATGGCCATCCAGCCCAAGCGCTGTGCGGAGCTCATTCAGCGCTAGCACATGCCAGTTTGGCTCACTATGCAGAGCGCCGAGATGCTGCCTGCGAGCGGCCTCAGCATACGGCGCAAAGAGAGCTATGATGCGCTCGAGCAGTGCATCAAGCACAAAGCTCTGGATCATCTGGCCGCGCTCAAGCCCCGATAGCGTGCCGCGCAGCACGCCACCGGTGCTCTCCAGCTTATCCACACCGCGCAGGTCTGAATGCAGTTCAGCTATGATCACCAGACCATTGCTGGCCATGAGCGCCCGCCAGCGCTCCAGGTCTGGCAGCTCGTGATAGAGAATGATACCATGTGTACAGGCGTGAAAGAGCGGCGTATCCTTTTCGGTGGGGTGGCCGCCGATATCCACTAGCAGCGGCAAGATGCGCTGCTGGAGGTCTCGTGCCACAAGGGCAATAAATTCGTTGGTAAACTGTCCTTTATGGCGAATCTCCTGCACCAGTGCCTGATCTGCCTCGTTAGCCCAGTTGCCCTCACCATCAGGGCAGGCACGTAAAGCATAATGAGGTATGTTCCGCGTGTGCAATGCGTGGGTCAAATGGTACAGAAGCACACTCTTGCCGGCATGCGGGGGGCCGCCGAGCATAAGAGCGGGTAACGTCGGAAAATCGTCGTTCATAGCATTCTCCTGGCTTGTTGAATAGAGGAGTGAGAGTGTGGCTGGTGGAACTCAAACATTGATTGCCTCTTTAGGTGGGCAGCCGCAAATTGTCACCTTTACCCTGGATCTGCTGCTTGCTCAGGGAGAAGCGATCGATCAGGTTATCGTTGTCCATCTCTCTCCCACCAATCCGCGCTATGCTCATGCGCTTGGCATTCTAGCTCGTGCGTTTGCCCATGGTCAATATGGGAGACAGCGCATCAGTCTGCGCACCGAGCCGGTGCTTCTCGGCGATGAGACGCCCGCTCAGATTGCTGATATAGCGGCCGCTGAAGCTGCATTTCGCCTGTTTCAACGGCTGTTTGCCGAATGCAAACAGGCGGGTAGCCAGATCCACTGTTGTATCTCCGGCGGACCGCGTGTACTGGGCTTGATGGCCATGTCGGCAGCAATGCTCCAGTTTAGGCACCAGGATCGCTTATGGCACCTGCTGACACCACCGGATGTCCAGGCGATTGCCAATGAGGGTGCTCAGCTTCATGTGAGCCCGACCACTGGTGTGCGCCTGCTCCAGATTCCGCTGGCCCCCTGGAGCATCTACTTCCCCGGCCTGGCGCAGCTAGCCAGTCTGCCATCTGATGTTGTTGCCGCTGCACGTCGCCAGCGCGAGCAGCGTGAGCACGACGATCCGCGCTGTGCCCAGGTCATAGGGCACCTATCGCCACGCGAGCAAGATATCCTGCGCGCCTTTGCTCAGGGGCTGACACCACGGGAAGTAGCTACGCAGCTTTCGCTGTCTATCAAAACTGTCGATACTCACAAAACCGCCATTCTTGCTCTCTGCCGCGAAGCCTGGGGCATACCAGCAGCACAATATCTGACCTATCACTTCCTCCAGGAAAAATTTGGCCCCTATTTTTGCAGCAGGAGACCACTCTAGCATTTCTTACTATAGCGTGTTTCTTCTCAATCATCAAGAGAGAAATCTCTGAAAAAGTTCAGAGGTTTCTCTCTTGCTTTATGCCTGCCGTATAACTATACTACCCCCAGCCTTTGAGAAAGGATGGAGCTCTGCTATGGGACGATATACCATTCCCATCCAGACCGTCACACCACTCTTCCTGGCCGGCGCCGACCAGTTTCCAGAACTGCGTGCTCCTTCCGTGCGTGGCGCGCTCCGCTACTGGCTGCGGGCGGGGCTGGGCGGCGTGCTCGGAGACCGCAAGCTGGATGAGCTGCGGAAGGCCGAGTGCGAGGTATTCGGCAGCGCCAGCGGGGATATGGAGGGCAGCGCGTCGCCGATTGTTATACGGGTAACCAGCGACCAGGTATCCAACCACTGGCCTGCATGGAAACCGGCCCGGAAAGGCCGGGACTATCTCTACTGGTCTATGAGTGCGAGTGGTAAAGCGCAGAACTATCGTCCACCACGCTGCTACTTTGCACCGCCATATAGGTGGTCGCTTGATCTCTCTGTGCGCCCTGGTGCCGGTGCAGCAGATCAGGCAGTAGTGCAGACGCTGGCCGCACTCTGGCTTCTGGTGCAGTTGGGGGGCCTGGGAGCACGCTCGCGGCGCACCGCCGGCAGCCTCGCCGCGAGTGAGCCGCAAGAAGAGCTGCCGGCCAGCCTGAGCGGTCTTCGCTTCGCGCTCCAGGCTGCAACTGCTTCTGAGCTGAGTACAGAGCTGAGCAGGGGTCTTGGCATAGTACGTTGCATGTTTCAGCAGGGGAGATCGGAAATCCAGCCAGGGTCGCCCGCTGCATTCGATATTCTCCATCCCGCTGTCTGCCGCATATGGGTGCTCAGCGCTGACCGCAGTGGTGCTCCCTGAGGAAAATGGGAGGAAGCAGCAGATGCTATTGGCCAGTCATTGCGCCATTTTCGCCATAATCGTGAACCAGAGCATACCGCGGTTGCGCAGTGGCTGGCTGGCGCGGACACTATTCAAGCGGTCGAGCGCGCCGCATTCGGTCTGCCACTACCGTTCCAGTATAAACAGGGCGAAAAATTTCGACGGGGGCCGACAGCCGTTGTCGAACCACAATCACAGGATTACGAACGGCGTGCATCCCCGCTCTGGCTCAAAGTGGCACAAACTGGCGATGGCTCCTGCTACTTCGGCATAGCAACGCTGTTCAAGTCTGAGCTCTTGCCTGGGGATATGCAGCTCACGGCCACTGCCGAGCAAGATGCGGCCCCCGCATTTGCTGTGCCATCCGCTAGCTACGGGCTGATCGAGGACTTCATCCAGGGCGGGTTTGCTCAGAAACAATTCGCTGCCACGGAGGTGCATTATGCCTGATGCCCTGCTGACATTCTCCATCGGACCGGTACAGGGTTTCATCGCCGAGGCGCGCCGTCCTCTCGACCTGTATGCCGGCAGCAGGATGCTCTCCGAACTCATGTGTGCCGCTGTCAAGGCTCTGCAAGGGAAAGGCGCAGAATTGATCTATCCCTATAGTCTAAGTGTGCCAAGCATTCCCAATAAATGTGTGGTCACGCTTCCCTCAGCGGACGCCCCAGCGGTAAGGACAGCGGCACAGGTGGCGGAAGATGCCGTACGTGCGCAGCTTCGGAGCTATGGGAATACGGCGCGCCAGCTGCTGGCACGGGTCCGGCAGGCGCCACCTGATGCGGTGTGGGACATGATCTGCCAGCGCCAGTTGGATGCACACCTGGAGATCTTCTGGGCAGCCGCGCCGTTCTTAGATGAATATCAGCAAGCCTATGAGCAGATGGATCGGGCCTTGGCAGCTTGCAAGCGCAGCCGCACATTTATCCAGGTTCGCGAGGATGGCCGTAAGGATTCGCTCAGCGGCCAGCGCAGTGCTCTGCATATCCAGGAGATGGACGCGAACCGCTACTGGGAGGCGGTTGCCAGGAGTGGGGTGCTTACCGGCGCGCAACTCAAACCCGACGGGCATGAGCGGCTGGACGCGCTGGGCGCTATCAAGCGCTTTGCATTTTCCCGTCCGGTCCCCTCGACCAGCAGCGTCGCGGCGACCGATTTTCTCCAGCGTGCGGCGACGCACGCGCTGAAGCAGTTGCAGCGCTATCGCCAGCTTCTTGCCGGGTTGAGCAAACACTTCTACCAGGTCACAGGGAGTGAACCATGGCCCTACGATGGCGACCTTCTCTTCCTGGAGACACTCCAGCCCGGTCGCCTGGAAGCAAGCTATAGCATTAAGCCGGGCGCAATGCCTGATCAACAGCTTGAAGAGGCACGCGCAGCATTGCGCCAGTTACATGAAGCGGCTGGCGGCCCTCCCAACCCATACTATGCGGTGTTGCAGATGGACGGCGACAGCATTGGGAAGATGGTGTCTAAGTGTCAGAGCCGGGATGAGCACCGGCAGCTCAGTAATGACTTTGCCAGCTTTGCGCAATGCGCCGAAAAGATCATCGAGAAGGCGCAGGGTGTGCCGATCTATTGTGGCGGCGATGATGTGCTCGCACTCTTGCCGCTGCAAGCGGCGCTTGCTACCGCTGAGCAGCTCGCCGCCGCATTCAGCGCGCAGGTCCATGTCCCGGCGGCACTGCAGAAGGAGAGACCACGTGCATATGCATCGGCAGGGATCACTGTGGCGCACCACCTCGCCCCGCTTGATGGGATACTGGGCGCAGTGCGAGCAGCAGAGCAGCAGGCAAAGCGGATTACGGACAAGAATGCGGTCTGTGTGACGGTGCTCAAACGCTCCGGTGAGCCAGTGAGCGCGCGTAGCCACTGGCTGGGCACAGCGCCTGATGCCAGTGGACGCAATGCCTGGGAGCTGTTGTGCGATGCGCTCAGTGGTGATTCTCCGCTCATTTCACCGCGCTTCGCTCATGAGTATGCGCGGCTGGCACCGATGCTTCCAGAGAAGGCGCAGATACAGCAACTTCGCCGTCTGCTGTGGCGTCACGGGCCTGCGCGGCCCACCGCTGCGCAAAAGCAGCAAATAGCCAGGTTGGAGGATGCACTTCAGCTCTGGGTTAGACAGCTCAATAACACCTTTGATCGGGAGAATGGCGAAGTGCTAGGGGCTACAGAGCTCAGCCGCTGGCTTTTGATTGCGGCCTTTCTCACACGGGGAGGAGGTGAATGATGCATCTATTCCTTGAACCAATGGATGTCTGGCTCTTCCGCGACGGACGGCCTTTCGATGCCGGCAGCGACCATCATGCCATGAGCCTCTTCCCACCACTGCCTACAGTCATGCAAGGGGCGCTGCGCTCACATCACCTGGTAGTGCAGAAGGTTAATCTGCATAACCGGCTGGCGATTGAGAGCATGGTTGGTACATCAACCGGGTATCCTTCTGGTTTCCAGGTGCGTGGACCGTTTGTAGCCCGCCGCGATCCGGATGGTCGCATCCAGCGCTACTTTGCGCTGCCGGCGGATACGGTGCCCGATGGCGATTCAAAAGCGTTCACAGTGCTCTCGCCACAGGAACTACCGGATGGGGTCATCACGAGTGCAGCGACGCCGAAGTTGCTCTGGTACGATGGCGAGCCACGTAAGGATAGCGGTGGGCTCTGGCTTGATGAAGCGGGACTGCGGCATTATCTTAATGATAGGCAGCTTGTTGTTGAATCTACGGTGCATACCGACATGCTATTCAACCGCGAGCGGCGCCTGGGTATCAGGCTGGATGATGCCAGACGTATTACGCAAGAGGGGGCGCTATACGAGACGGAGTTTATCCGTCCGGCGCCAGGTGTGGGCCTGGCAGTCATAGTGGATGGACTGGACGGCTGGCCCGAGCAGGGATACTTGCGGATCGGCGGCGAGGGACATGGCGCCCGCTTTGAACAGGTGCCCGCCTGGGAGGCGCTCCCGGTTCAGATGCCACAGCCCGATGCAGATGGCCTGACCCGCTTTAAGGTCTACTTTGCCACGCCAGCCTATTTTGGCGCGGGATGGCTGCCTGTCAATGGCAACTGGAGTACCTGGTTTGAGGGCGACGTTAAACTGGTAGCAGCAGCCCTCACCAGGCCGGTGGTGGCCGGTGGCTATGATCTGGCAAACGATAAGCATAAGCCGGCGCGCCGCTACATCCCTGCTGGCAGCGTCTATTTCTTTGTGGGCCATGGGACTATCCACTATACTGGCCGGGGTATTACAGAGACGACTGATGATAACAATGACCTGGCGCGCATTGGCTTTGGTCAGGTGGCTATTGCCCACTGGTAAGATCTTATAGCGCGACATAAGACTGGCCCCTGACTCTCCTTCTGCTTCAGGTGCTCAGGAAGCCAGGGAGTCAGGTTTAAACCAACGTTGAAGGAGTATCGTCCATGTTCGATGCTGGACAAGTTGTCTATTTCTATGTCGAGACACCGTTGCACGCTGGCAGTGGCAGCGGTGTCGGCCCCATCGACCTGCCGATCCAGCGCGAGCGCGTCACCGGTTATCCCATCGTGCAGGCGAGTAGCATTAAGGGGCGGCTGCGCGCGGAGGCTAAGGTCAGAGGGATGTCAGATCCGGTAGCCTGGTTGATCTTTGGACCAGATGCGGAGCATGCTTCAGAACATGCGGGGGCTCTTAGCTCGAGCGATGCACGGCTGCTGCTCTTCCCGGTACGCTCACTGGCCGGTGTCTTTGCCTGGGTCACCAGTGTCGAGCTCCTGGCACGCTTCCGCCGCGATGTCGCAGCGCTCACCGATGGCTGGAATGGCTGGCAGCTTCCACCTGAGATCAATGGCAATCAAGCGCTTGTTGCCCCGAACTCTGTGCTCACAGTTGCTGATCAGCAGATTGTGCTGGAGGAGCTCAGTTTCACCACAAAGTCCGATCCGGTGGTGAGCACCGTTGGTCAATGGCTGGCCAGCAGCGCTCTCCCTGCGGACCCGGTATATGATGCCTACTGGCGTGAGGCCCTGCCTCTGCGGCTGGTCATCCTGCCGGATGAAGCGCTGCGCGATTTCACGCAGTTTGCCACGGAGATTGTCACGCGTGTACAGCTGAATACAGACACGAAGACGGTGGCCGGTACCGGCCTCTGGACAGAGGAGAACCTCCCGGTGGAGACCCTGCTGTATGCCCCGTTCTTCGCCACACCACCACGGGGCAAGCCAAAAGAGGCCAACGGCCAGGTCAAAATAGACACCGGCCAGGATGTGCTCTCCACGCTCCAGCAGTATCTTCCGCCGCGCCTATGTCTGGGCGGCGATGAGACGGTGGGACGTGGCAGCGTGGCACTGCGCTTTGGCGAAGTTCGCGGTTTGAATGGAAGGTGAGGGGATGACAATGCCCGGCATACAGCAAACCTATGAGCAGAAGCGCGCTCAGGCAGCCTGGGAGTGTGTAAAACAGGTCAGGGATAGACCGGACGGCAAGCTGAAGCGCAGCTATAGCAGTCTGGTGCGCAGCTTTCCCGCACTGGTGCAGGGATCGGGCCTGGGCCAGGCGCTGGCGTTCCTGTTTGCCAAGAGCGAGGGCAAACTGGAACTGGATAGCAGCAATACATATGGGCTGCTTTATAGCCATCTGAACGGGTGGCTCATGAAGCAGGTATTCACCAGTTCTGGGAATAATGATGTGCTGCAAGCGATTATGACCGGCAGCAGCAGCACCTACCGCTGGGCCACGATTGAGGCGCTTGCCTACTGTACCTGGCTCAAGCGTTTTGCTGAGGCCGAGCTGTCGCCGTTGTATGGCGCTGTCAGTGCAGGCGCCACCCGCGACAGCGCGAAGGGAGGGGTAGGTTAATGCAGCAGCGCCAATCGCCATCTGCACCGTCAACAGGTGCTATCTATCCGCTGCCGCAGGATACAAGGGTGGTGGCAGCGCAAGCGGTCACGAAGTGCCAGAATCTGGGCCTAATCTTCGATCGCTATATCGCTTATTATGTGCCAGATCGCCGGAATCCAGGCCGGTGGGATCTCGATAAACAGCGGCAGATGGGCAGTATCAGATCACTGCCCAGCGACCAGCGGCTTATGCGTGCGTACCGCAGGCGCTGGCAGCAGGTCGTCGATGATGCCGGGGCCATAACGTTTATTGCTCAGACCGCTGCGCGCTTCGTCACTGGTCTGGGCCGCAACAGTCCGCTGGAGGTGGGCTTCACATTCCATCGGCTGCATGGGTTCCCGATCATCCCCGGCAGCGGGCTCAAGGGACTGGCGCGGGCTTATGCGCAGCTGGTAAAGGGGTACGGCGAAGATGATCCGGATTTCTGCTCTATCTTCGGTTGGGGGCCGGAGGATGCCAGTGCGCCAGAGAGTCCGGAGGCCGGAGAAGATGCTGAGACCAAGACCAGCGGGGCAGCAGGCCAGGCAATCTTCTTCGATGCTATCCCTGCTGATGATAGGCCCGGGCTGGATATCGATATCATGAACCCGCACTATCCCAGATACTATCAGGACGATGAGCCACCAGCCGACTGGCAGAGCCCTGTTCCGGTCCCGTTCCTCACCGTGGCCCATAGGACCAACTTTCTGTTCGCCGTTGGCTGGCGTGGTACAGCCGATCCACACCTGCACCAGCTCGCTGTCGATTGGCTGCAAGGTGGGCTACGCGAATTGGGCGCGGGCGCAAAAACAACGGCTGGCTACGGGTATTGGGTCATTGTCAGCGATCGCCGGGGATCAGCAAAGATACCCGCCTCGGCAACGACCATCGCTTCGCCGGCATCGGTCTCCCCTCCGCCAGCGACACCGGCGCTATCAGTAGCGCTGGAGTGGCGGCGTGCTACAGTGGTGGACATCGACACTTCAAAGAAGCACCGTGGCAGGCTCCGCGATGCACAGGAACCAGACCTGGAGCTCTCTTTTGATGTCAGGTTGATCGAAGGAGATACACCTGGTAAGAAGAGCGTAGTTGAGTATCAGCGCGAGAAAGTTGACGATCACTGGCGTGTTGTCAAGGTGCGTCGCGCGCGTTAATCATAAATGGATGCGCGAAGGAGATGTATGAAGCCAAAACTGGTTATCACCAACGTTGGAATTCAGGCCGCCAGTGCAGCGAAAACCATACTGGACGCCTTGCACCCAGATAGTGCTACACTCAAGGCCCTGATGGCGGGAAAGGGATTCTCAAACCAGCAAGCGGCTGAGCATCAGCAGATACAGCAGTGGCAGAATCAGCTTGCCAGCGGCGATCCGCAAATGCTCGACAAAATGCCACCGGAGATCAAGAGCCTGGAGAAAATCGGGGTCGCCAATGATGATCAGCTGATCTTCTATGCTACAGAGACCCCCCCAAGTGCCTATGCAGCTCGTCTGCTAAGTCTCTTTTATCGGCGCAGACTGCGGGCAAAACCGCAGTGGGAAGTTGTTCCTGGTCTGCAAGCGACTGATGCATCCCGCTTCTCGCAGGGCGTTCAGAAATATATTAAGCTGGTCACGGATGTCGTCCAGAGGTGGCGCGATAGCCATGATATTATCCTGAATGCGACCTCCGGGTTCAAGAGCCTGATCCCCTATATGACCCTCATCGGCGCGCTGAACGGGCTGACGATGCAATATATTTTTGAGCAGTCGCCAACCCTGCTCACGCTCCCTTTTGTCAGGCTCCAGTTCGATCGCGCTCTCTTCGATCGCTATGGGGAGACACTATTCCGTCGCATTGATGAACAGAGCAGTATCCCTCGTGCAGAGATCGAGCGCCTGCCAGATTTTGCAGATTTGCAGCCGTTTCTGGAGCTGATGGATGACGCGTACACGCTTTCGCCACTGGGCTTTATCTTCTATGAGACTTACAAAGATGATCTCGCTATCCCCAGATCGAGCCGAAAGCCAGAGCAAAAGGATAAGCTGCGTGAGCCCGGGCAGGAACCTCATCGCCCCAGTGAGTTCGAGCTCTTCCGACAGAAACTGGCCCAGCATCCACACGTGGACGAATTTCGCTACCTGAAGGGATGTGCGCCAGATAAGAAGCAGGTGCGCCGTGTCGGGGGATCAGATAATATCTTACATATAGATTATGCAGGTATTACCGTTGAGGTCACTACAACGGCGCGTGCCAAAACCCGTGATCTGGATACCATCGAGCAGGAAATGAGGGAACTGCTCAACAGTTTGCCGTAGGGCAGACCGCAAAAACCTGGATAGGAGGTGTGGCGCGGCCGGGCTCACAGCCAGGAACATATGCGCCAGATGCACTGTGATTATTGTCAATTTTGCCCACCCGATCACTCCGGCACAATGTGAAACGATTGCGCAACTGGCCGGCGAAGCGGTCGAGCGGATCGTCGATGTGCCCATACAGTTTGATCCAGCCGCGCCATTTGTGCCGCAAGTGCGGGAAGCGGTGGAATCGGCCGGGCTGACCGCTGCGCAATGGCAGACCGAACGCCTGGTTATCAACCCGCCAAGCCTGGCAAGTATTGCCACGCTGATCATTGCTGAGCTCCATGGACGCATGGGCTATTTTCCCACGGTGGTACGGCTCCGGCCAGTGCCGGATCGCACACCGCCGCAATTTGAAGTTGCCGAGTTGATCAACCTTCAGGCAGTACGCGACGCTGCACGGCAGATCCGTAATCGCTGTTGACATGGCGCGCGCCGTTGTGTAGACTGGCACACAACATAGCCAGCTGGGGGCACCGATGCCTGCTCTGTAGACACCTGACCTCCCTTTCCTGGGAGGGCGGCGCGATGATGCTACGCAACAGTGAGAAGGGAAAAGGGACTGGAGCCACAAGGGCCTGTAGAAACTGGTGAACGATAGGAGCCCTTGTGGTTCAGTTCTTTTCTTTGCTTTAAGGGAAAGGCTATGCCGGAGTTAGAGGAAGTCAGCCGCCGCGCGCAAGAGGCCCTGCGGCTGAAACATGAAGCCCGTGAGCAAGCGCTGCCTAAATCACGCGCAGCTATTCGCTGCTGTGCCAATTCCATTCGCGCGGTACATCGCTATGAATTTGCTCGTGCCGCTGAACTCCGTCAGGAAGCGGCCACTCTTTTGGTGGAAATAAGCGAGACACTGCGTGGACAGAGTGATATCTTCTATGCCGGTTTTGTGCAGGATGCCCAGAAAGAGTATGCCGAGGCGGCAATCACGGCGGCGCTGATCCAGCGCCAGGTGTTGCCTATGCCAGAGGACCTGGGCATTGATTGGGCTCCCTATCTCAATGGGATGGGTGAAGCTATCGGCGAACTACGACGCGCGATTCTGGACCGCCTGCGGCAAGGCCAGCTGGAGGATTGTGAGGCGCTGCTTCAGGATATGGATGAGATTTATGCGCTGCTAACGACCCTGGATTTCCCCGATGCCATTACCGGGGGGCTACGGCGCACCACTGATGCCGCGCGAGCTATTCTGGAGAAGACCCGTGGCGATCTGACCATCGCCATGTCCCAGGCGCGACTGGGTGCAGCCATTCGTGCCATGAATCAACGCCTGGACGCAGGAGAAAAGCAGAATGGGCACTGAAGAGAGTGACCAGCCACCGGTGGCAGAAGATCCTCCTCAGATCCTGATATCCGATTCTTCCACGCACGAAGAGGTTGTGGCTGTCTCCTGGCGTCCACTGCGCCCATCCCCGCGTGCTCTGGCGCCTTCACCCCTCTGGCTGGCTCTGACCGCTGCGCTTGTCGGCAGCAGCCTCTCCTGGGCTCAGGGGACGATCCGCATGGTTCCAACTTTGTTGCTCTTTAGTGCTCTTACATTGCTCGCAGGCGGCGCCAATCTGCTTGCGGCTGGATATACGCTTATGCACGCGCCCCGCTCGTCGTGGACGGTATCCCCGCGATCGCGTCGGCTGTCATGGCTACACATCTATCTGCCAGTACATTCGCCTGCTGCACGGGCTAGCTTTGCCGGCTATATCTGTCTTGTTCTGGCTCTGATCCTGGGTTTGATCCTCGCGTTGGAGAGCAGTGCGCTGATCCTCTTGCCAGGAATCCTGGGTCTGGTCGCAGCGGTGACCTATCGCCTGCCGCACTATGCCTGGGCGGACCAGCCATGGGCAGAGATCATGGCGCTGCTGCTCTTGGGACCGGCTACAGTCCTGGCCGCCGATCTGGCACAAACGGGAGTCATTCATGGCCTGGCGCTTTCTCTCAGTATGCCTGTTGGTTTCCTTGCCGCAGCAACGCTCTTGAGCGATCATTTCCGCTACTTCGATAGCGAATTAAGCACCCGTCCTCGTGCTCTTCCAACCTATCTCGGGTTGGCTCGCTCACAGCTACTCCTGGCATTGCTGGTTGCCCTGGCGTATCTTTGGGTGACTGTTCTGGGTAGCCGGCAGGGATTCTATGGATTGCTCCTCGCCTGGTTTTCCCTTCCGACAGCTCTTGTGGCACTGACCAGTGCCCTGGTTGCGGCTGCACCACGCGCTCGCCACCTTATCGTCCACCATGTGGCTCAGCTCCATCGATCGTTTACTTTATGGCTGGCACTTGGAACGCTCCTGAATGGTCTTATGCCCTGGCTTATCGTCCACTGGCCTCACCCCTGATCGTGTGCTGCTCTAGCCAATGCCACCCGATCATGCAAAACTGTAAAGCAGGCCATCGCCTGGATGCCCCGACAGTCCTGTGCTATTGCAGAGCATTTACGCTGTGGATTACAATCTAATGAACTGCATATAATTTGTTGAAATGGACCGCATGCATAATCAGTTATTTGATCAGTCATTTGAAAGGTAGTGCATCATGGAAGATCTGGCATATACCGCGCTCAATGTTGCTGTTCAACTGGGTGCGAGCTATGCTGATGTCCGCGTAATGGAGCGCGTGACAGAATCAATTGCCGTCAAGAATGGCCGGGTGGAAGGCCTCGCAAGCAGCACCGATAGCGGTTTTAATATCCGCGTCATTGTCAACGGTGCCTGGGGGTTCGCAAGTAGCGCCAATCTCGACCGCAAAGAGGCACAAAAGGTTGCTGCCCAGGCAGTAGCTATTGCAAAAGCAAGCGCGCTGGTTAGTGGCCCGCCAGTGCGGCTCGCACCGCTGGAGCCGCAGCGTGGCCGCTATATCACCCCCATCCAGAAAGACCCCTTTGCGGTTCCCTTAGGTGAGAAAGTTGCTCTCCTTCTTCATGCGGATGAAGCCATGCGCGCCGTGAAGGGTGTAGCTATCACGAGCGGATATATGGAATATTCGCGTGAATCCAAACTCTTCATCAGTTCTGAGGGAAGCCACATCGAGCAGGTTCTTTACGATACGGGCGCAGCGATCGCCGCAGAATCTGTGGCTGAGGGCGAGATCCAGCAGCGCTCGTATCCCAACTCCTTTGGCCGGCAGGCCGGCACTGCTGGCTATGAATTCATTGAGGCGATGGATCTGGTGCGCCACGCGCCACGTATTGCTGAGGAATCGGTGCAACTGCTCACGGCAAAGCAATGTCCATCTGGCATCACCACCGTGATCCTGGATGGCTCTCAGGTAGCCTTGCAAATTCATGAGTCCTGCGGTCACCCTATCGAACTTGACCGTGTCCTTGGGATGGAAGCCGGCTTTGTCGGCAAAAGCTTCCTCACACTTGATAAGCTGGGCACGTTTCGCTATGGTTCCGATGTAGTGAATATTGTCGCCGATGCCACCACTCCTGGCGCCCTGGGCAGCTTTGGCTGGGACGATGAGGGCGTGCCAGCGCAGCGCACACCCATCGTTGACCATGGCCTCTTTGTTGGCTACCTTATGTCCCGTGACACCGCTGTGGAGTTGGGACGAACCAGCAATGGCTGCGTGCGCGCTGATGGCTGGAACCGCTTGCCAATGATTCGCATGACCAACGTCAGCCTGCTCCCCGGCGATTGGAAGCTCGAAGATCTCATCGCTGATACCGATGAGGGCCTCTACCTTTGTACCAATCGCAGCTGGAGCATTGATGACCGCCGGCTTAACTTCCAGTTCGGCACGGAGATCGGTTGGGAAATCAAGAACGGCAAGCTGGGTGCAATGATCAAGAACGCTACCTACACAGGGATCACCCCCATCTTCTGGGGCTCATGTGATGCCGTCTGCAACCAGGATTATTGGACCGTCTGGGGCACCCCAAACTGTGGCAAAGGCGAGCCGATGCAGACTATGCGCACGGGCCATGGCGCGGCACCTGCACGCTTTCGCAACGTTCAGGTTGGCGTCGGCAAATGGCAGTGAACGTTTGGGGACGCACGAAGGGAGAGCATGATGCGGGACGAGAAAGATTTCCGCGCGTTAGCGCATAAGATCCTGAGCCTCTCAACAGCGCAGCAAACTGAGGTGCTGATCTTGGGAACAGAGAGTGCGCTAACGCGCTTTGCTAATAACCACATCCATCAAAACGTCGCTGAAACCAATGTGGCCGTAAGTGTGCGCGCTGTCCTTGGCAAGAAGATCGGTGTGGCCCGAACCAACAGGCTGGACGATACTTCATTGCAACGCGTTGTAGAGTCCGCGATCGCCATTGCTTCAGTCCAGCATGAGGATCCTGACTTCCACTCACTGCCGGAGCCGGCGCCAATCACGCCTGTGAACGGGTTCAGCGAAAACACCGCTTCGGTCACTCCGGAGCAGCGCGCCGCAGGGGTCAAAGTTATCGTTGACCGCGCCCGTGAACGTGGGCTGGAGGCGGCAGGAGCCTTTGAAACCAGCGTCTACCATATTGCTGTTGCCAATTCACTCGGCATTTTCGCCTACCAGCCACGCACTGAGGCTGAGTTTCACGCCGTTATCATGGCCGATAACGGCGGATCTGGCTGGACACAGCGTGTCTCTATGGATGCGGCTACCTTTGACTTTGAGGCAATGGCCAGAGAGGCTATGGAAAAGGCTGAGCGCAGCCGTAACCCTATAGAACTGGCCATTGGTGAATATCCGGTGGTGCTCGACACCTACGCCGTAGGCGAGATGCTCGAAATGCTCGCTTTCATGGGTGTAGGAGCCAATGCCGTTGAAGAGCAGCGGAGCTGGCTTAATGCCTGCATTGGCCAGAAGATTGCTCCCGATATAGTCACCATCTATGACGACGCAACAGACCCGCTGGGTCTGCCCTCAGCTTTTGACTACGAGGGTGTGCCTAAGCAGTGGGTCATCATCATTGATCATGGTGTTGCTAAAGGGCCTGTCTACGACTCATATACAGCCTACAAGGAAGGCAAGCCGAACACCGGCCATGCCTTGCCGGCACCGAACACGATGGGACCTTATCCTGAACATCTCATGATGGCGCCAGGTACAGCCAGCCGCGAAGATCTCTTCAAGGGTATCGAGCGTGGCATTTACGTCACCCGCTTCCACTATACTAATATCGTCCATCCCGTGCAAACAATCTTCACCGGTATGACGCGCGACGGCACCTTCCTCATTGAACACGGTGAGATTACCCGCCCGGTTAAGAGCTTCCGCTTTACGCAGAGTATCTTGGAGGTACTGGCCAGTGTGGAAGCCCTGAGTCATGAACGTCTGCAATCGCGCGATTACGTAAACGTGGTGGCACCGGCATTGCGCGCTGCTCGTTTCAACTTCACGGGAACGACACAATGATCATCGGGTCCCAGAACCCTTGACAGCATCGCCAACGCCGCCTTATACTTTAAACACTATGAATACAGCGCTTGCCCAGCAATTACAACCAGGCTTTGGCTTCTGGTTTTATTGGCTAAGCCCTCCGGTGTGACGGTGGGCCTGTTGGGCTGGGCAAAAACTCGACCCGCAGCCATAGCGGAGGGCAGCAGAGGACCAAAAATCCTCTGCTTTTTTATTGCTTTGTACCTGTGACCGCTGGCTTCCTGTTCTCTCTCCACTTTGCAGTGGAGGCCGGAAGGTGAGGTCCCTAAAATACGCTACAGGAAGAGGCACAAACGATGATCATTTTCGTGCGACCGCAAGCAACGACTGAAGAACGCGCTGCTATCCTGGCATTTCTTCGCGATCGAGCGCTAACACCAATCCCGCCTTCTCCCCTTCTGGAGCGCCAGCGCTTCCTCAGTGTGGCAGTTCCACCTGCTGCTAGCGCTGAGATTGCGGCAGCACTGCAGCAATTCGGTGGAGTGGAGCGCGTGGTGTGTTCATCGTGCCCGTACCCGCTGGCGAGCCGTGAGTGCCGGCAGGAGCAGACGATTGTCCGTATTCCCCTGCCGAGGCAACCGGAAAAGATGATAGCGATTGGTGGGGATACGCCGGTAATTATTGCCGGGCCCTGCTCGGTAGAGAGCGAGGAACAGCTGCTGGCTGCTGCTCATGCTGTGCGTCAGGCTGGCGGCCATATCTTACGTGGCGGCGCCTTCAAGCCGCGTACCTCACCCTATAGTTTCCAGGGATTAGGCATTGAGGGACTCGAGCTGCTCGCTCGCGCCCGTGAGGAGACGGGTCTACCGGTGGTGACGGAAGTCATGGAGCCTGGCCTGGTGCCACTTGTCGCCGAGTATGCGGATCTGCTTCAGATCGGGTCGCGCAACATGCAAAATTTTCCGCTCCTGCTCGCAGTGGGACAAAGCCATCGTCCTGTATTGTTGAAACGAGGGATGGCCGCCACTATAGAGGAGTGGCTGCTGGCCGCCGAATACATTCTGGCCGCCGGCAACCCGAACGTGATCTTGTGTGAGCGCGGTATTCGTAGTTTTGATCCTGCCACGCGGAATTTGTTAGACCTGGCCTGTGTGCCATTGCTGAAAACGCTCACTCACCTGCCCATCATCGTTGATCCCAGTCATGGTACCGGCCGGCGCGAGCTGGTTAATCCGATGGCCCGTGCGGCTATTGCCGCTGGCGCTGATGGTGTGATTGTCGAAATGCATCTGGACCCAGATCGTGCACTCAGCGATGGCCCCCAATCTATTGTACCGGAGCAACTCCATCATCTGGTTGCCAGCACTCATGCCATTCATGCCGCTCTGGCAGGGCAGAGCTCATTCAATGTGGAGCGGAGGATACGTTTATGAGGAAAGTGACTCGGTCACCCACTCATACCTGTGGCTCAGTCACCAGCAGACGGAGGAAGCGTATCACGGCGATCGTGACCAGTGCGTAAACAAGCATGCCAATCAGTGTGGACCATTCGATGACTGAGGTGCCAGGTAGCTGGGTGGTCGGTAGGATAGTGCGAAACGGGAGCAGCAGCGGAGCTGATGTACCATAAAGGAAACTGGCAAATGGGTTGTCAGCTCTCGCACCAACAAGCTTTAGAAAGAATCGCAGGAGAAACCAGACCTCGAGCACTCCTAGCAGCCAGTACAGGAATTGATTGATCTTACCGATAGTGAACCACGCTGTCTCGCCAGCGCTTCGTGGAGAGACGGTCGTTGCTTCTGGTTTGCTACTTTGCTCTTGCGGTACCGCTGGTGTCCACTCCATGCTCCGGCCTGCTGGCGGATACAGGTTGGGTAGCGTGATATCACCAAAACTCTGTGTAGGTTGATCTGCACCTACCGCTTCCTCGCTGTGCGGGCGCAGAGACCGGTCGTCACTGTCACGAGAGAGACTCTGGTTGCTCACACGCACCCTCCCTTGCCTGTGGCATGGTTCCTATGCACAGATTCCTTGTTGCAAGGAACTGGCCTGAAAGTGCAAAATACCTATCAGGAGCAATTATAGCACAACGGTGAGAGCGAAAGAAGCAGTATACGGGGTGAATGTTTAGCAGGGCTCTTCCCGCGATCGCGATATTCTATATCAGCAGGCTACCAATTTATCACTTGAGCTCACCACACGTTATTATATATAGCGAGACCACACTATGAGAGTTGCGAGTTCGAGTTTTAGGAATGCGATTTGGTGAGCGAGGAGTGCGCTATGGGGGAAAGGGTTTCATGCTTCATCAGGCGGGGATTGCCATTGCTGGGACTGATGCTTGTCATCACCGCCTGTGCAGGTCCACAGCAGGCACAGGCGAATCATAAAACCTTATCCAACCACCCGGTGCCCCTGGCCAATTTGCACTGGTGTGGTAGTCCACTTATCACCTTTGAAGATAAGCAGCATTCCCCGCCAACCATCATCAGCAATTGGCCGGCCATCGTGCCATCACTCCACCTGTTCATTTATTTGCCCCCCACGCTCCCTGCCGGCTCCTGTCTTGTTACAGTTGAGGGTGCTATCCATGACACGGTGCAGGGCGATCATTTTGGTATCAGTTACCTTCTTCCCGATCGCAGCCCTCTCAGCATCCTGGAATCTCCGCTCACCGGTCCGGCGTCACCTTTCCAGTGCCAGGTCCCTTCCCAGTCGGGAGCAGCGCTGATCTGCCAGGGCTCTCGGGGTCAGACTGCGATACTGATTGCTGCTAGAGAGACCCGGGCGCAGCTTCAGGCGCTCTTTCGATCTTTGGCAACGGGAGTTAGATGGCAGCCGACATCCTGACCCTGTTGCAGTGACAGTGCCGTTCGTAGCCCTCAATTTGCACGGTCCTATCGGCCACGTCCACGTACCAGTGAAGTAAGCACACCCACACTTGCGATAATCATGCAGGTGAACAGTGCCGTATGGAAGGCGTGGATGAAAGTGCCCTGAAGAGAGCTGATAGGCATGGCTCCCCCATGGCTCAGCTCTGCACCTGCCTGAGCTCCACCAAGCGAGGTAAAGATGGCCCCGGCTACTGCTACACTCAGACTCTGACCTACGACGCGCACGGTTGCCAGGAAACCTGAAGCAATGCCCAGCCGGTGACGGGGCACGGATCCCATGATCGCACTGTTGTTCGGCGACTGAAAGAGCCCCTGGCCGAGGCCTGTGACTACTAATGGCCAGATGATGGCAACGAGGGATGCCTGAGGCGTCAGGTTACTGAGAAACCAGAGCCCCACAGAGCCGATAGCTAATCCCAATGAGCTGAGCACCTGCGATCCAAAGCGATCGGAGAGAAAGCCACTCAATGGGGCCACCAGCGAGATAGTCAGCGGTACCGGCGTCAGCAGAAAGCCAGCCTGATCTGCTGGGAAGCCCCGCAGCTGCTCGAGATAGAAAGGCATCAGAAACGTCACTGCGAACAGTGCCAGGAAGCTAAGGAAGCTGCTGAAGATTGCTGCTGCAAAGAGACGATTGCGAAAGAGTGACAGATCAACAATGGGCTCTGCAACGCGCGTTTCGGTTATAAAGAAAGCGGCGAAGAGCACCACACTGGCGCCAAAAAGTGCAAAGATGGGGCTGGAGTGCCAGCCCAGCTCTTGACCAAAGCTCAAGCCCAGCATCAGACAGATCATGGCAGCGGATAGCAAAACTGCGCCAATTGGGTCAAATCGCTGCTCGCCACTGCGCAGGTGCATACGCTCAGTCAGCAAACGCAATGTGGCGATGATACCGATGATACCAATTGGCACATTAACATAGAAGATCCAGCGCCAGGTAAACGCCTGGGTAATAATCCCCCCCAGCGTCGGACCAGCGCTTGTCCCGGCGGCGACCACTAATGCGTTAAGACCCAGCGCGCGCCCGCGCTCTGTAGTGGGGAAGGCGCGCGTGAGCATTGCCGGGCTGATAGCCATGATCATCGCGCCGCCGATGCCCTGGAGTGCGCGAAAGACAATAAGGAGCATCAACGATGGCGCTGCACCACAGAGGGCAGAGCTCGTGGTGAAGATGGTGAGCCCCAGCGCCCAGAGTAGCTTCCGTCCTGTCATATCTGCCAGCCGCCCCAACGTGAGCAGAATGCTGGCGATAACAATAAGGTAGGCGATGATCACCCATTCCACCGCGCCATTGAGAGGCACATGGAATGAGGCGCTGATCTTCGGCAGCGAGATGTTCACAATGCTGGCATCGAGCGTCGCCATGAAGACGCCAATGGCGACGATACCCATGACCGTCCATTTTCCTGCCGTCTCTTCACCATGCGCTATCTTCTCTGCCTTGTTGGCTTCGTACCTTAGTGCATCATTGACTCTCTCGTCTCTAGGAGTAGTATGCATCAGCTTCTATTCTGGCTCCTTGGTAACTACGCTCATTCGCGTTTATGATATCAGCCGGGGCAGAGGCCGGGCAAGGAATAGAGCGTGTGAGTTAGCGCCTGAGTCCCTCGATTTCCCTTGCAGTCAGGAGAGGGGATCAGCTTGTCCCTGCTTTATGCCTCCTGCCACTAGGGGGAAAGGTCAGTAAGGAATGCTATCCCTCGCACCTAAATCGTGCTATAATAGCGAAGCTATAGCCTTTGGCCAATGTATGGGTAAATGTGGAAGCAATTGTCTGGTGGGGGAAAGGTGATGTTTCGTAAGGTGCTCATTGCGAATCGTGGCGAGATAGCGCTGCGGATCGTTCGTGCCTGTCGGGAGCTTGGCGTGCACTCCGTTATAGCTTATTCGGAGGCTGACCGTGACTCATTGGCTGTGCGCCTGGCGGATGAGCGTATCTGTATTGGACCAGGTCCAAGCGCCAAAAGCTATCTGAATATTCCCAACATCATCAGTGCCGCGCTCATTACCGGAGCCGAGGCTATTCATCCTGGTTATGGATTTCTCTCGGAAAATGCCAGCTTTGCCGAATTCTGTGCCGATTGCCGGCTCGTCTTCATCGGCCCGACACCATCGGCCATAGCCCAGATGGGCGATAAAGTGGCTGCACGCCAGACAATGGCCAAAGCCGGGCTACCGGTGTTGCCAGGAACACCGGTGCTCCGTAGCCTCAGCGAAGCGGAGCGCTGGGCAGAGGAGATTGGCTTTCCGCTGATGGTAAAATCTGCTGCTGGCGGTGGCGGGCGTGGTATCCGCCTGGTCCGGCGCCCCGAGGACCTGGCTTCGACATTTGCCCTGGCGCAAAGCGAGGTTCGTGCCGCTTTTCAGGACGATGGACTCTATCTGGAGCGCTATCTGGAGCGGGCGCGCCATATTGAGATACAGGTATTGCTGGATAACTATGGCGACGGTGTGCACCTCGGTGAGCGCAACTGTTCGTTGCAACGACGCCACCAGAAGATTATGGAAGAAGCGCCGTGCTATGGGCTACCGCCGGCATTGCGTGAGGAGATGGGGCGCAAGGCGCTGCGCGCGGTTCAGTCTATTGGTTATCGCAGCGCCGGTACATTGGAGTTTCTAGTCGATGAGGATTATCACTACTATTTCATGGAGATGAATACCCGGCTTCAGGTCGAGCATCCAGTCACTGAGATGGTCACCGGAATAGATATCGTACAAGAACAGATCCGGCTCGCCAGTGGCGAGCCGATGACGCTACGTCAAGAAGATGTGGCGATACGTGGGCACGCAATTGAGTTTCGTATTAACGCTGAGGACTGCGACCTGGATTTCCGGCCAATGACGGGAACGGTAGAAGAATATCTTCCCCCTGGCGGCCCGAATGTGCGCGTAGATTCACACCTCTATCGTGGCTATGTGGTGCCACCACACTATGATTCATTGCTGGCCAAGCTGATTGTATGGGCACCCACTCGCCACGAAGCTATTGCCCGTGGCAAACGTGCCCTCCAGGAGTTTGTGATTGATGGTCTGAAGACGACCATTCCCTTGCACCTGCAAATTCTTCAGCACCCGCAGTTTCTCGAAGGAGATACTTACACCGGTTTTTTGCAGGATGAGGTCTTCGCGCTGCAAGCGCAAGAGGAGTAGCTGAAGGTACAGCAGATAAAGTGCCTAGCTATAGCGCTGACTTTCAGCCGGTCAGGGAGAGTTCCTGCAAACTCTCCCTTTTCCGGGGTTTGGGAGGTATACACGTGATACATCGTGTTGTGGTTACTGGCCTGGGCATGGTCACTCCTGTGGGGAATGACGTTCCCCGGACATGGGATGCTATTTTGCACGGCCGATCCGGCATTGATCTGATCCGATCGTTTGATACGGAGGGGTTCACCACCCGTATCGGCGGTGAGATAAAAGATTTTGATCCCACAATATATATGGATCGCAAGGAAGTGCGCCGCAGCGACCCATTTGTCCATTATGCTATGGCGGCGGCTAAGCAGGCAGTAGCTGACGCAGAGCTGGATACACAAGCGCATGGTGACGATATCGCCGTGCTCATCGGTTCAGGTATTGGTGGTTTTCATACCATGCATGAACAGTTTCGCACGCTCTTTGAGCGCGGAGCCAGCCGCGTCAGCCCGTTCTTTATCCCGATGATAATCCCGGATATTGCGGCTGGTATGGTTGCCATGGAGTTTGCGGCACGTGGCCCAAACTTCGCGGTGGTTTCTGCCTGTGCAACCAGTGCACACAGCATCGGCGAGGGATTTGAGATGATTCGCCGTGGCGATGCGCGTGTGGTGATAGCTGGCGGCGCTGAGGCCGGTATTACTCCTATGGCGGTGGCAGCCTTCTCCAGAATGGGGGCGCTCTCCACACGTAACGACGAACCATCAGCTGCAAGCCGCCCCTTTGATAAGGAACGCGATGGCTTTGTAATCGCCGATGGCGCCGGCGTAATGATCCTGGAAGATCTGGCCTTTGCCCACGCCCGTGGCGCGCACATCTATGGCGAAATCGTTGGCTATGGCGCAACTGCGGATGCCTATCATATTACCGAACCAGCTCCCGGTGGCGTGGGGTTGGCGCGAGCGATGCGCCGCGCACTTGAGAAAGCTGGCCTACGACCAGAGGATGTAGACTATATTAATGCGCACGGTACCTCTACTCCCCTCAATGACCGGATGGAAACGATCGCTATCAAGATGGTCTTCGGCGAAGAAGGGGCACGGCGTCTGGCTATCAGTTCGACAAAGTCGATGATCGGCCATACGCTCGGAGCTGCCGGTGCTATCGAAGCTATTTTCTCGATCCTGGCTATACGTGACAATATTGCACCACCAACGATCAATCTGACCTGCCCGGACCCAGAGTGCGATCTCGACTATGTACCGAATGAAGCGCGACCTATGAACATTACGGTAGCTATGTCTAACTCTATGGGATTCGGTGGCCATAATGCCAGCCTCGTTCTGCGTCGCTACCAGGAATAATGGAGGTGTGAAAGAATTGGCCAGAGTGGACAACGATCCCTTGATTGCCCGTGTCTCAGCGCTGATCACTGTGCTCCAGGGCAGCACCCTGGGCGAACTAGATCTCACAGAACAGGGCACACATATTCTTATTCGCCGCAAACCCGGCCTGGTTGTAACCAGTGCTTCTAGTCCAACGCCGACTGCGTCTGGGGTGCAGGGAGCGATGGCCGATGAGGGCACCCTGGTGGTACGGGCGCCGCTGGCCGGTGTGTTCTATGTCGCACCGGCGCCGGGAGCGCCTCCGTTTGTAACTGTTGGTTCCCTGGTGCAGGTGAATCAGGTTGTGGCCATTATCGAGGCAATGAAGGTTCTCAACGAGATCCGGAGCGAGGTCTCCGGGCGTGTCAAAGCCGTGCTGGCATCTGATGGCCAGCTTGTGCAAAAGGACGATCCCCTATTCCTCCTCATCTAGGACTCTGCCGGAAGCGGCCTACGCCTGTGACTTGTGGCATAGCAATTCGTCTCTAGAGTGGGGATACCGACGGCTGTTGAGAACCTGGGTAGCCAGCTTCATTATTCATGCTTGGACATACGGATCAGTGCATTCCTGCATATCAGCGCGGCAAAATTGCCCGGCGGGCATCGTTGCCAGCTGGGCGGATAGGTGCTGCGCTATGCCAATGGCTGACACGCCTCATCGCCTGGAGCCGCACGTATGAGGCACAGCAGCACCTGGCGCTGGCCCTGAGTACCCTCTTCTGCGCGCTCTATACCAGCGTAATGCTCTACCATGTGCTCCTGCGCTATCAAACCTTTACTGCGACAGCGTTCGACCTGGGCAATATGGATCAGGCGGTCTGGAATACGCTACATGGTCGCCCTTTTGCCTTTACAAACCGTGGCATTGACTACTATGGTCCATCAACACGCCTAGCTATCCATGTGGAACCGATCATCTTTCTTCTGGCGGGTCTTTACGCCCTGCATGCGGACCCACAGACATTGTTAGTCACACAGACGCTCGCGATCGGTGCGGGAGGCCTGGCAGTATTCTTCCTGGCACGGCGTAAACTATCTGAGTGGCCGCTGGCTGCTCCAGCCTTCGTTGTTGCATATTTTCTGGCGCCAGCAGTTATTGGCGAGAACATCTTTGACTTCCATCCCATTGCACTGGCAACGCCACTGCTGCTAGCAGCAATGCTGGCAATAGATGCGCGTCGGTATGGATGGTTCTGTGTGGCCGGAATACTAGCTGCTGCTACCAAAGAGGATGTCCCACTGGTTGTGGGACTGCTGGGCCTATACATTGCCTTTGCTCAGCACCGCCGCAAGTTTGGCCTGGCAGTATTGCTCATCGGTTGCCTCTGGACTTTTGTAGCATTCTTTGTCATTATTCCCCATTTCTATCATGGCACAGTGAAGAACAACTTCTGGTATCGCTATGCCACACTGGGCGATTCACCCACAGCGGCGCTGAGCCACCTTATCGCGCAGCCCTGGCTGCTCTTTGGCACGCTGATCACCTGGGATAAAGTGGCCTACATGCTTGGCCTCTTGCGCAGTAGCGGTTTCCTGTTGCTGCTGGCTCCCTGGGTTATGATCGGCGCATTGCCAGAGCTGGCAGTGAATCTATCCAGCACCGATTGGGCGCTCTACAGTGGTGTCTATCACTATAATGCGCTCATCATCGCCTTTATCATGGCTGCAACCATCGAGGGTGCAGCCGTGCTCATTCGGCACTGGCCATCGCTCCTGGCCTGGGCTGCCCCCGAGCGCCGCCTTACTCGCGCTCGGGCGTTGTATACCAGTCGTTTCCCCTGGGTCTGGCTGCCACGTCGGATTGTGGTCGCACGATTTGCTGCTGGAGAAATCTTTGCCAGCCTGATTCGCCGCATACCACTGCGATTAGTGCTACCGGGGATTTGCCTCTGGTTGGTCCTCTGGGCGGGTGCAAACCTCTATATGGCACAGCCAGCCCTCTCATCCTTTTGGGGGCCCACGCAGGTTACTGTCCAAGATCAGCGTGTTGAACAGCTGATCGCTATGATCCCGCCCAATGTGCCAGTTTCAGCCAGTGATACACTTGATCCACATCTCAGTGAGCGACAGCGTATCTATCTCTTTCCCGATATTGGTGAAGGCCAGCAGATTGCTCAATATGTGATCGTAGACTTCAGCAAGTTCTTCCCGGAGAACCGTGCCTACAGTGTGCAGATGGTGAATCATCTGATAGCCTCAGGTGAGTACAGCGTCATCGGCCGGGCTGGCCCGGTGATCCTGCTTAGGCGGAACGGATCGCCCTGATTACGCAAATGGTTCTCAGTTCTTCCTCAAGAGGTGGCTCCTTTAGCTCTTTTTCCGGGAGAAGAGGAGCAGGCAAATATCAGGCTTGCATCAGTCATCAGGCCTGTGTTATCCTTGAAGCTAATCTGTTATTGAAATATACTATTGCTAGTGCCTTGGTTTCATCTGGAGAAGGAAGGCATATGTCTGCGCAGCCGGCATCTTCTACACCAGGGGAGCCGCTCGTAGGTGGTGTCCCGTCGAGCCTGTCATTACCTACACCGCTCAGTGGCGAGGCAGTACCATCTCCGGAGGATGGGACAGTGAAGCCGGGAGAAGGAGCACGTGAGCTGGGAAATAGTAAGGGTAGTGGGGCACTGAATCGACCACCGGTTCATGTCGCAGTCTCTCATGGCAGCGTGCAGCTTGCCCAGACAATTGGACTCGTCCATACTACTCCCTCTGCTCCTGCGCTGAAAGATATGTCCCCAGAGGCAATTCACACCTCCACCGGCATCTTGCTTGAACGAGCCATAGGGCAGTTTCATGCCGATGCAGGCTTCATTGCCCTGATTGATGACCGGTATCAGCAGATGGTGGTTCATGCCTGCCGAGGTAGCCACTTCCTGGATGGGTCACATCTCCGCTTTACACCCATCGCCACAGCTGAACAATTGGCCCGCTGGTTTCATGATGGAGATATCAGCGGTGATGAATGGTTGTTGGACCAGACACCAACGATCCCCTGGTCCTACCGCTGTGGTGAACGTTTTGTTGGTTACGTCTGGGAGACGAGCAGCCCTGCTGTTCTCACCTGGCAGGACTGCTGTGCACTGCGCGCCGGCCAGGCTCCGCCAGATCCAGAGGCAGCATGGCTTCTTGGCGTACCTATTTACTATCCCGAAGCGCGCGCTTTTCTTGAAGATAAGACTGCCACTACGCCGAGCGATGTGATGGGAGTGCTGGTGTTGCTCAATCGCGATGTACACTGGCCCTTTGCTCAACGTGATGCCCAGTTCTTGAGCCTTCATGCCGATCGCATTGCGCTTATTCTACAGAATGAGCATCTGGCTCGTCAGCGGCGGCGCCAGGAGCAAGTACTGAACTTGCTGCATCATCTTTGTTCCAGCCTTGCTGCCATGCCTGACCTGGATACCTATCTTCGGCAGATCTATACGCTGGTCAGCGGAGTGCTGGATGCGTCACTGTTCCAGGTGCTCCACTATCATGAGCGCAGCGACGAGGTCAGCTATGAACTTATCGCCGATAACGGCATCTTCCACGAGAAGCGGCGCCTCCCCTCCAGCGCTATGCCCCCATGGTGGGCAGCCTTGCGTGATGGAACGTCCCTCTCCCTCTCAGCCACACAGCAGCCACCGGTCGACCCACTAAATTTTGCCTGGGAAGGTGCAAATTTCATCACAGCCCTTCTGGCCGTACCAATGATCGTACAAGGTCGGCTGGTTGGTGCACTGGTAGCAGCTAGCAACCATCTTGTGAAATATGATCCTGCTGATCTCCAGCTTTTAGAGATGGTGGCACGGGCTATTGGGGTGACTATCGAGACAGCACGCCTGTGGACTGACGCGCAGGAGTCGCTGCGCCAAGCGCGTGAGAAGACGAAGCAGATGGCTGCACTCAACAATATGGTGCTGGCGATCAATTCTTCGCTGGATCTCCAGGAAACGCTTCAGCACTTGGTCAGTCAAGCCCCAAGGCTGACCGGCGCGCAGATCTGTACAGTATTTCTCCTCGACCAAACTGGTGAGGAATTAATTGCCCGTGCGACAAATGGAGACTATAAGGCCTGGGGTCTGGAAAGCCTTGAAACCTTTCGGCTCAAGATCAAGGGCACTCGTCTCGAGAACGTTTTGGCAACTGGCCAGTTCCTGCTGCTCGACGATGTCGGTGAAGACCAATCTTTGAATCTGACCAACCGCAGCATATTCACCCTGATTGATCTTCGCAGTGTGCTGGTCCTGCCGGTCGTGCATCAGCAACGTCCTTTGGGAGTACTGACTGCGCATACACCAGGGCAGCGCTACGTCTTTACGCCCGAGGAAATAGGACACCTCCAGAGCCTTGCCAGCCAGGCAGCTACTGCTATCAGCAATGCCCAGCTCTATCAGGAGTTGCAGCAGGCATATGAGCGCCAGAAGGAGCTCGATCGGCTCAAGGATGATTTTATTGTCACTGCCTCTCATGAGTTCCGCACACCGCTCAGTTGCATTCATGGCTATGCATCTCTCCTGGAACGACACAGTGGCCATCTTAAGCCTGAGCAGGCCCGACGCTTTGCAACTGAGATATCCCGTGCTACCCAACAGTTAGTTGGCCTTATGACGACACTGGTGGATGCTTCGCGGATTGATAGCCAGAAGCTCGCATTGGTGATCCGGCCTATTGAGGCTCGGAGTGTAGTGGAAAGTGCGCTGGCACTTGTGCAACCAACGGCAACACAGCAGTTTGAACTGGACGTCCACAGTGGTCTCTATGTCCGGGCAGACCGCGATCGCTTACGACAGGTGCTGGTCAATCTGTTGACTAATGCTGTCAAATACTCGCCGGCGGAATCCACTATTCGCATCCTGGTCCGGCGAGAGCAGCAGTCACAGGACGAGCAAGCTGGCGAATCAACAGTAACACAGCTTGCTATCTTCTCGGTGATTGATCAGGGGGAAGGCATCGCACCCGAAGACCAGCCGCAGCTGTTCCAAAAGTTCGTGCGGCTACCCCGCTCGCTGGTCACTCCAGTGCGTGGCACTGGTCTGGGACTCTATATCTGCCGTGAATATATCACTGCGATGGGGGGCTCCATCTGGGTAGAGAGTGAACTAGGCCATGGTTCAACGTTTAGCTTTACACTACCATTGGCCAATATGCCGCCCCAACCTTGATGCCCTGTTATATGGATGCAGAATGCTGGTATCCTGATCGGTTATCTCGACTGATGTCTCCAGCGTTGTAACACGTGCCGCGCGCTGTCGATCACTCTGTGGTGGTGGCAGCACGATGCGCTCGCACAGATACTGCAGCACGACATCCCCTAGCCGCACTTCGTCTCCTGGCTGCAAGCCATATGGTGCAGTGAGCCGTGTCCCATTGACAAATGTGCCATTGCGGCTGCCCAGGTCTTGCAGGTAGTCACCCTGCTCCTGCCGCACAATCTGGGCATGCTGGCGCGAGATGGAAGAATAAGGTAACACGATAGTGTTCTCGGCATCGCGACCTAGCGTGATCACCGACGAACGGAGCGGAAACCGCTGCCCGGCCAGTGTTCCGGCTACGCCGACTAACTCTGCGCTCAGGTGTTCCGCCGGGGTCCCTGATGGTGCTGCTACAAGCGCCATTGTCTCGTCGACGCTGTGGGAACGCGTCTCCAGGAGCGTATCAGCATAAGTAAACTGGAAACTGCGACCACCAATGCTGATTACATCGCCATTTTGCAACAGAGTGGGTATCCAGACACGCTGGCCATTAACTGTTGTGCCATTGAGACTGCGACAGTCAACAAGGTAACCGTGACCGTGATCCCAATGAAGCTGTGCGTGGTAACGCGAGGCCAGATCGGTATCTATCCAAATATCGTTTTGTATATGCCGTCCGATCAGAGTTGTCTCTTTGGTGATAGTGAGTCGTCGGCCCTTAAACGGGCCATCTAACGCGGTGAGCCATGCCCATGGTACCCCTATCCCTAACGGCTCATGCTCGCGCGCTCTCAGCGAAGCTAATCCCTCTATCTCGAAGCGGCCCACAACTGTTTGTGGCTCTGCAAGGAGCATATAAGCAGCAGTACAGGTAAGAGGCAATATCCAGCCTGTGATTGCCACCCATGAGAGCCAGAAAGCAACCTCTGCTTTGCTCAACAGTGGTCCCAGCAATTGTAGGCGTAATTGATCCCAGACTGCTGCCGGTAAGATGAACACCGCGCCCATCAGGCAGATGAGCATAGCAATGGCCAGGTGGCGTGGTGTGCCACGATGCCAGAGCAGGGCATACCCGGCGGTACCCGTCGCCATCACGAGCGAGCAGAGCAGTCCCCCATAACAGCCGATATTGAACCAGGTGGAAAAGGTAAGGCTGGGCACTGGTGCTACTCCATGGGTACAATGCCTGCGTTGATCTCTGCCATAATATCAATGACTGCGAGTATATCTGCCTGATAGTGCTGATACTCCTCTTCGCCTTTCTGATAGGCCTGCTCGCCTGTATAGGGCTGGCCCAGCAGCGAAGTCTCCCAGTATGCACGAGGGCTATTCACGGCACTGCCTAAAGCCACTCCCAGGAAGGCATGGCCAGGGATGATCACCACATAGGGCCGCAGGCCAATGCTGACCAGGGCTGAAGCCATCGTCAAGGTCGTTTCCATACACATACCGGTATGGTAGCGGAGAACATCTTTAGGTAGTTTGATCGTTTCATCGATTTCGTTTGTGCCGCTGCGCTGATAGGGGACCTGCTCATTGACATATCGGACTCCATGACCATCATCGTTTAGCGCATCAAAAATAGCATCCACCTGGTTGATAACATCCTGCGAGGATGCCCCATGATAGCCAATCATTCCGGGGGTAGTCGTTTGACGCAAGAACAGTGTAGCCTGGCTGACTAGCTGTTCCACACTTGGATCAAGAGGTGTCACCCACGCTGCAAGGAGAGCGGAATTATCGTTCCCTTGCGTATCACGCCAGATCATCTCCTGACGGGATAGCAGAATAATGCTCTGGCTGCCCTGGTAGCGCACTTTATTGCTGGCATCTGTCACCTGGAGCGTCACCTGCGCGGCACGTGAGGTCGCAAAGAGGCTATCAAGGGCTCCGGGCAACAGCGGTGGCTTGAGCGTAATGGTTTGCCAGGCGGGACCAGCAGCAACGGTAATAGTCTCCAATTGGGTAAAATTGGGGATGCTCACCGAGATGTGGAGCTGCTGGGGAAGGGCGCTTTTATAGCGAACTGCCACAATACCATTGTGCAGATTGGTATAAAATGCGGTTGGCAGGGCACGTGAGGGGCCAAAGGCAAGGAACCAATTAACTGAGACCCCGCCGCTGGCAGTGTAGGCATAGGCGGCGCTCGATTCCTGATAAGTGTCATAGGCACCAAGACCGTAGAGTACATAGCCGGTGCTGGCAAGGATGAGGGTGATCAGGATCGCCCCCAGAAGCATTTTTCGATTGCTTGCGCGTGCCATGCTGCCCGCCACTTTCAGCTCTCGGCCATTAGCAGCCAGCTATCAGCTTTCTTACCATATTAAAAAATAACATGCCAGCACACTACCGGCAAGATATCCTGGTACTTTTCGCCCTATCCGCGGATAGGGCCCTGTGCCAGGGCCGATGGCGCGGCAGATAGCAGGGGACAGGAATATGAAGCAAAGAATATTTCTCCCACCCCCTGCCATCTGGCAGCCTATACTGGCGCAGCAACAGTTTTGCGCTGGAAAGTCAGCCGACCGGTTGTATCCACGTCCACTACAATGGTGTCACCATCGTGGAAAGTGCCATCCAGCAGAAGCCGCGCCAGAGGGTTCTCGATCTCACGCTGGATCGTGCGCTTCAATGGACGCGCGCCAAAGACCGGGTCGTAGCCTTCCTGGGCCAGAAGTTCTTTTGCAGCCTCCGTCAGTTCCAGGGAGATCTTGTGCTCGTCCAGACGGCGCTGGATATTGCGTAGCTGGATGTCCACTATCGCTTTAATCTGTTCGAGCCCGAGTCGTTTGAAGATAACGATCTCGTCAATGCGGTTGATAAACTCCGGACGGAATACTTCGCGTAGCCGCTCGCGGACCTCTCGCTGTACTTGCTCCTCACTCAGCCCTTCGAGTTCATCCAGCCATTGGTTGCCCAGGTTACTCGTCATGATGACGACAGTATTGCGGAAGTCTACCGTGCGTCCGTGTCCATCGGTCAGGCGGCCATCGTCCAGGAGTTGCAGCAATACGTTGAAGACATCAGGATGGGCCTTCTCGATCTCATCAAGCAGGATAATTGAGTATGGTCGGCGGCGCACGGCCTCGGTCAACTGACCGCCTTCCTCATAGCCGACATAGCCTGGAGGGGCACCGATGAGCCGGGAGACCGTGTGCTTCTCCATGTACTCTGACATATCTATGCGCACCATCGCCTGCTCATCATCAAAGAGGAACTCGGCCAGGGCACGGGCCAGCTCCGTCTTTCCCACGCCTGTCGGCCCCAGGAAAATGAAGCTACCGAGTGGACGATTCGGATCCTGTAATCCCGCACGAGCCCGACGTACTACATCTGAGACTATTCGGATCGCCTCATCCTGGCCAACGACACGCTGATGGAGCCGCTCCTCCATATGCAGCAGCTTCTGAACCTCTCCCTCTAGCATGCGGGAGACAGGAATGCCTGTCCACTTAGAAACGACCTCCGCAACGTCCTCGGCGTCTACCTCTTCCTTGAGCATCTTGCGGTCACGCTGAACTGCCGCTAACTGTTGCTCTGCCTCGCGGAGCTGCCGCTCCAGCTGCGGAATCTCGCCATACTTGAGCATGCTGGCCTGATTCAGATCATAATTGCGCTCGGCACGCTCCAGCTCGCCGCGCTTCTGCTCCAATTGCTCTTTAAGGCTGCGGATGGTTGCCACGATCTCTTTTTCGCGCTGCCAGTGCGCCGTCAAAGCATTGGCCTCCTCCTGTAGCTCGGCGCGCTCACGGCGAATTCGCTCCAGCCGCTCCTGACTGGCCTCATCATTCTCGCGTGCCAGTGCTGTCTCCTCGATGCTCAGTTGTGTAATTTTGCGCTTGATCTCATCCAGCTCAATAGGCATACTGTCAATTTCCATACGTAGACGGCTGGCTGCCTCATCGATGAGATCGATCGCCTTATCTGGCAGGAAACGATCGCTAATATAGCGGTGAGCGAGCATTGCTGCTGCGACCAGCGCGCTATCCTGAATCTTGACGCCGTGGTGGACCTCATACTTCTCTTTCAAGCCACGCAGGATGCTGATGGTCTCCTCAACGGTAGGCTCATCAACAAAGACCGGTTGGAAGCGCCGCTCAAGTGCCGGATCTTTCTCAATATATTTGCGATATTCGTCCAACGTCGTCGCACCGATACAATGCAATTCACCACGAGCAAGCATCGGCTTGAGCATGTTAGACGCATCCATAGCCCCCTCAGCGGCGCCGGCGCCCACCACCGTATGTAGCTCATCAATAAACAGGATGATTTCACCTTCCGATGCAGTGATCTCCTTCAGGACCGCCTTGAGGCGCTCTTCGAATTCGCCGCGATATTTTGCACCGGCAATCAGCGCACCCAGGTCCAGCGCAACTACACGTTTATTTTTGAGCGTTTCGGGCACGTCACCAAAGAAGATGCGCTGAGCCAGTCCCTCGACAATGGCCGTCTTACCGACGCCTGGTTCGCCGATGAGCACGGGGTTGTTCTTCGTACGCCGGCTCAGTACCTGAATAACACGACGGATCTCATCGTCCCGACCAATTACGGGATCGAGCTTGCCACGGGCGGCAAGCGCAGTCAAATCACGCCCATAGCGCTCAAGCGCCTGGTATTTCTCCTCAGGATTGGCATCGGTTACCCGTTGTGCGCCACGGATCCCACTTAGTGCCCGTAGCACGCCCTCACGTGTCAGGTTAGCCTGGCGTAGCACCCGCGCCACCGCGCCATCCTTTATGTTGCACAGTGCCAACAAGAGATGCTCAGTGCTCACGTACTCATCTTTGAAACCTTCCATTTCGCGCCAGGCATCCTCAAGGACCCGGCGTAGACGTGGCGAAATGGTTGGTTCAGTGCCACCGAAGACCTTAGGCTCCCGGTTTAAGGCATCGGCAAGTTGCTGCTTCAGCGCTGCTGGATGAGCCCCTGCTTTCTCCACAATCTGCTCAACAACGCCTTCGCGCTGGTCAAGCAAGGCATAGAGCAGATGTTCTGCATCCACCTGGCTATGGTTATAGTTCTGAGCCAGCTCCTGTGCCTGAAGCAGCGCGCTGCGGGCTTTCTCAGTGAAGCGATCTATCTTCATCATACCAGTGTGGCTCCCTCTCTTTTTACTATCAGAATCGCAATACCCTTATACGAGCATTGCCACCGATAGAAACATTCCAACTTGTCTACACTATAGCATATCGATAGCATAAATATCAAGATATTTGAGTCAATTACTATCAAATGCTTTGCTGAGCGAGCATCTGATCGTGGCCAGCACCCATCAGCAGAGATAAGGGATTGGATAATAGGGGCACCTCGCCTTGTGCGGAGCAGATTCCTGCCGACGAAAAGCGATCCTTTTTGGCAACACGAAATGCATTGCGGCCCTCCATGAGGGTGCGCTGAAAGCAGGCGACCGACTAGTACTATTGCAGATATTGGGAACCAGAAGTGCACAAAAGACGTATAGACGTATAAAGGATAGTGACCGTTTACGATAGTGTGCAAGGGAGATTATAAGATCTGTGACGGTATCCTTGCTGGATATCGTGCAAAAACAGGGAACCTCGCCATAGTGGGGTCACCTGATGATGATACAGCTGATCCTGTGGTGTGGATCTTGCAGAATATCTATCTGGTAGTGCCAGGTCGCCAGAGCTGTTCATGGCCCTGGTTCAATCCTGCGAGCAGGATAGGAGTTTGCAGTATACTTCGGAGCATAATGGTGGGCAAAGCGGCATCGGTAGATAGGGCCGGTGTCGACTATTTACAAGAGCGAACGGGGGGCAATGTGCCCCTTAGTGAGCTTTCCAGGAGAGATGGAGGGTGCGGTGGCAGTAGTTGCTGGTAGACGCGTGCCCAGTGCGAAACAAATTATTCTGGGGCTCGCGCAGAGTATTAAAGAACGGGATATTCTAACGTATGAGCATTCGCGGCGCGTGGCAACGTATGCTCAGCGTCTGGCTTTACACTATGGCTGGAATCGGCTGGCCGCGCAGGAGTTGGCGCTCGCTGCTTTGGTGCATGACTTGGGCAAAACCTGGATCACCAATGACATCCTGCTGAAGACGGCACCACTCTCCCATGAAGAGCGCCTGATTATGGAAAAACATCCCGTCATTGGTGCGCGTATGCTGCTGGGCTATGACTTACATCCGTTTTACGTCGAAACAGTGCTCTATCATCACGAAGCATTCGATGGACATGGCTATCCAGCAGGATTGCGCGGCGAGGAGATCCCCTTGAGCGCCCGGATGCTGGCCATAGTTGACGCTTACGATGCTCTCACTTCTCAGCGCCCCTACAAACCGGCGCTCTCGTCGCTGGAGGCATGGGAACAGCTCATGCTCAGCGCCGGCACTCATTTCGACCCCGTGCTGCTGGACGCCTTTATTGATTTGCTGAAGGCACGCTGCAACTTTGTCCTATCCCACCGACTCTATACCCGGTCAAGTCGGCTGATCTACTGGTCCTGGCACGATACACGCCTTCGCCGCCAAGCTCGCGCGGTATAATGAACTGGCCAGCGTCGGATCTCAGCCCTGCGTGGTTTCTCACCGTCTGAACGCTGTTTTGCAATCTACCACTCTTCAGATGTTCTTTACCGCCAGCACTTCTTTTGCCGGCGTCCGGTCTCCGGTGCAGCTAATCATGCGTGGGGCTTGGTAGAACTGTAATACAAAGCCCAGTCGCTTATAAAGAGCAGCTATTCTGTCGGTTGCCTGGTTGGACAGCGCCACCGGTCCTGGGTGTTGTGCCAACCACTCGGCCAATCGCACCTGTTTGTCCCAGCCAAAGGCTTCCTTGCTGTACTGGGTAAATGGGACATCATAGGGTGGGTCGGCATAGATGAAATCATCTGGCTCAAGCGGCAAATCTTCAAAAGGGCCACAGGTGAAATGCCAGTTTGCAAATGCAGTGCTATAGGCTGTGAAGTCTCTGATATAGTTGATCTGTCTGTATCTGCCAAATGGCACGTTGAACTCACCTTGACGGTTGAAACGGCAGAGCCCATTATATCCGGTGCGGTTAAGATAGTAAAACAGCTCTGCCGCCTCTTTACTCGCCTCCTGCCCTTGACGTATCAGGCGGTTGAATCGTTCCCGGTGGGCATAATAAAGCGCTTCGTCATTGCACATTTCGATACCGACCTGCAACCCGGTCCTGAGCCAGCGGTAAAAGTTCACCAGATGAGGGTTAATATCATTGAGCAGGGCACGCGCCGGCATCAGGCCGAGTGTCACAGCCAGACCGCCGCACATAGGCTCTACCAACCGCCGGTGTGCATGCCGTTGCCATATTGGTTTAAGATATGGTACGAGCCATCGCTTGCCACCAGCCCATTTCAGTGGTGGCATTAAGAGGGCTTCGGGGAACGGCATCAGATGGAGAGCTCCTTTTCAACCCAAAGCTGTGTGAGAAGTCTACTAGCCGCAACGTGGGCCGCATTATCGTTTTGCGCAAAGGTCGCATTGTCGAGTAAGGTTGCCATGAGAATCTGCTGGCCCGCCATGGCTGCTATACCCGCCTCTACAAGCTCCCGTATGCGCAAACAGCGGGACGAACCTGATACTCTTACATGATGCCGAAGCGACGTGGAAATCATGGCTTGCTTCTCTCTCTTGCAGGATCATCGTCGCGAAGGGGGATGTGATACTGTGCCAGCAGTTCGCCGAACGCAGGCTGCTCTAGACCAAGCAGCCTAATAGCAGCTTCTGAAGAGAGTCCGCCCAGTGCATAGAGCCTCACAACAAGCGTCCCTTGCACCTGCCGGATCGCGTCCGGATTTTCATACTGTTGGCGTGGCCAAAAGAATCCTTTCAAGCCATCACGCCAGCGGCGTGGCACGATATGAATGTGCAGGTGCGGTACGCTCTGGCTGACACGATTATTAATAGCAACGAAAGATCCATCGGCTGCCAGGCCGAGTTCTACTGCACGGGCCAGCAATTGAGCATTGGCAAAAAGCGGTGTGATCAGCGTTTTGGGCAGATCGATCAGCGTCTCATAATGCTCTTTCGGCGTGAGCAGACAGTGCCCTGGGAAAAGCGGGCGGTGATCCAGGAAGGCGAGCGATACCTCATCCTCAAAGACAGCATACCGTTCTGTCTCCCCGCGTATCAACCTACAGAAGCTACAGCCCCCATGGGTCGAACTGACCATCCTGCTCACATTAGGCGGGTGCATCCCCAGTTCTGTTATCCGCGTGATTGGTCGCTAGTTCCGCTCCTAACAAATATGCTGGGGCGTATGTTCCCGGCTCGAACATGCGCCCCAGCAAGCCTTTTATGGTGGGAAACGGATTGGGAGGATATCGGGTAGCGGTGGTAGGATTCGAACCTACGGCCAAGGGCTTATGAGTCCCCTGCTCTACCTCTGAGCTACACCGCCAGGTTTGGTAGCGGGGGCAGGATTCGAACCTGCGACCTTTGGGTTATGAGCCCAACGAGCTAACCGCTGCTCCACCCCGCGTCGTTGGTAGCGGGAGCAGGATTCGAACCTGCGACCTTTGGGTTATGAGCCCAACGAGCTAACCGCTGCTCCATCCCGCGTCGTTCATTCACATAGTCATACTTGCTCATATGCATTGCTTATATTACAACATGGAAACCGGAATGTCAACTCCAACCCTGGAGGGCTTTCCCATCCTTTTTTGTCTTGTATCCATCGTCGTTCGGCAAAAATTATCAGGGCACAGAGCCACCATGTCCTGCTGTGTTCTCAGAGCGCTGGTGGCTCTCTCCTCTCCATGGCATAGGGTTTGCGGCAAAGGGAAATCGGTGCCGAAAGAAACCGACGATCGCAAATACCCGGTGACTACTGGATGCCGAGCTTCCGAGCTAGCTCGCTGTTAGATGGCTCAACCAGGATGGAGCCGTCAGGGAAGATGATAGTAGGGACACTGCGCATGCCATGGTTCAATTCCATGACGCGCGTCATGGCGTTGGTATCCTGCTCGATATCAATATAATCATATAATATATGATGCTCATCAAGGAAGCGTTTTGAGCGCCGGCAGTCACTACACCAGGCAGTGCCATAGAAGATAAGCGGTTGTCGTGTCTTGTCGGCCATTCGTTTGGTGATCCTCCTGACATGCAGAGATACCGGCTCGATGATCCTCTGAGCACAAAGAAGGGGAGCCGGCGTCCATTGCTATCAAAAGTATAGCATCTCTAGGGATAATTTGGCGAGCGGCGGCCATAATCCCGAGCAGGGTGGTTTGGGATATTCGTAGGGCAATGGCCCGCTAATTTGGAGTATTGGCAAAATGCGCGCTAAAATGTTAACAGGTTCATAGCGCAAGACGTAATGATACGGTATGCTAATGATTGGAGATGCCACGAGCTTCGGTGGCGTAAGTTCAAGTCTGAAGTACCGGCATATTTCAGGCTGTGAGTTAAAGAGTTGTAACCAATGTCAACAGCTATTCGTTACTACAACGTGGATGAGGCTGAATTCGTGAGCGCAACGAAAGCTGCCGAAAGTGGTAGAGTGCCTGATGTGCTGGGAGAAATGATCCCCACCATAAATAGGCAAAGCACCCATGAACAGAAGCCCGTAGCTTCATGTGATGCTGCTGGCGCTCCACTCGTCGGACAGAACAAGCATGCAAGCGAGCACCAGCAGGATGTCGTTGATATCGCAGCATTTGATGAGATCTTTACACGGTTTCAGACGCCGATCTGCAACTTCATTTATCGCCTCGTTGGTAATCGCGAACAGGCATACGATCTGACACAGGATGTATTTGTCAAGGCATATCGCGCATTGGTGAGTGGGACAGCTATCCAGACCGCTGCGCTTTCTGCGTGGCTGTATCGCATCGCGACAAATACGGCGATGGATGCGCTGCGACGGCGGCGATTGATCGCCTGGCTACCTCTCTCCCTCTTCAATGATGACCGCGGTATCGGCGCAGGCATGGTTTCCAACACAGCCACGACAAATGAGCCAATTGGCGGAAATGATGATAATAGCGCCTTGAATACCCGCTTTTATGAGGTAAGCAGTTATGATGGGGCGCGGTTCGAGCAGCGTGTAGCCGACCGAGAAATTGTCGAGCGGGTGCTGCGCCAGTTGAATCCAAAGTATGCAATTTGCTTGTTGCTATATGAGCACGAAGGGTTCTCCTGTGCAGAGATCGCAGAGGTGCTCAATATCAGCCCATCGGCCGTCAAGATGCGGCTGATGCGTGCACGAGAACGTTTTATTGCCTTATATCGGCAGGAGGTCGAGGATCCATGAGGTGCGAGCAGGTGCGCCAGCTCTTCGCTGCATACCGTCTTGGGGATGTAAGCGAGGCGGAGCGTGCCGCAATTATGAGCCATCTAACTGGATGCCAGGACTGCCGGAAGCGGTTTGCTGAATATCATCGCGTTGGTGATTATATTCGCGATCTGCCCCTTATTACCCCGCCACCGGAACTGCGTCGCCGTATTGCTGCGAGTCTCGAAGCCGAGCGTTATGCCTGGTATAGTGGTCACCGTCGATACGCGCAGCGCTCCCCACGTTATATTGCCCGACTGGCTCTGATCATTGGTGCACCGGCTGCTACCGGCATAGCGGCGCTGGTAATGATCATCCTCCTGTTTATGCAGATGTTGCCGGCGATAACGCCAACTAATTTTAAACATGCCGTCCAGGCCATTGGAACGGGGAGCCCTTTGACCATCCTCTCCGAGACGCAGCCGCGCCCTGATATTTATATTGGCGACCCAGCCTATCCGTATGTCACCGATGCTCTGGCCAGTTCCACTGATATCGTCTATACCGCAACGGATAGACATGGCGCTACCATGCTTGAGCTGCTCAATCGCGCCAACGGTCAAAGCACTCCACTGCTTGCCCAGCCATCAGCTGCCCCGGTCTCTCTGGAGGCACGCTCTGACCAGTGGGTGCTCTGGATGCAGGGGTTGCCGTCGCAGATAGGAGCATGGAAGCTCAATGCAACATCATTGGCGGCAGCAGCTGGTACAACGTTGCCGCTCACTATCACACTAGTTGATAGCACCTCAATGACCGGCACCTTGCAGGTAGCTGGCATTACCGGCGTAGCAATCCATGGCGCGCAAGTGCTGGTTGCCGAGACGCTCAACGATGGACGTTCACAGCTGCTGGCGGTAGACCTGATCGATCCAAGTCACCCCGACCGGGTGCAGCTCGTGACTGCTCTACCCGGCCATACAATCGTGCATCCGGTCATTGCCGCTGGCGCATTTTACTGGGCTGATGAGTGGTTTGAGAATGGCAATGTGCTGCACAGTGATATCTGGTCTCTAAAGCCAGGAGGCACATTGCAGCAGCAGACGTTTGGTGGAGATGCATTCGACCCCATGGTTGCAGCCGGCAAGCTGTTCTGGCTGGAGAACATGAATGGCGGCGTGTTGTGGGGACCTGATTCGACTGCCGACTTCCGCAACGCTGGCAGCCGGGCAGTTGCGCAGTTTCGCGGCTGGAGGGCTGCGTTAAACGAACATACACATGGCGTTATCATGGTAAAAGATCTGCAAAGTGGCCAGGTGCGATCGGTGAGCAACAGTGATGCCATCACGGATCCAGAACAGGGTGGCGGCGATCTGGCGATTTGGGAAGATGGTTCGCAGACAGACTTCTTCGATCTGGTCACTGGCCAGCGCGAGAGTTTAAATGGATATTTTGCGAGTGCATCGTTTGTTTCAGTTAATGGCCGCTCGATTGCCTGGGTGGTGCCGGGACACAACAATGCTGCCGCGCAAATTCAGGTGCTCGATGTTTCCCCAGGCACCGCTGGTACTCAAGGCGGCTGATTCGGGCCTGGTCTCTGGCGCTGCTTCGGCGATATCATAGACTCAACAATTCTCTGGCAATGATCATACGCTGTACCTCACTGGTTCCCTCGCCGATCTCGTTCACCTTCACGTTGCGCCAGTAACGTGAGACAGGGTATTCATCCATAAAACCATAGCCGCCGTGAATTTGCACGGCCTGATCGGCAGCACGCTTCGATGTCTCCGATGCAAAGAGCTTGGCCATCGCCGCTTCACGGGTATACGGCTTGCCCTGCATGTGCAGCCACGCAGCTTTGTAATACATCAACCTGGCCAGTTCGATCTCCATCGCCATGTCAGCTAGCTTGAACTGGATGGCTTGGAACCGTGCGATGGGCTGACCAAACTGCTGGCGTTCCTGGGCATAACGAAGCGATTCATCCAGACAAGCCTGGGCAAGCCCGACGCTTAGCGCCGCAATGGCCACACGACCGCCGTCCAGAATCTGCAAGAATTGTTTGAAACCATCGCCGCGCCTGCCCAGGATATTCTCCTCGGGCACAACACAGTCCTCGAAGATCAACGGGCGAGTGTCTGATGCTTTCCAGCCCATCTTACGGTAGGGCTGGCCGATGATATAACCGGGGGTGCCCTTGGGTACTATGATATTGGAGATCTCTTTATGCCCATCTGGCTGGATGCCTGTAACAGCGGTGATCGTTACGCCACCGCTGATATTGGTGCCAGCATTGGTAATGAAGTTCTTGGCCCCATGAATATGCCAGTAGCCGTCCCGCAGTTCAGCGCGTGTTTGCGTGCCACCAGCATCGGAGCCGGCGCCCGGTTCAGTCATCCCAAAAGCCCAGAGCTGCTCACCGCGCGCCAGCGGCACGAGGTATTGCTGTTTTTGCTTTTCAGTGCCAAAGAGGTAGAATGGACTGGCGCCAAGCGACGTATGCGCCTCCATGGTGATACCAATAGCAGCGTCACCTCGCGAGATCTCTTCAATGGCAATGCAGTAGGAAAGGAAATCTGCACCGGCTCCGCCATATTTTTCGGGAAAGGGAAGGCCCAGCAGGCCCAGTTCGGCCATCTTTTTGATCAGATCATAGGGGAATTCCTCTGTGCGGTCCATTTCTTCGGCGCGAGGCTTGATCTCTTGCTCGGCAAACTCACGGCACATATCACGAATCATGCGCTGCTCGTCAGTGAGGCTGAAGTCCATGGTTAGCTCCTTTGCTCATTCGTGATGGCGTTCTGCAGGATTATATCACTCTCTATGAACAAAGGGCAGGCTCGCTCTTCGTTCGGCAACCGCAGCCAGACGCCAGAGCAACCTTACTCTGAAATCTTCCGCAGCGCATTATAACGAGGGGAGGAGCGATGGCCTGCCTGTACGGTAACAAGGGAGGTGCCGAGGAAGCAAAGCAGCTACCCCTGCCGGATGTCAAGACTTGTTTGCGAGCCCCGGCTGATGTTCACCGAGTGGATGGGTACTGAGCGTGGTGTAGCGCGCGCCATCGCGAAACAGCTCACTGCGCATAACTGCGATGTGGTCTACCGGTAGCGATGGTGCCTGAGCCGGACGCAAAGCATGATGGGCAAGGAACACTCCAAAAGCACTTACCTCAGCGGGTTTCAGAGTATTTTTGACACGGGCCAGGGTAAGATGTGGTGTAAAAGGCCGCTCATCAAGCATGAACCCGCGTGCCGCTAGCTCGGCACTGAGATGACGATGGAGTGCTTGTAGAGCTGCCATATCGCCACCCAGACCGGACCAGATGACGCGCGGCGCGTGCGCCGGGCCAAAGTAGCCAGGAGTGGCGAGTTGGAGCGTGAAAGGATGCGCAGCAGCTCCTGCCCTTGCGCTGGCTATGGTGGCCATAGCCAGCTGTTCCTCATCAATTTCGCCCAGAAACGCCAGTGTCAGGTGAATGGATGCGGGGTCTACCCAGCGTACCGTCGGCAAAATCTGGGCTAGCTGGCGTATCTGCCCACGCAGATACGTGCGCGCCTCCTCATTCATCTCAATAGCGATAAAAACACGCATTGCAGACTTTTTAAAATTCGCTCCGTTCTTTGTCATCCGTTCCGAACACCTATTCTATCCCAAATTGGCTGCTCTTGCCACTGGGCGGCGTGGGCAGTGGCCCAGGACGAAGTATGGCGTGGGGTCCGGTATCCACGCCAGTAGCTGGATCAGCTAGCATCTGATCGAGTTCAGAGCCATCTATGGTCTCTACCTGCATGAGATGCTCAGCGATAGCGATCAGCTTGTTCTTCTTTTGTATCAGGATCTCTTTTGCGGTAGCATAGGCTTGGTCAACAAAAGAGCTAATTTCCGCTTCGATGCGTGCAGCTGTCTGTGAGCTCATGGCACCATCTTCACCTGGCTTGAGCAACACATTGCCCATAGCACTCATGCCCAGCTCTGTGACCATCTTGCGAGCAATAGTAGTTGCGTACTGAATATCTTGCGCCGCACCGGAAGTGATGTCGCCAAAGATAATCTCCTCGGCGGCGCGTCCCCCCATTGCCCCAGCCATCTTCGCCAGCAGTTCTGAGCGGCGGAGCAGATAGCGATCTTCTAGCGGAGCCTGCACAGTGATGCCCAGTGCCATACCACGGGCAATAGCTGTCACCTTTTGCACCGGATCGGAATGGGGGAGCGAACGCATAACGATCGCATGTCCTACTTCATGATAGGCAATAATAGCCTTCTCCGCCTCAGTGATGACCTGGCTTTTGTGCTCAGGTCCAGCGACTACTCGCAGCATAGACTCTTCTAGTAGATCGGCGTTGATTATGGTGGTCCGCTCTTGGCGCGCTGCCAATAAAGCAGCTTCGTTAAGCAGATTCGCCAGATCTGCACCAGAGAAGCCGGTTGTTTGTCGAGCAAAGCGCATCAGGTCTACTTCAGGTGCCAGTGGCTTGCCCTTAGCGTGAACAGTCAGAATTTGCAAGCGTCCACGAATATCAGGCTTATCCACAGTAACCTGGCGGTCAAAGCGACCAGGACGCAACAATGCGGCGTCCAGCATATCAGGTCGCTTCGTTGCAGCAATGACAATAACTTTCGTGTTGGGGGCAAAGCCATCCATCTCTACCAGTAACTGGTTCAGTGTCTGCTCACGCTCATCGTTTCCGCTGGTGGGGATAGGGCCGCGTTGCCGGCCTACCGCGTCAACCTCATCAATGAAGATGATACTTGGCGCATGCTCTTTAGCCTCGCGAAAGAGGTCTCGCACACGGCTGGCGCCGACGCCGACGAACATCTCCACGAACTCAGAACCATTGATACTGAAGATCGGTATTAGCAGGCTCCTGCACGAAAACAGTTATACCATTGTGGCGCAGTTGTTCAGTGATAGATTGTTGGGATTCCTTCACGGCAGCCAGTTGCTGTCCCTTGATGGTCACTGCCTGCGCTTGATCGCCAATTATCGTGACCGAGCGCAGTTGATGGCGGTCGGCAAGGTTGAGTACACCGGTGATAGGGACTTGTTGTACGCTATCTTGTCCGCTTTGCGCTGCTGCAAACCAGGTGAGGCAGCCGAGCACGGTCAAGAATGCAAGAGCGCTCGCCATGGAGAAGAGAACCCGACGGCGGTAATTTGGCGATGGCGGTTGGGAATAGGGCAGTTTAGGTGATTTTGGGGACCTGTTCACGTGTGATGTAATCCTTCCTCAACCCAGCGATACCCCAGGGCCTTGAGGATTCGACCAGCTAGAGGTGGGTAATACTATACAATGGACATTTGGGTTATCTGTTCGGCCAAGGGTGGCGTCACGGACGCTATTATATGCTATATGCCGATGCACGAGTCATGTCTACCCCTGGTGTTTAAAACGCCGGCGAAAAACAGGAGATAAGTACCTGGTATCCGGAGTGGGATGAAGAAAGCATATACAAGCCACAAGAGTTACGGCCCTGGACGCGCGCTTATTGGTGTCAACGCATGTGAGCCATCATGGCACGCTTATTGCAGCAATGCCTCCAATAGCTGCCTGCATGGCAGATAGAAAAAGCTTTGAGGATGCTCCACTCTTTACAGTTACCATCTCACAACCGTTGTGTGCGGTAAGTATGGTATAATCAGGCAGAGAAGCAGCAGTACAGGCATCAATGACCACATATATGTGTGGTGGTCACTGCTCGGGCTGGATGGTGAAAGTCATGGCTGCACAAAATGGATGTAATCCAGGCGCAGATATGGCCGCGCGCACCGTGCAGCTGGTTATGGAGCAGGTGTATCTGGTTCTGGGAGTTGCGACGGTAGAGGCAGTATTGAGGGCAGCGATAAAAACGGCTGCACAGAGGTATCCATTTCTGGATCGATTGTCACAATTAACCCTTGCCAGCGAGATACCGGCCCATCTCTGCCGGTATTTCCCTGACATTGCTCCCGATGAACTGCTCGCAGCAATGGACGCGCTGCTGCAGGAATGCATCGCCGCGGTGCGCGAATTAACCGGCGATATTATGCTGGGCCCCATATCAGAGGAAATCTCCTGGCGCCTGGATCAGGCAAAACAAGAGGATAAATTGTACTGACCACTGGCAGCCTGTATCCCTTGAGGAGCGCAATCAGCTTCCTGAGGGTGAAGAAAGCGAGCAAGATCCATGAGACAGGTTCAGATAATGCGCGCCGGCACAGGTGGAGCGATCAATTCCTGGCGGTTTATCAAGGAGGCCGCAGCATGTGTGGCCACAGCTCCCAATCCTGCTGCGGCATTGAGCCAGCTATTGGATATTGCGCTGCTGGCTTTGGATGCTCCTGCCGGCGCAGTTATACGCATGGATGACGAGGCGGCAGCATTGCTTACCCGGCATGAGGTGCGTACGTTGGTTGCCGCACGCGGGCTTTCGCCGTATGCCCAGCAACATATCAGGGAGTTACCAGCAGCGCTGGCCAGTCTCGGGACACTCGCAGCACTTACCACTATTACCGATCTTGCCCTGTATACTGCCGTGCCCCCCTTTGCTGCGCTACTGGAGGAAGGCTTTGCCTCTGCATTCATTGGTTCCCTTGGCGCGTCTGATCGCCTTCAGGGCTATCTGGTGTTCTGGCATCGCGATTGTGGCCACTTTGATCGGCTGGATCAGCGTATGCTGGCAGCGCTGCTAGCCCAGTTCTCTGCTGTGGTTCAGTGGGGAATACCAGCTGATAAAGAACCAGAGCTGCCAACTCACGGCGAAACGCTCGCACCGGCCCTCAACGCCGTAGCGGCTACCAGGCAGCTCCAACGCATCAAGGATGCCGGCCAGGTATTTGTTGCTGCAACAGATCGTACACAAGTACACCATGCACTGATTGCAACCCTTAAGCAAACCTGCCATTTCGCCGCTTGTGCAATTCTGCTCTTCGACAGTGAGGGTGGGAGTGAACTCACCGTTGTTGCACGACACCCGCTCAGCGCCGCCTTTGTCCATGATACAGTCCATCACGTTGTACGAGCGGCCACAAGAATTGGGCTACCCGCTCTCTCACCGGAGCCACTCGCACAGACGCTCTATCTTGATGCTCCTGATGATATTGCTGATGATGCAACGCTGAATGAACCACCGGCTGATCGGGTGCGATCCTTTATGGCCAATCCACTGTTTAGCAAAAACAAGCCTATTGGGATACTTGGCCTGGCCGACGACGGCGAGAACATGTTTAACGAGGAGCACCTGCGCTTCTTCTCGGTCATTGCAGATTATGCAGCAGTAGCACTGGAAAATGTGCGTCTGCGGGAGGATGAGCGGAGGCTCTGGGAAGCAGCGATGCTGGAGCACCAGCGACTAGAGTTAGTTATTGCCAGCATGGCTGAGGGATTGATCATTGTTGATGAAGTGGGGCGTATTACCCATCTGAACCCGGTGGCTCGGAATCTCTTTGCCAGCGCTGCTCCTGGCGCACGCGAGTGGCAATCGCTGGCCCACTTGACCGGGCAGAGTGATGCTCCCTGGATAGCTGCTGTTGGCGAGATCCTTTCGGCATCGCTGACCGGCAAAGTAGTGATGAATCATGAACTGCTGGCAGGAGCAACAATAGATTCGGTGCCCCTGACTCTCAGTGTCAGCTCGGCCCCCTGCCGTGATGCCTCGGGACGCCTCTTAGGGGCAGTCGCAGTCCTCAATGATATCACTCATGTTAAGCAGATAGACAGGCTTAAAGATGAGTTTGTATCGGTGGTATCGCATGAACTGCGCACACCGCTCACATCTATCAAAGGATACACACAGCATTTGCTGCGTCGTATGGAACGGCAATCACAGGCAATAGGCAGCGATCGCGATCCGGGTGCACCTTCACCGCTAGCAAGCTATGAGTACCGCAGCCTGAGCATCGTGCAAAGCCAGGCAGAGCACCTGGAACGCCTCGTTAACGATCTGCTTGACCTGTCGCATTTGCAACGAGGGCGTTTGCCGCTCCACCCTGCGCCATTTAAACTGGGTGACGTACTGGCTGAGGTAGTGCGCTGGGCACAGATTTCGACCGAGCAGCAGGTTATCCAGCTGGAGATACATGCTGATGATACGACAGTAGTCGGTGATCGTGCTCGTATCATGCAAGTCATCGGGAATATTCTTGACAATGCCATAAAATATTCCCCCGAGGGGGGTGTGGTAAAGGCCTCTCTTGATGCCAATCCGCTGGAGTTTGTTATCTCGATCGCCGACCAGGGAATAGGAATCAACCCTGATGCACAGGAGCAGATTTTCGACCGCTTCTACCGTGTTAATGACTTGATAAGCCGGCAGTATTCGGGTATTGGCCTGGGCCTCTATGTGGCGCGAGCGATTGTTGAGGCGCATGGCGGACGTATTTGGGTGGAGAGTCAGGAGGGCCAGGGCAGCATATTTTCGTTTACGTTACCGCGCTTGCCACATATCGGGCATAGCGGCGCGAACAAACAGGGTTGCTAGCCTCTCTGTGTATAATGGCCCGGCTCGCTGTGCAGATGGCGGCTTTGCGATGAGCCGATAGCGCAAAGAAAAAGAAGAAGTGGAGACCACCCGTATTATCCGCTTAAGGTAATTCTCCACCTTGTTCCACGCGACGTCCGGCGGATTCCCTCCGGACACCTATCTTGATGAACGGCCGTTTAATGTCCTGAAAGAGGAAGTCCCTTACTGTCACGAGAGGTTGGCTTCGCCCGGTCTGGAAACCTCTGCTGCTTTGCTCTGAGCAGAGCGATCACTCTCTGCTGTATCGATAGGCAATGCCGGTGGTGAGGCACTCATCTGTGCTTGCAGCTCATCAGCGTGCAGCTCCGGGGGATTATACTGCGGCAGGTTCATCTCTGCCCGGATGGCCTTGATGCCCTGATAAACCGTTCCGGCACTCATATGGAGCTGCTCGGCGATGATTCGGTGTATGCCAATAGGGGGAACTGGTAGGTAGGGCAGGTAGAGCTGGCGAATGCGCTCGAGATCCTCAGGTGAGCCATGATAGCCCTGCAGATCCCACCAGCTCGGCATATGGAGCCGCATGCGCAGCGCATGAACGACCTTCTTCACAGCCGTCTTAGGAATCTGTAGCTCCCGTGCGATCTGTGTGCGGATGCCATCATATTCAGTAGGATTGGCCAGCTCTAAATAGCGACGTTCAATAGCAGCGACCTGCTCAGGGGTCGGCATAAATGGGAGGGTAGGCGATCGTGGTTCCTTTGGCTTTGATGGGGCAGGGGGCCGCTTTTGACGCTGACTCCCGGCCGGCTGGCGGGACGGTTTGGGGCTGGGGTGCTCCGCAGGATGCCGAGCCGGGCGTACGCTGCTGGCTGGACGACGGCCGGTGGGCCCACCGGCCGGTGCATCAGGGCGCGGTGCTGGTCGCGGCCTCCTACGGGGCCGGGACTCCGTCCGCGATGATGTTGCTGCGGTGAGAGGCGTTGTCTCTTCGGCAGGAGCACTGGGCGCCGTGCCTGTCATGGGTGGTAAAGTGTAGTTGAGAGGCCTGGCTGCCTGCACCGGTACGGCAGTTTTCGGATGCTTGCTCTTCTCACGGCGTGTTTTTGCCTCGCATGGATCACACATTACTTGCTTGGGGTTGGCCGATTTGAACGACTTGCCGCAGACGCTGCACCGCATCTTTATTTTGTTCATTTGCCCACGCTCCTTCTAACCTATGGGTAAAAAAGGGAGAGAGCGGAGAATATCTTATGCTCCTTTATACTCCTGATACTCCCGTGCCCGACAAAGAACCCTGCTTCAATATCACAATATCGAGTTGTCAGTATAGCCCTTGCCCGTGCGACCGTCAACGGTATAGTGTTGTGGTCTCCCCTTCCCAAAAAAAAGTTCGACTTCAGCAATACTACTGGTGCGGCGAGCCGGGGGAAGTGCAGCAAGTATGCGCCGGCCATAGGCTCTGGTATACAATCGCGTATCAAGAATTGCCAGAACACCACGGTCATCTTTGGTACGCAGCAGCCGCCCAAGCCCCTGTTTTAGCTGAAGAATGGCCTGTGGCAGAGTATAACTACCAAACCAGTCTTCGCCTGCGGCTCGCATCCGGCTGATCCGCGCTTCTTGTACCGGATCATCGGGTGGAGCAAAAGGGAGCTTATCGATGACAACCAGCGATAATGCCTCGCCGGTGACGTCTACTCCTTCCCAGAAGCTCTTGAGCCCAAATAAGATAGAGCGCGGCGTCTGGCGAAAGCGCTGGATCAGCTGCGAGCGTGGCAGTTCCCCCTGCACCCAGAGCGCGAAGTCCTGCGCGAGCAAAGCCTCCGCGATCTGGCGGTACACATTTTGCAGCGCGCGAACACTGGAAAAGAGAAGAAATGCACGCCCCTCTGATGCCTCTACAAGACGCTGCATCTCTTGCGCCACGGCACGCAGATAGTCACTACTGTTGGCCTCATAAGCTGGCTCAGGCAGATGGCGCGGAATATAGAGCAGTGCATGGCTTTCGTAGTCGAACGCGAGCGGCAATGCACGCTCACGCGCGTGGGGAATGCTAACACGCCGGCGAAAGAAGCTAAAATCATTACCTACTGCGAGCGTTGCCGAAGTGGCAATAACTGGCGTTTTCGCGAAAAGGTTCTGCCGCAACAACTCTCTTACATCCAGACGTACGGCAGCAAGCGTCAGTTGTCCGCTGCCACTATGCTGACTGTTCTCTCCTGACCCCCGTGCGCCTGCCTCAGCTTCACGTTCGACATAATATACGACGTTGTCCGGGTCGGCTACGCTAAAGGCGAACTTCACCTCATAGGCCAGATTCCGTGTGCGGGTGATGAGCTTGTCATAGAGCTGTTCTTCCTTGGGATCCATGTGCTCAGGCCGACGGTACTTCAGGCTATCTGCCAGACGCTCAAGTGCCCGGCCAAGCTCGACGCCATCGGGGAGGGATTCTTTGAGCACGATGCGTCCCCGCATATTGGTGATTGCGGCGAGCGCCGTCCAGGCGGCATCATTTGCCCGCTGAGCTGCAGTGAACAGCGCCGGGTCCACATGGTTCTGTAGCTGGCGCAGATCGAAGAGGCTCTTGATCCGACTGGGTGAGACGGTAATGGTATATGCGCGAGTGGCCTCTTCTTCCAGGTGATGAGCTTCATCAATAATGATGACATCGCGCTCTGGCAGAAGCCAACCCTCCATGATCGTGTCAAGCAGCAACAGCGTATGGTTAACGATGATGAGCTGGGCTGCTCGCGCACGTTCGCGCATACGTCGCACGTAGCAATCTTTAAAGAATGGGCACATGCGCCAGGCGCAACGGTCACTATCAGCGTGGATGCGGCGTCGGATATCCGGAGGCAGAGCGAAGGGGAGCAGATCCAGATCACCATCAAAATAGGGGTCAGTCAATTGCTCTTCCAATCGCGCAAAGGCTGGCGACTGCACCAGGTCCTGGAAGCGCCGCTCCTCACTCAACCGGTCCAGGCATATGTAGTTGGCCATGCCCTTGACCAGGGCTGCCTGGACAGAGGAGTCAATGTATTGCTGGATGAACGGGATATCCTTGTAGAATAATTGCTCTTGTAGTGCCTTGTTAGCGGTACTGATAATTGCCGCTTTTTTCGAGTGAACGATCGGTAGCAGATAGGCCAGCGATTTGCCGGTGCCAGTACCAGCCTCGATAATGGCGTGTTCGCCAGTCTCCAGGACATGGGCAACGAGCGTGGCCATCTCGATCTGTGCGGGCCGCTCTTCATAGCCAGGCAATTGTTGGGAAAGGATGCCACCCTGGGCCAGGTCGCGCTGGACCCGCGTGACCAGGGATAATGTGTCTTGCTCCATGCCTGCTCCAGGACGCCATACGCATATTGTCAGTGCCCGTATAGTGTACCACAGCCCCGGGCTGCATGCTATAGGGATGTTTTGCCGGCTCTCCGTCCTTTTGCGGGCAAGATGGGAAGAAGGAGCTATTGGTGGGACACCTCTGGAGTATCGCTCTGCTTACTTGCTCTCTAAGCCACTCTTGCTACAGCTTCCTAAAGGATGAAGGCTGTTCAGGTGAGAGCGTAGAACTCGCCAAAAGCCACAGGATTTCGCTCTGGTGACTTCTCTGAGCTTGGGCCTCTTTCCATGCTTGCACAGATATGGTATCATGCAGGCATAGACAAACGGAAAGAAGGGCAAAATCACCGTTACAATCCTTTTGGCGATGTGATTACAAGCACAGGCATAAAATCCCCTTGTGATAGTGAGCTCATCGGCAACTTGAGCCATCTCCAGGAGCGCCAACCTCATGAATGAATGTCTGCAAAACCGATCTATTTAGGCGGCTCATGCCAGTGTAACAGCAGCTGCCGGCAGCCTGGTTGGGCACCGGTATCGCTGCTCTTTGGCAGGGGCCTTCAGCACGATCACCATGCCATACAGAGTGTTCTTCAGATTAGGCAGATCTATCGGCCAGCTCTGGCGATGGCCGCGATGCTGAACCGAGGATCTCCACCGCTGGAACGACGACAGGATGGCAAAAGCTGGAAAAGGAGAGAGATGCGCAATGGCGACAAAGGATGAGCTCGACGAGGCTCTGGCAGATTTTGCGCAACGCTGCAATGAGAACCAGCGCCTGCGCAGGATGCAGCGTGACTGGACCCGCAACATCCTTATTCGTGCGACTGACAACAATATACAGCATACAATGGTGGTGGTAAAAGGCTACACCACCATCGAGGAGGGGCAAACGCGCCCTCCCGACATTATCATCACTGCGGATAGTGAGCTCTTATGCGATATGTGGTGGGGTGACCTGAACCCGGCGGAGAGCTATCTTCAGGGAACGCTGAAGGTTCAGGCGACGCAGGAAGATATTATGCGGCTGGATGCAGTGACGGCGGTTATCTGGGGATATGGCATCACCCGTTGAGTGCTCGCATCCTTGACAGTATCTGTGTGCCGTTAGTAATAATATCTATGTCATCCATACACTTATGCTGTGTAGGAGTTCAGCCATGGTGGAGAGCCGGCTCGATACGGAACACATAGTAGGCGATGAGCATGATCTGCCGATGCAGATAGGGCAGCGCAGCTCCCTGTGTGCACAGCACCCGGCGGTTACCGTAGATGTGGTGATCTTCAGCGTGCGCGAGGATGACCTCAAGGTGTTGCTGATCAGGCGCCGTTCCTGGCCGTTTCCAGATATGTGGGCAATTCCTGGCGGCTTTGTGCATATGGATGAATCACTGGAGGATGCAGCTAAGCGCGAGCTGTTTGCGGAGACGGGACTACGCGATGTGTATCTTGAGCAGCTCTATACATTTGGGGATGTGCGGCGTGATCCCCGCGGTCGGGTCATTACCGTGGTGTACTTTGCTTTGATTGATTCTACGCGTCTGGAAGCTCGCGCAGCAAATGATGCGGAGCGCGTTGGGTGGTTCTCAGTCTACCAGTTGCCACCATTAGCCTTTGACCATGAGCGTATTCTCCATTATGCTCTGACGCGGCTGCGCGGCAAGCTCAGTTATACCAATATTGCCTTTCGCCTTCTGCCAGAACGCTTCACTCTTCGGGCGCTGCAAGATATCTACGAGATCATCTTGCATCGCAAGTTGGATAAGCGCAACTTTCGCAAGAAGATTCTCTCAACGGGCATTCTCCGAGCAACGAACGAGACAAAGATGGAGGGCACACACCGGCCTGCCCGCCTCTATGAGTTTAATCCAACGGCGGAAATGTAATGCTGTTTGCAAATGGCTATGATGATGAGATAGTGAGAAATGTTGCGGGCGTGGCCGGCTGCTCGCGCTCAGGAAGCTTCCATCAAATATGTCAGGGGGAGGCACGGCTATGGCCATGACAGAACACCCGGCGACAACGGATACTCTGCTGGCGCAGAGTGCAGAATTTCTGAGTTACCTTGCTGAATGGTGGCAAGGGCTGCCCGTTGTCCAGTGGTCGGATTTACTCGCTGGTGCAGATGTAACGCAGGTTGCTCTGTTTAGCGTCGATATGGTGAATGGTTTCTGCCATGAAGGGGCATTAGCCAGCCCACGGGTGGCAGCATTGATAGCGCCGATCCGTGATCTGTTGATGCAGGCCCATGCGCGCGGAGTGCGCCATTTTGTGCTGCCCCAGGATACTCATCGTCACGATGCTGTGGAGTTCCAGGATTTCCCTGAGCATTGTGTGGTAGGAACCTCGCAGTCACAAACGGTGCCGGAACTGGCATCGCTCCCCTTTGCGGATCTCTTCACAATTATCCCTAAGAACTCGCTGAGCCCGGCCTATGGCACATCGTTAGATGCCTGGCTGGATGCACATCCCAACCTGCAGGTGGCAGTGGTCACTGGCGACTGTACTGACCTCTGTGTCTATCAACTGGCGATGCATCTCAAGCTGCGGGCCAACGCTGCTAACCAGCACCTGCAAGTAGTAGTTCCGGCAAATTGTGTGCAAACCTATGATCTGCCCGTTAAGACGGCGCGCCAGATCGGAGCGCTGGCACACGATGGCGATCTGTTGCACTTGCTCTTTCTCTATCATATGCGTCTCAACGGCATTAGAGTTGTCCGTGAGGTCCGCGAGTCATAAGAAGCAACACTGCCTTGCCACTGCGGAGCTTCAGTCCCGCCAACATCAGACGGCGCCGCGCATGGCGCAGATTTGCGGAGGACTGCACGTGCGGCAACTTCTCTTCTTGCTTCGTGTACTGGGTGTCGCGGTTGTCGGCGAGACCAGTAGGCCAGTATGGTGTCACTCTGGGCGCTGCTGATGAGGCATGCGCTTCATCTTCCAGTAGAGCTTGAGCAGCTCTTTGAAGGCGCGGGCAATAACGCGCAGATCGGCACCAGTGGCCCGGCCATGTCGGCGAGGGTAATGATGGACACTGACCTGGTGAAAGCGGTAGCCCATCCGGTGAAGCTTCACCAGCATCTCGCTGTTGATCATCGCTCCTTCTGCCTGAACATTGGCGGCACGCACCAGTTCTGCACGGTATAGTTTGAACGCGCAGTCTACATCACGCACACGCAAGCCAAAAAGCAAGCGCATGAGCAGGTTCCAGCCCCAGGCGTTGATCTTGCGAATAAGGGGGTCACAGCGCACTTCTCGGTATCCCAGGACTGCATCTACTGTTTCGATATGGGGAAGCAGCCGGGCGATATCGCGGATATCGAACTGCCCATCGGCATCCATAAAAAAGATCAGCTCTTTGGACGCTGCATTGAAGCCGGCAATGAGCGCGCCACCATAACCCCGATTGGGCCAGTTGTGGACAACACGAATGCGCGGATTGCTTGCGGCCAACGCGTCGGCGATCGCACCGGTGCGATCGCGACTGCCATCATCAACGATGATGATCTCGTAGTCTGGAGCGAGAGAGGCGAGAGTCTCAGCGACCTGGTTCACCGTGGCAGCGATCACTGCCTCCTCATTATAGGCAGGCAGTACAACAGAAAGGCCCCGTGTCGTCAGTGGCACCTGCCCCTGGAATGCTCCAGGGGCATCCTGGGGAGTGGGCTTCATTGAAGTGAAAAAGCTCCTCTATCCACACTGGGTCACTCTATTTCCTTAACGATTAGAAGCACTGTTTTGTACCATGGGTAGCGCTCAGTCCCCTTCCCTTTCACAACCACTCACTTCGTTCAGCAAGGTAGCTTACCCAGCGGGTGGCACGAACACTTCCCGGGCAATGCCTCTCTATTCCTCAAATAGGTCTCACGCTGGCAATATCCCCTTGCCTGGAAGTGTGGGCACCTTGCCTATAATGCTTCCCGGTCAGCCTGAGCTTGAGCTTTTGCATCGTATATTATAACGATTATAGCCTACGCCTGTATGAGGATGTCTGTCAACTTCGGGCAGCAGAGTAGCTCATCTGGACTACTGCATGGTGCTCAGCTATTGGGCCAGTTGGCAACGGGCTCATGATGAGCACAATGTTTGCGGACAGCGCTGGTAGTGTACTCATTTGATCGTTGCCGCGCGCGGCAACGATCAGCGGAGGTTGCATGGAGGCTTGTTCATAAGATATGATATGGCTGTGTCTGGGTGTATGTTTGGAGCTTTGAGCCAATGCCAGAATTGCCAGAAGTTGAAATTGTTGTGCGGCAGCTTCAGCGTCAGATTGTTGGCACGCGAATTTGGACAGTCACCGTTCACTGGCCAGGGGTAGTGGCTCATCCAGACGTTGCAACGTTGCTCACGGAGCTACCTGGCGCGCAGATCCTGGCGGTAGCGCGCCGTGCAAAATACGCATTGTTACATCTGAATAGGGCCCGAACCTTGCTCATTCACCGCCGCATGAGCGGCAATTTGCTCCTGGTTATGCCAGACCAGCAAGATATGCCAGCGCACGATCGCTATTGTCGAGTCTGCTTTACACTGGCTGATGGGCAAGAGCTGCGCTTTTCGGACCCGCGCAAGTTTGGTCGAGTTGCCCTCTGGCCAGATGCTAAACTGCCTGAAGTATTTCGGGCGTTAGGACCGGAACCGCTTGATCCCTCATTCACGCCAGCGATGCTTGCAGCACGCCTGGCAGGAAACAAACGTGCTATAAAAGTTGCGCTGCTCGATCAATCGGTTATTGCCGGACTAGGCAATATTTATGCTGATGAGGCCCTTTTTGCCGCTGGTATCCACCCGCTACGGCCAGCCAGCACGCTTGCACTTGATGAGATTGTCCGGCTCTATCGCGCCATACAAACCGTGCTAGTGGCGAGCATTGAGACCGGAGGGACAACCTTTGGGCGCCACCGGGATGTATGGGGACAGGCTGGTAGCAATCTGAGCAACGTAGCTGTTTACCGGCGTGGTGGCCAGCCTTGTGTGCGCTGTGGCACAACAATCACACGCATAGTACTTGGTGGCCGGGGAACCCATTTCTGTGCGCAATGCCAGCCGGCAATGGTGGAAACCAGCATATTGCCAGTGCGCTGATAAAGCGGCACCAGCACAGGCGGCCTGGTATAGGCAAAAGACCGGCCTTTGCCCCAGCAGCTTGTCTGTGCTATAATACCGGTGGCACACGACAGCGCCCCTTATATGGCGAGCAGCCCTTTGACCTGCTCCTCGTCGCAATGTCTGGTGGGGTAGGAGTTATGGCTTAGGTGTGGGGGCTGGCGACGGCTTAGGTGCCGTAAGAGAAGCAGCAAAAAAGGCAGTACCAGTGTAGGTTTGCCCAGAATAGGTAAACGTGATAGTAACGGTTATCGGCGTTTTGGGGGGTAGATTAGTAAATGTGAGGTTATACGCAACCATGCCATCTGGCCCGGTCATCTGCTGTGCTCCGGCGGGCTGGTAGGTGATGGTTGCCCCAGGTGGAGTAGAAAACGAAATTGTGGCGGGCACGTTGGCAACAGGCATGGAATTGTGCTCGAATCTGCCATAGATGATCACCGTGCCGCTGGGGCTGACTGCCGGCGTGTTGGCCCAGGCACCAGCAGTATATGGTGGGAATGTAGGCGTTGGCGTCAGATCGCTGGGGCTGTTGAGAATAGTCAGCGGCGTTGGTGTGGGTACTATAGCCGGCGTAGCAACGGTGCTTCCACAACTGACAAGGACAGCACTGATCGCCACAAGAAGGAGAGAAAAAAAGCGTTGAAACGTGCTCATACCTATCCCGAACCATGACACCCGAACAATGGCATAAAATAAAGAGATCAGGGTTGGGCCGGCCAATGTTTGGCGGCGCTATTTATCCTCTTCTGTATATCTCACACCGTTCATTATGACGCGTAAGGCAGCACAGAGCAACGCCAGTAGACCATTGTTCCTGCCTGTGCAGAGGAGAGCAAGCGGGTGAATGAACAGTACCTGGAAGCATTAGATCAGCTTGCAGCTAGTCTGAGTGCAAATGCGGAGACGTTCTACCTGGATGGGTTGGTAAGTGATAACTCTGGTACAACGGCGCGAGTGGATTTGGGGAGAGAACATCGCAAGGGCGTTCCTGAGATTGTCCTGGCGGATACCAAATCACCGGAACAGATCGTGGCTATCGTAAGCGCCTTTTTGGCCCATACCGGTCGGGCAATCATTAGCCGGGTCCGACCGGAATTAGTTGGGACACTGCGTGAGCACTTCTCTGAGGCTGTTGTAGAGGTCCGCGAGCTGGCGCGTGTTGTGATCGTTCGCGCGACTGATATGCCACGGCGATATACCGGTGGGCGTGTAGGCATCATTAGCGCCGGCACTTCGGATATTCCTGTGGCTGAGGAGGCTCGCGTCATTGCTGAGGAGATGGGCTGCGTGGTGACAGCTATCTACGATGTAGGTGTTGCCGGCTTGCACCGCCTCTTCCCTCCGCTCCGCACCCTCCTGAAAGAGGGAGTGGATGCAATCGTAGTGGCTGCTGGAATGGATGGTGCTCTGCCATCCGTTGTGGCTGGTCTGGTTCCAGTCCCGGTGATCGGCCTGCCAACTTCGGTTGGCTATGGATTTGGTGGTCAGGGAGCTGGTGCACTGGCTGCTATGTTACAGACCTGTGTGCCAGGTCTGGCGGTCGTCAACATTGATAACGGCGTTGGCGCGGGGGCAACTGCCGCGCTGATCGCAAATAGAGTTGCTTTGGCGCGAGCTGCTATGACGGAGAATTCCAGCCAGCAATTGCGCACACATAAGGCCGGTGCAGCGCCACGGGGCCAGAAGTAGCAACGTGGCGGTGGCATGCATCTTGCAGCCAGTTATGCAGCACCGACCCATCAGGAAGACAGGCAATAGCCTGGATTCTTATTCGTATGGGAGGCGGTCGGGAGGATTTCCAAGATTAGCGTAACGTAAAAAGTGGAGGACAACGATGGCGAACAACAAACGGGGGCCGGAGCCAGGTTCCCAGAAGGCGAAACATGGTGGTCAGGCCGTGCGTGAAAAATACGGTCCAGAGTTCTATTCACGCATTGGTAAGAAAGGTGGCGAAGCTGTAAAAGAGAAGCGTGGCCCCGCCTTCTATGCCGAGATCGGTAAGAAGGGCGGCGAGTCCACCAAGCGGCAGCAAGGTCCAGAGTTCTATTCGCGGATCGGTAAAAAAGGGGGCGAGCGCGGACGCACCGCGCCCAAAGAGCAGCCGAAAACGGAGTGATAGTGCACACCAGGGGGTCTGAATTCAGCCCGCTCTGGTAGCCGGTAGCCACCATTGGTGGCTACCGGCGGCGCGCCGCGATGTCCCCTTCCTGGGTAGGAATATCTGCGGCAATGAGAGTGACTCGCACCATGTCGGTCATCCCAGGATCGATTACGGCGCCTAACGTAATATCCGTGCTGGTGTCCACAGCCTCCGCCACATAGGTGGCGATATCTGTTACCTCAAACAGAGTCAGATCGGGTCCGCCTGTGATATTCAGCAGGATGCGTTTGGCGCCGCGAATTGAGGCACCCAGCCAGCTTCCGGCCGCAGCCATGGCCGCGGCCTGAATCGCGCGGTTCTCACCACTGGCTTCACCCAGGCTCATCACCGTATATCCAGCCTCGCTCATCACCGAACGTACGTCAGCAAAATCAACATTGACCAGCCCTGGTACAGTAATGACCTCAGCAATTCCCTGCACACCCTGGCGCAAAATATCATCGGCAATACGAAATGACTCCGCGAGGCTAATACCACGCGGCATCGCCATCAGCAGCCGATCGTTCGGTATAGTGATCAGCGCATCTACTTCTTCTTGCAGTCTCTTCACACCTTGTTCCGCAATAGCGCGCCGCTGGCTTCCTTCGAAATGAAATGGGAGGGTCACGATGCCGACTGTCAGCGTTCCCTGATCGCGGGCCATCTGTGCAACCAGGGGTGCAACGCCAGTTCCAGTACCGCCACCCATGCCTGCAGCAATAAAAACCATATCCACGCCGTGCAGGAGGGCCTGAATTTCTGCCCGACTCTCCTCGCCTGCCTTCATGCCAAGCATCGGATTGCCCCCAGTCCCTCTGCCCCGTGTCGTCTCGCGACCTAAATAGATTCGTTGCTCGGCACGAGATAGGGCCAGTACCTGGGTATCAGTATTAAGTACGGCAAAGCGTACACCCTGTACGCGTGCAGCGATCATACGGTTGACGGCGTTGGTGCCCGCTCCACCGATGCCAATGACTGCGATATCCGGTGGACGCAGGCGGCCCGGTTCGGAGATTACTGTGCGGTTATCATCGTGCAGTGGCGTTGTGTTTATGGGAGAAGTGTGTCGTACCTGCATGGTGCCGTCCTCCTCTGTTCCACTTGCCTTTGGTGGTGGGGGGTCTTTGGCAGGTACTTTACGGCAAAATGGCCCCGTTGTCAAAGGGGAAAATCCGCAGGAAACAGTGGCGCGCCCAGAGGGATTCGAACCCCCGACACCCGGTTCCGAAGACCGGTGCTCTGTCCGCTGAGCTATGGGCGCGTGCAGGTATAGCGTATCATCAGCGCGCGTGACTGTCAAGCAAATACCTGGCGCTGCTCAATCCGTGGCTGTGCCGGCTACATGCCATAAACGAGACGCTCTGCCAGTCTCCTGGGCAGCCCGGCTGCCAGGATGCGCTCCTGGACAGCAGCGATATCATACTCCAATCGGCGAAAGTTGAAGCCGCGATCCGGGTTATAAAACGCTATTGCTGCGCGCGGATCGCCATTCCGTGGCTGGCCAACGCTGCCAGGGTTGATGAACGCACGGCATCCAGGCGGTGGTTCCCACCAACCTTCACCTGGCTCTAGCAGGTCATAGATCTCTACCATAGCATTACCCTCCTCATCGGCACTCTCCGTTGTCACCTCACCTGCTGCTTTTTCCGCCTCTGTACCAGCTCTATACTGCAAAAAGATAGATGGAATGTGCGTGTGTCCAATGAGACAGAAGCGCGTGTCGAAAAGGGCAAAATTTTCTGCCGCCTGATCGATACTCAGCATATATTCCCATATGGGATCGCGAGGAGTGCCATGAACCATGGTGCAATCCCCAATTGTTAGGGTTAGCGGCAGGTTTTGGAGATACTCCAGATTTTCGGGCGTGAGTTGCTTGCGTGTCCATTCTGCTGCCAGCCGTGCTGCAGGGCTAAACTGATCTAGTGGTGTGAGGCCGGCGACGCCCAGGTCATGGTTGCCAGCGATACACAGATGATCGCGGCCACGCAGTAATGCCATGCATTCGTTCGGATCGGGTCCGTAGCCAACTATATCGCCCAGACACCAGATCTGATCAACAGGTCCGTCAGTAGCGTGGTCGATTTCTTCCAGAACACGGGTTAAGGCTGCGGCATTGCCATGGATATCGGACAGAATAGCGTATAACATATGTTTCCCTCGACCATTATACCGAGGCTTCAAAGCGCTATACCTGGGCTGATTTGATTCAAGCGCCGGACAGGCAGCAGGGTTTGTGTCAATCTGGTATCGCTGGAATAATAGCATGCTCCAGGTTCATTGACCAGGGTGCTGAGATCTGGGTGCTGAAAAAAGATATGCATGCTCCTGGACTGCTTGACAAGAAAAATAGTGGCGGCATACCATAAAAGATGGAGGCGTCAGGTGCCCGGTGGTGCTCGCGGTCTTCAAAACCGTTGGGGGGCGTCTGGGTGACGTCCCCGGTGGGTTCGACTCCCATACGCCTCTGCCGCTGTAGATAACAGCCCGCAGCTGGCAAAGGGCTGTTCTTTCTTTGGCATTTGGCCAGGTCTTCTACGCCATTTCCTGACGCTGGCTATGCCAGACTTTCTCTACGTGGAACCTGACTCGCCTGGCCAAAAGTACTGTGACTTTGACATACCTGGTCACATGTTGCTATTGTGTTGGCGTTCAAACGGTTGGCTGCCAGCAAACTACCTCCGAATGTATCAGTCTCTCAAGATCTGAAGAAGGAGCAGAGACAATGGCATGGTTTCGCCGTGGTGATGGCCATGCCGAGGATAGGAGTGGTATCCCTGGCTCAGGTACCAGTAGCTCGCCGGATATGGCGAGGCGTGAATCTTCGCTGCCGGACACGACCGCAGATACTACCGGTGGGCGGGGGTATGTTCTGCTGGGTGGCCCTCAGGAAGGTGGGCGTATTCTCGATGTGCCCGTTGACAAGGAAGAGCATGGCTTCATTGCTGTTTTCGATAACCCTCCTGAGCTTGATATTCCCGATATCTTGCCCAGAGACAGGCAAGAGTTTAACCGGCTTGATTTTCAGCACCATCTGCTGCGTGCACAACTACGGGGTAATTATGCTGCCCCAATCGGCCAGCCAGCAAGCATTCTAGACGTTGGCTGTGGTACCGGTCGCTGGGCCTGCGAGATGGCTATGCACTTCCCGATGGCCAGGGTCATCGGCTTTGATATCACCGCTCCAGCTACCGGAGCTAATGCGGTGATATATCCGGGCAATTGCACGTTCGTGACCGGCAATCTCCTGAAGGGCCTTCCGTTCGCCAATATGAGCTTCGATTTCGTACATATGCGCCTGCTCTTCACTGCCATTCCTGCTCATCGCTGGCCGTTCGTTGTGCAGGAGCTGGCACGTGTCACTTACCGTGGTGGCTGGATTGAATTACTGGAGGGAGGACTCCCCCAGAATGGCGGCCCGGCGATGAACGCACTTCTTCACTGGATTACCGAGGCAGGCCTGCGTCATGGAATCGATCTCCAGCTCGGCTCACAGATAGGTCACTTCTTACGCAGTGTGCCAACGATTGATGTGGTAACCCGCGATATTGCTCTTCCCCTTGGCCACCATGGCGGTCGCACTGGCCGAATGGTAGCAGTCAACGCCTTTGCCATGATGGAAAACTTACGGACAACGATACTTGCCCAGGGTATCACCAGCGCGGAGCAGTACGATCAGGCGCTAGCTGCCGCCCGCCTGGAGGCTGACCGTGGCTCATGGCAGTGTATCTGCCCCTTCTACCTTGCCTATGGCCGGCGACCATAGAATGGCGTCTTTGCGTAGACCTCCCGCACGGTTCTTTTTCATTGCGAGGTGCTGGTGATAGCTTTCCCCCTCTCCATGTGCATTGGAGAGGGGGAAAGGGATATGATCGTGTGCCAGCCCCGATTATCTGGCAAACGTTGCGCCAACGTTAGCGGATAAATGCCGAGGGGCTCATCCGTTCATTACGGCGAGACAACATCGAGTCGCTTGCCACGGGTAGTGGTACCAAACTGGGCGATGATCGCTGCAACGACCAGAAACCCGCCAATCAGCAGGAACGAGTACAACGGCCCAAGTTGTGGGAGCAGCGGTGCAATGATCAACAGACCAATGCCGCCCCCGACATGGCCAACGCCATCAACCAGTCCAAAGCCGGTGGTCCGGGCACGCGTCGGATAGTTCTCCGTCGACCACGTATAGGTCATCGGGACCCAGAGGTTAAAGCCGAAGAAGACGATCATCGCCCCGATAAAGGCCACTATTGGCGTCGCAGTCGGCGATGTGGGCTTCCCTGCCAGGGCAATAAGCACGCCACCTGCCAACGTGAGCACTGCTGCAATAGGAAGCCAGAATTTGCGCTCCAGCCCCTCGCCAAATGCATAGGCGAAAAGCCCGCAGATAATAAAGCCAATAGTGCCCATAGCAGCGATCAAACCGGCTTCGGGCGGCGGATAATTCAACGAGGCAAGAATAGTCGTGAGGCCAGCAGCAAACGAATAGACCGTCACATAGCCCACGAACCATACCAGGAACAGAAGGATGGTGCGCCGCAGATAGAGAGGATTGGTGAAGATCTCACTGTAGGATATTCGCGTAGCTTCGCGCGGCGGCACGGGAAGCTCATCCATAACTTTAGGGAGCGGCCGCATCCGTTCTGCCCGTGCCTCCATCCGCCGGACGACCGCATCGGCTTCAGCAATCCGCCCTTGCGAGATGAGCCAGCGCGGCGACTCGGGTAGCTGGACCCGCAACAGCACACCGATCAGGCCAAGGGCAGCGCCAATGACGTACATTAGCCGCCAGCCATTCACAAAGTTAATGGCAAATGGCAGACCCAAAGGAAACGGCGTCGGTGGTGTTGTCAGCAGAAGCCCGACCCAGATGCCAAGAAATGCTCCGAGCGCCGACATGGTGAAGATCAACGATGTATATTTGGCACGGCCTTCGCGCGGTGCCACTTCATTAATATAGGTGTTGACGATGGCCAGATCGGCACCAATGCCGATACCCGTAATCGTGCGCCCGATAATAAATGTCGTGTAATCATTCGTGAAGGCGGTGAAGAGGGATCCAACGCCGGTGATGACCATCGTCACAAGGAGCATATCGCGCCTTCCCAGTCGATCGGCCAGCGGACTCAGGATCAGGGTTCCGATGACGTAACCAATAAGATTCATGAGCACCGGCAGCCCCAGCATATCTGCTGCCAGAATCGCACCAGCCGGCAGAGTTGTTTGCCCCGGCGGTGGGCCTGGTACGCAATGGGGCACAATCTGTGCGCAGGTTTGAATGAACGAAACGTTGATATCAAAGATGTCGAAGAACGTGAACAGGAAACCGAGACCGATGACAACGACAAACAGGTAGGGAAGAGACCAGACTTGAATCCTATCCTGGCGAGCAATCACCATGCCAGGACTTACAACGGTGTGGGATCCTGGCTCCATATGAGCTCCCCCTCTCTGAAGAAGAATTTGCCGCTTTAAAACGCCGGAGATTTCCCCCTATCGAAGACACGGTTACCTGAAATAATGGGTCTGCTTCCTCCTCTCTATCCAATGATCATCTCTGGCACAGCCTTTGCCAGCAAATCTCGCTCGCAAGTTTCGAACGGCTTATCGCCAGCCCATCTGCTTGCTACTCAAGTGTGCATGATGGCATAGCATTTGTCAATACTTTGGGAAGCAAAGGGGGATTGACAGCATGCCCCGAACAGGTCATACTGTTCTTATGGTAGAACAACAAGTTCGACATACTGAACATACAGCTGCTCTCCATGGAGCCGGTCCGGCACCTGCGCCAATGGTTGAGCGCGCCTTCCGGCTGCTGGATTTGCTGAGCGTCTCTGAGGAGGGGTTGACGCTCTCCGATCTGGCTCGAGCACTTGAGATGAGTAAAGGCAGCATCCATGGGCTGCTCAAAACGCTGGAACAGAGCGCCGCAATCGAGCAGACTGAGGATCGCCGCTACGTGCTTGGGCCGCATATCTATGACTTAGCCCAAGCATATGTGCAGCACGCTGGCCTGCGGCGCTTTGCCCTTCCGGCTATGCGTCGGCTGGCCGCAAGCATCGGTGAGACGATATTTCTGGGGCGAGTTGAGCATGTTGCTCGTGGGACGAACGGAATGCGCAGAGGGAAGATATATCACCCTGATCAGGCGCTACGCATTATCGAGTGCGTCGAAGCTGAAGGGGTAGAGCCATCTCTGCATATCTCGGCTGCGCGCGGCACCTGTGTGCACTTGCTGGCTGGCGCTACTGGTCGCCTGATCCTGGCAAACTGGCCAGTTGCGCAACGTGAGGAGTTCCTGCGTGTACATCCGCTGCCCCGCTTTACAGAACACTCCATCATCGATCCACAACGATTCCTGGCGGCAGTGGATGAGGCTGGCCGTACCGGCATTGGCGTGGACCATGAGGAGTATCTCATCGGTGTCAATGCGGTGGCGGCGCCGATTTACGGACCCGGCAGAACGCTGGTAGCCCTGCTCTGGGTTGCCGGTTTCACTTCTCGCTTTGATGATGAGGCCATGCACTATGCCGGCCAGCAGTTACGTACCGAGGCTGCAGCGATCTCACAGTCGTTGGGATCTGGATCGTCCGATCAACCGTTATGAGATCGCTGGAGGACTTTGTGACCGATAGTTGCACGGAACTAGCCGGTGCTCATCAGGAATGTTCCTGACAGGACTTTCCATAACTGGTGCCGTATTTCGGAGCTATCTCGAGGGAGCGCCCTTATAGAGAGGCAAGAACCTGTAACGGATCAGTCCGGGCGACCACTGGCTCGCCCCTAGTGTAAGGAGTAGTGTCTCATGCAGGCCAGGCCATCGGCGCCGGCAATTAACATGACCTTCGCCCAATCTGCGCTTCAAACAGCCAGCCGTGAGATCATTGAGGCGCACCAGCTTGAGCGTTTACGAATCGGTTTGAGCCGTGTACTGGCAAGTAATGGCTTTTATCAGCGCAAGCTCGCTGGCTTTGCTCCCCATCTCCTCACCAATTTCGCCGCCTTTAGGCGCTTGCCATTTACCACGAAGGCTGAACTCATGCAAGATCAGATCGACCACCCTCCCTATGGTACCAATCTTACCTATCCCCTGCGTGACTACATTCGTTTGCACCAGACCTCTGGGACTACCGGTCAACCCTTCAAAATGCTTGATACCGCTGAGAGCTGGGACTGGTGGGCCGAATGCTGGACCACTATTTATCGGGCTGCCGGCGTCACGAACGAGGATATCGTCTTTCTTGCATTCTCTTTTGGACCATTCATCGGCTTCTGGTCTGCTTATGAAGGAGCGAAGCGGATTGGCGCTCTGGTTGTGCCGGGTGGCGGTCAGACGTCGGTGCAGCGCCTGCATGCAATCCTGGCAACGGGCGCTACTGTTCTGGTCTGTACCCCTACCTATGCGCTGCATCTTGCTGAGGTTGCTCGCGCTGAGGGCTTAGATATTGCCTCTTCGGCTATCAGAGTGGCCATCCATGCCGGTGAACCCGGGGCATCTATCCCCAACACGCGACGGCGTATTGAGGCAGCGTGGGGTGCTCGTGCCTATGATCATATCGGTATGACTGAGGTAGGCGCTTATGGCTTCACCTGTCTGAATCAGGATGCTGTCCATGTCAACGAGGCAGAGTTCATCGCCGAAGTTCTCGATCCGGCGAGCGGCGAGCCAGTGGCTGAGGGCGAGCGCGGCGAGCTGGTTTTGACGAATCTTGGGCGCTGGGGTACACCTGCTATCCGCTATCGCACTCGCGATCTGGTTCAGCGTGGTCCCACACAGTGTCCCTGTGGCTGCACATATCTGACGTTACCCGGTGGTGTACTGGGGCGCGTGGATGATATGCTGATTGTGCGGGGGGTTAATATCTACCCATCCAGTATTGAGGATGTACTGCGCGGGATCCCGGAAATCGCCGAATATCGCATTACTGTAACAAAATCCGGTGAGCTTGATGAGATCGAACTGGATGTTGAATGCTCTGAAGAGATAGCGTTGCGTGCGGAGAAGGAATTGCGCCAGGCACTGAGCTTGCGTGTGCCAGTGCGTGCCGTGCCCCCCGGCACACTGCCACGCTTCGAATTGAAGGCGCGGCGGATCGTAGACCGGCGTAGCTCTTAGCCTGCCAGGCAGCTATTCACGGCTGGTTTGTTAAGACAAATTTGCACGCCAGCCCACCAGGTGCACGGCAATTCGCTGAGGGAGGGAGCGGTAGTAGCGATCGGGTGTATTCTGTAGCCCGACTGGAGACTGCTCTCGATCTTGCCGCTATTGCAATACACTACAACGCGCAGCTCGAAAGGGGTGGCTGGAACGCCGCGCTAGAGAGGAGCGTGACTCTGTAGCCTGGAGCATCTGGGTATTCCGTGACAAAGAGGGCGAATCCTGGCGTGGACTCCTCAGGCTGCCTGATGTTTTAGAACACTACTCGTTGCAGGTGTGGGCAGAATGGATGGGGTAGTGGCCCGGTGGAACCTTCAGGAGGGACATCATGGACGACAATGTCATCGACCATGTATAGCCACGGAGGTTGATCGCTGGGGAAACGGATAAATTGGCGGTTCAAACTGTGCCTGGATGGTGTGCGGTGCCACTGCTGGATACCACTCTGCCCTTTATCGCTCGTCCTTCGCGGGCTGATATCGCACCGGCAAGCGCATATGCAGGCAAGATGAAAGCGAGGGAGCTATGCAAAAACAACTGATGACGTTACATGTCAATGGTGAGACCTATCAAGTGGCGGCATCGCCGACCCATACGCTGCTAGAGGTGCTGCGCGAGGAGCTTGACCTCACAGGGACAAAGCATGGGTGTGAGCTCGGCCATTGTGGCGCCTGCACCGTGCTGGTCAATGGCGCCCCGGTGCTTTCCTGCCTTACGCTTGCCATAGAAATGCAGGATGCAGAGATTACGACCGTTGAAGGCCTGGCCCGGCATAACCGGCTGCACCCCTTACAGCAGGCGTTTGCCGAGTGTGGCGCCGCACAGTGTGGCTATTGTACACCGGGTTTCCTCATGAGTGGGAAGTGGCTGCTTGATCATAATACTGACCCGACGCGCGATGAGATCAAAGCAGCTCTCGCTGGTAATCTCTGCCGCTGTACCGGCTATACCAAGATCATCGAAGCTATTGAGCTGGCGGCATCGATAATGAGAAAAGAGCGGGAATTATCGGCAAGTGCGTAGTCAGCGGGCAGCATCCTGCTATTCCCCTGCTGCGGCTGCTGATGAGTGCCCTTACAGGAGGATTCAATGATCATTGGCAAGTCTGTCCCTAAGATAGATAGCTATGGCAAAGTTACTGGCGCGGCGAAGTATGCGGACGATCTCAAGCTACCACGTATGGCCTTCGGGCGCATTCTGCGTAGTCCACATCCGCATGCGCGCATTGTGCGCATAGACACCTCGCGGGCGCGTGCCCTGCCGGGTGTCCTGGACATTATTACAGGGCGAGATCTCCCCCATAAGTTTGGCATTATGCCAACCACGCAGGATGAGTACCCCTTCGCAGTAGACAGAGTGCGCTACGTTGGCGAGCCGGTTGCCGCCGTCTGTGCAGTGGACGAAGGTACCGCTGACGAGGCGCTGGATTTGATAGATGTCGAGTATGAGATTTTACCGGCAATTCTCTCCATTGAAGAGGCGCTTGCTCGTGAGGATATCAAGATCCACGAGGAAACGAAGCGCGGCAATATCATGAAGGAGGTCCATCTGACCTTTGGCGATGTCGAGGAAGGCTTTGCCGAAGCCGATCTGATACGTGAAGATACCTTCTTCTTTGAGGGCACAACCCACGCGCCCATGGAAGAGCACGCCTGTGTTGCAGACTGTGGACCCGACGGCAAAATCACGCTCTGGACCTCAACACAGACGCCGCACTATGTCCATCGCGAAATCGCCAAGGTCTTGCAGATTCCGCTGAGCCACCTGCGTGTAATTGTGCCGCCCGTTGGTGGTGGGTTTGGCGGTAAGTGCGAGCCCTTCGCCCACGATTTCGCTGCCTGCCTCTTTGCGCTGCGCCACGGGCGGCCGATCAAGTTTGGTTTGAGCCGTGAGGAGGTCTTCTACTGCCATCGTGGGCGACATCCTGTCAAGATGATCCTTAAGACGGGAGTCAAGCAGGATGGGACCATCACTGCGGTCCATTTGCAGACATTCCTGGATGGCGGCGCCTACGCCAGCTATGGCCTGGCTACAGTCTATTACACTGGCGCGCTCCTGACCGTCACCTACAAGATCCCACGCTACAAATTCGACGGCATGCGTCTCTACACGAATAAGCCACCCTGTGGCCCAAAGCGTGGCCATGGCTCAACGCAGCCGCGCTATGCCTTCGAATGCCAGCTTGACAAGATTGCTGAGCAACTCGGGCTCGATCCTGCTGAGTACCGCAAGCGCCTGGCGGTTGACCCCTATACAACAACTATCAATGGCCTGCGAATCACCAGTTGCGGTCTGGTTGAGTGTGTAGATAAGGTAGTAGAAGCCTCGCACTGGCGAACCCGCCGGGGTCATCTACCAAGAGGCCGGGGTTTGGGTATCGCCATCAGCTCCTATGTGACCGGCGCTGGTAAGGCGATCTACTGGAATGATATGCCCCATTCAGGCGTGATCGTGAAGATCGACCGGGGTGGTGGTGTCGCTGTACTCTGTGGCTCGTCAGACATCGGTCAGGGCTCCGATACCATGCTGGCGATGATCGTCGCAGAAGAACTGGGTGTGGACCTTTCTGATATCCGTGTCTACACCGGTGATACAGACTTAACGCCAGTGGACCTCGGCAGCTACTCTTCGCGTGTCACATTTATGGCGGGCAATGCTGCCCGTGCGGCTGCACTGAAGCTGCGCACCCTGCTTCTGGAGGCTGCAAGCGATCTGCTTGGTGTCCCTGCCGATCGCCTGACTGCTGCCAATCACCAAATATGCTGCATAGATGATCCGACAAAACACGTCTCGTTTGTCGAAGCAGTGCAGAAAGCCGAGTCTACCCACGGTACCCTCAGCGCTGTCGGATCCTACACACCCCCTAAGCTCGGGGGCAACTTCAAGGGTGCCGGCGTCGGCATCTCGCCAGCTTATAGCTACACTGCCTGCGTCGCTGAGGTGCAAGTAGACCCCGAGACCTACGACTTCCGAGTCGAGAAGCTGTGGGTTGCCCATGACTGCGGGCATGCGCTCAATCCGACGCTTGTCGCGGGACAGATTGAGGGCAGCGCCTATATGGGCTTCGGCGAGGCCGTGCTGGAAGAGCAGGTCTTTCGTAAAGGAGGACTGCATAAAATTCCATCCTTGCTCGAGTATAAGCTGCCGACTATCTATGACACCCCGGAGATCGTTGCACTCCATGTCGAGCCGTACGATCGCGAGGGACCATATGGCGCCAAAGAGGCTGGCGAAGGCCCGCTCAACCCCGTCATCCCTGCCATTGCCAACGCAATCTATGACGCCATTGGTGCCCGTGTGGACAGCACACCTATTACACCCGATAAGATCGCCCGCGCGCTCAGGGAGCAGCAGCGCAGCAGTATGCAACAGGCGATGATGGCCCGGAAGCTGTCGACGGTTGGCAGATAGCATTGCTGATACGACGATGCAATTGTAGTTCGAACTACAGAGGACCTGAACAAAGGGCCACTCTGTAATTGAACCTGATAGAAGGATGTGCCGAATGGCTCTACATTCCTCCCCGTTGGTATCCACTAGCATTATCCCCCTCGCAGACTCGCAGGCGCGTGCTGCCCTGGCAGTGCTCGATCGCCTCTTTAACAGATCCCTACCGCGCCCATTCGCCATCCGCTTTTGGGATGGCACACTGGTGCCGTCGGCTAATGGTGCAGCCCCCCTCTTCACTCTGGTGCTCAATCGCCCAGCAGCGCTACGCCGTATGCTGCTGCCGGGCAACGAGCTAGCGCTCGGCGAGGCTTTCTTGCGTGGTGATTTCGATATAGAGGGAGATATCATTGCCGCTATGGCACAGGCAGAGCAGGTCATCCAGCAGCCTCCAGGACTGCTGGCGCGCGTGCTGATTACGCGGCACCTCTTGCAGCTGCGCGACGATGGGCCACCACCGGTACCTCAGGTACCGGTGAAGCTACGTGGGCGGCGCCACTCGCGTCGTCGCGACCTTGCCGCCGTGACCTACCACTATAACATCGGCAACACCTTCTTCCAGCTTTGGCTGGATCAACGTATGGTCTACTCATGCGCTTACTTCCCCACTGGTGAGGAAACGCTTGACGAAGCTCAAGAAGCCAAGCTTGAATACATTTGCCGCAAGCTCCGTTTGCGGCCCGGCGAACGCTTTCTCGATATCGGCTGTGGTTGGGGAGGGCTCATTCTCTATGCTACAGAGCACTACGGCGTACAGGCGTTAGGAGTTACGCTGAGCGAGCCGCAGGCGCAACTGGCCCGGCAGCGCATCGCTGCCGCTGGCCTGAGCAGCCGCTGTCGCGTCGAGGTCCGTGATTACCGTGATCTACGACGCTTTGGCCAGTTTGACAAAATCGCTAGCGTCGGCATGTTCGAACATGTGGGACGTGGCCCTTTGCCAATCTATTTCCGTGAGGCCTTCCACCTTCTGCGGCCCGGCGGCCTGTTCTTGAATCATGGCATTGCTGCGCCGCAGCATGATCGCCACAGTCAGAGTATCGCGCGCCGATCCTTTATTGATCGCTATGTGTTCCCGGATGGCGACCTAGTGCGCATCAGTACCACCCTTGATCGGGCAGAGCGTGCCGGCTTTGAGGTGCGTGATGTCGAATCACTGCGTGAACACTACGCCCAGACCCTGCGACACTGGGTGCAGCGGCTGGAGGCGCGCCGTGAGGAAGCGATGCACATCGCTGGCGAAGTGACCTATCGCATCTGGCGTATCTACATGGCTGGCTCAGCGTATAACTTTGCCCGGGGCAATATCAATGTCTATCAGGCGCTGCTTGCCAGGCCGGAACGGAATGGCCGCGTCAACCTGCCGCGCACTCGCGCCGATCTGTATCGATCCAGCTAGCACAGCCATATTATAGAGGATAGAGAACCTCCGCCAGTGTATACATAAAGCCCCTTCTGTGGTTCAATCAGAGCTGATCACTGGCCGCCTTATTGCGCCCATAAATCTCCACCAGATCGCGCAGGCGCTCTACCATCGTCCAGGTAAGCTGATCAGATGTGTAACGCCAGCTCCAGTTGCCCGACGCGCGACCTGGCAGGTTCATGCGCGCTTCGCTACCCAGACCCATCACATCTTGCAGCGGGATAATGGCCATATCTGCTACGGAGGCCAGTGCCAGGCGAATAAGATCCCAGTGGATCTCCTGGCTCTCGTGGCCGAGATAGCGGGCTAGAAAACGTCGCTCTTTTGTGGGAAGCGTCGCGTACCAGCCCACTGTAGTATCGTTATCGTGGGTGCCGGTATAGACAACACAATTGTGGGGATACTGGTGTGGAAGATGCTCGTTGGTAGCATCTGTGCCAAAGGCAAATTGGAGCACTCGCATGCCGGGATAGCCCAGTTCATCGCGCAATGCGTGCACGTCAGGCGTGATCAGCCCCAGATCCTCGGCGATGATGGGAATTTCGCCCAGTGCGGCTGTAATTGCATGGAAGAAAGCTGCACCCGGCCCTGGGACCCAGCGCCCATGAATTGCCGTCTCCTCACCTGCTGGTACCTCCCAGTAGTCAGCAAAGCCACGAAAGTGGTCGAGTCGTACAATATCTAGCTGCGCCAGGGCCGCGCGAAAGCGCTCAATCCACCAGGCATAACCGGTCTCGGCCAGCCGATCCCAGCGATACAGGGGGTTGCCCCACAACTGGCCCGTCGCACTAAAATAGTCCGGTGGGACGCCGGCAACAACTGTCGGGTTTCCCTGCTCATCAAGGAAGAAGAGCTCTGGGTGTGCCCAGACATCAGCACTATCATAGGCGACGAAGATGGGAATGTCCCCGATGATGCGAATGCCCCGTTGGCCTGCGTAGGTATGCAGGGCCGACCACTGGCGGAAGAAGAGAAACTGTACATATTCGTAGAAATGAACATCCCAGGCCAATGCCGTCCGTGCTCGTGCCAGCGCGTCTGGCCGACGAGTGGCTAATTCGCTGTCCCATGTATTCCAGACAGCGCCACGGTGCAGATCTTTTAACGCCATAAAGAGTGCATAGTCGGCCAGCCACACGCTGTGATGCTCACAAAAGGCAGCTAATGCCTCGTGCCAGTGTGATGACGCTCCCCCAGCAAACCGCTCGAATGAGTGGCGCAGCAGGCGCATTTTGTGTTCAATAACCGACCCATACTCAACCATTCGTGGATTGAACGCTGGAAGCCAGTCTAGATCAGCCCTGGTAAGGAGACCATCTTCAACCAGCTTTTCTAGCGAAAGCAGCAGGGGGTTCCCGGCAAAGGCCGACAATGTGGCATAAGGCGAATCTCCATAGCCGGTGGGCCCAAGCGGCATCACCTGCCAGAGATGCAGGCCGCTGGTGGCAAGAAAATCAATAAACTGGTAGGCTGCCTGACCAAGGTCACCAATACCCGATGAACCTGGCAGCGACGTCGGATGCAGCAGCAGGCCTCCGACTCGTGGAAAGCGTATCATCACAGTACTTCGCGCAATAAAATGCGCTATCTCCTCTCCATCAAAAACCCCGAATGCACCGGCCAGGTGCCCCCAGGCATTCCCTGGCCAGTGAGAAGCCGCTGGGGATCCCAGCGGATCCGCTGATTATACACCAGATAGCACTTTCTGGACCACTGCAACAGTACAGTTGCACATCAGCACCCAAATGATCGCATCAACCAGTGCTCTCCTAAGCTGGTGATATCGCAGGCTGGACCAGCTTGAGCTTCACACCGACCCGGTAGCTCAATATCCAACGTGCCAGCGTGTCTCCCACAAAGACTACCTGAAGGATAGAGAGCCTTGCCCTGCACTTGCCCATACAGCAATGTGTATGGCAGAATAGAGAGCGATTGACAGAAACCGGTCAGGAAGCTCCCGCTGCAAAGTGGAAAGTCGTGGAAAATCGTCACAGGGAGGCATAAGTAAGTATGAGACGAAGCGAAATCATTGGTGCCTGGACTGCTCTATGAAAGCAGCATTGCCGCGTGAACCATGCTGAAAAAATTTCTCTAATCACCAGGGGATATGCTCGCGATGCAGCAAGTTGGATTGATTGGACGGCCTATTCGGCACTCTCTGTCACCACAGATGCACAATGCAGCCTTTGCAGCGCTGGGTATTGCTGCCCGCTATGAGCTGTGGGAGATTGATGAGGATAAGCTGCCGGAGCTTACTAGCAGATTGCGCAGTGATGCCTTCCTCGGCGCCAATGTGACGATTCCCTACAAAGAACGCGTGCTGCCCCTGCTCGACGCGCTAACACCTCTGGCGCAGCGCGTTGGCGCGGTCAACACCATCATCCGCCGGGATCGGCAGTTAATCGGCGATAACACCGATGTTGAGGGTTTCACGCAGGCACTACGGGAGGCAGGTTGGAGTGCCGACCGCCGTAGCGTGGTAGTGCTGGGTGCCGGCGGAGCAGCTCGCGCTGTGGTAGTGGCGCTGGTGAATCTGGGCGTTGCACGAATTACACTGGTGAACCGGCACATAGAACGGGCACATGAGCTGGCCACCAGTATAGCGGCAGATAGAGTGGATGTGGTACCTTGGGGCATCGCCGCTCAGACGGCAATTGCCGGGTGTGGATTACTCGTCAATGCTACGCCCCTGGGCAGCGCAACGGCAACCATGCCCGATCTCCCGTTGCATCGTGATATGCTGGTAATAGATCTACTGGTGCATGCAGAGACGCCTCTGCTGGTGCAGGCAGGTAAGGCTGGCGCGCGGACGGTAGATGGACGCGTGATGTTGCTGTACCAGGGTGCAGCCTCCTTTACCCGCTGGACAGGATGCCCCGCGCCAGTTGCAGTGATGCGGGCGGCGCTGGGAATCAAACAGGCCAGCTCTTGATGAAGATGCGCTTTATGGGCTGGACAGAAAGATGCGGTTTGCACTGGCAGATGGCCGAGAAGTTACCATGGCTCTATGTCCTCTGTGATATATATAAAGGCGCCTGCGGAGAAGACAGAATGTTTCGATTCTTGACAGCGGGTGAGTCCCATGGGCCGGCTCTGACGGCCATCATCGAAGGGTTGCCTGCAGGTCTGCCGCTGGATATCCAGGCGATCAATGAGCAGTTGCGGCGACGGCAGGGCGGTTATGGGCGCGGCGGCCGGATGAAGATCGAACAGGACGAGGTGCGGGTGCTCGCTGGCGTCCGCCATGGCCGAACGCTTGGATCGCCTATTGCTCTGCTGATCGAGAATAAGGATTGGATCAACTGGCAGGACCGTATGGCCATCGAGCCGTTGGCTGAAGCACCGGAGGCCGTGACGCGTATCAGGCCAGGACATGCGGACTTTACCGGTGCCATAAAGTATGGCCATGATGATATCCGCAACGTTATCGAGCGGGCCAGCTCGCGCGAGACGGCTGCACGGGTAGCGGTGGGCGCTGTCTGTCGGCAACTGTTAGCGCAATTCGGTGTACGTATTCACAGCCAGGTGCTCGCCATTGGTGGCGTTGGCTATGGGGATGCTCCGCGCGATCTGACGGCGGCGGGATTTCCCGATGAGCTCTGGGAGCGCGTTGAGGCGTCGCCAGTGCGCTGTGCTGATCCCGAACTGACCGAGCGCATGATTGCGCGTATCAATGAGGGCAAGCGCCGGGGCGATACCTGTGGTGGAATCTTCGAGGTAGTTGCGCTGGGCCTGCCGGTCGGTCTGGGCAGCTATAGCCAGTGGGATCGCCGCCTGAGTGGACGAATTGGCCTCGCTATGATGAGCATCCCGGCTGTAAAAGGCGTTGAGCTTGGTGGTGGCTTTGCCATGGCTGCGCTTGGCGGTGCACAGGTGCACGATGTCCTGCGCTATGATGCCAGCGGCTGGCACCATCTTACTAACAATGCCGGCGGCCTGGAGGGTGGCATTACGAACGGCGAGCCGCTGGTGGTGCGTGTTGCTATAAAGCCCATTCCTACACTGGCTCACCCGCTCCCCTCAGTCGATCTGCACACCCGGGAGAACATCGAAGCAACCCGCTACGAGCGCAGTGATGTCTGTGTCGTGCCGGCTGCCGGTGTGGTTGGCGAAGCGATGCTTGCCATCGTACTGGCCGAAGCCTGGATTGAGAAGTTTGGTGGCGATAGCCTGGAGGAGATGCGCCGCAACTATCTCGGCTACTGTCAGCAAGGGTATCAGAGATAGCCTGCTACCAGGTGATAACTTGTGGCGTTATTGTCATTCGGTGCTCTGCACCTTTCTCGTATAAGGGGTGACCATCCCCTTGCACCGCCCCTCGCGCCCGACCTTTGCACACAATCGCTCGTATGCGGATCCTCGACTGATGGCAAGCATCATGCTAGAATACGCATAAAGAAAGCATATTGTTGGCGAAGCTGACCGCGTTCTTGAGCTGCCAATGGAGGCCGACATGGATGCACGTGACATCATGACCCGCAATGTGTTTACGACAACTCCCCAGACAACGATTCGTGATGCCGCTCGTATACTAGCTGAGCAGCATATCAGCGGCTTGCCAGTTGTGGATGAGTCTGGCAAGATTATTGGTATGGTGACCGAAGCAGATATTATCAGTAAACCTGGTAAAATTGTCGCTGATATTATGACAAAGGATGTTATCGCTGTGAAAGAGGATACCCCGGTGGAAGAGATCGCCTCATTGCTGAGCAAGCGCAAAATCAAGCGGGTCCCGGTAGTAAACGAGGGGCGCATTGTTGGCATCATCAGCCGCGCCGACATCGTCCACGCCGTTGCTGAGGGCAATGTGATCATTCGTCAATGGTAAGCGCGTGTCTGTAACATCTGCTTGACGCCCTGGCAATGCTCAGGAACCGCCGATGTTCTGTTGGCAAGGTGCGACCCGACCGGTGGCCCCGGCGAACCGGAGTGCCTGAGTACCCTGGACAGAATGCCACAAAAGGAGGAACGCGGCCATTCCTCCCCATGGCGAGAAGCCCGCAGGCCTCCTGGCCACTATTGGTGAGGGGGGCTGCCTCCTCAACCTTGCCCCTTTCCACCTCTGCACCCGGCATCAGGGACGGATTGCCTGCTCTTGACGGCTGCTCTCACAGATGTTAGAGTACCCTGGGATCAATCTCTGCAAGTATGTAGAGGCGTGTTGTGCATAGTCCCATCCGCAGCCAGTATCTCCAGATCAAGCGGCAATATCCAGACGCCTTGCTCTTCTTTCGCCTCGGCGATTTTTATGAAACCTTCGACGAAGATGCCGAAATCGTCGCGCGGGAACTGGAGATCACGCTCACAAAGCGTGATTTTGGTCGGGGCGAACGGTCCCCTATGGCTGGCGTGCCTTATCATGCCGCTGATAGCTATATCGCACGACTGGTCAATAAAGGATTCAAGATCGCCATCTGTGAGCAAATAGGCACACCTGGATTAGGGGCCGGGCTGGTCGAGCGTGAGGTTGTGCGTGTGGTTACCCCCGGCACGGTCACTGATCCAGCGATGCTGGCCGCCAAACAGAACAACTATCTGGCAGCAGTAGCTCTCGGGCGTGGTGCGGTTGGGCTGGCCTATGTGGATATCACCACCGGCGAGTTCGCCACGACGCAATTTGCCGCCGCTGATCCGGAGCAAGCGCTGCAACAGGAGCTGGCACGCATAGGGCCGGCCGAGGTGCTCGTGCCATACGCAGATAGTTATGGAAGGCAGCGACAACCTTATGTCCTGGCCTCTGGCCGTGCGGGGAAGGACACTGCCCCCCTTCCCCAGAGGGAAAAAAGGAGAACAGATGCGGCTCCGCATCCTCTGACAAATACTTCCAATGGCTGGGACAGGGATGACGATTCAGGGAGTGCGGTAGACGATAATGGATTACCGCTTTGGGCACAGCAACTGAATGGATTCGTAGGACACATTACGCCGTTCGCTGCGCGCCACTTCCAGGAAGAACAAGCGCGCACGCTGCTCATGCAGCATTTTGAGGTGGCTTCGCTCGATGGCTTTGGCTGTGGACGCCTGCCGCTGGCCATCAGCACTGCCGGTGCGATCCTGGCCTATCTGCAAGAGACACAGCGCGGTGTGCTGCGTCAGCTAGTCGCACTGGAAACCTATAGCACTGACCAATTTATGAGGATGGATGCTTATACACGGCGCAACCTGGAGATCTTCGAAACGACGCGTGGCGGTAGTGTCAAAGGTTCGCTCCTTTGGGTCCTCGACCGCACTCGTACCCCAATGGGTGGGCGACTCCTGCGCCGCTGGCTGAGCGAGCCACTGCTGGACTTGGCGGCACTGACCCGCCGCCAGGATGCCGTGGAAGCCGCTGTCCAGAACGCTGCTGTGCGAGCGCGCCTGGCCGGGCTGCTGGGCAAAGTTGGCGATATCGAACGCCTCGCTAATCGGGTTATCCAGCGCCAGGCCACACCACGCGAGCTAAGAGCCCTTGCCGATGGCCTGCGTGCGGTGGCCCAGGCACGTAGCGAGGGCCGACCAGATGATGCCTTCCTGGGATTGTTGACGCGAATGGATCCCTGCACAGATGTCCTGACGCTGATCGATGAGGCGCTTGTAGATGATCCGCCGTCCACCCTGACTGACGGGGGCATCATCCGTCCGGGCTATAGCGAAGAGCTGGATCATATCGTTAACTCTTCTCGCCATGCCCGCGAGTGGGTGGCTAACCTGGAGCAGGCCGAGCGTACCCGCACTGGTATCAGCTCTCTCAAGGTCGGCTATAATAAAGTCTTTGGCTATTTCATCGAAGTCACCAATGCCCATACTGCCCGCGTGCCCGCTAACTATATCCGCAAACAGACGCTGACTACCGGTGAACGCTATATTACACCAGAGCTAAAAGAGTATGAGTCCCTGATCCTGAATGCCCAGGAGAAGATCGTCAGGCTGGAGAGCGAACTCTTCGCTGAGCTACGCGCAGCCATCGCCACCAGTGCAGGAGAGCGCCTGCTGTCAACCGCGCGTCTCCTTGCCGAGGTAGACGCCTACCTAAGTCTGGCCGAGGTGGCTGTCGAGCATCATTATTGCCGGCCCGTGCTTAACAACGGCGATCGCATTCATATCGTCGCCGGTCGCCATCCTGTGGTCGAGCTGGCGCTCAGCGATGTACCGTTTGTCCCCAATGATGCCGATATCTCCACCAGCGCTGCTCAGATTCTCATCATTACCGGCCCCAATATGGCCGGCAAATCTACCTACTTGCGTCAGGTCGCGCTTATCGTCCTCATGGCCCAGATTGGGAGCTTTGTGCCTGCTGATGCTGCTACTATCGGCCTGGTGGACCGCATCTTCACACGTATTGGCGCCCAGGACGACCTGGCCACAGGCCAGAGCACCTTTATGGTCGAGATGGTGGAGACCGCGAACATTCTGCATCATGCCACACCGCATAGCCTGGTGGTGCTGGACGAGATTGGTCGAGGCACCAGCACGTATGATGGCCTGGCCATCGCTCGTGCAGTGGTAGAGTACCTGCACAACAACCGGCGCTGCGGTGCCAAAACCCTCTTTGCTACGCACTATCATGAACTGGTCGAAGTGGCCCATCTCCTGCCGCACGTCCGCTGCTATACGATGGCGGTGACCGAAGAAGAGGGACATGTCGTCTTCCTGCGCAAGGTTATCCCGGGCAGCGCCGATCGCAGCTACGGGATCCATGTGGCCCAACTAGCCGGCATCCCGCGTCCGGTTATCAACCGCGCCCAGGAGATCCTGGCGGAGCTTGAGCAAAAGGGTGGGGCAAAGAACCGCCGCAAGATGATGAAGGAGATGGTGATGCCACCAGCATTACAGCTCACTCTCTTTGCCGCCGCCGAGCCGAATCCGCTCGTAGAGATGCTTAGAGAGCTGCGTGTGGACGAGCTAACTCCGCTGGAAGCTATCAACAAGCTCTATGAGTTACAGCAGAAAGCACGCGAGCTGGGGTAACGATTAAATTATCCTTGAGCTTGACAAATGTGCGTCGCCTGGGAGCAGAATTTCCCTAAAGGAAGCAGGGCAAGCAGGGCAGGCTTATGCCCCTTGATCGCTCAGCGACAATGACCGATTCATTACCGGAGAAAAAGGCTGAAAAACTGGAAAGAAGATAGTCACTCGCATCGAAAGCTATGCTGTCACCGGATTTTCTGACCACCCACCCAAGCGCTTTCATACTAACTCGCTGGTTGTTCTTACGCCTCCTTGCAGCCGTATATTTTTGTGCTTTTACCTCTCTGATGGTCCAGATAACCGGCCTCATCGGTGAAAACGGAATCTTGCCTGCCCGAAACTTATTGACTTCCGCCAGGGAGACGTTTGGGAGCAAAGCTTATGTGCTCTATCCCACCCTTTTTTGGCTCAACCAGAGTGACCTCTTCTTAAAGGCCCTCTGTCTAGCAGGATCCTTGCTTTCGCTCCTTCTTCTTTTTGGCATCCAGACCACTCTGCTTTTATTGCTGCTCTGGCTCCTGTATCTCTCCCTTGTTACCGTAGGCCAGAACTTTCTCTCTTTTCAGTGGGATATCCTCTTGCTCGAAGCCGGCTTTCTGGCGATTTTCCTGATTCCGCTGAGCTTTTTCCCCCCATCAGCAAATCAATCTTCTTCCATCATTATCATCTGGCTTTTTCGCTGGCTCGTTTTCCGTGTAATGTTTTATTCCGGCTTTGTCAAACTGGCCTCCGGTGATCCAACCTGGCGCAATCTTACCGCCATGAAATACCATTATGAAACCCAGCCCCTACCAAATCCGCTTGCCTGGTATATACATAAGCAGCCGCTATTTATGGCAAAAATGTCTACCTTCTTTGCACTGTTTATCGAACTGATTGTTCCTTTTACCATCTTTGCTCCACCGGTCTTCCGTTACAGCGGTGCTGCTCTCCTGATCCTCCTTCAGGTGCTCATCGCCCTTACTGGCAACTATACATTCTTTAACTTCCTGACTATCTTCCTTTGTCTCTTTCTCCTCGATGATCGGCTGTTGTATACTTTTTTCCCTCATCAGCTCAGCAAAGGCTTCATCCCTTCCGGGTTCGTAATCGTCTCTCCAGTCAACCGATATGTTGACTGGATCATTGCTTCTGCCATTATTTTTATTAGCCTGGTGCAATTCTTCTCACTGGTCACTGGTACCCAGCAATTCTCCAAAATTATTTCTCCGCTACTTGCCGCTGTTCAACCAATCCATTCGGTGAATATCTACGGGCTGTTTGCTGTAATGACTACGTCCCGGCCCGAGATTATTGTCGAGGGAAGTATTGACGGTCGGAGCTGGCTCGCCTATGAGTTCAAATATAAACCAGGTGATGTGCGACGCCGTTTACCAGTGGTAGCTCCGCATCAGCCGCGACTTGATTGGCAAATGTGGTTTGCTGCTCTCGGCTGGCCGAACATTCCGTATTGGTTTCTCAGTTTTATCCTTCGCCTCCTCGATGGCCAGCCCGAGGTCCTCAAACTTCTGGCAAAAAATCCTTTTCCGTCCTGTCCGCCCAGATATATTCGTGCCCTGTTATATGATTATCACTTCAGCGATATGAAGACCCATGCCCGGACAGGTGTCTGGTGGCGGCGGGAACTGATTGGTATCTATTTGCCGCCCATTGCTGTGCATCCGCAGACAGAGATCGAAGAAGAGGAGTTATGATATCCTGCGCGCTTGCACACCGCTCAGCCACTATGGTAAAATGTCCCGGTACGTGGGGCTGGCGGGCTCAACATTGTCGATGGGCCCAATCTGACTGCCCCGCCGGAGAGCAACAACGATGAAGCAGAAACTCAAGACGCACAAAGGGATGGCCAAGCGCATCAAGATTACTGCGAATGGCATTATGCTGCGACAGAAGGCGGCGCGCAACCACCTCAGGCGGCGGAAGTCGGGCCGTGTGCTGCGCAGCCTGGATAAGGTCTTCCATCTGGCACCAGGCGATGCTCGCCGGGCGCGTCGGTCACTTCCCTATGCCCGGAAGAACCGTTAAAACAGGAGTAATTGAGCAATGCCACGAGTCAAACGCGGCGTTACTGCGCATAAGCGGCATAAGAAAGTATTGAAGCTTGCCAAAGGCTATCGGCAGGCACGGCATGCGCATTATAAGGTGGCCCATGAGTCAGTAATGCATGCCCTCATGTATGCCTATCGGGATCGGCGTAACCGCAAACGTGATATGCGCCGGCTGTGGATCACACGTATCAATGCTGCCGTCCGCAACTATGGTCTGACATATAGTCGCTTCATTCAGGGACTCCAGTTGGCAGGCATTGCGGTTGACCGCAAAATTCTGGCCGATCTGGCGGTCCGTGACGATGCTGTCTTTGCCCAGTTAGTGTCCCAGGCAAATGCAGCTCTGCAAGGTGCTTCAGCATAGCAGCCTGGTTTCCCGATGATCACCAGCCCATCTAACCCCAAGGTGGCCTATCTGCGGTCACTGCATGATGCCCGGGGGCGGAAAGAGGCTCAGGCATTCCTGGTTGAGGGCCCACGAGTGCTGACGGCAGCCCTTGATTACGGAGTAACGCCTTTGCTGGTGCTCTATCAGCCAGAGGTACTGGAGCGTACAGTGTGGGGTCGGGTGCTGCTGGGACGCCTGCTCGATCTGGCCCGCCAGAGCCGCTGCAATGTCGTGCCCGTCACCGAGCGTGTGCTGGCGCGGGCAAGCGATACACAAACACCATCCGGGCTGGTGGCAGCGGTGGCGCTGGGAGCCGTAGATGCGGATGCATTGCGGGCGCGCCGCGAACAGCGCTTGCGCCCAATTGTGCTCATACTGGATGGGGTAGCAGACCCAGGTAATGTTGGCACGCTGTTGCGTTCGGCGCTGGCTGCGGATGTAGACGAGGTCTGGCTGATGCCAGGTTGCGCCGATGTCTATAGCCCGAAAGTGGTGCGCGCCGCTGCCGGCGCGCATTTTGCTCAGCCTGTGCGCTCTCACGACTCCTGGGAAGCTTGCGCCGCGGCTCTGGCTGCACATGCCGACAAGCCCCAGGTCCTGCTGGCGGAGGCAGGGGGCTCGCAGCCCTACTATGCGTATAATCTCACCCGCCCAACATGGCTCATTGTGGGCAATGAAGCACATGGGCCATCACCGGTGGCGCGGCAGCTAGCAACAGGTGTGCTCACAATCCCACTGTTCAACAAGGTTGAGTCCTTGAATGCCGCTATTGCTGGCAGTGTAGTCCTCTTCGAGGCAAGCCGCCAGCGATGTCAGGATAGGGGATAGTCAATGACTGACGCCTTCAGACGCCAGCCCCCAGCGGCGATCATCATGGCATAGTTTCTGCGGCTTCCTGGCCCGGATAGCCCCTGAGCCTGTTCTGCGGGTTTACGCCGATCAGCATGTTCTATCTGGTTTTTTTGCTTCATGTGGGGCATGCCCTAGAGAGAGAGCTATCAGTGGATCTGCAGGAAACACCTGTGCCCGCGCATGCCCAGGAGGATGCGCCAGCCATACCAGATCCGGATGATGAACCAGTGCTTGGCCCCCGTGGCCGTCTCATTTTGATCATCTGCTTTACCCTCGCTTCCCTCTTGCTAGTTACCGGCATGATCACCTTGCTGGCTGTTCTGGCCTACCGTACGCCTCCAGGAGGTGGATAACGAGAAATAGGAGAAGTATGCTTGCTATTGGCTCTAGCCCGCGTCTTTGTGATACCTTAATAGCGCCAGCAGATGGCTTTTATAGCCTTGGTAGTTCAAATTTCAGGGGACGAGGTGAGGATAATGCGCGTGCGGCTCGCCATAATGGGCTATGGAAATGTTGGACAGGCTTTCGTGCGGCTCCTAAAAAGGAAGGCAGTGACGCTAGAAGAGAGCTATGGGCTATCTTGCGTGATAGCTGGAGTGCTGACCCGGCGGAGCGGCGGTTGGGTTGCCCCTGAGGGTATCTTCCCTGAGGATCTGATCGACTCCGGCTGGCCCAATGGCCTGCTACCGACCGGCGCAAAGCCCTGGAGCGGAGATGGAGTCACTTTTGCTCGTGACTGCCCTGCCGATCTGCTCGTTGAAGTAACCACGTTAGATCCACACTATGGTCAACCTGCGCTCAGTCATGTGCGCGCTGCCCTTATGGCCGGCAAACACGTTGTCACGGCAAATAAAGGCCCCATTGCCCATGGCTATCGGGAGTTACGAGACCTGGCAAAGCAGTCCGGTCGCTATCTGCGCTTTGAATCGACGGTCCTGGATGGCCTGCCCGTCTTCAATATGGTGGAGTTTGCTCTGCGTGCTACCGCGATCACCGGCTTCCGCGGCATCCTCAATAGCACCAGCAACTATGTCCTGTCTGCTATGGCGCGTGGCGCAACGCTGGAAGATGCAGTGCGTAGTGCCCAGCAATTGGGGATCGCAGAGGCTAATCCAGCTTATGATCTGGAAGGTTGGGATGCAGCGGTAAAGGCTGTAGCCCTGGCAAATGTCCTGATGGATGCAGACCTTCGGCCAGATGATGTGCACCGGCTGGGGCTGAGCGCCGATGCCATGCGCATGCGCAATGCTACAATGCCCGCCGGCCATGTGCTCAGGCAGATAGCCAGCGGCAGGCGAGATGGTGAACAGGTGATGGTCACCGTCCAGTTAGAGGATGTACCCGAGCATGACATCTTCGCCCTGGTTCGTGCTGGCGTTGCACTGCAAACGGACACAATGGGGGTAGTTACCATTATTGAGGACAAAGGTGGCCCCGAATTCACAGCCTTTGGGCTGTTAAGTGATATCATCAATATAGCGCTCAGTTGATAACTTGTAGGGGGAAGCGCGCTTGGCGAATAGCGGGGGGCAGTTCCTGATCAGCTTGCAGGATATCGATGATTTGCTCTTGCTCTGGCTAGGCTGGTATGCCATTGAGCACGATCAGGCTTTGCGGACGACACAGAGCGGCTATGCCTATAGCCTGGAGCTCTCCGGCCATAGTGATGTCCTGCTTGAACTGTTAACGCCAGAACATACCCTTGACGACAATGCAAGCAACATGCATGGACGTATCATCCTGCGCGGCCCGGTTGAGCTTATGGATCAGGCTCCGGCAGCAATATTGTTGCCTGACGCTCTATTGAGCCATCCAGCCTTGCAGGGCGAACGGCTGGTCATCGCGGCAAGTGCTGGTTCCGTAATAAGAGGTACCGGGACAGAAACACTTGCTTTTCAGCCAGATGATGTGTTCACACTCATTATAGAGGCAATACTCACAGGTGATCGCTTGCACCTACATTCCCTGCATCACCTGCAGCCGCCAATATCCCTATCCTCCAGGTCTGCTGAAGGTCGCATGTCTCTGCTAGCTCCGGTCCCTCACCTCATCCATCCCATCAGTGGCTTAACGGCTGAGCCGATCACTGCTATCCTGTTCGATGGGTTAGGAGTCTTTAATGCAGCACGCGTCGAAGCCCTGGTAGCCGCACGGCTACCAGCGAACGTACCCCATCAAAATTGTACTGCCTGCTTCCATTTCCAGTGCCGTGATGTCCACGAAGCAGAGCAGCTCGCCAGCCTGGTGGAGCTGGTCGCGCCTGATCTGCATCTAGCCTACAGTGACGATCTGATCCTTACCGACATGGATCCACATCTCGACCTGCCAGTTTTGATCGCCTATCTCCATGTAGGCCAGCGCGCCAGCCTCTTTCGCAAGAGCTCCCCGGCATGGTTGGCAAAAGCCCCAATCATTGCTTTCCCTTCTCTCCCATAGCCCTATTGATGGCACCTTTGCGTGAGCCATAAAATAGACTTCGCTCGCCAGACCCCGGACAGATATCTATCGGAGTCACGACGTGCGCAGGATGCCGCCAACCGCATCGGCCACCTGGCGGATAATCCGGTTACGGATGCTGGCAACTTCGGCGTCAGTCAGATTCTTCTCTAGGCTCTGGTAGGTGACCTTATAGGCCAGAGACTTATACCCTGCAGGAATAGGCGAACCGCGGTAAATATCGAACAACTCAACGTTAGCCAGCAGCGTACCGCCACCCTGACGAATGGCCTCGAGTACCTGGTGAGCGGTTACCTGTTCAGCAACCACAAAGGCCAGATCTTCAACAACTGGTGGGTAGTTACTGATAGCCGGCATAACTTCCAGCGTCCAGCCTGGCTTGATCAGCGGCTCAATATGCAGTTCCGCCGCGCAGACTCGCGTTGACGGAAGATCAAAGGCTGCCAGCACACGTGGATTGAGTTCGCCCAGGATCCCCTGGGGCTCGCCCCGAATCTTCAGTTGGGCGCAGCGGGGACCGAACGTGGCGCTGTTCGGCTGGGAGATGAACTCAACTTCCGCATGGGTAAACCCTAACCGTGCCAGGAGCGTCTCAATGATCCCTTTGAGGTCGAAGAAGTCAAATTCCTCAGCCCCTGCCGGGTCAGGATGAACGCTGGCCGGACGGCGTGGACCGGTCAACAGCACGCTCAGTCGCCGATCCTCATAGGGGCGTGTCCCATCGCCCTTCTCAGGCAGGTAGACGCGACCGATCTCAAAGATGGCCAGACGCCCTGTGAAGCGGCTATTGTAGGCCAGATTCTCCAGCGCGCTCACGAGCAGCGAGCGGCGCATAACCCGCCGCCTGGTCGAGAGGGGGTTGGCCAATGTAACAAAAGGAATGCCCAGTTCGGCGGCGCTGGGCCGACCAGGATTAAGTTTATCATGGTTCTCCGGAGAGGTCAGAGCATAATTGATAGTCTCCTGGAGGCCACAGCCAACGAGGATATCGCGGATCTTCTCTTCCGTTTCGAGCATATGGTTACGGCGCTGCGGCGGCAGGGTATCGGCCAGCAGTGTCGTCGCAATGTGCTCGTAACCGATTATCCGCGCGACCTCCTCGGTCAGATCAGCGGGTATCTGGATATCCAGCCGGTGCCAGGGTGCCGTGCAGCGCAGGAGCGGCTCACCAGGCCGCCGGCACAGGCCAAAGAGGGCGTCGGCAGGCACCTCACCCTCAGGCAGAGTGGAGCAGAGCGCGACGGCGAAATCGAGTCTTTGCAGCGCGGCGGCAATGGCGTCCAGGCTGATCTCCATGCCTAGCTGGCGACTCACCTCGCTCGCCGTTGTGTAAACAATTCGTTGCGCCTGGGGTATCGGGTAGTCGTCCACCATGCCTGGCACAATCCGCCCACCCGCGTAGCGGCGCATCAGTTCGGCGGCGCGGCGCGCCGCAATCGCGTTAAGGGTGGCTGGCACCCCACGAGTAAAGCGGTAGCTGGCCTCACTGGGAATCTTCAGCTTTTGCGCTGTGCGCCGGTTATTAATGCTCTCAAATGTCGCTGATTCCAGCAGGATGTTGCGTGTCTCCTGGTTGACTTCTGTTTCTGCGCCACCCATTACGCCGGCGATGGCAATGGGACCAGCAGTATCCGTGATCAGCAGCATCGATTCATCGAGTTCGCGCTCGACACCATCAAGGGTGATTATCTTCTCACCAGCCCGGGCAGTGCGCACAATAATCTGCGGTCGGCCTCGACCGGTAGCCGCTGCGCGCCGCACCAGCACATCATAGTCGAAGGCATGCAGCGGCTGGCCCCACTCCAGCATGACGTAGTTCGTAATATCCACGACGTTATTAATAGGGCGCATCCCGGCCTTGCGCAAGCGGTCCTGCATCCATCGCGGCGACTCGCCAATTTGCACATCAGTAATAATAAGCCCGACGTAGCGGTTGCACAGCTCAGAGTTCGCGATCACCACATCCACATAGTCCCCAGCAGTGTCATCCCCCCTGGCGCAAACCTCATCGGGTGGCAGGCGCAATGCTACACCGGTGAGCGCTGCCACCTCACGGGCCATGCCAATCATGCTGAGGCAGCGGGCCATATCTGGTGTCAGGCTCACTTCCAGCACTGTATCGCCCAGGTAGTCACGTAACGGCATACCCACAGGAGCATCTTCTGGTAAGAGAAGAATACCCTCGTGCTCTTCACTTAAACCCAACTCACGCTCCGAGCAAACCATTCCATTAGAAATGACACCGCGAATCTTCGATGGCTTCAGCTTCTTCATGGGACGGGGACGCACATCGCTATAGGCATCCACCAGCACTGCGCCGATGTGGGCAAAAGCGACTTTCAGGATGGGCAGCTTGTCAACGCCTTTATAAACAAACAGGTTAGGCGCGCCAGTCACTACGCGCTCCGGCGCCGGCCCCCCATAATCCACATCAGCAATTACCAGCCTGTCGGCGTTAGGGTGATCGTAGATGGCAACAACCTGGCCAACCACAAGCTTCTCCGGGTCCCACCATGTGCCAACTTCATGAACCGCGTCCACTTCCATGCCGGCCAGCGTAATACGCTCAACCAGTTCGCTAATAGGCGGAACCTCATCAACATACTCTCTTAACCATGAGATTGGAACGAGCATTGTTTATCCTCTCCAGATTCAAACTCTTTGCGAATCGCTACGGAAGGATATGTGAATAAAGACTCAGCGCCGGCTCAAGGATCACCGTGAGAGTGGAGCATCCTATCCTTGCCTGGGAGCATCTTTGTGCTTTTCCTCTCCCGGGTAGTTCAAACCTCTTGTGAAAAATGGGCCCTATTGCCTTATCCCACCCGCTCGAGGAATCGCACATCGCTGGTGTAGAAGTAACGAATATCATCAATGCCATACTTCAGGATGGCAATGCGCTCAGGCCCCAGGCCAAAAGCAAAGCCTGTATACTGCGCCGGATCGTAGCCACCGTTTTGCAGGACAAAGGGGTGAACCATTCCTGCTCCCAGGATCTCAAGCCAGCCAGTGAACTTACACATCCGGCACCCCTGGCCGCCGCACAATACGCAATCCACATCCACTTCGACACTAGGCTCAGTAAAAGGGAAATAGCTCTTGCGAAAGCGTAGTCGGCGGCCAGGACCAAAGATTTGATTGGCAAAGTTTATAAGCACGCCTTTCAGATCGCTGAACGTGATATGCTCACCGACGGCCAGTCCCTCGACTTGATAGAACATGGACTCCGAGCGGGGAGTCACCTGCTCATAACGATAGCACTTGCCCGGCAGAATCACTCGAATGGGCTCTGGTGCGTACTGACGCATCGCATGGATCTGGCCTGGGCTGGTATGTGTGCGCAGGATCAGGTCGGGTGTGGTTGTATAGAACGTATCCCACATATCCCGCGCAGGATGGCCTACAGGCATGTTCAGCAACTGAAAGTTATATTCATCGGTCTCAACCTCCGGCCCATCGTAGACCTGAAATCCCATCAGACCGAAGATAGCGTAGATCTCCCGCAGAATAGCGGTTGTCGGATGCAACTTGCCGATCGTCTGCGGCCGACCAGGCAGAGTTACATCCACTGCTTCGGCGTAAAGCACAGCTTCTATTTCCATCTGAGCTATAGCAGCCTGGCGCTCCTGGAGCGCTTTTTCCAGCGCCTCTTTTATCTCGTTGGCAGCCTTACCTGCTCGTGCACGCTCTTCCACAGGCAGGCTACCCAGTCTTCGCAAAATACTGGTGAGACGTCCCTTGCGACCCAAAAACTCGCTATGCCAGGCTCTGGTCGCTTCAGTGGTCTGAGTCTGTGCCAGGCTTGCCTCAGCTTCCTGACGCAATTGCGCCAGCTCTTCCAAAATACTGCTCATAGCTTCCTCCCACCAGGATGGCCAAGACGATGAATACCATCAAAAAAACCCCTCGCCCACCATTGGGACGAGGGGTTAGCTCGCGGTACCACCCAAGTTAGTGACTCACGCCACTCACTCGCTCAGACAACATCTCCAAAGGTGCAGTGCACACCCCGGATGCATCCGTATCTCTGCTAATGGAGAGAAACCAGCGAAGCCTACTTGCGGCAAGAGCCGGATTCAGCCTGCAGCTCCCAGGTGAATCAGCGCCGGGTCCGGTGCGAGCTTCCACCCTCCTCGCTCTCTGGAACCATTCCCTTATGTATGGCGCCTATGTTCCTGTTCATCGCGCTTGCCGTATTCAGTTATCCTGTTGTCGTGTATGATATCACTGATCTTTAGCCCTTGCAAGAGAAGCTAAGAATCAACCGCGCCATTGCGGTGCTTGCACTCTCCCTTTTCTCTGGGGTATAATGATAATAGGTAGATGGGCGCCCGAGCAACACAGCGGGCGCCTCTTCTTGTGCATATGCGCGCATACGTAAATCTTTTGGCATGCTGCTTTGCAACAGTCCTGCGTGGAGTGTAAGAACCGTAGACATCTCGTCCCGTTCGCCTCTGGCAGGACTACTATCGTTTCTTTTTTATGCACGCAAAAAGTCTCCAAACATTAGAATATCCGAAAATTCTCGAACGGCTGGCTGACGAAACGGCTTTCTCGGCCAGCCGTGAGCTGGCTCTGGCGCTCCAACCCGCCGATGATTTGTCCGAGGTGCGTCGCCGCCAGCAATATACAACGGAGGCCCGTCGCCTGCTCGACATGCGCCCGGATGCCGGTGTGCAGGCTGCACATGATGTGCGCCCGCTGGTTGCCCTGGCTGAACGTGGTGGCATGCTCAATGTGAGCGAGCTGCTCGACATCCTCGATACGCTGCGCAGTGCTGCCCATGTCTCGCGCCTCCTGGGTCGGCTCGATGAGTCTTTCCCGCGGCTACGAGCTCTCGTTGCTGGCCTGCCTGTACGACCAGCATTGGAACGGCGCATCAGCGAGAGTATCAGCGAGGAGGGCGAGGTGCTCGATTCGGCCAGCTCTACTCTGCGCCGCCTGCGTCTGGAGATTCGCCAGGCGCAGCAGCGCCTCCATGAGCGCCTGCAGGCTCTGTTAAATGAGCTGCGTCCCGCGCTGCAAGAAGCGATCATTACTATACGCGCCGATCGCTATGTGCTGCCGGTGAAGGCCGAAGCACAGAGCCAGGTTAAAGGTATCGTCCATGACCGCTCCGCCAGCGGTGCGACAGTCTTTATTGAGCCGTTGGTCGTGGTCGAACTTAACAACCATCTGCGTCAGTTGCAGGTCGCGGAACGCCAGGAGATCGAGCGCATCCTGCTAGCACTTTCCGGCGAAGTGGGCCGTGAGGCTGCTGCGATCAAGAACATGGTCGAGGTGCTCGCCGAAGTGGATCTGCATCTGGCTAAGGCCCGCTACAGTGCACGTATCAGCGGGAATGAACCACAGCTCAATGATATCGGTCGTGTGAATCTTATCCAGGCCCGCCATCCGCTCCTGACTGGCAAGGTGGTGCCGATTAACTTTCGACTCGGCACGGCGAATCGTGCCCATCGGTCTCTGCTCCCAGGCGGAGAGGAAGCTGATACATCTCCTGGTTATTTGGCCCAGACCCATGATGGCCGGAATGCGCAGAATGAGAGCTTTTCAATGGTAGTCATTACGGGGCCCAATACGGGAGGCAAAACGGTTGCGCTCAAGACAGTGGGCCTGCTCACGCTAATGGCTGCCGCTGGCCTGCATATCCCTGCCGATGCCCAATCAGAAGTAGCAGTTTTCAGCAATGTCTTTGCCGATATCGGCGACGAGCAGAGCATCGAGCAGAGCCTGAGTACCTTCTCCAGCCATATGAGCCGTATCGTCGATATCCTGACGCATCTCGATGATCGCTCGCTCGTCTTGCTTGATGAGCTTGGTGCCGGCACCGACCCGAGCGAGGGATCGGCGCTCGCTCGTGCCATTCTGATGTATTTGCTCGAACGCGGTGTGTTGACCATAGCAACGACCCATTACACCGAGCTCAAGGCGTTCGCCCATGAGCAGCCAGGAGTAGTGAACGCTTCGGTCGAGTTTGATGTGGAAACGCTCTCACCGACATATCACCTCAGCATCGGTCTGCCCGGACGCAGCAATGCACTGGCCATTGCCAGCCGGCTGGGGCTGCCAGAGGCGATTATTAATCGTGCCCGTGAGCTACTCGGTAGTTCCGGCCTGGCAATGGAGACTTTGCTGGAGGATCTCCAGGCAAACCAGCGTGCTGTTGCCGATGAGCGCTTCCACCTGAGTATTGAGCGCGCCGCTGCCACCGAGCTGCGCCGCCAGTTAGAGATCGAGCGTGCGCGCCTGGAGGAGGAGCGCGTGCGTATCCTCAATGAGGCACGTGTGCAGGCGCAGCGCGAACTCGCGGATGTACGTGCCACTTTGGCCCAAGTCCGCTCCGAGATAGCGCGCATCCAGCACGCATGGCAGCGGGTGCAGCGTGCGCATAACCGCGCAGGAGGTGTGCCAGATCAGCAGACATTGGATATGCTGCGTACCATCATTGACCAGACTGCGGAGCGTACTGCCCCGCTGCCACAGCCATCGAGAAGCAGCGCCGAGGGAGATGAGGAAGTCCTGCCGGGTCCCATCCAGGTAGGCGACCTGGTCCGTGTTCGCCGTTACAATCAGAGCGGCGAGGTGCTGGCACTCCTGGATGGCGGAAGCGAGGTTGAGGTACAGCTTGGCATATTTAAGACGCGTCTGCCAGTGACTGAGGTTGAGCGCATAAGCAGACGTAAGGCCGCTCGTAGAGCTGCTCCCGCGACTGCGACAACAACGCCATATGAACCATCTATAAGCCTCCCGGATATCAGTACGCGCACAGCGCCAGCTATGGAACTGGACCTGCGCGGCTGGCGTGTCGAGGACATGCTGCCCGAACTGGATCGCTACCTCAACGATGCCTTTATGGCTGGGCTGCCGTCGGTGCGCATCATTCACGGCAAAGGCACCGGAGCCCTCCGCCAGGCTGTGCGCGAACAACTGGCTCATCATCCGCTGGTCAAATCGCATACCGCCGGCTCACGCCTGGAAGGTGGCGAGGGCGTCACCATCGCCATATTAAACCACTGAAACTGCTCAGGCAGAGATGCCAAACCTCGTTACTGTACTGTAAAGCTCACTGTCTGTGCCGCCTGACCGTTCCAGTAAACGGTTGCCTGATATGTGCCGACGGGTAGCGGGTCTTCAAAGAAGAAATAGGCATAGTTCCAGTTGCTGGCTACCGGCAGGTTATCGCTGCTCATCACCAGATGACCATTGCTGAAGATGCGCACCTGCGCTTTCCCAGACTGGTTACTCTGCGTGTTGAAGCAGATGAAATAGTAGATCTGCTTCCCCGCAGGGACCTGGGTAAGACCATCGCCTGGATTGCAACTTTGGGCGAGCGTTGTCGTAATGTACAGGTTCGTAATGACCGTGCTGGCCATGGTCCCGGCTGGCGTGCTGCTGATAATCGGTGTTGGTGTGGCCGTAGCGGTTGGTGCAGCGCTTGCTGTTGATGAAGGTGTGGTCGCCGTTGCATGCGTACCAATACCGCCAGTTCTGGCCTGGTTGGTCGGCTCTGGATGCTGGCTCGACTGGGACAGACTCAGTAACATCCACGCCAGGCCAAAGACAATCAGCAGTGACACAAGGGCAAGGCCCAGTACGAATTGGGCGACCAGATCCCGTTGGGGCATCTCCACCTGCGGTGGTTGACCAATGCCACGCTGCTTGCGGCTGCGCTGTACTGCCAGATCACCCTGCTGCGGGCCGGGTTGCTGGGCTTCTGTTGCTGCCGCCTCCCAGTCTGGAGCTGATGGCGGAGCGGCAGCTGCCGGGCTACCGGCAGCTATAGGGGCGCTCAAAATGTTGGCCTCTGGCCACAGAGGCATCTGCGGTGCGCTACCTGCATCCTTGCCGGGAGTGTCTATCAGAGATGGCGGTGGCGGAGGGGGAGCACCTGGCATTGCCATGGGCTGAGAAGTGGCTACAGCGACCATTGGCGCAGAGGTAAAGATCCCACGGCTCCCTCGCAGTCGTGCAAAGGGCTCCAGCGCACGCGCAAAGGCTTCAGCGCTGGCAAAGCGATCCTCCGGACGCTTGGCCAGCGCAGTAGCAACGATCTGGGCCAGTTCACGTGGTACTTCGGGATTGTAGCCGCGAATATAGGCCGGTAAACTATGGACTTGCTGGTAGAGCACCGTGACTGGTGATGGACCGGTGAATGGTGGTTGACCGGCCAATGCTTCGTACAACACTGCTCCCAGCGCATAAACATCAGTGCGCGCATCCACCGGGCGGTTTTCTGCCTGTTCAGGAGCCATATATTCTGGCGTGCCAATCGTGGTCCCGGTCCCGGTGATATCCGTGTGGCCGATAATCTTGGCAATGCCGAAGTCCGAGAGCAACAGGTGGCGCGGATCATCGGCGTCAACAAGCATATTTGCCGGTTTCACATCGCGGTGGATAACCCCATGGAGATGAGCATGGTGCAGCGCACGTGCCATCTGAATGATATATGCAGTGGCTTCACTGACCGGCAGTGGCCGGCCCAGACGCTGTTTCAGCGTGCCACCGGCAACATATTGCATAACGAGATAGACGATATCTTCTTCCTCGCCAAAGTCATAGACCGCGACGATATTCGGATGGCTTAATTGTGCAACTGCCTGCGCTTCCTGCTCGAAGCGCTGCCGAAAGTTCGGCTGTGTAGCGATGCCGGTAGCAATCACTTTGATTGCCACATAGCGATGGAGACGAGGCTGATAGGCGCGATACACACGCGACATCCCGCCCCGCCCGAGCTCGGCCTGGATCTCATACTGGCCCAGTTGCCGCCCGATGAATCCATTCCACTGCATCGTGTTCTGCCCCTCGAGCATACCAGCACAATTCGACAGAGGGAGAAAAGGAATTGAGGCCTGCTCTGCTACCCCGCATATCTCTACACTCCCTTATCCAGAACGTGCCAGCCTTAAGCGTAGTAACCGGTTCTTCTCTCTAGCATGCTATATAGGGCATAAAGACCACCTCCTCATTCTGCTCTGGTATCCCCATTCTCTGTCTCTTGGGCACGATCACCCTATTGAAGTTGCCTCCACTTCCACTTGGAGAGGGCAAAGAAGGAATACAGAAATAGAGGAGCAGGGATAGCACAGCAGGATCAGTCTCAGCGGCTTCTTGCGTGCCAGTCCTGGAGGATGCTATAATAGCACGGAGCATCCCTACCAGGATGGGAATTGTCGCAGCCGCTCGAAGCAAAGCAAACCTGCCCCGGCGGGCCTCCTTACACCCATTGATGGGCTCGTGAACGTGAACGCCGGGTGCAAACCCGAAGGTAAAGGAGGGATATACTTCGTGCGTGATTATGAGCTAGGCATTGTCGTCAGTCCCGATGCAACGGAAGAGCAAACGCGAGGTATCATCGATCGGGTGGTCCAAACGGTGGCTGCTGGTGGCGGTCAGGTTTTACGGGTAAATGCCTGGGGACGCCGGCGCCTGGCCTATCCAATTAACCATCATCGCGATGGCTACTATGTTTTTATGGACATGGTGATGAATCCACAGGGGGTTGCAGAGGTTGAGCACAATCTACGCGTCTCCGAAGAGGTTATACGCCATATCCTTGTCAGGCGTGATCCCAGAGCTGTCGCCGCAGCCCGCACTCAGGAGATGGAGACAGTAGTGGATGAGTCTGCCCCACCTGCTGAAGCAAGTGAAGAAGAAGAGCTATCCCCGGTATCCGAAATTGAGGTGGAGATAGCACCAGATGCTGAGCTGGAGGAATAGGGTGCCCCGCCTTAGCACGGGAGGTTTTATTCTCATATGTTGAACAAGATCATGCTCATCGGTAACCTGGGGAGAGACCCTGAGATGAGCTATACACCCAATGGGACAGCGGTCACCAAGTTCTCCCTGGCAGTCAACCGCCGTTTTAAGGATCGCAACACCAACGAACTGAAAGAAGAAACCGAGTGGTTTAACATCGTTGCCTGGGAGCGGCTCGCAGAAACATGTAATACCTATCTGCACAAGGGATCGAAGGTCTACATTGAAGGACGAATGCAATCCCATACCTACACTGATAAGGATGGCGTTCAGCGACGGGTCTGGGATGTCATTGCGACCGATATGCGGATGCTCGATTCCAAAGATCAATCGGCACCCGGCCCCCAGCGCATCGGCGCCAAAGATTATGCTGATGACTTCGGAGCCGAGGATATTCCCTTTTAGCCATGCTGTGCCGACGACGTAGGCTTCGGCGTGCGTCGGCAATCCCAAACAGAGCGAAGGAGAGGGCTTTTATGCAACGACGGGAAACTCCTGCCGCCCCCGTAGCGCGACCTGCGGTCGCGGCACGGCGTGAGAGCCGTGAGCAGCGGCCACGCCGAAAAGTCTGTAAATTTTGCGCAGAACAGATTCGCGAAATTGACTATAAAGATGTCAATCGCCTGCGCCATTATCTATCAGACCGGGGGAAGATCGAGCCACGACGTAAAACCGGCACGTGTGCCAAACACCAGCGCCGCCTCAGCGTCGCACTCAAGCGAGCACGCCATATGGCGTTGCTTCCCTATACCGCCGAGCATATTCGTGGAGCATAAGCCAGCATTCCTTTGGGAAAGTCTGAAGCGCATATGAGTAACCGAACTGCACAAAGACCGCGACCGAAGTCGCAAAAAGCGTCGGGGTATCGCCGCCAGACTGCTGTCCATGTGGAGGAACGTCGTGATGGTACGCCCCTGATTTTTGGCTGGGGCAAACATCTCTCGCGACGGGAAAAGCTGCGTATCCAGAAGCGTATTGCTATTGGCGTGGCTGCTGCTTTTATCACCCTGGCGATCGCAGTTCTGGTCTTTGGAGTGCTTTGGCAAAATGTCTTTCTCCCGAATGAGGCAATTGTGACTGTTGACGGGCATGGTATCCCTCAGAGCCTGTATCGCAAAGTCACCTTTTACCTCGCTCAGGATGATATCAATCGTCTGCGTGCACTCCAGAATCAACAGGCGCAACTGCAAAAAGAGACGCAGAGCAAGAACTCCAAGGTGGTCAACTCTGCCGAGGCCGCGCTGGTTCGTGTCGATAACCAGATCTCCCAGGTGCAGGCAAGCCTCACATCTGGCCAGCTAGGCCAGACAGCTATCAACGATCTCGTCGATGACCAGCTGATCCAGGAGGGCATGACCCGCCTTGAACAGCAGGGAATTCAGAGCGATCTCTACACTGCTACCTGGGCACACCTGCCCTTTACTGGCAGCGGCCATCGTGTCTCTGCTGCCACTTTCGCTATCACCAATGCCGATATCCAGAAGAAGCTGGATGCCTTCAAGAAGGCCTTCCCAGCAGGACAATCCTACAGCCAGTTCTTGCAACAAAGTCATCTCAGCGATAGTGATATGTGGCAGGTGATGATGATCTTGGTGCGCCGCGACAAAATGCAGGCCTTCCTGGCAGGGCTCGTGCAACCAATCGAAAAAGCTGTCCATGTTGCCCGCATCACCCTGGCTACTTCCGGAGAAGCCCAGGCAGCTCGCTATGAGCTGCTGAAAGAGGGCGCGAATTTCGCCGCGCTTGCCAAAAAGGAATCGACGGATGTCAATACCAAGAATAAGGGTGGTGATATGGGCTGGATCGCCGCTGGTGAAATGGACACCGCCCCGCTCGATCGCTGGGCCTTTGCGGCGCAGCCCGGTCAGCTTAGCCCCGTTATCAATGACAACGGCGCTTATGATGTAGCCAGGTTGCTCGGCGTGAATGATAGCTATCACCTCAATCCCCTTACTGTTGCAACATTGAAGACCAACGCCTTGCAACGCTGGCTCGATGAGCAGCGTGCCATCCTGGGTAACCGCATTGGCCAGCCCAACGAAACGATGGTGCTCGATCCCAATAATTTGCCAGCAAACCTGCCCAATAACCCAGGTTCCATCCCCGGCGTCCCCGGCAATTCCATCCCTGGCCTCAATTCAGGTACGCAAGGGCAGCCATAGTGAGCATAGGGGCGCAACCGGTTGCGCCCCTATCCGCTGCCGGATAAGCAGCATCTATGACAACAGCAACCTTATCACCATCTGCAACTGCGCAAGCCCGACCTTCTCTTGAGAAGGTCGCGCTCTATATCCATATCCCCTTCTGCCAAACACGGTGCCACTACTGCGACTTCAATACCTATGCTGGAATGTTGCCGTGGCGACGCGCATATGTTGAGGCCCTGGTACGCGAAATACGCCTCAGCGGCGAGCGCGCTGCGAGAATCTACGGCCATCCCCTGCGCGCGTCCACCATCTTCTTCGGCGGTGGCACTCCCAGCCTCTTATTGCCAGACCAGATTGCCACCCTTATCACCGCTTGCCGTGACTCATTTGCTCTGGATAGCGCAGCAGAGATCAGTCTGGAAGCCAATCCTGGTACGATTACCGAAGACTACCTCCGCGCTATTCGGCATTGTGGCGTGAACCGCTTAAGCATCGGTGCGCAAACATTTGACCCGGATCTCCTCCGATGGCTGGGACGTATCCACAAGACCGATCAGATTGTCGCGGCTTATCATGCCGCGCGTCGTGCTGGTTTTGATAATATCAATCTGGACTTTATCTTCGGCATCCCCAATCAAACGATGGCGCAATGGCAGGCCACATTGCAGTATGCGCTCGAACTGGCACCAGACCACCTTTCTCTCTACTCCCTGATCATCGAGGAGGGAACCCCTCTCTACAAGTGGGTTGAACAGGGACGTGTGCAGCCCGCCGATGACGACCTCGTCGCGGATATGTACCTTCTGGCTGAGAAATGGCTGGCCACCGCCGGCTATGAGCACTACGAGATCGCGAATTGGGCACGGCCAGGGCATCGCTGTGCCCATAATCTTACCTACTGGCACAACGAGCCCTGGCTCGGTTTCGGCGCGGGGGCGCACTCCTGGTATCGGGGCTGCCGCTTTGCCAATGTCCGCCCGATCCAGGAGTACATTGAACGGATAACATCACAGGGAGACGCTGTCGCTGAGAAGGAATGGATTCCCCGCGACCTGGAGTTAGCGGAAACCGCTATGCTGGAGTTGCGGCTCCTTGAGGGGATCAATGTGGCAAACTTCAATGCCCGTTATGGGATTTCGTTTATGGAACACTTTGGCGATCGTCTCTGGGAGCCCATGGCGGCCAGCCTGATGGTTGAGCAGGATGGATGGGTGCGCCTGACCGATCGCGGGCGACTCTTGAGCAACGAAGTATTCTTGCGCCTGCTCCCTTAGACTCTGCGCCAGCGTTCAAGATAGTGCTTCGCTCAGCCGCCCCTGCTCAACGAGCCAGCGGGCAAATTCCAGCCGCCGCTCGTCGATAACGCGCTCAAGATACTCTACATGCTGGTAATACCCCTCGCGCATCCGGGCGAGCTGCTGTGCCTCTTCAGGAGTAAAGATACCGATGGATGTATTTGTTATATCAGTATTCAACGGATATTCCTGTGATAGCATGCAATAAAAGCCTCCAACACCATATAGGTTTCATGTGCTGCTTCCAGGAAAGCTCCCGGAGCACCTGATCAACGCTATTGCACATGGCGTGCCATGCCCGTGATACGAGCTGGCCAGAGCGCTTTTTACCTATCAAACGGGCACCATCTTGCCGCATTCTGGTTTCGCCAGGATTTTTCGTGCATAATCAGGTCAGCAGGCGTTCCAGCGCCGCACGGTCCTGGGCGCTGCGTTGGGCAAGGGCTGCCAGGCTCTGGATCAGCTTATGAAGCCATATATCAAGGTTCATATCCTCTGTCTTAAGCGCGATGCCACGCACAATATGAGCGCGCTGGGCCAGCAACCCACCCGATTGTGCCGTCACGCTATAGAGCCAATCTCCCAGGTTAATCTGGATACGCCGTACCGGTTGCTCTTTACGGAACAGGTGCCGCTCACGCTCGACCATGGTACGTTGCGGAAGGGCACTGCCAAGCTTGGTAGCCAGCGCCTCCAGAAATGCATGGGTATCGCTCATGTCGGCGCGCAGGGCAGCGGCAAGCAGCTCAAAGCCCATACCCTGGCCGCCCATCAAACTGCCATTATCTGCCATAATTCCTCCCCTCTTCTTCACTCGCTGTACCGTGCGAAGGGCCAGAGGCTCATCTCTTGTGTCCAGGCATGGTGAGATTGCTGGAGCAGGTAGAGGACGGCGTCAGCGAGATCGTCTGGAAAGAGTACTTTAGCCTCCGGATTGCGAGCTGCCCTCTCTTGGGGCGTGACGCCGCCAAACTCAGTAACCATTGTACCAGGCGTAATGGTGCAGACCTTAATATGCTCATCACTGACTTCAGCGGCCAATGCCTGGGCGAAGCCCATCAGGCCAAATTTGGATGCACAATATGCCGCCATCATCGGGTAACCTTGCTTGCCCGCACCTGACGAGATATTGATAATCACACCCCCACCCTGACGCCGCATAGCCGGCAGCACTTCCCGCGAGCAAAGAAATACCCCGGTCAGATTTGTAGCCAGCACACGCTCCCAGTCGCTTAATGCCATCTCGGCGACTGATGCGCGCAAGCCAATGCCAGCATTGTTCACCAGCACATCGATACGCCCAAATCGGGCCAGTGCCCGATCTGTCATGCGCCGCACATCCGCCTCACGGCTGACATCAGCGGCAACAGGCTCACATTCACCACCCATACGGGCAATCTCTGCCGCAACCGCTTCAACATGAGCCGGGGTCAACGCCACTGCAACAATCCGCATGCCGGCGGCTGCCAACCGCAGGGCAATAGCCCGTCCGGCACCGCGCCCGGCGCCAGTTATAATAGCAACGTTTCCTACCAGCGAGCGCCCTGAAGAATAGGCCATAGCTATTTGCCATCCTTCTAGATATGCTCTAGATATACTCCTACTACCTCTACCGCTCTCATATCGTACCGCGCACAGACGGCTATCGTCCAGGGAAATTCCTGGAGGATTCCGGGGCAGCAGCCCTGGCAGCGTGTGGAACGGTTCCCACTCCTCCGCTCTTCTCCCTGTCGCCGGTGATGCGCGAAAAGAAAAATTCGCGCATCGGGTTAAGATGATATACTAGAGTACCGGCTTTCTGACTCAGATAGTATCTTGAACAAAGGATCACGTATCTATGACCAACCGCAAAATCCAGATTGCCCAGGGCAATCTCGAATTCAGCGCCGCTCACTTCATTACCTATGAAGGAATTTGTGAGCCACTTCATGGACATAATTATACTGTTCAGGTCGAGCTCGAGGGTGAGCTCACCGCCGATAGCTACATCCTGAACTTCATCACCCTCAAGAATCTCACCCGTGCAATCGCTCGCGAGCTCGACCACCTTTTTCTGCTGCCACTGCACAACCCCTACCTCACCATTACCGAGACTGCTGATGCCTGGCAGCTACAATTCGGTAGCTTGCAATATGTGTTCCCCAAAGAAAGTGTCTGCCCATTGCCTGTGGACAATGTGACTGCCGAGCGCCTTGCTGAATATTTCTGCGAGCGGCTGGCGCGTGAATTAGCCAGCCGGGGTTTGACCAATCTGCAAACCATCACTGTAGGCATCGGCGAGACACCGATGCAAATGGCATTCTACACAATGAAGGTGTCCAGGTGAGTATCTGCTAACGTATCTGTTCAAAGCATTGTCGCTTGAACATAAGTAGCCAGAGCAGGCTAAGGAGGAACCAAAGCGTGGTCTTAGAAGTTGTCAATCCCTATGAAGTTGCGGTGGCGCAATTTGACGCCGCCGCAGAAAAACTCAACCTCAGCCAGGACCTGCGCGAGGTGCTGCGCAAACCGAAGCGCGAGTTAACGGTCAATTTCCCGGTCCGTCTCGACGATGGTTCAATCCAGATGTTTACCGGCTACCGGGTACAGCATAACATTGCTCGTGGCCCTGCCAAGGGTGGCATCCGCTATAGCCCGGATGTTTCGCTCGACGAAGTGCGGGCTCTGGCAATGTGGATGACCTGGAAGTGCGCAGTGGTTGGTATCCCTTTTGGCGGGGCAAAAGGTGGTGTGATCTGTGATCCGCGCCGGCTCTCACGCGGCGAGATGGAACGCCTCACGCGCCGCTATACAACTGAAGTATCCATTCTCATTGGTCCACAGGGCGATATCCCTGCCCCCGATGTGAATACGAATCCCCAGGTCATGGCCTGGATGATGGATACCTATTCGATGCACCAGGGCTATTCGGTCCCCGCCGTAGTTACCGGGAAGCCCATTGCTATTGGCGGGAGCGAGGGGCGTTTCGACGCGACCGGACGCGGCGTACTCTTTGTTACCCAGCAGGCAATGCAGCATTTCCATATACCATTTGCCGGGGCGCGCGTCGTCGTGCAAGGATTTGGGAATGTCGGTAGTGTGACTGCGCGGCTCATGCAGCAGGCCGGCGCAACAATTATTGGGCTCAGCGACATCTACGGGGGGGTATGGAGCAATCGGGGGATTGATGTCCACCGCGCTCTGCGCCACGTCCAGGAACATGGACGGCTCGAGGGACTCCCCGGTACCGAACCTATCTCCAACTCAGCTCTCCTCGAACTCCCTTGTGACGTGCTTATACCAGCAGCTACAGAGAATCAGCTTACCAGGAACAACGCCGATCGCGTGCAGGCCCGGCTGATTGTTGAGGCCGCCAACGGACCCACAACTCCTGATGCCGACGCCATCTTCCGCGCGCGTGGCATCCCGCTGGTGCCAGATATTCTGGCCAATGCCGGTGGAGTTACCGTCAGCTACTTCGAATGGGTTCAAGACTTGCAGGCATTTTTCTGGTCTGAGGACGAAATCAACAAAAAACTGAAGCAGATTATGGTCCGCAGTTTCCGCGCGGTGTGGAATAAGGCTCAAGAACAGCAAGAAGACCTGCGTACTGCGGCCTATCTCCTTGCAGTTTCGCGTGTTGCTGAGGCAACAGCGCTGCGCGGCATTTATCCTTAGAATGTGAATGCCCCCGCAAACGCAGGGAGAGCAAAAGCTCTCCCCCTTAACCTTCAAAGGAGACAGCGGCAGGACGTACATCACGGACGCGCAGGTGGAGGACAAGGCTCTCATCATCGCGACGACGGTAAGCATCAAGCGTGGCGGCGATGTCAACGATGGGCGAAAGATGCTCTTCTATCTCGCCCATGCGGTGCCAGATAAACTCACGGCGCTCCATACCATCGCTGGCAGTCAAACGCAGGTGAATGCCATTCTCACCGCCCCGCCACCGGCGTAGCACGCGCGTTCCTTCAAAGGCGAACAGCGGCTCCGGGTTGCCTACACCAAAAGGCGCCAGCCACTGCAATTGCTCGTATGTCTTGAGGGTAACACTGCGTAGCCGCAGGCGGCTGTCTATTGCAAGGGGTGCCGTAGCTGCTTCCGGCAGCAGACCAGTTGATCCTGCGGCTTCAGTCATGGCTGTAAGCAGGTAACGACGCAGATCCTCAATGCGGTCATTGGGCAGGCTGAATCCGGCAGCCTGTTTGTGACCGCCAAAGTGCGTAAAGAGTTCGGGACGCCGGGCCAGTGTCGCTATAATATCAAATGATGGCGTGCTGCGCGCAGAGCCGCGTGTCTCGGTCGCACCACGGCTGAATGCGACAACGGGCCGCTGGTAGCGCTCGGCAAGCTTGCCAGCAACAAGGCCAATAATGCCGGTAGGCCAGGCATCCCCACCGACCATCAGAATAGGCGCCAATGGAGCATTAGCAAGCTGACTGGTAGCCTCAACCAGTATCTCGGCCATGCGCTCCTGTCGCTGCTTGTTGAGTTGCTGCAACGTTGCTGCCAGCTGCTGCGCTTCAACAGCATCCGCGCATGTGAGCAAGCGGAAAGCCAGCCGCGCGTGCTCCATGCGGCCAGCAGCGTTGAGCCGGGGAGCCAGAGCGAACGAGATATCGCGTTCGTTCACTTCGGCCAGGCGCAGATCGCTACATTCAGCAAGAGCACGCAGCCCTGGCCGCTGCGTGGTACGCAGACGTTCAAGACCAGCTCGCACAAGCGTATGATTCTCATCGGTCAGCGGCGCGACATCGGCTATGGTGCCGATAGCGACCAGATCGAGCAGATCGCGCACAAATGGCGTATCACCCAGCAGAGCCCAGGCGACTTTGAAGGCCAGACCTACAGCCGCGAAGCCCTTATAGGGGTAAGGACAATCCGGCTGCATTGGATTGATCATTGCCAGGGCAGGGGGCAGCGTTTTTGGCGGCTGGTGGTGATCCACAATAATCACATCCATTCCCACCTGATTGGCGTAGGCTATCTCTTCGGTGCTTGAGCTGCCGCAGTCTACGGTAATGATGAGATTGGTTCCAGCCGCGTGCAGTTGTTGAAAGGCTGTAAGCGTCGGACCGCGTCCAGATTCCTGTCGCTCAGAGATATAAGTATCAATCAGATCGCTCTCGAACCCATAGAATTGGCGCAATGCCAGGGTGAGCAGCGCAGCAGCCGTAAGACCATCAGCGTCGAAATCACCGTAAACAGTAATACGCTGATGCTTCTCGCGGGCACTGGCAATCCGTGCGAGCGCACGCTCCATACCGAGAAGAATGTGAGGATCAGGCAAAGCCGTGAGGTCAGCGGCAAGAAAACGGAGCACACGATCACGAAAGCCGCTCTGACGCCAGTCAAGCCTGGTTGGTGCGGCCAGCACCTGGATAAGTAATCGCGGAACCCCATCGCAGGCATCCAGATCTGGCTCAGGCAGAAACGGTGCGATACGCCATTCTGGATATTTTGGCCATAGGCTCATAGCTGCACCCTCAACCCTACGTTTTCTTGAATCGCTCCCCATGTCTTGCTGATCAGCAGGAGGAGCTCTCATCTATCTGGCAGTATACCGTGATGGCCATGACGCACGCAAGAACCTCTTGCGGTATCCACATGCTTGACCGCCAAGGATTGAGGCTATAGAATATGCGGGCGGGCTATACCACAGGTATCAGGAAGTGGTTGCCCGGTATTTGTTGGGAGGAGGATGACAATGAGCATATTAGCGGGAAGGCTGGCCCTTGTCGCTGGTGTCGCTAATAAGCGCAGCATTGCCTGGGCTATCGCTCAGGCGCTTGGTAATGCCGGTGCGCGGCTGGCTTTCACCTATGAAGAGCGCGTAGAAGAATATGTGCGTGAGCTGGCCTCGACCTATCCAGACTCGCTGATCCTGCCCTGTGATGTGCGCAGTGACGAGATGCTGGATACCCTTTTTGCAGAAGTGGAGAAAGCTTTCGGCGGGCTGGATATTCTGATCCATAGCATCGCCTATGCACTGCGGGAAGAGCTCAATGGGCGCTTTGTGGATACCAGCCGCGCTGGCTTCCAGCTTGCACTGGATGTCAGCGTCTACTCACTGGTGGCGATGGCGCGTCGTGCTGCCCCGCTCATGGAGGCACGGGGGGGTGGCAGCATCATCACCATGACATTTTTGGGAGGCGAGCGTGTGGTGCCAAACTACAATGTGATGGGTGTTGCCAAGGCCGCACTGGAGGCAACAACTCGCTACCTGGCCTTTGATCTCGGTGAGAAGAATATTCGGGTCAATGCTATCTCTGCCGGACCAGTTCGCACACTTTCTGGCCGGGCTATCGCTGGCTTCCCCAAAATGGAAGAGCTCATTATCGAGCGATCACCGCTGCATCGCGGAATTGAGGCGGCAGATATTGGCCAGTTAGCTCTGTTCCTGTGTAGCCCAGGAGCGCGCAATATCACCGGCGATATCGTGTATGTGGATTCTGGCTATCATATTATGGGACTCTAAGCAGCAGCCTGATCTATCAACAGACAGATGAGCATGAGCCGCTTTCCTGGTGCTCACAACTGTCTTCAGGCCGTGTGGGTACCAGCTTTTCAATAATACGGATGACCTCATCAATGTCAAATGGTTTCGCGATGAGAGCGGCAAAGAACTGGGATTCTTGTTCACGGGTGCGTTGCAGACTTTGGGTATCGGCAGTTGTGCCGATGAGCGGGATGCTGGCAGTCTCCGGTATAGCCTTGAGTTGGCGTGCAAGGGTCCAGCCGTCTACCTCTGGCATGAACAGATCGATCACTACCACCGCAGGGCGGATAGCCAGCGCACGTGCTACCGCCCGGCGGCTCTCAGTGAGAGCTTCGACCGTGTAGCCCTCAGATTCCAGGATCAGGCCGAGCAGATTGACGATAGATGCATCATCGTCAATAATCAAGACCGTTTTCTTCACGTTGCTATCTCCCACACGAAAGGCTATGGAAAAGAAAATGAGCGTTAACCGCTCTTCCGGCAATCCGCATGCATGTCTGTCTGGTTTGATCGCAAGATATATTCCAGAGTAGAAAAGCGGCGGTACGAAAGTTGCCTATGGCTTTCGAGCTAGATGGGACCATTTTGCATTCTGCTCTATGCTGAGCATGGTTAAGGAGGTACAACGGAACCGTGCTGGCACATTTACAGGCCCTGACCTGGACCTTTTGGGCCAGACGGCGCGAGATAGCAGCGATTTCAGTCTACGCCGAACCCCATGAGACGCCAGCGGGAACAGTCTATCGCGCAGTGCGAGCGGCAGATAGAGGTGATGAAGGTTTAGCCTGTGTAGATGATGCGGCACGCGCGGTTGTGCTGGCATTGCAATTGGCCGAAGCAGGGGATACTGCCGCTATCGCTTGGGCGCGCCGCTGGCTTTCCTTTGTCGAGTATATGCAGCTCCCTGACGGCAGGTTCGCCAACTTCATCGTGGATGTTAATGGACGACGCAACTTACATGGTCCCACATCGTTCCCCGGTGGCCCTTGGTGGACGGCACGGGCGCTGTGGGCATTAGCAACAACCTATCGTGTCCTCGGCAACCGCCGCGCTTTGCGCGCTTATCTCCGTTGCCCACTTTCCATGAGCATCCCTATCCATGATTATAAGGTGCTGGGACTGCTAGCACTGAGTGCGATGGAGTTACTCGAAGCAGAAATACCGCCATCACTGGCGACGATGCTTCGGCAGCAGGTGAGAGCTTGGTGTGAGCAGATCATTGCTGGCAGTGGCACCTACCTTACCGATGCGCCAGGACGGCAACAGGTCGCCCTTTGGGGATACCATCAACTGGCTGCTCTGGCGAAAGCTGCGCGTATCCTGGCTCGCTCTGATTTCCTTCCGCCTTGCGTGGCTACAGTTGATTCCCTGATCGTTCCGGTTATCGCTGATGGCTTCTATTATGCTTATCCTGGCGTGAAGGAGCACCAGTGCGCCTACTGTGTCTCGACGCTGGTGCAAGGACTGGCCGAACTCTTCTTGACAACGGGCAATGTTCGCTACCAGGAACTGGCCCTGAATGCTGCTGCCTGGTTCTATGGCGCCAATGATGCCGGCATCGTCATGTATGATACTGCGACAGGACGCTGCTTCGATGGCCTGACCGGCCCGGTTGTGTCAGAAAATTGTGGCGCAGAATCCGCAATAGAGGCCGGGCTGGCAGAGATTGTACGGCGTCGCCTGCAAGGCCTGCCGATCTCAGTAAGCGCAGCGATAACCACGAGCATGGTGGTGACACCGGCAAATGAAAGGGCTGTAGACCAGAGAGATGAGGGGTTGCATCAGGATTTCCCCTCAGATGATAAGGGGGTACCGCCAGCGAGTTGAGCAGCGATTGCCGCGAGAAGCTCGTCCTGCGGGCAGGGCTTGACCAGGTAGCGGCTGGCACCCAGCGCATGCAGATAGCGCCGGTGCTTCTCGGCGCCTCGTGACGTCAAAATGATTACCGGGACAGCGGCAAATTGCTCGTGGTGACGCATAATGCTGAGCAGTTCAATACCATCGAGCCGGGGCATCTCGATATCCAGCAGCAAGATACGTGGCAGTTGTCGCACCATCTGCTCCAGTGCCTCCATGCCATCCCGTGCCAGGAGGACCTCATAGCCAGCTCTGGTGAGGATCTGCTTGAGCGAGCGACGGATTGAGGGCGAGTCATCGGCAACCAGTATAGCCGGACCTGGACTAGGCAGTGGTGGTCGAGCGCGAGGAGAAACGTCGGCAACTGCGCCTGTTCCCCGCAATGCGGCTGCAGCCAGTTCTGGGATATCCAGCACCAGCAACACCTCGTCGGCGCTCATAATGGAGGCGCCACGCACACCGGGCCGGCGCAGATAAGGCGGAAGTTGCTTGACGACAATTTCCTGTTCACCACTTACGCGGTCAACCAGGATAGCAACACGGCGGCGTTGGACAGGGAGAATGAGCCCGTGGGCATGCTCCGCCCTGGTATGCATATCCTCAGCAGTAGCTGGCGGTGTCATGCCCAGCAGTTCGCTCAACCAGAACGCCGGCACCTCCAGCGTCTCACCGTCTTCCTTCAGCTTGAGATGGTAAGGCAAAGGAAGTCCGAGTTTATTCGCTGCTGGCGGCGATGCAGATAGAGCACTGGCGCCAGTAGCTAATATGAGATCATCAGGGGACACTGCGCAGATGCGCTCGACCGAAAGTAGCGGCACTGCATAGGTAAGATCCCTGATTTGAACTTGCAACACCTGGAGAATGCTCAGCGAGATAGGCATGCGTAGACGAAACACAGTGCCTCGGCCAATATCGCTCTGCACACGAATCGATCCGCGCAGTTGCTCCACCGTGTTGCGCACCAGATCCATCCCGATACCACGACCGGCCAGCGCTGTTACCTCCTCACTTGTGGAGATGCCAGGAACGAAGACCAGCTCGAGCATTTCCTGGGGTGTCAGGCGCTGGGCCTCTTCTGGAGAAAGGAGCCCTGAAGCAACAGCCGCCGCCGCCAGTAAATGGGGATTGATACCCCGCCCATCGTCACCGAATTCAAGCACAACCTCATTGCCTAAATAGTAGGCGCGCAACCAGATCAGACCAGTCTCTGGCTTGCCGCTTTCCAGCCGATCCTCGGCAGGCTCGATCCCATGAGCAATGCTGTTGCGCACAAGCTGAATCAACGGGTCGACGATCGCCTCAACCACTTCGCGATCAATCTGCGTATGCTCACCCTGAACGACGAATTGAATCGATTTGCCCAGTTCCGCAGCATAGACATGTGCCGCGCGTTGCAGGCGGGGAACTACCTGGCTGATGGGAATGAGGCGCAGTTCCATCAACTCTCGTTGCACCTGACTCGTCAGATGCCTATGAACCTGCAAGAGGCGCTCCTCCCGCTTAAAGACTTCTTGCAGCCCTGTGCTCACTGCGGCAACATCGGCAATAACCTCAGCAAAGGCGCGCACGAGCTGATCGAAGTCTGTGTACTGATCCAGTTCGAGCGAGTCCCAGCGCTCACTGGCAGTTTGCTGAGATGGTGTTCCGGCCCCGGCAAGCTGAGGTAGACGCGATCGCCAGGCTGACGGCGACGGATGATCGTTGGGCGGAACAGCAGGCCGGGTGAGCCGCGTAGCCTGCTGGGCAGGCGAGGCTCGCTCACGCGTAGCGAGCACCCGCGCGACAAGTTGGGAGGTTGGCACTCTGGTAGCGCCAGCCGGCTGTGTCTGCGGCGTGCTCAGACTGGCCATGGTGTTCCCAGAACCTGCTGTGTGCATGGTCATGGTGTGGACCGATGGAGGCAAGGTTTGCGCCGACGAAGATGGAGGGAAAGAAGCGCGAGGGTTATATCCTGCGAAGCGGCTATGCAGTGCCTGGAGGCGTTGGAGCGCCATACGCAGTTCAAGCAGCAAGGTTTGTATATCCTGCCCAATCTGAACGAGGCCAGCCCGATTGGCTGTCAATTCGGCCAGGCGACCCATTAACTGGTCAAGCCGCCGTGCATCTACATGAAGATAGCGCTCGGTACTCGCGCCAAGGAGCGGTAGTTGGGTTCCCGTGCCGGATGGTTGGATCGCGAACGCTGGAGCAGCGCTCGCCTCATCAGATAAAGTAGCTGCCTGGAGCAGCGCATCATACTCAGTAGAAAGCTGTTCCAGCAACGCGCTATCCTCGCTGTGTTTGCTCAGAATATGATGCAGGTCCGCCTCGAGGATGGTAAGACCATGGAGCGTTGCCTCAATGACTGCCGGCGTAAATGTCAGCGCCCGCCGCCGTATGAGGGCCATCAGATCCTCCAGGCGATGCGCAATGCCGGCCACCACTGTATAGCCAACAGTACCTGCCGCCCCCTTGATCTTATGAGCCAGCCGCTGGATGGTCAGGGCTGTACCGGTATCAGACACGCCATGTCCTAATTGCGTGAGTGCCTCATGCATGGCTACTAGCGTTTCGCTGGCTTCAAGCATAAAATACTCTACTTCGTGTGGAAGAGGGCCATCCCTGGAGATGTCCATGCTCTGCTCGCCAGTCGGCTGCGGCGATGGGATGGCATCCGGCTCGCTTTCGTCGAATGCCCGCAAAATCGCCAGATCTTCGGCGCTTAAGCCCGTAAAGCGACTATCGATCCGGTTGGACGCTCCGGCAGAAAGAGCCGATTCAGAATTGCTGCCAGCCATCATTGTGGCTAAACGCGTGCTGAGCTGTGTATAGGCCTCCTGCTCTGCCGTTGAGGGGTCTATGTCACCGGTAAGCGCAAACCCTTCGCCTTCAGCGGGCACACCAGCCGGCGAGCTGGCAGAGGACTTTAGAGAGGCAACCATCTTTGCGAGACGCCCGGCACAATATGTGCTCATATCGAGAATGAGTTGCACCAGCTCCAGTGAGTAGCCAGGGCCGCTGCTCCGCAAGCAATCCTCTAGATTTGCAGCGAGATCAGCTATGTCCGCCAGTTCTAGCGACCCGGCAGTGCCAGCAATACTGTGGATAATGCGGCACAGCTCCTCATGGGCTGTCATAGCGTCCATACTGTTGCTTGCTGCCTTAGCAACCAGTGTACTGATGCGCGTAATATAATCGGCCATCTCCTCGTGAAACAGAGCAAGATAGCGCCGCTTAGACATATAGTCCTCCATCGGCGGCTGATTCGAGCAGCTCATGTAAGAGGTGTGGCAGATCAAGCAAGAGCAGGGTAGGCAATGGCGGAGTCTGCTGATCTGGAGCGATCGCCAGACAGGCCTGCACGTAGCGGGCCAACCGATCCGGGATCAATCCTGGAGCTGGTGGATCCAGGCGATGCTCGCTACTCACTTGCACGATATCACCCACCCGCTCAACTACCAGCCCGATTGTTCCCTTCTCCGACCCAGTCAACAAGACCGCTGCCTCGCTGTGTGCGGCCGGCGCATGTGCAGGTGGAACGCATTCCAGTTCCAAATATGCAGCCAGATCTACTAACCCGACCGGCTCATTATGCGCTCCAAATATACCAAGGAGCCACGGCGGACTGAAGGGCAGGGGGGTGATTGTCGGGAAACCAGGGCGCACCTCAGATATTGCAGTCAGCGGAACCGCACAGGAGATGCCAGCAATGGTAAAGATAAGGTGCTCCTGGCCTGCTGAGACATTGGCCAACGATGCCTTATAGAGCTGGAGAAGCCGTTGCATAATATCATGCTGCATGGCCGTGCTTTCCAGCGATTGAATGGCGGCTCGGACGGCGGCATCAGTATCAGGTACGTTGGCTGCTGATTGCCTGGATAGGTCATCCATGAGCAATAGCTATGTTCTCCTCTCGAGAAGCTGATTCATCTCGGCGATCAATGTCTGGCAGCGAAACGGCTTTTTAATATAGAGGTCAGCACCGACATGGCGCCCGTAAAACTCATCAGGTGCCGTCGTGCGCTGAGTAAGCATGATGATGGGAATGTCACGAGTCTGCGGATCTTTCCGTACTTCGCGACATACGGCGAAGCCGCTGGTACGTGGCAAGATGACATCGAGCAACAGCAGATCTACTGGATGCTCACGGAGATAGGCGCTCACCCCAATGCCATCGCCAAGAGTAGTGACAGTGAAACCGGCCGCACGCAAGCAATCGCTGATAATCGCCTGCTCGGTTGGTGAATCCTCTATTACCAGCACGGTCGCTGCTCTAGCGGGTCGTACGCTCATGATCGCTCCCTGATCTGCAAGATCGGACCATCCATACGGTTTTCAAGTGGCAACAGTATCGCCAGCACAGACAATGCTTGCCTGCACTCCTACGCAGGGAGAGCATCTCCTGACATAAAGCAGGTCATCCTGTGCTACAGCCCTCTTCAATGGTAGCGTGTTTTTCCTTCTATGGCAAGAGGTCATTGCGTTGGGGAAAGAAAGGAGCGGACGGCATCCACAACTTCAGCCGTCTTGAACGGCTTGGTAATATACCCCTTTGCTCCCACAAGGCGACCTTTAAGTTTGTCGAACATCCCATCACGGCCCGAAAGCATAATGATAATCGTTTTGCCGAAACGCTCCTTACGTTTAAAGATGCGGGCAATCTCATAGCCATCTACTTTAGGCAGACCAATATCCAGCAGGAGCAGATCGGGTGTAGGGACTTCGCCGTTCATAAGCGCATTGATCGCCTCGATACCATCAGGGAATGAGACCGCTTCAAAGCCGTTACGTCGCAGGCTGGTTTCAACGATTTTCCGCACCGTTAGCGAATCATCGATGACCATGACCAAGTTCCCCATCTGCTGGCCTCCATTTCGTCTGTTCTCTGGATAGCATGCCCAGAGGACAAGACATCAATTCATCGATTCCGCGCCGGCAAAACCAGCAAGAAGAGCTTCCCATGCCTCCTGATTTTGCTGACGTTCAATAGGTGAGGAAACACGGCTGTTAATTGCCATAAAAGTGGCACGCAAGATATGCAGCAGAACCTGGGTCGCATGGTTGAAGAAGTCAGCGGCTGTGCTTATGCCGGCCGTCTCCAGGCCGCTGAGCGAGCGCCGGCAGTGCTGGCTAAAGTCCTCAATATCGATCTGATTGTCTCGTATTTTGAACTGATACCCGTCAATCCCGGTAACGCGCTCGCGGACCAGCAACTCCTGGAGCGATGTATCGCTCAGCGCGAGCCCATTAGCACGGTAAGTCTCGGTCAGATTGCCCATCGTCTGGTTCACAAATGTCGCTAAAGCGATCAGTTGCTCTAGCGGGTTCTTGCAACGTAACCAGCGCTGTTCCATGCTAATTAACAGGCTAAAAAGGTCAAAGCTCTCCAGGCTGAGTCGCGCGGCTGGGCCAGGCAGGCCTGGCTTGGTTGCAGTGTTAAGCACGGTAAGCAGACCGTCGCGTACCAGCGGGACAATGAGACGAGCAACATCCAGCTCAGGACGCCGCACGGCGGTCGCTATACGGCGCACCGATTGGAACATGGTCACCCGGCTGATCAGTTGCCAGGTATCAAGATCAAACGTGAGCGGATGAGAAGCTGGCGGATCAAAATTCATTTTAAGCTGGGTACACATGCCATTGGGGAGCCAACGCGCCATCGGTTCCCATTCATGGGTATAGCGGAGAATCTCCATGGTTGCTCGTGTCACATCCAGCGGTTCAGGTCCAGTCCTTGGTGCCAGGTGCTGGCCAGGGAGAAACTCGTAGGTGCCCTGTGACCAGCGTGCCAACTCACGGACGATCCAGAGTACCTGGGTAGATAATGCCTCGTTGAGCTGCTCCGGCGTTATCGTGCGCATATCTACCAGAATCTCCCCCAGGCGTTTACCGAGAGGATTGGTAAGCTGCTGTGCATATGCCCGCTCGATCTGCTCAGCGGTGGCCAGATTTAATTGCTGGAGAACGTCACCAATGGTCAGCGCCTCTGTATGCAGATCGGTGCAGGCAGCGATGGCTCCGTCAACAAAATAGATGATCGCCGTCCAGCGGTTTGCCTGACGAAGGTACAGGACACCGGTCATCCGGTTGAAGCCAAGCATTTGCAAAATTTCAGCCAGGCCGAATTCATTGAGCGAGCCGCGCAATAACTGCTGGTTTATGGCCATAGCCTTCTCCAAGGGCGACCTCGCTACCTCTTCCTTGTTGCCTTCAACTGGTCACCAAAAATCGTAGCGAGCTCCTGCTCATGATGCCCCCTTCTGCACCGGCCTAAAGGGTTTTGCCTTCCCTCGATTATAACAGCCCCATCAATTTCACGCAAGGGGCCTCAAGCGCCAGACCCCTGCCTGCCCTACCTGCATGGCCAGCTCCCGGATCGTTTGCCTTGTGCCAGGGTGGCATAGGTCCGGTGCGATTTCCATCAAGGGCAGTAGCATGAACGCCCGCTCGACCAATCGTGGATGTGGTATTTGTAGCTTAGGCGTATCCAGGATGAGATCCCCATAGAGGAGAATATCAATATCAATCAAGCGCGGCCCGTAACGAATAGTGGGTGTCCGGCCCAGATCTCGCTCGATCTGCTTAATGGCGCATAACAGTGCTAACGGTTCCAGCGCGGTTGTGCCGGAGCAGACAGCATTCAGAAAGCGCGGCTGATCAGAATAACCCACGGGCTCTGTCTCATAAATGGATGAGATAGCATCAATTGCTACGACGGACGCCAGCGCTGTCAGCGCTGTGCGCAGGTATGCCTCACGGTTGCCCAGATTGCTGCCCAGCCCCAGAAAAACACGCCGACCTTCGGCCTGCCGCTCGGTATTATTCACCGTGATTTTCACCTTGATCCGGTATATATACTCACGAAAATACCTGAGAAGAAATACGGTATTTACCTGATGCCAAGAATCAGGCTTCACATCTATGATAATATATCTGAAGGAAAGCCTCTATACCCCATGAGAGTGTTCTTACAGCGCCCGATCTCAATATGGATGGGTTAACACATGATTGGTGTCGTTGGTCTTGATCATCACTTGGCTCCCGCGGCCATTCGTGAGCGTGTAAGCTTTGTGGGTGAACGCCTGGGGCCGGCTTTAGAGCAGCTTCGTAGCGATCCTGCCTTCAATGAGGTGGTGATTCTCTCCACCTGCAACCGTACCGAAATCTACGTCAGCAGCGCTGATTGGCCACAGGCATGTGAACGCATCATCCATTTCCTCGAAGTATGCTATGCGCAAGAGTGTGCTGCTGCAAGGGGTAACAATGCCCCCCCACAGAGCAATGTATCGTTGCGCCCCTATCTTTATCGAAAACAAGGACCAGAGGCTGCACGGCACCTCTTTGAGGTCGCTGCCGGTTTGCGCTCAATGGTTCTGGGTGAACCTCAGGTGCTGGGCCAGGTGAAAGAGGCCTTGCAGCGCGCGACAGAGCTCCAGTGTGTTAGCGAGGAGTTACCTCATCTCTTCAACGCTGCTATTAAAGTGGGGAAACGTGTGCGCGCCGAGACCGGTATCACACGGGTAGACTCATCGGTAGCTGCTGCAGCTATTGCGCGCGCGCGTGCAATCTTAGGCTCACTAGCGGAGCGATCAGCGCTGATTCTGGGCGCTGGGCGCACCAGTCAGCTCTGCGCACGTCTGCTGCGCGTTGCGGGCATTGCCCGATTGATTCTGGCTAATCGTACGGATACGGCAGCTACAGAGCTGGCTGCGGAGGTAGGTGGCGAGACAGTGCCGCTGGATCAACTGGCCAGCGTAATTCCCGACGTTGATCTGATCATCAGCGCAACGGCTGCGCCCTATATCGTGCTGCCGGCGGCCCTGGTGGCGCAAGGCATACAGGATCGGCAGCGACCCCTGCTTGTGCTGGATCTGGCGCTCCCACGCGATGTCGATGAAAGTGTAGCACATCTCCCCAATGTGCAGTTGCTTGATATGGACGCACTCGGCTCTGATAGCACCGTGCTGGCCGTGCGCGAAACCGATTTGCGCGCCGCTTCCCGCATCGTCGAGCAAGGAGTGGCCGAGTATGTCCGCTGGTTCCAGGTGCGCCAGGTTGTGCCAACAATAGCTACCTTGCGGCGCCACGTCGATCAATCGGAGCAGGCGGAGCTGGCGCGCACCCTTGCCCGCCTCGCCCACCTCAGCGAGGAAGATCAGGAGAAGGTGCGTGAGTTTGGCCAGCGCCTGGTGGACAAAATGTTTCACCAGCTGGTGATCCGCATCAAGCGCATCGCCCAGAACGATCAGACCGGTATGGCGCTGGAACTCCTCTCCCAACTCTTTGAAGAGCCGATTACCCAGCATGAGCACCGACCGGCTAGAGAAATGCCGCAGGAAGCGGTGCGCGAGCGTACATAGAGTGCACTGACTGCCAGCAGACCAGGGAAGTGCTGGAAGCAGTGGTTCCCGGTGATGCAAGAGGGCTCCTGCCCACAATGCAGAGTGCTGGCTCTCAAAGCCAGCACTCCGCGCAAACGTTTTTCCAGCTGAAAATGCCTTATCAGTACAGCCCATCAGCAAGGCGCCGAGGACGACGTATCAGATGTCGGCTACGGTAGTCCTGTGCCTCGATGAGACACACCCGCACCAGGCTAATGTCGCTGAGCCGCGAGCGGATACGCTCATCAATGCCAGCGAGCAGGTCATTGTTGGTCGTGATGACTGTGGGCATCTGGTAGTTGTAGCGGTAATTAATAATCTGGAACAACTTCTCCGTTGCCCAGGGAGTGCCATACTCTGCTCCCAGATCATCCAGCACCAGCAATGCTGCCTCGCGCACCTTATCGAAGAGTTCATCATAGGTCGTTTCGCTGCTCGGCGCGAATGCTTTGCGCAGATGGTCAAGCAGATCCGGCACAATCGAGAAGAGCACCGTTACCTGCCTGGTTGCCAGATGCTGATTGGCAATAGCTGCTGCTAGATGGGTCTTGCCACAGCCATGGCGGCCGCTGAACAACAACCAGCCATGGGGATCGGCTGCATAGCGACGTGCGGCCTCATAGGCCTCACGGGTTCCAGGTATCGTTGGATCAAAGGTTGCAAAGGTCTTATCGCGAAAGGCGTCGAGGCTGGAGAAGCGAGCTAACTCCAGCCGTCGGCGCTCAGCAAGCTGCTGCTCTTTACAGCGGCAGGCAACAGCCTTGCCAAACGATGGATCGCCCAGCGGGACATCCAGCCGGACATAACCGGCGCCGCCACAGAGCGGGCAGCTCGATCCACCCTGTCGCTCGCCCGGTTGGATCGCTGGCGGTGTCGATGCGGCCGGCGGCATACTGACCAGATCGGGATAGCTGCTCGCTTCATCAACAACATCGGGCAAAGCGCTGCCCGCTGGTGACACCATGCTGAACTCGTCCTCATCGTCGCTATAGACTTCCTGAGTCGGGCCTGCGATATCACCAGGTGGGCGATTCATCGCAGGCGGGCGCGTCGATCGCGGCCCAATGGGCCGCACGTTTCCCCGGCTAAGAATATCGCCTAGTCGTTCCACGGCGTTTGCCCCCTTTGCCCTCAGTCTCCCATCGTCGCAGGATGGCACGAATATAACTCCAACTCCGCTTATTCTGTTGTACCGCTTCGCGGAATGCTTCCTCAATCCATGGCGCAGGATAACGCTCTGCTGCCTCTTTGAGCTCTTCCGCCAGCATCGGGAGCAGCAGGCCAATATTCTGCTCGTACAGGGTAAAGATATTGGGCCGTTCGCTTTCGAGTAGCACCTCTGGCCAGCCGTCATTGCTTGCCGTCAAACCTTCCAGCTCAAGCAAGTGCATCGGCGCCAGCGCCCCCGAACGCAGCCGGGCAATTGCTTGTCGGCTGCGTTCCGTGTTGAAGAAATACCAGGCAACACGCTCACTTTGCACGCGCAGCAGCACCCGCAGCAGCGTGCCGCGTGCCACCGCTCGCTCCAGACCATCGCGCAGACGCTCCTCCGGCGGGCGCGGATCGCCACGCTGGCGCAGGCTGCGCCGCAAAATCGGATCGCGTGCCAGCTCGCGCTCGCTGGCACAGCGAGGGCTCCCCCGCTTATGATAGAGCAGCCAGAACAGATGCAGCGTCACCTTCAGCTCGCTACTATCTTCGATTTCCGGCAACAGCACCGTAAAAAACTGTTCCGGCAACGGGATAGAGGGATTCTTCCCGCTGGGAAACCCTGCGAATGATGGCACTGCCATAACAACCTGCTCCGCACTGATACCTGTTTTCGGATGGACAACAAACTACGCGGAAATCTTCTAGATATCTGGCGCACGCTGGAGCTCCAGATCCCAGAAGCGTGTCTGGTTGGCTTGGAAACGCAGACTGATGGTCCCGATCGGACCATTACGATGCTTGGCTACAATGATATCTGCAATATTGCGCCGATCGGTATCTGGATTGTATACCTCGTCGCGATAAATAAACAGAACAATATCGGCATCTTGCTCGATCGACCCCGACTCACGCAGATCAGAAAGTTGCGGAATCCGTGATTGCCGGCTTTCCACAGCGCGTGAGAGCTGAGAGAGTGCAATGACCGGCAGATTCAGTTCACGAGCCAGCGCCTTTAAGCTCCGACTGATCTCCGAGATCTCCTGCACTCGGTTATCGCTGTTGTGTCCCGTGCGGCCCTGCATCAATTGCAGATAATCCACGATGACGAGGTCAATGCCATGTTCTGCCTGGAGCCGCCGCGCTTTGCTGCGCATCTCCATCACCGAGATCCCTGCCGTATCATCAATATAAATATTCGCGTTGGAAAGCCGTCCCAGCGAGTGCGTGATGCGCTCCCATTCCTCATCATCCAGGTAGCCGGTGCGTAGCCGCTGGGAATCCACCAGCGCATCCATGGCCAGCAAACGCTGGACCATTTGCTCCTTACTCATTTCAAGGCTAAAATAGGCGACCGCGTTGCCATACTGGACCGCTGTATTGCGTGCCAGCGAGAGAGCGAGAGCTGTTTTGCCAACACTTGGCCGCGCAGCAATGATGATCAGGTCGGACTTTTGCAGGCCGCCAGTGAGCTTATCGAGGTCACTAAAGCCGGTCGGCAGACCAACGATCGTGCCCCGATGCTCATGAAGCTGGTCCAGCTTATCCACATATTCGCCCAGAATGGTACGAATGTGCTCAAAATCCGCACGATTCTGCCGCTGGCTGATGGCAAAGATCAATTGCTCAGCCTGATCAAGGGCACTGGCGGCGTCTGCTTCGTTATAGGCAATGGCCGCGATCTGCCCGGCAGCGTGAATAAGACGCCGCAGAATGGATGTGCGGTGGATGATGCGTGCATAGTGCTCAACATTGGCACTTGTCGGCACCATATTGACCAGCGATGTGATGTAAGCTCTACCGCCAACATCTTCCAGCACGCCCCGCCGCTCCAGCTCATCACAGAGGGTGATGATATCCGCCGGCTCGCGATGCTCGTAGAGGTCCAGTGCCGCCTGGTAAATCAGCCGATGGCTCTCACGATAGAAGTCATCGGGCTGCAAGATATCCGCGACCTGCACGATGGCTTCCGGGTCAATGATCATGCTACCAAGGACACCGGCCTCAGCCTCGATATTCTGCGGCAGAGCCTTTTCCATCGCGCACATGCACGCAGCTCCTGTTTTGCTCCCAGCCAGGTTACGAGCATCTCTGCCTGGCTGGCATGGCTCTAGAACGGTGGTTCTATCAAACAAGTATAACACATCTCTTGAGAGCAACCCTGGTGTGCAAAAGTTATACCTGGCTTTCCCCAATAATGCAAGTTTTGCTGCTGAGGTGGATTACGTTGGTATGTGGATAACTGACGGCTTTTAGCGCTTTTTTTTCCCTTCTTCTTGTCGTCTATCCGGGTTATCCACCATCTCTGGCCCCCCTGTCCACGACACATCCACAGCTTTGTCTAGTTCTCCACGACTTTTTGCACCAGGACTGTGTATAGAATAATTGCCAGAGCCAGCGCGATGCGCTACAATGGCTGGAAGTGGTGAGCGGAGTGACTTCGCCGGCCATCCAGTGGCTGGCGGAAGGACATGATCTCCCTGAAGCAAGGGGGCTATCCTGTGCCGCCACCGTTCACTCATTCTCGCCGCTCGTAGCTTTGTAGTACCTTGGTACTAAAATGCTGGGCAACATCCCCCTATCCCTGCGAAAATAGCTATCAAGCAGCAGTTGCTAGCCAGCTTGGGGCTGGTCAGATAGCCTGCTGCGGTTGAGAGTGGCGGGATCGTCACCTGCCGAGTCTATCGCCGGCAGCCTGATCGCGGTGCCAGGCCGCAGGAGACAGAGCTACTTTCTACACTTGGGAAGGTAAGGTTGAGAGGAGATGGCAGGAAACAGGGAAGTCTTTGACGCGGCGATGAGTGAGGCAGATAGCCGTCGCTGGGAAGGCCAGTGGCCAGAAGCGGCGCAGGCCTACCAGCGCGCGTTAGCGGAATTCCCTGACGACTTGGTCGCACGGGGTGGGCTGGGATTCTGTTATATGCAGACCCGACAATGGGCGCAGGCCCTCGCACAGTACGAGTATGTGCTCACCCGCGACCCTGGTAACGTCATTGCGCTCAGCAAGACGGCGGAAATCTATGCCATTCAGGGTCGCCGACCAGAAGCCTTTCGAGCTTATCTGCGCCTGGGCGAACTCTACCTTCAACAGGGGCAGAGCGCGCGTGCCGAGGCTGCCTGGCAAAAGGCGGCCAATCTTGCGCCGGAGAGCCCGGAGCCGCATGAACGACTGGCCAACCACTATCGAAGTCGCAAGGACCTGGCGGCAGCGGTAAATGAGTACCTGGCGGCGGCTCAGGCCTATGCTGCTCAACGCGACAACGACCGGGCCCGTCTGCACTGCGAGGAGGTGTTGCGAATAGACCCCCATAATGCCCCGGCGCACTCGCTCCTCATGAGTCTGGCGGCAGGTGGAGCAACCGCGCGGGGTAGTGAGATGGCTCACAGTGGGGAGGAAAGACAGGCTATTCCAGAGCCCGCAATGTCTGCGAAAGAGCCTGGCGCCGCACCTTCAGAAACCGACCGTTGGGCTGGCATGATGCCCGATGTCAATATCCCGTCCGCCGGCCGCGAATTTCCCGATAGCGCGACGTCAGCCGATTCCGCTGAACAACTTGATGCCAGAGCAACAGAAATGACAGGCAGAGTAGGGAGCAATATGGGTAACGCGAGCACAAGCAATAGTTTTCCCGGTGGCGCTGCGGTACCTCCAGGAGGATGGAGATCCGGCAATCATACAAGTGCGCCACCACGCCGTCTGACGGCTGCGCAGATCTCTGGCGTGTTGCGCCAGGCGCAAGCGTTTCAATCCCAGGGACGCCTGCGCGAAGCCATTGACCTCTGCGAGCAGATCTTTGCCAGCGGCTTTGACCGTCCCGACGCTCGCTACTTTCTTGGCTGGCTCTATCAGGAGGCAAAGCAATGGGATGCGGCTATCACCCATTTTTCCCGCCTGCTCAATGACCCAGATTATGCCCTCTCATGCTACTATGCGCTTGGTCAGTGCTATGCCAGTAAAGGCGACCTCCGTACTGCTGCCCAGCATTTTGATGAGGCAGTAGACCGCGTCAACCTTGACGCGCTCACCATTGATGAAGTTGAACAATTAATCCAGCTCTGCCAGGAGACTGCAGATACCCACCGTGCCATCGGTGAGATAGAGCAGGGCTACAATGTGCTTAATGCGCTCCTCGGCTTTGTGCAAAGCCGTGGCTGGCAGGACCGCGCTATGCAAGTCGAGCAGTTGATCCGGCAGTATCAGCAGGTAACTTCCTTCATGGCGCGACAGACCGGTGGCCGCCCGGCGCCATCACCAGCAGAAGCAGCACCAACAATGGCCTTCTCCGTGCCATCTTCTCCTTCCCCTATCGAGAAAAAGAGCGAGGAAGCAGAATCACCGGTGAAGCCATCGGCACCGGCGGAAGTGGCACCGACAATGACCTTTCCGGTGCCGCCATCGCCGGCCCCACAGGGGAAAGAAGCTGGCAGAGAAGCTGCGCCGACAATGCTACCATCAGCGACCGAGGCAGAGCCGACAATGGCGCTTCCGCTATCCTCTGCGGCGGTACCATCATCTTCCCCAGCCCCGCCAGGGCAGGAGGCCAGGAGATCAGACTCGCCGACAACAACAGAGATGGTGCCGGTTGAGGAACCGGCATTTCTCGACTGGCTTACTTCCAGTCCATCAGCGCCAGCTCCAGCCACCACTGCGTCCACACCAGAAGCCACCATGCAGCCGCCTGGCATGTCTGAAGCAATGCCAGCAGCTACCGTCCAGATGTCACCTTCTGCGCAATCACCTGAATCGACTGTGATGCGTACGAATGCGATCCAGACACTGGACATGATGGCCGAGCCGTTACGTGGCCAGGTCGTGCAGGCAATGGCAGATATTGAAAACTATGTGGCCCATGGCCTTTTAATGGCTGCTACAGAAGAATGCATGCGGGTCATCGAGATGGTCCCCAACTATCCCGAGGTCCACATGAAACTTGGTGAGATCTATGAACGCCAGGGCAAAATGGCGCAGGCTATCAACAAATATGCCATGCTCATTGATATCTATCGCGCCAACAATCGGCCTGATGAGGCTATTGACCTCTATCGCCATCTGCTCCAGCTCGAGCCTTTTAACTTCAGCTATCGCATGCAGCTGATTGCTCTGCTGGCCGCCCTGGGACGACGCGATGAAGAGCAACGGGAGCGTGTGGCTGTTGCTACAAGCTATCTCCAGCTTGGCTATATTGACCATGCCATCCATGAATTTGAGCGACTTATTGCCGAATATCCCACCAATGTTGCCTTTCATATGAGCCTCGCCATCGCTTTGATGAAAGCAGGGCGCCTGCCAGAGGCAGTGGCCGAATATCAACAGATTCTCCAAATCGATCCAGCCAATGTGACCGCTTTGGCGCGCTGGCAGATTGCCCTGGCCGGCGGAGATAATATTGCCGCTGCGCTCGACATCCTGGCGCGCCTGATACGCACCCTGCGCAGCGATGGCCTGCGCCAGCTTGAGCATGTCTCTCGAGAGTATACAGTAGCTATGGATGCCACACCTGGCAATGCCCTCCTCTGCTACAGTTCCGGTCAGATCCAGCAAATTGCCGGTAACTATGATGAGGCCATACAGCTCTATCGCCAGGCATTGCATAAATCGGCACTAGAGGTCCTCACCCGTTTCGCGATGGCTCAGTGCTATCTGGCACAGGGGACTTTACCGGCTGCGCAATCGGCGGTGCAGCAGCTTGAACAGGCGGCTGTCGCTGTGCGCCATGTCCCGGTGGATCCGGCGATCTGGCTCGCACGTCCACGCAATGATACGGAGGAGCATCAGGCACCAGAAATTGAAATTGCCTTATTGCTTGCCCAGGCTTACCGCCAAACTGGCCAGATCGAGCAAATGCAGGCGCTCCTCCAGCAGATCAAACGTGCCCTGCCCTATCGTGATGAACTCCAGAGCGGACCGGCAGCGGCTTCCGCTCGCCGGGGCGAGGTCGTGACGGCTCTGGCAGAGTACCAGGAGCTGGTTCGTCGTCATCGGGCAAATCGCCAGGTTGAGAAGGCCATTGTCGTCCTGCAAGAGATGACCCGCCTCGCTCCAGACGAGGCAGGACCCCATGTGGAGTTGGGCGACATCTACATCAATTGGGGACTGCTGGAAGAAGGATTAGCAGAACTGCGCACGGTAGCCACGATTCATCTCCGCCATGGCCAGAATGAAGAGGCTGCCCGCGTCTTACAGCGCATCGCCGCTGTTTACTGGGATATGGGCAACCGCGAGGAAGCGCTGGACACCTATCGGCGTGTTATTGAATTAATCCCCCAGGATATGCAGGCACGCATGGATATTGTGCGCTGTTGCCTCCAGTGCGGCCTGCGCCGCGAAGCAGCCGAACACCAGTCGGTGGTTGCCCATCACTACTTCGCAACCCAACAGACGAAGGATGCTGTCGCTTCCCTGCAACAGTTAATCGCGATGGATCGTTCTAATTATGAGGCCTACGATTTATTAGGCCAGACGTATGCCATGGCTGGTGAATACGAGCAAGCCGCACGGGTCTATCGCAACCTCATGAAGGTAGATCCCGATAATGCTATTGCCCAACAGCGCTTAGCCGAACTGCTGGAACTGCGCAGCAGAAACGAGTAGCACCATGCCTCTTCCTGGACTGACAGCAGTCCATGTCACTATCTTTGACATTGTCGATATCCTTATCGTCACGCTGGTCTTCTATGCAATTCTGGCGCTGGCGCGTGGCACACGGGCAGATCAGATTCTGCAAGGGATCATTGTCGTTTTCCTGTTCGGCACACTGGTCAGCAGCTTCTTACATTTACGGCTGGTAAGCTGGTTGATCCGCAACTCACTGCCGGCAGTGCTCATCGCTATACCGGTGATCTTTCAACCGGAGCTACGCCGCCTGCTCAGCTACCTGGGCCGCACCAGCAAAGTGGTCAGCCGACCACGGGCTGTTATACCCTCTCGGAGCACCACGAAAGCCATCGATGAGATTTGCCGGGCCGCCACCCGGCTTTCGGAACGCCGTTATGGCGGGCTTATTTGTCTGGAGCGGAGCACGGGCTTGCAGGATTATGTCGCAACGGGTGTGCGCATCGACGGTATGGTCACAGCGGAGCTGTTGCTGACCATCTTCTTCCCCAATTCACCCCTCCACGATGGTGCGGTGATTGTGCGTGGCGATCGTGTGGTGGCAGCCAGTGCTATGCTTCCCCTCTCCGATGCCTTCAGTGTGTACAACGATCTCGGTACTCGCCACCGCGCAGCCCTCGGCCTGACTGAGCAGACAGATGCCATCGCAATCGTTGTCTCTGAGGAGACGGGGATCATCTCGCTGGCAGAGAACGGACGCATGGTGCGCAATCTTCATGAGGATCGCCTCCGCCGCATCTTGCTGGCCATGCAGGAGTCACGGCGCCGCCCACCGGTGACCGAACCACGGCTCCCGGCGTTGAAACCCTTGGTGAGTGAGCGTAGCAGACAGGGGCAGGAAACATGAGGGTCCGGGATCATCTGGCACAGATCCGCCACTTTCTCTTCTATACGCTGGGCTGGCGCTTCCTGCTGGCTTTGCTGAGTGCCATTGCCCTCTGGTCCGTCGTGACCAATGATTCCCAGTTTGGCTATGCAAATACCCCATCGGCCACTACATCATACCGAACAGTGGCCATCGTGCCAAAGCTGCAAGGCTCTCCACCCCCAGGCTATGGCATATCAAGCGTCAGTGTAACCCCACCCACAGTTACCCTCCAGGGCCTGCCAGGTTCACTGGCGAGTCTGACGTTCGTTTCAACCCAACCTATCGATGTCTCCACCGCCAGACAGGAAATAACACAGCCAGTAGCACTGGATTTGCCGCCCGGCATTAGCGCGGTGCAGAACATCAACGTTGTGGTCAGCGTCTTTGTCACACAGCTTCTCGGCCGTGTGACAGTGGATGTGCCCGTGCGCGTCGTCCATATCGCGCCAAAGCTTCAGGTTGCCAGCATCAGCCCGCAGGTGGTGACACTCACCATCGGTGGACCGCTACGCAGCCTGAACAATTTGCAGCTTGAGGTCGATGCGGATGTGACTGGCCTGAGACAGGGGAGCCATCAGGTGCCCCTATCTGTCAGTCTTTCTCCGGGGTTATCAGTGCAGGTGAAGCCGACAACTGTCACCGTCATCCTGACGACAGTACCACTCTCCCCCTCATAGGAGCATTGGAGTACATGGGGACATTTGGGAGTCCCTGAGTGGGAACAATGGTTGTTTGTCGTGGCAATAGTAGCGCAAGGACTGGGGTCAGGAGGAACCCCAGTTGACGAGGCGGAGACCGATCGAGTCATCAGCGGATGGTCTCTAGGGCGCAGAGGCCAACCCCTCGTAAGGGACCGACAAAACCGTGGGGTGACCCACGGGACAAAACGGATCCCGTTGGCCTGAACAGATCCGATCACTGTGTGCACACCTTTTTCAATGCCCCTGATAGCGGCAGCAGGAGCTATGCTGACAGGCTCTCCGCACCTTGAGATGGAAAATGTGCGCATGGGATTCACATCGGTAAATGAATAACTGCTCAGGACGCAGACAAGCAGCACCGAACCATGATAATGCTCTGGTTTACTGCTGCTCCGCTCTTATCCCTGCCTGAGCAGCTCCTAGACTGAACCTGGACTGGAAAGGAATATGTTGGCATGTGCGGAATTGTTGGGTATATTGGACCGCGCAACGCGACGCCTATCCTCCTTGATGGCCTGCGGCGCCTCGAATACCGTGGGTACGACTCTGCGGGCATCGCTGTGCTTGCGGCAGATGGACAGATTGCTATCCATAAGCGCGCTGGCAAGCTGGCTAATCTGGTAACAGCGCTCAAAGATAGGGAACCTTCTGGATCCTTAGGCATTGGCCACACGCGCTGGGCAACCCATGGTCGCCCCACCGATGGCAATGCCCATCCTCATACCGACTGCGCCGGCACGATCACCGTGGTGCATAACGGTATCATTGAGAACTATGCCCTCCTCCGTGCACAATTGTGTGCCGAGGGTCATCAGTTCCGCTCCGAGACTGACACCGAGGTGTTGGCGCATCTTATCGAATCCCATTATTGTGCCGTAAATGGCGACCTGGTCAAAGCTGTGCGCCTGGCGTTGGCACGGGTGACAGGCTCCTACGCTATCGCCGTGGTCTCGCAGGAGCATCCAGACCTGCTCATCGGTGCCCGCTGTAATGGACCGCTTATTGTTGGCCTGGGTAAAGATGAAAACTTTCTTGCCTCTGATATCCCCGCACTCTTACAGCATACCCGGCGGGTGATCCTGGTAGGCGAGGGCGAGGTGGTAGCGCTACGCTCCACAGCGGTCACCATCTATGATCTCGCCGGACGCGTGATTGCCCGTGAGCCAATCACCATTACCTGGGACGTTGATGCCGCTGAAAAAGGCGGATATCCCCACTTTGTGCTCAAAGAGATTCACGAGCAGCCGCAGGCAATGCGTCGTGCGTTATTGGGACGCGTGTGCAATGGACGCACCCATCTGCCCGAGTTGGATGCACTCGCTGCATCCGGGATCCTGGCGAACATCAGCCGGGTATATGTGGTTGCCTGTGGCACATCGCTCTATGCTGGTCTGGTCAGTAAGTATCTGATCGAGCATTGGGCGCGGCTGCCGGTTGAACTGCAACCGGCATCGGAGTTCCGCTATGGCGACCCAGTGATCGGACCTGATACCCTCTGCATCGCCATTACGCAGTCTGGCGAGACTGCTGACACCCTCGCGGCGGTACGCATGGCCCGCGAGAACGGCGCACCCATCATCACCCTGACAAACGTGGTTGGCAGCGCGGTCACGCGTCTATCCGATGCCGTCCTCTATTTGCAGGCCGGGCCGGAGATTGGCGTCGTCGCAACGAAGACCTTTATCACCTCTCTCGCCGTCCTCACTCTGCTGGCGCTCTATCTCGGCGAGCACCGTGGCCAGCTCAAAGCAGAGGAGCACCAGGCAGTGCTGGAGGCGTTGCAGGGATTACCTGGCCAGATACAGCAGATCCTGGATGCCGAGACAGCCAGCCCGTACATCGCTGAGGTAGCGCGCAAGCTGGCATCCTGCCACAGTTTCATCTTTATTGGCCGGGGGGTAGGCTACCCGATTGCACTGGAAGGTGCCCTGAAGCTGAAGGAGATTTCCTATATTCATGCAGAGGGCTATCCTGCTGGCGAGCTGAAGCATGGCCCTATCGCCCTTTTGGACCCTGATACCCCGCTGCTAGCTATTGCCACAGCCGGCAAGACCTATGATAAGGTGATCAGCAATATCCAGGAGGTGCGTGCGCGTGATGCCCGCGTAATCGCGGTCGCCACGGAAGGCGACCGGAATATCGCGCAACACGCCGAGTATGTGTTCACCGTGCCCTATGCCCAGGAGTTGCTGACGCCCATGTTAACGGTGATCCCCCTGCAACTCTTCGCCTACTACGCTGCTGTGGCGCGCGGTTGCAACGTAGACCAGCCGCGCAACCTGGCCAAGTCGGTGACGGTAGAGTAGCGAAAATCTTCCCTCTGCGGCCTCCCCTTCATGACCGGGGAGACCGCAGAGGGTGGTTTAATGCGACCTCCTTACTTTCCGCCATCCATGGCTCCGCCAGTAAAGAGCACCCAGTATTACCAGCATCACGATGAGCACCCCGGCCACAACCTGCCATAGTATCAGGTTGCCAGACGAGCTCAACGCCGGCGGTGCCAGTGGCGGCGGTTGATGGAACACCTGAGCGATCTGTGCCGGCGCAATGGCGAACGCTGCTGTGTAGGATAGCGTATGATGGTTGCCATAGCTCATCGTCAATATGGCTTGGTAGTGACCTACACCAAGGGCCCGACCGGTGATAAACACTGGATAGTCGATAGTAGTCTGAGGCAGGAAGGTATCAAGCTTGAGCGGAATGCGCACGATCTGACTCTGTCCTGGGGCAAGCGTCAATTGCTGGGTACCCAGCGTAACCCAGGCGCCTACATCCTGGCGGGGAGCCTGCCGGGAAAGAAATACCGTGCCGCTTGTCTGACCAGTGGTAGCATCCACTGCATAGAGGCTAACCGCACCGGCCGCTGTGCCACTATTGATGACACGAACCTCACTGTGAATAATGCTCCCAGGACGCGCATTGAAGATAAAATACGATGCGGTTACTGGATCGCTCGGATCATAAAAGACTGGTTTTAAGCCAAACTGTGCCTCGCCGCCAGCAGCCTGAACCACGGGGGGACAGAACATGCTGATGAGGAGCGCGGCCAGGATGGGCAATGTCCGGACATAATGCCCAGGACACCTGAGCCGCCGTAGTGGCAAAGCGTAGTGCATAATAGAAGCTCCCACAGTCGCGAGAGATGATTGGTGCGCCAGGCCCCACCAATCGGCCTGGCGCCTGAAGCTGGCCTGCTATCGTAGGAAATAGGGAAGATGTATCATGAAACCGGCGCAGCGGGAGGACCTCTATGACGTTTGCTGGTAATAAGATCGCGCCCTGTACACGCCAGGGCGAAGGGGAGATACACCTGCACAGGCAATCCCCCTTCTATCCTTGCTGGCGTTCGTCTTGCTACCTGCTCTGCGCCGATGGAGCACCTGCCAGATGCCGTGCCAAGGTGTACTCTTCTATGGCCCCGAAACAATGGCCAATGTGATGGTGCTGGTATAGGTCCCCGCATACAGATTGGCCGGAAAGGCAATCTTGACCGTCGGCGTGATGGTAAACTGCCCCATACCGGTATTAGCCGCGGCGTAAAAAAACTTCACCGCTGTTGGTGCTGGTGAGCCTGCCGGAATGGTTAACGGGTAGGTAATGCTGTTGGTTGGATTAGTGCAGGTGTTCCCTGAGGTACATGCCGATGATACCGCAGTGATGGTCGAGGCATTGGTTGGCATCGTATGTGGCGTTGTTCCGCCGGTCGAAAACTGCGTAGACATAATGGTCAGGCTCCACCCATTGCTAGTGCCGGTCGCATCGGTAGTAGCTATCGCCAGTGTATATGTCGGAGCCTGATCGGTACCATTCAAAGTTAAGGAGATTGATGGAGCACTGGATGTTGATTCTGTCAGTGTTCCTCCGGTCACCGTAGCGGTAGCTGTAGCTGAATCAGCGAACGCGGTTGCCGTACTGCAGATGGCCTAGAATCATGATCAGTATACCTCCGATCCAAATATCAGCCATGCGTTGTTTTTTTAACATATCTGCACCTTTCTAAGGGATATATATACAGAACCAAAACCTGCCAAATTGAACTGATATCCCGTTGTCAGTCTAGTAAAACCATCTTGCCTCAAATATTAACCAGAACAAAATATGTCGCTCGAATAAAGGAAAACTCAACTGTAAAATTGGTGACGGAAAGTGTTTTAATAAACAAGAAAGACAAACAAAAAATGAATTATTGAAGAGCTTTTGCGTTACTCTCCTGAGTTGTGACTAAGATCCTGACTCGTTATCAGACCATTCTGGGGACGCCCATGCCTGGCTGGATGCCGCTCCTGTCCATCGCTGGTCACGCACGGCGCGCCAGATCTGAGCACCATAGCAAACACCCGGAGAAAGAAAAAGGGCGATTATCTTGACAATAACACACTCACAAGATAAAATAACAGTGCTATCAATTATTTCCCGAACTACCCTGCTCATAGCTGGCCGCCAAGCTGGCGGCCACGTTACTATAACTGACTCAGGGAAGCGTGTTTCGGGCTGCATCATCAGCTGTTTGTTTGAGGAGGAGTCATGGCCGATCAGGACTTGCAGGCACAGGAGGCAAATATGCAGGGCTCGCACACGGAGAGCCCGACCGCCGAAAGCCCGGATGGTGAGAACCTGCGGGCGCGTGTCACCGAACTGGAGGCACGTGTTGCCGAACTGGAGGCGCAGCTTGCAGCCGCCAAACAGGAGGCTGCGGCAAACTGGGATAAGTACCTTCGGCAGGTAGCCGAGTCAGATAACTATCGCAAGCGCCTGGAGCGCATGAGTGCGGACCGCATTAAAAATCAGAAAAAGGAGTTGCTGCAAAAGCTCCTGGCAGTGATGGATAACCTTGAGCGTGCCCTGGCTTACCAGGATACACTGGACCGGCAGGGCCTTCAGCAGGGCCTGCGCATGGTCCAATGGCAGTTGGGTGAATTGTTGCGCAGCGAAGGGCTCACCCCGGTTGCGACGGTCGGCGAATCCTTTGATCCCCGCTTCCATGAAGCGGTCGAGTCGGTCGCAACCGATAGCCACCCTGAAGGCACAGTTGTCGAAGAGGTTCAGAAAGGCTATATGCTGGGAGATGAGATGCTCCGTCCGGCACGCGTCAAGGTCAGCTCTGGCAGCCAGCATGGCTAGACCATGCGTCCGACATCACGATGAGCCTGAGCTCATCCTTCCCGCTCGAGCAGATCGGGTGGGAAGGATGAGCTGGATGGACTCGCGGGGGGATGACCCATGGAATATAAGGACTATTATAAGACGCTGGGTGTGGCCAGAAATGCCAGTCAGGAAGAGATCCGTAAAGCGTTCCGCAAGCTGGCTCGCAAGTACCACCCGGACGTAAACCCTGGCGACAAGCAGGCTGAAGCAAAGTTCAAAGAAATCAACGAAGCCTATGAGGTGCTCTCCGACCCTGAGAAGCGCCAGAAATATGACGCTCTCGGACCAAACTGGCAGGAGCAGTTCGGCGGCTTCGGATACCAGCCTGGTGGCACCCGGACGCGTACCTATACGTACCGTACCGGTACCGGTGGTATTCCCTTTGACTTCGGCGATGCCACCGGCTTCTCCGATTTCTTTGAAGCCCTCTTTGGCCGCGGTGCCCGTAGCACCATCAATACAGTGCGTCGCCAGGGCGAGGATATCGAACAGCCCGTAGAAGTGACGCTGCGCGAAGCCTATACTGGTGGCACACGCACGTTTATTGTGCAGTCACCAGAAACCTGCCCGACCTGCAAAGGTACCGGTGAGGTGAATGGCAAGGTCTGTGCGACCTGTCAGGGCGAAGGCTTGCAGATGCGCACCAAACGCCTGGAGGTCAAAATTCCTCCCGGCGTGGACAATGGTTCACGCGTGCGCGTCGCCGGTGAGGGACAGCCTGGTATAGGTGGTGGCCCTCGCGGTGACCTCTATCTCGTGATTAGCGTCAAGCCCGATCCACAGTTCGAGCGTAAGGGCGATGATCTCTATGTCGATATCCCTGTGGAGCTTACCACCGCTATGCTGGGTGGCGAGGTGCCTGTGCCGACACCGGATGGGCGTAAGGTGCTGCTCACTATCCCGCCGGAAACCCAGAATGGCCAGGTCTTCCGCCTTGCCGGCAAGGGCATGCCCCGCTTGCGCGGATCGGGCTATGGTAACCTGTACGCACGTGTCCAGGTTGTGTTGCCGACGGGATTGAGTGCACGCGAGAAACAGCTCTTTGCCGAACTGAAACGTGAGCGTGCCGGTGCGCGCGCATAACGCTCTTGTGCGGGCACCTGCAAAGGTGCCCCTGCAGGAAAGGAGGTTTTATGGCTGATACTCGTAATGCTGATGGTGCCTGGTATATTATCAGCGTCGCTGCACAGCGAGCCTCCGTGCATGAGCAAACGCTCCGGCACTATGAACGCCTGGGACTCATCTCACCGGCCCGCAAGGGCTCTGGCCCTCATAGCCCCCGCCTCTACTCGGACCGCGATATCGAGCGGGTGATCCATATTCGCCGGTTGATGCATGACCTGGGCGTGAACCTGGCCGGAGTTGAAGCCATCTTGCACATGAAAGACCGCATGGAGCAGATGCAGCGCGAAATGGAGGAGAAGATCCAGCGGCTCCAGGAGGAGCATGAGCGCGAGATTCGCCGTCTCAAGAGCATCATCGAGCATCTCCAGCAGATTGAACGATGAAACAATCCGGTGGCGCCAGCCAGGGGCAGCCCTTCCCCTGGCTGGCGCCACCGGATTGTTGATCCTGCCCCCTATATCTGCAGCATCCCTCGCAAAGATTCATAATAGCAGAAGCAATAACCTTGATAATGATACACTCATAAGTCTTGACAATAGCTCATCTACATGATATAATAAAAATGCAAGCAATGAGATGCGCCAGCGCTTCTCAGAGGCCGACGGTGTACGTGGCGTATGGATCGGTAGCTCGCCAAGAAAATCGCTCTGGCTGTTGAGAAGCGCCAGCGAGACAAAAGAGCCTATATCAATTGAATAGGAGGTGATTGTATGCTCATGCGCTGGAGCGATCCGTTTGAAGAGGTCTTCTCTCTGCGTGATGCCATGAACCGCCTGTTCAATGAGGCTTTTGTCCGGATTGGTGCGTTAGGGTGGTGGAGCAGTGGTCCTTCCCTTCCTATCTCCGTCCTGGAACAGAATGGACGCTACTATGTCAAGGCTCTCCTGCCTGGTTTAAAGCCCGACCAGGTGGATATCACCGTCCAGGGTCATACCATTACCATCAGGGGTACGCTCCCTGCCCTCTTCTCTGAAGAGGAGCTCCAGCAGGGCTCGCTGCTCGTCAATGAGATCGGCACCGGGAACTTTGCGCGCTCCTTCACATTGCCAAAGGACTTTGTAAGTGACCGCATCGAGGCCAGCTACGATCATGGCATGCTGACGCTCATTGTTCCAGTAGCGGAATACGCCCAGACAAGGCGCATCGCTATCCAGACACAGCCACACTTGGTAGAAGCTGGCCAGCCGCACGAGGAGCCTGCTCAGGTGAACCATCGTGAGACGGTCCAGGTCGGATAAAGCAGGCACACAACATACACCCGCAGGTCATACGACCTGCGGGTGTTTTTGTGGCCACAGCTCCCTGAATTCAGCGCCTGCCGCACAGGAGCTGATGCGCACCATATCCCTAGCTCGCTACAGGGATCTTCAGCAATCGCCGCAGGAACTGCCCCGTATACGATGCTTCAACCATGGCGACCTCCTCCGGTGTGCCCTCCGCAACCAGCCAGCCACCACGATCGCCACCCTCTGGCCCCAGATCAATGATCCAGTCCGCGCTCTTGATCACATCCAGATTATGCTCAATCACGATCACAGTATTGCCGGCATCCACCAGTCGCTGGAGCACCTGAAGCAGACGTTCCACATCGGCAAAGTGCAGGCCGGTCGTTGGCTCATCAAGAATATAGAGTGTGCGCCCGGTCGCTCGCCGTGATAGTTCGGCGGCCAGTTTGATGCGTTGTGCCTCACCGCCCGATAACGTCGTTGCCGGCTGGCCGAGATGGATGTAGCCTAGCCCCACATCGTTCAGCGTGGCTAGCTTACTGGCAATCGCCGGAATGGCGCCAAAGAACTCCAGCGCCTCCTCTACCGTCATATCTAGCACATCGGCAATAGTCTTACCTTTGTAACGAATTTCTAGCGCCTCACGGTTATAGCGCTTGCCCTTGCACACTTCGCAGGCCACGTAGACATCGGGCAGGAAATGCATCTCAATCTGAATAATCCCCTCGCCCCGGCAGGCTTCACAGCGCCCTCCCTTCACATTGAATGAAAAGCGCCCTGGCGGATAGCCGCGCATACGTGCCTCTGGAACCTGAGCAAACACCTCGCGGATCGGCGTGAACGCTCCAGTATAAGTGGCCGGGTTCGAGCGTGGTGTACGCCCAATAGGTGACTGATCAATCGCAATGATCTTATCCAGATACTCTATCCCCTCGATATCATCGTGCTGGCCGGGCCGATCATGCGAACGATAGAGTTCCTGGGAAATGCGCTTATACAGGATCTCATTAATCAGCGAGCTTTTGCCCGATCCGGAAACGCCGGTTACCACGATAAACTTCCCTAATGGGAACGACACATCGATGTTTTTCAGGTTGTTCTCACGCGCACCACGCACGGTCAGTTTCAGGCCATTGCCGGGCCGGCGGGTCGCCGGCACAGGAATCTGCCGGCGACCGGCGAGAAAATCGCCGGTCAGCGAATGGGGGTTCGCCATGATCTGCTCGATCGTCCCCTCGGCCACAATAGTACCGCCATGCTCGCCAGCCCCTGGACCAATATCAATGATATGATCGGCCGATCGAATCATCTCCTCATCGTGCTCCACAACCAGCAGCGTATTGCCCAGATCACGCAGACGCAGCAACGTGTCAATCAGACGCCGGTTATCACGCTGATGTAACCCGATGCTTGGCTCATCCAGAATATAAAGTACTCCCATCAGACCAGAGCCAATCTGGGTCGCCAGCCGAATACGCTGTGCCTCACCCCCGGCCAGTGTCATTGCTGCACGGTCCAGTGTCAGATAGTCCAGTCCCACGTTCACCAGGAAACCCAGCCGGGCACGGATCTCCTTCAAAATCTGCCGCGCGATGTACCGCTCCCGCTCTGTCAGCGGTACCACCTCAGCTAGATTCACCGGCCGTTGCCAGTAATCGCGCCCATACCGCTCATACACGGGCTCATCCGACCTGGCTGTCGCTCCCCTCCCTTCTTGGGGAAGGTCTATCTCCCCAACCAGCGCCGCAAAAAACTGTTGCGCCTGGGCAATAGAGAGACGCGTCACTGCAACAATGTTATATCCGCCAACGGTCACAGCCAGGCTCTCTGGCTTGAGGCGTGCCCCACGACAAACCGGGCATGGCCGGGCCGACATATACTGCTCGAACTCTGCCCGTATCCCCTCTGATGCCTCGCGGTAGCGTCGCTCCAGATTGGGAATCACTCCCTCAAAAGTTGCCCGATGCTGCCGCCGGATACCTTGCTTGTTCGTGTATGAGAAGGTGACCTCTTCCTTGCTCCCATAGAGCACAATTTCCTGGTGCTCTGGTGCGAGCTGCTTAAACGGCGTATGCAGGCTGAAACCGTAGTGCCGTGCTACTGCCTCCAGCAGCAGGGTATACCACTGGCTGCCGTTGGCAAACTTCGTCCACGGCAGGATGGCCCCCTCAGCAATGCTCAGATTCGGGTTGGTGATCACCAGATCCGGGTCTACTTCCAGCTTGCTGCCCAGCCCTGTGCATTCCGGACATGCCCCATGCGGACTATTGAAGCTGAACGTCCGTGGCGCAATCTCTTCCAGACTGATACCACAGTAGACGCAGGCAAAGCGCTCCGAGTACATCCGCTCTGCGCCACCAACAATTGCTACCAGGATCACGCCATTGCCCAGCTTAAGTGCCGTCTCCACCGAATCGGCCACCCGTTGGCGGAATCCCGTATCGATAGCCTCCAGGCTATCCTCCTTGCTGTTCTGCTCATCCACAGTATAGAGCTCGGCCTGATCGGCAACCATCCGCATGTCGCGATCGTGTCGCCCATTCAGATCGCTCACGCGGTATTCACCGCTCGCATCTTCCCGCCGCTTCGCGGCAATAAACGCTCTCTTCGCTGCTCTTTCCCCACTGGAGGAACTGTCTCGACCCGCATGACGCACGATCAGCCGATCCACCACCACCTCAATCGTGTGCTGCTGATATTTCTCCAGCTCGATATCTTCGCTCAGATCGCGAATCTCCCCATCTACCCGCACGCGGACATAGCCTGCGCGGCGCATGTCCTCGAACACCTGGCGGTACTCGCCTTTGCGCCCCCTCACCAGTGGCGCCATCAGCATGATCCGCGTGCCATCAGGCAATGCCAGCACCGCGTCAACGATCTGCTCTACTGTCTGCTGGCTGACCTCGCGCCCACAGTTCGGGCAATGCGGATGGCCCACCCGCGCATAGAGCAGCCGCAAGTAGTCGTAAATCTCCGTAACCGTCCCCACCGTCGAGCGTGGGTTATGCGACGTGCTCTTCTGATCTATCGAGATTGCCGGCGAGAGACCGTCAATGTGATCGACATCTGGCTTCTCCATCTGCCCCAGAAATTGCCGCGCATACGCCGACAGCGATTCTACATAGCGCCGCTGTCCCTCCGCAAAGATAGTATCAAACGCCAGGCTGCTCTTGCCTGAGCCCGAAAGGCCGGTGATGACCACCAGCTTATCGCGGGGAATTACCACATCAATATTCTTGAGGTTATGCTCGCGCGCGCCGCGAACAACGATCTTATCCTGAGGCATCAGATACCTCTGCTTACTTCCGCTCATCGGCGATACAGGAACCGGGCGTGGCCATAGCAGGACCATCGCCCGGTAGTTTAGAACACGTGTACGATTTTGTCAATAGCTCTCAACGATGAGACTTGTGGTTACCCTGCCCTCATCATTGTAGCGCGCCATTCAGCGGAGCGTCAAATGCCACCCTTGCCCCAAGCCGTGCCAGTTCGGTAAAAAACGTCGGGTAGCTCTTGCTGACGTGCTGCGCTCCTGTGATCGTCAGCCCTCGGCGGCAGCGCAGCGCCACTACACTGAGCGCCATGATCAGCCGGTGATCCTGATGTCCATCCACCGTCGTGCCGCCCTCCAACCCCTCGGGTTGTCCCTGTACGGTGATGCTATCTGTCCCTGGCGTCACTGCGCCGCCCACGCGGCGCAGTTCTGCGCACAGATCGACGATCCGATCCGATTCCTTGTAGTGCAGCGTGGCGACGTTCGTGATATGTGTCTCTCCCCCAGCAAAGCACGCCGCAGCTACTAGCGCCGGCACGCTATCAATTACACGATCCCCGTCAAACCTGATCCCTCGCAGCGGCGCACCGCCACGCACAACCAGCGCCCCATCATCTCTCCATTCCATACGTACCCCCATCGATCCAAATGCCTGTAGTAGTGAGCGCTCGCTTGCATCGCCATCTCTATCTTCCGCCGCTGTCCTCCCGCACTCGCCACTCTTGTGGCAAAGAGGCTGGGGAGTGCGATCGCGTAATCCCAGCAGTGTAACCTCACCCCCAGCAATCGCTCCCGCCGCCAGCCAGGTCGCTGCCGATGGATAATCGCCGGGCACAAGATAGTCGCGGGGCTGGTACTGCTGCCCGCCAGGAATAAAGAAGTGCCGCAGTTCCGCATCATGCTCAACCGCAATGCCTGCCTCTGTCAGCACCCGCAGCGTAATATGCACCAGCGGTGCCGAGTGGAGCTCATCTACGCGCTCAATTGCCACGTCCTCACCGATCAGTGGCGCCAGAAAGAGCAGCGCGCTCAGATATTGTGAGCTCCGCGCCCCTGAGATGCGCACGTGTCCACCATGCAATCTGCCACCGCGTAACGTGATGGGCAGCTCGCCATTTGGTCCCTTTGCCTTTGCCTCTGCCCCAAGCTGTACCAGTGCATCCAGCAAATCTACATTCGGTCGCCGTCCGAGCGACTCTGGAAACGGGGTTGTAAACCGCACCTCTGGTAGCGTCGCGCCAACCCCAAGCAGCAATCGCAACACTGCTCCGGCATTTCCAGCGTTGATCTCCCCTGACGCCGGCACCACCAGCCGTCCCCCGGTCCCCTTGATCCGCAGAACCACTTCCTGTCCCTCCCCTATCGGAGCAAGCTCCTTCCCATATTGCTGCCCAGGGGCCCGCCCTATCCCATACCTGAACTGTGCCCCCAGCTCTGTCAGTGCCTGCACCAGCACATCGGTATCATCGCTTAGCGCCGGATTGCACACCATGCTCTCGCCATCAGCAAGCGCCGCTGCCAGAATATAGCGCGCTGTGTAATACTTTGACCCTGGCAGCCGCAGGGTACCCTGTAGTGGCTGTCCCGGCATGATAGAACAGCGCTCTGACAATGGCCCTGATGAAAGTTGCACATAAGCCTCCCTTGACGTCAGCATCGGTCCTCTAGTATACTACAGCCGGGAGCACGATGATGCACTAGCATTGGCTGGCCGACTAGCTCAACTGGCAGAGCAGCTGACTCTTAATCAGCGGGTTCAGGGTTCGAGTCCCTGGTCGGTCACCACCGGCAAATCCTTAGTGGTCAGATAGCAAGAGCCAGGCAGTTTACCAGCCTGGCTCTTTTTCGGTTTTCCAGCGTAGCGCACCCGATAGCCGATCATCCGGCAAGCGGATTACCGGAAGATAGCATATTCTGGTACCTCAGTTGCTCACAAATTGCCCTGTGATCGGATTGAAGCGCCCGATGCTGCCGCTGGCTGCCCTGAAGATAACCGTGTCACCATCAACACGTATCAGCGTCAGCGCGCCTTGACGATGCGCAGTGTGGTACATCTGCATGGTAGGAAGCACATCCTTCCCGGTTGCTTCAGCCGCGCACGGATTCTTGAAAAACCGCACAACAATAAACACCCCCTGTTGCGCATCATCCGGCGCTGCCCCGGCGAAAATCCAATACCAGTGCGGATCATTTGGCCCTGGTAGTACAACTGCCGTGTTCACCAGATTGGCATCACGAATGTAGCCATCTGGCCGGTAGGGAAAGATGCCCGGTACAACCGTGTGTGGGCAGGAGGTCGGTGGTGGCAGGTAATGTTTGGGTGCGCGATAACTGCTGGTCGCAGCTCGTTGCTGTGCCGCCGCCATTTCCGGTAAGACCGCAGCCTTGTTTGGCGATGGAAGCTGTGGGACCGGGCCAGCATTTGCCACAAACACGATCGCTCCCAGTACGAGCATACTGCTACTGGCAATACCGATAACCAGTATGAGCGGCTTGTTGGTCATCTTCATCATATGCCTGCAAAAGGATCTCATGGTTAACCTCCTGACCTCAGCACCAGGAAAGACTCATGTACCAGCCCTGCAAGAAGGGATGAGTGGTTCAAATACGCTTCCTATGGCCTTTGTGGTCACGGCTGGTACTGAATATTGGTCGCGTAAGGAATCGTGCTCTGCCCAACCCCATCATTGCTCATGGCCGACATCAGCGCATTCCATGCCTGGTTGGGAGCAAACTCATAGTCATTGTTGCCGCTCACATAACAGTTTGCACTGGGCAGCGGATCGCTCCCAGAGCATTCTGTGGTAACACCATACATGATCATGATGCCCTGAATCCCATTTTTGGTGTCTTTTTTCACCTGCGCCCAACGGTTTGCTGCATACTGAGAGTATATCTCCGGGAAGGGAATATCATAGCCTTCTCCCCATGCCACATAGTAGACATCGCTCTCGGTCCAATTGGGATTTGCCCAGGCATCTCCAAAATCGCCCAGATTGCAACCACAGGAGTTGTTCGCGTTATAGCCATTGACAAAATCGGCGGTGTTTTTGCATCCAGAACAGGAAAATGGATCCCACCCTGTTTCGATGTCGTCAGCGCTCCAGACGGCAACCTGCACGCTATACCCCTGACTTTTTACCCATGCGCTCACCGTGTTCGTAATATTTGCCCATTGTTCCCCAGCGGTATAAATATTGCAGGGAGAACCAAAGGGACACTCATGGTAGTTGTTGGTGCCAATGGCCACGTGCAGATAGGGGCAGGGCGTGGTATCATTCCACCACCAGATAATATACTGCTCCACCGCTTTGATAATGGCCGCATCAGAGATGAAAGGAGCATTATAGGCAAAGTAATAGGTCCCATAGCTCCCATAGTAGCCCGGCTGGCCAAAGTCAAGGATCACCAGGCCATCAAAACCACCGCTGCCACAATGTGCGTTCGACCACTGAGCATCGCTGGCAGCCAGATTCTCCATAGCACTGCTGGATGGATCGACAATGTACCATGAATGGTGATACTCTGGCGCTGTGCTGGCGGATGCTGTCTGCACACTACTGCTACCAGGCCAGATCGGTGCGTAAACCAGCAAAGCCACTGCACTAACCACGCTGTACCGAAACCATCTGTGTTGTCGCATGCCATCCCTCCTCTAAACTGAGGCTGTCATCGAACCGGGCCAGTAGCTTCCTATCTGGGTAGCCATCCCCTATCCGCTATAGGTTAAAACTATCCATATCATTGATACACTACTGTACTTTTTAGACATAACTATTTATCTTGGCATGAATAGAACGAAAAGATGGGAACTTTGGCAACATCCAGATCCAGAGATCAACTCATGTTATAGAATAAAAGACGTTGGATGCTTCTTCAGAAGACCACCCATCTGCGGCGATTTGGGCCACTCGATACTTTGCAGCCAGGTGTACAATAGATAGGTGTGTGCCGATCTGCTTTCGGAGGATTGGTCTGATAGTGTGTGGAGGCGTGTTAGCGCAGGAATGATGTCAGGGGAGTGCCGGGAAAGCGAGAAACCCCATGTTTGACCATCTCGATCCTCTCCATAAAATGGCCGGTGTGAATGTCACAATTGGCGACCAGCTCGGCTACCGCGATGGTGGCGCATTTGCTACCAGCCCCTGGGTACGTAGCCTGGTGCGGCAGTATCGCCTGCCCTTTGTGCGTGTCTTCTTCTATCCTGGCGGCACCAGACGGGATCGCCTGCACCGGGGCATGCTCACCTATATCCTTCAATCCGGTGCGACTCCTTTTATCAACCTGCCATATGGTGAGACGCTGGCAAACTTACAGCACTATATTGATCTGATTGTCGAGTATTGTGGCAATAACGAAGTGCTGATCGAGTTTGGCAACGAGCCCCAGGGCGCCCATATCCCCCTGGTGGAGTGGATCACTCGCTGGAATGCCCTGGTGCCGGCTCTCAAGGCCTGGGGTCGGCCAGCTTATAAGTGGGGTGGGCCTACCCTCAACTATGAGGCCCGCGCCTGGATCTATCACTTTGTGGCGCATGCTAATCCCTTACCGGATTTCATCTCCTGGCACTGGTATCCCTATACCTACGGTACCCTGGCTTCATTCGATTGGCGTACTGCGCTGACAACCGTCTTTGATGATCTGGAGAGCAAAGTGTACGCTGCCAGCAGCGCACTACGGGACGCCGGCCACCCAGAGATACCCCAGATTATCTCCGAATACAATCTTATTGCTACCCCTGGTAACCCGCGCTTCCATACGCCACAACATGACCAGATGCCGCAGATTTACCAGTGGACTCAGAGAGTGCTGGACCGGCTGGCATCCTTAGCGCCCCACGGACTCCAGGGCGCTGCTATCTGGGCGCTCTGCACCTTTCATGAGTGGGAGCTGGTCGATACCCCAACGCTGACGTTGACGCCGCAAGGACAAGCATTCTTTGCAAAGTTATCCTCCCTGGCGCAACTTTGAGCCCGCTGCCATGAAGGCTAGGGGTGTGTGGCCCCATGATCATCTTCCACGAAACTGTGGCCGCCGCTTCTCCTTAAACGCTCTCACTCCCTCCTGGAAATCCTCACTCGTCCGCAAGAAGCCATACATGCTCCCTTCAAATTTAAGCCCCGTGCTCAGCGGCGCCTCTTGTGACTCGTTGATTGCCAGCTTGCAGCAACGGAAGGCCAGTGGTGAAAATGCTAGTAGCTCGTCAACCAGCGCGTTTACTCGCGCGTCCAGTTCGTGCACTGGCACTACCTCGGTTACCAGCCCCCAGGCTTTGGCTTCCTCGGCCGAAATGCGCCGCGCCCGCATGATCATATCCTTCGCTCGCCCGATGCCGGCAATACGTGCAATTCGCTGCGTACCACCGCTCCCTGGAATCATCCCCAGCCGTATCTCCGGTAGCCCGAGCTCGGTCCGTTCTGACGCAATACGGAAGTCGCAGGCAAGAGCGATCTCCAATCCAACCCCCAGCGTGTATCCATGGAGCCGCGCAATGACCGGCTTCGAGCACCGCTCTGGCGCCGCTACATTCTCTGCCAGATGGCTCAGATATTCTGGCGTTGCTTCTAAAAACCCTGCAATATCGCCCCCGGATGAGAAGTGATCGCCTGCCCCTTGAATAATAACTACGCGAACCTGCTCATTACGCTCGATTTCCCGAAATGTCGCTGCGAAGTGCTCACGTGTCGGCACCGTAACAATGTTGAAGGGCGGCGCATCGAGTGTCAGAACCGCTACCGGCCGATCGGCCGGATACTCTACACGCAAAATAGACCCGGGATATTCTGTCATAGTCCTTTTTTTCCTTCCTTTACAGATAACGGGGTAACCTCCAGGGAAACGAAAGACCCCATGTCCACCAGAGCCTTCATGATGCCTTCATATCCCCGATGGTTTTAAAGCTCCTTTCCCTGCGGAAGGGCTAAGACAGAGACCTACCAGCCATAAACACTATCTTCTTATCCCTGGTGGTTCGCAATTCTTGGAATTTGCTCTTCAAAGATCATCAGCGCTGCGGCTGGCTGACTGCTGCCTGATATGGCCGGTACTCGCCCGCCTGGAGTTTGCGCCGCAGAATCTTCCCCACCGGCGACTTAGGCACCTCCTGAATGAAGATGTAACGACGTGGACGCTTGAATCGCGCCAACCCTGGGTTCGCCAGACAGAACTGTTCGAGTTCTTCCGCCGTCAATGACGGATCCGCTGGCACCACAAACGCGGCCACAATCTGCCCCAGTCGCTCATCCGGCAATCCGGCTACCGCGACCTCATGCACCTTAGGATGCCGCGCGAGTACGTCCTCAACCTCTAGCGGATGAATGTTTTCCCCGCCTGAGATCAGCATATCATCGACCCTGCCTTGCACCCAGAGGTCGCCCTCTTCGTCCCACATCCCCACATCGCCCGTAAAATACCAGCCCTCGCGCAGCGCCTTCTCGTTGGCATCGGGACGATGCCAGTATCCTTTGAACGCCTCGGGCGATGCCAGACTCACGATCACCTCGCCCGGCTCGCCTGGTCCCACCATCTCATCGGGCAGTACCCGCCGCGAAGGATCCGCTATGACAATGCGCACATCCTCATGGAATCCCGGCCGTCCGGCACAGGTCGGTTTGCGGTCTAGCCAAGAGCAGATAGTGAAGGTGTAAACCTCGGAGCTGCCAAAGTGGTTGATAAAGACGCGGGGCTTTAGCCGCTCAAAGCAGAGCTGGGTTAACGCCGAGGTCATTGCTGCCCCCGCATAACCAAGCTTCGTCAGCGACCGCAGATCATACCGGTCGAGGTTTGGATGGTTCACCAGATCATAGAACAGTGTCGGCACCAGATACAGACTCGTCAGCTTCTCCTGAGCAATGAGCTGGAGCGCTGCTTCAGTATCATAATCGGGCAGCAGGACCAGCTTCCCATTCAGGAACGTTGTATATAAGAGCGTGCGCATGCCCATGGTATGGTAGAAAGGCATGACTCCCAGGGTGCTCTCAAACAGACTGAACTGGTTCTGAATAATGTGCGCCTCGGCAGCGCTCACCTCATTGCGATGAGAGCGTGGCACCCCTTTAGGCCGTCCTGTTGTCCCCGACGTGTAGAGCATGATAGCGATAGCATCTTCATGAACGGTTGGCAAGGGCCCGAGTGTTGCTTTCTCCTGTGGTAGAAAGGGACTGGGAGGCACAGTCTCGCTCGCTAGAGAAGGATGAGCGCCAACAGCAAAGGCCTTTGCCGAGCTCTGCGCCTGGGCCAGTGCGCGCTCAACCATTTCGCGATTGTCAGCCTCATAGAAAACTATACGTGGGTCAGCATCGCCAATACAATAAGCCAGCTCGTTAAGCGCCATCCGAAAATTGACCGGCGTATAGACAAGCCCCAGCAACTGGCAGGCCCAGTAGATGACGATGTTTTCCCGCCGATTTTTCAACACCACCAGCACATGATCCCCGGACACTAGGCCCAGCTGCTGCAAGTTGGCAGCAACGGTCGCCACCTCACGATGCAGGTCCCGGTAGCGCCAGCGCACCTGCTCGTCCACTACTGCCATTGCCTCAGGAAAGCGCCGAACTGCGTACAGAAAGTAATCGGCAAGATTCATCGGACTTCCCCCTTTCTGGCGAATGCTCATCTGTTCTACTGACTGCCGATCGCAAGCTGTGCTAGTTCCCGCACCGCCTCCTTAATGCCTTGATACCCTGTGCATCGGCACAAATGCCCGCTTAAAATCTCAATGATCCGCTCCTCTAAACTCTGCCCGTTATGAGCTTCAGCCCCATGTTCTGGCCCTCTCGGAGGAGGTAAGATTTGAGAGACAGGGTCTATCAACTCTGCCATCACCGATACCACGATACCAGGAGTGCAAAACCCACATTGCAGCGCGTGATGTTCTGTGAAGGCACGGTACACCGCAGGAAAGGCAGGATGCCGCGCCAGCCCCTCAATGGTCGTGATCTCGGCACCCGCCACCGCGACCGCGAGTATCAGGCAGCTTCGCACAGCGATACCGTTCACCAGCACCGTGCATGCCCCACACACTCCATGCTCGCAGCCAACATGGGTGCCGGTAAGCCCGCACTCCTGCCGGAGGAAATCGCTCAGCAGCAGACGCGTCTCAACTGCAGCCCGGTATGGATGCCCATTGACTCGCAGCGTGATGGGAGTGAGCGTATGACGCGCAATCTCTTGCACAGAAGAACCTCCTTCTTGCCACACTATGACCGGGGTCGCAAACCTTCCTTGGTCAGAGCATCCCTATACGCTGCCTCCAGGGCACGCACCGTCAGAACTGTCGTCAGTTGCCGCCGATAAGCAGCGGTCGCATGCATATCATCGGCCAGATCTAGCCTCCCTATCGCCGCCGCAGCCACTGCTTGCGCGCGTTCCCGTTTCCAGCGTTCACCTACCAGCGCGCCAACCTCATCAATCAAAACAGGTGTGTCTGCTACGCCCGCCAGCCCTAGCCGCACCTGTTGGATAGCCTGGTTGCCATCCAGCGTCATGGTACATGCCACAGCCACCAGCGCGAAGTCGCCATGGCGCCGGCGAAACTCCTGAAATGCCACACCTGCATGTGGCTCTGGTAGTCGCCACCAGATCTTCGTCAGCAGCTCATCAGGCTCAATAGCCGTCGTGAACAGAAACTGGAAGAAATCTTCTGCTGCAACCTGTCGCTCGCCACGAGCGCTCTGCAAGAAGACCCTCCCACCGAGCGTACGAAATACAAGTGGTAGCTCAGCGGATGGATCAGCGTGCGCCAGGCTTCCTCCTACGGTGCCCTGATTGCGCGTCTGTGGATGGCCCACATATCTAAGTGCGGTATACAGCAGTTGTGCGCGTGGCTCACTTGCTGTATAGCGCTCCAATTGACGCTGCCGTACCAGCGCCCCCACTTCCAGAAAATCGCCGCTATCTTCCCCCATGCTCGCAGAGAGTACAGGCTGGGGCGCCAGGTCCAGTGCCCTGAGGCCATTAATGTCTACCAGCCTCTTCGGCTCTGCCAGCCGCATATTCATCATCGGCAGCAGGCTCTGGCCCCCGGCCAGGATCTTCGTATCAGGGTCACCAGTAGCTAGCACCGCCAGTGTCTCATCCACTGTCTCAACCCGAATATAATCGAATGCCGATGGTTTCATCTGAGCATCTGCTCCTTTGCCCTCTGCTCGGTGGTGTAACCCGTCCGTACCGCTACCATCTCTGAAGCCGACTGGCCGCTTGTCCGTGCCTGGCAGATCAGCTCCCATACTCGCGATGGCGATAACGGCAACACATTTGCCTCTACTCCAAGCGCGTCAGATATTGCATTGGCGATCGCTGCGCCAGCGCTCATGGTGTTCCCTTCACCAAGCCCCTTCGCCCCCAGTGGTGTCAGCGGCGAGAGTGTCTCCTGGTGGGCAATTTTCACCGGTGGCATCTCACCAGCTGTCGGGCAGAGATAGTCCATAAACGATCCATTGAGCAACTGGCCATGCTCATCGTAGACCATTTCTTCATACAGAGCAGGGCCAATGCCGTGCGCTATACCGCCCAGGATCTGGCCATCAGCCAGTTTAGGGTTCAGAATCCGTCCTGCATCGTGGACGGTCACATATTCCAGGATCCGCACCTCTGCCGTCTCAGGATCAATGGCCACCTTGGCCACATCTACAAGGAATCCGTAGGTTGCCGAAGAGTTCACCTGATCTTGATCATTTGGCGGCGTCACGGTCGAAATAGTGTAATAGCAGGTCTCAAATATGCCGGGCGCGACACCCAGCGGTAATTCTGTGGGATTCCAGTGCGTCAGACCAGCCAGACGCCGCAGCGAAAGGGCTGTATCGCGGTTGCCATGATAGACTCGCCCTTCACGCAGCGTCAGCTCCCCCTCTGGCACTCCCAGTTGCTCTGCTGCCAGATGGAGCAGTTTGGCACGTACACGCATCGCCGCTCTGTACACCGCGCTCGACCCGGCGGGCGCAAACCGACTTGAATAGCTTCCCGACGCGATGGACCAGGGGCTGGTCGCCGTATCCATCTCTGCGATTACCCGAACGCTACGTGGCTCCACACCCAGCACATCTGCTACGATCTGCTGGGCAACCGTCTCATGGCCCTGGCCCTCCGGCGTCGTATCGAGGCGCACGGTAATGCCTCCCAGCGCATCTATCGCCACGCATGCCGCTGCGGTGCAGCCAGACTTGGGTAGCTGGCCCGCTCGCTCTTCCGGTGTATAAGCCACACCCAGATAGCCCATATTAGACCCTGACGGCTCCACAACCACTGCCACCCCAATTCCCAGCAGCAGACCTGGATCTCCGCCATCAGGAACCTTCCCTGAGGAAAGAGAACGGAGCGCGCGACTCTGCCGCTGTTCCGCGCGAAATGCCCAATAGCCGCTGAGTTCGAGCGCTTTATCGAGGGCAGCTTCATAGTTCCCACTGTCGTAAAGCCCGCCTGTTACTGTCCGATAGGGAAATTGATCGGGCCGAATGAGATTCCGCCGCCGTATCTCTACCGGATCCATCCCCAGGCGATGCGCGGCAATATCCATCAGGCGCTCCAGCGCAAAATAGAGCTGTGGCCCGCCATAGCCACGAATCAGACCGGTTGGCACCCGATTGGTCATGACAATGTAGTTGTCCATATAGAGCGCGGGGATATCATATGCGCCGGTAGTATCACCATGAGTGCGGTATAGTGTCGCTGGCTCCGGCGCCCGAATATAGGCGCCCACATCGTCATACTGGACCAGTTTCAGCGCGAGCATACGGCCATCATCGCTAAATGCACCGCTGATAGAGGAAACACGATCGGTTCCACTTGAGCTGGCTTTGAGGTGCTCCAGCCGATCCTCAGTCCAGCGTACCGGACAGCCCAGTAGCTTGGCTGCCACAGCCATGAGGGTAATGTAGGGATAAACCGCCGATTTGATGCCATAGGATCCGCCGATATCGGCAGGGACGATCAGGCGCAGCTTATGCGTGCCGACCTTCAATGCCTGGGCCATCACCGTATGGAGGGTAAAAGGACCATGAAAGTTGGCCCACACTGTGTAGTCACCTGTTCCTGGCTCATAATGGGCGATAACCCCATAAGTCTCAAGAGGAGTAGCATTGGTTTTGGGAAATTCGAGGCGCGCCTCAATCACATGCGGTGCCTCTCTCATTATCCTTTCCCAGTCCCCAAAGGAGAACGTACGGTGATTGGCAATATTGCTGCCCAGCGCCTCATGTACCAGCACAGCATCTGACCGCGCCGCTTCCTCGATGTCCATGACCGCAGGCAGCGGCTCATACTCTACCTCGATCAGATCAGCCGCATCTTCCGCAATATACCGGGAATCTGCCACCACTACGGCCACCGGCTCGCCGACAAACCGCACTTTATCTATCGCTATGGGATAATACTCTACCGGTGCCGGCACTCCTACGGGAAATGGGCGCATCTCCGCGCGTACCTCTGCTCCCGTGATCACCCCCACCACGCCCGGCACTTGCAGAGCAGGCTGCACATTAATCTGACGGATGCGTGCGTGCGCATGCGGACTCCGCAGAATCGCTGCAACTTTGCACCGGGGAAAGGGTTCAAGGTCGTCAATGAAATGCCCGGCACCACGCATCAGGCGTTCATCTTCCACCCGTGGAAGTGGCTTACCAATCCAGCGAAACTCTTCAGATTCCATAATTCTGCTCCTTGTACAGGGCTGCTTGCCTGGGAATTAAGAAAGACATTTCTCTCTTACTTGTGCGCTTCATGCATTCCTTAATCGGCTGCTCTGTTGACCTGAAGACCCAATATCTAGCAATGGCCAGCTATATTGAGCCCGGATGATCCGGCGAGCTGCTTTTGTCCTTCATCATTCAGCTCAATAATCCTCATATACAATTGGAGATCTGAAAATGCTGCCGTGCCTGTTGCAGCACGGCAGGTTCGGTTAGTTGACTGTTGGCCCTCTGTAAGCAGACCGTGTGACTAGCGGACGCCCCGCGCCTCTTCATAGCGCCGGGCGATCTCGTCCCAGTTTGCCACGTTCCACCAGGCATTCAGATACTCGCCACGGCGGTTCTGATACTTTAGATAGTAGGCATGCTCCCAGACATCAATACCCATGATGGGGTACAGCCCATCCATAAGGGGATTGTCCTGATTGGCTGTAGAAATAACCTGGAGTTTGCCGCTCTGGTCCATAACCAGCCATGCCCAGCCAGAGCCGAAGCGCTTGTTGCCCGCATCATTGAGCTGTTCCTTGAATTGCTCGAACGAGCCAAAGGTCGCATTGATCGCATCTGCCAGCGCACCGGTTGGTGCACCACCGCCGTGAGGCTTCATGATCCGCCAGAACATGCTGTGGTTGGCATGGCCACCACCATTGTTTCGCACGGCCGTGCGAATGTTCTCGGGCACCTCATTGATGCGTCGCAGCACTTCCTCGATTGGCAGGTTGGCAAACTGCGTGCCCTCCAGAGCAGCGTTCACATTTTTGACATAGGCGCCATGATGGCCATCGTGATGTACGCGCATCGTCGCCTCATCAATATAAGGCTCCAATGCATTGTAATCGTAAGGCAGCGGTGGTAGTTCGTACGCCATGAGATACCTCCTTCTATCGATTGAAATGTATGCAGCACTGCTCAGAAAGCAGGTGCATAGCCCGAAGCAGAGATAAGTGCACTCCTGGCAGCTCGTGCTGCCATCTTCTCCACCATGGTAGCCCCCATCCCTCATGGCAGGGTGCTACTGCGCAGGCTGCTGGTGCCAGCGACCCATACCGGTACCGCCACATTGTATCACCTGGATATGGCTGCAACCAGAGCACTGCCGCATAATTTGCGCCATGCTCACCGACCCCCTGCTCCAGCGGCGAATACCAGCATGGCCTCTCCCCTTCTCTATAACAGGCCTGGTGGCTGTGTAGCGTGAAGACGATGTATTATGAAGGGCAGAGAGAAGTCGCTCAGGCATGGGATGTCGCCTGTCCTTCAGTTGCCTGCGACTGTCACAGCGTCTGGCAGATTGTACTCCTGCGTCGAGCGTCCAGGGCCTATAACCCCTATTTTGCTGAGGAGATTGCTGAAGACACATGCAGATAGAGAGAGCTGGATGCCCTGCCTGATGCCGCCCTACCCACGGGCATCGGATCTGACCGGCGTTACACAGATATCCTATCTTTTAAGGTGAGGTGATGTGCCAATGTTGCGTTTGCCAAAGTTTGAATATAGAGCCGCACGGACGGTGGAGGAGGCACTGGTATGGATGGGAGAGTTTGATGGGGCAGTGGACAAAAGCCCCGATGCGCGAGCGATGCTTATGGCGGGAGGCACCGATGTGCTGCCGAACATGAAGCACCGCATCTTTACTCCCCACGTAGTCATTGGCTTGCGCCAGGTTACTGCCCTGCGCGGCATTGCTTATAATCCAGAGCATGGCTTGCGGATCGGCGCCGGCGTCACGCTCAATGAGATCGCCAGCTCGCCCCTCATCTGCACACACTATCCTGCGCTGGCCCAGGCTGCAGAGTCGGTCTCCACACCCCAGCTACGCCAGATGGGCACTATTGGCGGCAATCTCTGCCTGGATACCCGCTGCAACTATTATAACCAGTCTGAGTTCTGGCGCCGGGCGCGCGATTACTGCTTGAAAAAAGGCGCGGATATCTGCCGTGTTGCGCCAAATGGGGAGGGTTGCTATGCCGTTTCGTCGTGCGATACGGCGCCAGTGCTCATCGCCTTTGGCGCTACCGTACGCATCGCCTCACGCACCGGCGACCGCATCACCAGCATAAGCGCGCTCTATCACGACGACGGCATTCATCCTGTGCGCCTGCATGACGGTGAGGTGCTCACCGACATCTATCTGCCGGCGCTGGGAGATGGCTGGCGTTCTGCATACGTAAAGTACCGCCTGCGCGGATCGTTCGACTTCCCCATCGCCAGCGTCGCCGTGGTGGCGCACTTCGACGGCGACATTTGCACCGATGCACGTGTCGTGCTCCAGGCGGTGGATACGCACCCGTTACCTCTGCCGGAGGTTGATAAGCTACTCCAGGGCCAGCGTTGGACGCCCGACCTGATCGAGACTGCCGCCGATATTGCCTACCGTACGGCACATCCCCTGGACAATACATCTGGCACTATTGCCCTGCGCCGCCGCATGGTACGCGCCTATACCCGCCGCGCGCTGGCAGCAGTAGCGTCGCAGAGACTCCGGGAGAATCCGCAGTGATTGGTAATTTCGTTGCCATTTCTGGCCTGTCCCACCGGTATCTGCGATAATAAGGGCCAGAACTGCCTCGAACAATGAACATCAAAGGAGCAATATAATGGTACTTGCAACGAACCTTGGCTACCCGCGAATCGGCCTCCATCGCGAACTGAAGAAGGCTCTGGAAAGCTACTGGTCCGGTAAGCTGAGTGAAAACGAAATGCTGGATCAGGTTCGTGCCCTGCGGCATGCCAATTGGTTACTACAGCAGCAGCTTGGCCTCGATCACATCCCATCTGGCGACCTCGCGCTCTGGGACCACGTGCTCGACACCGTGGCGATGGTTGGCGCGGTCCCCGCTCGCTATCACTGGACCGGTGAAACGGTCGATCTGCACACATACTTCGCCATGGCCCGTGGTATCCAGGAAAAGCAGCTCGACGCCACCGACAGTGGCGTCGCTGCTGCCCCGGCGATGGAAATGACCAAATGGTTCGATACGAACTACCATTATATTGTTCCTGAGTTCGAGCAGGGTCAACAATTCCGCCTGGCCTCAACCCGCCTGATCGATGAGTTCATAGAGGCACGAGATCTCGGCATCCACACCCGTCCTGTTCTCCTGGGCCCTGTGTCGTTTCTGCTGCTTGGCAAAGCTCGACAGGATGGGCTAAAACCGCTCACGCTGCTCCATGAGCTATTGCCTGTCTACGAAGAGGTGCTTGTGCGCCTGTCACAGGCCGGTGCCACCTGGGTCCAGATTGACGAGCCGTGCCTGGTGCTTGACCTCGAAACAGAAGCGCAAAAGGCTTTCCCGGTGGCCTATGAGCGCCTCAGCGCCAGGGTGCCTGGATTGCGCATTCTCCTGGCGACCTACTTCGAAGGTCTGCGCGACAACCTGCCTGTTGCACTGCATCTCCCGATTGCTGCGCTCCACCTGGACCTCGTTCGTGCACCTGAGCAGCTTGAGCAGGCACTGGATCTCATCCCTGAGCAGCTTTCTCTCTCTCTAGGTGTGGTTGATGGCCGCAATGTCTGGCGCACCGATCTGGAACGAGCGCTTGCGCTGATCAGCCGGGCCGTTGCAGCAATCGGTTCTGATCGGGTCCTGGTTGGCCCCTCCTGCTCCCTCCTGCACTGTCCCATTGACCTGGCGCTGGAGACGCAACTTGATGACGAACTGCGCCAGTGGCTTGCCTTTGCTCGCCAGAAAGTCGAGGAGATTGTGCTCCTGGCCCGCGCAATAAATGAAGGCATCGCGGCCATAGAGCCCGCCCTGCGTATAAACCGGCAAGCGTTCCAGAGCCGGCGGACCTCACCACGGATTCACAATGCCGCAGTTCAGGAGCGTCTGCGAACAATCGCTGACGTACCTTTGCAGCGCCAGCATCCCTACACGGAGCGGCGCAAGGTGCAGCGCCAGCGCCTTGAGCTGCCCCTGCTGCCTACAACCACGATCGGCTCATTTCCGCAAACGAAGGAAATTCGCGCTGTGCGTGCAGATTACAAGGCTGGCAAAATCAGCGCCACCCAGTACGAAGCCTTCCTGAAGACCGAGATCGAACGCGTCATCCGCTTTCAAGAAGAGATTGGCCTGGATGTGCTGGTTCACGGTGAGGTTGAGCGCAGCGATATGGTTGAGTACTTTGGCGAGCAACTCACCGGCATGCTGATCACTCAGAATGGCTGGGTGCAGAGCTACGGATCACGCTGCGTCCGACCACCGATTATCTACGGCGATATCTCGCGGCCAGGGCCGATGACGGTGGGCTGGTCCGTATTCGCCCAGTCACTGACATCGCGACCGGTAAAAGGGATGCTCACCGGACCAGTTACACTCTTGCAGTGGTCCTTCGTGCGTGACGACCAGCCGCGCTCCGCAACATGCCGGCAACTGGCTCTGGCTATCCGCGCAGAAGTACAGGACCTTGAGGCTGCGGGCATCCAGGTGATCCAGATTGACGAACCAGCGCTACGCGAAGGGCTGCCACTACGCCGTGCCGACTGGAATGCCTATCTCACCTGGGCGGTGGATTGTTTCCGCCTCGCTTCCTCCGGCGTGCGCGACGAAACTCAGATCCATACGCATATGTGCTATTCAGAATTCAACGATATCATCGAAGCCATTGGCAGCATGGATGCCGACGTGATATCTATCGAGTCCTCGCGTTCACAGATGGAACTCCTCCGCGCCTTCGTCGCCTATCACTACCCCAACGAGATCGGCCCCGGTGTCTACGACATCCACTCGCCGCGCGTGCCTGCTCGCGAAGAGATCGAGGATCTCCTGCGCAAAGCACTCCGCGTCCTCTCGCCCACCCAGCTCTGGGTGAACCCAGACTGTGGCCTGAAAACTCGCCGCTGGGAGGAAGTCCGACCGGCGCTCACCAATATGGTGGCGGCAGCACGCACCCTGCGCGCCGAGCTGACCGCTGGCAAAGTGCCATCCTCTTGAGCGGATGAACTATGCATGTTATCCTTTCGCCAGCTTCAGCAACCGCTCTGCATTTAAGTGGCTGACCTTTTCCTTGTCTGCCGGACTGATCGCTGCGCGATCGAGAAATACTCGCCCCTGCTCGTTGGTACCATAGGGATAATCGACTGCAAACATGATGCGGTCAGCTCCTATAGTCTGCAAGGCGAGTAAAAGCAGCGGATCTGCGAAGAAGCCACTGGTTGTAATAAAGAAATTTTGCAAAAAGTATTCAGCCACGGTGCGCTGCAAGTGCCTGGCCACCGGTGTGAGCGTACTATCAATACGAGCAAGCATAAAAGGGATCATCTCCCCCATATGCCCGATGACGATCTGGAGAGTTGGCCAGCGATCAAACATCCCTGTCAGGATCAGGCGCAGCGCCTGAATGCCTACCTCAGCGTGCCAGCCCCACGCCGTAGTTGCCAGAGCAAAGTTCGCTGCCGGATCAAAGCCAGAATAGTACGCTGTCCGCACAGCGGCAGGCGGCACCCCAGGATGAATATATATAAAGTGGCACCTCCAGGGCAGCAGCCTGTTCTAAAATCGGCAAAAAGACAGGATCGTCGAGAAAACGCCCATTGGTCGTGCCGTGAATCATCGCCCCCTTGAATCCAAGCGAATGCACCGTTCGCTCTAGCTTGGCGGCAGCTGCCTCTGGATTGGTCATCGGCAGAGTAGCAAATCCTGCAAAACGGTCAGGATAAGTAGCAACAGCAGCGGCTAGCTGATCGTTCGCTTGCCGTGCCAGCCGCACATCTTCACCCTCAGAAAGTGCGAGCGTCCCTGGTACAGTATGAGAGATCACCTGCATATCAATCCCGCCCGCATCCATATCCTTTAAACGGGTCGTGCCCAGATCAGCCAGCTTTGCCTCCTGTTCGGCAATATATGCCGTGCTTCCTCCCATAAGAGCAGCTCGCTGCATTGCCTCTCTGAACCCATCGGCCAGAAAATGTTCTTCGACTGCAATCGTTCGCATACTCACACCCCTTCTGTGCTTGTGGCGTCCGGCCAGCACCATTATGCGCTGCCTGGGAAGTCACGAGTGCCTGAGCTGCTTGTGGCTGAATTGCCTGCGGTTGAGTAAGTCGGCACCGTATTAATTAAGTTTTGCCAGAACTTTTTCAACCTCACCGGCGGGGTTGCGCGCCCAATCAGTTGACCAGATGCGGTGGATCGTCCATCCCATCTTTTCAAGCTGGCGCTGGCGCAGACGATCGCGATCACGCGCCGTATACGAGGAGTGGTATGTTGCACCGTCACACTCAATGCCGAGGAGATATCTGCCAGGGTGCTGGGCGTCACGTACTGCCATATCAATCCGGTAACCAGAGCAGCCTACCTGTGTATCTAGAAGCAGGCCCCGTGCGGTTAAAGCGCTATATACCGCCTCTTCAAATGGAGACGCAAATTGCCATGTCTGGTGAGAGTCTTCCGCATCTTTATTGCCGGTGAGCATCAGGTTGGGCAAAACGGCTGGCCCGCGCTCCGCATACTCCAGGTAATTGCGCAAAGCCTGCGCGCCAGGGCTGGCGAGATCTCGCGGGAGATCTTCCGCACGCATGGAAGATACCACAATTACCTGATGCCGCGCACGCGTCACAGCAACATTGAGGCGCCGTTCCCCGCCCTTGCGGTTGACCGGGCCAAAGTTGCGATGAACCCGACCGTTCGCGTCTGGCCCGTAGCCGACGCTCAAAATGATCACGTCACGCTCGTCCCCTTGAACGCTCTCCAGGTTCTTGATAAAGAAACCAGCAGGGTCATCTTCATTCAGCTCTTTCTCCCACGCTCGCAGCTCAGGATGGCACTTCAGGCGCTCTTCAATGGCCTCCTGAATCGCCCGCTGCTGTGCCTCGCTGAGCGCAACCACACCAAGAGAAAGGCCCGATTGCTGCTGCATATGCTGCAAGATCAGATCCACCACGCGCTCGGCCTCGCGCCGGTTGGTGCGTGAGCGACCATAATCATATATGCCATCCGGCACATACTCGAAGCGCACACCATTGCTGTGCCTGGCATCTGGACTGGGGAAGGTTATCAGCCTGCCGTAATAGAAATGGTGATTGGAGAAAGCGATGAGCGATTCATGGCGGCTGCGATAGTGCCATAGAAGCGAGCGCTGAGGAAAACTAGCCCCTAAACACTCGTCCAGAATACTTTCCACACGCTCGCTCCCCGGTTGATCATGAGCATCGTCTGGCTGATCCTCATCTTCTATATCAGCAAGGGTCTTTGCAAAAAAGCGAGTCGGTGGCAATTGCTTCGAGTCACCAACCACGATAAGCTGTTTGCCGCGCAAAATAGCGCAAATCGCATCTTCGGCACAGACCTGCGACGCCTCATCGAAGATCACCAGATCGAACACCGGAGCTCCAGATTCGAGAAACTGGCTGACGCTGAGTGGGCTCATCATCCAGCATGGCTTGAGCGCAAGCAATCCCGGGGCGGTTTTCTGCACAATAGATCTGATCGAGCGATGCCGTTTCTTGGCTACTTCGCTTTTTAGCGCAAGAATTGCCCGCGCACAGGCATTGTCTGTATCAAGCGCTGCCAGCGCTTCACGGCGGCGTTGCCTCAGGGAGGCACACAAACGCCCCTGGGCGAGCTTTGCATGCCGCTCGTCAAGTTCGCAGAAATGGGCGATCGTATGCTCGTAAACTTCGCCTCGGAATCTGGCCAGCACAGGCGATTGCTGATATACGCAATCGAGCCAGAGAGTGTAGAAACGCTTCGCAAACCTGTCAACAATATCTCGCGGGAACGGGCGCTCCCGTAGAATAATTTCTACCAGATCGCTCAGCCCCACATCCCGACAGTGCTGCAGTTGCTGAGCGCAGGCCAGCCAGCGCTCGAGACAGGGCAACTGGCGCGGCAGCTTCGCCTTAAGCTGATGCAGCATCGTTGCGAGGGTCTGCTTTGTGTGCCGATCTTCCAATTCCGGCTCACCATTTTGCAGAAGTTCGTCAAATTTCGGCAACTCAATCCCAAAGTCATGGGACAGCTTCTCGCGCAGCGTGGGGTTAATAGTAATATCTTCTTCAGGCAGACGGCGAAGCTGAAACGAACCGAGCAAGCCTTCGCGTGAGAGAACTACCGGTACGAGAATCAGTGGCGAGCAGATCTCTTCCTCACAGTACTCAGCTTCCTTCCATTGGAGCAGGCCAAAGGCGAGATAAAGCGTGTTGATGCCACGATTATTCAGATCGTCCCGCGCACGGCTGCGCAGGCGTGACAGGCGAGCAATGAACTCTCGCATCTCATCAGAATCAGGCGCTCGCTCAGTCTTGTCTATCTCATCTATAGAAAAAGCCTGTTCTCCCTTCCTCAGACGATCAAATAGGAGGTTCGGATCATCAACCAGAAGTCTGATACCAGAGCCGCGCCCAGTAGAACGATAATACAACAGGTTGTTGCTGCGGCTCATATCGATAAGGTCTTTTTGCCAGAGATCAAGTTTCGTCCGTAAAGTCACTCGCTACCAGCCTTCTAGGGTTTAGAATCTACTACTTACCAGCTTGGGCTGGCAATAGCTTGTAAGCTTATTGCTGTTCTGCAGTATATCATAGGATAGGAAAATATAACACAGTCTGTTCTTAATGCTCTTCTACACCGACCGACAGAACACCCCGGCAGAGCTCACCACAGCGTGATCTTTGATCGTCGGAAAGTTCCAGGAGACACTCTTGATTGAGCACCTCTGGCTGCGTTCAGTTATGCGGCCTATGTGCCGACCGAGCTCGCCAGCCGTGCTGGCTGTATATCAGGCCGCAACCCCGTTTGTGTGAAGATTGCTTAAAGCGCCATGTTACCAGCCCATCACAGCATTGACTGGATGGATGGCCGGGATTGGCTACGCCGATTGCCAGATTACGTTACTCCCCTATCTCTGCCGTTGCCATAGCAATGAGCCGCTCGATAACGCTCTGAGCATCCAGACTCCCGGCCAGCGGCAGGATAACCGTACGGGCGCCAACCTCACGCACTGCCTCGGCCTCTGGCACCGCCTCATCAGCATAGTCACCACCTTTGACATAAATATGCGGGCGTAGTGCGCGAATCAACGTGGCGGCTGTGTCTTCGTCAAAGAGCACAACGTGATCAACCGGATCCAGGGCGGCAACCAGCGCCAGGCGATCGCGCTCACTATTGATAGGTCGGTTCTTCCCCTTGAGGCGCTGCACGCTGCGGTCACTATTGACGCCAACGACCAAAATGTCCCCAAGCGCTTTGGCCTGACGCAAGAATGTAACATGCCCGGCCTGGAGAATATCAAAGATACCGTTCGTGAACACAATGGTACGCCCTGCCTGCCGCTCTGCTGCTAACCTGGCCATGAGCTGCGCCATTGCGTGCCGTGCCTCTCCTTCTGTTGCCGGCACCCGTGCACGCGGGTAAGAAGCGTGTTCGCGCCGGCTCACCTGTTGGAGCAGTTCGCGCTGCTCCACAACTGCGGTAAACCGCTTCGTAACCGCGATACCTGCTGCATCAAGACCAATACGTGCTGCCTCAACAGGGCTGGCCCCTGCCGCCAGCGCCAATGCCATCGCGGCGGCAAACGAATCGCCCGCGCCAACATCACCTCCGGCCGGAACCGGCCCTGCCGGATGGGCCGGCAGGTGCAGCACAGACCCGTCGCGGCTAACCAGAAGCACCCCTTCTCTGGCCAGGGTGATTGCGGCATGCTCTGCGTGAATCATCGTGAGCAACTGCCGCCCGACGCCTTCCATTTCGGCTACGTCAATGTTATCCTTGCAGACTTGCAAGTTTGCCACGCGTCCCTGCCCAACCAGCAACCGCGCCTCCAGATGATTCGGGGTGACAACAGTTGCATCCGCATCGTGGAAGCGAAGAAGTTCCTTAGAATCTACCAGAAGCACACCTGGCTGTGCCGATCGCAGCGCGCGCAGCCGGTCAATCACCTCCGGCGCGGCAACTCCGTATCCATAGTCGGAGACAACGATCACATCGCAGGCAGAAAAGACCTCTTCCAGGCGTGTGATAAGCTGCCGCCGGCACTCAATAGAGTCATAGGTCATTTCCCCATCGTCAAAGCGAACGACATACTGGCCGTCCGCCAGAATGCGCATCTTATGCAGTGTGCTTGCCGCTTCGTCCTCAACAAGCCAGTCATCGGCAACACCTCGCTGGCGCAGAGCCGACCGCAGCAGTGCACCGGCCATGTCTCGTCCAACAATACCAAGCAGGATAACATCTGCGCCGAGCGCACGAAGATTCGCCGCAGTATTTGCTGCGCCTCCTGGCGCGCGATGCTCTGCCGTCTTCCGCACCACCGGCACAGGTCCCTCACTACAAAGCCGTGCCGCAGTCCCTTCGAAGTAGGTATCGAGCATGACATCGCCAATAACCAGCGCGCGCAGATGACGAAAGCGCCGGACCAGTTCAACCGCAGTGGTCATAGCTCCTCCTGTTGCTCCATCTACCATGCTGATTCCCTGGTATGCTTGCTCCGCTCCATCATGTCATTGCCCCTATGGCATATTGGTAACAACCAGATCAGTGGGATGTTCTACGCTAAAGCGCATTTCGAAAATCCGCTCCTGATCCGGTTGTAACACAAATTCCCAGGTCAACAGGTCCAGCTTCGTGCGTTCGTCTGGCTGTGGACGAATGTCGAGCACACGGACTTTAATCCGCTCATGCTGCGGAACAGGCAGACGATCTCGCAGCGTGATGCGCTCTGGCGTTTGCCGGTAATTGTGGATCTCGGTGCGGTATGTATAAGTGACCCGACGAATATTCGACTGTAAAATGCTCCCCTTATCTACCTCCTTTTCGCGCAGCTCCCGCTTAACCTGGATACTATCATCCACCCCGACGAACAGCTGAAACTCCTCATTGGGGGCGATCTTCTCCAGTTTGGTGACGCCCATGTAGGAGTCACCATGGAAAATATGCGCGCGACCAGGCAATAGCACCCGCTCGGTAATATTGGTAATGGTCGCGCGCAGATGAGCTACCGGGTCTAGAGCCGGCGCGGTAACGTAGTCGAGCACACAGGGCAGCTCGTCGTGGGCAATGGTAATGAGGTGCGGTGAGCCATCAGCGGGCACATCGGCAAAACTCCGCGCATGGAAAAGCACTGTTGCACCTGCCTGCTCTACCGTAGTAGTGGCAGCCTCCGCCGGCGTAGCTGGCGCTGCTGCCAGAGATGCAAAAGGTTGCACACGCGGCGCGCGGCCCATGGCCGGCTGGGGCGTAGCTTCCATCGGAGCGGCCATCGGCAACGGCGTTGGCGGCGGCGTATAAGCATGCAGGTACCACGGCTCCAGCTCAGGAACGCGGGTAACAACGCTGGGACGCGCCGTCGAAAGCGTCAACGCAACATGCTGCCAATCCTCACCCGTGTTCTGGCGTACCAATCCCTGATAGGTCAGCCTCACCTCTCGGCGTTCCGTATCTACACGTACATCATACTGAGGAGTCCATGAGGCACCAGGCACAACATAGCTGAGTTCAAGCGTGAACTCGCCAGGCTCGGGTAGAGTCAGATCAACCGTTGCCGCCAGCCGATCAGGACCACGCCGGCCATTTAACTGCGCCAGCTCGCGCTGTTTTGCCTGAAGTTCACGCTCGACCTGTTGCTGCTGGCGCTTCAAGTCTAGTTCCGCTTCGTTTAGGCTCCGTGTCTGGTCGGCGGCAAAGGTAAAGAATGTACCACAATCTTCCGGTTGCAGCCGATTGAAGGCCAGACCACGGGCAAGATCTCTGGCCGCATGCTCCCCCAGATTACTCAACCAGGTCTGTTGATTATGCAATGCCTGCTGGCGTGCCTCAAGCAGCTGCAACTGATATTGAAGCTCCTCGATTGCTCTCTGCAAAGCGGTAATTGCTTCCTCAGGAGCGGTCGGATGATATTCCGGTGCAACGTCTACCCGCTCAATGCGCGAACCCGCTGGCCCGCTACCGCTGGCACGTACCGAGTCACGGTCCAGTGAGGCCGGCAGTCCCCCGATAACCAGCGATTGTGTTCCAGCATCAAGTGTGGCGCTGCCGCGCCGCTGAACAAGCGCCCGATCAGGAAAAACAGTGACATGCACAATAGGCGCTATGAGCTGCATGATTCCTTCTCCCCCTTAGGTGGCTGGCATGGCTTACCTGCCGATCTATGGACAATATTGCGGTTTTCCTCTTCTCATAATTATCCAGCCATCTGGCAACTGCTGACCGCGGCAGCGCAGGCCAGTCCGCTGCGTACTGCACCCTCCATCGTTGCCGGCCAGCCGGTGTCGGTCCACGACCCGGCCAGAAAGAGGTTGGCGATAGGCGTGCGACAGGGCAATCGGTAGCGCAGCGATCCTGGAGCAGCGGCGAATGTGGCCTGTTTCTCTTTGATGACACGAGCATGGATCAGCCGGGCCGCTTTCAGTTTCGGGAGCACCGACGCCAGTTCTTCTCTGACAGTGCTGATAATGGCATCTTGCGACTGTCTGATCCAGTCATGTGCACCGCTAATTGAGACGGTCAAGTATTGGCCATCTCCCCGCTTGGCCTGTAAGATAGCGCTGCGATTGAAGACCCAGTACGTATCCCGCCGGCCAACAACAGCGGCAAACTCCTCCTCGAATACAGAGCGATCGAACCAGAGATTGACGCCCACGATCGGCGATACACCCAGATAGGCAGCACGAGCAAAAAACGGATGCTTTTGCCAGACTGGCGGCAAAAGACTGGCCAGATGGTAGTGCGGCACGGCCAGTGTGACCGTCGCAGCATCCAGCACAGAACCATCAACGAGCCGCACTCCCTGTGCCCGGCTCTGTTCAATGAGCACCGCAATGGCCCGCCTCCCCAGGATAATTTGCCCCCCATGCGCCTGCAGATAGTTGCATGCGGCGTCAGCGACCAGTTGCGAGAGCCCCACGCGTGCATAGCCTACGTTTGCCCCCCGCGCAGTGCGGAGAAAACCCTCCTGAAACACCATGAACGCCAGACCGGCGCTCACGTCGCGGCTGCGGTCATTAAGCGTTGGCAGAATGATGAGATCCCACAGGTGGGCGATGGCATGCTCGCTTTGCTGATGTGCCTTGAGCCAATCGTAGAAGCTGTAGTTATCAAGCGCCTGCCGTGCGCCTTCTCCCCCAAGCTTGATAAGCAGCAGCGCCTGCATCGCCAGCAGCTTCTCTCGCCAGCTCAGGAATGGCAGCCGCCAGAAGGAGCGGAGCAGGTGGAACGGCGCCGGTAATGGATCGCCGGCAAGAAGCGCCGGCCCGTACTTCGGATCCAGTATTGGCACGCGCAGGCGCCGTTGTTCGCTAACGCGATCAGCTACTCCCAGTCGGGCAAGAAACGCCTTGTATTCGCTGCAACACCCCAGGAAGACATGCTGCCCATTATCTACCTCGGTACCTGTCATTTCATCGCAAAATGACCACGTTTTGCCACCAACAAAGGGCCGCTGTTCTATCAGGGTAACTGGCCGGCCATGCTCTGCTAAAGCGCAGGCAGCGGCCAATCCGGCAAGCCCACCACCGATGACCAGATTCATGGCTGTACCCCCGGCCAGCGGGCCAGTCCGCCAAAGGCACTCCAGATCCAGAGACGCAACATCAGTCTCAGCTTTTCCCCGGTGCTCAGGCTGACACGACCCCGCAACACATCGCAATCCGATGCCAGAATACGGTCCAGGATCTCGGTATAGATGCCCTGGAGCACAGCGGTGCACATGCGCGAGCGCAGCGATAACAAAGGCAAGAGCCGTACACCGCTGGTGAAGTACTTGCGCGCGCGCTCAGCCTGAAAATGAAGCAGGTTACGCAACTGCTCACTGTCTTCCAGGCGCAGGATCTGCTCTTCAGTACAGCCAAACTGTGCCAGTTCATCCAACGGCAGATAAATACGGCCACGCTCAGCATCTTCCCGCACATCGCGCAGGATATTGGTTAGCTGCATAGCAATGCCCAGATCGGTAGCAAAGATTTTCGCACGGGGATCTTGATAGCCAAAGATCTCGATGCAGATAAGTCCAATTACTGATGCTGCCCGGTAACAATAAGTGCGCAGATCTTCAAATGTCACATAGCGCTGCTTGCGTACATCCATCTCCATCCCCTCTATCAAGCCCTCAAAGTAGGCGCGCGGAATACAGTATCGTGTGGCAGCATCTTTCAGTGCGATCAGCACCGGATCATCAGGTGTTCCATAATAACAAACCTGAAGACGACGTCGCATCTCATTCAGCCGGGTAACTTTCTCTTCGAGATCGCTCCCTTCGTCTACGGCATCATCGCACTGGCGGCAGAATGCATAAGCGGCGTAGATGGCCCGCCGTTTCTCGGGCGGAAGTGCGATAAAACCGTAATAAAAATTCTTGGCCTCGCGCTTGGTAATAGTACGGCAGTGCTCATAAGCCTCGAGCACACGTGGCGCGACCGGCGCTGCCATATTCACCTCCTTGGCCTGATCCTTACAACCTTTCCTCACACTCTCTCAAGAAAGAGCTTACGGATCAAGATCTGACAGCTTTTACCATCAACTGGATTTTCTGCCAGGATGATAGAGAGGGGCGGCGCGCAAAGACATCATAACGCACCGCCTCAATCGCATCCAGAATAGCCATACCGCCAAGGCTGAAAAGCATCACAGCCCGGCGTAGTCGGCCATGAAGCGTATCCAGCAGAGCCAGACCCGCAGCAAAGAGATCGCGAGTGCGAGCGATCTCGAACTGCATCAGGCTGATAAAGGCCGCGTTCACCTTCCCCCCAGCCAGGTCATCGCGGCAGTAGCCAAAGCGTTCCAGATCTTCTAGGGGCAGATAGATGCGCCCTTTTGCAGCATCAACACGAATATCCTGCCAGAAGTTGGTCAGTTGTAAAGCGGTACACGTATAATCGGCCAGCCGCAGGCGATCGGGCGTCGCCATTCCAGCAAGGTACAGGTACATATGTCCAACCGGATTAGCTGAATACTCGCAGTAATTGAGCAGATCTGCATAGGTCGGATATAGCTGCTGTCGCTGATCCATGCGATTTGCCTCAATGAGACGCAAAAATGGTTCCGGTGGTATGTGGAAACGCTGGATAGTCTGTTGCAAAGCAATGAGAATAGGATGATCCGGCTGGCCACCATAGCAGCGGCGCAGATCGCTTTCCCAATTATCCAGCAGGGCCAGGCGATCCCCCTGCGCCTCATCACCGAGGTCGTCCGTCTGACGGCAGAAGGCATAGACGCTGGCAACATGCGGGCGCAGCTCACGCGGCACCAACCATGAGAGCACACTAAAGTTCTCATAATGGCTGCGCGCCAGTCGTTCACAGCAAGCAAAAGCTTCGTCTACCGTTACCCGTGTTGTCGTTGCTGCCAAAGTGCCAATCCTCCTTTCGGCTCTAACCTCCTGGCTCCCTGCCCTGCAGGGCCAGGGGATATGCCAGCAGAACGTATGGTTCCCTGCATCCCTTCTGCTGACTCCTGGTTGGCTACCGGAACAGACCAGCATCCGCTGGTTCGCCAGACACAATAGCGCCCAAGCGCAGTCAGCGGAAAGTAGTTCCGATAAAGGTGATAGTTGATCATGAAGGCGCGCGGGAAGCCGGTGCCGGTAAACCAGGGCTCATCCCATGAGCCATCTTCCCGCTGCGTTGTAATGAGATACTGAATGCCATCCTCTATCGCCTGCCTCGCAGGCTTATCGCCTGGCTCAGTGGCAGCCAGTAATGCCAGCAGCGCCCAGGCCGTCTGCGATGCCGTAGTCGCACCCTTACCGCGCAGGTCTGGCTTATCATAGGTTGCACAGTCTTCACCCCAGCCGCCGTTGGGCTGCTGGTGTTCCAGCAGCCAGTTCACTGCGCGCCGGATGTTATCGCTATGCATGTCCATGCCCAGCGCTCGCAGCGCTGGCAAGACTGCACCCAGCCCATAGATATAGTTAACACCCCAGCGTCCCCACCAAGAACCATCTGGTTCCTGCGTACGGTGCAGATAAGCCAGCCCACGAGCAACAATCGGATCAGCAGGACTGTAGCCCATGACACCGAGCATCTCAAGCACGTGGGCTGTGACATCCTCGGATGGCGGATCGAGCACTTCGCCAAAGTCACAAAAGGGAATCTGGGTGATGACCCGCCGCGTATTGTTGCGGTCGAAAGCTGCCCAGCCACCGTTACTGCTCTGCATACTCACCGTCCACTCAATGCCACGCTGCATGGCAATCTCGTAGCGCCGCCGATCAGCAGGTGGAAACGCGATGCGCCGCAGTGCCAGCAACACCTCAGCAGTGTCGTCCGTATCAGGATAAAGATCGTTAGCAAACTCAAAAGCCCAGCCTCCGGGCCGTCCGGTATGGTTTTTGACCTGCCAGTCGCCACCACTGAAGATCTGTTCACCAAGGAGCCAGCGCCCCGCCCGTACCAGTGCCGGATGGTCTGCCGGCAGGCCCGAATCGCGCAGCGCAATGGTCGCCAGCGCGGTATCCCAGACGGGTGAGAGACAGGACTCGGTCCAGAACATCTCTTCGGTTTCGTGGGCAAAGCCCTCGAAGCCTTGCATCCCTTTGGCGATAACCGGATCGTCAGGCTTGTAGCCAATCGTAGCGAGGCCAATCAGCGAGTAGACCCATGGCGGCTGGATGCCGCCCCAGCTCCCATCCTCCTCCTGATGCGTGATCACCCAGCGCGCGATCCGTGCGATGGCCCGCTGTCGCAGCGATGTCTGGCGTCGCTCACGGAGCGGGCGGAAGGGTTGCGGAGTATAGAAACGCTCAAGCTGATGCAGTGCCTTATCTAGCAGACCAAATGCCCGTTTCCAGCTCAGAAGTGGCGCATTGGCAACATTGGGCAGCGTATAGTTATGACGATCCTCGGGCCGGCAATAGAGTTCATCAAGGCGGGCGTAATCCGGTATCGGGCGTACTGGCTTCTCCGTAAGCACGATATACAGTGGCGTGATCGTACCACGCGCCCAGCAGGCAAAATCATAAATATTGAAAGGAAACCAGGATGGAAGGTAGATGAGTTCCGGTGGCATGGCCGGTAGCCCGGCCCAGTCATACTGGCCGAAGAGCGCGAGCCAGAGCTTGGTAAAAATGCGCGCCTGCGGAATCCCCCCTTGCGCCAGAATAAATGCGCGCGCACGCTCCATATAGGGCTCGTCTGGCGAGACCCCGGTCATCTTCAGCGCAAAGTACGCCTCAATAGTGGTGCTCAGGTCGCCGGGCGCACCATAATAGATACCCCATGTGCCATCTGCTCGCTGGTGATGACGCAGGTAGTTGGCAATCTTGCGCCAGCGCTCCGGATTCGGAATACCCAGAAAGTGTGTCAACAGTAGGTACTCTGCCGTAATCGTCACGTTGGATTCGAGTTCCCCCCACCAGTATCCGTCAGGATGCTGGATGCTCAGCAGGTAACTCTGGGCCCGTTCAATAGCATCGCTGAGGGCTTTGTCCGCAATAGGAGAACCGTGGCTCTCTCCGCTAGCCTCTACCGTTCGCCTGTAGGAACCATCGATTACTGCCATCACTCTACCTCTTCAATTGATAAAGGCACCCCTTATTGGTGCCTGGAGCACCCCCTTCTGCTGGCTCATGCCCCGGTGCAGCGACAGATATCATTTCAGTACCTCGTGCCGGGCACATGAATTGAAGCAGGTACAGCAATAGATATCTCGTTCAGGGCATAGATAGAAAGGAAAATGCCCCTACAGTCCAGCTACATACCCATGCTGATAGAACCACTCAACAGCACGTGCTAACGCATCTTCCACCGGCGTTTGGGGGAGCGATAGCTCGCGCACCGCCTTTGTTGCATCAAAGTACATATGGCGCGCCGCCATATGGACGGCAGCCACTGGTACATCCGGCGTGCGGCCAAGGACCCGGCCCATCAACCATTCATCGACATAAGCAATGCCGAGCGCCAGATGATAGGGCAGACGCCAGCGCGGTGCCCGCCGACCGGTGATGGTAGCCAGCGCCATCAGGATCTCACGCAAGGTCATATTGCGGTTGCCGAGAATGTAACGTTCACCAATACGCCCTTTTTCGTATGCCAGTAAATGGCCACGTGCCACATCCTCAACCGCAATCAGGTTCAGCCCCGTATCCACATAGGCGGGCATACGCCCGCGTAAGAAATCCAGCACAATCTTTCCCGTTGGTGTGGGCTTGACGTCTCGTGGGCCTACTGGCGCAGAGGGATTAACGATCACAACCGGCAATCCCGCTCGCGCCAGCCGCAAAACCTCCTGCTCAGCGGCATATTTACTCTGCTTATAAGCTCCAGCAAGCTGCGCCGCCTGCACCGGGCTCTCCTCGGTGCCAGGTGTGCCGTCAGCCGGAATACCAATAGTGGCCACCGTACTGGTATATACCACGCGCTCTACACCCTGACGTAGTGCCTCTGTGAGGAGACAGCGAGTACCCTCAACGTTGGTGCGATGCATTTCCTCCGCATCCCTTACCCAAAGTCGATAATCTGCTGCGACGTGAAAAACAACATCGCAACCATGTACCGCGCGCTGCACAGCGGCAGGGTCACGGAGATCTCCCCAGCATGGCTCAGCACCATCAGGCAATGGATTACGCTTACCACTGCCCGTTTGCGGACGAACGAAAGCCCGCACCGCAAAGCCCGCATCGAGCAGTGTGCACGCCACATGATTGCCAATGAAACCGGTCACGCCGGTTACCAGGGCACGTTTCATCATCGATCAAAATCTAAAAAACACTCCCTGGAGCCCTCCTTGCCTTGAACACCGGCTCGGGTACCTGTTGACCCGAACACTGCACAGAGAGCTCCGCTTGTTAATAGCTGATCGCGAAATGGAGCAATGCGCGGGTCAATGCACGTGCTGCCCGCCATGAATGTATGCCAAGGAGGCACAGATTGCCGATCTGGCGCGGGTGCCGCCATAGATAGCCACACATCGCTCGCGTGTGCGGCTGGCCCTGCCTATCCACCAGATCCATGAGTGGCGGAAGTTGCTGGTCGAGGGTATCGGAGACCGCACGGATATTGAGAAACGGCACCCCTCTTGCAGCGGCCCGTTGTGCTACCCAGTAGCTCTCCATATCTATGACAACGACGGCAAATTGCCAGCCCAGCCACTCTTTCATCTGGCGGTCGGTGACCAGTTCGGGCACGGTGAGTGCTGCCCCTCTGGCGACACGAGCCAGCGAGTGTGAGCCACGCCAGTATCGCCTGGTGGGCAGAGCCTGCTTCCAAAGTGAGACCAGCCGCTGATCGCTGCTGATAGGTCCCTCGAGGGCAAAAGCTTCGTCCGCCCCTCGCTGTGCCTGCCCCACCTTATGGAATGGAGCAGCAGCCGGCAGATAAGAAGGCATATGGTTCAGACCATATTGCTGTGTACAGATAATGACATCACCGGCACGCAGGTTGCGAACGACTGCGCCGGCAAAGCCAGCGGTCAGCAATGCGGCCGGTTTGTAATGTGTCAATACATAGTCCGCCGCCTGTTCGGCGCTTTGACGCCCCATACCACTCGTAACCAGCACCACCTCGCTCCCTTTGCCCCCTGCTCTGCCATCTGAACCCTGGCCATTTGCAGCCGAGGCTGCCCTGGTCATAAGCAACCGGAGCACAGGATGGGCTTGACCAGAAAAGCGGGAGCGCAGATCGTTGGCCAGAAAGCCCTCAACGATGGTCATGCACTCATGCTGCACGGTATGGCTACGCCGAAGGTGGCGGCGTAGACCGCGCAACTCGGTCTCCAGAGCCGCTAGAATCGCGATCATTGCCGCCTCCTTTCGTAGGAGCAACCGGCAAAGGTTGCCCTGCCTGTACAATTGTTCGTTTCTATCCAGGCTCCCTACTATCATGCACTGGAAGGTCCCTCCCCTATACCGGCGCCATGCCCTTCAGCATATGCACGAGTTGTCCGGGATGTTTCATCGCCTCAACAATAGTTGCCGTCTCATAGCCGCAATGCATCATGCAGTTGGCACAGCGTGGATCGCGCCCAAAGCCATACTTCTCCCAGTCTGTCTCTTCCATCAACTCCTTAAAGGTCTGGGTGTGCTTATCGGCTATCAGGTAACATGGTGAGCGCCAGCCAGAGACGGTATAAGTCGGGCTGCTCCATGCGGCGCAACGCGGATACTCACGCTCGCCACGCAGGAATTCCAGGAAGAGCGGGTTGTTATAAAATTTCACTTTCCGCGCTTTAGCACGATCATATACCTGGCGGAAGACTTCAATGGCCTTATCACGGGGGAGGAAGACATTTTCCGTGACCGCCTGATAGTCGTACCCGGGCGAAACAATGCAGCCCTCGATGTTCTCCTTGGTCAGAAATTCAAAGAGCTCCACCAGATCATCGGGATCGCTATCTTTATAGATAGTTGTGTTAGTGCAGACCCGATAGCCAAGCTTGATCGCCTCGCGCATGGCCGCGACAGCTTTATCAAAGACCCCCTGCCGGTTTACCGACCAGTCGTGAATCTTGCGCATGCCATCCAGATGGACCACATAGCAGAACTGTTTGTGTGGCTTGATCTTCTTGAAGGACCGTTGCATCAGGAGACCATTAGTGCACAGATAGACATAGCGACCCTGCTGAATGAGTCCCTCGACGATCTTATGGATCTCAGGATGAATCAGCGGCTCCCCCCCAGGGATAGTGACAATGGGTGCGTCAACCTCATCGGCAATGCGCAGGCACTCTTCGACAGAGAGTTTCTTGTGGAAAACCGCCGCATACTCGCGGATACGGCCACATCCTACACATTCAAGATTGCAGAGTTCGAGCGGCTCCAGAAAGAGCGTCATCGGAAACTTATCGTGGCCCAGAAGCTTTTGCTTCATTAAATAACCGGCGATAGTTAAGTCCATGCTCAGTGGTCTTGTCATCTATTTCCCCCTTACTCATAATGTTCAGCAGATAGCTGCCTCCAGCTGCTGGGCTGGTCATGCTCTTATCACCGACCAGCCCACCGCAATGAGGGCCCCAGGACAACTCTGCTGGTCACCCCGTGCAGGAGTCAGCCATTGCTGGCTCAATGGTGCCGATCCAGGAGAAACGTGGCCAGCTCAGCAAAGGCATCCATGGCCCATGACGGTAGCCCGGCGGCTTCCAGCTCGGTCATAGCTGCGGTGCATGCCTCGGCGGCAAGCTCCCTGGTCGCTGTACGGGCACCGGTATGCTCCAGCAGTTGTAAGATCTGCACGACTGCCGACTCATCAATATCTGGTCGGGTAGAGAGCGCGACTAAGGTGTCGCGGTCAATGCCATGAGCGTGCTCGAGGGCGTAAATGATGGGAAACGTCTTTTTATGCCGCCGCACGTCATTGGCCGTCGGTTTCCCCGTCTCGGTATCAGCACCCCATATGCCCAGGATATCATCACCAATCTGGAATGCACGTCCGAGCTGTGCGCCGGCACGGCGCAAATGCTCCATACGGGTGCGATCCGCTGTTCCTAGATATGCGCCAATGTGCATGGCGCTCTCAATCAGCGCACCGGTTTTGCGGTCAATCATCGCCAGGTAGTCCTGCACACTAATATCGAGCCGCTGCTCAAAGGCCAGATCCATATGCTGGCCCTCAATGAGCCGCAAACAGGCCTCATTGAGCAGCCGCCAGACGTACAGGACCTGTTCTGCACTATAGCCAGTCTCCGTCAACTGATGGATGGCCAGCTCACCGAGTGCAAAGAGCGCATCCCCGGCATTGATGGCCTGCGCCTGCCCCCAGATAGCCCATACAGTGGGGCGATGGCGACGCTCAGTATCACCATCCTGAACGTCATCATGAACAAGCGAGAAATTATGAATAAGTTCAATACCGGCTGCTGCTGGCAGGGCACGCTCCCAGTCGCCGCCCACTGCCTCGCAGGCGATGAGACAGAGAGTGGGGCGCAGCGCCTTTGCCGTTGAGCCGGGTGCTGAGTGGCCAGCGGCATCTACCCAGCCAAGATGATAGCGCAGCATGCGCGTAAAAATGCTCTCGTCGACCGGAACCAGCCGGCGCAGCATCTGATCAATGGCCGGACGGTAGCGCTCAAAGAGTGCCGGGATCTGCGGGCCGACCGTTAAAGGCATTTGTGACAGTGGATAAGGTTCGCGAGTCGTTGCGTCCTCCTTTCTGTTCACCCAGTCGTTGCGGGTATACGCCGTCCATGCTTCCTGCAATTCTTATACCTGGCGTATGCCAGGCATAAAAGCGAAATGGAGGTTACCCCTCTCGACCACCGGTTGCTCAGCCGCTATAATAGCAGATATTCGTTGAGGAGGCGAGAGATGCTGGCAAGAGTACAAAGCTGTGCGGTTATCGGGCTGGAAGGTGCTATTGTCGAAGTCGAAGTGGATATCGGGCATGGCTTGCCCGTCTTTACCATCGTTGGCTTGCCCGACGCTGCTGTACAGGAAGCCAGAGAACGCGTTCGTGCCGCGATCAAAAATACCGGGTGCATCTTCCCCATAAAGCGGATCATCGTCAACCTGGCGCCGGCAGATCTGCGTAAAGAGGGGCCGGCCTACGATCTGCCCATCGCCGTCGCCATCTTGATGGCGTCGGAGCAGATTCCACCGGATATGGGATCCTGGATCTTTCTCGGCGAACTGAGTCTCGACGGTAGCCTGCGTCATGCCCATGGCATCCTTCCTATGGTTGCACTTGCCCGCGAGAAGCAGATACAGCACGTCTTCGTGCCCGCAGCCGATGCTGCTGAAGCAGCGCTGGTTCAAGGAGTAACCATCTACCCGGTTGAACATCTGGCGCAACTGGTCGCCCATTTGCGTGGCGAACGTCGCATCGAGCCATATCGCGTCGCGCCTGATGCTCTTACTATCCCCGATGCAGTCATCTATAGCCAGGATATGGCCCACGTACGTGGCCAGGAACATGTCAAACGCGCACTGGAGGTGGCCGCCAGCGGTGGTCATAATATTTTGATGAGTGGACCACCCGGATCCGGCAAAACGCTCCTCGCCCGCGCGACGCCTTCGATTTTACCGCGCATGACCATTGAAGAGGCGTTGGATGTGACGCGCATCTATAGTGTCAGCGGTATGCTGGCTCCCGGCGTGCCACTGATCACCCAACGGCCGTTTCGCTCTCCTCATCATACCATAAGTCACGCCGGGTTGGTAGGTGGCGGACGCTGGCCACGCCCCGGCGAGATCAGCCTGGCACATCGCGGTGTGCTCTTCCTAGACGAATTACCAGAGTTCGGCCAGAACGTGCTGGAAGTGTTGCGCCAGCCACTGGAGGATAAAGTCGTGACGATCTCGCGTGCCCAGGGCACTGTCACCTTCCCAGCGAACTTCATGCTCATCGCTGCCATGAATCCCTGCCCCTGTGGTTACTCCTCTGATCCTACCAGAGAGTGTACCTGCTCGCCCAGCCTGATAGCAAGGTATCAGAAGCGAATTTCTGGACCATTGCTGGATCGCATCGATATCCAGGTCGAGGTGCCACGCGTAGACTATGAGAAGCTGGCGGATAAGCGCACAGCAGAAGATTCGGCGACAATTCGTGCCCGCGTGCAGGAGGCGCGTGAGCGGCAACTTCAACGATTCAAAGGCACAGCGATTACCTGCAATGCCGAGATGGGGCCAGCAGAAGTGCGCCAGTATTGCGAGATCGCGCCGGCAGCGCAAGGACTGCTCCGCGCAGCAATGCAGCAGCTTCAGCTTTCTGCCCGCGCTTTCCATCGCATCTTGAAACTGTCACGGACTATCGCCGACCTAGCTGGCGCAGAGATCATCGCCCCAAATCACCTGGCCGAAGCCATCCAGTACCGCCCGCGCATCCAGACGATGTGACCTGAGCCAACCTGACCCCTCGCTCTCAGGCGCGTTTTGGGAGGCGCCCTGCACGGCAGGGACGCCGCCACTGACATCTTCCCTTCAGGGAAGGGGAGCCAGGGGGGAGATCTGTACCGCCCCACATACCCCATCGTGCCCATCGCCCCAAACGCGGCAGGAAGAGGAAGGCCCCCTCTCCATCGCGGATGGAAAGGAACGAGCGCGGGAGGTGAGACCTAGAGAGGAGCAGAGCGCCCATCGCCCCAAAACTGTCAGGGGATGAGAGAGAGCCTCCCCATCCCCAGATGCCCAACCTCCACCTTCGTCTCCCCCCGCTCCACCAGATCCGCCAGCGCGCGACCAATGGCAATGGCAAATTTGAACCCATGGCCACTGAAGCCGGCGCCGATCGCAATATGTGGCCGACCAGGCAGCGTATCGACGATGAAGTTCTCATCGGGTGTATTGGTGTAGAGGCAGGTGCTGGGGTCGAACGGCTCGCCCGCAGCATCGGGAAGATACTGCTCCAGATAGGCACGCAGGCGCTCAGTTACACCCGGACGCGGCTCCTGCGTGTAGTTTTCCACATCCAGGTAAAAGCCATCGTGATGGAAACCAATCTTTATGCCCGGCGCACCCAGAATCGGGAACCCATAGGTCGTTTCCTCACGATGATGGATCCAGATAGGGAAGCGGTCCGGCATGAAAGAGGCCACGTTGGCGCGAGGACGGAAGTACACAACCTGCTCCTGGGAGACACGCAGCGGTAGCTCCCGACCCAGATCGCGCAGCACCCGATTGGTCCAGGCACCACAGGTGATGATCAGATGCGCGGCACGGTAACGATCCCGCGTCGTCGTGACTTCAACGCCATCATCATGCGGACTGATCTGCATGGCCGGCTCCTGATCACGAACGGTAGCGCCATAGGCTATGGCACACCCTACCATCACCTGAACGCAGCGGGTAGGGTTCAGGACGCCCGTATCAGGCGAATAAACGGCAATAGCCTCATCGCCCAGATGCCACTGCGGATAGCGGCTGGCCAGCGCGGATCGCTCAAGCTGCTCCCAGCAGCTGCCCGTAGCCTGTAAGGTAGCGGCCACAGCGAGCACCTCTTTGCGCCCGACTGCAGTCTCGCCAATATCCAGACCACCAATCTCGCGGAGCAGTGGCTCCCCGGCATCAGCCTCCAGCGCGCGCCAGAGCGGTTTGGACTGAATAGCCAGCCGGGCATAGGCTGGCTCGCTATAAGCATAGCGGAAGATGCGCGACTCACCATGGGAGCTGCCACGATTGTGCGCGATAGCAAACTGTTCCAGCAACAGAATATGCCGCCCGTCGCGGGCTAAATGATAGGCTGCGGCGCTGCCCATAGCGCCAGCACCCAGCACAATGGTATCAAAACTATCGTAGTACACAGAATCTCCTCTTGCTTCCGCTAACTCACTCTCAGACCCGGTGAGTTCATAAGCATCGCAAAATCCAGCGGCCTCTTCATGAATAATAATCTTGCCCGTTCGCCAATGCCTCGTAGTCCGCAGGCGTGTCCACATCTGGTGGCAGCGGGCGGCCAACCTCGACCCTATGTACCTGATCAGGATTGCGATCAAGAATCTTCCAGGCGGCTTTATCACCATGCAGGGCAGCAAGGTCAGGAAAGAGCTGACGATTGAACAGAAGGGGATGACCAGGGATACCTTGATAAGCGGCGACAACAATGAGGCTACCGCCGGCGCGCCAGGCATCAGCGACATGGCCGATTATCTCGACATCTACGCCAGGCTGGTCGCCCAGCAGAATCATGACGCCATCAGTATCTGGATCAGCGGCGGCCAGACCGGTGCGATATGAGGCAGCGCACCCTTCGTGAAACTCAGAGTTGATAATGGGCCGTGCGCGATGGAGCGTTAAACCGGCAAGAATTTGATCGCGGGCGTGGCCAAGCACAAGCAGCACTTCATCAAGATCCGGGCTGGCTTCAGCCTGGGCTACAGTCCAGCCGAGGAGCGTTGTACCCCGGTAAGGCAAAAGTTGTTTGGGCTGGCCAAAACGACACGAAGAGCCTGCCGCCAGCACCAGTCCGGTGAGAAATGGACGCTTGCTCATAATACCTCGAATCTAGCCTGGCAGCCGGCACAACAGAAGTAGTAGATCTGGCCGTTACGCTCGGTCTTGTAGCGGGCGGTGGCAATGTCCACAGTCATACCACAGACGGGATCGATTGCCTCAGCGCGCGGCATTGTTGCCTCGCTTACCTGTTGACCGATCCGCTGACGGCGGACCTCCAGCAGCTCGGCCATGACGCTAAAGGCGATCTCTGCTGGCAACAGCGCCCGGCCCGGTAGACCTTGTGGCCGCTTAAGCCGGCTCCGGTGCTCCGCGGGCATACCGCGTTCCTGTAGGTAAGCCAGTATCGCAGCCAGGCGCTTCTGGCTGGCCACCAGACCAACATAGCTGGCGGGGCTCTCCAGGGCGGTCTGAACTGCCTCCTCGTCGTATTCGCCAATGGTTGCCACGACCACATAGTTACGCACAGTCAACTGCGGCTTAAGGGCCTCGAGGCTCTGGACAAGCCGATTTGCGGTGGGGAAAGCGTCCATATCAGCGTGCGGGTCGCAGGCCCATACGGCAAAGTTCAGCAGGGAGCCAAGCCTGGCCAGTACTCTGGCCACAGGAGAGGAGCCAACCACAACCAGCTCGATCCTGGGCAGAAATGGTTCAATAAAGATCTGGAGTTCGCCCTGTCCGGCACAGGTCATCGCCACCGGGATCACGCCGACTTCCCTCCGCCTTTCAGCCTTGATGGCCATCATCCCTCCTGCCTCTCCTTTAGGAGAAGGAAGAGAAGCGGGAGCATCCGGGCTTAGCACGACCAGGCGCGGCGAGCCGTCTGCCAGAGCTTGCAACCCTTGATGGATAACGGTGGGTTGGGCGCAGTGGCCGCCTATCCATCCTTGGAGTGTCCCATCGGGCAGGATGATGGCACGGTCACCAGGTATGCCGGATGCAGGCTGACTGGCGGCAACGACTGTTGCCAGCGCAAAAAGACGACCTTCCGCGCGGAGTCGCTGGACCTCGTCTAAAATATCGGAATGCATGTCGGACCTCTGGATCCCTTCCTTTGTGAATAGAAGAGGAAACCACCAGGGGGCACCCACAAGAGTGCCCCTAGAGGCCCCACCATCCCCTGACTGCCAGGATAGGCCACTACGTGGCAGGAGCGGTGGAACGCACTTCAAGCTTCTGGCGGAGACAATCAAAGAACTTCTCCGTGAGCTTACGAGCTGTACCCTCCAGCAATCGGGCACCTACACTGGCGATCTTGCCGCTGACATCGACATTCATACTCCAGGTCATGGCAGTGATCGTCTCGGTCTCAGCTTTGAGATCCATGCTGCTGCTCATGTCCACAGCGCTGCCGGCGGCCACGCCATGGCCGATCATCGCAGCATGGTGGGGCGGACGCAGGTCATTGAGAACCACATCCAGCGTGAACGTAGCCTTCACCGGCCCGACTGCAACTCCCACTCGCGGCTTGAAATGCTCAGACGAGAGAACCTCCATCGACTGAAAGCCAGGGGCACACTCAGCCACACGATAGGGATCCATCAAGAACTCCCAGATCGTCTCGATGGGTGCCTTGATCGTCTGTTGACCCTCAAAATGCATCAGCTAAACCTCCACCAGCCCATGCTGCTCGAGAATCTGGTAGACCTTCCAGGGTGTGATAGGAATATCGAGATGCGTCACGCCCAGATGGCTCAGGGCGTCTACCACCGCATTGACAATCGCTGGTGGTGCGCCAACGGTGGCCGACTCGCCCACACCCTTGGCCCCCAGTGGATGATGCGGCGAGGGGGTGCAGGTCTTGGCTGTCTCCCAGGCAGGAGTCTCCATCGCCGTGGGAAGCAGATAATCCATGAACGTCCCCTGCTGAATGTTGCCGTTCTCATCATACGTGATGGCTTCCATCAGTGCCGGCGCCATGCCCATCGTAAGGCCACCGTGGATCTGGCCCTCGACGATCATAGGGTTAATGATGTTACCACAATCATCTACGGCCAGGAACCGTCGAATCTTCACTTCGCCAGTGCCACGGTCAATATCTACCACACAGATATACGCACCAAATGGAAAGGTCAGGTTGGGCGGATCGTAGTAGCAGACGGCCTCTAGCCCTGCCTCCATGCCCAGCGGATGATTGGTATATGCGGCAAAAGCTACCTCGGCCATGGTCTTGGACCGGCTCGGCGTACCCTTCACCTGAAACTTGTAGTCGCGCCACTCGATATCATCCGGGCTGGCCTCGAGCAGATGGGCAGCAAGGAGCCTGGCCTTTTCGCGAATCTTGCGGGCGGCCACTGCCGTCGCAGCACCGGCAGTGGGGGTGCTCCGACTGGCATAGGTGCCCAGACCATACGGAGCGGTGTCAGTATCGCCGTGCTCAACGACAATTTGCTCAACCGGCAGGCCCAGCTCTTCGGCTACGATCTGCGCGAAGGTCGTCTCATGTCCCTGCCCCTGCGTCTGTACACCAATACGCACGATTGCCGAGCCAGTCGGATGAACGCGGATCTCACAGCTATCAAACATCTTGATACCCAGGATGTCGAATGTATGCGACGGCCCGGCACCGACAATCTCCGTAAAGGTAGAGATGCCGATGCCCATCAGCTCACCCCGGGCACGCTTCTCAGCCTGCTCACGCCGGAGATCGGCATAACCAATCCGCTCCATTGCCAGCCGCAGCGCCGCTGGATAGTTGCCGCTATCATATTCCCAGCCAGTTGCCGACTTATAGGGAAACTGCTCAGGCTGGATAAAGTTCTTCAAACGCAGCTCGGCAGGATCCATCTGCAATTTGTCCGCCAGAATATCCACCATGCGCTCAATAGTATGCACTGCTTCCGTGACGCGGAAAGAGCAGCGATAGGCCACGCCGCCAGGCGGCTTATTGGTGTAAACCCCATCTACCTGAATGTGTGCGGCCTGGAGCTGATAGGAACCGGTGCAGACACTGAAAAGGCCAGCAGGAAACTTCGAAGGGTTGGCTGCCGCATCGAATGCCCCGTGATCAGCGATGGTCTTGACACGCAAAGCAGTCATCGTGCCATCACGCTTCGCAGCTAGCTCGGCAGTGATGTGATAGTCGCGTGCAAAACTATCAGCCTGAAGGTTCTCTGAGCGATCCTCGATCCATTTGACAGGACGGCCCGTCTGAATGGCAGCAACAGTCGCAATCACATAGCCAGGATACACAGGCACCTTGCCGCCAAAACCGCCGCCAATGTCCGGCGAGATAATGCGGATCTTATGCTCAGGAATGCCGCTCACCAGCGAGAAAACTGTACGGATGGCATGAGGCGCCTGAGTGGTCATCCAGACAGTCAGCTTCCCCGAGACCTTGTCAAAGGAGGCAACACAACCACATGTTTCAATCGACGATACATGAATGCGTGGAATGTACAGATCCTGCTTGACGATGACCTCCGCCTCCTGAAACAGCTCATCAGTACGTGCGCGGTCGCCGGCCTCCCAGTGCCAGATGTGGTTGCTCTTCGTCTCGCGGTCGGGGCGAACCAGCGGCGCATCCGGCTCCAGAGCCTTGTGTGGATCTACTACCGGTGGAAGTGGCTCGTACTCAACATCCACCAGCACAGCGGCGTCGGCGGCGATGTAACGATCGGTGGCAATGATGGCTGCCACCTCCTGAGCCTGATAGACCACACGGTCCACAGGCAGCACCATTTGCCGATCACTCATCAGCGTCGGCATCCAGGCGAGGCCTGCGGCATCAAGATCTTTGCCGGTGATGACGGCCAGGACCCCGGGAAGCGCCAGAGCCTTGCTGGCATCGATGTTGAGAATTCTGGCATGGGCGTAGGGGCTGCGGACAATATCCATATAGAGCATGCCGGGCAGCTTAATATCATCCACATAGGTACCCTTGCCACGAATAAAGCGGGGATCTTCCTTGCGTTTGACACTGTGGCCAAGACCACGTACTTGGACGCTCATTGTTTGCTCCCTTTCGTCAATACGATACCTGGGGATATCGTTACACCTCATCGGTGCGGCAGGGCCTGATCAGCTATCCGACGGGGGTAGCCTGGGCAGCACGGAGCTTATTAGCAGCGTACTGGATAGCCTTTACAATGTTGACATAGCCGGTACAACGGCAGAGATTGCCGGAGATAGCGCGACGTATCTCCGCCTCGCTGGGATTAGGATTGCGCTCCAGCAACGCAACGGCGGTCATCATCATACCGGGCGTGCAGAAGCCGCACTGCAAGCCGTGTTCTTCCCAGAAGCCTTCCTGCACAGGATGCAACTGACCGTCATGTTCCAGACTCTCAACAGTGCGAATTTCGGCGCCATCTACCTGGACCGCCAGCAGCGTGCACGATTTAGCGGGGACGTTATCCACCAGAACAGTGCAGGCGCCGCAGCTGGTGGTATCACAGCCAATATGGGTGCCGGTAAGATTGGCCACCTCGCGAATGAAGTGGACCAACAGGAGGCGAGGCTCAACCTCTGCCTCATAGAGCTGCCCATTAATTATCAACCTGATTCGATGGCTCATCATCGTGATTCCTCCATGGGAAACATTGTTGGCAGAGGCACCCGTGAGCAGATCTCCTGCCCCCATTTTGCCCTGCTCACCGCTGCAACAGCAGGAAACAGGGAGCCTGTGGCACGTGTAGCTCACGCCAGCGCGCGCTGGACCGCTTTGCGCAGCGCTCGTGCCGTGAGCGTACGAACCATCGCTCGCTTGTAATCTGCCGTCCCGCGTAGATCCGCTGTGGGGTCTGCCGCTGCCGCTGCGAACCTGGCGGCCTCTCGAATGGCCTCCTCATCCAGCCGTTTACCGATCAAAAACCGCTCGGCCTCAACCGGCCGGATCGCTTTGGGTCCCACGTTGGTCAGACCCAACCCCGCCTGGGTGCAGATATCGCCATCAAGGGTGATCTGCGCGGCCACTGCCGCAATAGCGTAGTCACCCACTTTGCGCTCAAGCTTGCAATAGGCCGATCCAGTATGCGGCTGTGGCTGTGGTACGTGAATCTCTACCAGCACCTCTTCCGGGGCTAGGGACGTCTCAAAGGTATCGACCAGAAACTCATCAATGGGAATGCTGCGTCGTCCATTGGGCCCCTCAGCTACTACAGTGGCTCGCAGAGCCAGCATGGTCGCCGGGTGATCGTTGGCAGGGTCAGCGTGAGCCAGGTTACCGCCAACTGTAGCAAAATTGCGGACCAACGGATCGGCAATAAATTCGCTCGTCTCATAGATGGCCGGATAACGCTGCTGCACCAGCGCCGCATGCTCGATGGTCGCCTCACGTACCATTGCGCCTATCACAAGCTCGCCATCGCGCTCTTCCAGCATGTTGAGGCCGGGGACTTTGCGCAGGTCAATGAGATATGCAGGGTTTGCCAGGCGGAACTTCATCAGGGGAATCAGACTTTGCCCTCCAGCCAGAATCTTGGCTTCATCAGCATACTGTTGGAGGAGCGCGATTGCCTCTGGCAGAGTTGCCGGGGCAAAATACGCGAAGCTGCCGGGGATCATCACTGCCCTCCTTTGGAGCACAGATGGACGCCCACAAGAACGCCCGTGTGAACTTACTTGCGCCGTTGCTTTCTCCAGGATGCGCTATGGCTCAGGATCGCGCGGTGTTTCTCGCTCTTTCTGAACTGTTTGTCGGACAGGACTCCATTATTGATGTATGCTGCCCCCTGATACATACTGTACCAGCGCAAATATCGGTTGTCAATCATAGCTGGCAGAGCTCCTCACATTATCGGCTTGCACTTTGTGAGCGTACAGCCGATAATATGAGGAGCAGCACAGGTATGATTGAGGCAAATTGATGGCTGAAGAGCGTGAATCAACCCGAACAGACAGAGAGGGGGCAGCCTATCGTAGCAGCGCTGAGAGCCGGGCGCAGCTCGTGGCGCAATTGCAAGCGATGGGCATCGTGCGCAGCGAAGCCCTGGCGATGGCCCTGCAAGCCGTTCCCCGCGAAGCCTTTGTGCCAGCGATCGCCAGCAGTGAGGGGGTAGCTCGCGTTTATCTGGACGAGCCCATCATCATCAAACGTGATGAGCGGGGCATGCCGCTCAGCTCATCATCGGCCCCTTCGATGATGGCCATTATGCTCGAACAATTGGCTGTGCAGCCCGGCATGCGCGTGCTCGAGATTGGTACCGGCACCGGCTACAATACCGCTATTCTGGCGGAGCTGGCCGGCCCTACTGGCAAGATAACCACCATTGATATCGATCCGGAACTTGCTGAGAAGGCCCGTGCCCATCTGGCCGCCGCCGGCTATCACTGGGTGCAGGTCCTTTGCGCCGATGGCACCAATGGCTACCCTGCCGCAGCTCCCTATGATCGCATTGTAGTTACCGCTGCTGCTCCTGACATTGAGCCGGCATGGATTGAACAGCTGGCTGAAGGCGGACGCCTGGTGCTGCCCCTCGAGCTGTACCGCTATCAGCGCTCACAGCTCTCGCTCGCCTTGGAAAAGCACCGGGGGGTTCTGACTGGCTATGGCGCCACTCAAGCATCCTTTATCCCGCTGCGCAGCGAGCCATATGGCGACCGCTCCCCCCAGACGTCGCTTATGGTGCTGGGCATCATGCACCAGCGTGAACATGTGAGCATACAACTGAGCGGCAATCCTGTCGAGATGGCCGATCCGGCCCAGCAGCGATACCTGCTACGCTTGCTTACCCAGGAGCCACGACTGTATGACCTGAACCTGGGGGCAGCGGCACGCGATTTTATACGCTATCTGGAAGTGCGCTATGGCGGGACCGAGCTGATCAGCGCCTATTCTGGACATGCAGCCTGGGGGTTCGAAGGCTGGGCATTTGGTATATATGTCGCAGAGGCGCGGCGGCGACAGGAAGCTGCGGGTGGACTGGCATTACTGCGCCCTGCTGCGGCTGCCCCGGATGACACCGCGCTACAAAAGGCTTTAGTTTATGGGCATGAAAAAGCGTTGCGCCGTCTCGTTGATCTGGCGCGGGAGTGGCAGCAGTTGCACTGGCCTTCACTGGAACATCTGTATATACGCGTCTACCCCCGCAGTGCGCATCTGGTTCCCGCTGCACATGAATGGCTTGTTGTCAGGCCATCAGTTCAGCTCTTGCTCACTTTCCGCCGTTAGCCAGGCTGAGTTGCGCATCAGTGTTGAGAAGGCAAGGTGAGCATCCACTATCCCCGCCCTTTCTCCCCCAAGCTGTTGCTTAGCCTTTCGTTTCACTTCTGCAGCAGCACGGCTCACATCTTCAATACTCCGCATGGTACGTTGCTGGTTGGTGATGACGCCTATAGCCAGATCTACCAGCGGGAACCGGCTCGGGCGCCCGAGCCGATCAGTAGAGACGAAATACCCTCGTTGGACATCCTCGGGTGAGTAAAAGCTGCGTGTGCGACGCTCAAAAGCGGTAGTAATGCGCACCGAGAGCGCTTCCGCACGGTCAGGCGTAGTCAGAATCACAAAGTCATCCCCGCCTACATGCCCCAGAAAATCATCCGGATTGCCCAACGTGCTTACCGCGTCCCGGCAGACCTCAGCAACAATGCGAATGAATTCATTGCCACGCAGAAAGCCATAAACGTCGTTGTAGGCCTTGAAGTTGTTCAGATCAAGATAGAGAATACACCAGGGATCCGTTCGCTTCAGTTGCAAGCCGATAGCACGTTCCACCTGAACGCCACTGGGCAGCCCCGTTAACGGTGAAAGCAAACTCTCATCTACACGTCGCAGCTGGGCACGAACACGAGCCAGAAGCTCATCATTGTCAAAAGGCTTCGTGAGATAATCATCCACGCGGTTTTCAAAGGCGCGTACTTTGTCAGCCGTATCATGACGTGCACTCAGAATGATAACAGGTATATGCGTCGTTTTGACATTGCTGCGTAGATGGTTCACCACTTCAAAGCCATCTATGCCCGGCAGCATGATGTCAAGAATGATCAGATGGGGCATTTCACGCAAAGCAAGTTGCAGCGCCTCCTCACCGGTCGTAGCAGTAATCGTTTGATATCCCTCCGCTTGCAGTATATCTTTCAGCAGCATGACTATCAGTTGTTCATCCTCAACGACTAAAATCGTTGGCATAGTCTCTCCGCTTCAGCTCTGGCAAATCGGCATAATGCTGACCGGGTTTGAGGATCGCGCGCGGCACTAGAACCATTATAACCGCCAGCGGCTACGCCGTCTAGTGGATAGGCTCATCTTTTCTAGACTTTGCAGGGTAATCGCAATTGACACCTCTCTTGAATACGGCATATCATACACATGACGTGTCGCGCTTGCGTTATCAATCGTGAGGACCTGCAATGAGCGAGGAAGCTTTGGGCATCTTTGCCGAGGCTGCCCAGGATATGGCAACAACCGGCCTGGAATTTGCCCTGGGACGACATTTCGCTTGCGCTGACTATTGTAACCAGGTAGCTGAAAAAGCTCTCCAGGCAGTCAGCATGATACGCCTGGGTTCTGTCTCTCCCTATAACCATGACTTGCGCGCGCTCGGCGAGCGCGTCCATGCTCCTGCCGAGATCCTGGCAGACCTGGAGGCGCTTACACCCTACCATCCGGAATCCTTCTACGCGAATACTCCTCCTGAGGAGGCTGATGAAAGCATCGATGCTGCGCTGGCTGCTGAGCTCATGGAACGCGCCAGACGTGTCTTGCGCTGGGCGCGTAGCATCGTAATGACTGCTTCTTAATTTATCTCTGTTATTCAAAGGAGCATATTGCATATGGCACAACAAACGATTTCAGCTCGTTTGGATGAAGTCGTCCACAAGTCGCCACGCAAATGGGTTTACCTGTTTAGCGAGGGCAACGCGTCGATGCGCGATCTGCTCGGCGGCAAAGGAGCCGGCGTCGCCGAAATGACCAACGCCGGTCTGCCCGTGCCCCCCGGCTTCACGATCACCACGGAGGCCTGCAATGAATACTACCGCGCGGGCAAACAGTTCCCCGAAGGTATGTGGGAGCAGACGCTGGCTGCCTTACGCATCGTCGAGCAGCAGACCGGCAAGAAATTTGGTGACCCGAAGAACCCGTTGCTGGTTTCTGTTCGCTCCGGCGCCAAGTTCTCCATGCCTGGCATGATGGACACGGTGCTCAATCTGGGTATTAACGATGAGACCGTGCAAGGGCTGATCGCCTTAACCGGCGATGAACGCTTCGCCTATGACGCCTATCGCCGCTTCATCCAGATGTTCAGCAAGATCGTCTTAGGCGCCCGTGCCGAAGATTTTGAGAAGAAGATCGAAGAATATAAAGAGCGTACCGGGGCCAAAACTGACGCCGATATTCCGGCTGATGCACTCAAACAGATGGTCCAAGACTTCAAGGCCATTGCCGAAGCCGCCTCAGGCCGGCCTTTCCCTACCGATCCTTATGAGCAGCTCAGGCTGGCCATCGAAGCGGTCTTCGCCTCATGGAACAATAAACGAGCCATTGATTATCGCAACTTCAACAAGATCCCCCATACCTTAGGCACCGCCGTCAATGTCCAGACCATGGTTTTCGGCAACATGGGCAATGATAGCGGAACTGGCGTCGCCTTCACCCGTAACCCGGCAACCGGTGAGAAAGGACTCTACGGGGAGTATCTGCTCAACGCGCAGGGCGAGGATGTCGTCGCTGGTATCCGCACTCCACAACCGATCAGCGCTCTCGAAAAAGAGCTCCCCCACGTCTATAAGCAATTCCAGCAGATCGCCCAGCGGCTGGAAGAGCATTATAAGGATATGCAGGACCTGGAATTTACCATCGAACGGGGCAAGCTCTACATGCTCCAGACCCGATCAGCCAAGCGCACAGCCGCCGCCGCAGTGAAGGCTGCGGTAGCCATGGTCGAAGAAGGGCTCATTAGCGAAGAGGAAGCCGTGCGCCGCGTCGAACCACAGCAGGTCTACCAGCTGCTGCTGCCGCGCTTCGATGAGAACGCCAAACGCCAGGCAGAAAAAGAAGGCCGACTCCTTGCAAAAGGGCTGAACGCATCGCCCGGTGCTGCCTCCGGCCAGGCTGTGCTCGATGCCGACCGCGCCGAGGCGCTGGGCAAGCAGGGCAAGCGCGTTGTGCTGGTGCGCCCAGAGACCAGCCCGGATGATGTACATGGTATGCTCGTCGCCCGCGGGGTGCTGACGGCCCGTGGCGGTGCCACGAGCCACGCAGCAGTGGTTGCGCGTGGTCTGGGCCTGCCCTGTGTGGCCGGCTGCGAAGCAATCCGGGTAGATGAAGAGCATCGCTTGTTCCGCGTCGAAAATGGCCCGACAATCCACGAGGGTGATGAGATCTCCATTGATGGGACCACCGGCGAAGTCTTCGCCGGCATTATCCCCACGGTTGAACCCGACTTTGAGCGCGAGGTGGACTTGCAAAAGTTGCTCAGCTGGGCAGATAAGATCCGCAAGCTGGGAGTTTGGGCGAATGCCGACTATCCGCGTGATGCGGAACGCGCCGTGACCTTTGGCGCTGAAGGCATTGGCCTCTGCCGAACCGAGCACATGTTTATGGAGCAGGACCGCCTGCCCATCGTGCAGCAGATGATCTTGGCCAGAACAACCGAGGAGCGCCAGGCAGCACTGGATAAGCTCCTGCCCGTCCAGCGCGAAGATTTCAAAGGGATCTTCCGCGCTATGGTCAACAGAAAGACTGGCGAGGGCTATCCGGTTGTCATCCGGCTGATTGACCCGCCGCTACACGAGTTTCTCCCCAGTTATGAGGAGCTCCTGGTTGAGGTCACCCGCCTGGAGATGCAGGCCGGACACGATGAGGAACTGAAGGAGAAGCGCAAACTGCTGGATGCCGTCGCCAGCATGCGCGAGATGAACCCCATGCTCGGCCTGCGCGGCTGCCGCCTGGGCCTGCTCTATCCGGAGATCAACGTCATGCAGACGCGCGCGATCCTGGAAGCAGCAGCGGAGCTGGCCAGAGAAGGTATGAAACTCCAGCCGAAGATCATGATCCCCCTGGTCGGCCATGTCAACGAACTCCGGGAGGTGCGCCGCCAGCTCGAAGCGGTCGCTAAAGAAATCGCCGGCGATTCGCCCGATAGAGCAGTCCAGTACAAGTTCGGTACCATGATCGAGCTGCCGCGCGCAGCCCTGACTGCCGGACAGATTGCTGAAGTAGCGGACTTCTTCAGCTTCGGTACCAATGACCTGACTCAGACGACCTTCGGCATGAGCCGCGACGATGCTGAGGGTAAGTTCCTCCTCAAGTACGTCGACGGCCTGCAAGAGCCAGGCCTGGATGAGCCAGTCAAGATCCTCCCTGCCAACCCGTTCCAGACACTGGACCGCGATGGGGTAGGACGGCTGATACGCATCGCCGTCGAGGAAGGGCGCGCGGCCAATCCCCATCTCGAAGTGGGCATCTGTGGCGAGCACGGCGGCGACCCGGATAGTATCGCTTTCTGCAATGAGATCGGCCTGGACTATGTAAGTTGCTCACCGTTCCGTGTGCCGGTAGCCCGGCTGGCGGCAGCACAGGCTGTGCTCCACCACGAGCGCAAGGACGTGTAGCCATCTAGCTCGCAGCCCTTGCCGGAGTAAGCTCCGGCAAGGGGGGGAGCGCAGAGCAAACAGCGGAAAGGGGTGGCGCGCTTTCGCAACGCGCCACCCCCTTGCCCTTTGCCCCATGTCCCTGGGAAATCTATCTGCTCAAAACATCTGACAATCCGGTTACTTTAGTAAGTATAGCACATCTCAGGGCCCTTGTGGAAATGCCGATGAGCTGAGAGGCTTACTGGTGAGGATATCCATCCGTCCCCCTCTCTGCGCTCTCGATAAATCTTAACACCATACCTAACATACATAAGGAAGAAGCTCTGTGGTACCCTCACTGTTGATTGAAGTGCGTAACTATCTGGTCAGACATGCCCTCCTGCCCGAAGCTGGCGTGGTGGTTGTGGCCTTCTCCGGCGGCCCCGATTCACTCGCCCTGCTCGATATCCTGCATCAGCTCACCGGCCCCGGCACCCTCTATGCCCATGTGCGGCTACACGCGGCACATCTGCATCACGGCCTGCGTGGCGCGGCCGCGGATGAGGATGCAGCTTTCGTCGCAACCACTTGCGCGGCGATGGGCATTCCCTGCACCATTGAACATCTGAACGGCCATGCGTTGCGGCGCGGCGGACAATCACTGGAGGCAGCCTTGCGTGAGGCTCGCTATGCCTTCTTACGGCGGGTGGCCGCCGCTACTGGCGCTGCGTGTATCGCTGTCGGTCATACAGCCGACGATCAGGTAGAAACACTCATCATGCACTGGCTGCGCGGCAGTGGCCTGGAGGGCGCCAGCGGCATGCGTCCCCGTGAGCACGATCTGATCCGCCCGCTTCTCGGCGTCACCCATGCCGCAACACGCGCCTACTGTGCCGCACGTGGCCTGCACCCGCGTGAGGATGTCAGCAACCTCGACCTACACTTCCTGCGCAATCGTATTCGCCACGAACTGTTGCCAGTTTTGCGCCAGTACAATCCCAATCTCGATGCGACATTGCTCCGCAGTGCGGCCATCTTTGCTGAGGATTATGCTTTCATCGAAGCAGCCGTGACCGAGCGTTGGCCGGAGGTTGTGCGACACGAAGCGCCCCACATGCTGCTGCTCGATGCCCGTGCCTATCTGGCGCTACCTATAGCATTGCGCCGTCACCTGATGCGCCGTGCAACCGCCCTGCTGGTAAATGGCCCATCTCCGCTGGAATTACGCCACCATGAGCTGATTGACGACCTCGCCCGTGTCGAGACCGCCGGGCGTGTGCTCACGCTCCCTGCTGGCCTCTGGCTGCAACGTGGTTATGGCACCCTGCTTTTGACAGCACATCCAGACCTGACTCACCAGCGCGCTTACAAACAGGAACTTCCCCCTCCAGAAGGAGGGCAGACCGATCTACCTCGCCGGGAAGTCCAGGAAGTACCCTTAATACCTGGCACGACCCGCGTTATCTCTGGCACTCCCTGGGCCATCAAAGCCGAACTACTCGAGGATGGCAGCCAGCTCGCATCTGGCTCGCAGCCTTCATCCAGCAGCCTGCGGACCAGCAACCCAGCCTATGCCGTACCTGAGCCGCTTGCCCTGCTGGACTATGACAGGCTTGGTCCCCTTTTGCGCGTACGCGCACGGCGGCCAGGCGATCGCTTCCAGCCACTGGGTCTGGCCACTACCAAGAAACTGCAAGATTTCATGGTTGATGCCCATATCCCCCGGTGGCTTCGTGATATCCTTCCACTGGTCATCGCCGATAACGAAATCGTCTGGGTCGCAGGCTATCGCATCAGCGAGCGCGCACGCCTGACACCAGCGACACGCCGGGTGCTGCGTCTAGAGCTGCTCGAAACGACGGCTACTCAGAGCGCAGACCAGCCCCGCTGAGAGCGCTCTCAGCGCAGATGCGCCCCCAATTAACATTCACAGGAGGTAGAATGCATCACGATCTCCATCAAGACATCGAAGAGATACTCATTGATGAGGCCACCTTACAGCGGCGCATCGCTGAACTGGGCGCGGACATCACCCGCGATTACCAGGGCCGGCGTATCCTGCTACTCGGCATCCTCAAGGGTGCGGCAATGTTCCTCATGGACCTGGCGCGCGCCATCCAGTTGCCCCTGGAAATAGATTTCATGGCCATTTCCAGCTACGGCAGCGCCACCGAATCCAGCGGTGTCGTGCGCATCCTCAAAGACCTGGATGAGCCCATAGAGGGCAAGGATGTCCTTATCGTCGAAGATATTATTGATAGTGGCCTGACATTGCGTTACCTGCTGGAAACCCTGCGAAGCCGCAAGCCAGCCTCGCTGCGAGTCTGCATCCTGCTCGATAAGGCCAGAGAGCGCCAGCACCCTCTCGAGCTGGATTATGTGGGCTTTAGCATCCCCAACCGGTTTGTCGTTGGCTATGGACTGGACTATGCGCAGCTCTATCGCAACCTGCCCTATATTGGCGTGCTCAAACCAGAGGTTTACGAAGGACAGTAGCCAGTCAACACCCCCACGGCGATAGCTGTGGGGGTGTTGACTGATGCGTTTTCCCCATCCTGAAGACTACCTGCCCGGCCGGACCGCCCCCGACAACTGTCCGAACGAGATCCCCAGGCCACGTGCAACCCGCACGAGCTCACCATCTGGCGGCACCAGCTTGAGACTGGCGATAGCATCCTCAATAGGCACGTCAACAATGTCCTGACCATGCAGCGCAACCATACGGCCAAAACCCCCACGAGCGATCAGATGCACCGCCGCTACGCCAAAACGCGTTCCCAAAAGCCGGTCAAAGGCCGATGGCGCACCGCCACGTTGCAAGTGACCCAGCACCGTAGCGCGCGTCTCCACCCGCGCTGCCATCGCCATCTGCTGCGCCAGATGTGGCCCGATACCGCCCAGGCGGCGGCCACCGCCCGGCCCCGTATCCACATAGTGGGGCTGGCCACCAACCGGCATAGCCCCCTCAGCAACTACCACAATGCTGAAGCGAGAGCCGCTACGGTTACGCTCGGCTATCTTCTCACAGCAGGCCTCCAATTCATAAGGGATCTCCGGAATCAGAATGGCATCGGCCCCACCGGCAATACCAGCCTCCAGGCCAATCCATCCGGCATGTCGACCCATCACCTCTACTATCATCACCCGATGGTGGCTTTCGGCGGTGGTGTGCAGCTTGTCGATAGCCTCAGTGGCCGTCTGCAACGCCGTGTCAAACCCAAAAGTGAGATCGGTCGCCTGCAGGTCGTTGTCAATAGTCTTGGGAATACCTACCAGACGCACCCCAAGCGCCTGCAACCGATTCGCAATCTTCATTGAGCCATCACCGCCGATAGCTACCAGGACATCCACGCCTAACTGGCTCAGACGGTCCACAGCCTCCTGCGAACGGTCCACAATGTGTAATTGATCGCCAATCGTCACGCTCATCGCAAAAGGATTGCTGCGACTGGATGTCCCCAGAATAGTCCCACCGCGTGGCAGAATCCCCTGCACATCCGCCAGCGTCAGCAGACGCACGCGTGCCCCCTCATAACCAAGCAAACCATCATAGCCATCTTCAATACCCAGAACTTCCCAACCGTACTCATTGATGGCTGTTTTGACAACGGCACGAATTACAGCATTCAACCCCGGACAGTCCCCCCCACCAGTGCTTATGGCTATACGTCGCACACGGGTTTGCATCCTGCACCTCCTGGATAGCTATCAGCATGCATCTAGCAATCTCTGGCTTCAGTATCAGCGCATCTGGGACCGTTCATACGTGCACAGCCCAATTCTGCCAAAATTTGATACAATATGCGCAGGTCCCTCGCAATGGGCAAAAAGCAGATGGAATGCCTGGCGAGACCCCCGGCCCATGAATGATGAATTGAACAGATCGCTTAGGCTTATCACATTCACTGCTAGAATTTCAAAAGGGAGGCAATGTCCCTATGGCTCGCACCACCCTGGTCTTGCTGAATGGCAATGTCTACACAATGGATGCCCAACGCCCGCGGGCGCGTGCCGTGGCTATCGATCAGCATGCCGGGTACATTAGCGCGGTGGGTGACAATACCGATGTGCGCGCAGCCACTGGAGCACATACAGAAGTAATCGATCTGCGCGGCTGCACCGTGCTGCCAGGCTTCATTGATGCGCATATCCACCTCCTTGGCTATGCCGAGCGCCGTGCACGGGTGCAACTTGACGGCTGCACCAGTGAAGACGAAGCGGCCGAACGGGTACGCCTTCAAGCCAACCAGACCCCGCCCGGCGAATGGATCGGTGGCGACCACTGGGACAAAAACCTCTGGCCTGGTGGCGCTTTCCCCACCAAAGCTTCGCTGGACTACGCCGCGCCCAATCATCCCGTGGCGCTGTGGAGTAAGGATGGGCACGTGTTATGGGTCAACAGCCGGGCGCTGGAACGCGCCGGAATCACACGCGAGACGCCTGACCCACCGGGCGGCACGATCCTGCGCGATGCCCAGGGCGAGCCGACCGGCATCCTGCAAGAGTATGCCGCAGCCGGTCTGGTAGATGCGCTGGTCACGCGACCCGGCCCTGAAGAGAGCCTGCGCTTGCTTCGCCGCGCCTTGCATGAGCTGCTCAGCCACGGCATTACCGGTATCCACGACATCGAAGATGATACAGCGCTACGGCTCTTTGAGCATTTGCGCGACCGGGGTGAGCTGGCAGTGCGCGTGGTAATGTATCTCCCCCGCTATGTCCTGCCAGAGCTGCTGCGGTTAGGTCTCCAGTCAGGCTTCGGCGATCACTACCTGCGCATCGGTGGCATCAAAATTTTTGCCGATGGCACCCTTGGCTCGCAAACCGCAGCCATGCTCCAACCGTTTGAAGGCCAACCAGAGAACCGTGGCATCCTGGCCATCACACCAGCAGAGATGAATGCCGTTCTGGCGGTTGCTGCTGGTGGCGGGGTAAGTGTAGCCATCCATGCTATCGGCGACCGCGCCTGCCGCATCGCCCTCAACGGTATCGAACAAGCGCTCAAGACAAAGCCACGTGGCCCGGCGCGCGGACTCGTCGATCCACACCGCCTGCGCTTTCGGCTTGAGCATGTCCAGCTCATTGCACCCGAAGATATCACGCGCATGGCCCAGCTCGGCGTCATTGCTTCAGTGCAGCCCTTCCATGCCGTTGCCGACCGCGATATCGCCGAGCGCTACTGGGGCAGGCGCGCGCGCCGCGCCTATCCCTATGCCACCATGCTGGAGCAGGGCGTCTCGCTGGCTCTAGGATCAGATGCGCCGGTAGAAACTTTTGACTCGCTGCGCATCCTGCATGCAGCAGTGGTGCGTCGCGACGATCAAACCCCCCATCGCCCGCCCTGGACACCCGATCAAGCGCTACCCCTCAATCGTGCTATCTGGGCCTATACCCTGGGCGCCGCTTACGCTGGCGGAGAAGAACGGCTAAAAGGGACCATCACGGAGGGCAAACTGGGCGATCTGGTAGTGCTGCGCGAAGACCCGTTCACCATACCCCCAGAGCGCCTCACCGAAGCCGGCATTATGGCAACTATCGTGGGTGGGCAGCTCATGTTTGGAGAGCTACCATAGCGCAATAACCAGTGGGCAAGAGAGAAAGACGCGGCCGGCATCCTTTTCCCCGCCCCAGCGCCGATGAAGCAGGACAAGCGCAGCGAGAGAAGGGGTGAGGCCAGCGGGCCCTGCGCAAGCAGTGGCAGGGAGAGCAGGTAATATCCTCGCCACAGCGCCGCTACCGCCCTACTGGATTACCGGCACAACCTTGATGAACAACTCGCTTAGCAGATAAAGGAGATTGAAATAGATCACCAGGCCCATAAGAATCAGAAACACCCCTGTCAGCGCTTCAACCTTGCCCAGGTGTGGCTTGAGCGGCCGCAGTACGCGCGACATCTCGTTCATGCCCAGCCCCATTGCCAGGAAAGGCAGACCCATTCCCGCCGAATAGGCAATCAGCAAAAGCACCCCCATGCGGAGCGTTGCGGCCTGGGCTGCCAGAGCCAGAATCGGCGCCAGGATAAGTCCAACGCAGGGAGTCCAGCCAATGCCAAAGATGAATCCGATCAACAGCGATGCCAGATAGTTCGGCTGCCGTGGACGATAAGAAAAGTGCCACCCACGATAGATCCAGCTTACACGCAACAGAACCAGCAGCCCTAACGCGCTAAGAATGATGCCACCAACCCGGCGTAACAGCAACTGATGGGGCGCTAGCCAGCTCCCAACCATGCTCGCCGTTGCGCCTAGCGCAATGAACGCCAGCGTAAACCCCATGACAAAGCAACACGCATGCAGAAAGGTCGTCAGGCGTGCCAGCAGGCTGCCGCGACGATCAGCCTGAGCAATACTGGGACCGGCCAGCTGGATGAGATAGATCGGCATCAGCGGCAATACGCAAGGAGATGCGCATGAGAGTAAGCCGGCCCCAAATGCAATAGCGAATGATAGATTCGTCTCCGGCATGGTCGTCTTCCTTTTTCCAGGCAACAGGACATGTTTTCAGGCACCAGGAGATCCGCACGCTTTCAAGGCAAGCCCCCTGTCCCGTGCTCTCTCGACATCAACCGGATAGTTCCCCGCTATGAGAACCGTTCTCCCTCTTGCCAGAAAATCCTCAAGCAGCATCATCATATCATAGGATAACTATCGGGGCTCTCTGCCCTTTAGGGTGATACGCTCGGCAGGATAGCACGCCATCATCAAACAGCCCTCGCGACCTGTGATATAATAACCACGCTTACACATGACTGGCGGGAGGCGAACCATGGTCATTGGCAAAATTGTCAAGTCTGATTCGCACATCAATTATATATGCCAGATCTATGCGCCCGGCGAGGTGCAGCAGGTACCCCGGCCAGCTGACTACGCATTTGGCCAGTTCGTGCGCGCCCGCGTGCGTACCCACGATGACCATGCGCGCGACAGTGGCGCACAGCCCGGACGAGAAACCTGGGCTGTAGGGGTTATTTATGATACGATCCTCCTGAACCCCACCTTTGGCACATTGGGACCACGCCTCTCCAACGATGTACAGATAGAGATGTTCTCGCCTGACTACCTGGCTGAGCGCGCGGTACTGGTCTATCTGCTGGTACTGGGCTTGATAAACGCCGATGGAACTATCAGACACGGCATACCGCCTGTAGCGCTGGAGCTGGGATGTGAAGTGGAAACACTCTCACCACCGGAAGTGCGCCAGTTCCACTATTTTGCCGATCATGGCACTCCCGGAGGCCAGCGCCCCTATCTCCACATGGGCTACCTGCCCCATATGCTTGCACAGCGCAATATCCTGTTACCTATGGTGACTCTGCGCATCATCGACCAGCTTGAAACCCTGTTCCCCAAACATCAGGCGCTGCTCTCGATCGTCAAACAGAATTTTTCCTGGCGCCTGAAGGTCGAGGCGGCTGGCTAATGACGCTGTGCCGGCTACCAGCCGACATGACGCCACGCCCATGGCGTGATGCCAGAGACATGGATAAACAAAGAACCAGACTCTGTCAATCTCTTGACTCTATTCTTTTTCAGGGGAAGCAGAACATGATGGACGGTATCGCAGTGCCCCACCAGCGACGCCCGGTCGGCATTACCAAAGGACCCGGTGAAACAATTCACCAGTACACCTTTGTCTCCCAAGATAGTGAGCAGGTCCTCAAAAACGGCGAGTATGTCTACTACGAGCTGGAAACTGGCAGAGAAAGCTCTGCTCACCTTGCCGGAAACACCTCCTCCCGTAAAGTGCTCGGTCGCATCCTCAAGCGCATGCCCGTCCAACAATATCCCGATACATTTCTGGCCGAACCGGAAATTGCTCCCGCCGAAGTTGCCAGACTGGTTGGCTATGATAGCCGAGCAACGGAACTCTTTGAGATACACGTAGGCATTATGGGATACTATGATGAGCAACTGGGCTCATTTGTCAACCCCTGGATCCCCCCACGATCTGGCCGCCCCATCTTCCTGGCTGAAGATGACTTACTGGCGCACGTGCTCAGCAAAAAACGAATGGGGGATATCGGCTCGGCGCACATTGGTTCCCTGCTAACCCGCCAGCCAGAAGCCGTGCCCGTTGTGCTCGACCTTAAAGAGCTAGTGAGCACTCATCTGGCCATCATTGCCAGCACTGGCGCCGGTAAGAGTTACCTGGCAAGCGTACTCATCGAGGAACTCATGCGGCCACAAAACAAAGCCTGCGTGCTCATCGTCGACCCCCATGGGGAATATCATACGCTGACCCACATCATGAATGTCTCCGCATTCAGTTCCAGCGGCCAGCGCTACCGTCCGAAAGTCATCGTCTACAAGCCAGAGCAGGTCAAGGTGAAAATGGCCACACTCAGCCTCGGCGACCTGCGCTACCTGCTGCCTGAACTGAGCGAGAAACAGCACTTCGTGCTGGGGCGCGCCTATAATCGTGTCTCACACCATGCCCGAGGACGATGGACGCTTGATGACCTGATCAGCGCCGTGCAGGGCGCAGGCAGAGACGAAGGCGATGAGGGCAAAGAGGATTCCAGCACCGTCCGTGCCCTGCAGTGGCGCCTGGAGAGCCGCTTCCGCGATAGCTTCACCTTCCACGATTCCCAGCACCTGGATCTGAAGGAAATTTTCCGCCCCGGCCAGTGCGCCATCCTCCAGCTCAATGAGATCGATGAGCGCGATCAGCAGGTCATCGTTGCCACTATCTTGCGCCGTCTCTATCATGCCCGCATGGATACCGACCGGGGCAAGGTGCACGAGCGTGATGAACGCTATCTACCCTATCCCGCATTCGTGCTCCTCGAAGAGGCACATCACTTCGCCCCGGCCGGCGCCGATCTGGTCAGCTCGCAGATCCTCAAACAAGTGCTCGCCGAGGGGCGCAAGTTCGGCATCGGCATCGGCCTGATCAGCCAGCGACCGGGAAAGCTTGACCCCGATGTGCTCAGCCAGTGCCTCACCCAGTGCATTATGCGCATCGTCAACGAGATCGATCAGAAAAGTGTGGCCGCCGCTATTGAGGGCGTAGGGCGCGACCTCCTGGGAAACCTGCCTGCCCTCTCCAAGGGCCAGGTCATCGTGGCGGGCAGCGCTGTCAACACACCGGTGCTCTGTCGTGTGCGCCCACGCATCACGCCCCATGGTGGCGAAAGCAAAGATGCACCCGCCATCTGGCAGGAATACCTCAGCGAGAGCGCCGTGGCTGCCCGTGAGCGTGATGTTGCGCCCCTTGCCCGCCCGCCCGCCTCCTTCTCGCCATTTGGTGACGAAGATGATTAGCACCGGCAGCACGCAGTCCCCTGTGCAATCTCTTGAGAAAGGACAATGACCATGCCCGTCAACCATGAGCAATACCTTCGTCAAACCCTGATGCCCCTCTTATCCCTGGTGGGACAAACCCCTTGTCTTCGGCGGAAACCCCGCGGACCATCCAGATCAGCCAGGATAAGTAACAGCTCATCTTCTTCTGTAGCGCACATCAGTGTTCGAGGAAAACTATGGCTCATCGTATGGTAATTGCGCTCCTCATCCTGCTGGCCCTGGCCGCCTGGCCTGGGCTGGCGATATATACCGCGGGGGTACCGCCGCTCACTCTGGCAAACTATGCCAGCTTCTTCGCCATCCTCTTCATCGCACTGGCAACGACCTGTGCCCTGACCGCCTATCTCATTGGGTTGCGAATCGTGCGCTCGCGACTCTATCAACAAAGTCTGCTGCGCCATGCCCTACGGCAGGGACTGTTACTGGCTCTGTTCGGCGTCACTAATCTCGCCCTTGGCATCCTGCGTGCCTGGAGTATCGTTTCAACCCTGCTGATTCTGGCAGCCCTTGTGCTGGTAGAGTTTCTGTCGCTGGCGCGCAAGAGCGTATGACGCAGCACCTTGGATAAACTTCAGAGCTTGCGCAGGCAGTGACCCTCAAGCCATCGCCGGTCCCGTCAGCGCTACCAAATTCGCTTGGCCAGGAGTATAATCCTGTTTATGGAGAGCAACGATGCACCACGGCCCAGAAGGTGATCGAAAGCGATCAGCGCATACCTGGCAGCCTTTGGACAACCTGCGTCATACCATCTAGCATCTTCACATGAGAAGCAATGACCCAGAACGAACTGCGACATCTTCCCGGTGTCAACGACCTGCTGAGCCGGCCTGAACTCGAACCGATTATCCAGAACACATCACACGCCTTTGTCGTGGAGGCAGCCCGTGCTGTGCTGGAGCGCGCTCGCGCCCGCATTCGCAATGGTGCCAGCGCCCCAGATATGGCCGAGCTAGCCACGGCGATCCGCGCAGAGGTAGCGCAGCGCCTGCGCCCAAGCCTGCGCCCGATCATCAATGCTACCGGCGTCATCATCAACACCAACCTGGGACGAGCTCCCCTCAGCGAGAGCGCCCTGGCAGCCATCCATGCGGTGGCTCAGGGCTACACGAACCTGGAGTATGATCTTGTGGCTGGTGAGCGGGGCTCTCGCCATGAACACTTGCGCATGGCATTACGCCAGTTGACCGGCGCTGAAGACTGCCTGGTAGCGAACAACAATGCCGCAGCCGTGCTTCTGGTGCTCAGTACCCTGGCGGCGGGACGCGAGGTTATCGTATCACGGGGACAACTGGTCGAGATCGGCGGCGGCTTTCGCGTGCCTGACGTACTGCGCCAGAGCGGCGCGCGCCTGGTCGAGGTCGGCACAACCAACCGCACACAACTGAGCGACTATGAGCAGGCCATTGGACCAGAAACAGCAGCGCTCCTCTCTGTCCACCCCAGCAACTTCCGCATTACCGGCTTCACCGAATCAGTACCACCGGCCGATCTGGTACCGCTGGCGCACAGGCATGGCCTCATCGTCGTAGAAGATCTGGGAAGCGGTGCCCTCCTGGATACCACACCCTATGGACTCAGTCACGAACCGATGCCCCAGGAGAGCATCGCAGCCGGAGTAGATATCGTCTGCTTCTCTGGCGACAAGCTGCTCGGTGGACCACAGGCAGGCATCATCATTGGCCGTGCCGACCTCATCAAACAGATTGGCCGGCATCCCCTCATGCGCGCGCTGCGCGTGGACAAATTGACGATCGCCGCACTGGCAGCAACTGCGCAACACTATCTCCTCCGCAATGCTCCTGAAGCATTACCTGTCTGGCGCATGATTGCCACACCGCTGCCAGCTCTACAAGCCCGCGCGCAGTCCTGGGCAGCGCAGGTGCGTGCCTGGGGCTTCGCTGCTGAGGTGATCGATGGCGTATCCACTATTGGTGGCGGCTCGCTACCTGGCGAAACATTGCCGACTGCGCTGCTGGCACTGCCACAACAGACGCGCATTGAGAAGTTAATGGAACGGTTGGTCACCGGGCACAATCAGCCGCCGCTGGAGGTGCTGGCTGCACGGCTGCGCAGCGGCGACCCACCAGTCGTGGCGCGCATCTATCGCGATCAGTTGTTGCTGGACCCGCGTACCGTGCTGCCCGATCAGGATACGGCGCTATTGGCGGCCCTCAAGGTGGCGCTCGGCATCTGATGCCGAGCTCCTATCCCTTCATCGCTGCTGCGAGCGCATAAGCGATGCAACATTCGCCAGACGCAACACAATCCGGCAGAAATGCAGGATCGTTGCCGCGGCAGCGAGCTGGGCTTCTTTCTCACTTTCTCCTGGCGCAGGGACCGGGGGACGGGTTAACGAGCGGAGTACAACCATCACATCATCTTTGAGGGCAGCATCAAGCCGGCCAGCCTGGACAAGCTGTGCTACCTGGGCAACAGTAGCCTCGATCTCATGGCGCACCATATCCAGATCCATCCGTGCGCCGCCAGAAGAGGCCCCAGCCGCTGATCCAACTCCAGTTGGCTCAATGCCGAACGAGTCTTCCCATGTTACGCCCAGGGCACGCAAAATAGCGTCAAGCTCATCTTCCCATTTCGCCATTGTCGGTTTCTATCCTCCCTTTGGATACCGCCGGGCAGGCATCATCGCTGCCGGTCGCTCGCACGCCTGACGCTGGATGAGCGCTTTATCGCGCTGACCGATATGTACCCCCTTCCTTTGCGCTCAGCCTATCCCATGGACAGCACACCACATGCAGGTCTCCTGCAATCAGGAGGCGAGCCAGCAATGCTCCTGTACATAGTGTACCATAGCGAAGATAGCCTGTCTAGCTCTCTGACTGCCTAACCCCTGCTCCCTTGACAGAGCCGCAGGATCTATTTTTTCAGTTACTCAATTAATTCTTCCATTCTGTGGCGCCGTCTTCATGATCACCTTCTTCCTAAAGAATGTTCCGCTAATACTGTGCATAGTTATATTCAATCACTTTTAATTAAACTGGATGCTAATAATTGTATTGAAATGCTGGTCGCAGCAAAAAGATTGCGGATAATTTAGTCATTTAGTGCACATTTCTGTAATGGTGATGTCATTTTGAGTATGTATGAGCGTATGTTCATCCCCTTTTGTGTCAATAATTATCAAGCCACCCATATAAATCGCATCAACGGACACATCTCTTTCGGAAGGTTGGGTGAGGTCTCTCTTCAGAACGAAAGAATGGTTTTCCTGATCTTAATTGGTATCATGAGTCAGTAGAACAAGAGTGCCAGAAATTCACTTCTGAACAACCTGCCTGACTTTAAACCCCCGAACAGACCCTTCTGTCCTGATCTATTGCAAATACCCCCAAAAAATGCTATGCTTGTCTTGTCTGCTCCAATGGCGGAGATCAGCCGTTTACGAAGGAGAAAACCCCATGCGTGAACGTCAGCACCTCTCTCGTCCTTCCTGGTCCACGCGCACGGCCATCATCGCCGCCGTCGCGCTCTTGCTCATCTCCACCCTGGCCGCTGTGCGCTGGGGCACTGCATCCTCTCTCCCCGCTCACAGCCAGGGCTTCCCCGCCGACTTTGGCGACCGCGATGACTTGCCCGCTTCTGCTTATCATCCCGTTGGTGGCGTCCCCCATGGCACTGCGACCGTCAGCGGCACCGTCACCGATGCTCAGACCGGCCAGCCCGTCGCCAACGCCACCGTCGGCATCAGCCAGGGAACCAGTACAGCGGGCGCCTCTTACACCACCACCAATAGCAACGGCGCCTATTCGTTCACCGGTATTGCTACCGGAACCTATAACCTGAGCGCCTGGCGCTATGACCTCAGCCAGGGCGAAAAGACCATGTATCAGGACAGCCAGAAGATGCAGGTCTCTATCTCCGGCAATACCACCATCAACTTCGCCCTCACCCCCCTGCCCGTGCCCGGCTCACGCACCATCGGCAACAATGCCAAAAACTTCATCCTCGTCGACTATG